>Ga0307513_10000081_pt1 | contig 132449 bp, 169 predicted proteins | sample 15_EM_MG_FD_202174 | JGI IMG/M metagenome (GOLD analysis project Ga0307513, IMG submission 202174) | Populus trichocarpa ectomycorrhiza microbial communities from riparian zone in the Pacific Northwest, United States - 15_EM | ecosystem: Host-associated > Plants > Roots > Unclassified...
ACGGTAGACTATAGTAGTGTCGGCAAGCGGTATTGGAAATGCCGAGGGCCACCGCACCGAGGGCCACCGCGCCGAGGACCAGACGTGACCGTCGGCTGGTGCGCTGTGACGACAGCCATATCCAACAGGTAGCTTACCCCATTCTTTTCATATATCCTCTTTTCGCCGTCGTAAACATGAACAGCTCCGATACTGGCTTGCGGCCCAGTGGTGAAGCGTATAAGAGCAGTCTGCGCCTTCAAACGGTCATGACCGACAAGGACAGGCGTTGGGATCGCGAAGTGAACCCATCCACTGGTGGACTCGTTGGAAGGACGCAAAGTCGTAAAGAATCCTTGGCGGAGAGCTATGCCCGACCAAGATGGGTTTTCAAGCTGGAGTGAACCCAGGCAGCCTGTTTGATCGACATTCTATTTTGTCGTATTCAAATCGAGAAGGCGACTACAAGATATTAGCCTACCCCGAAGAGACAGAGAGAATTGCTTACAGGTTGTATGATCCTAAAGTTCCCGAGGAGAGGACTTAGGAATGTCGGAGCAGAGAATGCCCTCTTTATATGTAGGACTCTCAAGGAACGTTTGCTTTACATACTAGTTTCAGAGGCCAAGGATCGGGGTGGAGGGAACCAGAGCACATGACGCTCCACATCAGGGGTTTGGGGAAATGAGCATCATCAACGCCCAATCGGAGGTCACCAATGACTGGTCGACGCATACCGAAGGGTATGTGTAATAAATGGCAGAACTTACTTTGAGCGCTCAAAGACCTCTCTCTCCGTAAATTAACACATTTACGGCGCTTCTGCAATTTCAAAAAAAACAAATGCTCCAACACTTACTCCTTTAGGTGATCCAGTGGACTGACTGTCGGGATCTGATAATGGTCTAGACTCGAGACGAGGTGTGGTTCAGCGTTCGTGTAGGTTGTCTGTGGCGACTCAGGAGTGTTGGTATCAGGTAAGATGGCGCGATTCGGTTAATCACCAAGGCGATCGTCGAAGTCACCAAACGCGAAAGATGCTGTATAGGAGAGCAAAGATTAATTCTGAGGCTGAGCGGCAAACAGATGGAACCCGGTCGGAGTATACCCCTGCTAATTCTAATTCTACAACCTGAGACTTGAAAGAAAACGAGTTTAGATCCTTCGGACTCCGTCCCATTCTCCTTATCTGCATTTGATAAGTTATCATCTTGCGTGCTTTGAGTGCGTCAATTGCGCATGGTATAACGTGCTGATAATGGAGGAAGACTGTTGCTTCTGGCCTGGAACAGGCAGTACCGAGCGCTAGTCGACGATTCAAATGAACGACGTTCCTTTTCGAAGCCCGTGGAAGAAAAAGAGCGATCTAGGGTAGATGGCTGCATTTTGCATTTGTGAGACGGGTTGTATTCATGATGGGTGGGTTTCTCTCAAAATGGGCTGATAACGGGCGCTATATTAATGCATTCAATCAATTACGATGTGAAACTGGACTAATTTGGTCCCGCTGGGCGTAGTCAATGCGAGCGAGCGTAGCGTAGCCAGATACCAGCATCAGGATAAGTTCACCTGATGAGGATGAAACAACGCCTGAGCAGTTAAATGAGAGTGAAAACTCTCATTACGGATAATACTATCGATTGCGAGAGGGGACAAAGTTGGGTTGTGCTTTGTTGTTCACTACCTGTATTATTTAACGGTATTTGCAAACTGAAGCAAGTGTATTATTCAAGGACCAGCGCACAGAGGATAGAGGAGAAGGAATAACACTCAATGACGAAGCCACAGCTTGGCTCCCGCAGTCCAAAAGATAGCCAGTGACCGATTAGTGCAGACACCTTGGTCGTTGCCGTCATTAATGAACAGTCCCCTGCTGCGTCCGGCTGTGTCTCCAGCAACTGGCGTTCAGCGGTCGTTCCGAATAACAACTCGTTCCTATTCAATACGACGATCCTGGCAGCCGCACCGAAGACCACCTTCACGAGTTGCAAGTGCCTTGCATAAGACCATAGGTCCGTTGTATCAGGATCGAATCCCATGTTCAAACGGTTCCTGTGGTATCGTCTCTCGAACAGGACGGGGCGAGAGGAGCCATGCCCGCCGATGGGGAGAAGAGAGGGCTGTTGTTTGTGTACCTAAAGGGGTTCACCTTGGCGAGGGGTTGCTGACACAACCATGAAGACTGACTGCCACAGGGTGCATGGCGGAATAAGCTGTCAGGGAAATAGGGGGGGCCTAAAGGAAATTTATTATTGCTTGGTAGAAGAGAACTCTTCTAATGTGAGAGTGTAGAACTCAAATCGAGTCTCGAAACATTTTTCTACAAATTATACAGACCTATTAGTACCGGATATCACAAGGCATAATTATGACACTACCATTTGTCTGAATTTTTGAATATTGCACATTTGTGCATTCCTCTTTCTGTCCGGTTATCAATTTACACTGTTCACATCTCATTCACCAAAAAATGTTTGAACGTCATATAGAAGTATTTACACCGAACATTCTCAACATCTCAAACTCTTGTTCCAGTGTGCGAAGCTCTAGTTACTGCCTATGTCAGAGAGGGCATCGGGAGATCCACAATTTCCGCACCACACCTTCAGATAAAGTCAATTCCTGCACCAATCAACTGAATAAAGGCGTCGGAACTTCCGTCGTTGAAGTTCACAAGGATGCTAACGCCCGTTCCCCAGTGAACGCGCTGTGATTTTGAGATTGGCTCCCGAACAAGCTGAAGAGTGCCCTGGAGGTTCAGCCCATTGCGTTCATGTATCTTCTTTTCACCGTCGAAAATATGAATAGCTCCGATACTGGCTTGCCGCCCAGTGGTGAAGCGTATAAGAGCAGAGTGCGCCCTCAAACGCGCATCATTTACAATGACAGGTGTTGGGATCGCGAAGTGAACCCATCCACTGGTGGACTCGTTGGAAGGACGCAAAGTCGTAAAGAATCCTTGGCGGAGAGCTAGATTCGACCAAGATGAGTTTTCAAGCTGGACGGATGTGCCATGAATCCAGGCAGCTTGTTTGATCGACATTCGGTTTTGTCGTGTTCAGATCGAGAGGACGCCTACAAGGTATTAGCCCTCCCCGAAGAGAAAGAGAGAATTGCTTACAGGTTGTATGATCCTAAAGTTCCCGAGGAGAGGGCTTTGGAGCAGAGAATGCCCTATTTATATATGTAGGACTCTCAAGGAACGTTTATTTTACTTACTACTTGTTTCAGGGGCTAAGAATCGATGCTGAAGGAACCAGAGCACATGACGCTTCGCTATCAGGGTTTTGGGCAATTGATTATCATCAACGCCCAATCCCAGGTCATCGGTGACTGGTCGACGCACTCCGAAGGGAAAAGGCAGAACTTACTTTGAGCGATAAGAGCCTGTCTCACACAATTACGTCGCTTATGCAATTTCAAATAAATAAATGTTCTTAGGTGATCCAGTGGACATGACTGTCGGGATCTGAAAGGCCAGAATGGTCCAGACCTGAGACGGGAGTTGGGCGCGCTTACCAGCCCGCGCCGTCCCAAAGTCCGGCCGGCCCCTCTCGGCACGACTGGCCCCTTGATGGTTTTCATTGTATGGTTTCGAGATACTGCATTTGTAACGCTCTAGTTTACATATTAGTACTTACGGACGAAATCTCCCTGCACGACCTCCCCCATCCGCATCCTCCTCCCTACCGCCACCCCCTTTGGGTCCCTGCTTCAACTCTTGTTGTCCTCTTCACTGTCGTTTCATGTAGTTCCCTTACAACCCGTACCAGCCTGTAGATCGTTCGCTAGTCTGATAATCGACTTAGACCCATTCCTGCTTCTTCCTTCCTCATTGTCTCGACTTAGGGTCCCTCCTGTTCCACTTTCCTTCACTGTTCGACCCAGGACTCCTGCTTTGTCTTATCCGACCATGCACTCCCCCGGACTGGCCAACGCCCGACAGCGATACTGTCGGTTAAAAACCCCGCTGGGATCGTTCCGAACCCAGTTCCGATCTTAACAGGAGTGAGGTTCAGCGTTCGTGTTGTCTGTGGCAACCGAGGAGTGTTGGTATCAGGTAAGATGGCGCGATTCGGTTAATCACCAAGGCGGTCGTCGAAGTCATCAAACGCGAAAGACGCTGTATAGAGAGCAAAGATCAGTTCTGAGGCCAAGCGGCAAACGGATGGGACCCGGTCGAAGTTTCCTCCTACTAATCCTAATTCTACAACCTGAGACTTGAAGGAAAACGAGTTTAGATCTTCCGAAGTCCGCCCCATTCCCCTTACCTGCATTTGAGAAGTTATTATCTTGCATGCTTTGAGTGCGTCAATTACGCGCGGTATAAAGTGCTTGATAGTGGAGGAAGACTGTTGCTTCTGGCCTGGAACAGACAGTACCGAGCGCTAGTCGACGAATCAAATGAACAATGTTCCTTTTCGAAGCCCTTGGAAGAAAAAGGGCTATCTAGGGTAGATATTGTATGGAGGCCGCATTTTGCATTTGTGAGACGGGTGTTAGGAACGTATGTAGAAGTGTAATACCTCGAAAATATACTATGATTCGAATTGCTTCCGCACGCACGCGCGCACGTCTGCTTACGGGTAGTCGATCGTTGACCATCGATGGACTTTGTTTCAGGATCTTTAATTACAGCGATGTTACGTTAAAGATTTCATATCGTCTCCCGTCGAAACCTCCCTGGCGGTCGTCTCCTCGACTGAAACCGCCTTTATCGTCTCCCTTCTTGAGACTCCCCTCCTCATCACTCCCGTAGGTATCACAGTTAGATCGATCTCCCACACGACTCATGTAGCTTCTATATAACCTGTACATGCTGGTAGATCGTTCGTCATTCTGAATATCGACTTAGGCCCACCCCCTCTTCTCTCTTCCTCTCTCTTCCCGCTGGCTTAGCGTCCGATAGCGATACTATCGGTTAAGACCCCCTCCGATCTCCATCTTAACCTTAACAACGGGTTGTATTCGTGGTGGACGGGTTTCTCCCGAAATGGGCTGATAATGGATGCTATATTAATACATCCAATCAATTACGATGTGATACTAGATTAATTTGGTCCCGCTGGGCGTAGTCAATGCGAGCATACCAGCACCAGGATAGGTTTACCTGATGAGGATGAAGCAACGCCTGAGCAGTTAAATGAGAATAAAAACTCTCATTGCGGATAATACTATCGATTGCGAGATGGTAACAGGCATGAAGGGAACAAAGTTGGGTTGTGCTTTGTTGTTCACCAGCTGTATTATTTAACGGTATTGGAAATATATTATTCAAGGACCAACGCATAGAGGATAGAGGAGAAGGAATAACACTCAATGACGAAGCTACAGCTTGGCTCCCGCAGTCCAAAAGATAGCCAGTGACCGATTAGTGCAGACACCCTGGTCGTTGCCGTCATCAATGAACAGTCCCCTACCGCGTCCAGCTGTGTCTCCAGCAACTAGCGTTCAGCGGTCGTTCCGAATAACAACTCGTTCCTATCCAATACGACGATCCTGGCGGCCGCACCGAAGACGGTCGCGAGTGCCTTGCATAAGATCATAGGTCCGTTGCATTAGGATCGAATCCCATGTTCAAACGGTTCCTCTGAAGGACAGGGCGAGAGGAGAAGAGAGGGCCATTGTTTGCTTGGCCGTTGTTTGCTTGGAGAGGGGTTGCTGACACAACAATGGAGACAGGGTGCATGCCATCTTTTTATGGCCCGTTTCCGTCCCGTCTTCGCATGTGCGCCTGGTTCACAACAATTGAAGGGGATGCTTCGGCACAGTTTAGAGTGCATTAACAGAAACACAGCTGAAATCGGAGCCGTTGGACAGAGGATAAGGACAACCTATACGTGAGTCAGAGGTACGAAGGACCGAGCAGATTTTTCCACCTTGCTCGCTCGTATGTTGAATTCACTGTTTAATTAGGATGACAGCAGGGACATTGAATGACAATTTTGTAGTCGTGTTTTAGTAACGGGCCGATGTCAGCTCTTACATCACTTTTGCCTCCCTACTGCCACTACCGTAGACGCGTAAAATCGTGTTTGGGACGCGTAAAAACGGTAGAATAGTACTCAGAGTGCATTTAATGCCAATGGACGTGGAGGACAAGACCATTGGGGGAGCTAGGCAGATTCGCCGTCTGGACGAGACGCTGATAAACAGAATCGCAGCTGGAGAGGTAGCGTAAATTGGGCGATACTGTCTGAGAGCATACTGATGGCCTCTCAGATTATTCACCGACCTGCCTCGGCGCTTAAAGAAATGCTGGAGAACGCACTGGATGCGGGAAGCACTTCTCTCAAGATCACTGCACGAGAAGGTGGATTGAAGTTACTTCAAATACAGGATAATGGATGCGGAATACGCGTACGTCTCAGCGTTTCATCCGACAGCGGGCTCGCCTTGAGGTGTTGGCCAGAAAACAGACTTGCCAATTTTGTGTGAGAGGTTTACTACATCTAAGCTGAGCACATTCTCCGACTTGTCCGCTCTTCAAACATATGGCTTTCGTGGCGAGGCTCTGGCTTCTATCTCACACGTCGCGCATTTGTCCGTCGTGACAAAAACAAAAACAGACGCATGCGCGTGGAGGTCAGTGATATAATTCTCTGATACCGTAATATACTGACAGTGATATACAATTTGCAGGGCATACTATATGGACGGCGTCTTAGCACCGCCTAAGCCCGGCCAGTCAGCTGAGCCAAAGCCATGCGCAGGTAATGAAGGGACCCTGATAACGGTAAGGGGTGCTTCTTTATTAATTCCACGCTGACGGTGCCTCGTTACCGCTAGGTCGAAGATATGTTCTACAACACTCCTGTTCGACTGGGGGCGCTGAAGTCCGCTACGGATGAATACAAGCGGGTACTTGACGTTGTACAACAGTACGCGGTGCATAACTCTGAGGTGTCTTTCCTGTGCAAGAAAGTGAGTCAGCAACGGCGTCATGCAAACCAGTCTCAAACTTGAGGGTGCGTGCAGGCCGGACAGACCCAAGCAGACGTGTCGACGCCCGGATCCTCGACCATCCCACAAGCCATCTCGCTTCTGTATGGTGGCGCCGTGAGCAAAGAACTTCTGCACGTCACTGTGTCCCCCAGCAATGCGGTTAGCACAGGAAAAGGGAATGGAAAGCAGGCCGACGAAGCATGGAGTGCAGAAGCGTACGCATCGAGTGTCAATTACCAATCCAAACGATTCACGTTTCTCCTCTTCATCAATCGTGAGTCATCCGGAGATGGGACCGCAGGCCGCTGAGCTCCGCTGTAGATCGATTAGTGGATTCGCAGCGCATCAAAAGGGCGATTGAGTCGGTGTATTCCGCGATCCTGCCCAAAGGGGTGTCCCCTTTTGTCTATCTGAGGTGCGCCCGCTGTCCCCTTTCGTTCCTAATTGTCGCTGACTACGGTTTGCCTAGCATCACAATCGATCCGAAGGATCTTGACGTGAACGTCCACCCTACAAAGAAAGAAGTCCACTTTTTGAATGAGGATGAGATCACCGAGGAAATTGCAACTGCAATACAGCGGAAGATTTCTGAGGAGAGCACAAGTCGCACATACGAGTACCAGGTGACGTCCCCTCGATGTACTCTTGCGTCTATTTCATTCCACTGACGGCCCCGAAGTCTGTATTGACCGGAGCGCCGTTGGAAAAGCAGGCGGAAAGTCGGCGCCCCAGCAAACGCAGGAAATTAGACGAGGATGCGGAGGATGCGGATATTCCTTCTACAGGTGGGTCCGACCCTGAGGCATCTTACGCTGAACCCTTACACGCGGCATGGCCAGCCCCGAAGAAAGTATACCCGCAGCACAAAGTCAGGACTTCGGCGGCGGACCGTACATTGGATTCAATGTTCCCCAAAGTGAATCCGTCCCAAATTCAAGATGTCGTCCCCGATCCCGGGCCAGTGAAAGGGCGGGAGATCAAAGAATCGATCTGTCGACTGGCAAGTGTATCCAAATTGAGGGCGCGAGTCAGCAAGGAAAAGCACGACTGTGGGTGTGTATCCTATTCTTTGTCACGCCACCACTGAGGGAATTCCAGTGCTAAGTGAAATCATCGAGAACCACACATTTGTTGGTATCGCGGACCTCCGTCGTTGCCTGTCTCTCATCCAGCACTCAACAAAGCTGTATCTTGTCGACCATGGTACACTCTCGTGAGTCACGGCCTGTGACCGTCGCCGCCCGAAGCCGACCCGTCCCTAGAGAAGAATTCTTTTACCAATTAGGCCTCCGCCAATTCGGAAATTACAACCGACTGAGGCTGGAGCCCCCGCCCTCATTGCAAATTCTGGTCAAGCTCGCGGTTGAAGCGGAGCCGGATTTCCCGCACGCCACCATGTCGGTGGACCAAGCAGTCCAAAGTATCGTTGGTATCCTAGTTTCGAGAGCGGAGATGCTTGAAGAATACTTTGCATTGAAGATTGACCCGCAGGGTTGCATCGTAACGTTACCACTGTTGCTTCGCGACTATACGCCGAACCTCGACAAACTCCCTCTCCTTTTGATGCGTCTAGGGCCACAGGTGAGCCCGGCACATACTCGTGGATATACTCTCACCATGAGCGCCAGGTCGACTGGACGTCCGAAGAAGATTGCTTTGCGTCTTTCCTGAGAGAGCTTGCCTACTTCTATGTGCCTGGGCCGTCGGCGCCCCAGTCCCGAGCGGCCAGCCAGGACCAGGATCAAGGTACCATCGACTCGGAGCGCTGGCAGATACAGCATGTCCTCTTTCCTGCGATGCGCAAATACTTTACGGCGCCAAAAAGGCTTCTCGAGCGGGACGTCGTGCAGATTGCAAACCTGCCAGATCTGTACCGCGTATTTGAACGTTGTTAATTCTGTTGGTACCCGACCCTGAATGTGGCTAAACTGTAGTGGTATAGATAATGGTGGCAATGTCTTCTCGGGGATAGCGGCATGGGCGACCCTGGCGCGGATGCGTAGAGAGATTGTCAGATGGCATTCACTTGGTCGGATGCTCGCGACAAGTAGCAGTGTATGGGGTCGACACGCCGAATGCCCGCCTCGATCGGGCGACGGATTCCAATCACTCTAATCTTGTATTCTGGCGTGCGAAAGGAGGGAGGTAGTCAAGGGCGAACGGTCAATATATTTACCAATCCGATCATTACTTTTATAATTATAATTATCCTTAACCAATCCCTTTGCATCCCCATCTCGCACGTCAGACCCTTCCACCCCTTCCGGCGCGGACGCTCGACGCCTGCTAAAACCCAGTCGCGGTGTCGGTTGCGCAAGACGTCACTAGCGCTCCACCGCACCCCTTGGCCATGACCGTCGACACCAGCGACCCCCTCGCTCACATTACCGCCCCGCCGCCCAACGAGACGCCAGAGGAGCGGGGGGAGAGGATTAAGACGGAGCAGGCGGCCAAGGCTCGTTCGGACCGCATCGACGAGGCGCTGGCGAAGAGCGCAGCCCATGAGAAGCGACGACGCAAAGCGAACAAGCTTCTCCTCCTCGGTCAGGCCGAGTCTGGGAAGTCGACAGTGCTCAAGAGTGCGTGAACCCCTCCTGCTGCCCTGCTTCTCCTCCGAGATTTCCTGCCACGGACTCTATTATTGATTCGCTCGTCGGGCAGACCTCCAAATCCTCTATTCACCAGACAAGTTCCACAAACAGCGCCCAGTGTGGACCCTAGTCGTCCTCTTCAATGCCTGCCGATCGGCGGTTGCGGTTCTCGATGCCATCCTGCAGGCGGAAGCCGATCAGGACGCTGAAGCAGCCGTGCTGCTCACGGACACGCACCGGCGCCTGATCATGGGGCTCTCCCCGCTGCGAGAGGTCAAACAGACCATTAAGAAGCGGCTGCTCTCGCAGGCAGAACGCCACGCGCTCTCTTCGTATGTGGGCTACGAGGAGGCCAACCACGACCTGATACAAATCGAATGGGGGGAGGTGCCGTGCCACGACGGCGAGGAGGAGGTCGTCTGGAAGGCTGCTGCGGTCGAGCTCGACCTGGGGCGGGGTGGTCAAGCAGAGACCTCCGCGAGAGACGACGTGCAACAACATCCACATTCGGATCTCCACCCGGTTGTCCGTGTGTCGTCCCAACGCGAGACTACTCGACGGTGCAATGGAACCGTGGTGGCCGTTGAGGACGCTATCGGAGTCCTCAGAGCGTGCCAAGAGATGATCAAGACGCTGTGGCTCGACGACGCCATTCAGACTCTGCTGAAAGTCCGAAAAGTGAGAGTCCAAGATATAGGTGGCTTGTGAGTCAATCTCGCTGCTCCGGTCCCCGGCCTCTATTTTTGCGACTGTATGCTGATGTGATCGTATCCTAGCTTCCTGGATGACATCGAGCGCGTATTGGATATCAAGTATCTCCCTACAGATGGTTTGTACTGTTCCATGTATTGCCAACAGTTTATCGATTGACGGTATTTATAGAGGATATTCTACGCGCCCGCGTGCGAACTCGAGGGGTTCAGGAACACCGAGTGAGTTATGGTCTAGGCCCATTTTCAGAATATTGTTCACTCATCTCCACTCTAGTTTGAATTGCCCGCGGGGTTTGGAGAGCTGTGGGTGTACGATGTCGGTGGTGCGAAATCCCAACGATGTCAGTGTTCGGCGTCTATTCCTCACTCACAGCACGCTACTGATACTAGTGTTCTCCTCCCCCTCCACTCCGATCTCCAGCCGCTTGGGAACCATTTTTTCAAGATGGTATGTGCGGACGCCACTGCCACCCCTGCGAATAAAAAACCAATAATCATTTCTCATTGTAGTCAACGCGTTGATCTTTCTTGCACCCATATCGGCGTGAGTAGGCGTTCGTTCCGCTCTCCGTGGCAGGGTGTGATCACGACCTAATGACCGATGTTCCTCTGCACGCGTAAAATTACAGGTGGGACCAAACGCTCAAGGAAGATCCGACGACAAACCGTTTGGTAAGTCGGGGCAAAAGCATTTTGCTCACACACATTCAGTCGGGATGGTGTGACGAGCCTAATGACGCTACTCGCAGGTCGACAGCCTAGCGTTGTTCAAGGTGCGTTTGGCACACCCCTGCGCCCCCCGGACTTGCGAAACTTGCGGAACTCATTGAACGTTTTCTCGAATTCATTTACCGTCATAACACCGCGTGCACTGCCCGTCCGGAATGATGACGACACACGACCCTACCCGATCGCGATCGCGACCGCGACCGTTCCGGCGTCGGGGAACCGTACCCAACGCCCAAACCCAAACGGACTGGATTACCATTTTCTGGATCGCTCATAGGCGCTGTGCAAGTCGGAGCTGCTGAAGAACATCTCGATTGTACTCTTCCTCAACAAATGCGACGAGCTCGAGCACAAGCTCGCGCTCGGCCTGCGGGTCGAGGATTTCGTGCAGCTGAGCTCCTCGAAGCGCGAGAAGCGCGAGGTGGGGACCGACGTGGAAACCGTCAAGACCCGTGAGTGTATCGATTTTTATTTTTATTTATCACTGGCCTCCCGGCCGGAAGCTGCCCGTCCGGTTTTGGGCACTTCTTTCCCATTCTGCAAAACGATCGGACGGGGGATGCGGGCTGTCAAGAGATCCGATTCGACTAGCTGAGGGAAGGGCAGGTGGAAACCGTTAGCTGCCCTGTCCTGTCCCGTACAAGTGTCTGACGGACAGGCCGGAACGGGCTCGCACTTCCAGTGGCGCCCTGACGTGCGAAGGATCGAGCAATCGTCTTGAACACACATGGTGCAGATGAGACTCGGAAGAAATAGAAAAAAGGAAGTCTGATGACCTTTATCTACCACGCAGGTTTTAGACGCCATTTTTACGCAGTATTCAACAAGTACGGCGCGAGTAACCCAACTAGGAACTGTTATGTGCACTTTACTAATATCACGGTACGTTTTTGTCCATCTGATATCGCACTCCGCAGTTGCCGGGATCGTCTGGTTGACGCCACGGGGCTTATTGCAGGACCTAAAATCGACGCGGATGCTGATTGGCAAGGGTATGTCTCCAAGCTCCTCATTCGTTCCGCAAGCCTCCCCCCCCTCCCCCTTTGATTGACAATGTTGGGTGGAGCGCGACTGACGACGGGACTCGGCGAATGCAGTGATGGATCTTATCATTAAAAAGAATATGGAAGGGGTGTCTGCGATCTGAGGATGGAAGGGAGACGCGGGGCCTGGACTGTGGGTTCGGATTCGGGACGAGAGTGTATGAATATAATTCGCGGAGGAGCGGGAGGTGAATGGTGAATGGTGAATGGGGAGCTCCAGTGGTGGAGACGAAAGATACACGGAGAGAAGGATGGGTGGTTGGATAAGAGATGCAGCGGTTGGATTGTTATTTGTATCGAGGAACGGCAAGGTAAAACAAGGGTGATCTCTGGCTCCCCTTGCGCCCACGTACGCCGACCTTCGTAGGTGGAGAGAAGGGAGACGGTTCGCCGCACCGATTAGGCTGGGTGGTCGTATTTCATTTAGACGTAATTCGGTTTTCGGTCCAATGTGATGTGACAAACTGTGCACCGGGGGAAATGACGAAGGGGATCGATCGAGTCAAGAGGTGCGATAGGGCATACGTAGTGCATGCCTAGTACGTCAATCTGGGCACACACGAGGGCACGAGGGCGTGGAAAAGGCAGGCAGGCTGAGGAACGGACTGAAGAAGGATACCAGATACCGCCACCGCCGAGCGTATGTCAGCGCGAGAGTAAGGCAGATCACGGGAGCGGGAGAGCGGGATGTTGCCTCGCGAGTTGTGCATGGTGAAATCGAGATTGGTGCGTGTGTGGCGCGTGCTGGTCTGTGCTGCGACGCGAGCTCGATTATTTGTTGCCTTTTTAGACAAAACAAACAGGGGCCCATAGGACCCGAGACGGAGGAACGCGGGGGGGGGGTACGTGACGTTGACGTTACGTGACAGGAGTCGTATTGGTGGGATTGAGTGGGTGAGTGGGTGAGGGGCTGAGTGGGCGTGACAAGGGTGAGTGTGTGTGAGAGTGAAAAAAGAGTGAATGTGTGTATGGAGTATCGAAGAGCTGTTTTTTACCAACATCGATGGCAGCAGCAGCAACAGCAGGGGATGTGGCAGCACATATGAGTTGGAGCTCGTTCGTCGTGGTTCTTGTTCTCTGAAGAAAGTGCTCCACGGCAGAAAGGCAAAAGCAGTAGCAGTGGCAGTAATAGCAGCAGCAGCAGCAGCAGCAGCAGTAGCAGTAGAAGTGACAGAGGACAGCATGGGTCGTGCGTTACCCAAAAGGCTAGGGATGGAGATAGTGCCACGCGCTCAAACTTTTTTCGTCAGTACGTCGCCCGTCAACTCGACTATATAACCGCTTGTAACGTCTCCCCCTCACCTCGAATCCGATCTCCCCCCGTTTTCACTTCCACGCCCAGCACGATCATCATCAACCCGACCACGACACCCATCACGCCCCGCACGACCACGCACCGAGAGCTAGAACTACTACTTGATCCTGCTGCCCGTGAAACGCTACTACCCGCTCAGCCCCCCCCCTCCACTCTCCCCGACACGATGGCCCGCGTAGCCAGCCCCCTCGACCGCTGGGCGCCCTACTCGCGTGATGACGCCCGCGACGAGCGCACAAGCTTTTCTCAGCCGCAACAGGACTTTGGCGGCTTTTCCTCGACCTCGTTCAACGCATCCTCCCAGCGCCCCACATTGTCCCATCTCCGTCTCGACTCTGACAGCGGCATCAACTACGGTCCCGGCGCTGCTGCTGCCGCTGCTGCCGCTGTCGCTGTCCGCCGCTCCAACCCACGCACCACCCACTCGATGGATGCGATCACCTCTGCTAACGACGACACCTTCTACCGCTCCCCAGACCAGTATCAGCAGTCCGCGCCCCTTCCTGCCGCTTTTTCGTCCCCCGACGGCTCTATGTCCATGGACTGGGTCTCATCCGCGCCCCCCACCAGTCAGGGCCGCCCCACAACCGCTGGGCACCAGTCTCGACCGTCTTATTTTGGTGAGCCCCAGTATGACAGCTTTGGCGCCGTCGTCGGCGGCGATGCCTCTGTCAACCTCCAGAATGGCTCCCATGCCTCTCCCCCGACACAGTCGACCTCGTACCCGTACTCTCCCCCGGGCTCGTTCGCGAGCTCCAGCGCGAGCTACATGCAGCAGCAGCAGCAGCAGCAGCAGGCCCGCCAGCGCGGCTTCTCCAACCGTACCGACGCGAGCAGCCCCGCGCCCACCGCCAACTCGACCGCTACCATCGATCCCTCTCTCCAGGACGCCGCGTCAAACAACATCTGGGTCTCCAGTGCCGCCGCCCAGGCCGCATACAACAGCGGCGCCAACCAGGGCAAACCCACCCCATCCATGTCGCGCGCAGAACTCGAGGCAGAGATCACGCGCCTCCGCCAGCGCGTCTCCGAGCTCGAGATCGGCTACCACTGGTCCGAGCTCAAGGTGATGAAGCTCGAGGCCGAGGCGCACCGCAGCGGGAGCACCAGCGGCAGCAGTGGTGCCGCGACGTCCGATTCCTCAGGCTCCCGATCCCCCGCCGGTGGCGCCGGTGATCGTTCCTCGATCCCCGCTGTCATGGGTGGGGTCGCCCCCAGCGAGGAGTTCGCCGCGTCCTGGCGCAACCGCACCGACGCCCGCATCAAGCGCTTCTGCGCCCTCAACCGCGCCGGAAACGCCCTCTGCGCCTGGCACGACTCGCGACGCGAACGGCGCGCGTACCCACCCCGGCAGGCTCCCCCCGGTTTTCTCAATTGTGGGTGCACAAACGAGGAAGGTTCGTGGCTGTCCTCTTGTCTTGTCCTGTCCCTCCTGTCTCTCTCCTGTCTCCTCCCTCCCTCCCGTTATCTTATTATCAAATTTCACCCACCGAGGGCCTCGCCCCCTTCCTTCCCCTCTCCCCGGCCGGCGTAAAGCGAGATGGATGGCTGAACTGACTCCCTTATCTCATAGCCCTCTTTGAGGAATCCCTGGCCCGTCACAGTGTGGGTAGCTACCACCCGGGCGAAACTGTCCGAATGGACCCTGCACTCCGCAACCCCCTCCTCAAGCTCCTCGAACAGCGCTTCGGCTACGTCGATGGCGACTTTGAACGCGATTCACGCTCAGGCCTCTGGGTCGACGGCGAGGGCCACGAGCTCTGGGAGACGATCCTCCCCAGTGGCAAGCCCGCGGTCGGCGGCGCGCGGAGGCGCGGCTCGGAGAACAAGCACGCCTCATGAGCATGAAGGAGCGTCGGCGGCGGACGGCTGGGCACCCTTGCACTTTTTCCTATCGCGCGTTCGGTCTTGGTCCTGGTCCTGTGCGGGTGCGGGTGCGGGTGCGGGTGCTCGGTTGGTCAGTTGTCGGATATTTTTTTTGGTGGATTCGTCTGTATGGAAAGATTCGTAACGAACAAATGGGATTGCGGCCTGCTGCGTTGGCGTTGCACGGACATAGTGCCTAATGGCGCAGCACGCAACGCCCGCTCGCCCTTCCCTGCTTCGCTCACAAGTTTTGATACATCGGTTTCGGTTTTTGCAAGTCTCTCCCCCCCCTCCCCCTCAACGACGCGTCTCGTTCTGCCTGTCCAGTAACAGCACATATCACGCCGGACGTGGAGAAGGTATCGAGTTACTTTGCCTCCCCCCCTCTCTCCCTACTCCTACCCTCCGTTCCAGTCCCTCCCCGTTCTCCGTCCCCGATCCGCCCCTACGCGCGATCTCATTCCCCCTCATCACTATCGCGAGGGCGATTCCCCTGATCGTGCTTGTACCCCCCCTACCCCGTCGCCCATCGAGTACTCACGCATACCGCCATCCCTCCCTGCTGCCCTCCGTTATTGTTATTCCTTCTGTTGCCTGCAGCATGCCCGCCGCTCTCCTTGACTTTTGTTGTGAATCTCCTTTCGACCTATGCACATATGTTGCTCTCTCTATATCTCTCTCTCGCTCTCGTCCTTCTCGCCTTGCTTCCTCTCCTACTTTGCGGATGCAATGTCACATCAGTTTCGTCACCCAACGCAACAAATATCCATTTTGTATTCTGTAATCACAGTTTCTCTCTCTCTCCGCTCTCTCTCTCTCTCCATCTCACATTGCATTCGCTTGTCATTTTCGTACATAGCGACGACTGTCTACAATGGAACGAACCTCTATTTCCTTTTTCGCTTACCTTTCACGTGTGTGGCCGTCACGGGACGGGCGCCGTGGACCCTGCACTCGGAGTCAATCAGCCGTAATTTGCCTCACCTGGAAAGTCTATCGCGGAAGGAAGGGGCGAGTTCAGTGTTCAGTTGCAGCTGTATGCATAGATCAACGTGGGCTCAGGGTGAAGCGTTGAACGGTTTGCCAGAGATAAGTAAAAAAAGAAAAGAGAAGCCGCAAGCCCGCGCAAGGGTCGTAATTGCAAAGGTCCAGGTCTCTCCGGAAACAACTTGTTCCCTCTCCACCCGATGCGATGACTCTCTTCAGCCTAGCCTAGCAAAAGCCACTTTTGGGGTGAAACACACATGATGACACGCATGTCGCCCTTACGTCGCGTTGGCGTTGCGTTGCGTTGCGTTGGCATAATGTAATTGAAAACTAACCGATAATGTGATCATAATGGCTACTGACATTAAATTAAAATTGACAAATTAAATTTTAGATTTTTAAAGATTTAATTACATCCGACGGCCGACGGTTAGGGGCTCTACGCGGGGAGTCCCAAGGCCGACCCTCCGCTGTACGGAGAACGGAGAGTCCCAACAGACAGACAGACAGACAGGACGGTGGACGCGCAGCACGTAAAGGGTTGGGGGGGGAACGCGGCCTTGAACCCGTTGACGTACGACGTACTGAGATGAAAAGTACACCTTCCCCTCTCCTCTTACCCCCCTCCCCTCCTCTCCCGTTGGTCACGCAGCCAGAACCCAACGGCACCCACCGTGGCACTGACTGACTGGCTGACTGAAGCTGGATGCCATATCGTGTGCGTGTGTGTTGTGGATGCAGAAGGGTTGCCCGTCCCGCTCCGTTCCCTTATTCAAGGGAATGGTTGGGGTATGGACGGAGAGGGAACAGACGAAAAGCGAGCCAGCGGTTCAAGGAGGAAGAGTGGGGGGGGAGGGGGGGAAGGGAGCGGAGAGGGAGCGGAGAGGAGCGGAGGGGAGCGGCGCCCCCTGACTGCCTGACTGGTGGGCGATTACGTTGCCCCAAATCGCGCGTGCGGGATGTCGTACGCATCATTGCGTCGTCGCACGCCCTCACTAGTTGTGTTCCTTGCCGGCGGCGCAAGTGTCTATCGCTAAAAGAGGGCGAATCATGTGAGCAACTGGGCACTGCTGCGTCTTCCCCTTGCGCAGGCCGTTCATTTCGGACGGGCACGATCAAGGATCACGACGTTCCCCCGGTCAGCGAGCGAGCGAGCGCGATGCGCGATGCACGGGGGTGGTTCCTGCACCCAGTTGGCCAGTATAGTGGGAAGCGCGTTGCCGCTTTGGGCGACCAACATAGCCCAATCGGACGAATTTGCGTCGTTGGTTGGTTGATTGATTGATTGGTTGGGGGGATACGTGCATGCGTGCGTGCGTGCGTGCTTTGCCCGTCTCTTACTCACTCACTCACTCACATAATATGACAAGGTCGATTCTTCATCCGTCGGCCGCAAATTCGCTAACCTGCAGCAGAAGCGGCGTTGGAGGGAGGAGGCTGATTGCGATAGACGCAGAAAGGAACGCGCGATAGGAGGAGAGATATCGAGTAAGATTGCGACCGAATCCGGCGTGCGTGCACACCCCCTATTGGGTCCACTCGCTACTTTACATTCTCCCCTTCTTTCGCACCTCGCCAACCCAAAATGAGAACTTGATTCAAAAAAACACGTACCCCCCACTCTCCTAGTCTCCGGTCCCTGCCGCGTGAGAACATGTCCTGCCCAGTTTGGCGAATCTGTATGCAAGGGCCCCGCGCCATCGCCATTACCATTGTGACTGGACTGGGCGTTGGTGAAGTGGATTTTACGCGATTTCCATTGGTAAACGCATAGGCACACACCCTCCTCCCAGGTTCGCACGCACGGGCGTCGGTTCAGGAAAAACTCGGGAGCAATGCCCGGGAGGAGCTTTCGGTGCTCACGTCGACGCACGCAGACAGAATCACTGAAAGACCCCTCACCGAAGTTATCGGAGACAGCGCGCGGCAGGGAGTGCCCGTCGGAGGAAGCCTCCAACACCGAGCGCTCAGTACGATACTCGGCACGTGCGCAGACAGAAGAACGTGAATCTACTCAGGAGTCCAGAGTCCTGGCGTAAGCCGCTGGCCCGGCGCTTGCATATCTGCCCCTTGTCTTTTTCGTGAAGAGGGGTCCAGTGTACGCAATATATGGATGCTAACAGCCGAAACCGTATCACACCTGCCCACGTTCTTGTCCTGTGCGTGGGAACCAGACGGGAAAGGGCCCCCAGCCTAGATATTGCACTGACGGGGGACTGGTGGGGGGTTGGGGACGGCGTCGAAACCTGCTAGTTAAAGTTCATCCGTATAGGCGCATGACTACCCCTACCCATCCTGTGGCCTGCCTAAATCTCGCGGGCTCGTCGTTACCTGCACGAAATGAGACAGGGTACTCCGTAGTTCGGGTTCCTCCACTGCCATTGAGCCTCATCCCAGGTGATTCCGATTCGTCGTTTTGGCTTCGTCACGCGCTCGAGCATATGTCGCCCTATTCAGACGTCGACAGCCTATCCCAAAGTAGGCGGGTGCGTGACAACCACTATGCTTCCACCCATCCACTTCAGAAGAAGACTGTGGCGCAGGGGGCCACCTTCTACCAAAGATCTGATTGCCTCGCAAGTCTCTGCCTGCCGAATGAAGGAGAGTGTACCGCTGGGAGACAGCAATGTATCAGACTTTGTCCCCATCCAGAGCGCTGAAGGATCGAAGCTTTCGCTGCCATGTCGGGGTTTAGCAATCTCCCGGAATGCAGGTCGCATATCCTATGAAGCTGATCCTTCCCTCCAGTCCTGATGTTTCTTCTCACCAAGCTGCCCGTTGCTCCCAATTGCTATTGTATGGCGAAGCCACTGACTGATAGCTGAACAAAGCAAAGGCCAATTGCAAAGAGTGGTACGAAACATGTCTGAGCTTGCATCTTCTAAATGACTATCAGCATTCTGTTTGACGGGCAGGGTTGTGAGGCTGCGGAGCTCACAAATTCTGACTTGGAGAGCTTCCGGCATTCGATAGTACTTACCACGCCAAGGCAATCCTGAAAGTGTACCATCATAACTCGCGGCCTTGGGGCACTGCGGCTTGACAGTGAGAAGTTTTTCTCTCATTTTGGGGCATTGGAGCGATGAACGGGCCCCTGAAGGGGCTAGACATCTATGTGACAAAAGCTGGTATGATGCTTGCCATGGATAAGTCGTGCACTTTGCTCGAGCTGCGCGAACAAGTTACCTAGTTGTTCAGGGTACTCGACCCTCCGCACCGTGGCCTCCCTGTCGGCGATCAGCGACAGGGTAAAGCAGAAAGCGCCCACAATGCAGTTTACGCAATAGTCCAAGTGTTAAATCATCCACGGCGATGTACCGATGCCGCTACCAGCCATATTACAGTTCTTCTTGCAAAACTGACATCCCGGAACGGGAGAGGACAAGCTGAGTAGCACCAAAAAGCATATTTTATTGAGTTACACCTCAATTCTAGGACGATGGCCCCTAGTGTGCATACCTGCAGACTCAGGGAGTTGACGTCACATTCTTGTCCATGTCTTTTGTCTTGTTGTCCATTAGCAAGAGCTAGTCCTAGATATAGATACTGCTGGGTAACCAAGAAACAATCCTGAAGGGCTTCGATGCGTGAGGCCCACGCTGGAGGCAAATAATGCGGTTGCGCTGACAGGAGGCGAAACAGCGGAGATTGTGCGACGTTTAGGACAGGCACCCGACCCATGTAAGAAGAACCACCAGCTACAGGAGCATTCGTACGTGATTGCACTGGGAAGCCAAACGAAGCGCGGGTAGGATTTGTTTTCCTTTGTTTGTTTCTAGTGTTGCCTTCCAACCGGGCTGGACCATTTTCTCGTCAGCTCGCCTGCGACACCTCTAAGCAATCCTAGTGAATATCTGTAGACCAGTTCCACAAGAATACGACCACGACAATGCTTGACTCCTCACCAGTTCTCATTCACCACCAGGGTCCTCCACCGGCCCCTCCCCGCCGCGGTCTCAAGCGCTCAGCATCGATAGCATCGCTTCCTACCCCTCCTCGCACCGCCAGTGACAAAAAGCGTGTCAGACGAGAGCCTCGGGCGTCGGATTCTGACGAAGAAGAAGAATCGTTCGTAGCACCCGTTGCACGCGTCCTTTTCAAGCCAAAAGGCTCTTCGACGGTATCCAGTACATCAAGGAAGGTCGTAGAAGAGAATCCATTCTGGGTTGCTCCCGAAGAAGAGGAAACGGAAGAACCTCGAACCGTATCGTTGAAGCGGACTTCGAGTATTGAGGACGCACCCGCTTCTCCGCCACCATCGCGTACAAACCAAGCCCCACCTCGTCTTACTACACCTCCTCCATCGACCAAGCCCGTCCGCAAAGTGGAAACACCCAAAACGCCGGTGCAAACAAAGCGCGAGGAAGTCAAGACCCCAGCGGAGGACAGTGGCAAGCTCCCTGTCCTCGTGGAGAGTCCCAACAACCCATTTGTCACTCGTTCAGAGCCCAGTACGCCCAAGGCGAAGCCTCGTGAGGCCACTCCTGTGTCCGAGGAGAAGCCGACGGTTACCTACGTTTTGTGAGCAAAATTTTGCACTATCTCATCAGAGCAATATTGTTAAATCTAGTATTCACTTATTATAGCCGTGGTAAAAAGATCGAGTTCACAAATCCTCTGTACAACCTACCCGACGAAGCCTTCAAGAAGTCCCGGCTCCCTGTCGAACACGAAGAATACAGTCCCCCTCCCGTGTTCAAGCCGCAGCGCCTCTTCAAGGAAGAGGCGAAGGCCTTAGGCCGGCGACGACGCACATCCAAATCACCAACTCAAACGACCCCCACTCGTACTAGCACGAGACTAGCCGCCAAGAAGCCGAATTCCCCGAAAAACGCATCATAAATGTTTTGACACGCATAAGCGGCATAGTCGTGTTTATGTACAGGTGTTTAGATCCATATGGCTCCATTTTTTCCTTTCTTCCCATTTTATATTTCACGCCTTGGCTTGATTTCACCTATCGTTTTCAATCTGCATTTACGATCCCCCCTCCTTCTGCATCAGAACGTTTACCCATCGCCGCATGTAGACAGGTAGCTTTCGCTGTGCCGCCAGGCCGCTGTTACCTGCCAGACCCTTGAAGCATTTAGTCTTGAAATGTAGTTAACATTCACCGTCCCTTGAACTTTCTACGGTTTGTTCAAGACTTGCCACCCACCCCTTCCCAACTCGTCTATCACAACGATGAGCCTGAGCAATCTCGAGGAGGTGATCAGCGCAGTAACGACGATAAATGATTATGGAAAGCTCGCAACTGCTCTTCGTCCGTTTATAGATGTTGCGGAATCCATTCTAGCCTCAACTCTTCCCAACGACATTGACCCGTTTACTGTCCTCAACCCGAATGAAAGTACGCTCGGATATCTCTACGTACTGTGAGTATGTTAACCCAGGGGCTCTCTCCTCTCGATCCGTACGCGTATCGCGTTTGGCGCCTGAACCATCCGCGCTGGAGGCAAATAATGCGGCTGCGCTGACAGGAGGCGAAACAGCGGAGATTGCGCGACGTTCGGGACAGGCATCCGACCCATGTAAGAAGAACCACCAGCTACAGGAGCGTTCGTACATGATCGCACTGGGAAGCCAAACGAAGCTTGGGTTAGATTTGTTCGCCTTTCTTTGTCTCCACTGTTACCCCTTCCAGCTTACCTTCCAAGCCCATTTTCTCGTCAGCTCCCCTGCGACACCTCTAAGCGACACCTCTAAGCAATCATAGTGAATATATGTAGACCAGTTCCACAAGAATACGACCACGACAATGCTTGACTCCTCACCAGTTCTCATTCACCACCAGGTGCCACCATCGGCCCCTCCCCGCCGCGGTCTCAAGCGCTCAGCATCGAAAGCATCGCTTCCTACCCCTCCTCGCGCAAAAAAACGTGTCAGACGGGAGCCTCGGGCGTCGGATTCTAACGAAGAAGAAGAAACGTTCGTAGCACCCGTTGCACGCGTTCTTTTCAAGCCAAAGGGTTCTTCGACGGTATCTAGTACATCAAGAGAAGAGAATCCACTCTGGGTTGCTCCCGAAGAGGAGGAAACGGAAGAACCTCGAACCAGATTGTTGATGCAGGCTTTGAGTGTCGAGGGCGCGCCCGCTTCTCCGCCACCATCGCGTACAAACCAAGTCCCACCTCGTCTTACTACACCTCCTCCATCGACCAAGCCCGTCCGCAAAGTGGAAACACCAAAAACGCTGGTGCAAACAAAGCGTGAGGAAGCCAAGGCCCCAGCGGAGGACAGTGGCAAGCTTGCTGCCCTCGTGGAGAGCCCCAACAACCCATTTGTCACTCGTTCAGAGTCCATTACGCCCAAGGCGAAGCCTCGTAAGGTCACTCCTGTGCTGGAGATGCCGACGGTTACCTACGTTTTGTGAGCAAAATTTCATCAGAACAATATTGTTAAATCCAGTATTCACTTATTATAGGCGTGGTAAGAAGATCGAGTTCACAAATCCTCTGTACAACCTACCCGACGAAGCCTTCAAGAAGTCCCGGCTCCCTGTCGAACACGAAGAATACAGTCCCCCTCCCGTGTTCAAGCCGCAGCGCCTTTTCAAGGAAGAAGCGAAGGCCTTAGGCCGGCGACGACGCACATCCAAATGACACAAACGACCCCCACTTGTACTAGTACGAGACTAGCCGCCAAGAAGCCGAGTTCCCCGAAACACGCATCATAAATATTTTGACACGCATAATCGGCATAGTCGTGTTTATGTACAGGTAGTTTAGATCCAATGGCTCGATTGTTTCCTTTCTTCCCATTTCATATTTCACGCTTTGGCTTGATTTCACCTATCGTTTTCAATCTACATTTACGCTCCCCCCTCCATCTGTAATCAAACCGTCGCCGCATGTATACAGGTAGCTTGCGCTGTGCCGCCAGGCTGCTGTTATCTATCAAACCCTTGAAGCATTTAGTCTTGAAATGTAGTTAACATTCGCCGTTCTCTCAACGTTTGTTCAAGACTTGCCACCCACCCCTCCCACTCGTCTATCACAACGATGAGCCTGAGCAATCTCGAGGAGGTGATCAGCGCAGCAACGACGATAAATGATTATGGAAAGCTCGCAACTGCTCTTCGCGCGTTTATGAAGCGAGATGTTGCGGAATCCATTCTAGCCTCAACTCTTCCCAGCGACATTGACCCGTTTACTGTCCTCAACCCGAATGAAAATACGCTTGGATATCTCTACGTACTGTGAGTATGTTAACCTAGGGGCTCTCCTCTCTCGATCCGTACGCGTAACGCGTTTGGCGCCTGAACCATCGGAGTGGTAAAGGCATCTGCTAATAGTCATTAACGCGGTTCCACTGTGCAGAGCTGCACGTCTGGAGGGTACCTACCCACTCGATGCCATCCTTCCCCATGTCGTCGCCTTCAGCCAGAATTTCAACCCCATCGCCGCGAGGCATGCACCCGAACGTCTCAGCGCTCTTGCAGTCCGCTTAGCTAAGCTCCCCCATGTACGTGTCCATCAGCTCAACGACTATCCCAAGTCAATTTCTATGTCTAAACTTCTTACAGGAGAGCGCCCTCGTAGCGTTGCGCGACATTACCCTCCGATATCCAGTTTCCCCGGTCTATCTGACTGCACTCCATCCTATCTTCCTTCGTGCATGCGTCGCAACACGCAACTTTGAGCTTGCCCGCCCAGTGCTAGAGAACTTCATAACAGAAGTTGACCCCCGCGCCTTTCCCGTAACCTACCTGGACAATCTTATCTACCACTACAGTGGTGGCGTCGCATTCTCCGTCCTGAGGCAATGGGAAGAGGCCCAAGATTTCTTCGAGGTCGTGGTCGGCGCGCCGGTCTCTGGAAACCCATCCGCAATCCAACTCGAAGCGGCAAAGAAACTCGCACTGGTACATTTGCTCCGGCACGGTCAGCTCGTGAACCTGCCCAAGTATGTGCACCCTATGTTGAACAAGCTTGTGCGCAACTCCCCATACGGGGCTCTGGCCAAGGCGTACCCTTCGGGGGCGTATATCACTGTGATGGAGAAGGAGGAGAAGGTCTTCAAAAATGATAATAACTGGGGTCTCGTCAACTTGGTTGTCGAGAAGGCGCCTAGATGGAAACTGAAGACATTGAATAAGACATACCAGACTCTATCGTTGTCCGAGATCGCCAAGGAGATCGGAACGACTAACGACGCAAGCCTCAGGGGGCTAGTGGAGACCATGGTTCGTCTCTTTCTCATGCCCCTTTTAAGGACCGCATGGCTGACCTCGGGTGTAGGTAAAGGAGGGGGAAATCCTTGCGACACTATCGGACGACAACACTCTGACATTTATCGACAAGACTATCACTTTCCGCCCACAGGAGATCGAAGAATACCTGCGCGAGGCGCAGAGGCAGTGCGCTATCCTTGCGGAGATCGATAAACAGGTAGGACGCAGCAAGGAGTTCTTGTCAAAGGTAAGCAGGATCAAAGCATTTTCTCGTGTTCCTCTCTCTCTCATGGGCGCGAACCCTGGAGAATCTGTCCGTCGTTACCCACTGCATGGCCTAACCACGTTCTCACCTAGGCTATCAAAGATCGTGAATTGTCCGCGAGTGCAGGTAATTGGGCAGGCGATGAAGACTCTATTGCGTGGGATGAAGCTATGTATTCGTAAGGCGACTGGCAACCGTTCGATGTACAAATCGTGCTGTTCTGTAGTAACAACCGTGTCTTGGTTGATATTGCCCGTGAATTGGACGTGGATACCAGGCCGAAGAACGTTGGCCGCGAACCTGTCCTGTCCCGGCGCAATCGCTCTGCACCTTGACCAGCACCCTTGGTCGGTTCGGGCTCCCTGTAAAACCTCTAGTTCTGTAACTCGTACCACGCAATAACTCACCCTCCAGTATGCCGGGGACTCTTGCAAGCAGTGCGTCATCTGCCGTGGATGACCCCGCTCCTCCACTGACTATCGTGTCTTGCATTTGTCATTCAGACTACAAAGCGTGGAAGGAGCTCCAGGCTCTCCACAACACGCATAAATCGACTCTGATTCTTAAGGACCTCTTCGCAGCTGATCCCCATCGGTTCAAGAAGTTCAGCCGGGAGTACAGGTCGTCCAACGCGACTTTCCTGCTTGACTTCTCCAAGAATCTGGTTGACGAAGAAGTGTTCGCCAAACTTCTCCAGCTCGTGCGAGAGGCGGGCGTCGAGCGTGCGCGCGATGCTATGTTCGCCGGCGAGCATATCAACACGTCCGAGGATCGTGCTGTGCTTCATATTGCGCTGCGCAACCTCGACAATACATTCAAGATATCCGAGCCTGGGGCTGACGAGGTCGCTGGTGTGCTCGAGCATATTCGTGTCTTCACCGAGAGCGTCCGAAGTGGCGAGTGGAAGGGGTACACGGGCAAGAAGATCGACGCGATTGTGAATATTGGTATTGGTGGCTCGGACCTTGGTCCTGTCATGGTTACCGAGGCTCTCAAGTACTACGCGAAACGCGACCTCAAGGCGCACTTCGTCTCAAACATCGACGGCACGCACATCGCAGAGACTTTGAGAGGTTGCGACCCAGAGACCACGCTCTTTATCGTCGCCTCCAAGACGTTCACCACTCAAGAGACGATCACGAATGCGGAGTCGGCCAAGGAGTGGTTCTTAAAGACCGCCAGGGACAAGGCCCATGTGGCAAAGCACTTTGTCGCGCTCAGCACTAACACGAAGGCAGTTACTGCATTTGGTATCAAGGAATCGAATATGTTCCAGTTTTGGGATTGGGTTGGAGGTCGCTATTCACTCTGGAGCGCGATTGGTCTGTCAATTGCCTTGGTGATCGGGTATGACAACTTCAAAGCCTTGCTGGAGGGTGCGCACCAGATGGATCAACACTTCAAGACTGCACCACTTGAGGAGAATCTGCCTGTGATCCTCGCTGTTCTGGGCATCTGGTACAATGACTTCTACGGTAACTTTGCGGTAGTTCTACCACATACACCCTCTGATATGCCCACTAGGTTCGCAGACTCACGCTTTGCTTCCTTATGATCAATACCTCTGGAAGTTTGCCGACTACTTCCAGCAAGGTGACATGGAGTCGAATGGAAAGTTCGTCACCAAGGATGGCCACCGTGTGAATTACCAAACTGGGGTATGTACCCCATCCAAAAGCTTCACGATATTTGCTTACGTGTCCTTCAGCCGATCATCTGGGGAGCAGCTGGTACCAACGGGCAGCATTCATTCTACCAACTCATTCACCAAGGAACTAAGCTTATTCCTTGCGACTTTTTGGCTCCAGCCAATTCCCTCAACGCCGTCGGTGGTGATAAGCATCACCGTATTCTCTTGTCAAACTACTTCGCTCAGCCAGAGGCTCTCGCATTTGGAAAGTCACAGGAAGAGGTTATAGCAGTGAGTCGGCTCAGAACGGGTTGACTCAAATAAGTCTGATGGGTTGCAGGAACTGGGTCCGAATACGCCTGAGGCGCTGATCAAGTCCAAGGTCTTCGAGGGGAACAAGCCATCAAACTCAATTTTGTTCCCCAAGATGACCCCCTCCCTGCTGGGTACATCAGCTAAATATCTCGTTGCGACGGCTGGTTAATAATTTCCATCAGGCGCTCTGATTGCCTTGTATGAACACAAGATTTTCACTCAGGGTATGGTCTGGGGCATCAATTCGTTCGGTTAGTGTCTCCGCCTTGCTGTGAGTGGACAATATGCTTACCACATGCAGACCAAATGGGCGTTGAGCTGGGCAAAGTCCTGGCCAAAAATATCCTTGCTCAACTGAACAAGCCAGAGGATGTCGTAGGACATGACAGTTCCGTGAGTGACGCCCGCTTTTGCTAGCTCTAGGAACGAGCTCATCAATGTTTGGATAGACCACTGGCTTGATCCATTACTACCAGAAGCACCGACAGGCTTAGTTATTACCGAGTAGAGAAAAGAAAAGCATGTATATACGAGTCTACATGGAAGGAAACAGTTCCTGTCCACGAGAAACTTTGTGATGCCAAATAGAGCCAAATATAATCGAAGCCGCTTTCCGATAGTGTCTTGTTTCCCTCTCTAAAACCGACGAACACGCCGTGCAATGTCCGAGCAACTCCGTTACGCTGGCACTCTCACCGGTCACCAGGGATGGGTCACCGCTGTCGCCTCGTCGTCTGAGAATCCGGATATGCTCTTGACCGCGTCGCGGGGTGAGTGGTGAGCGGGATGGATCGATGAGATGCTGACTGTTAGTTAGACAAGACCATCATCCTCTGGAACCTCCAGCGGGACGAAGAGGGTGGTTACGGCTCACCAAAACGAATTCTTCACGGTCATAACCACTTCGTATCCGACGTTGTCATCTCTTCGGATGGCATGTACGCCCTCTCTGCATCCTGGGACCATACTCTTCGTCTCTGGGACTTGAATACTGGTCTCACCACCCGCCGTTTCGTTGGGCACACCTCCGACGTACTTTCCGTCTCGTTCTCCGCCGACAACAGACAAATCGTAAGTGGTAGCCGTGATAGGACTATCAAGTTGTGGAACACGCTTGGCGAGTGCAAGTTTAACATCCAGGAGGAGGGTCACACGGAATGGTACGCATTTGTTGGCGCAGAGGCAAATCGCCGCCTAACGTCACTCTGTATAGGGTATCGTGCGTACGGTTCAGCCCCAATGCTATGAACCCAGTCATTGTCTCGGCTGGTTGGGACAAGGTAGTAAAGGTAAGATATCTCGACCACATGGATTTTACTTGCACTGAGGCTCGTCAACAGGTCTGGGAATTGTCCAAATGCAAGCTCCGTACGAACCATTACGGCCATACTGGCTACATTAACACCGTCGCCGTTTCCCCTGATGGCTCCCTTGCTGCCTCTGGTGGCAAGGACGGCATCACCATGCTGTGGGACTTAAACGACGGCAAGCACCTGTACTCGCTTGAAGCTGGTAATACCGTACATGCCCTCGTCTTCTCGCCTAATCGGTACTGGTTGTGCGCTGCGACCGCTCACTGCGTTAAGATCTTTGACCTCGAATCGAAGTATGTACTCTTACAACACACTTTTTGTGGCAATTAACTGACAAGCACCTTCACAGGTCGATTGTCGATGAGCTCAAAGTTGGTGCCGATTCATATGATACCATTGAGGCGACTGCGGGCAAATCGAAGGCGGAGGCGATCTCCTTGGCCTGGTCTGCAGATGGCCAGGTGCTTTTCGTGGGCTATACAGACAATGTTGTCCGTGTCTGGTCCGTCAGTTCGTAGAAGCTCAGGAGCGGCGAGTAGTATGCATGCAAAATGTCTTATTATATCGCGCACGTTTTCATAAAATGCACGTGACTACGTGTCTTTCAAAGTCATCCTTCTCGTTTGTTCAAGTAAGAGGAGCGCAACCCAAAAGTGGTAGTACAACTTGACTACCGACATGACTGACCTCGAAAACAAACTTCGTACGACGTGGAACCATAGGCTGGCACGCGTTACCGGACACGGTAAATCACCTGAAGAAGGTTTGGAACAGTTGGGGAAGGTCAGCGTGTTCGTGCCACTAATGCCGCTCAACACTCAACAAATCGTGGGTAGGGGTGGGAGAAAGCCTGGCCACATATCGAACCAAAGGACTCTTTGGATGGAGAGGATACTCATAACGGTATGATAACGGTACCTAAATGGAGGGTATTTTCGAATATTTTTCAGACCAAGGCGCACGCGCTTTCAAATACCTGAAAGAGATCGGCGTACACTCTACCGCCTTCTCATGCGCTCTAGGTATGATTCAAACTATCAATGGCTACTAAGGACTTACTGGAACCATCGAGATGCTATGCGGCAGAAAAAGGGCCTCCTACAAGAGGAAGTTGCGGCGTCTGTGGCAAAATGGCAGGTGATCAACGCGTTAGGGGTGTTATTGAATTTCATCATGACTACCCTTCGAAGGAAACTGGCGAAGTCGACACCTTCTTGGAACTTATCGACCTTCTTGAGCGGTGGCGGGAGATGTGGCTCAGGCCGTTCATGTGAGCATCGATAATGCATCTCCATGCCTTGAATAATCGCCATTAGGCCAAGTGTTCAGCCGCTCGTTCAGGATGGCCTCAGAACACGATTCAACCTCTTGCTGTTCTCCATCCTACCGCCCGGCTTCTCCGATTTGTTAAAAGCATGGTTCGAAAGAAGTCTTGACGAAGACGTCGCCGAGTGCGCTCCCATCTTCCGTCGGCTCGACTCCTTCGGCTTCATCCATCACTTCCAAATGCTCATTGGCCGCGTCGCGTATGGTGCGATCGAAAAGAAGATACAGGAAAACTTCTCTAGAGTGTGGAAAGAGGCTTGTTTGAAGGATATTTTGCAATGGGCCTCCAATGATTTGACAAAGTGGGCCAATGCTGTCTTTCCGCCACGTAAGTTGAGCGCAATAAACACATTCCATAATTAATATCTTGTGCAGTTGATAAGCCCGACAAGAGCGCCGCATCCTCAGCTCCTTATGCTGGGCAGACCTTGATACGAACGTTCGATTATCACGTCCACAAGGTTCTGTGCGATTTGAGGCGAGCCCATACGACTCTAATTTACCAGATACTGACATAATTATCAGGATCTCCGAGCTGTTCGATATTATCGTCGATTACCCAGATTCAACCAACGCGCTGACCGATCTACAAGTACGCCTTTTCCTTGCATGTGGATCTACTGCTCACGACAAGGTAGACGTGTATGGGGCGCACAATGGCCCGAGATCAACTCGTTTCTGGTCTCCGTCATCAGTAAGAATCCTCTACACCTAAGTGAAAGCTCATTGGGGCCACAGGACCCAGAAACGCCTGCTCCATCCTGGCGCTGATACTAGAGATATAATCAGTCATTATGTGTCCACGATGAAGTGCCTTCGTATCATCGATCCTCCCGGTGTTTTGCTCTACCGCGTTGCAGATCCCGTTCGCCGGTATCTGAGGTGTGTACTCAAGCGGTCTACGATAGCTTTTTTATTTCAACGACACTGAGGAACTGCGTAGAGAACGGTCTGATACTATCAAGTGCATCGTAGAGAGCCTTGTCACAGAAGGAAGTGAGCTGGCTGGAGAAGCGCAAGTCCCCATCGTTGCAGAGTTTGAACACGAGGACTTCTCAAACGCCAACTGGAAACCCGAACCTCCAGACGCCGGACCAAGTACCCGTGATGTCCTTGCCCATGCTCGACAAATTGCTAACACAGCCCATCTAGGATTCCGTTGGAACAAACCTACAGACATAGTTAGCACGCTCGTGAACATCTACGACTCGCGCGAGTTATTTATCCGAGAGCTCTCACAACTCTTTTCTCATCGCTTGATGCATATACGAGATGGAAATTTGGAAGGGGAGGTGCGTAGAGTTCCATGCACACTCACCTGTTATGTCATACCTTCTTCGCCAGAAACGTCATATTGAGATCCTGAAGTTACGATTTGGGGACGGGGCACTGCAAAGTCCAGACGTAATGCTATCGGACATGCAATTGTCTGCGAGATTAAATAAGCAAATAGCAACGGAGGGCTTTACAGTGAGAACACAAGTCACGGAACCCCGACTTGTACTCACCTCTCGTAGCACCCCGTGGACACAGCGGTTCTCTCGCGTTGGTTCTGGCCAACAATGCCCGAGGAAGCTTCTGCATTGAAATTACCCGAACCGTTTAAACAGTGCGTTCCATAATCCCAAGCGTCAGCACACTGAGAAAGGGTCAACAGGATGCAGCAAGACTTTGAAGAAATATATTCACGCTCAAAAACGGACAAGCGTCTGCATTGGTTGACCACCTTGGGAAGCGTGACCATCACCGTCCAACTTGCAGATCGTGCCTTCAAAGATATAGAGGTTAGCCCAGTCCAAGCGTCCGTCGCTCAGTTATTCTCAGAGAAACGTGAGGGACATCACTACTAGGATACGTGGGTTTTCATTGATATCTCTCCAGCGGAATGGACAACTGAGGCTCTCATCGAAGAACTGGGAGCAGAAAAGAGAATGCTCGAGGAAGCCCTCACTGCCTGGGTTGACCGAGGTATGATTGGGTTAGATGAGGACCGAGGTGTATGGGTACTTTACGAACGAGAAGAAGACAAACCAAGACCGAAACCGAAACCAAGTGAGCGAGCTAAGTTGGAACTCTTTTGATTCGTTCCTCACCTATATTCGGTAGTTTCGTTTTTGATACCCAAACGGGTTGCCGGAGGACACAGTCATGCAACGCCGCCTGCGTCGAAAGATCCTCTCTGGGGGGTGAGCCTGCAGTGCCGCGAAAGGCCACGAGTACTGAGGGCACATTGACTTACAGTGGCTCATGAACCTCTTCAACAATCTTGGGCCTCAGACAACAGAAGCTTTGTACGGCAGAGTGTCATCCGCCTACCGGGGGCCCGTCAAAACGCGGGAAGAACTGGAACGTTTCTTGCAACGAAAGGCAAAGGAAGGACGGGTGATATTCGAAAAGGGAGAGTGGGTTCTTGTTAAGGAAGAATGAGTTGGTTGTTCATGGGAAACTCGGTGTGACGCTTGGTGCACGTTTCTTTCCTAGCCTTCCGAACGATCACCGTCGAACTGACACCCACCGTGCAGGTATACTAGATCTAAACTATCGGTTTCTCTAATTGCCACAGCTCTCCATGTCCCTTTGTGTCCAAACAAAGCCACACCTGAACCGTGCCGCGAGGTGATGGCTACTCATCGACCCTATCCAGAGCTTAAGCCTTCCTTTGCATTTCCTACCCCTCCTCCCATACCAACACTTCCCCATTTCATTGACCCTGATCCTCAGCTCACCACTGCTCAATACCAACTCCTGAGTCTTCAGCGAGACAACGAGTTCAGGCACAAGGTAGAGGGTTATTTCCACCACCTTTCCCAATCGGTTCAGAATACACATGATACCATTTCCCATAATATCCCCAGCATTTATTGCCAAATTGCACGCCTTGAGCAACACATCGTACAGCTCACCGTACAGCTCACCGCAGCATTGGAACGAGGATTGGCACAGCCGGCGCATACTCGATGCCATGACTGTGCCCAAGAAATTAATTCAACTCCATCTATACCTCCCTGCCCCCCGACCCCGCCGCTGACCGCTTCAGGCTCCTGTCCTACCACACCACGGCAATCTACCGATCACGATACCATCGCGCAGGATTCGAGTCCTTACGTCCCCTGGCAGAGCAATAACCAGATCGCCATTCCGTTTCCAACCCGCGTCCCGCTCCCAATCCGTGACAGCTACGTGGATGGTTGGAAGCCGCTCCCTCGACACGCATTCGAACCAAACCTTACAGTGGCGCACTCACCGTACGGCTCTCTCAAGGAGCTTCCCTTGGCCCCTGCTGAACTCGATAAAATCCAAAGCCAAGCCGCAGCGGGTTTCGAGGACCTCATGTTCTATACTCAGCACAACTACTACGAGCAGCGGGTGCCGATGGGAGGTCTTCACGAGCCTATCGTCCCCGGTCGTTTTGCTGACGAAGTAGACCCCGTTCAAAGTTGGATATGGCGCCGCAAACGCTGGGCTGGAGCCGAGAACCTTCGTTTGTGGAGGCTTCCATCCGCCGCTTGTCTAGTTCCGCCAGATGAGCTTCTCGTGCCTCAGCACATCAAAGATTTACGACAACGAAACTGGCACCGCACGTATGGGGTGTGGTATCAATTTGTCCAGAACGTATCCCCGACACGGTTTCCTGGACTAATATTAGAAGACTGGAATGCACTCCTTGAAGTTTCTGTGACCGACATATCAGGTGCTTTCGACTCCATCCTGCAACGATACCCTGGGTACCAGCCATTGTCAGACCCAGGCGATGATTTGAGACAGACATTGATAGCAAAGTTGGAGAGTGCAGTTGAAGAACCTCTTTCCCATGACGCAAGTCCTTCCGACCTAATCAACGAACTGAAAGATTTCTCGGCCATACGGGACTTGGAAAGACTTGACGCAGAGTTCCTCTGGAGGGCCGTCCTGTTGAAGGAATTTGGTCGGTTAGGTGTTAAACATATAAAGAAGGGGGCGTATGGCGGCGATGATCCCCGTTGGCTTGGTTTACACGCCAGGTTCAACACTCTCCTGGTCATACGCTCAAGGTTATGGGCGAATCTGGCAAAACATCGTTTTTTCAACGGATCCTACGTTCCAAGCGGTCGCACCATCCATAAGATGTCTCGAAACGCCGCGATCAAGCTCCTACTCGACGAGGGTCTTTGCCTCCGGAGGGTGCTGGAGATGCAATGGAAGGACATTGCACTTCCCCCCAACATGTTCTTCAACTTCCGCAAGTGGGAAGCTAGCTGTGATCCCCATTCCGTTGTGAACGATCAAAACCTAGCCGAGTTCCGGGAATGGGCCGTCGCCTTTCAAGCGAACTTCGACGCTATAAAGGCAAGAGTCATAATAGAGGAAGATTCGTGTACGTTATTCTGTGTTCACTCTCGTCCTCTCGCTGATGCCCTGTTCAGGGAGATACCAGATTCCCGAAACTAAACGGACTCCCGATTCGTTGACATTCTGTCTCTAGATACCCACCTCCTCCTATCATATATGGCTGATAATCCCAAAGATGGCGCACTTGTCGAAGGCGGTCAGCTGCCCTTCCAAGCCAGCGCCATGACCATTGGTACACATGTCACTCATCACTCCGCACAATGAGCAATAAGCTGTAGGACTATCACCCTATCGCTATATTTTAGCACCGTCTCCGCTCTGAAGCCACTTTTCCTCGTCATAAGCCCCTATCATGGCCGAACGAATTAGCACCACTACCTCTATCAAGCTCAACGATGCTGTGGTGTGTAGCCAACACTTAAAGGAGCAATGTAAGGACTGTGATGTCGATTCTGACAAGAGAACGACGAGTTCTTCGGAGTATGCGGCTCGAGATCCCGCTTATCTACCGTGATTTACGCGAGTTGAAATGCCTCCGTTAATAATTCAATCCCGTTGATCGGGCACCTCTGGACATCCCCCAAATCAACCGTAACACAAAGGAGAATGTTTACCAATGTAAGAAGTATAGCAACGCTCGTACGTGCTCATAACCTATCGCGGATTGGCCTAACCAGGCTCTTATCATGTACTGGGTGTACTCAATGCTTCAACTGGAAGAAGCAGAAGCTTCACAAGGATGGAAGTAAAGGCCGTTCTGCATTTATTGCTATACTTTTCTGAACGAGTCGTAACATTTACTGCCCACCACACTTCATTGAGCTCGGGTGTAAAGAGGACTTGGTACTAGATACGGTAATGCCAATGAAGGGAACACTGGTATAGCGATCCCGATCTCGACCTTGGTCGTGCAGTTATCGTCGCATCATTATTCTACAGCTTGGTAGGTTGAGCATTGTGTTGAGAAGGTCTTGAGCAATCCAAACTTCCCTCTACTGACAAGGCATTTACGATGAGACGACATTAGAATGAAATGGACATACCTCGCTCATCGTGCATCTAGCAAAGTGATTCCGTGCAGTGGATTATCTTGTCGGGGCAAAGCGGAGGAGGCTTGTCGTTGAATTTGTCACGGGAAGGTTATTCATCGTCGCCGTTTTCGTTTTCCACGACAGTTTGACTACTTGTGTTTATTACATTCTCTGAAGGAGGAATTTGGCTGTCATTTTCTTTGGGGTTTTCGGTGCTCATGCTTGGAACATTCAAAGGAGGGGGCGGTTGAAAAGTAGTAAGAAGCCAGGATTTCTTTGAGATTTGATTTCCTATCCCAGGAAGTTTTACACCGGGAATACGAAAAGAATCCCGCATCATGGTTGTTGGGTCCTTGCTGGCCGGGCTCCGGAGCCTTCTCTGAGGCAAAGTAGACCACTCTTCATCTGCTGAATCGAAAACCTCTGAATCGTATGCAGATACCCGCTGCCGGTGGACCGGAGTTTTCAGAGGAACTCGTTCCCTAGGAAACGTCGCGGTCGGCAAAAGATTTGGTATTAGGGTATCCACAGGGCGTTTTGAACGCAGTGGCGAGGGTGGGCGTTTTCTCTTTGTCCCGGCGCGATTCGTTGATAATGCTGCTGGAGACCGGGGCTTGACTGGACTAGGAGTGGAAAGCCCATATGAGGGATTGCCAGTGGAAGGTCGAGGTAGGAGAATAAGCGGGTCAGGTAGACGATTAGGGAGGTTGAAGCGATTTGGGATGTGTGTAGTAGAATGCAAAGAGGACTGTTTGACGGGCGAGGGCGAAGGATTGATATGCCCGAGTAATGCTGTTGCCCTGACTGAGACTAGAACGATAAGATGAGGGTGAAGCCTCAAAATATCAGGGGATTCTCACCGGGGGAAGGAAAGGGCGGCCCTTTTGACTGCACCTCAAAACTCGATGGTTGATTTTCCTCCTTCTGCTTGCGAGGGGTTGCTGCGTTGCGCTTCTCGATAGGGCAGGGCAGCGGTTGAGCCACGTGAGTGCCAGCAGTTTTACTAGGGTTGTATATTGCTAACGGATCTAAGTATTCAGAGGACACTCCTAGAAGGCAGTCAGGGTTTGGATGCATGGCCATTGGATTTGGGACAGAGCCCAGTTTACGCTTCGTTCGAGGGGGGGATATCTTCTGGTTCTGACTGGTAGGTTTCTTACCACACAGTGTGGGCTGTGGTGGTTGTATTTCTACACTCTTTTTGGCATGTGGATCTAGAATGAGTCGAGGCTTAGAGGCGGGAGTCGATGTTAGGGCCTCGGGAGGAACAGGCGGCAATTCAGAGAGTTCGGTAGAAGGCATAACCAGAGGTGGCTTTCTCGTTGCAGCCCGGAGCTTAGCAATCGTCCACGGATTTGACTTGAAGGTTGCAGTATCATGACGCGCTGCGAGGTCAAGATCGCGGACAAAGCGGAGCTCTTCTGAGACAGGAGGACCTGATGATGGTATGGAGTTGCCGTCGGAGCCGGCTGACGCGTCGTCGGGTTCGGAATCGGAATCGCCTTCGTCAGCCGTGCAGAGAGAAAAGCACCATTCTATTCCTGTTGTACTACGCGTATTACGCGTATTTTTGAGGAGATCAGTGTCAGTCATATGGGAAAAGAGGAATGCACGGAGCGCAAGTCTGGAACAAAGCAGCCGTTTTTCGACGACTTGCTCGACTTGCTAAAACTCAAGATTGGATTGGAAAGCAAAGGGCGGCATCCATGTCGCGCTGTATATCTTCAAGTACCTCCTTGTCGCTTAAATTAGTCTCCCAGAGGCCGTTCTCAGCGCCGGCCGCATCGATAGCACCGAGTATCCAGTCTTGTCGGCAGCCTATAAGTATGTCGAGCTATTGGACACTTCTTCACAAAGCTCATCAAGTATTCCTGCGCGTTATGTTACTACTTGCCTACAGGAAACAATGACCAGCGATGTGGGCTTGGTACGACTTCAGCCGCCACTCGTCCAAGAACAGAACACCGGATATCTCAACCAACACGGACCTTCTCGTCTTCTTCGGCGTCTCATGCATGGGCGAAGGGACGAAGTCTGGAAAAAGAGGAGCTTCGAGCCCCAACATCCGACGATGAAGTTGTCGACTTTTTTCGTGACACCCTCCCACCATTACACTTCCCTAAAGAGGTGGCGTTGCGAATGATAACGCATGCAACATGGAGATACGGTACACTGGGGCACAATCAACGTCTATCCTTCATTGGTACGTACTTCTGCTGGCCTAGGAGCGCCCCTCACACGACACTTTTGGTCTAGGTCGACGAGTTTTGCATGCATATCTTACTCTCTTCCTCCATTCTCAAGATGCCTCCGGTCTTCCTGTCTTTGACACGGAGACATCGGAGCAAATGACCCTACCTCAGCATAATTACAACGAGTCGTGTAGCACAATAATTAACACATATGCTCTTGGGGAACATGTCGGTCGAGAGTGGCAATTAGAACGTATAATGCGATGGACACCTGCCCGTGTAAGGCCTCTACCCAAGACTTGGACGATTTACTTAGCATTTATTTTATAGCGAACTGGAACCTCACCATTACTGAGTTCCGGCCTATACAAAGTCCGTGGCGTTACAGTAGAAGCGATAGTAGGAGGGGTATTCCATCAATTCGTGCGTTTGGTTTGGGACGGCTGGTTTCAGTGTGGCTGACTCGCATACAGGGTGGTAGCGCTGCCCATCGTCTCTTTCACACTCAAATCCTCCCCATCATCGCTTCTGCACCGACCGTTCCTCTTAGCAAGGAAATGCGAACCACCATAGATGATATGTGCAAACAATTTGGTGGCCGGGGAGCACCTATAATACCCCTCCCTGTAGGGAAGAAGTTTGTGATACCAAATCAGCTACATCAAATTGAGCAAGTATCGGAACCAGAGGTGGTAGAGACACCACAGCAGCAGCAACGTAGACTATATGGGCGATAATGGATTCGAGTTATTGCAGATATCAGTATTCAAAGGTACCATCAGAAATGTCGCGCTGCAATCTAGTTTGTTCGCTCTTGTTCTCATCCACACCCACCGTTCCGTTATGAACATTGACTGGGATATCCTACCTTTGCACGTTAAGGAGAGGATAATAGGGTTATTGGATGCCTCTTCACTTGTTATGGTCGCCTGTGTCTCTCGTGCTTGGGCAGAAACCGCCCTGGCACAGAAATGGTCTCGCGCATCTTTTACTCGGTTGCTTCGCGTATTCTCCAGCCAGACAATGCTGGATGTTGGTCCATCGACGCCTATGGTGCGTATTTGGTTGCACAGTAATGGCTGACTGACGATTCGCTTTCCCCTGAACCAGCGGTTCCTCCAGAACCCAAATCTCATCGAAACCACACGCTTCTTCGGATACGCTAAGCGGGTTAAAGAGCTTTCGTATGCCCACGATGTGCAAAGCGGCAGTCATCGTCTCATCGAACCTTCTGTAATCGCAACTTTGGACGCTTGTCGACCAGCGACAATGCCTTGTCTATTTCCTGACCTACCGGGTTTGACGTTCGCTTCCGCGACTACCCATGGATATACCTCTGTCTTCCCTCTTTTGATCGGACCGGCACTCGCAGAGCTCACATTGGATTGTCAAAGTCCAATTCGAGGCAACCAAGAAGACTACTATGTTGCATTACACTCAAGCTTGGAGCTATTAAAGCGAACTACCAGCCAACTATCAGTCTTTGTCGTAAACATGACTCAAAGTCAAGATTCGGCACCGTTGGTGACTATATTTACGCGGCACGTCGCATCTTGGACCTCACTGCGCAGGGTCGTCGTAACACTGGGTGGTATCGGAATGCCAGCATGTATACGAGCTCTTTCAACCCTTCGAAATCTCGCGACTGCCAAGCTCGTTATACTCACGGACGCAATCGACCTCGAAACTGTTACATTCCCAGTCAAAGCATTCCCGAACTTGGTCAACTTGACGATAACCAGCACCATGTCTATGCTCTTTCTTATTCTCCGCTCGATAGCGTCTGGCACACTGAAGAATGTTCAAATCTACCTTCACGAATTCTGTCCTGTACCAACAGCATCGCTGCAGCAACTCGTTCGGCTTGTATGTTATGCATCCAAGGATTTGCATGTCTTCTTCCTCTCAGTCTCTGCACCAGAAAGCACTCGTCCAATTACTAACCTCCCGACTGCGGCTATCTTTCTCCCGTTACTCGACCACCATAATCTCCTGGAGCTCGTATTCGAAGTTGGGATGCCTTTACTAATGACCGATGCTGATGTTGAGACGATGGCCCTCGTATGGCCCAAGTTGCGCACCCTACTCGTAGGAGTTGACGACTATAACCCTCTCCCAGACTGGAAACCACGAACAACCTGCCGTGCTATCACTTCCCTATTGTTCCATCTCACTCACCTCCAAACGTTGGGCCTAGAATTCGATGCCAGCTCTTTGGACGTTCTCACAGCGGACGAAAAGCAAGCCGAAGAAGGCAGTGAATGTCGACCTAGGACCTTGGCAGACGAGCCCGTCCGAAGGAGTGTTCTTGAGCAGCTCCAAGTCGGATGGTCGCTTCCAGGAAAGCCCCTGAACGTGGCATGTTGGGTCGCTCTCATGTGCCCAATGCTTAAGGACTTAACCTGGCATGAGGCAGAGGGGGAGCTGGAATGGAGAGAGACGAAGGCGATGCTCGAGATGCTATCATGGTTCGAGGGTTAAGGAACAGTGGGCAGGGAGAAGGTGCATACCACAGGATACAATAGCGCAACACCGACGGTACAATACGTATATCGAGGTCGTGGGGAATGAAGGCAGAAGAGTGGGCTAAAAAAAGCCAGCAAAGACCAGTGAATACACTTATTCAGACAAGAGGTGCAGTGACAATGTCCCTATTTAAAGTAATTTTAGTTATCCATTTAGTATATCTATTCAATATCATATCCACCCAGAAGGGCTGTCCCTGCCAGTGACCGGGTTTACTCGGAGGGGTGAGGGTACAGTCGGAGAATAACTGCGTTCTGCGAAGTGATGTCCAGGAGGCTGAACGTTCGGCGGGGGGTTCCAATCTTGCATCAGGGGTGTACTGGTGTTGTCATTGATTTCGGGAAGAACGGGCACAGAGGACGGTCGGCGCTGAGGGGCAAACCGTATCCACCTTCCAGACCCGGCAGATGAATCGCACCCCTCCGTGATAAGGATACCTCCGCGCTCGCCCTGTTCGTTTGCACCCATGCCCCCCTGCCCAGTTTGGCTGGAGCCGCCGCTCCCCTCCTGGTTGCCAGCGAGCACAACGGTCGAGCTGGACCCGGGGCCGTTGCGCAGCCGCTGAGCCCGCCGCGAGCACTCGTTGTCCTGCTTGCGCTCGCGCAGCCTGTTGATGCCGAACAGCAGGCAGAAGAGCGCTAAGCCCCCGAAGATGATGCCGAACACCGAGCCCACTATCACCGCGAGGGGCACACCTTGGTTGATGTTGGACTCCGGGGGGGGAGCCGATTGATTGCTCCAGACGGGGTAGGGGTATGGGTCGATTGTGGTATTGTTCGAATCGATGCTATTGACCCTATTTGCCTCGGGGATAATTGTTATGGTCGTGACTGGATAGAGAGTAGTAGTACGCGAAGGGTTAGGGGTAATCCAATGGAAAGAGGTTGTTGAGGATGAGGATGAGGATGAGGATGTCCTGCTAGCGGTAGGTTGAGTGGACGTCGTGGGCTGCGCCGCGGGCTGCGTCGTGGGCTGCGTCGTGCGGTATGTAGAAGTTGGCTTGGTTGACGAGGGGCGGTAGGTGGTAGAAATAGAACGCGTAGAATATGGAGGGACGAAGATCGTTTCTGAGTTCACACTGCTTGCCCTGTCTGTACCCGAGTTGTACGGAGATTCCGTGCCGATTGGACCTGGTATAGGCTCTAACTCTGTAGCTGGCAAGGACGTGGGTGTATAGGGAGAAGAGTAATAGTCGGTCGGAGTTGTGGGGCCATCGGACTCGGTGGGGGTGAAAGTGCTCTGCCACTCGGTCTGCAGCTCGGAGGAAGCCTCGGGGTCTGTCCATGTCTCGGGTGTCACATCTGTCCATTTACTGGACCTGTACCTGTAGGTGTACCATCTATCGTCGTCATTTTCGCCGTCGTAGTGGTCGGGGCGCCGGTGTGGGGGACGCGGGCGATCTATTCGAGAGATTAGCGATAACGATAAGAGTGGGGCAAAGTAGCTAGGACAATTTTCACTGATTGCAAACTTACAGTTGGGATCTGGGGGAGTGTCTGGGGTGGTATCAGATTCATCACGTCTCCACGGTGTTCGTTTCGGGAGTGCGTGTATGCACCTCCCCTTTGGAGCATCACTGAAGAGTAGCGGGGGAGCATCAGAAACTCCTACGTCGTCAGGAACGTCGGGAAACCGGTACTCACCCAGAAATTTGGCATGCGAAGAGACCTAGGTCGCTTGCGCCTATGTTCGGCTGACCGCCTTGGCCTATTGGGTATGCCTGGGCCTGCATTCGTAATTTGATCCAGAACAGCAACAAGAGGAGCACCAGTCGGCGCATGGACGGGAGCAGGAGTATGTAGAGGGAGGAGAGTTCATGCGAAGGGTGGCTGACATTGGCATTTGCCGCGCTTTTACGTTGGAACCTCAAACCCGTCAAAGGAAGGATCAGCAGTGGGGAACCTCTTCCAGGGATCGTTTTCAGAAGCTCGTTTTGAATCTGGGAAGCGCGGCGGTTCGCTGGCACGCAGTGGTGGCTTGTTCTGTACGGTGTCCCTGAAATGAACAGCCTCGAAGCACTAAACGCCTGCTCAGCTCCAGCGACTCGCACAGTGGGCAATGGGCAGATGTCTAGGGCACGAGCTCTTAGACGCGTCGGACGTCATTGGACGTTTCGCAAGGCCTAGCATCAAGGCCAAGACAGCGCTGCGAGACAGCCGACGTAGATCGTTAGTATATCAAATCGACGCTCTTCTCGTCTTCCTTGCCTTCCTTTGAGCTCGGATGTCATAATGCTGTGCTTAGGTGGCGCAAAGCCTCACGGCTGTGATAGTAGTGGTGGTGCACAAACAATATCCTTTTAAATATGGCTATGTTAGATCGTTGAGGGGAGTTTTGAGAGTGTTGTGTTCCCGGAATTGTACCAGCGGTATACTAGAACCTATACATCCCTCCAGCATACGCATCTGCCATCTCATGGGCTCTTCGGAGTCGCAATTGGCGAGGTTCATCTCGTGGATCGCATTTAAGCTGGGAGGACTATTATGGGTACTGCTGGAAGACTAGTGGACGAGACGGGTATGTCTGGAGGTGGGCAAGATAGCGTCCTCCGTCCGACCATCGCGGGGGCTTCTTAAGGCAAGGAGAGTAGGTCTCCCTTTGTCCGCTCTGTGTCGGTTTACAATATCCGATCATGTCCGGTACAAGTTCGTACAAGTGTAAATTATTTATTACAGGTGGCATGATGCTATGAATACACGCGCTGACAGTCGAAAGATGGGAAGTAGGAAGATAAAGGTCTTCATATCTGCTATATAGGTATTCTTAGCCGGTGTCGTTCGGTGGCACGATGCCGGTCTAGCGGATCGCGCGGTGCGGACTTGACGGTGACTTTGGCCAGACACGACCGCTGCTGAACAGATTATGAAGCATAAAAGTCGGGCATATACCCAGTTGTGGTGACGTGTTCAGCAGTAGTCATGTGTAGACATAGCGGTGGCATTTCGAGTTGAAATTATTTAATCTGGTAGAGAATAAGGCGACGTGTGTAAGTCCGTGAGAGTATATAGAGCAAACCTTTGAGAGCTCAGGACGGTAAGTACGTCGCGTGAGAGCGTACTTGGTGCGATTGGACGCGATTGTTCCCAGCTGGGCGGAAAATTTGTGGTGGGCGGAGGGCATTAAATCTATTATGTGTAGTTACCCGACATTTCAAATCCGTTTTCTCTTCCTTTTTTTTGTTTGCCGAGTAAGCACACCAACACCGAAAATGGGGCTATATAGCTCGCCCGACTTTTCCCCAAATCAACCTTTCTACCTTCGACCCACCCTCTCCCGCCTCCCCTCCAGAGAAATCCATGTCTTCAAAAGGTCTGCCTCTTCATCTCCACTCGCCTTCACACCCAGCGAGCGCGTTCTACTGCGTATACTAACCACCTTTGGTCCGCTTTCGACCCTCCGCTGCCCGATCTGTCCTCGTACGCAGGTCAGTACGCTCTTCGCCACCTCAGACGATGCCCAAGCATCCATTTTATCTACACACAGTACCGAATACCGAGAGCTCTGTCCGCTGACCCCGATCCTTTTTAGCCATTCACGAGTACGACGCGAAGCTATTGCTCGCATACTGGCTCGAGCGCGCTCCGCCTGTAGCGGAACACGCTACCGTCTCCCCAAGTTTCATTTATCCCTCCCCCAAGGTCGCTCAGATCACCTGGGATCTACAGACAGACAGCATTACGCCCGACACCCAGCTTCCCCAATGGGTGCACACCAATAAGCTCGTCGCAAAGCCCGATCAGCTCATCAAGCGTCGTGGAAAGAGCGGTCTTCTCCTCCTCAACAAGGACTGGGATGCCGCAAAGCAATGGATCCAGGAGCGCGCCGGCAAGGAAGTCCAGGTAAGTGCACCCCTCCCACACCGGGAGCACAGAGTTCGATTGTCTGGCATCGAGGCACAATCTGTGGGCAATCGGACGCGTCACTGAGGCTGTTGGCGCGTGCATCGCGTCTCATTTCGGCCGTGCTGGTCCCACGAGCCTCGCACCCACTTCTCCTGGCCTCGTGTTACCACACTAACTCACTCCACTAACGTAAAAACACTCTCCAGGTCGAGGCTATCAAGGGTACCCTTAGGTCGTTTATTGTCGAACCCTTCCTACCCCATCCTTCGCACACTGAATTCTACGTTTGCATCAACTCGGCCCGTGAGGGCGATTATATCCTCTTCACTCACGAGGGTGGTATCGATGTCGGTGATGTAGACGCCAAGGCCCTCAAGCTCTTCATTCCCGTCAACCAGCCATTCCCTACCCGCCAAGAAATCAAGGCTGCTCTTCTCACTCACGTACCTGAACAGAAGAAGGAGACTCTTGTAGACTTCCTCGTCCGCCTCTACTCGGTATATGTCGATCTCCACTTTGCCTACCTCGAAATCAACCCGCTTGTATGCCTCGATGGCGCTGATGGCAACCCCCCCACCATCCATTACCTCGACATGGCTGCTAAACTTGACCAGACTGCCGACTTTATCTGCGGTCACAAGTGGGCAATCGCGCGCGACTTGACCGTCTACGATGCCGCCGCTGCCTCTGCCAAGAAGAAAGGTGCCGTTGGTGCTGACCGTGGCCCTCCGATGGTATGGCCCGCTCCCTTTGGTCGTGACTTGACCAAGGAGGAAGCATACATTCAGAAATTGGACGGCTCGACTGGTGCCTCACTCAAGCTTACCGTCCTTAATGCCGAGGGCCGCATCTGGACTATGGTCGCTGGTGGCGGAGCTTCCGTCGTCTACTCTGACGCTATCGCTGCGCATGGTTGCGCCCATGAGCTCGCCAACTATGGCGAGTACTCTGGTGCTCCAACCGAGGGTCAAACTTATGAGTATGCAAAGACCATTGGTACGTTATAAATGCATTCTCCTGATGAATCATAAATTTCTGAGAATTTTCTACAGTCGATTTGATGACCCGGGGCACCCCTCACCCGGAAGGCAAGGTTCTCATCATTGGTGGTGGCATCGCCAACTTCACGAACGTCGCTGCGACTTTCAAGGGCATCATCCGTGCTCTCAAGGAGTACAAGTCTCCTCTTATTAACCACTCAGTCCGCATTTTCGTCCGCCGCGGTGGCCCCAACTACCAAGAAGGTCTCAAGGCCATGCGCCTCCTTGGCGAGTCTCTCGGCGTCCCTATCAAGGTGTACGGCCCCGAGACCCACATCACTGACATCGTCCCGCTTGCTTTGGGTATCACTAAGCCGAAGCGCACTCCTGGCACAAAGAGCGTCGCCCCCTCTACTCCCAGTACTCCTCCCACTATGAATGCCTCCATTCAGGAGCCTGAGCAGGCCGTTGGCGTCCTCGGACCCCAAGGCGCACGTGTCCAGCCCAACGACCAGATCGTCCACTTCGATGTGCACTCCTCTGCTCGCCCCGCCTACCGACCATTCGACGCCAACACCCGCTCGTTCGTGTATGGTCTCCAGCCTCGTGCTATCCAGGGCATGCTCGACTTCGACTACAGCTGCGGCCGTGAGACTCCCTCCGTCGCGGCGATGATCTATCCCTTCGGTGGCCACCACATTCAAAAGTTCTATTGGGGCACCAAAGAGACTCTCCTTCCCGTCTACACCTCCGTCGAGGAAGCCGTGAAGAAGCACCCTGAGGTCGATGGGATTGTCAACTTTGCCTCCTCCCGCTCCGTCTACTCCTCGACGTTGGATGTCCTCCGCTTCCCTCAGATCAAGAGCCTCGCTCTCATTGCCGAGGGTGTACCCGAGCGACATGCCAGGGAGATCCTCCATCTCGCCAAGGAGAAGGGTGTTCTCATCATCGGCCCTGCGACCGTCGGTGGTATCAAGCCTGGTTGCTTTAGGATCGGCAACTCCGGTGGGATGATGGACAACATCATTTCCTCGAAGCTCTACCGCCCCGGCTCTGTCGGCTACGTCTCCAAGTCGGGTGGCATGTCCAACGAGCTTAACAACATTCTCTCGCTCGTCACCAACGGTACCTATGAGGGTATTGCCATCGGTGGTGACCGGTACCCCGGCTCAACCTTTATTGACCATCTCCTCCGCTACGAGGCCGACCCCGATTGCAAGATGCTGGTCCTGCTCGGTGAGGTCGGTGGTATCGAGGAGTACCGTGTCATCGAAGCCGTCAAGACGGGCAAGATCAAGAAGCCGATCGTTGCCTGGGCCATTGGTACTTGTGCCAAGATGTTCGCCACCGAGGTGCAGTTCGGCCACGCCGGGTCTATGGCCAACTCGGACATGGAGACTGCCGATGCGAAGAACGCCGCAATGAAGGCTGCTGGATTCGTCGTTCCCGACACCTTCGAGGACTTGCCCACCGTCCTCAAAGAGACCTACGACTCGCTCGTGGCTGATGGCACTGTCGTTCCTAAACCTGAGCGCGACCCTCCTGTCATCCCTATGGACTACAAGTGGGCACAGGAATTGGGTCTCATCCGCAAGCCAGCCGCGTTCATCTCGACCATTTCCGACGAGCGTGGACAAGAGCTCATGTACGCTGGTATGCGCATTTCGGACGTCTTCAAGGACGACATTGGTCTTGGCGGCGTTGTCTCGCTCCTCTGGTTCAAACGACGTAGGTCTTCCTCCCGTGCATCACTATTATGTACTGACAGCCCCGCGAATTCAGGGCTCCCTCCTTGGGCAACCAAGTTCATCGAGATGGTGCTCATGCTTACCGCTGATCACGGCCCGGCTGTCTCTGGTGCTATGAACACAATTGTCGCCTCGCGAGCGGGCAAGGACCTGATCTCGTCGCTAGCGTCCGGTCTACTCACTATTGGTAGCCGGTTCGGTGGTGCTCTTGATGAGGCTGCTTCCATGTTCTCCAACGCTCATGATACTGGATTAACGCCCCGCGAGTTTGTCGACGAGTCGCGCAAAGCCAACAAGCTTAGTACGTACCAATGCGTGTTAGGGTAACGCTCAGTTCCTGATGATTGCCATAGTCAGCGGTATCGGCCACAAGATCAAGAGCGTCAACAACCCCGATTTGCGTGTCGAGCTCGTTAAGGACTACGTTCGCAAGAACTTCCCTAGCCACTCGTTGCTCGACTACGCTCTTGCCGTCGAGAAGGTCACCACCGCCAAGAAGGATACCCTCATCCTCAACGTCGATGGCTGCATTGCAGTCTGCTTCGTCGACCTCTTGCGAGACAGTGGCGCCTTTAGCCGAGATGAAGCAGACGAGTACATCCGCATCGGTACTCTCAATGGCCTCTTCGTCCTCGGGCGCAGTATCGGCTTCATCGGCCATCATCTCGACCAGAAGCGTCTCCGTGCTCCACTGTACCGCCACCCTGCCGATGACATCTTCATCTCCATGACCGATGTCATGCAGCCCCGTGTGATGGCTCAGGTGAACCAATGAGTGCCGAGAGTCGCGGTGCTTCCTTTGCATGTTGTGAATTCTCTTTTTTTGTTCATTGCTTTTCGCGTTTGTGTGTTGCTGCATGTATGGTGCTGCGCCTGGAGCAGTTACAATAATCAAAAATAGAACCTCCCTTGCCTTCTCAGGTACTAGTAGCCCCGACAAGCTGGGCGAGGAACGGCTGAAACACCCTTAGCCTAGGAGGTCCAAAGCTCAGTACTGATCATTATAATGTCCGGCATTAGTACTTGAGAGTCGTCTGCACTGGATCGAAATTCTGGTTGAGCGTGAGCATGCCTCTCTGGGTACCATTCTCCATTCGGATCCAAGTATCGACCGATTCTATCGCGTCAAATTGCTTGAAGACGATATTGCGAACACCGAATCCCCACCATTTCTGGCCGTACCCACCGTAGCTGGAACGCATGATGAGTGAGTCTTGGGTGCGTTTAACAGTATAACATACCCGCTGTGCTTGGCGAAACAGTAGACTACCGAGTCAATTCTCTTGCACCATTCGTTACCATGATCGTGACCGGAAACCAATGCGTGGAGGTTTGGTATTGAGCGGAGAGCAGACCAGAACGGATCGTCTTTGCCTTGTGACTGACTGGATCCATCACCCATAGCGTCCTCTGGAGGGGCAGGTTAAATATACCTGCTATTATCCGCTGGGAGCGCCTACCGTTTAGCCCCGGGCTGACGGTGCTATTGAGGGTCGCTTGTGCAGTACGCACGCGGTATCTGAAATATATCAGATGCAACTCCGAGTCGGGTTCACTTGAACAATCACGTACGGAGGGATATGCACGAAAGCAAGTGCACCTCGTGAACTGGACGGTCCCCAGAACTGCTCCATTGAGGAAGTTTCTTTCTCAATCCAATCCGCAACAGACGCATCAACCCAGTCATCAATAGTATGTGTAGTTGCTGCGTTTCCGAGGGACTTTCCGCCTCTGGAGTCAAAGAACCAAAGGATGAGAATCGGTTTGGCGTCCGATGGCGACTTATACACCTACGACAGGAGATACACACAGTCAGCAGAGAGAATGTTCATAGAGTTGAAGGGTACTCACCGGCACCCAGTAATTCCCCGGCCCACCCTCACCACCGACTCCGTTGGGTGCTACGCGGGTATAGGAGTTGGGGGCGACGAGCGTTTCGCGTTGTATCTCCATTAGGTGGCTGATATTTGGTTGATTGTCGTGATTCTGGGGAGCAATTGTCATTCTCTAGCACCACGATCGAATGAAATAAAATGTACCCCGTGCACACTCGAGAAAGGGATGTTGAGGTCCACTAGCGGCTTTACGATCTCATCTATAAGACGGGTTGAGTTCTCCTTGAAGGTATCTGGTCGGAGGAATCAGTAGTGACCTTGATGAAGGGAACATTGCGACTTACTCTCGCCCGTAATTAAGTCTCCATCTAGGACACTATCATAAGGTTAGTTCGCGTCCACGTGAGAGTAACTTGACTTGCACGTAGTCCGGTTTCTCCTCTCCCAAAATTCTGCGCACCTGCGAGTCCTGTTGATGCCGCTAATTCCAAGGCTAGGGAGACAACGACGCACCAAAGCAATACTGTTCTTGTCCTGCTCAGGTCCCCAAACATCCCATGGGTTCTCCCCGAAATGTAGGTCGGCCATAACCAGTAGCTTGAACGACCCATCAGGGCGGAAATGAACCTTTGGTTGATACGGGTATGGGTTCAATGCCTCGGGTTCTTGCTGCAGAGGGGCCTCTATGCTACGCCTTAAGGGTCAAGTCCGCAGGTAGGGGGTGAGAACGAACGTGTCGAAGCGCACGCCTGCGCAACGGAGAGCAGCCAGGTCCACAACATTACCAGGAGACGTAAGTGAAGGCCAGGGTGCAGCATCTGTTATCAGTTCGCTGGGTTTATATGCCAAAGTAGCATGCACGTTCGAACAGGCGCGAGAGTGCAAGTCAAGCATTCATTGATTGTTTCGATGAGAATCAAGCACATGGCCGACGCAAGAACGAAGTCAATAAGGTGTCGTTCCAAATGCTCTTGAAAGTGGCGCTGTGGGTTTCCGTTCCCGAGGCAGGCCCGGTGCGGCTCCACACGCATCAAAGGAATAAGCACAACATCTTATTGACAGAGTAGCTGTACAAGGAAATGCAACGGGTATAGTCATTAAGGAGCATTTCGCGGCTCGCGAGGTTCTGCAAGATACGTCTTATTATTTGATGAATACCGAAAAAAGGGAAGACCTACGTGACCACTGGCAGTTGAGAATCAGGTTATCGTAACCTACAAACACGGGTTGGTGAGTGGGCATACAACAATGAGGACGCAGAAAAATACGCACCCAAGCCATGTATCCTATGCATCGCCTTCTCTGCTACCGTTCTATCCTCAAAACTGACAAATGCATACCCCTTACCAATGCCAGTTTCCCGATCGCGGCCAATGTACACGCGATGCACGCGTCCGAACCTGGTGAATAGATCCCGTAGATCATCCTCGTTGGCATCTTCCGATACATTGGTGACACGGAGAGTTGGCATGTCTTCGCGTGGTCGGTTCATCGACTCGCCGGCGCCGCGACCTGCTCCACTGCGCATGCTTGGTGGGACGTACTTGCCAGTGCCGGATGGGGCGGCGGGAGCATCTGTCGGTGGAAAGTCGTCCGCAGGAGGTGCATCTGGCTGATTGTCTATATCGCGAACGGGGAGGACAAGTAAGAGCTGGGGCTCACCACCACGAATTCCAACCAATTCGAGCTCTTGCCGGTACGGGCACTTTGATGTAAAGTGATCGCCCTTGCACATTCGACAACTAACCTTCTTCAGTGACGCTGCCTTGGCTTGCTCTTCGTGCTTGTCTTGCTCAGCAGCCTGCATATGATTACGCCATTAGGGCAGTTATAGTAACAGTAACAGTAGAGGAACCACGAGGTACCTTGTTACCCGCAACGAGTTTCAACGCGACGTTCTCGCCAACAGTGGTGGTGGCATTATCAGGACCAGGCTTCTTGCCCTTTTCAGCACCGAATTTGGGCCAGTTTTTGCGCTCAGCAACCTTGTGATTCACTAGTGTGCGCTTTTCTAAGCGACGGATCTTGCGAGTGACCTATGGAATGTTTCTCGATCAGCAAAATACTTGACGCCAGGTTCAATGCGAATCCCCTTGCGATAGTCTCAATGGAGGCCGTCACGTACCTTGACCTTCTTTCCATCGTCGTTGGTAATATACTCCACAATCGTGCGAATGCCATTTGCGTCTACGGTTTCTTGTCTCTGCTCGGTCTCGGGTTGCTCTGACGGGCTCCATCTCAGCTGTCATACAACACGACCACGGAGTCACCGTGACTGACCTGGCTCATCGACGAGCTCAGCCCATGAGGTTTTACTGTACGAGAAACCCCTTGTAAGTTTGCATGCTGACGACTGACGGATCGAACACATCCTCACACTTCCACAGCGACAGACATCTTGATACCGATTCCTTGATAGTAGTGACCTCTAAATTTTGAAGTGGCCTTTTGGACAAAATGCAAGTGATCGCGTTTGTTTTGGCAGGCCAAACACAGCACCTCGGGCACTCCTCTCAGGCCCAGAATGTATCCCCTCCACTAGAAACCCCATTTCTATGGCTCACAGTGTGGTACCCATGGCAGTCGACTCTTGCATTCGATTCCTGCTGCCGCACACCCACTGTACCAACGACTGCAACATCTGTTGCCAACATATGCGGCATGATAACGATCTAAAAATCGAAAGATATCATGACGAGTAGCTCGGGCTCCTGTCCATCTCCGTAGGTCATATCACAATGCATGCGTACCGAGCATGACTATGAACAGCTGCGTACTCTGAGCGGCAGCGACTTGCACGTGTCTATTGGGTAGCAGCGCATGGCTAACCAACTCTCCTAGCTCCTCCATACACTCCACGAACACATACACATTCATCTTATCTTCTTTCCCTGCACTCCGGCACCTAGTATCTGCCGGTCGTCCTTCTGTGGCGCCCATGGCGGAGCTTTGACACTCCTGGTCAAAGCACGTCCCTGCACCTCTTGCGTCAACGCGTCAACGCGCGCAGCGGCCATTTCGGATCCAAGGGTGAGATGATTGAGAATTTCAGCTGGTTTACCAGGGACCACCTGGGACATAAAATGATGTCGTGGGGAGCAGAGTAATGGTATTGACGAGAGTTGATTACTGAAATAATAGATGGTGATAACAGCGAGAAATACACTTGAAGACGTTTTCCCTGCCCTGCTGGATGCTACTACACATGCCCTGCCCCTCCTGTGTGAATGACTTCAAGGGTGTCCTAACTCTCCAGGTGTTGCCGTAACCCGGGTTCCCATCAGCACAGCGAGCAGCGAGCTCCAAGTCATCAGAGACGATCCGATGCAGTCCAGCGTAAGGTCCATGTGGCCATATCGTGCACATGTCAATGATACCATCAATTGCGCAATAGTCCCATGGCGACAGGGTAAAGACTGACCTGTAGGGGCTTAGTAGTGCAAGACACAGTGGTAAGAGAGTTGTCATAAGCTCTCCACTGTGGATGAACATGCGCACCACTTGTACAGGTATGACTGACTGCTGAAGCAAGTCCCCGCATGGCAGGCGGAGAGTCGGCAAGTGAAACGGTCAACGACATTGCGTATTTGCTTCGCTGTCATCGAAATCGATTATATTCGATTATATGCACGCTTCCGTAGCGTGACTAACGACCTCTCGAAAGTCTGAGCGCGCTTTCGAGCGAATTTTGATTTTGCTCCTGGAGCTCCATCGGTGGCCAGAGCATTGCCAGACACGAGTCAGATGTGGTTGAGTCCAACTCATAATAAAGTAAACTAGCTAAACGGGCATATGGTAGTCTACAATACAGGAAAATGCAAAATCCTGACAGGTTCAAAGGTGAGGGTCACTCAGGTGCAAAGGGTGCAAAGGTGAGAGCGCTCAGGTCGACAGGTGAGGGGCACTCAGATTCAAAGGTGAAGGGTGCCCAGGTGCTCAGGTTCAAAGGTGAGGGGCATTCAACATGCTCAGGTTTCGTTCACATGCCATTTGGGCGCAACAAGGTGCAAATGAAAGGAGGACATGAGTATATTCGTATAAACAATATTTGCACAAGCCAGGGGGCACATAAGGGAGTAGTGGCATTGTAGGACAGGACGGACCGGCAAGGCCACTACGTCCTGAGGGCGGCGTGCCATCCTGAGCAGCGGTCCACTTAAATGCAGGGGCAAACCTGAACCCGAGCAGGGTGACCACCCGCTCTGAGGGGGGTTCCTTTACGCTTCGCAGGGCCTGAGAGGCCCCGGATTCGAGTGCCCGAGGTGAACACACAACACTGGCAGACCAAACACAGAACACGGCTATTTAGCCATGGTTTCTGGTCAATCTCCAATATTAGCTCACTCCCATGTTCTCGTCTTGAGAGGCCCCGGATTCGAGTGCCCGAAGTGAACACACAATACTGGCAGACCAAACACAGAACACGGGTATTTAGCCATGGTTTCTGGTCAATCTTCAATCTTAGCTCACTACCATGTCCTCGTCTTCATCGATACCGTCCCCACCTCAACCCCTCGACCGTTCCGCTGCCCGAAATGGCCAGGAAACGCAGCCGAAATCCAACTGGCTCATCCGCCAACTCGCGCACTCTATGACGGGTCGTGTGGTCATGTCCACGTATGAGACTCTTAAGGCAACCAGTACAAGTATAGTTTGCTTGAGTCCTGTGAGTCAGTGCTTACCCATCGATCCTATCCCTGATTGACTACTTGGTGCAGTGGGGGGATTCGTCTCCGCTGATGCTTCCTTGCATTCGGGTCCGGGATGTTGCTGTAAGTCGCTTAGTCCCCGCCTTTCTGCAACGACTGATCGAAATGTTCGAAAAGATTCAAACCGTTATTCTCGCCACTGTGCGTTCTATGGCACTCTTCTAAGTTAGGAGTACATCCTGACAGGTCCATAGGGCGGCGGAGCGGCTATAGCCTCTCCTTTCCTGGATAATGCTGCCGAAATGGTCCTCGAGGAGTTTGGATGTTCGATTTCCGTCGAGGTAGCCATCCGTGCGGGTTACGAGGCTGGAGGATCAGTAAATAGACTGTTTTATACAGAGAGAAATGTCCTAAAGTGCCTTCCAGGTTGCAAATGGTCTCCTAATCAGCAGCCCAGTCGAGGGGTTGATACCTGCACAAGACAAGCGCCTGGAAACTACCGCCATAGTCACGCTTACGATCACTCTCACCTACAAGCACTTCATCAAGGACGCCTCCATGGGATTCTTCCGGGCGTCAAATCACTCCGACCCTTCGCTTTTCAGCAGTGTCGGAGATTACCTTGCGATTGAAAAAGGCTGGTTCAGCCCTTATCTCTTCGCATCTAACAGGCGCCCGATAATACCGCGGGCCATGAAGCCAGATATTGTGCTTTGTCATGGACCATGGCTGAAGGGCGATTATGACATCGGCGAGTGCCTATTGGCGGGAAGCATCAACGTGGTGGTTCTGGCGCTCGGGCAGGAGGCCCCTGTTGCCCTGCCACCGACCCAACGGCGGATGGTCATTCTCGTCGTCGGGATCGCTCCTCACCGCGCGGGGATCTGGACGAGCTCGCAGCGGCCGGGCGAGTCGGTCATGAAATATATGTTATTGAATGGATGCCCTGCGATGGTTGTGCCTATCCGAATGGGCACGCCGTTGATTGCGTGGCACACGTGCACGCTCAAGATGCTCCAGATGATGGAGGGTGGAGTAGACGGTACAATATTCGAAAGGGTTCTCGACCGGCTCAACGAGTATGTCGGGTTGTGCGTTGATTGGGAGAGGATAGTCTTTCCAAAAGGGACTAAGGGCGAGAGGGAGAGTAACGAAAGCGCTGGACTGCGGGTTGTGAAAGATGGACTGCGGCTCATCTTGGCGGGCGGAGTGCGTAGCAAGGATAGTGCCGAGGTGAAGAAGAGGATTGACGGCGAGCGTGCAGGAATCGTGTTCTTCCGCATTTAAATACTGCTTAATAGTGACCTCTAAAATTTGAAGTGGCCGTTTGGACAAAATACAAGTGATCGCTTTGTTTTGGCAGACCAAACACAGAACCACGGCGACTTCAGCCAGAGCTATGTTTAGCCGTGGTTTCTGGTCATTCTTAGCTCACTCCCATGTCCTTGTCTTCGTCGACACCGTCCCCGCTCCAGCCCCTCGACGCTTCCGCTGCCCAAAATGAGGCAACAGGCCAGGAAACGGAGCCAAAATCCAACTGGCTCGTCCGCCATCTCGCGCGCTCTATGTCGGGTCGTGTCGTCATGTCCGCGTATGAAACCCTTAGGGCGACCAGTACAAGTGTAGTTTGCTTGAGTCCTGTGAGTCGTGCTTAGCCATCGATCCTATCCCTGATTGACTACTTGGTGCAGTGGGGGGATTCGTCTCCGTTGTTCCTTCCTTGCATTCGGTTCCGGGATGTTGCTGTAAGTCGCTTAGTTCCCGCCTTTCTGCAACGACTGATCGAAATGTTCGAAAAGATCCATACCGCCATTGTCGCCACTGTGCGTTTTATGGCACTCTTCTAAGTTAGGAGTACATTCTGACAGACCCATAGGGCGGTGCAGCGGCTATAGCCTCTCCTTTCATGGGTACTGCTGCCGAAGTGGTCGTCGACTCGTTTGGGAGTTCGATTCTCGTCGAGGTAGCTATCCATGCAGGTTACGAGGCTGGAGGATCGGTAAATAGACTGTTATACACAGAGAGAAACGCCCTAAAGTACCTTTACAGGTTGCAAATCATTTCCTAATCAGCAAGCCAATCGAGAAGTTGATACCTGCACACGACAAGCGCCTGGAAACTACCGGCATACTCACGCTTACAATCACTCTCACCTACAAGCACGTCATCGAGGACGCCTCCATGGGATTCTTCCGGGCGTCAAATCACTCCGACCCTTCGCTTTTCAGCAGCGTCAAAGATTACCTCGCGATTGAAAAAGGCTGGTTCAGTCCTTATCTCTTCACATCTAACAGGCGCCCGATAATACCGCGGGCCATGAAGCCAGATATTGTATTTTGTCATGGCCCATGGCTGAAGGGCGATTATGACATCGGCGAGCGCCTATTGGCGGAAAGCACCAACGTGATGGTCCTGGCAGAGACACCGGAGAAAGTAACTGAAGTCGCAGACCCAGGTCTGATTGCGAAGGCGCTCAAATCACTGAACATCGGTCCAACCACTCAATCAACGGGAGGGGACGTACCACCTAGTACGTCTCGGCCATCCTCCCCTCCATCACTGAAGAACCGGTTGAGCGGCTTGTTTTCAAAAGAGGAAACGCCAGCTCCGGCCCCGGGGACGGGCTCCAGTACACTCGCCCCACCGGCGACTGGCCCCCCTCCAGGCCCGGATCACCATTACCCCCCCAACGTGCCCAATATGCACGGGGGCCCAACAACCATGATCGATCGGCTAAACGAACAACTAAATGCCTGGCGAACGAGTAAGGCACGGTCAGGCTCTGGCTCTGGCTCGTCAAGTGGCACGCAAGATGTACCGAATGAGCAAGGGCAAGAGGCTCCTGTCGCCCTGCCCCCGCCCCAACGGCGGATGGTCATTCTCGTCGTCGGGATCGCTCCTCACCGCGCGGGGATCTGGACGAGCTCGCAGCGGCCGGGCGAGTCGATCATGAACTACATGTTGTTGAATGGATGCCCTGCAATGGTTGTGCCCATCCGAACGGGCACGCCGTTGATTGCGTGGCACACGTGCACGCTCAAGATGCTCCAGACGATGGAAGGTGGAGTAGATGGTACAATATTCGAAAAAGTTCTCGACCGGCTCAATGAGTATGTCGGGTTGTGCGTCGATTGGGAGAGGATAGTCTTTCCCGAGGGGACTAAGGGCGAGAGGGAGAGTAACGAAAGCGCTGGACTGCGGGTTGTGAAAGATGGACTGCGGCTCATCTTAGCGGGCGGAGTGCGTAGCAAGGATAGTGCCGAGGTGAAGAAGAGGATTGACGGCGAGCGTGCAGGGATCGTGTTCTTCCGCATTTAGATACTGCCAGTGGCCGTATGCGGTTTTGAACTAGTAAAGTCGAGGTGTGGCGGATTTCGATTTCATCTGGGAAGGGTGTTGGAGCATGGGGAGCACATGTTGTCCGTCAGCTTGGCATGTGGGTTTGTAATTTGAGAGTAAACACATTGGATTGTGGCCCGAGGTCGTGGCTTGGTTCCACAAGCAGGCTGAAAGGGCGCATGAGGATGAGTCGGGGAAGGACCGAGGGGAGGCTAATCGGGACACATTGGTCATACAAGCGTGGTGCACGGAGACCCTCACTAGCAAGTGAGTCAAGGGCCAAAGGGGAATGGCGGAGCTCGGAAGAGCAGGGATGGACAGCATCCCGCAGAGGACGGCCAGACGCGCTGGAAATGACAGATAAATCTACAAATTGGATGTATAACAAGCTACAACAACCTGCGGTGTTAAATCACCTTCGTGTAATATCCCGATTGCACCCGCCCCTCGCTCTCCCGTGTCTTGGACCCGCCCTCGGTGGTACCGCGCTCGCGCTCGTCTTCATCACCGCTTTATAGCCTCTGTCGCTATCTATCCTCTCGATCCCACCCACTCGCACGTCTAGAGTCCCCGGCATGGTTGCACTGTCGTACGCAGAACGCGCGCGATTAGCCCAGCCCAAAGACGACGACGAGAAATTCGCACAAAAACAAGATCACAATATCATTGTGGATCAGATCCACTCGCAGACCCACTCGCAGTCTTCGACGAATCCTGGGTCATCAGCGACGTCAACGACTGGGACTCTCACTTCGTCTCCCCCTCTGTCCGCCGACCCCCAGCTGCCGACTCCAAACATCCCAGGGCTACTCTCTAGTCCCTCGTCTCCTGTGGACACAAAGCACTCGATCGATACAAATCATCCCCACCACTCCTCCGTCCAAGACCCGTCCGCGCCTCTTTCTCGGTTAAAGCCCAACGCCTGGACGGCTAGAAAACAGTCCCAGATGGCCGCTATCATCCCTCCGCAAAAGCAACTTAATGGCTATGCACAGCAGCCAGCTATGACTCGCCCAACCACCACCCATCATGCTGACCACTCGCGTCCTCCACCCCCATCCTCCTTTTCTTCTTCGACAAACAAGCATCCAGACTCGGATTTCAGTTCAAGTAATCACAACTCTCTTCCGCCGCTCAACGATCCAAACAACTGGCCGGAGATGGGCAAGGTCGCCGCGTCCACCTCGTCACATCGCTCTCGGCCGTCTGGTGCCTCTCTCCCATCCGGCCCCATGGTTTCTAGCACTCAGAATTTAATCATAGACCCTCCCGCCACCCAGGAAAACTCGGTACAAGTTGATGAGCCAGCTTCTGTGAAGAAAGCCAAAGGTGAGCGGCTAATCGTAAATACCCCGAGTCTAGCCTAGAGATCTAGGGCACTCTGGGTCGGTTGTTCTGTCGTTTTCCGATGGCGACGAGGGCGCGAGCGCTCATTGCAAGTCCCGTGTTGAATTGCCACGGCGGTCACTCTGCGAGAACTCTCCTTTGTCTCCCCATCTGCTCGTCAGGTACATATGCGATCCTGATGCTGACATATATTCATTGTACTTGTTAGGCGAAAAAACAAAATGGAAACCCATTCCTCCTGAAGAGCTCCAAGCGGCAGCTGATGCTGCGAATCGGTCGTATTCGCACTCAAACTCGAGCAGAACAACATCGCGACAGCACTCGCCCCATGTCAACGGACGAGGCATGCGCCGATTGCCCTCGGAGGATTTTCATCCTGAGCGAAGTCCTGCAACGAAAAGACAAACAAATAGATTGGCCTCCGAAAAGGTTGAATCGGTGACACCCGGAGGTTCCGGATCACGGAACGAACACAGCACAAGTTTGGACCAAAAGGGCGCGACGGTGCCCCGGGTGTCCCCTCTGCGGGGAACCACGAACCTTTCGAGGGTACCATCAAGTCAAAGCAGCCCCGTCGAAATGCGACATCCTTCCCAACCTAGTAATATCGGTCACCATAATCACCATCACCCACCTTGGCCATCGCGTGGACGCAACAATCGGGGCTATTATGCGTCGTATTCGCAGCACGGCGGTCACCCGTCAAATCACAGACCCCGGTATAACAATGGTGCCAACGAAGCTGTCGTGTCACAGCCCGCTATCTCCGGAGTTTCTTCGTATATGCCCTCATCAAATGCCTCTGCTATCCCTCCAGCTCAGCAGCTTCACGTGCACGGACAACAGCAGTCTTACCCATCGTATCCACAATTGTTTTATTTCCCTCACCATCCTACTTATCCGCTCACACACGCACAAGCATCGCGCCCGACTCAGGACACTACAAATACTTACCCTATTGGAGATGAGCAGTCTCTGGTGATGCCGCGGGAGAAGCGGAAGCGACGACCGCACCCAAGCGAGGCAGATACTGTTGCTGGATACCGAAGTTGCTATCCTGAGGTCTTCACCGCGGACCTAGAACAACTTGAGGGTAGTTCCAAGTTCTGGGTCGTCGTTGAAGACGAGGAGGCGTCAATGGTATTGGACGAGGAAAAGCCCCCAGGCTATAGACCACGGCGGCGGACACCATGGTCAATTGGCGTTGATGATTCGTTACGGGCGGAGCGGTGGCCATGGAGTTTAGACATTGTAGAGGAGCACCCCGAGGAAGACGGAGGTACAGAGGAGGGACGAATATGGACATTCGGAAACGTGGGCGAGCCAGCTACCCCGCCAAACCTTGTGGCGCTAGCAGCAGATCTCAGAGTAGGGGACGCAATCTTGTCCGCCGTCTCGCAGGCAAATGAGAACAATGTGCAGGGGGCAGTGGTGCAAGGGACGCATGCGGCTGGATGGCCAACACCTGGTGCTGGTCCTTCCGCATTGGATATTGGGATGGCGATGGGCATGGGCGTGATGCCTCACGCGGCACCTCATCCCGTTGGAATGCCCCCACCGATGCTTTCACTTAATATACCTCCGCCCTCGCATTCACACCCGGTATCCCACCATTCGCCGAGCACCGGTGTGACGCCTAATATGGAGTGGGCGATTCGGGACGATCCGTTTGTTGTCGTTCAGCCGCCATACCAACAGCACTATCGGCCTTACAGTGGACCTGTATACCAGCCGGCTCTTCCGCAGCGCGATGGTGGACAGGAGACGCACACGGGAGGTTATGGTGGTGGACGAGGGGGAAGGTACGATGGCGAGGGATCGCACTGGAAGAGCGACCGCGGTTATGGGAATGGGGAATATAGAGCATTCGGACGTGGGCGTGGAAGAGGGTTCTGGAGAGGTCGTGGATCCCGAGGGGGGTTCGGCGGGGGGTACAACAGACAGTACAATGGCCCTCCCGGAGTTGCGCAAGGACCCCCACCTCCATTGCCACCTAACGGTCCTGTTATTTACATCCCAGAGCCGATTCTTCCGTCGCCTTTCACGCCCTATACGCCCACTATACCAAATGGGTATGGCGGAATATATAGTGCGGAATCGCCGATCGGCCCTGGGGCCCCTGGTGCGAACGCGAACACCACTGGTGCTCCTGCTAGGAGACCATCACCAAAACCCCTTTCCAGCATCCAGTTTCCTCTCGATGTCATACGCTACAAGTTGCTTGGTCAGGTATGCCCTGAATATTTGCTCTATTGCCGACCGGCTACTAATACCACCCTCAGATTGAGTATTACATTAGCTCCGATAACCTAGCAAGGGATTTATACCTGCGAAAACATGTGAGTGGTAACAATTACAGAGTCCTGATGTCTAATACCCGCAATAGATGGACTCGCAAGGATGGGTCGGTTTGGACATTCTCCAGACCTTCCCTCGCTTGAAGGAACTCCAAGTATCGACGGATGTCATCCGAGAGACCCTGTTCTTGTCTCAATACCTCGAAGTCCGCGCCAACTATGTGCGGATGGTAAACGATGGATGGAAAGCATTTGTTATGCCGGACGCGGAAGAAAGCAAGGTCGCCGCAGTAGACACCGGCTACCACCCCTCTTATAGTGTGCCACCATCTCAACCCGGCGTCTGGTACCCTCAACAGCAGCTTCAGCACCCTGGATATGTCGTGGGTGGTATGATTCCTCCACTGTACTACCCTCAGCCCGGTTACGCCCCCCATGCAGGGTATCTACCGACGCAACCGTACGCGCCCGCCCCGTCGCAAGATGTCGGGGAGAATCAACCTGGCAACGACTCGAGGGGCAGCGGAGAGAATGAAGAGGGGATCACATCGGAAGAGGACGAAATCGAGATCGTAATTGCAGAGGCTGACCACAGTCCTCACGCATTGCGACCAACTCAGCATGCCACTACCACACAGCCGGCCCCTGCAGAAGACATTGTCGTGTAGATGGCCTAGGGACGCCCGATGAAGAGGCGGGACTCCTCTATTCTCGTACCGTCTCGGCTGAACTCGCAAATTTTTCTTGCGAACCGCCGTATCGGTCCGCACGGCATCGGGTCTCCCTTGCACCACAGAAGCAGCGGTTCGCGTGCGCGGCTACCTAAGGACTCGTCTACAATATCCTTGACTGGCTCCTGGTGGTATAGTATTTATGCTCGACCCTTTCCGGCTTCCCCTTGTGTCACCCTTCTTCGTTCCTGCCGGCTTCCGAGTCTCTGCCTCAATTCATCGGTGTTCTACTGTGATTTCCCCGTCTGTCGTTTTTCACTCTGCCGTCACATCCCCCTGTCTTGTCTTTACCGTATTCTTGTGCTCGCCCCGATCGATTTGTCGCGCCTGCCCGCTACCCCCATTTGTGTTCCCGAATTCCACCCGTCCATCCATCCATCGATCAGAAGAATAGCCTTTACTACACGTACAATCGGCCTTGTTGGGTACCCTAGCCTCTTTCAGCCTAGGTGATGGCGATCCCCTTGCCGGGCTTCTTGTCCTTCTATGATGTTGTTAAACAAAGGCTGCATTGACGCACGACACGTTTACAATTATATACGCCTGATAACCTTCGAGGCTTCTCTCCCGTCGTGGCCTGACCTCGGAGGGTACCGTTGCCACCCACTAACCGCGAGGTAGTCTGATCACCGTGCGTTCCCCGCAAGAAGGACACGAGACACGAGATGAGACACGAGAGGGAGGGTCCGGCACCTGACTTACATCATACCCAACAGCCCACTCAAAAAGGCAGCGGCTCCTGCCCTTCCTCTATCGCCTCCACACATCCGCCCCCCCGCCTACCAAACCATGCAGCGACGAAATTCTGGCTTAGAGGCTCCACGACCTCTCCTTTTTGATCGCCCCTCCCCCTCCGCAACGCCACCCTCCCCCTCTTCACCAAAAGACAACAATCGCAACCACCGGCGTGGTTTCCTTGCACCAGACGATACCCAACACCGTACACCATCCAGCAAGACCGTCGAACAGCTCATGGCCAAGTTGCTCGTCCCCAAGTACGTGACTTTGTCTAAGAGTCCGCCCAAGCTCTCGCGTACACGGACGACCCTTCGAGCCCGTGTACTCGAATTTGAGCTGTACACCGGAGAATACGTTGGGTCGAGCTCCGACTCGGGGAGCAGTCGCGGGAGTTCCAGCAGCGATTCAGACGAGTCGCCGGAAGACGCGCCGGTTGTCCGACGAGCGAGCCATTCCTCGGAGGCACGGTTGGAGTATTACGAGTCTGGGGTCCTACGGCGGATGGCAGTCCCGGAGAACTACTCGATAGCCCACCTGGCCGCGCTGGTCTGCCTGGTGATGGGGTGGCCGCTGGCCACGGCCGTTGCGACGTCGGTACTGCCTACGTACAGGAGCGAATCGACGGCCCACAGATGGGGCTTCCCTGACGAGAAGGAGGTGTGGATGCACCTGATGCAGAGCGAGGATGACGAGGTTGCGTCGTCGATATCCGGAAAACGACGACCAGAAGAACGCGTTCGGCTCTCCGATGTTTGGCCGACCATAATACCTGGTCAAAGCTACAAGGATGTGCAAGCCCAGCGACGAGAGCTTCATGGTCTCGATACTGCACGAATTGTTAGTGAATATTTTGCGCACTCCACTTCCGAGACACTAACCCGCGTTCTATCACCAGCGTCCTAGCAGCGTCTGCATACGCATACGATGCCTCAGCAATAGTTTCTATCCCCTCTGTCTCCCCTCGGACGAACCGCATGAAATCATGGGTATCGGCGCGGTACGTCGATATTGCCGTACGATAGAAACCGACCACTGACTGTATATCATACTACCATCTAGCCACCAGCATCGTTACTCCCTCGCATTCGAGACGTCTATCAACCCCTAGAAGAGCGGTACGGCTCGAAGCAATTCAACGCGGCAGATTTCCAACCGGGGACATTCTGGGACTTCGTGGAGGGGTCAGTGGTTTCAGAAGTGGATGTCCAAGGCGTGAGTATCTCCCCCGCTTTCGCCCCCTGAACACCGAGCTGAGATCGCTTCGCTGCCCCATAGGTGTGGCTCTGGCGCCGGTACTCGCCCGAATTTTTGAAGAGACTAGGCGTACTCGAACGAAGAGCAAATGGGGACTGGATGACCGACTTAGAGGAGGAAGTCCTCGCCTTCTGCTGATCGCAGCTTGGAATGCCGGTAGCTGCCGACGGTGGCAGCTGTTGTGTTGGTCCTCTAAATATGCTCTATCTAACTATAGACAGTCTCGGGTGTTGTAATATACATCGTTGGATGACCCGGAGTGGCAACCGAGGTCAACTTTCAACGCCTTTGTCAATCAAATTTTGGTGGCGGTACGGTCTCTCGTGAGATTTCAGAGATCAGATGCTTGCACGTTTAGTTCTATTGCAAACCCAATTCACGTATCAAAAAGAGAGCGTGATCCTCTCTCGACCAATCCTTCGAATCATCCTGTCCCAACTGTGCGTCTAGCTATCATAATCTACTCGTCACTCCATGCCAGGGACTAATAACGATCACCAAAAAGCAAGAAAAACAAGACATCGGGGTGGAGGACGTATTTATTTCTGCAGTGTTAAGCCTTCAAACTCCCCCTCGTCCTCACTCGAAACGGCACCAACGCTCAATGGTGGACTCGGTGGCATCCCAACAGTGCCCTTCCGCTGCCTTAGATTCTCCGCGTCTACGCCGTCGACGCTGGTGGTAGAGGCAGATGGCTCGGGGTGCAGGGCAGCGTGTTTGAACTCAGCGAGAGTCTGACCACGGACGATCTGAAGGCGCTGGCTCGGTGGGATGATCTTCTCGGATTCGATTTCCAGGCCGCCATGGAGCACACCGACGCGCATCATCGCGAGCAGGTTGTGTGCAGCATTCGAGTGGTCGTAAACGCCGCCGAAGAATGCAGTGGTCGCGTCCTTGCCGATGTTCTTCGCGAGGAGATGACGACCACCAGGGTGTTCGTCGAGGAAGGAGGAAACGTCATGAATGAAGCCGCCGACGACGATGAGCGCGCGAGTCTTGGCTTGCTCTTGGACTAGGGAAAAGTTAGAATTTGGAAGGCGTCCATAACCTGGAACTGAGTGGCTTGACTTACAGCAATCCCAACTGATAACCGGGAGATGCTCTGAACTGGTAGGCCATTTGAGGTCCACAGATTTCTCATTGAGCTTCTTAAGTTCCATTGTGAGCTGACCCTTCTTGATCTCGTTCTCAGGGAAGACCTTGAGGTGCGAAGCAAGGCCGAGGAACTTCATGGCTGCGATGAACCACTTGGTTGGGTCATACTGGTACCACTTGATGGCGTTGCGGTAGTCCATGGGGAACTGGTGGTGGAAGTTGTGGTAACCCTCTCCGATAGTGACAAGCGCGGTGAGCATGTGATCGCGGGGAGTGTGCTTGTCGTCGAAGGGAGTTTCACCAAGCCAGTGAGCGAGCGAGTTGACACAGAAGGTCGACTAGGAAAAAAGGGTGAGTCTAACTGTTCGTACAACCAGTAAAGAGTACTCACGTGGTGGACGAACAGCAGGCGAGTGAGCGCCGCATAGAAGTAACCGCCACGCCAATCGCCCCAGAAGTAACCAGGAATGACGGTAGGGACGGCGATGCCCATGAGGAGGAGGAGCGAGACGAACCATTTGTGTTGCCAGCGGACGACAGGGTTGCGGGTGAGATCAGAGACATCAGCGACACCAGGCTTGCGACGGGGCTTGAAGATCATCCAACCGATGTGCGACCAAACGAGCCCGTGATGGGCACCATATGGATCAAGGTCGGTATCAGTATAACGATGATGAGCGCGGTGACCGCGGGACCACCACTTGATAGAACCCTCAATGGCTCCTGCGCCAGCGAGAGCGAGAATGTATTCGAGAGGGCGAGAGGCGTTGTAGGAACGATGCGCCCATAGGCGGTGATAACCCGCAGTAATACCTAGGCCTGTGAAGTAGTAGTAGCCGACAGAGAAGAGGGCAGTTTTGAGCTGGAGAGGGGTGGTGAACCAGCCGTAGATAGAGGCAATGGGAGTGAGGGCGAGGACGATGACGGAGATCCACTGCAACTCGTCGTACAGGTTCTTCCAAGTGATAGGGGGAAGCTCCTTTTGGGTGGCAAGGACATGGTGGACGTAGTTATCGGGAATGTCGATGTCTACTGGGACGTTCTCGTCGCGGAGATTCTTTGACGAGGGGCTTGGAGTGAGCGGTGGGGTGAGCACCTGCGGGCGGGCTGTCGACGAAGCCATTGGGGGCGGCTGCACGGCTGTCGTAACGAGTGACTATGCTACTTATACTTGGGAACACCTGCTGAATTTGGGGATTGGGGAATCAGGCAAAGCCGCTCGGGCGACTGAGCGCGAGCGTACCCACAACCCGAATCTCCGATTTTCGGTCGCAGAACGCGCAGAAGATACGATAGAGAGAATGAACCGTCTATAGGAAACCAAAATTCTCGAGCTGGAGTCGTGGAGAGGGTTGAGAGTGGGAGGGAGGTGGCTTGGTCCAGCCTCACTCATCATCCTTTTTCCTTTTTCAATCCCCATCATCCCCACACCCCAAAACACCCCAAAACTGTCTCTCGGACACCCAAGGGCCGTGTGCACGATGTGCGGATAGCCTCGAATACCCGGTAGCGTGTTTCTTGTTGCCTTCCAACGCGCAGTAACCAGCGGTTGCGAAAGCCGAGTAGCCGGGTCCCAATTCGCGCACCGTGCGAGGAGGCGCTGCCCAAATACGGTCGCTGTCATTGGTCTGTGACACCGTAGGGACATCCCATTTCCAAGTAAATAACGAGGTCCCGAGAGGCGGTATGTCTTCGTCTTCCAGGATCGTGTGTTTGGTCCACTGTTTGCTCAATCATCATTATCTTTTCATTCCCTCATTCTTCGGCTTCTACCTCTCTGGCAGGCAAGATGAAGAGAAGACGCGAGGAGACACGTCACAGTTCAGAGTCGCTGGCACAAGACGCGGCAAGGCTCGATATTTCATCAACCTCCCGTACTTCAGGCGACCACCCCGCAACTCGGCATGTATTGACAAAGAAGAGAGCGAAGCTGATCAACAATGCGTTGAAAGTGTGGTTTCCCGAGGTCCATGACATGCGGGGCATGCCCTGGAGAAAACCATTCGATCCGACCTTGAGCTCGGAAGCGAGGGGCCAGCGCGCGTACGAGGTCTGTACTAGCGATACTGCACAACTCTTGCCAACAGACTGACGGCTCGGAACGGTCTAGGTATGGGTGTCCGAAATAATGCTCCAACAGACGCGAGTGGACACCGTCATTCCCTATTACAACAAATGGATGCAACAGTGCGTCCCAATTCCTCCAAACTACCATTATGAATGACACTCTATTCCTCAGGTTCCCGACCGTTCGAGTCTTGGCGGCCTCGAATCAGGAGGCCGTCAACGGCCTCTGGAAGGGCCTGGGCTACTACGGTCGAGCGGCTCGCCTCCTCTCGGGGGCACAAAAGGTCGTAGAAATGTATGATGGTCATTTACCTGAGGACCCTGCTGTGCTCGAGAAGCAAATTCCAGGCATTGGCAAGTACACAGCAGGCGCGATAACGAGCATCGCGTATGGCGTATGTGCACCAGTGGTGCGTCTCTTCCACCTGGTCCTTTTGGTCGCAGTGTCCTTCCTGTTGTCGCTCATGGCAATTCTTTTTCTTTAGCTGGATGGAAATGTTGAACGGCTTCTCTCCCGAGTCCTTGCAATCCGTGCACCCCCAAAGTCTAAGGCCACTCTTGACCTACTATGGTCTGCTGCCGCGCGGATAGTAGCAAACTCGCCCGATCCAGGGGCAATCAATCAGGCGGTTATTGAACTCGGAAGCACAGTGTGTACACCCTTGAACCCCAAATGTAGTGGATGTCCCATCAAGGAAGAGTGCACGGCATATGCCCTCCAGTCCAGTATAATGCAAGACCAAGCAGGCAAGCTGGTAGACATTGAGGACTTGTGCAGCAAATGTGAAGCCATACCCGAAGAACAGAGAGTTCAGGTCACGGACTTTCCGCTCAAGGTGAAGAAGCAAGAGGTACCAAGAGTCACGGACGTCGTGTGCGTGGTGAAGTTCAAAACAAAGAGTTCGAGCTCTTCGGAGGACGTAAGAGCAAAAGTCTTAATACGTAAACGACCTGCGAAAGGTGTGGTAGATTTATTATGTATGCTCCAAAGTTTCTGTGCTGAGGCAAGTTTGTACAGGGCTCTTAGCAGGGCTCTGGGACTTTCCGGTCGTCCCAGACGTCTCACTACCACCAAATTCTCCAGCTTCGGACTTCGAATCTCAGGCACAAAAACTAATCGAGTCTGCTATCCCTTCTTGTTCATCGCCAACACCTAAGGTTCAAGTTATCTCCGCGAGGCATATCGGCCCAGTTGAACACATATTCTCTCACATCCGAAAGACGTTTGAGACAGTTATTGTGGAGCTAGAGAGTGAAAGGAATGAAGAGCCAGACGTAAAATGGTCGACATTTATCGACGAGAGGCCGGACGGAGACGACAATGAAGGTTTAAAGAAACCTGCTAAAAAGAAGAGAAGACTTGAAAAGCCTCAAGAGGAAGATGGCGAGGGCGAGGAGAAGGTCAAGTGGGTGATTGAGGATGAGGTAGCCAATGCCAAGTAAGCTTTTCCTACATAGTATCTGTTGCCAAACCTATTTCTGACCATATGATTAATCGCAGCCTCGGGACTGGGACGATGAAGGTCTGGCATCTAGCTCAGAACGGAGCCAAAGTCAAGAAGACCAAAGGAAAGGACAAAGCCAAGATCGAGACCAAGGACACGAAGGTTCAAACGAAGCTCACGTTCCAGAAGGTTGTCAAGGTACAGAAGGGAGTGGTAGTTTCGGATGACGAGGAGTAGACGGATCTAGTTTAATGTCGGAATGTCTGTCTCATATTACACATGATCTAGTGGCTCGGATTGGTTTGTTCTATAGTACCTCATCCCTGATATCTCTGTTCTTCAACGAGACCAACGACTCGGGGGAGAATTGTAACTAGGTTGGCTCAGATTGAATACCATCCCAAAAGTGCAACTGATGGATAGCCCCTCCACTTCAAATGGGTCTCCATGGTTGGGGTTGCCAACCTGTGAAAAGTCTTCCACGGCGAATAATGATATGCATCTCCCGATCTATAATGAAGTGAGTTTCACTACTTCCCTTGGTTGGCAGTAGTATTTTGTTGGATTTCTTTCCAAGACCGACCTTGAGGCAAATGGTCACTGTACCAGGTCATTCAGGGACCGTTGGTGCAAGTAATAAGTCAGTCGAAGACGTACAGGTAATCTTCAGGTAACGAGGCTTTCCCAGTTTTTTCATCGAATCTTGCCAGCGAGGTGACTTCGATTGCGGGTCGTCCGGGACATCTGAGGGTGCGTTAGTCTAGGAAACCGGATAAAACACTGATATAAACATACACTCTAAATATTCTGGGGATAGGATAGCATTTAATTATCCCTTCCTTCTCTGCCAGCTCGCGATCACACTCGAACATCGTCAGTTCTTGCAAGACGCATCCTTTTCGGTCCTTCTCAGGGATAACCTCGAGTTCTGCCTGCACTCGCTTTACTTCTTTTGGAGTTTTGGCAATGCTCATTAAAGGGTGATCGATATCGATTCCAAGTTCGAAGACAGCATATTCAGACTGTGGGGGTGCACGTGCAAGTGTGTAAAGCATCTATTGTATTCATCGGCAATCACTAACAACTCTTCTGTGAGGTCTAGACCTTCACTTCGCGGGTACCGAGAGTGGCCTCCCTGTCCCTGCTTCGATCGAGATTACACTGCCTCGAGGGACGTCGAGATTTTCCACATAGTGTAATATTGGTTCCACCTCATTACCACCCTAGGGCACGTTCATACAGCGTTGGAGCGGTTTCGGCCAATCGTGAACCGACCAGCACTGAATGCAAATGCCGTGGGGGCACGTTCTGGTCCAACTCTCCGACTTCTTTTGCCGACCGTCTTTGCCGGCTGTGAAGTCTGGAGGGGTGGAAGGGTGGAAGGGTATGGCCAATCAGAGCTATTTGACGGACTTATTTAAAAAAGATCGAACCAGCAGCCAAACACCATCCCGAACTTGGTCTCCGACCCCGCCCATCTCAAGTCGCCCATTTTTCTTGTTCCAGACATGTCTTTCAAAGTTGCTGGTGAGCGCACCCGCTTTCGGCGCCGTTGTATAAGCCAACTCTTCCCACCAGACATTTCCCTCGCCGCCTTCGGCCGCAAGGAAATCGAAATCGCCGAGGTTAATCCCTCTTCCTGCTTGTCTTCCGCGTGCTCGAAAGCTAAAAAGTTCTGTTTCACCCTTCCAGAATGAGATGCCCGGTCTCATGTACATTCGCAAGAAGTATGCGGCTACTCGGCCCCTTAACGGTGCCCGTATCGCTGGGTGCCTCCACATGTGCGTTTTATATGTTCCCCGTTTTTTAGCGTAAACATCCTGACATTTTTTCCCCGGCCTATCAGGACCATTCAAACTGCGGTCCTCATCGAGACCCTAACCTCCCTTGGTGCTGAGGTTACTTGGTCTTCTTGCGTGAGTTCTTATGCCGTAAAGGTGGTCTTGTGACACAGTCTGACCCTTCTTCCGATCTTCAGAACATCTTCTCCACCCAAGACCATGCCGCTGCTGCGATCGCTGCTACTGGCGTCCCTGTCTACGCTTGGAAGGGCGAGACCGAGGAAGAGTACCTCTGGTGTATCGAACAGACTCTTGCTGCTTTCCCCAATGGCCAGTCCCTCAACATGATCCTCGACGACGGTGGCGATCTCACCACGATGGTCCACGAGAAGTTCCCTCAGTACCTCCAGGATATCAAAGGTGTCTCCGAGGAGACTACAACCGGTGTCCATCACCTCTACAAGGCCTTCCGTGACGGTAAACTCAAGATTCCTGCTATCAACGTGAACGACAGTGTCACCAAGAGCAAGTTCGACAACTACTACGGTTGTCGCGAGTCCCTTGTAGATGGTATCAAGCGTGCCACCGACGTTATGCTTGCCGGTAAGGTCGCCGTGGTTGCCGGCTTTGGTGATGTCGGCAAGGGCGTAAGTCGTGCCAGATTTCTCCATTGATATCATTTAGACTGATTGTACTGCTATAGTGCGCCGAGTCTCTCCGCTCCTATGGTGCTCGCGTTCTCGTCACCGAGATAGACCCCATCAACGCTCTCCAGGCTGCGATGGCCGGCTATGAAGTCACCACCATGGAAGATGCTGCTCCTCGTTCCAATATCTTTGTGACCACCACTGGCAACAGGGATATTATCACCGGTGCTCACTTCTCCGTGATGCCTGAGGACGCCATCGTCTCCAAGTAAGTCTTACTCTCAACCCTCACGGACTGCCCTGTACTTATGCATTGGATTTCCAGCATTGGTCACTTCGATATCGAGGTCGATGTCGCCTGGCTCAAGGCTAACTCGAAGTCCGTCGTCAATGTTAAGCCTCAGGTCGATCGTTACACCATGCCCAACGGTCGCCATATCATCTTGCTTGCCGAAGGTCGTCTGGTCAACCTCGGATGCGCCACTGGCCACCCATCTTTCGTCATGTCCTGTTCTTTCTCCAACCAAGTCCTCGCCCAAATTGCCCTCTGGACCACTCCTGAGAAGTTCCCTCTCGGTGTCCACATGCTTCCCAAGGAACTTGACGAGGAGGTCGCTCGCGCACACTTGGGGCAGCTCAACGTCAAGTTGACCGTTCTCAACGAAACCCAGAGCAAGTACCTTGACATCCCTGTCAACGGCCCCTACAAGGCCTCTCACTACCGCTACTAAGCGACGCGTTGGGGCAACGGAGCAACGAGGACTGAGGGTATTACGTAACTTGGGCATTTTATGGGCATCAACTGCTCGTTCATTCTCTGCAGTTGTTTATCTCGAGGAGGGAAGGTGACGGAGGTGCGTGAGGGTGCGCCACGAGACGCGAGGCGCAGGCGGGAGGAAAAGAAGGCAAACCATTTTCATGACGGGGTTCAACTCCCGCATACGGTCCATCGTTTCACCACGAATGGACCAGGTGCAGGAGCCTCAACGGCTCGAGAGAAAAACCGTTTCGGCTTCTCCATCGACGTATTTTATGATTCTGTTGAGGGACCCTTTATCGCGATGTGTGTCGTTGCTCTTACAGGCCTCAACGAGCCGTCCTGCGTGTCATCTTGTCTTGTAATCATCTATCGCGGCTGGTTAATGTAGCATTTTCGCTGCATTATTCGAAAGGGACTTTAGTTGAATTGAGGTTAAAACTCGTTCAAAACATATCAATCTAATACAAAGACACGAAGCGTATTTGTAGCTATGGAGGTCTCTACTGACGGCTTTCACCTGGGCCTTGAACTTCTCTGCATTCTTCTTACCGCGTAAAACGCGCTATTCGCCTGACCAAGCGTGAATCTGCTATGAATGCGAGCCGTTGCACCTAGATTATCGCTGATACGGCAGCTTTTTACGCGTTATTTGCCTGGTTTATTCTCGACTCGCCCGCAATCACTTCCAGTCATTATGCACGACACCACCAGCGCGTCACAAGCAACGACAAAAGATGAGGTTAAGGTTCAAGCACCCGGACTAAGAAAAGTTGCACCGTATTGGCATGCGTACGCGACCATGGCCAAGCAGCGGTGGATCGGGAGAGAAATTCTCGAGTTAGTTTCAAGCGAATTTAGGGATCGAAGTATCGAATACTACGTACGTGTGTACTTTGTTATTTTATATAATTACATGGAAATCATGTGCTCAATACTATGGAGCAGCGGTACGCCATCGACTCTGGCGTCTGTTCGGTCAACGGCAAGCCCGCTAAAATCGGGACAATCATCAAAAATGGAGACCGTATCGAGTGAGCTTATGTGACCTCCGGGAGCTCAAGGTGGATTGCTGAATGTATGACTGAAAGCGCAGGAATATCGTCCACAGACATGAACCACCTGTTACTTCGATACCAGTCAAAGTCCTCCTCGTAGACATGGAGCGGGAGATCATAGTCATTGATAAACCTGGTAGTATCGTGCGTCGCGCCCTTCCCTCTCTAACAAAGCGCAGCTGACTCGATCCTAGCCCGTCCACGCAACGGGAAGGTTTAACAGGAGTAGCGTAATCAACATCTTACAAAATGAGTTAGGGTTTAAGAAGGTCTTCCGTGAGTTCTATGCTTTATTTTAAGCCCCCTTACACTAACTTTGATTTGAATTCACCAGCGGCAAATCGATTGGACCGTCTCACCTCGGGGTTGATGATCATGGCACTTTCACCCACTAGGGCGCGTCAAATGTGTGAGGAGTTCTTCGCAGGGGGGGTGAAGAAAGAGGTCAGTCCGTGCCGTTTGACCATCTTGTGGTCTAATGCCCTTGCTAGTACATCGCACGATGCAAGGGCGAATTTCCAGGGTATGTACCATTACACTCGTTCCCTTCACTGGTTTATTGAGTCACGTAGGACGGAAATTATTTGTGAGGAACCAATGCTCACTGTCGATCGACAAATGGGTTTGAATATTGTCCACACTGACGGCAAGGTAACACTCCAGCATACATTGCGAGTGCGTCGATTGACCTCCCTCTTAGCCTGCAAAAACGTCTTTCACTCGATTATTTTACGACCCGATCACGGACACTAGCGTCCTGCATTGTAGGTTTATTCCACACCAGCACTTGCATTATCTGATTTTATTTGTAGGCAGGCCGTTCACAGGAAGATGTACGTTTGGTTCAGGGCTCGAGAATTTACTTTGACACTTGTGAAGCGCACCAGATTCGAGTCCATCTTCAGTACCTAGGTTACCCGATAGCTAACGATCCGGTCTATTGCAACAAGACTGCATGGGTTAGTGATTCTCTGGAGGGTCCGGCTCATTTAATGAGGCGAAACAGGGTACCAAACTGGGCAAGGGCGGAATCGATCTTACTCCGTCATCGGAACGACGACCCCCGACCCCCCCGCCCCACCTTCGGCCGGAAGATATCGTTGCTAGCGAGACGGCAAGCCCCATCACCACCCCGCCTGTTTACACAAACAATACATTTGTGGGCAAAACGAACATCATGCCGCCAAACGCCGCACACGCAGAGGCAATTTCGGCACTGAACTCCGAACCCAATAGAACGCTTCTTCCCCGTGAAACCGGCGAGGACGTGGGTCTTGCGTCGCCGGTGCCGCTCTCGGCTGAAGCGGTGACCATCATCATGGCGTTAAGGAATATGAAAGACGAAGATGAGGACTGGGGGCGGTGGAAGGACAATATATTTAACGGCAAGAAGCCGCTTGTGCCCCCAATGGACGTCGGCTCCTGGTCGAATAAACCCTTTGTGAATGCAGCGGCTATGGCGATGCGCAAAACGTCCCTAGTCGAGGGTACAGCATTGGGGGAGCAACACCAGGCCTGTCATCCCACACAGGGAGAGGACAAAGGCGATACAGAGAGTAAACTCTACTGCCCAGAGTGTTACCTGCCTCTCCACCCCGATCCCTCTTCAGGAAAGCTTTTCATCTTCCTTCATGCTCTACGGTATACTACGAGTCTCGGGTGCTTCGAAACGGAGATGCCGTGGTGGGCGCAAGAGACCTGGCACGGTGAGGGCTGGGAAACGTATTAAAACCCAAAGTGGCGTGAGGAAGCAGCGCCTTTGATTTGTATTGAAAGTAGGGACACATACGTAGTAATCTAATGCAAGGCCCCCGGATTGACACTGAGCACCAGACAGAGACTGAGCACCAGACTGAGCGGCGGTTGATCCGCTGATTCTGATGCCCGTCGGGTGTTGGCTCTGAACCATACGAGCGGAAAATCCTAGCCTCTCCTAGCAACCCCAGAACTCGTACAGAAGAACTAGCAGCACATTGCTTTGCAAGTCATCTCCACTTCTCTTCATATTTCCCAGTCTCCTTGCAACGGACCACCCGAAGGCGGATCGCCGCCGTGCACGGCTATTCTACGACTCTGGCCCTCTGGGATCACCTTAATAATCTACTACATCAACGTTGCTCCACCTCGACGATAAGCTCGCTCCTCCATGAGCACGGACGGGTTCCAAATTACGATTCCAGGTCTGTTGAATGATTACTTAGTCACTTGGGCCCATGTTGTTACATCTTCCGCGATCATATCATCGCCTAAAATGTCTTCATATTTCCTATTCCGCATAAAAGTTATCGGCCGTGTTACAAGTCTGACGATACCAGGCGCCTCAAAGTGCATTGACCCGCGCGTTCTTGGGACCATCTGGTCTTAAACCCTTATTGCTACATCTTCCTTGTATACTTTAGTGGCGCCTGGCTATTTGCTGACGCATTTTACCATCCAGACTTGGACGATGGTGACGACTATGCCCCCACCCCGACCCAGTTCGGAAGGTCGAATGCAGCGTTTGGGGGCTTTGACTCCCCCACTCCTTCGACTGCATTTGGAGGAGGCGGCGGGTCCACCGACCGCTCGTATTACCACTCCCATGAGGACTCGATAGCCTCGATAGATAGCTCTTTCTCTTCCTTCAAATTTACTACCCCCCAACAGCGCAATGGTTCGGCATCAACAGTGGCGCTAAACTCTACCCATACATCGAATTCTTCCGTCCCCGCCAGCCACTTCTCCCTTCCGTCCCGCAAAAGCTCTTTTGCCAGCCTTCGGAACGCGTTTAAAAGCGGAAAAACTACGGATGTGGATGCACCCCCGGTACCCATGATCGACCCGCAAGCATACCCTGCCCTACGCAACCCATTCCAGCGGTCTGAAGCTGGGGCAACCAAACCCGGGCAGCATCACAACGGAAGGAGACCCTCGCTAGGGAAACTTGAAAATCACACTAAAGGCCCATCTGCTGGCCGGTCGGTCTTTGGGAGACAACTGTCACAGTCCGGTGCTGCCGCCTTTTTCCAAGGCAACAACGGCAGCGACGCCTCACTTGCACTTCCAGGAACACCTCCAGTTCCTCGTATACCCGGGGGTGTACTGCGTCACAAGATGTCTTCTTCGCTTGCGGCTTCCGATGGAGCGCATGATTACAATACCCCTGCTGTACACGCTCTCCACGTGGTATTTGGGAGGTTTGTCGATGCAGCTGAGAGGATGTTGGATGTAGTTCTAGGGCAGACTTTGGAGGACGAGCCGTACTTGCCCGCCCTCTTGGGACCAGGGGTAAACCCGACCTTTGACGGCTTGCTTGAGTCTCTGGGAAGGATAGCACAGAGACATACGCATGCAGTTATCAGCTGTGTCACGGAGTGGAGAGCATCCTCGAATGAGCCAGTCCCAACACATGTCATCCGGAGGTACCTGTAAGTGGCCGTGTAAACTATCGTAAATCTCATTGACTAAGTGGGATACCAGTTCCGAATCTGGTGGCATAGGAGGTCGTATGCTCACACCGAACGGTGTGGCAAGATTGCTCAATGAGCGCAAGTCGCTCGCTGCTATCTACATTACTTGCCGCGCCCTTATTGTTGTATTGCAAACGATACAGAAGAATGCGCTTGATGAATTCATGGGAAATCGACTTGAGGAGAGCACGTTCGAGCAATTCAAGCGACCAAATCTGTGGGTAACACCCAATATAGACGGCAATCTGACCACTGATCGCCGTATTTAGAAAAATGCTATCTATTTCTGCAAATCATCGAGCGAACGCCGAACTCTACGCCACTCTACTTGGGCAACTCGCGAACGTCCGGTATGAAATTTCCTCTGGAAGCAGGTCCTTGCCCTCACCACCCTTTCAGTTTCCAAAGTGTAACCGATCGATTCTTGAGGGAGCTCAAACCACTGAGAGAAGGCGCTAAGATCACGAAGGAAGAGGAGGCTCGTCTAGAGAGCATGCTCCAGGGCTTGAAACATGTGCAGCTAAAGGCGAGTCCTCTTCAAGTTGAAGAACCCTAGGAATGCTAACATTGCGACTTAGGTGTGGCCACCTGATGCATTTGAGGACGCGGCCGAGTTTATGATGGACTTTGCTCAAGCTTTCGCGAGTGCTCACGGCCAAAGGCTGAAGACCGCCTTCGCGGAGACACTCGTCCATCTAATGCATCCCGTTGGGAAGACAGCGAAGGATGAACTGAACCACCCGGTTTGGGCGAAAGCCATTGAGACCATCTATCCAAAAGCGAAGGACATGATGAGCAAACCGCGGTACTGGAGCGCCGCATACCCCTTAGTAGTGACCACCGTCTGCATGAGCCCTAGCAACTTTTTCCTTCGGAATTGGCTGAACGTATATGATGCGGGCATCAGCCGAATGAAGGTTAGTCTTCCCTCTGGTTTTGTGACAAGTTTTAGTCACTCACTTTCCCGCAGGAAAGGGGATCAAGAGTCTTCATCATGAACGGGACCCTACGGTTGGCATGGACATATCTCTTTCGGTGCAAAGAAGTCCCAACGACGTCCACTGGCAAGATGGACATAGTTCTCAAACCATTCTTTCCGCCTTCACGAATCACCGTCTACCCCAATGACGAACCCCTGGACCCTTTCCACATCCTGGTGCACTTCCTGATGTGTCGCCACCACGAGCATGGGCGTGACTTTGCACTCAAGCTTCTTCAAGAATCATCGATTATGAGCGTCACCGGATCGGTTAACCCAGGAGAATTACTAGCTCCGGAGCGAATGATCATTGCCATTCGGGCTATCCTCCTTACTCTAGAGTCCATGAAAAATGATGTTGCTCCCACCTGGCCGACGAACGCCAACTTTTCCAAGTACGACTTCCAATCAGACTACGTACATACTGCCGAATTCCTCCCCGATACCTTTCATGCCAAGCCAGAAATGCAAGAGTTCCACGATCGGTATGGACCCGTTCTCAGCCGACTGGCCAATATTTGTGGAATGGCTGTGGGGAGCATGTTCATCTTTGAGCGCAAGTACTCTGCCGAAGTCGCCTTTTCAAGCACCGAGGAGAAAGATTCGCTCACCATGAGACGGCACGGAGAGATGACGGTTGTATTCCGACGAGAACTTGCACCACAGATCGACTTGCTACGTACCGTCTTCGAATCGTGGCCTCGCTGCTTGCATCCATCCATTCCCCTTGCTGATACCCTGGACTATCTGATTCGCGGTGTTATCCATGTCGATCCAGCCATGGGAGTCGAAGCATCACGCGCATTGAAACGCGTAGCGGAAGATTCCAGATATTCAAAGGCCGTCCTGTCACGATTCACTAGGTTCCTTTTCTCAGCAGAGAGCGTGACGAAGGAAGGAACAGGGGTTGAACTTCTCCTCGAGCAACCGGCTCTCCTTATCCTTTGGGAGACGATGGTGAACGACTGGTTCAAGAAGTTGCTGGACCCGATTGTGGACGGACTTCCTTCTCCCAGCGAGCCAGAAGTATTCTTGGAAATGAACGTCCAAATCACCGTTCAAGCGGCTTTGGAGGATATCGAGGCTGGGGCGTTGTTTCTGCTCACACACGGCATGCGGCGGCTACGAGTTGTGGGTTTGAGGACGCTCAAGATGCTATCAAAAAGTGTCGAACAGATGAGCCGGGATCCAGATTCGCACCCAGGTATGTCATACCATCGTTTCCTGCGCTCCTTTCTGATCCATGTCTCGTGTTCAGAGGTGCTCAGAGCTACAATCGACGCGATCTCGTGGATCGATGATATTGTCCAGGGGCGGGATTCAGTGCTTGCTCTGTTAGAGGACGAGGATCATCTCTTGGACCGAGAAGTGCGAGTGCGCCTCAAGTTCTGGCGAGAGAATAAGCCCGCGGAGTGGGTCCAGAGGCTCGCTGAAATAGACGACGAGATGGATCGCGGAATCTGGACCTTTTTCTTGCCGAAGCTCATTCGCGCTGGCCTTCCCAAGCAACCCGGCGTTATCTCTGTGTTCCGGGAAACCCTCGCTAGCGCTGTCATGCGATACCACCAGAAGATTACCAGTCTCGCAGGAATCAGTGGGAAAGGTGGTTCTCTGACCGCTCCCGTCAACCGGTCTCCAGCACAAACCCCCAAATCGCAAGCTCCAAAGGACTATGCTTATGGTCGTCCGTCAATCTCGGGCGCGAGACCCATTGTCCTCCAGTGGCAGACATGGCTTGCTATGCTATGTGCAACGACAGTGAATAACGACTCTCGGATTCAATTCACTCCTGGCCATACTCGGGCGGTCTCCGAGGCCAGTCAACGAATGCGATTAACTGACGCTGCTGGCCTCTTCCGTCATATAATACCCTTCCTGGCGTCGGAGCATGGCACCTTCCGTACGGCTGCTGTCACCGCCCTAGGATGTATCCACCAGAGTGTCTTCAACACCTTGCTCACTACTCTCCAAAGTATTACCCGGCATATCTATGACGAAGCACGATCGAAGGTCCCTGCTGCGCGGCCGTCTATTACCCGCACTCGAGACCAAGAACGTCTTCACACGGCAGTTGCCCAAGTTTATCAACTCACTGCGCACTTTGTGAAGGATCCTCGCTCTCTCGATGGGCAATCTGCGCTAAAGCAGTTGTTGCAATTTGTTCGAGAGACCACCACTTATCTCTGCAATCCAGCCGTCCGCAACGACTGGGAACAACAACGACTACGGAGATACTTTTGCGGCGTGGTGGAGCACCTTTTTGACGGTCTCTCGACTCTTCAAGACTCTGATCGATTCCTTCAGCCGAATATGCGTCTCAGCCTTTACAGACTGTGCGAAGAGTGGTGTGCCTATGGGCCTCTCTCCGATAGTGTTCGACAGAGATTGGATATCATGAGTGCTGCCGCCCCGGCAGGTTGGACTGATGCAAAGGACAAGTCGGAGGCCACACACTTATTCCAAACGGAGACCACCCTTCTCTCCGCCGCTGCAGCTGGCGCCATGGCGTCGTTATGCGTACGTCCCTGTTCCGATCAGGAGCTGTTGTTCCTAACAATGATTTAGCAAGGAGCGTTCTTTTCGACAGAAGTGGAGCTAGCCTCGCCGACATCGGAGCGAATCGAAACTCTTAGCGTTGGTGGAACCCTCGAGCGCATTGCTGCTATGTTGGGTTCCCCATCTAATACGGTTAATGCTAGTGGCAGGTTCGTATGGAGACCTAAGTGGCTCTACCGGAGATTGACCACCCAACAGGAAGGCCCTCCGATCCTTGCTGGTTTATCCGACCAGACGCGACGACCTGATTGATGCTTGCCTACAATGGTCCTATGTGACGAGTACCGAACCTGACTCGAGCCGTGCTCGGGTCTTCGAAGTCGTTGCCGATGTCATCTTGACGATGAAAGACCACCATTTCTCCTTCGGCCAGGTCGCTTGTTTGGCGCTCTCGAACCTTTGCCAGGTATTGGAAGGCACTCGACGCCTGGCATTCAACCTTCTAGAAAAGCTCCATGCCGACTTTAACGGCCAAGTCTCGATTGCTCCATTCGAGTCAGCCATCAGCAGCCGAGCGGCGAGTGTCTATCTCCCAGCTCAACGTCGCATCTCAGAGATCATGTATGCTGAGCATGGTCGCATGGCTGGTCCAATCTTAAGCGAGTGCGCCCTTCGGATGCCACAAGTGTACGATGCAATCCCAACACTCCACGCCATTCACCCTCACATCTTGCACTGGCTTGAACCCTGGTTGGGCAGTATCCACCTGATGCACAGCAGCGATTCTGGAGCCATTGCTTCCGACGGTCAACGGGCACTCTATAACCTGATCTCGCTCACTGTCCGATATGGAGACTTGTATCCCGATCAAATCCAGGCGCTCTGGGCGAAGCTTGTATCAGACCGGTCGAAGGACAATGCTCGCACCACAGTCAAGTTCCTCGTAGAACAGGCGGCTCGCCGTGGCAATCCGACCTTCTTCACTTCGGCTCGTCGAATCGTTGCTTGCCTATCACGGACCCCCGTTGGACGACGCATTTTCATTGATCTCATTGATCTCATCGACCCAGCCGGTATGCTTCCTGCAGCGGAAAAAAACCCCTCTGTCGTCAGTCTTACTCACATGGACCTATCCGAAGAGGTAGATCAGCTCTTGACACCACTTCGGGAGCCAAAGCAACGACTTGGGACCGGTCAACTGGCGCTATTGGTTATGAGTGACATCGCGCTCGAAGGCGCCTGGGAGCTAGGGGCTCAGTTGCCTGTTCTACTCCACGCCATTCTTGTGCATGTCGACCATCAGTCCCCTTACATGCAAGCCTTAGCACGTAACCTGCTCTTCCAAACGCTCCGGTCCTGGACACCTGGATTCGATGACCTACCCGTCCAAACGTTGCTCCCATCGCGCCCCGAAGTCAAGGCTGCCATTGATGCCTTGGTGGAAGAAGGCAGAACCTTGTACTGGTGCGTGTCATTGTTCTGGGTTAGTACGAGGTATGCGCTAATTTTTAAACCTTCTAGGACGGAGGACGAGCCAGATGCTCAAGTTGGACCTAAGATGGATAGACTCTGCCGAGAAATCCTGAGCCTTCTCGTTCCACTCTATCCCCAGCTCAGACATTCGTGGGGAGAGCTTGCACTGGCTTGGGGCTGTGACTGTGCCATTCGAGGCATAGCCTTCCGTTCTCTCCAGCTCTTCCGTGTATTGATGCCGAAGATTAATCGCCTCCAGCTCGCGAACATGATCGGCCGTATATCAGGCACCGTCTCATCGGCCACCGACGAGAGCCTTCAGTCTTTCACTCGCGAGGTCCTCATCACGTACACCGGACTGGCCAAGTCCAATCTGGATCCAGATCTCCTCCCGCCACTGTTCTGGTGCGCTTGTGCGTGCTTATCGACGACCGTGGAGCAAGAGTTCCTCACCGTTCTACAATTGTTGGAAGCACTCCTTACTAAGCTTGATTTGGACGACGCGAAGACTGTTGACGCCTTGATCTCATACCGACCGACAAATTGGATTGGTCCAGAACCGACTCTACAACCCCTCATCATGCAAGGCCTCCGATCGTCCTCCGCCTGCGACTTATCATTAACCCTCCTCGGGCGATTGGCCAAGATAGACGACGCTGAACTTATCGATCCGTCAGGAGGGCGAGTTCGAGAGATTTTCACTATACTTCTCCCATGGTGTCTCAACAAGATGGATGGCGGGAGTACGGACGTTGATATCACCACTCTTGCAATAGATCTTGCTCAACTGGCGGAACTGGAAGGTCGTCACAGCATTTCGAAGCTCATGAAGTCTTTCTCCAAGGGGATCATTCGTACTCGGGATGACCTGTTAAGGCAAGGCGTCTCTTGCATCAGGGAGCACTTTGCCCCGCAAGATCCCACCGTTCCAGTCACTTTGCTGCTCGGATTGGTTCTCAACTCCAAGAAATGGATTCAAGTCAAGTCCATGGAAATCCTGAAGACGCTTTTCCAGAACCCGCTTTCCCGAACACCTATTGCTCGCCCCGAATTGCTCAACCCGTTGCTGCGACTTCTCACAACAGATCTAGCACCACAGGCTCTTGAGGTACTAGACGAACCATTGACCATCGGGGGTGGTCCAAACCAAACACAGGGCCAGGCACTCGTCAGCCCCTCGGGGCAAAGCGCAAAGACCGTCTTTGGCGTCCCCACCGAGTCCGGGTGGGCGGTGCCCATGCCAGAAGAGAGGATCCAAATGTGTCGTTCGAACATTCTTGCTGTGTATGACACATGCAAGCCGAACAATCGCCCATCAATGGTCACTTTCGAGCCAGAGACTCGCAACCGCCTCGCGGCGCAGTCATTTTTCCCTGTCCAGAACCCGACCTCCTTGGGAGATCTGGTCAGCACGCTCAACGATCTCAATAACTTCTTCCAGAAAGACGATGTTTATCTCAGGCCGAACGGTTCGACTGGTCTGGAGCGTGCGGATTCCAAGCGACGCGTCGCGGAAATCGTTTCACGGTCATTGGGACGTTCTACGATGAGGCAAACTACATCTTCAGATTGGATATCATCGCAGATGTTCAGGGATAGCATAGCGGATACGATCCCAGATGGGGGCAATGCCCCTTTCCTCGGTCTCTTCTCGGTCTCTAATAGTGCAGAGACAACCTCACTCACTCCATCCACTTCCATCGAGGCTATGAACAGCAACTTCTTGCGTGATCCAGATGGCGGAGAAAGTGATTCATTGGAAGAACATGCCAATATGCACGGGAACGGTATATTTTACCACGCTTTAGATGGAAGAACGCCACAGCAGCAATACTCGCAACAATCGTATTTCTACAATGGAGGGGAAAATGCGAATGACGACGAGTACACTGTCCGCGTTCCATCGAGCAATGGCTCCGAGGCAGCGAACGGTACGAATAGGATAAATGGACAGTATGACTACGAATCTGAATCTGACTCTGGTACGGATTCATTTGCACTGGATCGACTCGTTGGTCGTGCCCGATCCCTTGTGCGGAAGAAGAGTTCGGTGAAAACAAGATCCAAGTCGAGGGGTCCCCCCTCGACAACTGTGTCCCCCTACGAAGACATGGCTCCTCCTGCCTCAATCCCACAACGCTACGAATGGCGTAGATAGCATTCTCATTCTCGGTATTCTCTATTCGCAATATGTATCGTTGTATACCGGTCAAGTTCTCATGCTAGGAGTGTATTCACTAGAGCTCTCATCCCTGAAATACGTCCGTATCCACTAAGTTGTCCATCGGCATTGGCTGTATAATACAGTATTAGATTACGACAAAATATCATAATTAGTTGCACGCGACCTAGGTGCTTGCCCTCTGAGCGTTGCCCGTGCCGAGTAAGACTTCGAGCTCCTTGACTCGCTTTTGCCAAGTCTCTACCTCAGCGAGTTTCGACTCGAGCACGAGGATTTCTCGGTCAATTCCCATGCGCTCTTCGGCCGTTCCTACGGTGGTCAATGCCCAGGACCCCGCTGCGTCGCCCGTCAAGGTTAATAGCCGGTTATGATACTTGGTGAGTGTCGGTCTGGTATAAGGGGTCAATAATCACGTGCAACTCTGAAGGACATATGCTACCTGTGTGAGATGGTAATCAATGTGATGCCTAGGTCCTTTGCGTGTTGATACATAAGACCCTCGACATCAGTCGATACCGCACTAGTACATTCTGTGAAAGTGGATCAGCGAGGAAACGTTAGGTTGTGAGAAGGGCCCCACCGTCCAATACGGCAAACTTTGGTCGGTGATAGAACAGACGGGCTATACCCATCTATCAAAGAGTTAGCGACCACCAAACTCAGTCAATGACTAAGACCAGCATACCCTCTGCTTCTCACCACCACTTAGCACATCCTTCCACTCCTTGCGCGTATCCCAACCGCCCTCACGAGCTGGTAAGTACGCTAAATGCACCGCCTCAAGGATCTCTTTCAAGTCTTCCAGCGTCTTCCCGCTCTTTCTGAACTGCGCTTCAGAGTGCGGATAGATGATCCTGGAGCATTCCTGTGTCGGCAACCGCAGCACATTGACAGACGGTCCGAGAGACGTACTGGTCCTTCAAGCTCCCAACGACCATGTACGCGCGTTGAGGCACGACAAACACATTACTGTACCCTCGCTCAGGTCGAGAAACAATACCTGATTCTGGTGCCCAGAGGCCAGCAAGAACTCGGGCGATGGCCGTCTTGCCCACTCCATTCTGCATTTGTATCAGCATCGTTCGCTCCTCAAGTGCAGCATTAGGGTGTACATACCGGCCCACTGATCATCAAATGCTCCCCTCTCTCAATCCTCAAACTGAGCCCACTAACAAGCGCCCGGTCCTCGGCAATCCCAGTGCCCTCAAGTACGCTCTCTGCAAAGTCATATACTTCCTCACTCCGCTCTCCACTAACCTTGGCGTTGGTGTTGGTATTGACAAGTGGCGCCTCCCCGAGCTCAGCAACACGCTTCGGTACGCCAACGACAACATTCTTGAATTCGACGCTCTCAGGCGACCACACAAATTCAGGGAGCGGTTTGAGGTGGTGCAAGGTTGAAAGGAGAGTGTACAGGCGCGTTGTGAGGCCCGCGAGTTCGAGTAGGTCTTTGTAAGCGTACATCAGTCGACCGCCCGCGTCTGCCAGAGACATAAGGAGGCGGCGATTAGAGATGTAATCTGAAGAAATTGCGATGGTTATTTTAACTCAGACACTGGTTGCGGAAATGGAGGCGCACTCTCTGTTCGGTCCGCTACGGCATCGTTCGGCTTGTTCTTGCCTTTACCAGGTAGTGGGGGGGCTTGGACACCAATGCTGCGCGTCGAAGAGAACATAACAGGGATAGATATCAATGCGTAACCCGCCGCTGACCAGAGATACTTGATCACGAAGTCTTCTGTCCACTCGTACGCAACTCGAATCTGTCCAAAGGGTCAGCGAATATATGTGGATTAACTAGAGTAAAGATACCTTGTATATCGAATTGACATGCCTGATAAGTCGGAAATATGCAACATGTAAAATGGACTTTTCCCGTCCACCTCCTCCATAAAACCTGTCTTGTCATCAGTGTTTCTGTATTTGCGTGAGGTCATCAATCGACTTACGCAATCTCCTCCGACTCGCGTCCCACCCTTGCGACTCCCGCGCGATACTCGCCTTCTAACCGTGCTTCGACTGCGGCTAAACGACCAAATGCGGGAGTCACGGCTCGCAATATAGCAACTGTCGCAAAGTAGTTAACAAAGAGGAGGGCTGAGCCGGTCAGCCCTAGTGAACGGGCGAGCTGGACGTTGAAGATGAAGAGGTCAAGGGAGGGTTTCATTATATTGCCGCTATAAGAGGGCGACATTGTTACGTTTCCAAGAGGGACAGAAAGGGGCGCGATCTCACTAGAGATTTGAAAGGGCTTCGGACCAGGCAGCAATGTCGCTCGTGATGTATCTGGCGACCACGATGAATCCAATGCGCGGTGGAGCCCGTTAACAATTCCACTCACTGGTCTACGCTTTCCAACCCGCCTTCATGCGCGACCCGGTAATACTTCAAGTCCGGCGCAGAGGAGAGGTACAAGTCATGCGTGTATCTCGTGAGTCTTGTCCTTAGCTGTAACGATAACTTAGACTGCAGATGCCGTATCTACATTCATCCCCCAATCAGCACACTTGTCCACCCAAAAAAAAAGTTGTAAAAGCGTGCTTACCATGGAATTGGTATAAGTAGACGGAACGGCAAGGGCGAACCACCATCCCAGGCCCTTCAAGAACCCGACACCGTCCGCACTGACGATATCTCGTACTATGCGGCCGTCGAGGCGGGCGACATATACGCTGAGGATGGTGCGCAAGACGAGGAAGAACGAGTGGAGGCAGAGCGTTGCAACCTCCTTGGACGTCCAATGGGGAAACGTGACCCGCAACAGCGCAGAAAGCTGCCTCATAAACGTCTTGTCCACATTGGGTTTGTGCTCCCTCTCAATGGGCCGGAAATGCGGGGCGTCGCGGGCGAAGTGTTCTTTCGGTGTAAGATTGAGATTAACCTGGTAAAAAAAAAAGTTCGCAAGCGTTGATCTAAGAGGAAATGAGGGGCAGGAGGGAGGATGACGAACGTACGGTTGAGACTCGATCTCGGAACGGAACGAGAATGGTCTTGGAACCATCTGCTTCGTCTACATAGAGCTGTTTTATAGCCTCTTGTAGTTCCTCTGGGCTTGCCCTCGGTGCCTGCAGCTGCGGCCGTCGGGAAAGTGCCAGCTTAGAGAAGTCGAGTATTCGGCTCCTGGCAAGTAGGATAATAACGAGTGCAGCGAGAGCGGGTATCCGTGCCTGCTGTTGAAACGGTGCTAGCTTAGAGAGGACTGCCATTATGTCCCGGACCACCAGCAGGTAGAGTTCAAGTTCAATCACATGCAGTTATCTGGCCGGGCGCGTGGATATGGTACAACGCCACAGAGATCAAGTAAGAATGAAATAAAAAAAGAGGTATTATACGCAATACACAAATCCTTTTTTTGTGCAGCGGCGAAAGACGAGCAGTCATTGCATAAACACGACTTTCAGTCCCTGCGTGTCAGCAGCACGATCCCTATAATGTACTGTGTGCACACTTAGTACTTCTTCTTCGCATCAACGGAGATACCACCTGTCGAAGTTAAGCTTGTCAGTTTCAACTACCAAATATAGGAGCCTGTGAAAACGCACCAGCGCCCATATTGACGAGAAGAAGCAAGCCACCGACGATCGACAGTGTTTGGAAGAAGTCATATCTGGAGACGCGAAAAGGTCAGTTGAAGGCGACGGAGAGGAAGGTGGTTCTCGACACCCACTTGAGGAAATCGCGCTGGGGGTGAGCGGAGTGGACAGTCCACCAGTTGTTTACCAGAACATTGAAGACGGAGAGGAGAATGACGAGGAACGCAGAGGCCCATCTGGCCTTGAAGCCCACGGCAACCATGACACAGGCGGCGAGACCCACGATTGACACGATGACACGTGCGAGAGTCCACTTGCCCTGGAGGATAACACCAATAAAGAGGAAGATAAGGAGCACGCGGCCCGTCAATTGGAAGCTGTTATGGGTTCGTCAGTACTGACGTTGCTTTCTTAAGCGCACTGATGACAGCAACTCACTATTTCCGGCGATCATCGTCACTGAGAGTGGGCAAACCAGCAAATGCGCTCTTGCGAGTGATCATTGAATCGGAGAAGACCATCAACAGACCACCCACGACGGAGAGGTTGCGGAGGAAAAAGTTGATATCGAAGATAAGTCCGTAGCCGAAACCCTGAGTGAGGATGACACCCAAGAGGCTTCCCACTGCGATTTCAGAGTACCGCTTCATGATAATGCCTGTTGACGCGCCTAGCATCGTCTGCGCAGCCGCGGGTTAGTCTTCTTGCGTGAAATATGGATCGAACACAATGAGTGGGTACGTACAATGATATTCAATAGGAGGAAAAAGTGCGAGATGCCCCAAGGGAATTTACGGTGCCTACACGTCACGACAAGAGAGTGAGCGCGTGCGTCGGTCGGGTGGAACGCTATACTACGCACTTTTGCAAGTACCAGTTCTGATCACCCCATTGAGTGATGATGCGGAAGGCGTCCTCGAGGAAGGTGACGACGATGAGGAAACGCCCAATTGCCGGGAGATGGGGGCGGAGGGGCTGGGAGTAAATGTCGACCCAGTCTTCTACTTTGGCCGCGTATGCCCTGATTTTCTGAATTGGATCGTCTGGGTTTGCCGCGCTCTGCTGGTAGCTTGGTGCGCGAGTGCCGAAGCCGTGGGGGTCATTTCCGTAGGGCGAGGGTGCGGAGAAGCCGTTCTGTGATCTCGGACGGGCGATGTTGATTCGTGAAGACATTTTGGGAGACGAGAGGGACGAGAGGGGCGAGAGGGGGCGACGGCCAGCGAACAAGTTGTGGTGGTCGACCAGTTACGGAACAAACGAAAATATAGGCAACTCTCAAGAACTCGCTGAGAGTGAGTGCTAGTTGGAGTGGTGAGGTCGAGGTGTAGACAGGAGCAAAAGCGAGCTCTGGACGAGATCAACCACAGAAACTTTTGACCTCCACCGCATTTCCGCACCGCCAGCGCTATCTTAGCACCGCTCATGGCCTCCGACCCGGCAAGGGACAAAATAAATCTATCCCGAGTCCTCGCAAAAATCGAAAACAACGACCTTCACATACCACCACATGTCAGGGTACAAGTACGCACCAGCAAGTCACACAACGGCACACGTGTCTCACAGTTTTCTCAGAACCTCCAGTATGCAAAGACACTCGCAAAACGGGTATACGGTTCGCACTCGTATGGCCACGCACCCTTCCGCAGTGTTCACTCCCTTGGCCTAACCTTGCTCCCTCGCTACAGGAATCCCTACGAGGCGCGTTTCGACAGCCTGGAGAACCGCCTAGACACAGCATCGATTGCCTCTGTAAGTAGACCTCTGGTGGCTCTCCGTCCGCAACCGACATAGCCTCACCTGCGCTCACCGCAGTCCTACAGACGGAAAGCCCCCTCCGTCCGCTCCTACACTTCCTTACTCGAACCCATAACACCATCATCTGAACCAACCCCCGTATCTCCTTCACACCCTTCCGCTGCCGCGACGAGTTCAAATGAGCAAGAAGCAGCAGACTTGGTCGAGCAGATGCTCATCCCAGCAGAAGAAATCGCATCGACAATATCACCACTACTCGTATCTGTCCCTGCACCGCCTGCACCTCCAATCGACCTCTCCGCTTTGCTTGCTCCAACGCCACCCGATCCCCCATCCACACCGACCCCGCGGGGGCGACCCATTTCCCAGCCCAAATCTCACGCATCAGCGTCAGAACCCAAACTAAATACAGAATCCACCTCCGCGTTCCTCACGACTTCACGGCAGACGCAAGAAGAAGTAGCAGCGCGCATGGCAGACATGGCCACCCAACTGAAAAAGAACGCCCAGTTTTTCGGTAAGGCCCTTGAGGACGACAAAGAGGCCATGGAGCAGGCGGAGGCGCTCCTCGAGAAGAACATGACGACGATGCAGAAGGAACGGGGCCGTCTGGGGACGTACAGTGGGAAGAGCCGCAGCACGACTTGGCTCGTTTTCTTGTCCGTTACGGTTGTGGGTATTGCGTGGGTGCTCATGTTTTTCCTTATTCGGATTACGAACATGGTTTGAGGTGCGTCGGTTCGAATTAGGGATTGGTAGAGGGACTTATGGTTTGTTGGCTCTACTATCGTATACCCTTGTGAATTGTACTATTTACCCTGTCCTGAATTGATTGAGACTTTCCGACCCCGCCCAGGAGAACGTATCAATAGATATAGATATATATATGCACAATACCATCCATTCGTATCAATTACATTTTGAAAGCCTCCGTCCTGGCAATTTCATCCTTCAACATTTTGGCACGACGTTGCGGAATTAGCAAAGCAATCCCAGAGGACGCGCGATTTTCTCGGGACCATTTCTGTCTATGTGCTTAAAGCACGCATTTGGAGAATGTGAGGATGGCTACTTCATCTTGCAAGCCCGGTCCGTCTCCTCCCCTAAGTGATCATCGGCCGAAATAATAATAATAGCGAGCTCAAAGTTAGCCATTGAACAACGCCTTTTCTGTTTTACCAAAGTCAGAGTCCGGGTAGCGTCCATAAGATTGTAACTAGCTATACACGTTACAATATTAATGAAATCCATCAGGGAGGGTAGAGAGGTCGGAAAACTTAGAAGTTGTCAGCTATGATGGCGTGACGGCCTCTGGTGTTGATGAAGGACCACTGTCGCGAAACCGAAGTCAGAAATAGGCCAAAAAATTTGTGTAGGGACACTCACCTCTGCCACATCAGGGGTGTTACCGATGTTCGCATGAGGGATGTTAAGCTGGGCAAAGCGTTAGCGACCCAGTGGGTTTGCAATTATCAACGACTCTACCTCTGTCCAGAAAGGTCGAAGACCAGCTTCTTCCAGCATCTCCCACCAGCCCAGGAATTTTGAGAAGACAGTCATATTTCCCCAGACGTGGATTTCAATTTGTAGTTGACCAAATGGCAAAGGACGTCCACGATACGCGTCGATGAGCGATTCCTGTAGAACACAAGCTTTAATTCTACCTCCGGACAGACAGACATGACAGGCAGACATACCAATGCAGTAAACTCCGCCCCCTCGACGTCCACTTTCAAAATGTCCACAAATTCGTGGCCTAGAGCGCAAGTGAATAAATAGGATCCGGGGTGCTACGAAAGTGCGTGCGACGAACCATTGGCAGCGAAGAGAGATTGGATGGTGTGCTCTGGGGGAGTGATATCGTGCTTGTCCTCTGAAGAAATCTTCCAAGGCTTGAAATTGACACGGGGAGCCCAGGTGGGCTCATTGCTAATCTCTGGACCCCACTGACGACCTGGATGAGCTGATATAACACTGGAGTTGGGAAATTCATTCACCTTCGATACAGAGTAGTCGAAGCCGTGAATCTGACACGTCGACGAACGACGAAGAATCTCGGCCTCGAAGGAGGAATCGCCCTCGACCCCCAGCGAATAAATAAGGCAGTTGGGGCGTTTGATGACCCGGTCCAATCCGCAGACGAACTTCCCTCCGTCGCCCAGCTGGCCGGTACGCGTGACGGGGAAGGGGCATGAGAAGGCAGGGATGAAGAAGTCCCACATGGTATAGAACTGGCCGTTTTTCGGGAACGTCTGGACTTGCTCAATGGTTGGACCCCATTTTTTGATTAGGCCTTGTCGACCCTTGAGGTATTCTTGGTACTGGTCCTCTTGGTAGGCGAGCTTGTGCTCCAACGAGCCATACGAGCTGTCGGAGATGTCTGAGGCTCCAGGGAAGTGGGTGCGGTAGTATGCGGCAAGGTCATCTATACGATGCGCATTGGTGTACCAGAGGAATAAACCGGAAAAGAATGTGATGGAAAAGATGACGATTCCAGTTCGGGCGCGAGGTGAGATGTTAGTAAATGAAATGGCTTGCAGCGCGCGCATTTTCGAAAATAGAGGCTGAAGAGATACTGAAAACTGAAAAATGTTGCTGTGACCGTGGCCAAGGTGTGTGCTTTCATGATGACTAATAATAGACGGGGCACACTGCGCGCAGTGTGGCTGCGGCGGTGAAACAAGTTGTTGGTCACGCCCCAAATGAATAGCGAAACTGAATTGAGACAAAGGTACCATTTGCATAGCCATCCGGCGGCTGGTGGCTAGCGTCTAACATTGCATTGCATGCATTGCTTCTTTTATGACGACGACGCCTCGGGTCTCGGCGCCCTCTCTCTCTCGGTCTCTCGGCGACGCTAGCAATCTCAAGATAGAGGGACCAAGTGTAAACATCTCTCGACCGTAGGCGGACACAAGCAACGTTACACACGCGCGGCTTTGCACAGGAATATATGACATATCCAATCAGTAAACGGTGCACAGTCGATGCACAGTCGAGCTTCTTATGTTCCCCACTCCACACCGGTCAGACCGGAGGGGACCGGACGCACACGCACCAATCATGCACCGCTCCGCTCTTCAGTACATCCTCCGCTGTAGTCGATCCTTCTGTCCTGCAAAGGCCTAGTCATTTCAATATCGAATCCTATTCTTCACCAGGTCTGCAAGGGGTACCAACCAAAAGAGGGGGTGTGCATTCAATGTTTGGACCTTACACGCAGCTTAGTGGTAGCCCATTTATGTGGTCAAATCTGCAGATTTGCACTGCTGGGATATAATTCTACATGTGTTCTATGCTACTGGCAGGTGGGCATAGTCGCCAGTATAAACGTCGCTTCCAAAGAAACCCAGTAGACAGAGAATATGCGCGAAAGCAAAGAAAAAAGGTTTGCCTCAGAGGCAGCGGGAGGATGTTCTGATTGTAGTTACGAAAATAATAGCGCTGCACCGACGCTGCGACGACAAAACTAGCACGACGACGGGAATTCAAACAGATGATGAGAACTAGCATGACACTCGTAAGCCTCGTTTAGAGAGCCTGATCAGGTGCGATAATTGCGGTTTGAGTGGAGATGTTCATGTTCTGAGTGCCGACCAACGCGAGAAGGTCATTGGCAATCGCTTGCACGGTATGAGGAGACAGAGAATGAGCTCTGGCGAGTATGGTGTATAAGCTTGATGCGGTTGCGCTTGACGAGGCGCTGGAAAAAGGATTTGGTTGCTCAATAGAGGCTGCGCTCGAGGTTTCGGATGGAGACGCCTGCTCCGCAGCACTGAGCACTGCGTTGATACGCTCACGTTGATCCCTTGCAAAAACTGATAGATTGTCAGTATGACATGGGATTCGCGGTTTCTATAGCCACTGACCACGAGTCTGCTTTACAGCTTGTTCAAACACAGCGAGGAATTCGGGGGTGAAATATCGCCCGCCAGCGGAGACCCGAGCACGCAACTCTTCAAGTGAGACCTGAACAAAGTCTATTTTACCGGTTAGATCGTATGTCAGAGACGGAAGAAGGCGACTTACTGAAGAGTGCATCTTTAACGGCTGGAGATCTGAAAACCTTGCTGTCCGCGTCGGAAGGAAACTTGCGCAAGATGGACATGACATGCTCATAGGGCAAGGTTGGGACCTTGACAAAGTGAGACTGAGAAGAAATTGAGAAGACAAGTCGACCACCAAAAGAGGAAACAAACCTCAGGCTTTCGTAGGAGCTTGAGAACGTCCTCGATCTCCTTCCAGGACAGAAGTCCCTCGCGGAAGACACTAGAGATCTGCGTGTTCGATAGACCTGCAACGCTCGGCTTTGAGCCATTGAAGTTACCCTTCCAAGTCGGGAAGAGCTGCAAGGAGGTCAGTACAAATGGTTCACGAGAGTAAAAAGCGAGGTGTTCACCTGCCGCATGAGTTCCTCTTGCGAGGCGACAGTAATTGTTACAGCACGAGCCCGTTTACCGAAACCGAGAATACTATTCTGCTTCGCGCGCAAAATGGCCTTCATCGCCGGTGGTGAGACCTCCATATATGCATAAGAGAGCGTGCGGCCGTCTCGGCGATCGACCAGAACGTGATGGCAGAGAGCCTCCATCTCGCCTCCAAGCCAACCCCTAAGCATCGTTGGGGTGACATCCCAAGGTACGTTGTCGATGCGCAATACGGCGGGCTCATCACTGAGACTAGTGAGCATTTCCACTGTGTTGACCTCTGCGCTGGCTAGAAGGGAAGCAGCGTCGACGAAACTTTCGGCTACAGCGGCAATAGGTTCAGGAACTGCTATAGCAGCCCCAGTCGCAGAGATAATTGCACTAGTAAGCCGGAAATTCCCGATGGGCATCTTGCACGCCATGCAGTCCATGGGCTTTTCCCCAGCCACGTTGAGAGAACCTAGACAATCCAATCAGTGCCGCTCTGAGATGTTGATGAAGGGGAGGGGATGGGCCTGAGTCTTTGCACGCACCAGTCAAGCATTGGCTACAAACCAGGTGTGAGCAAGGTGACAGTAAAGCAGCACTGGTAAGAGTTCTGCTGCAGGCGGCACAATGTGCCTTGTGTTTCGACTCGGCATCGAAAGCCGCAGGTGGGAACTTCACCTTGGTCTCAACAGGAGAAACCGGGGTTTCGGGGAGGAAGATAGGGAGTGAGGGGCGAGTAGGGGTGGTGGTATCAAGTGCGAGTCTGGGTTTGGTAGCGAGCGGGAAGACAGGAGATTCGCCAGGGGTTGGAAGCGCAAACATCTTCTTAGGGCGAGCGGGGGTCTACAAACGTTTCAGGGTAAGGACTCGCGCGGGCGTATGGAGCGATTCAGACTTACAAAAGGTTGTGAAGCATTCTGGTTTTGTGAGTTCTTGACCCGGCGTTGAGTGGAGTGGAAAGGTGCAGGGAGTAAATCTGGGGAGCACAGGTCAGCTGGTGCGCGTATCAGAGCCACTGGACACGACACTCACCAGTAGTACCGGTAGGAGTGGGCGGTAGGTCGCGTTTGCGGGTCGAGCGCCAGTTTTCTTCAACGGGCGAGTTGCTGGCGGACAGAGGAACTCTTGGCTTGCTCACAGGTGTCTTGGGATCGAGACGTGGGGCTCGATTGTTCGAAGCGAGGACGCCGAAGCGATTCGCTGGACCCGAAGGTGTCTGATTCGGGGTGACGAGGGCGAGAGCAGGCCTTGAAGACGCGTCACGGGAGTGCGACGCAGGGGGAAGCTTCTTGGACGCGTTACGGACGGGGGTGAACGGCGGTGACGACATGGGAAATGTCGACGACGCGTTTGGGGACGGAGAGGGTGGCGGCGAACTCATGGGCGGCAAGGAAAGGGTATCGGGACTGGGAGAGAGGGAGACGAGAAACACGACGCGTCCCAGAGGGCGGAATCGGGAACCAAGCGGCCTTTGTTTGGCTACTCGAAGCCTCACCTTGCGGAGTTTCAGCCACAATAGCCCCTATTTCACGTGGTTGGGCAAAGGAGTAGGGGATGAAATCGCATTGCAAAACATAACAGTCCACTCAAGCGGGTACCAGCTGGGTATCCTGGGGTATCCAATTTTCGAGCCGCCTCCCCTTCCAATACAAGAACGGACGGCCTCCTTCTGCCTCCCCTGTCGATTCGCGTTCCCACCTAATTTCCAGATTGCCTCCTAATAGACCATCCTCAGATCCCAGTGCGGGGTTCCACTGCAGCGAAGCAGCGTGCATTTCAGCCTGTTCATCTCTGGTCTCTTCCAGACGGGGAAGATGGATGAGGAGAAGCGGCACAGAAGACGCCATCGCGCGGTGTATACTAGACTTGGTGAATGCTGACTGTGAAACAACCATGCCGATGGTCGGGTATAGCTGAGACGACTTAGAAGAGCTAATATTAATTGCGCTGCCTTCCAGAACGACCCCATGACGCTTGAACCTCTGCGCTAGAGATACTATATGTCCATAGAGGACGCCTTCCATCTCACGAATATAATGAGGACCTAAAGGCTTGCTTTCTGCCTTGCATTGGGCCAAGACGCGTACTCTCCTTCGTCCGGCATCGGCAATGCTTCTCCCAAGTTCTGTTACCTCGATGGGTTTCATGGCGGAAGCAGCCGAGTGGTCTTTGGATACCGGGAGACCTTGCAATGGTGGTAGCCACCACCAACCTTGAAGGTCAATCCCTCCGTCCGAAGGACCGCCAATGCGACCCAGTGACATAGAGAACGTGTCCTTTAAAAAGCGTCGCGCACGATTTTCAAAGTCTGTGCCAATTTTAATTGCAGATGGCCGAACTGTTGTGCCCTCGCGGGAAGATTGAGCGGGAGAAGGTCGAAGGTTGGTGGGTTTTCGCTTGGGTTCCACCATGGGTTTTGTCGCGCGCCGGGCCCCTTTTATTTTTGAGGTTGCGGTGCTACCTGTTCGTTTGGCGAAGGAAATAGTCGAGACATACACCATACGCAGCAGAAATAAGCCACCGAATGCGTCAAAAGCGAAAAGTCAGGGCTGTCGTCGCACAATTTCTCGAAGAAGAAGAGTCCAGGCTGAAGTGAGGCTGGCATGGCTCACAACTGCACCATCTCCGCCGTTACAAGGCTTCCGTGGCAAGGACGTCAGATTCAATTTCTGTGAATATCCCAGGTCCCTTCCTCAGGTCAACTCGAATACAGCGGCACTTTTGCTTGATTCTCCCCGAGACCTTAAGATGGTCACTTACTGTACCCATTTTTTGATGTGCATATCAACGGGGTGCACATCAGTTCCTCCGTACAACTGGACCCTTATTTGACTAACCACCGATGAGCTGCTTCAGCCTCAGGATGATACACGGCTCACAACTATAGGTCCTTGGCTTCTCGCTTCGTTGAATCTCGAAAATATCTCACCAAGTTGGACATCGCTCTATATAGTTCTTTTACACCTTGCTGTTATTCTTGTACTAGTTTATAACCAAGATACTTGACGGTGACCACAAACTAATCGAATAATTTCTTGGGATTCATGCATTCCGCTCACCAAGTTAAAAGTAATCGACGCATGGAGCATTGTAGCTTGCCACAGGGCCGCGGGCGTACAGGTGTTGACATTTCAACGGTTGTATCTCACCACATCACTACATGGCGAGGGCGATAAATCTACTTCTGGCGTTGGTGCCTTTTGTCGCACTGTTCCTTCTCCAATCGTCATATCCAAAACCATTGGCTTCTCATGAGCGAGTCCTACTATTGACCGCGCACCCAGACGACGAATGCTTCTTTTTCGGACCCACCTTGCTCGCTTTTTATGAACAAGGGACTCCCGTATATTCTTTATGTGTTTCAAATGGTGCTACCTGCCTGCTACTTCTGTGTGCTTGTCTGACCCCTCTCCAACCAGGCAATTATGACGGTTTGGGGGTGCAGAGGGAGCAGGAGCTACGGGATAGCCTATCTATGTTGGGGGTACCACCTGAAATGAGTTCCCTCATTAGTCATCCGTAAGCACTCAAACCTACAGCGGCCATTTCATAATGTATTAATCTCCGCCGCGTCAGGCAACTCCAAGACAACCTTACGCAATCATGGGATGCGCAACTTATCGCCGAGATTGCTCTAGCCCACATACTGAAGCATGATATCACGATCGTACGTCCCTGTTCTCACCGACAACCTCAAAAGGACTCCTGGAAGAGGCTGATGGCGAATCAAGCTCCTTACCTTTGATATGCATGGTGTCTCTTCGCACCCCAACCATATCTCGCTCTACTACGCTGCGCGTGAGATTCTCGGGTCCTATAGTGGACCTGATTCACGCCTCCGAGCTTATGCGCTCCGAACCGAAAGCCGTATAGTCAAATACTCAGGGTGGCTCACCGCGCTTAGCAAGCTTCAACCTGCCTCGTTCCTTGAGGCACGAGACCCCCCGGTCCCTCCCAAGCGGCAATCACCGAGCGGCCTCACGGGAAGTCGCTACATCTCGAGTGTGCAAGGGTACCTTCAGACGGTCAAGGCAATGAATCAGCACCGAAGCCAGATGCTCTGGTTTCGATGGTTGTATATGGCCTTTGCCCGATACATGTGGCTGAACGATTGGGACGAGATTGACTCACCAACAATTTCTTAATGTTATATGCGAGTGGTTCCCCTTCTATAGTTGCACGTTTCTTCGATGGACTGGTGGGTGGCCCTGTCTCGATGCACGTCCACAGATCTTTGCTCCTCTGAATAACCCGTGCCATGCTGACTAACTCGGCTTCGGTTCTCTCAGCCACACACCACCATCGATTATCAAGATAGCAATGATTAACATTTCTCCGGAGCCTAAGTCACACACGTGTAATTGACCTCCGACTCAGAAGAGCTACGCGGTTGGCCATTCCCCTTCTCCTTCGGCGTGTACGTCTCGTTGCTTTGTCCATTGCCACGAGCAATAAAGTCGGGCAATCTCTTTATTACCGTCCTACTCTGAAATGGTTTTAAGGAACTGAGACAAAACCGCATGTCCTTCTATCATTGTACTTTCTGAGATACAGTAGAGGCCGGTGGGTCCTTGTTCGTGGTTCTAAATGCATGGAACCTTTCAGACTAGTCTAGACCACTCCCGACCAATGCTCTCAATACAAAGGGCTTTTATGGCCGGTCGGGATGGGAAAAGATCATTCGGCGGCACGGTCTTGGAGGTTAGTCGACATGAGCTCCCCCAGCACAATGCTTTTGCTTGATGACCGGAAACGTTGGTTACTCTCTTCAGCTTTAGCTTATAAACGAATTAGTGTGTTCCCTGTGATTTGACGAGGCACAACCTTATTGGCTCAGAACTTGCTATATGTGGGGCCACCGAAGCAGCATTAAAGTTTATCACCGTGTATGAGTCTGCTAATCCTACTCATACGTCGTTACGATATATGCAGGTCCATACACTTCTCACTATGTGAGCACTCCGAGAATTTGGGAATTTTCCGGTCTCCGGCATGTAGTACCATAAATTCGGTACGCGCTGTTCCTAGGCTACGGTATATATATTGCCCCTTCGCGAATCGCAAACAGTATGGGGAAGTCGGGGCCTAGGAGGCCGTCTAAACCTCAAAGCTTCGTTCAGTCTGCCGGGGATAGTTCCTCGTCACTCAAAGTACACGAAGAAATGCCAAGCGGGCAGAACGAACGATCACAAGACCAGAGTGTATTGGTGGTGGGCCTGGGCAGGTGATATGAGTATTGCGGGTGAGTGTTACGGAATTCAGGGCACCTTCAACCACATGCACAATGTGTTGCGGTGCCACACGCATGAGCAATGACATTTCCATATCTCAGGGAATATTTATTGATGTCTACTGCGTCAGTCTAAACTTCAAGTGTCATTGAATATGAGAACAGAATATTGATATCGTGTGGGCGTCTGCCAGTTTCAGTGTCGGTTTCCCATCCCTTTACCAAGCAGCTGTAACCTCTTTCGGCACCAATAACGACGTTTTCGGTGCAGGGTAGGACTCGGTTCCGCAGACACTGGCAGACACTTCGGCTTGTTCGGGTCGTTTTCAAATCGGGGGTGGTTGAATCGGTGCAAGGCGCAGCCTTTATAGAGGACATTTGATCGGTAGTTCGCAACCCTCTGGGCCCCTGGGATTTTCGAGGGTGATTAGCGTGCGTAGGTGACATGTAGAATGAGGTGAATGAGGTGAATTGTTGCGTTATCCTCCTCCTGAACGAACTGTTGCCCCTTATTTCGGGTGGTTCGAGTGGCCTTGCTCGGTGGAATGATGGTCCAATTCGAAGGCGCGGCTGCGACGACAATCGGCCATCAGCTAACTGAAATGTCACGACTATCAATCGTCAGGTCGTGTTAAAAGCCGGTTCTATTGAGAGTCTCCCGTAAGCGATGAGTGCCCGAATTTACCTTCCTCGGTTCTGAAGTAATAAATGGTCCCTTTGAATCCAACGAGGCTTGCATTCCTTGGTGCATCTCCCCTCCCTTCCCCATCTGGGTCCCATGGTACAACACCCGAGTATTGCTGGACTTCGCGTTCGCTCGACCAGCGATGCAAATATCCTCTTGTAGGTTTGTTTGGCAGCTTGGTACCTGTCTTTTAATTGGTGCGAAACCGGCTGGGTGTCTAGTCACGCGGTGTATATGAAGATCCTTCCCATGGTCACCAAACGCTTGGGGAATGAAGAGAGAGGTGCAGTCGCTCCAGGGAGTGTATATATATGGGAGGAACGCGGTGTCGATGGTACGTCCGGGGGAAGGTTCGTGACACTGTCTGATGCCCTCCTCTATCGTTAGCGGAAGCTACTGGCCTCGGTATCGAACGCTGGTAGGTAGTATATCCTTGCTTAGATTGAAGCCATCCTATCAAAGCCCTTGTAGGACGGACGGCTTCCGTTGGGGCCCATCGCGCGTGAGAAACGTACGAGTATCTCCGATTACCTTTGGAGTTTACATTGACTGTGACGGTACAGGACTTTTTGTTGTACATGGAAAAGGATCCTGACCCAGAAGACGAGGCAAGGAACTCAAGGTGCCCTCTTCATAAGGTCGTTCAACTGCGCCATGAGATTTAATATCACGGAACCATTATAGACGTCGCTCTCAGCCGTATCAGTTCTTCTCCGTGCATCCTGGGACCAGCGAATTTGACGACGATGATCGGATGGTGAGTCGGCTGCCGTCAAAAGAGTAGTGCCTGACAACGCTGCTCAGGTAAAGCAAACATACTCTGCTTATGTCTGCGATCAGCAAAGTCGTGCTTCTAGTTCCCCACGCAAGTGGCACCTAAGTGAGTTGACTGTCATTTTGCAAGCCATGGTGTTGATCCATCAAATTTCTGCCAATCGGAAATCCTACCAATCTTGTACCTGTCTTCAGCTGCCTATTTCACACGTCGCAGTGTTGCTCGACTCGTCATTGTCGACGACATTCCCCACCTCAACGGCCTGCAAGTCCCCGAGAACCTATATAAATGCGCTAGAGCGGCGAAGCACAAGCGTGCCGGGCGCGATAGTGGGCAGGAATCAACTCAAGGTGTCGAAGACCTTGGTGCAGCCGAATTTGTTTTCGACGCTCGAAGCATGGTCGCAGAATCCGTGCACATTTATACTCATAGGAGTCGGGCCACTCAAGATTGTCGGGATTCCATGACACCCGCTCCCATTCCTAATGATTCTGGGTCCATTGAGCACCATGAGCGAAGTCCACTCAGCGACTCTCCACTGTATGAAACGAAGTCGTATATACAGTCCCCTGCCATCGAGCGCAGTCCGAGATCTTATGGCGCATATCCCCCATCTTATTCCCCATCTCGACACGACGATCGACCTACTCAACAACCTCCGAACGCTTACCGTCTACGACCTGTCAATGTCTCACAAGATTATTATACTCCAGGGTCATCCGCTTCGTCAATTCCCCATCCCATTATAGACTTTGCATCAAAATCCAAGCGAACACTCGATTGGGGAATTATTGAACCGAACGACATGCATCTCCCCGGTTCCACAACCGACTACCCCCGCCTCCCGCCTATCCAAGTCCTGGAGCAGGGCATTCCTTCCATCCGGCCCCTCAATCCACGGTGCACCGAGGACGACAAGGCCCTCTCTAAACTTCAATGCGGTTGGTAATCTACTCCATTGCATCAATCATCGGCATCATCGACACATTCAACATTTCTTCTTTTTATTCGGAAGGACGTTTACATTTATCACGCCTCCAATCAATACTGATGCTGACCTACTACACTCCCATCCATATCTCTGTATGACATCGAACGGCTCCTCAATCGGGATGCACGGTCAGAAAGCATTGCTAGACCTTTACCTAATCGGGAGCCTCTGGGCTTTCAGATTTACTCTTATTGACATCTATTCTATCACACATGTATCATTGCAGTCCTCCAATTCAGGTGACGCGTTGTTCCTCCCTTTCTCGGTTAAATGATCGGTCAAAGTTGCCTGCCAAGCACACGTGGGAGAAGTCGAACACTGAGAAAAAGGGGATCCACGTGTTGTATGAGCTTGTGGGTCCCTTCATGACGTTTCAGATAGACTGGTGTTCCTTCTTTGCGTCAAGAAGGTATGCACTTTCGATACGGCCTTAACAGTGCAATGTTATGGTCCGGCGTCCTGTGATTACCTTCTCATCTCATGTGTGAATATAACATCCATATAATTTAGTCATCAACTGCCCGCCAGTCGTCAGAGGGATAGTAAATTCAAGGGCGTTTCTATAAATCTTTTCAGATGGGCATTGGGCGGGCCCAGAATCGGGATTGTAAGGTTCTTGTCATCTCTAGTAAAAGCGTGTGCAACTGCTAGCATAGGTTCGCATCGTATCTGTATCGAGGTCATTCGCTTACTCGAAGGCCAGCGCTGTTGAGAAGGAATATTGCACTCCACCAACTCCTATACTATCCGAGCTCCTAATCCACAGTTAGGTCATAGGCTATTAAATTTCTTGAAGTACCCCTCACTTGGGCCCTCACGGAAAGTGAGCCCACCCCGCCTCAGAAGGGTGCCCAGCTGCACACACGATAGGTATACTGAACCTAAGTGTAATACTTGAAAAGTACAGGTTGTCCTCTCTGACACGCAGCCTCTGGGGCAAGGCTCTTTCGTTGAGCCGTAACTATGCGCCCCAAAGCACAGATATTCAGTGCTGATACCTCAGCCTTTATGGTCGTACCTTATTTGCATCACTTCATATTGACTTTTGAGTTGTAGTCTTCACTCTCAGTTATCTCCTTTTATTTGGGCCACAAAGGAACCGCTTTCGACCCTATTTCGACGACCCTATCCCGACGTCATGTCTGGCAAGGACCAACCAATCCTACCAACGACGATGGATCCTAAAATACCGGCTCCCCCAGCAGCCGACAAGCAGCGCGGCGCAAACCGAACTAGCAAGACTGCTCAGAAATTGAAGGCCCTTCCAGATGTCCCAGAGCCACTCACTCAGTCGGCAGTCATTACACGGGAGAAACAGAAGCAGAGGGAGGACGATGGGGTGGTAGAACCTGATATTCCACAGCTGATCCTTGCTGAGGAAGAGGAAGAGGACGTCGAGGTTCGTACGAGTCTTGGAATCATGGTGTTGCTACGCTATCTCAGGATACGCGCTGCATTCCAACTACAGAGCTAATCTCGTTGCTATTCATTTCATAGGTGTACCAACAGATTGCCCAGATACCCGAAGGCACCGCGCGGGCTGATGCCCTCAGGTTGAATAAGAAGACTATCCAATCCCTTCCGCGCGTAACGGCCTATTGTACAGCGAGGTGAGAAATTGATGGTTCGTTATGTAGCTCATCTACAATGCACGCGTCTAGTTCGTTTAAATTCGCCCCACTGGTCAAGTTCCTCAAGGCACGGAAAATGGCTTATGGCACGAACCCGCGGATATTTAACGACGTAATATACACTCCTTATACCTACCAAAATGCGCCACCGAGGCGAACACCATCCACGGCACGAGGTGCCATACGCACGAGTTCTGATGCAAGCGCGGTGGGAGACCTATTGGGGATACCAGAGTTGGTAGACGAGGCTGTAGTAGAAAACGGAGCTTCACAAAATGGGGCCATCGACAAGGGTAAACAGCGAGTATTAGAAGGTGCCAACGAAGAACAGACGGCCGATGTTTTCGTCTTTAAATACGGCACGGTGGTTATCTGGGGCATGTCTCAAGCAGAAGAGCTGCGTTTCCTCAGTTCAATGCAAGCACCCTCGACTTGGCCTCGCATAGACGCTTACTCCCACCTGCAGAAAGCGATTTGAAGAAGAGCGTCTTGCTCCCACAGATGTTGAGATGGAAGACCTTCATTTCTACTACGCGAGCTACTCTCGGTTGGTCTTTTCCCTCTAACATTGCTCTTTCCCTCTGTACTCATGTCGCATTCTAAGCATATTCAACGATGTTATCACTCTGCGGAAGGTGAGTCACTTTTCCCGGTGGCCAACCTTATGCTTACCTCATTTTAGGGGTCCAGCTATATGTGAGCCCACCTCGTTTACTTAATGCCTCCCTTTCTAATAGCAATTACCAGGACTAAGCTCTCACTCTCTCATGCTCTGGCTCAGTCCGTCAAAATATCACTGGTGTGTGGATCCTTGCATCTTGCTTTTCTTTTCTAACTGGTAATTGCAGTTCGAAAGCCGTATTGCTACGGCGATTGAACAGACGAAGGACGTTCCAGATATGATTGCCTCAACCGGGACTATACCTGTTTGTGCCCTTTCCAGGCCAAGTCACCAGTTCAGCTAACTTGAGGAACAGATGCCCCACGACGTCATTATGAAGTTTATCGGCAAGGTGTTCTTGCTTAGAATGGAACTCAACCGCGTTGGCTCCATGTTAGACTCTCCAGTGTGTAATTTCCGATGGTTTATTGTGTCTGCGTACTGATAAGTTGACCAGGAAATTTTCTGGGTAAGGGTGTCTTCCCACCATCCGATGGTCTCGGCTGATTCTGTCGCAGAAATATCCGGAGTTAAAACCGCTGTACGACGCCGCCCGAACATATCTGGAAACGAACCAGCGTCTCGAGATCCTCAATAGCCGTGTCGACGTTCTTCAAGACATGCTCAAGTTGCTCAAGGAATCGGTCACCAGTCGACACTCGGAGCGTCTCGAGCAGATTGTGATCGCCCTGATCGGTGTTGAGATTCTGCTCGGCGTCATAACTATCTGCGTAGACCTTTTTGCGCCCTCTCTTGAGGATCGCCGCCTTTCCTAGCTTTCGTGCACTGTTTCGCATGGTATTTCGTTTTGGTCCTCTGGTGTTGACTCTTGGTTTTTTTGGGTGGATAATATTTGCATTATGTATCTTTACACCCGTGCTGGCTGGGAGTATATACGAGGAATATCCAGGGTCTCAGCTGTTATGGGAGTGAATACATCGACTTTCTCGTTGGGTCTCCATCGTTCATGTATAATGGACACCAGCAGTGTCTATGGCATAGGAAAAGTTTGATCAAAGGCCCGATGCAACATTCCGGCCATTCTCGAGGTGCATTCGAGGGGAGTATCTTTCTTCGCCATCAAGTTTTCAAAGAGGGGGTACGAGTTTGTCTAAGAGGGGCATTAGGGATGGTAAAAGAAGGTCTCAAAGAGAGTGGCATACTTCGTCTTGGTACTTGAGCGAGACCCATGGTTCCAGCTCCTCTGCTCGCTGGTTCCGAAGCAGCTCTCGTCGCATATCACTCATCCCTGTAGGAAACTTCGATTCTCCTGTTTTCCGAGCTGAAACCATGACTTCCTTTGCCTCCCCCAAGACTTTGCCTTTTCTTGGTTTGGTTTCCTGTTCTTCCTCCTCTTCTGCTTCGTCGGAAATTGCACCTTCTTCTTCTCCAGGACCGCGCTTAGTCTTCTGAGAGTGCAAGTCTACGTATGTTAAGTTTGGGCGAAATTTGTAGGTGGCGGAAACACGGTGGAGATGCAATTGGTCTACAAAGGGGTTGTCGTTACGCAAGTACAGACCGTGAAATAGCAGTATAACTGACTGTCACGAATAACGCCAACCATATATGCCGCACCTTCTCGGATTCTCTCACTCTTTAACCGTAAGTCGTCCAGGCGTCTCTCCTCTTTGCTTGTCGCCTTCTGTCCGTCCTCCTCGGCACGATATTGACCGTATTCTCGGCCTTGTTTCTTGTTCCAGACGTCTTCACGTGTATCAAACGGCACGTGTATCTCGATGATGTCCGTCTCGGGTTTAAATCGAGCATTGATTTTCTTGCCAGCGATTGTGGCAGAAGGAGGAGCCTGCAACGGTCGCTGAAGGAGGGGATACTGGTAGAGTTGAAGGTTTGGCACAAGAGCTGTGGAGAGGTAGATTGGGAGGCTGGCGACTACAGGGTCATCCATTGACAGGCACAAGATCTTTCAAAAACTAGGGTCTATGCTCGTTGTTGTAAAAACCTTCCTTGTCGCAGCATGAGCGGAAGGGCAAGATTTGGTTCTTTGTCTTGCCCAAACTCAAACTTTCCTTGCGGGGAAAGAGGTTGTGGTCCAATATTGTGTGGATAGGTGAATATCTCGGTTTGCCATGGCGATCAATCGCGTCCTTAGAGGTGGCTCGCTTTGTGAATAAGTGCGATCAGTCAGACATATCTCGCTTTCAAGAAGGCTTTCACCTTTGGAACCTTTGAAGGCGTGAACCCAATGACAGAACTCACGCTCCCACGACCATCCCCGATCTTCTCGAACTCATATATCGTCCCTGATCGTCCTGGATCGGGGTGCTCTCAGGACCTGAGGAGATGTACACGACAAGATTGCCTCTGGCGTAAACCACTGTCCCGCGTCTTATTCCCTGAGCGAATGCGGCTGTACTGAGCCAACGAGGTGGTATGCCCTGTTGTGCTCGATGCGTCGAGATTAGCGCCCACACAATTAAGACTTCGCACATGCGAGCATGATGGTCGTCTAACAAGAGGGACCCCTTCACCCCTTGGCTTGCTCTATCTCTTATCAAGGTTATCGAGACCATATCCCGAAAGCCGTGAGGCTTCGTCACCACGGCTTTCGGGATATGGCCGGTCCCCGACTGCGCCTGCGCAACTGCGCTTCACGTCTGCTGGTCTGTCTGCGTGGCTGCGTCCAGTGACACCTGCTGTCACCTGCCCGTCTACATAAGGACGTCTCAAGGACGTCTCAAAGTAGCAGGAGACCAGAAGACCCCGGACTAAACGTAAACATACTCATATACGATGTTTGACAAATCCGCCGATCCCTCGGTGAATGAAACGAAAGGCGACAAGAGCGATTCTGTGGGTTTTTTTTGAAATATCATCCTTCGAAAATGAAACTCATAAGGGAACATCCAGAATCATCATGTTTCCCCGCCTAATGATGTAGTGCCTCCGTCGTACATCGAGGCGACTTCTGTGCAGCAGTCATCGGCACTTTTGCCTCCCGCCTCAAATTTCATCTCCATACATAACATGAATGGGTCAATTAAGGGCACCTGGGTGGTGGACACCGATTTGAAAGTTCCTGAAGCACTTCTCTCTCTCCCTCCGTCCACCGGCGAGAGACACAACCTGTCCCTAACGTCATTCAACGGTCCAATTACGGTTGATGTGGCATTTCAATCTGGAAAGCCAAACCGAGCTAGTATCCTCCTAGATACGAAGAACGGCGAAATTAACCTCAACATCGTATGTGTAATTAATCTGGTATCCCTCCAGTTCTAACTACTTTGCAAAAGATATCCTGCAAAAATGACCAGCCGTTCAAAGCCCTGTTGAGAACGCTCAATGGCGGCATCCACGTGCAATTACCTCGCTCATTCACTGGGCCTATTAAGCACCATACGTCCAATGGTAGCTACAAATTCTCATCGGAGATTCAGGAACGCCTGAGGTCGATCTCAAGCGACTGCTCCTTCCTTGGTTCTTGGGAGGACTCAGGCTTTGTCGACTACGAGGGATGGACAGGCTTTGAACTGGATGCTTCAACATCAAATGGTTCTGTTAAATTCTCCTACTATGGTGAAGGCCCTAACTCGTTCCAATGCAAAGGGGGGCAGTTTCTTTGGTTCAAATGGTAAATGTTAATGGAGTTGGCTGCTGACTGGAATAACCTCTGTGCTGTAACATAGGCTTGGCCTGGGCAGATCACCTGCGTACAAGTGTCTCAAGTGTGCTGCCCCAATGCTTGCTCATTCAATAATAGGATTACTTTCTATTCTCAATTGACGCTCTATTGCTTCCCTTCGAGCGTTCCAAACGTGTGAACGACGTTTAAATGCCGACCTGGACACTGCGGCGCAAGAGCAGGCGTGTGGAACGTCAAAGGGTACAGGGTGTACCCGGTGTAGAAACAGTCGTGCCCAGAGAGAGATGAGCGTGCGACGGTGGCTCGACGGGATGACGAAATTCTGGACAAGGAACTGTCACCGGAACGGGGCGCGTGTTGGAAGAGCTACAAGTAAGAGATGCGAAGCTTAGCTGGCGAATACTAGAGACTGGATGGCGTGGGGACAGCATCTATCACGGATGCGTCCCAATAGTTCCAATGAGAAGCACTCGAGTATAGAACACTACTCGATGGAGAATGCGGCTGGAGATGCGAGTGGGGATGGAGGCCGGAATGCAGGGCTTCTTTTGAATTACATAGTAGCGGCTCGATGGCTGTGGGCGAACAAAGAGCCTGTGTTCACACCGACAGCCCATTCGACGACCATTCGACGACCATTCGATAGATCGGAGGAAGGAGACCTTGACATCGCGGGGACGAGAAGTACCCAAAGGCTACAAGTAAGATACATTCTCAAGAACACGGCGTCTGTCTATACGATTACACGACAGACACGACGGACAGTTCAATTAATGTTCGACGAAACTCCAGCTCCAGGCTTACGGAGTGGGGTAACAACCAAGAATAAGCAAGATGATGAGCAGGTACTTAAAAAAACGTCCGGGCATAGGATAAAGAGTGATGGGGAATCCATGGTTATACTCGCTGAGCGTCCAGGGTCGCCTTGCGAGTGCGTCTGCGATCCGTCCGTGTTGTTTCGGGCGGGTATTCGCATTTTCGACGGCGCCGTTCGCACTGGCTGATCGAAAGAATGTCAGCCATTGTCACTAGGTGGCGCAATCTGCCAAAAAATAGACCTACTTGCACCGTTTCTCTTCCCCCGGCTGCGATACTTCGCAGCACCGGATCTTCCTGTGTCTGCAGAAGTAGCAGCTCAACGCAGGCGGCTTCTTGCGGTTCTTCTTGGAGCCATCGAGGTCCCCCGACTCGGCGTCCTGGACTTTATCGGGGTTTCCCACGAGAAGGAACTGATGAGGGTGGTCGACATTATCGGCAGCGTGTTCGAGGCGTTGCGCGATTGCCGGAGATCGCGGCCAACTCGCAGGAGACGGTCGAGGAGCGATGATCGATGGATGCCCGTTCATGACGGTCGGCTGGACCGAATAGGATGGCCCTGGTAGGAGGTACTGCACATTTGACTGCATATCGAGAGGCTGGTGAACATATTGCGGTTGAATATAGCCTGCCGAATATGGTACACTCGCCGATGTAAAGGTCGGAGAGCAGGGCCGTACAGTGTACTGGGCAGTTTCATACTGGTACATGGGGCCATTCGGGTACACCGGGTGGAGGTCAAACGATGAGGGGTACGTATTTTCATAGGTCGGGATGTCTTGCTTCACCGCAGCGACGGAGAACGCGTTGTTGAGGCTCTCAACGAACTGCATTTGCTCAAGTGGGCTGTAAGTATGAGGGTGGTGACCTACAGCGTGCCTTGGAGTGAGCAGAGAGGGGAGAGCAATGATGAAGAAGAATTACCGAACGTCTGCGCTGGATGAAGAGTTTGCGGTGTAGCTAAACACGGTGAGGCCTCAGAACTCGAGGTGGCGTAGGCGTTCCCCTGATCCTCGAACCAGCCATACCGGGCTGACCTATCGAGATCAAGGGGGAGGTGGTAGTTGTTGTAGGAAGGTGCTCGATAAGCAAGCATGGGCTCTTGCGCCCTAGAGGTAAACAGATTCCAAAACGGGCTCAGGATGAGGTAATAAGTAGGAGTGAGGGTGGCACGTACTGGAGAATGTCACGGGAGACGGTGTCGAGCGGCGGGAGAGCAGAGTGAGGAGCTTGGCAATCAAGAGACATAGCGCGAGGATGAGGTTGTGTAGGGTGCAAGGGGTTCGGCCAGGCGAAATCGAAGATGCGGTGGGTCGAGTGGCTTCTTATATAAACTTGGGCACTTCAACCTTAACACGACGTACGGGTCTCGCCACACGTGTATGCCTACTGAAAGATTCGCTTCGGAGGGCCGTTTGTCCCCCGGCCCTTGCGGCCCTGTAGATGGATGGCAGCGCCCTTCTTACAACTGTGTTGGGTGCGAATACCGGGCAGGGTTTCGCTCTGGGGAACGAGAAACACGATGGACTGGGAATGAAAGGCGATTCCACTTGCGTTGGAGGAGCGATCAAAGAGCTTGGTCCGAGTGAGATCCCATCGGGCCACTGGTGGGGGTCGATGGGGGGAGCCGGGCTACTCCCGAGCACAACATGGACAACATGGGCCAATAGAGTGCCCACCTCGAGGTGACTGTTCGGGATGCAGGCAGAAAAATCATTTGCACTTGAAAAACAGCTTACAGAGCGCGCGACAGAGCGACATGGACGGGTTTGGACAAGATGGGCACTTGGAAAATGCAGAATGATTTTCCAGACGAGGTCAAGAGATTTGCAGGCTCGCTTAGCCGGTCGTACGCCGCAAAACTCGAGCTGGAAGGGCACCCCCTGGACCCCCAATCTCAATCGAGCGAGGCACTGCAACCAGCCTCGTCATCATCGTAAGCAGTGTGCAGGAGCAGCAGTTTGGCATAACGACAGTGGGGGGTCACTGCAAGCAACATGGACGATTGCAAAACCCGCCTTGCACACAAGTCATATCCTCCTGCAGTTTGCTGTTGCGGATTGCTGCGTAAATGAAACCGATTGACGGGAAATGGACGAGTGAAGCAAGGCTGCCATCCACATCCACAGCCGTCGAACCGTGTCGAACCGTGCGATCATCATCGGTCATAGCGGTGCCAAAACAGACCTGCCAACCGGCCAGAGGTCGTCTCTGGGCCCGTCTTGGCTTCGTTGGCTTCGGCTGCTCCTTTGGCTTCCCTCCTCACCACTCATTCCACTACTCATTCCGGGTCCCTTTTACCTCATCTTTAATGGCTTCCACTCGCTGGTTCAACCTCTTTTTTCCCGCGAAGCCTCCTCCCGAACGCCACAGACTCGACAATGCCCCAGCAGCAGCCTCGCTTCCCCCAGAATTACTACTCGAAATCTTCTATCACACAGCTCGGAGCACCCGTGCCCCCGACCGGGATACCGTCGTCTACCCAACCCTTGACGAGCTCGAACGCTCCTCGCGACACCCACTCGCAGGCGCGCTCGCAACCTGCTCCTACTGGACTGGGCCAGCTACTGTGGCCCTGTACGAAGAAATCGGTACCTCCCGTTTGCTCTCACACATATGCAATCCTCTCTTAATTGCCTCCTCTGTAGACCTGTCTTCTCTTCAAGCTGCCGAACGCTTCCATTCAACGATCACTCAAAGCCCGTCCAAACTCCACCTCGCAAACATCGTAAAAGTCTTGAGACTTCCTATTCGAGCGAATGCGCCACTCCCATGTCCGAAAGGAATCTGCCAGCTATTCGCTGACATTATCGCTGCTTGTCCAAACCTCGTTGAATTGGAATGTATAACCGCGTATTCTCTAGTCGGACGACTCGGTGTCTGGGAGCCGTTGCTCAGTCGTCCACAGCATCTTTCGGCCTTGCATTTCTCCAACACAACCGCCCGCCAGGGCTTTATTCCCTATCCTGTTCTTCGCAACTTTCCGAATCTAACATCGTTGTCACTCTCTGCCTATTGTATAGGAAATATTGGTGACCAACCCTTGCCCCCGATCCCGTCCCTCGACAGCCTCTGCCTTTCGTCATGTACAGTTGGCGATCTCGAGCGCTTTCTCCCTGTCGGCGCCGGTGTCAATCTACTCCACCTTGAATTGCATAACAATTCGTGCACGACAAACCCTTCCACCATTACTATTCCCAAACATCTCGAAGCCCGACTTGAAACCCTCTTCGATAATCGGAACCATTCACTCGAACTATCACGCTTGCAATATATGACCAGTCTTCGGACGCTCCACGTCTCAGCGGAGCGCTTCTTTTACGCTCAAGCGAACATGCCCCCAAACCTTGAGCACCTCTCGCTTTCGCTTTGCAACGTTGGTGGCGAATTGGCGCGCCAGGACATCGTGGACAATGTCTTGAATACCATGCGTCCAACCTTCACCGGACTTCGTCGGCTAACGGTCTATGTCCGGGCGACCTCATTATGGAATAGCCTGACAGCCCATTCGACGGTTGAATTGAATAAATTAGGAATCGAACTCGGAGTGCGCAAAGTGACCAACTTTCCTAGTACGTACGCAGCTCCGGACACCCTTCTCTTCGTAGCGAGTTCGCGTCCAGCCTACAGCCAACGTCTGATCGAAGCCCTCTCCCGCGCCAACAGATATCAAAACGCCCAAGCCACAGAGTGCATTCCGTTGGCCAGGACGAAGAGCCGCAGAGGCCGCGTGGGACAACTGCGGTGCCGCGTTCTTACAACCTTCATAGATGCGCCGAAGGTGTGTAGATGCTGGTTACCACACAATCTTTCTTTCGCACACTGTTTACGCCGGCATCGGACTATTCCTCGTGTCTCCTTTGAGACCCTGCAGTTCTCAACTCCACCTTTGGGTCTCCGGACATTCCGTAGTTCAATCCACCTTACTCAGATTTCGACCGACGACACAGCCGCAACCCACGGCCTTCCGGCATAGTCACTTGGAACACCACCTCGAAGACCATGTTAATACATTCCGTCTCTAATAGACCATTCAGTAGATAATTGCGTATTGAAGACGTATATTTCAGGGAACGATCGACAGGCAGTAGCAGGCGCGACTTAGAAACAGAGACAGGAAGGTATCGGCGGTTCTAGTTCTCGGAAGCGATTGCCGAATCGAGTAAAGCAAAGTCGTCTGACTGCAATTCTGTTCGCGAAGAGAAGATGAGATCCTTGAGCACCTGAGCTATCAAGCCATGCTGCGCCTCCATGGCAATCTTCGCACTGTACGGCCGGGGTACGTAGTTATGAGACTAAGTCAAATTGTTGACGCACTATAAGGAGAATGACGCACCTATCCCTGACTCCTTTGACTAGTTGACTCTCATCTTTCTTCTTCTCTCCGGCAGCGGCGTCCTTCTTGTCTTCTGACTCCTTTACCTTTGTGCTCTTTATAGTGGGTGCTTTTGCATCGCCTTTGGCATTTGGAAGAGTTGCTCGAGTGTTGGGAATCCCGGAAATTGCCTTCCCTAGTTTGGCGTGGAGATCCTGTAATTGTGAAACGGCATAGGCCCGATTCTATGACGCGGCGTGAGAGTTAATTACGCAACACAGTGCGGCCACCACTCACCGAAATGAGAGGCGATTGACTGAGGGTGTTGACCCAATACTTGTTCCAGAGCAAATGCAAAAGGTGGTCATCAAGACTGCTCTTGAAAATTTGGACTTCGAGAGGGTAATACGCGTTAGCATGTACGCCAAAGTCTTCTATTTTCGACAACGGGATCGATTGATAGTCGTCAAGCTTGCCAGTGGTCGGCGGCTTGTAACCCTCTGGGTACGTTCGGAAAGCGCCGATATCTACTTTCCCAGCAGAAATGGTCCGGTTAGGGTCGATCTACATATTCGTGAGATTACAAGGCGCTCATGTAACACTGGCAGATACCACGAACCACGACGGCGACGAAGGGGTCCTGGTACTGCTGGTTCGTCATCTGGGTCGACACGTCGATACCAGAGAGCCAGCACCCATACCCAGGGTGCGAGTGGTACCAACCGATCGCGTTCTCGAGTCGCGCAACCTGCCGGGAACGTGTGGCAATTAGCACACTCAACCGACCAACCAATCTTAATGGCGACGAACCCGTTCACAGCTCGCAATATACTGGACCATGTACTCGTTCGCCTCGTTGGCGGCATTGACGCGCGTCTCGGTACCTTGGACTGGCAAAGCAAACGAGTCCATGATGACAATCGACGTTCCGACGACTTTGCCTTGCATGAGGCCCATAATCTCATATGGCACACCAGATCGGGCGTGGATCACCTATAGTACGCGTAGACTGAGCGACGGATCGAAGGCGCCTAACGAGATCGCTCACCATTTTGATCAGGGCGACAGCAGAAATCTTACATGTCTTGAAGTAGTGAGGGCTGTCAGGTGGTAGGTAAATTTCCATGGGTATCAGACTCGATTTTGCCACACTTACTCAGACTTCCATGGTTCTGCACGAAGAATCTTCCTATTTTCCTCGGCGTCGTACTTGTATATCTCATCCTGGGGCGATGCGTTCGCTATGTCGTTTGCTAGGCTGAACGACTGCAGCGCAGCCTTTGCCTGGTGGGCCATGGCTGCCTCCAACCTTGAAAGGAGGCGGCGTTGACCTTTGTCCTCAGTCGTAGAGAACCAGTGAACGCCGCAGTGAGCTCGTGTGGATCAGCGTAGACCATCTTCAATACGAATATCCACAACTTGAGAAGGTCGATTGTTGCATATGGCGCTGCTGCGGCGAATAGCCCACCCGGAGCAATTCCACCTTTCATGGTCATTCCGGTGGACGTACCCATCGAGGGCCACGTTCTGTTTCCTTCTTTCGAAATCATTTGACGTTTCTCGACGTTATTTCCGTGCCCCTGGCGCAAATCCGATCGTTGGGGATCGCGGGATTCTCGCTAGTTCCACTCTCTCCACCACCACCACCCCATTTCTGTAACTGCCATGGGCTTCGCAGAGGCTGCGGGTGCGCTTGTCAGTGCATATTTGCCACAGGAATTGCACATCCCAGCCTACTTCTGTGGGTTTAATATCCTCTGGACGTTTGTTGTAGCTGAGGTCACCGGAAACGCGAGTCAAGTTGACCGGGTGAGTCTCTGCTTGCGGCTGCGCCGTTTCATGTATTGATCGCAGTGTTCAGGTGTGGACGTTCCTGCCCGCAATCTACGGCACATACTTCACCGTATTGCCGTTTCTGCCTTCTGCCCCCGATTGGGTCAAGGCCCAGGGACTCAACCATCGGACAGTCTTGGTAGCGGTCCTCCAAGTGAGTGTCACATCGCATTCACCTTATTGGGGGATCCCCCTGACTCTTATTCGCAGTGGATATGGATGACGAGGTGTGTGAAAAATGCTACATTCGAGATCCACAAAGCCTTCTAAGCCAGCTGCGTCGTGGTGGAACTTGAGACGTGTCTCTAACGCCCGTTCTAAGACTTTCGTATAATACCTTTCGACGAGGGTTATTCAATTTCAACGAGGAGGACTACCGATGGGTGCACTTGCGCAAAGGTACGGGATGTTATCAAGTCATTATAAATGTCTTTTGACACGACTGTCTTAGCTTTGCCCGGAATTCTCTTCACACTCCTCAACGCCGTTTTCATTGGTTTGCCACATCAGTCGGACCTATGATCGCCACCTGATTGCTCCGCCTTTAGCTTCGTTCCAGAACATCCTGCTGTTCGCTCTAGGTGTTTACCCCAGCTACCTTCTCTTGAGCCAAAAGCACACCACCCTCAGCAACACGGATATGATACTTGGAGTGCTCGCACTGGTTGACCTCGCCCTCGAGTTTACCGCGGATAACCAGCAATACTCTTTCCAAACTTTTAAGCATTCAAAACCCCGAAAGCTCAAGGCCAAGAAGGAAGAATGGCCTGGTGCACGGATCCGCTGGACGGAAGAAGATGCGGCAAGAGGGTACGTGTCTAGAGGTCTATGGGCTTGGAGTCGTCACCCTAATTTCTTAGCGGAGCAAACATTCTGGGTAGGTTTCGCTCTATTTTGTGGTCCTTGGGGCTAATGCACGGCACAGTGGATCATTTGCCTCTTCCCTTTCCTCTCTGGTCCATATAGCATCCGTCCGCTCTTCCTGGATGAGACCTACACTTCCTTAGCGAACATCAAGTCCGCTTTCCTTGGTCTGCATCCTTTCTTCCCAGCGACGGTGCTTTCCTGCCTCTTCATCGGGTCGACCTCGTTCACGGAGAGCCTTTCATTGAAGAATTACCCGGTTACATACAAGGCATACCAAAAGAGAGTCTCAATGTTCCTGCCTTGGGACACTGTGATCAAAGGATTCATGTTGACGGTAATGAAGCAGAAGGAAGAGGTGGAAAGGTTGGTCTGGGGGAATCCTGGTAAAAATCCTAATGCCGTCGCGAGTGGCAAAGGAAAGGGCAAGGTCGAGTAAGATGACAAGGCGTCTTTTGGGAGCAACAAAATGTAGCTCAACATTGTAGATAATGAACGGCGTTAGGTACTTGAATCCATTTGCTTGTTGATTACGGCGACTAGTTCTTCATCTGAGACCGTTTGTTTGACCAGACGGTCTAGCTGGGCGGCTATCCTGGCGGCCAGAAGATGTTTGCACTACAGACCAAGTGTTAGGTGGTGCTTTACATGGTGTCGACGTCGCTTTACCAACAATGGCGTCCCTCGAGTGAGAATATGGAGAAACGCGGGGCAAGAGCAATACGGCGGCGTGTCGTCCCGTACTCGCGGGTATACCACGTAGCTCGCATCCCCCGACCCAAATGCGATATGTAGCACGCTCCCCGACTCCGTCGAATAGCGTACCACTGCGTGTGGGCACGATCAACTTCATCTGAGAGTCAGTGAACAAAACTCGCACCACGATCCCTATCTATGAGATCTAATGCCCCAATGACTAGATTATCAGGGAAGAAGTGACGCAGTGACTCCACAATTCCGCTCGTTACTATCTACGAGGTCGGCTAAGAGGATTGAAACGCGTTGAAGGCTTACAACGACCGGGTTGGATATTGCATATGACAGCTTCCATTAAATCCGGAATCTCGGTGGTCATAGCGCGCCGATTTATCTTCCACGCGACGGTGGTGCAGTGCAAAAGACGAGGAAAGGAAAATGCTCGTGGTATACCCGGTGTACACATCCCAGGCAGTAATATACGTTGGTAGTCGTAAATTTCATGTACTCTTTGCCTTCTGCGCGCGGATATAGTTCAACGCGCTCCCAGCCCTCAGCCACTTGAGCTGGTCCTCAGACATCGTATGCTTAGTCTCGATCATCTTCACCTCCCCAGTCTCCCTCTTGGTAACCTTTAGATGAACGACGGCGCGGGATTTACCGGCCATCAAGTCTGCGAGGCCCGCAGTCTCAATTTTATCGCCCGAACCGATGAGGGCGTAATCCTGTTTGTGTGTGAACCAGAGAGGAAGGACACCTTGTTTCTGTTTATAGGGCTTAGAGACATGCGAGGGGTGTGCAAGCAAGACGAACCTTCAAATTCGTTTCGTGGATGCGAGCGAAAGACCTGGCGACAACCAAAGCGCAACCTAGGGGAGGTCAGCCACGTATCACTGCGCAGATAAGGGTCGACCGACCATAAAACCTTGGCTGCAACGCGGCATGTTCGCGAGCCGATCCCTCGCCATAGTTCTCATCTACCACCAAGACCCAAGGTTCATTCCGAGCCTTGAAGCGCTTGGCGATATTGGGAATAGTATCGGTTTGGGACTGGTCATGTCCGGCACTGTGGTCGAATGCGACGTTCACGTCACCGCCCTCATCATTGGTTGCCTGGAGGGGTCATAAGGGTTGGGTCAAAGCTCTGGCGGTATGATAAATACCGTTATCAGAAGGTTTTCGCTGATGTTAGTGAGATGCCCTTATGAGATCTTTCAGACACCCGCGGATGCTCCTTACCTTCAAAGCTCACCCTTGTACTTTAACCAAGGTCCCTGTCCAAAAATATTAGCTCACAGCTGGTTCATTAAGTGTTCACTTGAACTTACAGCAGCAGAAATGTGGTCCGTAGTGCACTTGCCCCTTACTCGCATGAGGCATGTCAAGACAGGGAGTTCTCCATTCAAGGTCGCGTTCTTGCCTTCGAACGGTGACTCGAACGGCTCCAAAAGCTCCAATCTCGAGGAATTGGGATCGATCACTACTGGCGTTTCGGGGACTGGCTCGGGATTAGCTCCGGGGTACAAATCCAGACGACCTGTAGAATACCCATCGTCAAAGTACGGTAGAGAAATCAAAAGAAGGACTTACCAGGTGTAAAACCTTTAGCTGGTAAGGTTTCCCCCTTTGGTGGGCTAAATTTGAAGACACTGCCGTCGGGGGCGATGAGCTCGTCCTTCGTAGGGTTGAACGAGAGTTTGCCACTGAATGCCATAGCGGTGACGATTGTGGGCGACGATAGGAAGTTCATGGTATTCTTGTTACCATCATTGCGCGCCTTGAAATTTCTATATTACCCTGTAAGTCAATCGCGTTCGCAAATCGACAATAACCATACCGATTGAAAGACGTCAGTATTGCTGTAGAGGGTGATCAATGCCCGGTATGGCGGTTATTTCCTCGGAACGTACCGTTCTCGTCACTGGACTCGGTGCGTTTCCACTGCAATACGTGATCAGGGCCAGATGGTTACGTTCGAAACGGGAGCTCACCTGTCCGATGCATGGGCCACACGCATTTGCAAGTACCAAGGCGCCCACATCCTCGAGCGCAGAGGTCAATCCATCCCTCTCCATCGTTGCTCGGATTTGCTCCGAACCAGGTGTACATAGAAACGGAACCTATCACAACGTGAAAACACCCTTATCAGTTCCAGCGTGCCTCCAACATCGCTGCCCCAGCCTAGTTATTGAGGAGCATGGACATGCCTTTGCTTGCAGGCCAGCTGCTTTCGCTTGTTTAGCGAGGTCTGCTGCACGGGTCTGGATAAAGCGCGTGATTGCGTGTGATTAGGTTCTCGCCAAACTCCGGGCGATCGAAACGCAACGGGATTTACCATGTCTTCGTATGAGCTGTTCGTGCACGACCCGATAAGCGCCGCAGAGACCTCGTCCTTCCATCCCTTTTCCTTTATGAAATCCGGGAAGCGTGATAGAGGGGTTGCAAGATCGGGGGTGAACGGGCCATTGATCGTCGGTTCAAGCTCGGAAAGGTTCTGGATTGGCGGCCAAAATGTTAGTGTAAGTGACTGCCTCCTGATCATCCTCCAAACGAACTGAGGTGAGACGAACTGACAATTTCAATCACTTCGTCATACTCCGCTCCTTCGTCGGCCTGTAAGAAGCCCTGGGCCGCCGCGCGGTCGGCTGCCTCTGCTACAGGCCCGCGGCCGGTGGCACGGAGGTACGAACACATAGAAGAAGTGTACGGGAAGGTCGAGGTGGTCGCTCCAACTTCTGCTCCCATGTTCGCAACAGTGGCGAGACCAGTGCAAGATTGATTATGGACACCGGAACCGAAATATTCAAGGATACGACCAGTTCCACCCTGTCAGCGAGGTGTATGAGCACTGTGATCCATATTGTGGGATGCCCGCAAAACGGGGGAAGCACCTTCACGGTAAGCTTTCCTGCTAGATGTAAGATGACGTCCTTCGTCGTAACCCAGCCATTAGTTTGACCCTTGAGGTGGATACCAAGGATATTAGGCGATTTGAGTTCCCAAGGTGTGCCGGTCATTGCGTCAACTGCGTCCGCGCCTCCCACACCAATGGCAAGCAAACCCAAACCTCCGGCATTCGGTGTGTGGGAATCGGTACCCAACATGAGTATGCCAGGGGCGGCATAGTTTTCAAGGACGATTTGGTGGATGATGCCTGAACCTGGTCCCCAGAATTCGATACCTAATTTCAAATGTCAGTGACTGGATTGGACGGGGGGAGGTCAGGTCGCGGGTGAACCCAATCAGCATACCGTATTTCTTTGCGGCTGATTCTAAGAAGTTGAACACTTCACGATTAGATACTATGGACCTCTGAACGGGTTGGTTGGGTGTGGCGGAGCAATGGTTCGGCCGAACGGGAGCATACCTGAAGATCATCTTCTGCACCGGTGGCGGCCTGTATGAGGTGGTCACAGTGGATAGACGTTGGTACCGCTGTTGAGGATAGTCCGCAGGTCATGAACTGGAGCCTGTACGCCCCTTCCACTTAGCCAGTATGGGAGTACCGCAGGGTTAAACTTACAGGGCCATCCTACGCGTCGAAACCGAGACAAAGTAAGTCGACAGGTTTTTAACAACAATATGCGCAATAATGCTGACTGAGCGCTCGCATCCTGCATCGCGACTCGTGCTGGACGCAGTTGCAGATATGCTTCCCCGCGGACGCGACCGCCTCCTGAAAGACTTTTAACCGGATCGTCAAGGTGGCTGTATAATATTTTTTCTGAGAGCGTCAGGGGTCTGTTGAGAATTTTGCGGACTACTTGTAGTTTGTTGAGCAGTTGATTATAATTTGGAGTAATTGTGCTGCAGTCCTTCTGGTATGGGATTGACGCTGCTGTTGCAAGACATCGCCTTATGCTCGCTGTTGGTTGGCATCGACGCGCCGCTCGACTCGCCACTTGCATTGTAAACGTCCAAGTCAATGCGGCCGCCGTGGACACCTTACTCTCCAAACCAACCTTCTTAAATATGCAGGCTGGCCAGACTCCAGTATTTGTGATGAGTACGTGATGTAGAGTTACTACAACTGCGGACCACGGTTGCTAATAGGCAACAGATGCGAACCCGGAGCGGCAAACTGGTCGCAAAGCCCAGATTTCAAACATCACAGCGGCGAAGACGGTTGCAGACGTCATCCGTTCGTGCTTGGGTCCGAAGGCAATGCTCAAGATGCTTCTCGATCCCATGGGTGGAATCCTGTACGCACGTACCAGAAAATCTCAACTCAGATGCGCGTGTGACTTGCGCGCCGACTGACGCGTTTCTTTCGTTCCAGGTTGACAAACGATGGAAACGCAATTCTACGAGAAATTGACGTTGCACACCCCGCCGCGAAGAACATGATCGAACTCAGCCGCACGCAGGACGAAGAAGTTGGCGATGGTACAACGAGCGTCATCATCTTGGGTCAGTACTGTGACTAAATGCTTTTTTCTACTATTCCCTGATATTTTATCAATTTCCAGCTGGCGAACTGCTCGCGCAGTCGCACGCGATTCTGGAGAGAAACATCCACCCTGTCGTGATCATTTCTGCCTTTAACAAAGCCCTAAGAGAAGCCCTAGAAATCATCAAACGCATCTCCATCCCAATCGATACTTCTAGTGACGAGGAAATGCTCTCACTCATCAAAACGTCAATTGGTACCAAATTCGTCATCCGTTGGTCCGATCTTATGTGCCGCCTTGCACTTCAGGCTATCCGAACCGTCACTCAGGATGACCAAGGGATGACCACTGTCGACATTAAGCGGTACGCACGCGTGGAGAAGGTGCCCGGCGGAGCTATTGAGGAGAGCAGAGTCTTGGACGGTGTGATGTTGAACAAAGACGTCACCCATCCTCAAATGAGAAGACGTATTGCAAATCCGAGAGTCATTCTTCTCGACTGCCCTCTAGAATACAAAAAGGGCGAGTCTCAAACAAATCTCGAGATACAAAAGGAAAATCAATGGACCGATTTTCAGCGGCAGGAGGAGTTACAAGTCCGGCAAATGTGCGAAAAAATCATGGAGTTCAAGCCGGATTTAGTCTTCACTGAGAAGGGCGTGAGCGGTGGGGTTCCTTTAGACTCACCATGTCCGTCGGACGTCTCACTCGCTCCTTTTTGTTAGACTATGCACAGGCAGTGCTCATGCAGCAAAACATCACCGTTATCCGCCGCGTTCGGAAATCCGACAACAACAGGATTGCACGAGCTGTCGGTGCCACCATCGTAAATCGAGCAGAAGACCTGAGGGAGGCTGACGTCGGCACCGAATGTGGGCTATTCCACATTGAGAAGTTGGGTGACGAGTGGGTACCTCCTTATTATTCCGTATCTCCGGAATTCCCACATTCGCACGTGCAGCTCCTAATGCTTTTTCCGGTACTCGTCGCATCATTTAGATATTTCACTTTCTTGACGAAGTGCACGACACCGAAAGCGTGCACGATCCTCCTCCGTGGACCCTCGAAGGATATATTGAATGAAATCGACCGCAACTTAGCGGATGCAATGTCAGTAGCGCGCAACGTCGTATTTAACCCCACGCTAGCACCAGGCGGTGGAGCGACCGAGATGGCAATCTCCGTTGGCTTGTCCCAGAAAGCGAAGACTGTCCAAGGTGTCGAGGGGTGGCCTTTTCAAGCCGTCGCCGACGCGATGGAGGTCATCCCGAGGACTCTGGTTCAGAACGCCGGCGGAAATGCCATTCGTGTCCTAACCGAGCTGAGGGTACGTCTTTCTCTTTACGTTCCTCTGTGGGATTTGCTCCTGCCTTGTTGTTTGCTGCCCGCCCGCTTGCGCGTCAAGTCAGCTTGGTCCGACTGGACGGACTCGGTAGTAATCTTGATGAACAAACGACTGAATAGACTAGGGCGACCACGTTGGGTGGCTGGGGAAACGAGGCCTAGACTACAGGCATACACGCCTGCGCGCTTAATTGACTCACCCCTTGAGGGAAACGCTGTCCCACTCGTCAGGCTGTTGCCCCGTGGGGGTCGTTAGTGATGTCGCACTCATAGTAATCACAGGCGAAACACGCGAATGGGGTCCACTCCTGGGGGATCAATGGAGAGACTGGCAAAATTGAAGACATGAAGAAGTATGGGCTATATGAATCTGCCAGCGTGAAGGTGAGTGGATAGGCAAGCAGACGCCGATGCGATATTGCGGGGCGGGACCGTCTCTCTGTATGGCCCGTCTCGCCCCGTGGGTTCCCGTAAACCTTTTAGCCGTATTAAGGGACGTGGTATTGACTCGGAGCCGACCGTTGATCGTCTTCTTCTGCATGTAGATTCAAACGCTCAAAACTGCTATTGAAGCCGCCAGGATGCTTCTCCGTGTCGACGATATAGTGCAGGCGACCAGAAAGGAGAAGGAACAGCCGCAGCAGCAGCCGATTCCCGACGATCTGGCACCCGAGTAGTTACTTGGAGGCGTGGTTGTATGAATGAATAACTTTCAGCCGTTGAACTGGCCCCCACCCTGAGCTTTGGAGGCGTGATTTTCTCGTTCCTAACTTCGCAATGCATGAGATGCAGCAACCAACAAGAATAGAATTCAATGCTCGGTCGTCGGCGCACATCGTTTGCTCACACAATTGATTGGAAGACCTGTTGCTATAACGTGGGGGGTATATTCAACATACACGGCAGTGAATAGTTGGGGACATGTAACATATGATTTGACTTTGACAACATACGACGCCCACAGTGCAAGTGGGCGGGGCAGATTAGGGCAGGGGTATAAGCCAAACTGAGGGGTTTGGCGAGCATGCATATGAAGGCGATGCGAGTACAGTTTTACAGCACGACAGTGCAGATTAGGTGTACTTTACTAAATGGCAATACGCATTTCGCCGTCCGGAGGGTGATGGGCCTGACTTGACCCCGACGTTGATCGCAGCGTTCCGGACACCGAAGAGCCGGAATAGCCCGGAATAAATGGACGTTCGTTTGGGGGCACAGATGGAGCGGGGGCTCTCTTTTCCTTACGCAGTGGGTAATGACACGGTGTACCGCGCCGGATGCAGTTACTGCACGTGGAATGAATCAGTACAGTCGCACCACAAATAGAGAGCTACACTAAGCGACACAGCGACACTTACGCGCAAGGTGGAAGATCGAGACCAGCAGGCTTCTCGCCGTCGAGCGGGGTTTCGTTCTTCTCATTGCTCCAGAATGTGACAGCGGCCATTGCTCTTTCCCTCACTACAGAGGGTCGCAAGGGCTTGCATCTAAGGGAATGGGGGGTTTCTTTGTCATGAGCTTGATCGTCGAGAAGGGACCGGGACTCACCGAATCTTCCTGCCCTTGCAGAATGAACAAGCGATGACAAATCGCCGGTCTTTGAGGCGCTGTTTCTTAAGCTCTTCTGCAGTAGGCTGGTGGACTAATGCCGGGGGAGGGGAGTCTCCCTGCCCGACACGTGATGGTCCGACACTAGCAGGACAGTAAGACGATGGGGCCGATGTCGTAGCAGTCGAGGTTGCAGTTATATTTGCACTTGAATCAGAGGAGACTGGCGGGAAAGGAGGATTCGGCCTGGTCATGATCGGAATACCAAGATGGGGCTGAGATGCGGGGGGGGGTTCAAGAGAATATGACTGGCTGGGAACCAGAATATCCTCCGTTTCTGGGTGACTATAGGGCACATCTTCTAGATGCGATGCGATGCAAGAAGAGGATGGCGCGTGGTGCATTGGCGCCGGGGCTTCGACAGAATGGTGGACCTTGGAGTATGGCGGGTCACTCACTAACACATTGGACAGCCCTTGTTGCAACAGAAACTGTGCCGAATAATGCTTTGCAGGCACGTGGGGCGTGTCCGCGAGCGTCCCAAGTCGTCGGTGGCTGCTGATGGATGGATAGCCATGGCCCAACACAGGCTGCGAGCTGTCCGGGTACGATCGACGCCGGGCTACGAGTGTGTGGCCGTTGGCCCACGGCCGCTGTGGAAGATCGCTTGCTGAGATGAGGGCTAGGTCTGCCGAAACGCCAGAAACCGGTGGTGATGATTGCTGCATGGCCATCTCGCTACAGGAGTGTTTGACCGAGAGTGAGTAGTCCAACTGGGGGCTATGGCCCTGTGCCCAGTGCGTGTCGTTTGTGGTGCCTTGCAACGTGTTGGAATATGAGACAGATTGAATCGGATGATGGGCTATCGAGTCGTGGGTATAGCAAGGCGGGTAGGACGCGGTATCTGAGGGGTTTTGGGTGGTATTCGAGACCCAGGTACCGTCCAACTGGTAGATGCTGGGGTAGGAGGGGCTTGCATGAAGGGACACAGAGGGGACAGGACGAGGATGCATGACCGCAGTATGCTCGAACTGGGACATATCGAGACGAGGGAAGAGAGGCAAGGGATGCTGGGCCATCGGCGCGGTACTTGATATCTCATCTGAGGAGCAGATCCAGCCTCCTCCATTAGGGTGTACAGCAGATAGCGAGCTAAAGGATGGTGAGACATCGTGGTCAGTCATCGCCAATTACAGTCTCCTTCACAAACCGGAAGGACGGCACGAAGAACACCAACCTCACGATAAGCGATGGCGTCGAAGCTGGCCCGTCAAGGGGTCTAGTAGGTGCCGGTTGAGAACTAGGCTGTAACGCGGCGAAGTCATAGGATCTGGGGGCCTCGCTGGTACAACGGTCGAAATTCGCCTTGATGTTGGGCCCAAGCGGGCATGAGGTGGAAGATGTGATGCTCCAAGGTATTTCAATAGTCGGGGAGGTACGCGGGGGACACCTGTTGCGCGCACCGCATGTCAGAGGGAACGTTGTGCGAATGAAGGGAGAGGATCCCATTCTGGGAAGAAGGAACGTACAACGAGGCATGAACGACAGTATCACTTGCAGTAGCCGAGAGACGGCAGTGAGGAGGGACTTCATTTACCAGATTCATGGGTGACCCGGGATTCGTCCAATTTTGCCAAAAGTACGACGCGTTGTGCGGGTCGACGATCTGAGGCTGGTCGTGTTGCCAGAGATCAGCAGGATATCGTTGGTATTGTCGATACATGATGAGGCCTGCTGATGGCAGCACGGGACGGAGGGTGAAGGAGGGGAGATAGCCATGAAGGACTGGTGTCTTTTTATCGAAATGTCGGGTAGTACAACCGCGCTCGGGAGCGAAGCAGTGACGCGGCCGAGATGTTGGTCTCCATGACCGGGGGAGCCCTGTGACGACCTCTGGCGCAGTAGGCCGTCGAGAAGGGAATCGAAATGGGTCTTTCAGGGCGACCCTGAAAGTGCATAGAATAGTGAAGGACATATGAATGCATATAAATGCGTTGAATATATCGTATGAATAGGTGCGCTTCCACTGCATTGGCCGACTGGACGCAAGGTTAGGATTGATGCCCCGCTTCCTAATGCTCGCGAACCTCGGCTTATTCAAGGTCCGGAAATTGCAAATCATTTCACTTGTTGGCGTTGAGGGCAAACAGAGTACTCGCTTCCCGATCGCCTGCGGCGGACGACTGTCTCGACTCGGTCATTTCTGAGTTTTCACTCTCCGCATTTACGCCAGCCCTGAAATGAAAGGTTTTTCGCCGAGCACATGCGGTCACAAACGCCACACTGTGTGCATCATTGAATCCGAGAGTTTTAAAACAAATCCTGTACGAAAATCCACGGAAATGCATATTCGAGTCTGCACACATCCGTCCTGTGGCGTGCAAGACTAGTACGTACTACAGCATCTTTGGCTAAACTCCCCTCTCAGCGGCTGGTCAATGCCGGAAACGCGACTTTGTCATCCATCCGTCCAGCCTCCCCGTATGTTAACACACCGACGTATGGCATCAAGTTGTACTTGAGTACAAATTGGACCTTTGTGGCATTCCTATAAAACTAGCGCTCAGACTTTGTACTGATGAACGAATTTGGATGATGACCCAGGCCCGGGTCCACCAGGGACCCGAATTTCAAGAAAAGTTGAAACACTCTGCGCACCTGAAGGTCTTTGAGATTTCACGGAATGCATATTTGTTCGAGCCGTTATCTATATGAATGATTGCATCTTCTCTGCGGCGAACAATACGGTCCCATATCACAACCTCGTTGACAACCTGAAAATGAAACACAGGATGAGTGTCATGGGTTCGGGGGTTATGAGAGTGCGGCAGTCGCATGCGGCACAAACGGAGACTGAAACATAGAAGATGGCTACATACTCCTTGAGTATTGTTATACTCGGCTGACAAATAGAGAAATAGCTGTTTAGTGTTCCAATGGAAAATTGGACGTAAGTCTTGAACAAGGGAAATTAAATACGACCGCAGCGTGACATCGGTGCATTAACCGGGTCCGGTTCCAAGGGTGACACACGTGACAAATATTTAGTGCAGGGTCCACTGAAATCCGGCGGAGACTGGAACACGTACCCGCGTCGAAGGAGAAACGAAAGAAAGCAAACTCTTGTTCTTTAGAGACATAAGGGTTTGTTCTACCCATCACACTGTTTTGGTGCAATTGTTTGTACGATTCCAGAGGGCGACCGGCGACCAGATTAAACCCATGAGTACCTGGCCGAGGCTGGGAGGAATCGCGTTACTAACACTTTTATTGGGCTGACATGTAAAGCACCCGTCGTGTCTTTCCCAAGGAGGAAAGAGGAAAGCGATATCGCGCCGAGCAAAGCCAGAATGCACGACGTGGCCACCGTGGAAATGTTGTTTAATCGTTGCAGGCTGGAATACATGGCAGGAATCCAAGTCAGAAGCGAGTCAAGGATCCGAAGAGCACGCCTCGAATGGTTCTGTGGTTGCGAAGGCGGTGGATGGGACTACAAGAGCTTGGCTCTAACCCACACAACCCAAACCCCACGCCGCCTTAGCTTTTTCCAAAAACATCATGAAATCGGGAATTGTGCGCACATACATAAGCACCAGCCTTAATGCAGCTCGTCTACCGAATCCACCCTCTAACGGGTCGAAATATTCGCGCAGAATCCGAAGCGGTTTCAGTATCCCCAGAGCTGGTGCAATCACAACATCGCCAGCTGCGCGGAAATAGGTATCTGTAGCCTCTTTGAGTTCTAAGGTGATAAATAAGGGGCTTCCTTGGAGTCGAGAGGTTCAGTTCCCGAAATGCGGTGCGCGCCTGCAGTAGACTGGCCCAATATTACCTCCGTGTCGGTGGTAAAAAGTCCGGATGTCATTTCCACACCAAAAGGTGCCACCCTGTATCAGAATTCCAGGCTGTTCGGGACCAGTTGCCAGCGCTTGAACAAGATCTGCTCCTGAAGCGCGAATGCGACACCTGACTCCATCTGTGTGTGTACCTACCTGTGTGGTGTGCGAACGACAGTCTCCGGCGACAGACACCGACACTCGTCGAATCGAATGCGAGTAATCTATTGAACCCGTATATATACCAACCATCTACTTCTTCTGTCGGTTCTGGAGTTAGCGGGGGATCAAAATGGACACCACCGGCTACAAGCCACGACTATCTCCACAGCCCCATCACCGAAATCTACCGGCTTAGCGAGTATGTCAACTCCCACACCCTGCTATAGCCATGCTTTCTGCCCTTCCATCATCACCTTACACTACTCCATTACGAGCCCGAAGTGTGAGTATCGCCCTGCTGAGGAATGGGGCGCTTCCGAACATCTCAAGACCTCCCTATCCTAATTCAGGGCGCAGGCTGGATCCGGGCACCAAATGTTTTTGGGATGCGAACACTGACAAACAAAGAATGATGATTCCTCTCGACCCTCCACCCAGTTACTAGACCTAATCACCTCCCAATCGGGGCAAGGGAAATCCTTGGATAGCTCATGCAATGGCTGAACGATCCGATGCTTGATCATGATCGCCTGAGTCGACATTCCGGGAAACGAAAGAGGCTCACAACTCGGTCCATAACACTGCAGGAGACACAAGATTGAGCCAAAGCAAGAGTTGTAGCTAACCTTGAAAGTGCCAATCGGATCGGCTCATGGACACTCATGTACCTCTGTCCCTGAGCTGGGTATGCCACTCCTGTACAACAAACAACAACCCATACACTCAAAGAGGAAGTACCAAGGTCATGGATATGTCCAGGTGAGTGTAGACTGGATCATAACCGTGACAGAGTAATCTGAACTCCGTCTTTGGTATCGCCCGCAGGGCGGGTTTGTTTCAATAAGAAAGAGGTAGGATTCGGGCCATTCAACAGAACTTGACAACACTCAGAGCGCTTAGCATTCAGCACTCTGTCGAATGTCACATTTCCGAATGAACCGCCACGAGTAATTAGTGTAAAGGACTAGATAACCCTGATATACCTTGTGTAGCTCTGACGTTATTTGTAAACTTAACACTACGTTTCCACTCATGAGTTCCCCAATTGCAAAAGATCAAACCATAAACCTAGATTATGTGGGTTGATAAAATATTCCTATAACCGATGGATGATGCACCGAGAGGACGAGAGCTACACATCATACACGCAGAGTGTCCCAGTGAGATGTCGATCGTAAAGGAGTGGCTGGACGAGGTACAAGAAGCGGGACACGACAGGGAGTGTGGAATATGGAGTGTCTGCGTGTATCGGATAACTATGCAAGATGCCAACGTATAAGTTCCCGTCATTGTCGTAAGTCGTGAGGATGAGCATTCAGCAGATGATACAGCAATCTCCGCGCGTCGCTTCTTCAGGAGGCTGGCCACCATTCACATTCGTTTGGGCTGTAGAGCTGCCTTGGTGTTCCCGCGCACTGGGGTCGGGGTTGTGAGCGCCGCCGCGAGATGAGAAGAGACTGCCGGTCCGCAAAAAAGTTGCATGCTTTTTGTCGCGGTTCGATGGAGTTTGAGCAGGGAATAGTCGTACTGTCAGATGGACGACCGTGGGAGGCGCGGGATGAGGAGCAAATTTCCTGTCTGCGAAAATTGCGCCAGAATCAGTGCCCGAAAGTCAACAAGAAATCCTAGACCGCGCGTACTGGTTGATAATAGCTCGCTATCCTCAAGGAAACGACCAGCGTGTAATAGTCTGATGGCAGCGGGCTCCACTGGTTTGGTCTCATCCGCCCATTCTAATGATAGGTATGACGTGAAGGAGCAGTCAGCGATTGTTCGCAACTGCAAACGGTAACACATTGTGAAGTGATGTGTAAAGGTAGGAGTAATCACCTTCTGGCCAGTCGTCGAAGACCTCCTGTCTGACCTTGCCAAATGTGTATTCTGGGTCGAAACTCATCGTCTTCCGCTTCCCAGAGAGCAGTAAGAAGGTAATGTTTATGCTGGGTTCATCGTGGTGCACCGGTGCGGGAGGCTGGTCCGCCATAGGAGGTTGGGCTGATTCAGGGTCAGCGGTCTGTTGATACTCGACGCTCGGCGTGAGCAGCGCAGGTGGGAGAAAGGTGAGCTGCTGCGTTACAAGCGTAGGTGTTGCACTGGGTGGTAGAGAGACCGCTGTGCTTGTCATACTCCGGGTGACGCGGGGTCCTCCAGGATCCAAGATATAAAATCCAGCCTCAAGATGTCACCACCGCTTTGCGGGGCCTTAATCAACGTCTGGACACACTTACGCGACGGCACACTAAGGCAGATACAGGAAATACCGAACACGTAATGCCGAACAGCTTGGACCAATCTCGATCTGCAGAGACGGGTGTTGGCTGAGTGGGGCTACACAAGCAAAACGTCACGAGTACCCAAGGCACCTCGCTTCGCCCTTATCGCTCAGAGAGTGAGGATGACATGCTACTTTATACGAGGGCGACATATGCATATCATATTGGTCCATAGCTTGAGCTTGGAACACGAATCCCCCATCCTCTCGTCACACCAGCACGTGCAACCGATCCCAAGAAGCAATTTAGAAGGTCGACGGTCGGTTTGCCGCAAATGTTGACTTGGGGTAGGTGACACGATGCGGTAGTGGGAAACGCAGCCCGGGCACCATGAGTTGGCGAATGTAGGGTCGCTTGACATCCGCGGTTTTCACGATTTCCTGCACGCGGAGGATCTACGGAAGACAGTGGAATCAGCATTCGATTTGTTCGCCTACCAATGCGGTACGGGAACCTTACTTGAATCGACCGGAAGCGAGCACGGTGGCGGGCGGCCATGTCTTGGTAGAGAGACTTGACGGCGTCAGCACGGGAGAGTTCACGATATTCCTTGTACATGTTGTGTGTCCCGGAGCGCGAGTCGTAGCGAATCCAGATGCCAAAGTTCTTGACTTTGAGAGGCTTCTTCTCTGAAATCTAACGATTAAGAAACAAATTTGACACCCGTACATATAATAGGAATGATGCAAGTTGTTTTGTTAGTGAATCGCCCACAGGATGAGCAACATTTGACACTGACTTTGTTCACGGCAACAATCTCACCATTGGCCTTCTTGACCTTCTTGAGTTTACGGAGGTAGTACCAGAAGCGTGACTTTGCGACGACTTCGTTCGGAGCGAAGATACGCATACGATAGAGCTTAGGAGTGGGCTCATCCCCGGTAGGAAGATGGCGACCAATGACTTGGTATTCGAGGTAGGTAGTCATGCTTTTCGTCGCCGGCTACAATATTTCTAAAGATTATACCGTTAGCCTTTGATCCTCCGTTGGAGCCAATTTTTGACGGCGATCTGCAACAATAACGATACACACGCAGACTGTTTGTTGTCAGGCGCGCTATCCAGTGTTACACCCACTTTTTGAGGACGAGAGGCCCAATAATTTGGGCTTTCAAGGTCAATGTTGGAGAGGGCCAAATAAGTGCAAATACACAACCTGCTTCCGCTTGAGGGTAAGTTCCGCTTGGGTCCTGTGTGCAAAAACCGTCCCTGGTAAAGCTACTATTGTGGTGTTAGGGGTCGATGAATAGATGGTGTTGGGACTTCAATTGGTCCTTGAAACGTGCCTCAATTCTCTGACACCAGGCCAACAAAACGGTAATGGTAGTGTTTGTGAGTGTGAATCGTAATTCATCCGACTTGAGGTTTGACTATTTCGATGCTTTCCTTATTGCAACCTCTCCTATCCGTGGACTACTTTCGTAGTACAGGAGAAGACAATAGTGGTGTTTGGTTACCGCCAGAAATACTCATTACTATCCTGGAGTCCATTCTATACCATACCGGGACTGGGCCTCTCTTCCGACGCTGGACGAGGAGGCATCCTCTCCTCGGGGTCGACTCCTGAGTGCCACTTTGGCATCTCATGCTCGGAGTGGACTGGGAAATACGGTTCTCTACCGAGATGTTGGCGTTGCGTCGGTCCGCGCGACATAGCTCAAGTCGTCGCCAATATGGATGACAATTGTCGTACGGCGAACTATTCAAAGACTACTGTACCTGCACTTGACTTCCCCAGCGAGATTGAAGCGTTATTTGTCGACATAATGCAACTAGAGTCGTCTCGCTTTCCTTGGCCAAATCTTGGCCAAATCTTGCAAGGCAATCCGAGGGACGCCCTTGAACTTCCTTCACTTAGCCTAAGTATCCTCACATTATCTGGTTTTACGTTCCATCGTACCTCCCTTATATCCCTCCCTCAGTCCCCCATTGTTTGACGCTCATTCAATGCGTCATAGGTTCAATATGGCCAACCATGCCCGTCCATCAAGTCTTTGGTGGCTGGGGCTTCACCACTACCAGGGGTGGCCACCCAGATATGGTTTGTCCCTCACCCAACTTGACATCGATGGGACTATGGGAGTAGAAACGCATTTCGGACAGTTTACCCACCTCAAAGTGTTTCGGTGGGAGATCACCTAAAGGGACCCTCACTTCCTTTACCAACGTCCATTAGACATCCGTCACTCTATGCCCGTGTCTCAATCAATGACGTCGCTGGTATCATACATTGTATGTATGTCCTGGAGTCATTACCGCTTTATAAATGGCCTGCAATGGACGTTCCTGAATTGACGGTCCTGGCGAGGTGGAGAGACCTAGGTGTGAGGTTTTCGGAGGTGGCCGGTCCATTCTCGGTGAGTTTTAATATCGCCAGTCTTTCTATTTTCTGATGAGTATATATGATAATTTTTGTTTGACAGATCGACCAAGTGATAACTCGTCTTGGAATCCTCTGGGTGGGTTTTAAATAGTACCTCCAGGAGTCTAATGTCTCGAGTCGCTTGTGTCTCTATGGACTAAACCGTTTCACAGAGTGAGGTACAGCTATGGTCGGGAATGAAATGTATGTAGTCGTGTCCTTGATGGCCAATAAAAGATCATGGATTGGCTAGACGGAATCGGAGGCCGGCCTGATGTCCCTCAATTCCCGTCTTTCCCTTCCGCGCGCTCGCGCTTCCTCTTCTCTCGTAGGGTCTTCTCAAATTCGACAAAAGCCCCGATGATCACCGCCATTTGCGTGTTTGTCTCGCTCTCGCCCGTTATACCTAGACTCCTTCCAATCTCCACCCCACCCCTTCGCTCCTCATCTCTTTGTAATTCCCGGTCCGCTTTGCTGAGGACCTCAATCGGCCATTCCGACTTGGGGATATTCTTGGCAGTCAGTTGCTCTCGAGCAGTCATGATGGCGTCTTGGTGCTCTTCTAAGGCAGTAGCATAGAGGTCGTAGACACATATTGCGCAGGAAGACATGCAACAATCTAATCAAGAGATCAATCTGCCGATTCGTGGGATAGTGTGGCCGGAAGGAGTGAACATACGACCTTGAACGGGAACCTACCATCGGACGCAGGTGGTGGTGGTTTCGGTGGAATGGATATGCCGTAAAATGTTATAGGTCTAGGTCGTAGGATAGATTTCCCTTTGATCGTTATTCGCTCCATCTGTAGCGCGCTGACTCCTGTGTCAAGGAAAGGCGCTTGGGAGGGCTCTGAGAAATTTGACTCTTCTCCCAATGCATGAGGACGTTCTACATCTTCTTCACCCTGCTTACGCAAGTGTTTTGGCCGGATATTTGACTCCAAGGAATTGTACCGGCTACTCAGGTTATGTGCCCCCCTAATTTGTGTCCTAAAACCCCATGAAAGCTGAGGGGAATTTATTGCACAGGCCAGGGTCAAGTTTCGGAGGGGAAAGCGCACAGGGAGGAGGGGATCGTCTAAGACTACCTTGCGCAACCCGCTTGAAACGGAGAAGAGTCGTCGACAGAGTGTCTGCATCATGATGATCTCACCACCCAAGGCCTTTCGTAGGTCATGTGGTCTACCGCTGCGGCGGTATGGTCACAGTTCAAGCGTGGTGCAAATAATCGTGCTTGGTTACTCTCACCTTCCAGCTAGTTTGGTTAAACCCTGCTTTACTGCACCGGAGACAGGTCTTTCCTGATAATATGCATGATTCATTTTCCATTAATCGGGTGCTTGTTGTGTCATTCACGATTAGCTCGTTTTGCTCCATCCAGTTAGACTGTCTTCGAAAGTCGGAACTGCCCAGTCCAACGAATGTGGCACAGTCTCAATTGCTATCTTTCTCATCTGTCCCATACGGCATTCGACACCCGAGGGAGTACATTACTTCTAGCGAGACAAGCTAGTCCGTCGTACGCGACTAGGGTAACCTACCAGAGGCGTATGCTGTAAGATCATGTGCCTTCGGCGAGTCCACTACTTATTTCCTAGTATCTAGCCAGGAGGCCCTATTCGTGGCGTGAGCAAGCAGCGCCTCTGTCAAGGAGTGGACTGAGGCGACACTGTGGCATCCAATTGGGTGCCCCCTCAATGACGAGCGGGCTTCTCAGCAAGCTCTCGATGAAACCTTCCCGGTATCGTCCTCATGGTCCGTGATACTTTGGCCGCCAGCGCAACTCTTCTTAGCCCTCAATGGTACCCTTAGTCCAAGCCCCCGACGGCGTGGGTACGATATATGGTACATGTCTATAGTATATTCTCACCTATAATGTCTTCTTATATAGTCCCAATGCTGCGATTTGTAAAAGGATGCTATTCCGCGTCTTGGCTTCAATGACACATGCAGGCATGTCTAGTGCAGTCTATAAGATCGTGATGGTTTGGCCGCCGCTCCAGGTTGCACCTGACTCGAGCCCGATGAAGTAAGAGGCAGAGCCTGGCTCGACGCATATGAACTTGTCCCTGTAAAGCCACTTGGTCAATACAGGATTTGGTGCAGCATGATTTACTAACCATCCACCGGATTCCATATCCCCAATCTTGCTGCCGGCTTCTTGACTAGGATTCCAAACGACGAGGTCCTTGAAGCCTCGAGTGTGGAGCTCGAAAGACACGCTCCCATCTGTGATATTATACTTTCCACCACTCATCGATACTGCATCCTTGTACACGGAATCCGTGAACCCCGTCACATCAACCTCCTGACGTTGTTCCGTCTCCTCAATACCACCTTTGACTTTGTTCAGGTAGGTAAGACCAGTGAGTGGTGTGACCTTAGTAGTGGCTGCGTTGACTGCATAGTAGGTATGAAGAAGTGCTTGGAAGTCGACGTGTTTACCGGATCCGTTGAAGAGATGAAGATCAGTGGAGAGTTGGTGGGCCGCGAGAGTCACCACGTAGGCAAGCTTGAAGTCATAGGGCCAGGCCTTGGAGATAGCCTCAGTTGGTTCAAGCACTGAGAAAGTTACAAACCCTGGGTGAGCTCAAGGGACAGAAAGAGAAAGGGCACGCACCAAGGCTAACTGAAACACCTGCTTCGTTATCCACAATTATACCGGATTTGACGCTGCCCTCGTGAGGAGGGGCTATATGCTGATTCTCCCACTTCCAGATTGATGAACGGGCGAACCCATGCTGAGCCAGGCTGGAATCCTCAGGACGTGAAGGAGGACCAAAGATCGGGAAGACCACAGGAATTCCTCCCCTGACCTGGACCGGCAGTCAGCCCTTGCCCTTGCCCTTGCCTTCGACTCGAAACAACCCACGGGCTTGCTGCCATCGAAGGCAGATTTTGAAGAGACGAATAGGCGCTCTTGAAGGACACCTGATGAAGCAGGCGATTTCCACGAGACAACAGTAGCGCCGTAGAGCAGAATTTGAGCAGAGGCACCCTATACGATCGAAAGGTGAGGGCGGAATACTTCGATCGATCGGGACACACATTTGGATGCTGGAGTTCTACGCGATCTTGCTGAAAATTGACTGGCATTTTCGAGGTCGATGGAGGACTTAGGACGATGGTGGCTGGAGGCGTACTGCGTTGAGGCTGGTCGTAAGGCTGGTCGCATGTCGTCCCTTACCTTGACCCAATACTCTCACTCGCACGACAATACGTGTCGCTAATGGCAATCAAGAAACCTTCGGGATGTATGTACAAGCGTGTGGAGAA
>Ga0307513_10000082_pt1 | contig 131779 bp, 125 predicted proteins | sample 15_EM_MG_FD_202174 | JGI IMG/M metagenome (GOLD analysis project Ga0307513, IMG submission 202174) | Populus trichocarpa ectomycorrhiza microbial communities from riparian zone in the Pacific Northwest, United States - 15_EM | ecosystem: Host-associated > Plants > Roots > Unclassified...
GGTTGGCGACGGGAAGATCGGCGTATTTCGTCAGCCAGGACGTGAGGTCGTCGAACGTCGCCTTGTAGGCGCCGGGGCTCATCAGCTGGCTGAAGGAGAGGTGGCCCAGCAGCGAGGTGTCCTTCACCGCGGCGGTCTGGATCTTGGCTTCGATGAAGTCGCCGCGCTCGGCGGCGTCGAAGGCCGCGGCATAGGCCTTGGCGTCCCATGGAGACAGGGCTTTAGGGCCGGCGAATGCGGGGGAGGACAGGGCGGTGACGCAAACCAGGGCGAAAGCCGCGGTCTGCATGCGCTTGAAGAGCGTCATGCCGTATTTCACGCAGCGCGATATTTCGCGTCCGACGTGTCCTTTTCCCGTGACAGGCAAGGTTCTAAGCGGGGCGGTCGGGTCGATCAAGTCTTTCCGTAAGGGTCAAAAGGTCGCTCCAGGCGCGTTTCTTGGCGCCCGGCTGCCGCAACAGGAAGGCCGGATGCAGGGTCGGCATGGCCGGCAGCTCCAGCGCCCCGTCGGCCGAACGCCATTCGAACCAGCGTCCGCGCAGGGCGAGAATCCCCTCGTCGCGCTTCAGCATCGACTTGGCCGAGGCCGCGCCGGTGAGCAGCAGCAGTCGCGGCTTCACCAGTTCGATGGCGCGCTCCAGGAACGGCGCGCAGACGGCCTGCTCGGCCGGCGAGGGGGTGCGGTTGCCGGGCGGGCGCCAGAAGACGGTGTTGATGATGATCACCCGGTCGGTCAGGCCGGCGGCGGCCAGCATGCGGTCCAGCAACTGGCCGGAGCGGCCGACGAAGGGCTTGCCCTGGATATCTTCTTCCGCCCCTGGGCCTTCGCCGACGATCATCACCGGCGCGTCTGCGACGCCGCGATAGACGACGGCCTGGCGCGCGGCGCCGGCCGACTTCAGCGAGCAGCCGTCGAAGGCCGAGATGGCGGCGGTCAGGGCGTCGAGGTCGCCGGCGGCGCCCGCCGCCCGCCGGGCTTCGATCAGCGCTTCGGAGATATCGGGCGTATTGGCCTGCCGAGGGGCGGCGACGGGCGCCAGGGCGGGCGCCGGCCGCGGCGGGGGCGCGATCTTTCCGGCCGCGATCCGGTCGACAGGCGCGTCCATCAGCATGGCGTCGACGCCGGCGTCCGCCCAGAAGGCCAAAAGGCTCTCGGTGGCGGCCTGGCTCGAGAAGGTGTCGCCGGGAGGCATGGAGCGCGGATGTTCCTAAATCGCCGTTCGACCTTGACCGGCGCCGCGTCACCTTCGAATAAGTCAGCTTAAGGTTCAACGTCGCAGGGGAAATATCGCCGCGACGCATGCCAGGGTGATGGGAGCTAGCACCATGAGTGAAGACGTCGAACGTGAAGCGATGGAGTACGACGTCGTCATCGTCGGCGCCGGCCCGGCGGGCCTGTCCGCGGCGATCCGGCTCAAGCAACTGGCGGAAAAGGCCGGGAAGGAGATCTCCGTCGCGGTGCTCGAGAAGGGCTCCGAGGTGGGGGCCCACATCCTCTCAGGCGCGGTGATCGACCCCAGCGGCATCAGCGAACTGCTGCCGAACTGGCAGGAACTGGGCGTTCCGCTGGAGACCAAGGTCACCCGCGACAAGTTCGTGATGCTGGGCCCGCAGGGCGAGCTCGACGTCAGCTTTCTGCCATTTCCCAAGTGGATGTTGAACCACGGCAACTACATAGCCTCCCTGGGCAACGTCTGCCGCTGGCTGGGCCAGCACGCCGAGGGCCTGGGGGTCGAGATCTATCCCGGCATGGCCGCCTCCGAGGTGGTCTACCGCGAGGACGGCTCGGTGAAGGGCGTGGTCGCGGGCGTCTTCGGCATCGGCAAGGACGGCCAGCCCGGCCCCGACTATCAGCCCGGCATCGAACTTCACGGCAAGTACGTCTTCATCGGCGAGGGCGTGCGCGGTTCGCTCGCCAAGCAGATCCAGGCGAAGTTCGGCCTGACCGAAGGCCGCGAGCCGCAGAAGTTCGGCATCGGCATCAAGGAACTGTGGCAGGTGCCGGACGAGGCCTTCGAGGCCGGCCTGACCCAGCACACCTTCGGCTGGCCGCTGGACAACGCCACCGGCGGCGGCAGCTTCATGTACCACTTCGGCGACAACTACGTGGCCATCGGGTTCGTGCTGCACCTGAACTACAAGAACCCCTGGCTCTCGCCGTTCGACGAGTTCCAGCGCTTCAAGACCCACCCGTCGATTCGCGGGTACCTGGAGGGGGGCAAGCGCATCGCCTATGGCGCGCGCGCCATCACCGAAGGCGGCGCCCAATCCCTGCCGCAGCTCCATTTCCCCGGCGGGGCCCTGCTGGGCTGTTCGGCCGGCATGGTCAACGTCCCGCGCATCAAAGGCAGCCATAACGCGGTGAAGAGCGGCATCCTGGCCGCAGACGCGGCCTTCGCCGCCATCGCCGAAGGCCGCGCCGGCGATTCCCTGACCGGCTACGAAGCGGCCTACAAGACCTCCTCCATCGCCAAGGAGCTGTGGAGCGTCCGCAACTTCAAGCCGCTGTGGTCGAAGTTCGGCACCATCCCGGGCCTCGTCTTGGGCGGCATCGACGCGATGATCGCCACCCTGCTCGGCGGCTGGTCGCCCTGGGGCACCCTGAAGCACGGCAAGTCGGACGCCGAATCCACCGGCCTGGCCAAGGACTATGACCCCATCGTCTATCCGAAGCCGGACAACGTCGTCAGCTTCGACAAGCTGTCGTCGGTGTTCCTGTCGGCCACCAACCACGACGAGGACCAGCCCGCGCACCTGAAGCTGAAGGACCCGACGATCCCCATCGGCGTGAACCTGCCGCGATTTGGCGAGCCCGCGCGGCTCTATTGCCCGGCCGGCGTCTACGAGGTGCTCTACGACGACAAGGGCGAGAACCCGAAGTTCCAGATCAACTTCCAGAACTGCGTCCACTGCAAAACCTGCGACATCAAGGACCCGTCGCAGAACATCGTCTGGACCACCCCGGTGGGCGGCGGCGGACCCAACTATCCGAACATGTAGGCAAGGCGCCGCTTGCTCCGGGGCGCCAAAGCGTCGAGGGTCGCGTCCATGCCTCGTAACGTGCTGTGCTTCGTCGCCCCGCTTTTCCTGCTCTCGGCCTGCGCATCGGCGCCCCAGGCGCCCGCCGATCTGACGAAGGAAGAAGGCGTCGACAGCCGCTCGGCCTACGGCCTCTATCTGGCCGGCGAAGCGGCGTTGAAGGACGGCGCCGCCCACGACGCGGCCCGCCTCTTCGACCGCGCCGAGCAGATGGGCGGCGCCGACCAGATCGGCGAGCGCGCCTTCATGGCCGCCCTGCTGGCCGGCGACGTCGGCCGTGCGGCGACCCTGGCCCCCAAGGACGACGAGGCGACGCCGGGCGGCAAGCGGCTGGGGCGCCTGACGGTGGCCGTCGAAAGCATGGCGACCGGCAAGGCCGATGTGGCGCGCGCGATGCTGAGCGCCGATGATTCGGGTGCTCCGCAGACGGCGGCTTCGGCCCTGCTGGCGCCCTGGGCCGCGGCGTTGGCCGGCGACACCGAAGGCTCCATCGTCCGCCCGGAGGCCGGCGACGATCGCGTGGTCGCCTATTTCGGCCAGTTGGGCCAGGCGACGCTTTTCGAGCGCGCCAAGCGCTACAGCGAGGCCGAGACCGACTTCAAGCTGTTGACCGACGGAGAGTCGGCCGGCGACATCGTCGTCCTGTCCTACGGCGCATTCCTGGAGCGCCGGGATCGGCGGCCGGAGGCCGTGAAGCTCTATGACGCCACCTTGGCGTCGGACCCCAACAACACGGCGATCAGGACGGCGCGGGCGCGGGCGGCGGCCGGGCGTCCTGCACCGCCGACGCCGACCTTGCGGCAGGGCGCGGCCCAGGCCCTGCTGGCGCCTGCGGCCTCGCTGATCGCCGCCAAGCAGCAGCAGCTGGGCCTGGCCTACCTGCGTCTTGTCCTTCGCCTCGATCCGCAACGCGACGAAGCCTGGCTGCTGGTGGGCGACGTGATGAGCGAGGCGGGCGATCTTGCCGCGGCGCGCGACGCCTACCAGCGCCCGGCGCCCGGCAGCGACCAGTATGCGGCCGCCCGCGCCAAGCTGGCGTGGTCCTATCAGGGCGCGGATGAGCCGGAGGTCGCCTTGAAGATGGCCCGGGAGGCCGCCGCCTCGGGCGGCTACGAGGCCCGCCTGACCCTGGCCGACCTGCTGCGGGCGCAGAAGAACTATGCCGAATCCTCGGTCTTGCTCACCGGCCTGATCGCCGAGGCGCCGAATCCGGACTGGCGGCTCTATTACGCGCGCGGCGTCGCCTATGAGCAACTCGGCCGCTGGCCCGATGCGGAGGCCGACTTGCTGGCCGCGCTCAAGATCGAGCCGGACGAACCGGAACTGCTGAACTATCTCGGCTACAGCTGGATCGATCGTGGCGAGCGCCTGCCTCAGGCCATGGCGATGGTGGAGAAGGCCGTGGCGGCCAATCCGAAATCGGGCGCCATGGTCGACAGTCTGGGCTGGGCCTACTACCGGCAGGGCGACTATCGGACGGCGGTGGACAAGCTGGAGGCCGCCGTCGAGCTCGACGCCGGCGACCCCGAGATCAACGACCATCTCGGCGACGCCTACTGGCGGGTCGGGCGGCGCGCCGAGGCCGGCTTCCAGTGGCGGCGCGTGCTGACGCTCGAGCCCGACGACAAGATGAAGGCCAGGGCGGAGGCGAAGATCGCATCCGGTCTCCCCCCGACTGCGTCGGCGCCCGCCAAAGTCGCCGGGCAATAGCCGATGTCGACGCGCGCCTTCGCCGCGGCGAAGATCAACCTCTTCCTGCACGTCGGCGCGCCCGCCGCCGACGGCTACCATCCGCTATGCAGCTTGATGAGCTTCGCCGATATCGGCGACCGCCTTGCGGCCCAACCGGCCGAGACGCTGCGTCTGAACGTGGACGGCCCCTTCGCCGGAGCCCTGGCCGACGCCGACGACAACCTGGTGATGCGGGCGGCCCGGGCGCTGCTGGCCGAGGTGCGCCGCCCGACGGCGCTGGCGAGCCTGTCGCTGCAGAAGAACCTGCCGGTGGCGGCCGGGCTGGGCGGCGGGTCCAGCGACGCGGGGGCGGCCCTGCGCCTGCTGCGGACCGCCTTCGAGGCGCCGGTGTCCGACGCGCGCCTGCAGGAGATCGCCGCGACCCTGGGCGCCGACGGCCCGGCCTGCCTCTGGGGCGCGCCGGTGATCGCGCAGGGGCGGGGAGAGCGCCTATCGCCCGTCGGGCTGTTGCCGGTGATGGACGCCGTGCTGGTCAACCCTGGCGTCCCGGTGTCGACCGCAGAGGTCTATGCCGCCTACGACGGGGGGGCGGAGTTCGGAGACGTCACGCCGCCGCCGTTGCCGGATACGTTCGAGAACGTGGCCGAGGCGGCGTCCTGGCTCCGCCGGCAACGCAACGACCTGCAGGCCTCGGCGGTCGCCCTGGCCCCGGAGATCGGCGACGTGCTCCAGACCCTGGTCGACGAGCCTGAGACCCTGATGGCCCGCATGTCGGGATCGGGGTCCACGGTCTTCGCCATCTGCGGCAGCGACGTGGAGGCCGAGGGCCTGGCCGAGCGTGTCGAGGCGCTGGCCCCGAACTGGTGGGTGCGGCGCTGCCGCCTCGGCGGCCCGTGGCCGGACGAGACCTGAGCCGGGCCTGGCTTCCCCTCTGATCGTCATGGCCGGGAGGAGCCCGGCGACGACGTCCCGGTTGAGAGCCGAGCGTTCCCCAAAACGAAAACGGGGGCCCCGAAGGACCCCCGTTCCGTAGCATTACTCGTCTCTCCCCGAGAATGCGACCTTAGGAGTGATACGCCCGCTCGCCGTGCTCGACGATATCCAGGCCTTCCTCCTCGGTGTCCGCCGAGACGCGGATGCCGACGGTGTACTTGATGATGAAGAAGACGATGGAGCTGGCGATCGCCGACCAGGCGATGGTGACCAGGACGCCCTTAACTTGGGCCATAACCTGGGTGCCCATCACATAGGCCGCCGTGTCGCAGGTGGAGATGTCCCCATCGGCCGCGCAGGTCGTGTAGTCGACCACGCCGGCCCCACCGAGGTGCGGCGCGACCAGGATGCCCGTGGCGATGGCGCCGATGATCCCGCCGATCGCGTGGATGCCGAAGGCGTCCAGGCTGTCGTCGTACTTCAGCGCGCTCTTGATGGTGGAGCAGAAGAAGATGCAGATCGGGCTGACGACGAGGCCGAGAACCACCGCGCCGACCGGGCCTGCGAAGCCTGCCGCCGGGGTGACGGCCACGAGGCCCGCCACGATCCCGGACGCCATGCCCAGCATGCTGGCCTTCTTACGGGTGATCCACTCGACCGCGACCCAGGAGATGCCGGCCGCAGCCGTCGCCACCAGGGTGTTGATCATCGCCAGGGCGGCGTAACCGTTGGATTCCAGGTTCGAGCCGGCGTTGAAGCCGAACCAACCCACCCACAGCAGGCCGGCGCCGACGAAGGTCAGGGTCAGCGAGTGCGGCAGGATCGGTTCCTGCGGGTAGCCCTTGCGGGGGCCGAGGATCAGGGCGCCGCAGAGGGCCGCGATGCCGGCGTTGATGTGGACGACGGTGCCGCCGGCGAAGTCGAGGGCGCCGAAGCCCCAGATCAGGCCGGACTTGATCGCATCCTTGGGCGCGTTGGCGATCGCGTCCGGACCCGGCCACCACCAGACCATGTGGGCCATCGGGTAGTAGGACAGCAGCGGCCACAGGATGGCGAAGATCACGACGGCGGCGAACTTCATCCGTTCGGCCACGCCGCCCAGGACGAGGGCGGCGGTGATGCAGGCGAAGGTCATCTGGAAGCAGATGAACACCAGTTCGGGGATCATCACGCCGGTGGAGAAGGTCGCCACCAGGCTGGCGGGCGTGACGTCCTTCATGAACAGGCGCGAGAGCCCGCCGAAGAAGGTGTCATGGCTTCCGCCGTCGGTGAACGACAGGCTGTAGCCCCAGAAGATCCACGCGATCATGCCGATCACGGTCACGGTGGACACATGCATCAGCATCGAGAGCATGTTCTTCTGACGCACCAGGCCGCCGTAGAAAAGGGCGAGGCCGGGCAGGATCATCAGGAGAACGAGGACCGTGGAAACGAGCATCCACGAGGTGTCGCCCTTGTCGGGCGTAGGTGCGGGCGCGGCCGCGGGTGCGGCCTCGGCGGCGGGCGCCGCAGCAACGGCGGGCGCCTCAGCCGCCGGCGCGGCCGCTTCCGGAGCGGCTTCGGCGGCGGGAGCAGCGGCCGCCGGTGCGGCCGCAGGCGCAGCTGCTTCCTGCGCCATGGCGGCCGGCGCCAACGCGCCTCCCGCGATCATGGCCGCGAGCGCAACGCCCGCAAGCCCTTTGAAACTAAATGACTTCATTCCTGAATCCCCTGTCCAGATGAGTTGCGGCTAGAGCGCCGACGCGCCGGTTTCGCCGGTGCGGATGCGCACGGCGTCTTCGACGTTCAGGACGAAGATCTTCCCGTCGCCGATCTTGCCGGTCGCGGCGGCGGCCTTGATGGCCTCCACGGCCTTGGCTGTAGCGGCGTCGTCGACGACCACTTCCAGCTTCACTTTCGGCACGAAATTCACCTGGTACTCCGCCCCCCGATAGATTTCGGTCTGCCCCTTTTGTCGCCCGTAACCTTTGACTTCTGAGACCGTCAGCCCCTCGACGCCGGCGGCGACGAGCGCTTCGCGCACATCGTCCAGCTTGAAAGGTTTGACGACCGCTATGATCAATTTCATCGCTCGCTCCCGCGCGGCCCGTGAGCTGGGCGCGCGCCCCTCGTGATTGGTCCAGCCGCCACGGATGCCCAGTTCCGAAAGCGCGACGGCAACCAGGACGCTATCGACGGCAAGCGCGGGGGAGGCCTGGCCCGGTAACTTCTCGGCAAGGAAAGCCCCTCGGCGCCGTTTTTTTATGCATTATTGGTCGGCGGAGACCGGAAATTAGGCGGCAATCGCCCACGGTCTGGGCGTCGAAGGCGGCGGTGCGGTGAAATTGCGGCGGCGCGGTGACCGATTTTCACGAAGCCGTGAGCGGGGCAACTGCCGGCTTCGCCGTGCGTAATGAGGCCGACGCATCCGTCTGGAGAAAGCGAGGTGCGGGTACCTGGGGCAGGACGCCAACCCAAGAGGATCTGATGCTTTTCACTCGCCTGATGACCGCCGCAGCCGCCATCACCCTGACCGCAGGCGTCGCTACGGCCCAGACCGCCGCCACTCCATCGACGGCCGCTGCTCCTAAATCCTCCGCCCAGGCGCCGATGGCGACCCCAGGGGGGCCGGCGGCTGGGATGGAGAGTTCCGGCGCCGCCAAGGTCGTGGCCAAGGGCGACATCATCGACACCGCCAGGGCCTCGGGCCAGTTCAACACATTCCTGAAGGCGGCGGAGGCCACGAACCTGACCTCGGTGCTGAAGACCAATAAGAACCTGACGGTCTTTGCGCCCAACGACGCCGCCTTCGCCGCCCTTCCGGCCGGCGAACTGGACCGCCTGATGGCTGACAAGCCGCAACTTCAGAAGCTGCTGACGCACCACGTCGTGAACGCCCGGGTCGACTCGAGCAAGATCAAGAACGCCCGCGGCGCGGTGACCACCGTGGCGGGCGACCAGCTCCAGCTGGACGGCAGCGGCGACACCTTGCTGGCCGGCAACGCCGACATCATCCAGCCCGACGTCATGGCCAGCAACGGCATCATCCATGTCGTCGACAAGGTGATCATGCCCGGCGCGATGGCGGCCAGTTCGAGCGGAGCGTCGGCTTCGGCCACCGCGGCGCAGCCGGCCGAGCCAGCCGCTCCGCAAGCGCCCGCCGCCGCCGGGGCGGCCCCCAAGAAGCAGTAAGCGTTCGTCCGACAGCCGAGGGGCTGGAGGGCTTCATCAACCAGGAGCGAACACCATGATCATGAGACATCTGCTTACCGCCGTCGCCGCCTCCGCCCTGCTTGGCGGGGCGGCCATGGCCCAGGACGCCGCGACCACCAGTTCGGACGCGACGGCGGGCGAGACGACCGCCGGCCCGCCCTCGACGCCGCCGACCGATCCGGCCGCCAGCGCGCCCGCCACCCCGTCGGAGTCGGGAACGGCCGGGGCCTCTTCGTCCACCGACACGGCGGTGAACCCACCTGCTCCGGCCGCGGCCAACTCCGCGGCGTCGGTATCGACGGACACCTCGGCCTCGACCTCCACGGACGCGGCGACGCCGCCGCCGGCGACCGTGACGCCGACGACCCTGACCAACGGCCCGGTGGCCGACACCCCGGAGAACCGTGCGAAGTACAAGCCCCTGTCGCACGCCGGTCAGCGCAGCAAACCCAAGGGTAATTAGGCAGGCCTCGCGCGGCTTGAAGCCGAAGTCGGCGGGCCCTATGGTCCGCCGACTTTTTTTGCGTCTGCGAACAAGCCCTCATGTCTTCCGAAAAGCCGCTTTCGTTTCAGGGACTGATCCTGAAACTCCATGACTATTGGAGCCGCCAGGGCTGCGTGATCCTGCAGCCGCACGACGTAGAGGTCGGCGCCGGCACGCTGCATCCGGCCACGGTGCTTCGCGCCTTGGGGCCAAAGCCTTGGCGCGCGGCCTATGTGCAGCCTTCGCGGCGGCCCGGCGACGGGCGCTACGGCGAAAATCCCAACCGCCTGCAGCACTATTATCAGTACCAGGTGATCCTGAAGCCGAACCCCGACAACCTGCAGGACCTCTACCTGGGTTCGCTGGAGGCCATCGGCCTCGACACCCGCCTGCACGACATCCGATTCGTCGAGGACGACTGGGAGAACCCGACCGTCGGCGCCTGGGGCCTCGGCTGGGAAGTCTGGTGCGACGGGATGGAGGTGACGCAGTACACCTATTTCCAGCAGGTGGGCGGACTGGACGTCTTCCCGGTGTCGGGCGAACTGACTTACGGGCTGGAACGGCTGGCGATGTACCTGCAGGGCGTCGACCACTTCACCGACCTGGCGTTCAACGATCCGGACGGCCCGTTCCCGCAGACCTATGGCGACGTTTTCCTGGAGAACGAACGCCAGCAGTCCACCGCCAATTTCGACGGCTATGACGTCGAGACCCTCAAGCGGCAATTCGCCGACATGGAGATCCAGGCGCCGCGCCTGCTGGCCATGAAGGGGCCGCAGGGCCAGGCGTTGGTGCTGCCGGCCTATGACCACGTGCTGAAGGCCAGCCACCTGTTCAACCTGATGGACGCCCGCGGCGCCATCGCCGTCGCCGAACGCCAGAGCTACATCGGCCGCATCCGCGACCTGACCAAGATGTGCGCCCTGGCCTGGGTCGCCAACGAGGAGGCCGGCGGCGCGCCGACGCCGTCCGATGCGGTCAAGGTCGCCTAACCATGCCGCAACTCCTGCTCGAACTTTTCTCCGAAGAGATTCCCGCCCGCATGCAGGCCCAGGCCGCCAAGGACCTGGACCGCATGGTGCGCGAGCGGCTGGCCGCCGAGGGGCTGCTGCCTGAAGCCCTGGCGGCGTTCGGGGGCCCCCGCCGTCTGACCCTGGTGGCCGAAGGCCTGCCGGCCGCCCAGGGCGACCGCACCGATGAGCGCAAGGGCCCGCGCGTCGGCTCGCCCGACCAGGCGATCGAGGGCTTCCTGCGCTCGACGGGCCTGACCCGCGACCAGTTGGTCGAACGCGACGGGCTCTATTTCGCGTCGATCCGCAAGACCGGCCGCCCGACGCCGGAGATCATCGCCGAGATCGTCGAGGCCGTGGTGCGCGACTTCCCATGGCCCAAGTCGATGACCTGGGGCGAGGGGACCCTGCGCTGGGTCCGGCCGTTGAAACGCATCCTCTGCGTCTTCGACGGGCAGGTCGTGCCCTTCGCCATCGACGGGCTGGAGAGCGGCGCGGTCACCGAGGGCCACCGGTTCATGGGGACGGGGCGTCCCTTCAGCGCCAAGTCGTTCGACGCCTACCGCGACGGCTTGCTCAAGCATTTCGTCGTCCTCGATCCCGAAGAGCGCAAGGATCGGATCATGGACGCCGCGCGCACGCTGACGTTCGCCCGCGGCCTGGAACTGGTGGAGGACGACGGTCTTCTGGCCGAGGTGGCGGGGCTGGCCGAATGGCCGACGCCGATCCTGGGGAACATGGACCCGGCGTTCCTGGACCTGCCCCCGGAGGTGATCCGCACCTCCATGCGCAATCACCAGAAGTATTTCGCCGTGCGTGACGGCAAGACCGGCAAGCTGGCGCCGCATTTCGTGACGGTTGCCAACATCGCCGCCCCCGACGCCGGCAAGGCGATCGCCGCCGGCAACGCCCGGGTGCTGTCGGCGCGCCTGAACGATGCACGGTTCTTCTGGAACGAAGACCGCAAGCTGACCCTGGAGCAGCGCGTCGAGAAGCTGACCGGCGTGACCTTCCACGCCAAGCTCGGCGCCGTCGGCGAGCGGGTCGAGCGCATCGAGATGCTGGCCAGGGACATCGCACCCAAGGTCGGCGCCGACGTCGCCAAGTCCGTGCTGGCCGCCCGACTGTCGAAGTCGGACCTGGTCACCGGCATGGTGGGCGAATTCCCCGAGCTTCAGGGCGTCATGGGCGGCTACTACGCCAAGGCCGAGGGCCTGAGCAGCGTGGTGGCCGAGGCTATCCGCGACCACTATCGACCGGTGGGGGCGGGCGACGAGATCCCCGACGCGCCGGTGACCATGGCCGTCGCGCTCGCCGACAAGCTCGACACCCTGACGGCGTTCTTCGCCATCGGCGAGAAGCCGACCGGCTCGCGCGATCCCTACGCCCTGCGGCGCTCGGCGCTGGGCCTGATCCGCATCCTGCTGGGCGCCGAGGCGCGCGCGCCGGTCCGCCAGTTGGTGGAGTCCTGGTACGACTCGCTGCGCTGTTTCGTCGATCCCGGCCGTGCGCTCTACGTCTCCGTCCCCGGCTTCACCGCCTATCTCGGAGCCCGCGCGCGATCGGAATCCCGCGAGTTCACCGTCTACGTCGAGGAATTCACCGACGCCCTGCTGCGCACCACGCCGCGTGTGGTGGCGATGACCCGCGAAGTGGACATGGAGATCGACCGCCTCAGCCGCTCGGGCCAGGCGGCCCACGGCAAGGTGCTCTACGAGTTCCGCCCCTACGCCGAGGTGGTGGAGGAGGTGCTCGCCTTCCTGGCCGACCGCCTGAAGGTGCTGCTGCGCGACCAGGGCAAGCGTCACGACCTGGTGGACGCGGTCTTCGCCCTGGGCGACGACGACCTGGTGCGGATCGTGGCCAGGGTCGAGGCGCTGGATCGCTTCCTGGCGACCGAGGACGGCGCCAATCTGCTGGCCGGCTACAAGCGGGCCACCAACATCCTGCGCGCCGAGGAGAAGAAGGGCGCCCTGCCGTCGGGCGATCCCGCCGTGATGGTCGGTGCGCCGCCCGAGGAGGTTGCGTTGCTGGAAGCGCTGCGCAAGATCAAGGCGCCGGTCGCCCAGGCGCTGGACGCCGAGGACTTCGCAGGCGCCATGCGCGCCTTATCGGGTCTGCGCGGGCCCGTGGATGCGTTCTTTGAGAAAGTGCTGGTCAACGCCGAGGTCGCCGCAGACCGCGACAACCGGCTTAAGCTTTTGGTTCAGGTCCGCGAGGCAATGGGTCGCGTCGCGGATTTCTCGCTGGTGAATGGGTAAGAGGGACAGATGGCCGAAGCCCTGACGATGACGCGGTGGGTCTACGCCTTCGGCGGCGGAAGCGCCGACGGCGACCGGGAAATGAAGAACCTGCTGGGAGGCAAGGGCGCCAATCTGGCCGAGATGTCGTCCCTGGGCCTGCCGGTGCCGCCCGGCTTCACCATCACCACCGAGGCTTGCGTCCACTACTACGCCAACGCCAGCACCTATCCCGCCGAGCTGAAGACCCAGGTCGCCGCCGGCCTGGCGCGCGTCGAGGAACTGACGGGGAAGAGCTTCGGCGACGCTGCCAATCCGCTGCTGGTCTCGGTGCGCTCGGGCGCCCGGGCCTCCATGCCGGGCATGATGGACACCGTCCTCAACCTGGGCCTCAACGACAAGACGGTGGAGGGCCTGGCCAAGCTGTCGGGCGACCGTCGCTTCGCCTTCGACTCCTATCGTCGCTTCATCCAGATGTACTCCAACGTGGTCCTCGACCTCGACCACCACATGTTCGAGGAGATCCTGGACGAGCATAAGGATCGCCTGGACGTCAGCATCGACACCGGCCTCACCGCCGACGACTGGGAACGGGTGGTGACCGACTACAAGGCCCTGGTGGAACGCGAGCTGGAACGGCCTTTCCCGCAGGATCCGCAAGACCAGCTTTGGGGCGCGGTGGGCGCGGTGTTCGCCAGCTGGATGAACGACCGGGCGAAGTTCTATCGCCGCATGCACGACATTCCCGAAAGCTGGGGCACCGCCGTCAACATCCAGTCGATGGTGTTCGGCAACATGGGCGACTCCTCGGCGACGGGCGTGGCCTTCACCCGCAATCCGTCCACCGGCGACAACCGCCTCTACGGCGAGTTCCTGATCAACGCCCAGGGCGAGGACGTGGTGGCGGGCATCCGCACGCCCCAGTCCCTGACCAAGGCCGCGCGCGAGGAGATGGGCGAGAAGTCGCCGTCCATGGAAGAGGCGCTGCCCGACGTCTTCAAGCAGTTCAAGGCGGTGGTCGAGAAGCTCGAGCACCACTACCGCGACATGCAGGACATCGAGTTCACGGTCGAGCAGGGCCGGCTCTACATGCTGCAGACCCGCAACGGCAAACGCACGGCCAAGGCTTCGCTGAAGATCGCCGTGGACCTGGCCAGCGACGGCGTGATCACCCAGGAAGAAGCGGTGATGCGGATCGAGGCCTCCCAGCTCGATCAGCTGTTGCACCCCACCATCGATCCGGCCAGTCCCCGCACCGTCGTCGCCACGGGCCTGCCGGCGTCGCCCGGCGCGGCCACCGGCCAGGTGGTGTTCGACGCCGACGAAGCCGAGCGGCTGGCCGGTTCCGGCGAGGCGGTGATCCTGGTCCGTGACGAAACCAGCCCGGAGGACATCCATGGCATGCACGCGGCCAAGGCGATCCTGACGGCGCGCGGCGGCATGACCAGCCACGCGGCCGTGGTGGCGCGCGGCATGGGGCGTCCCTGCGTTTCCGGCGCCAGCGAGGTCTATATCGACGACAAGGCGCGCGAGTTCCGCGCCCGCGGCAAGGTCTACAGGGCCGGCGACGTCATCACCGTCGACGGGTCGCGCGGCGAGGTGCTGGACGGCGCTGTCAAGATGATCGAGCCGGAGCTGACCGGTGATTTCTCGACCCTGATGGTCTGGGCCGACAAGATCCGGCGCCTGAAGGTGCGCGCCAACGCCGAGACGGCGCAGGATGCGGCCACCGCCCGGCAGTTCGGCGCAGAGGGCATCGGCCTGGTCCGGTCCGAGCACATGTTCTTCGACGCGGTGCGGATCGCCGCGGTGCGGGAGATGATCCTCGCCGACGACCGTCCGGGGCGCGAGGCGGCGCTGGCCAAGATGCTGGTCATGCAGCGCGAGGACTTCATCGAGCTCTTCAAGATCATGGAGGGCCTGCCGGTGACCTTCCGGCTGCTCGACCCGCCGCTCCACGAGTTCCTGCCGCATACCGCCGAGGAGGTCGCCGCCGTGGCCCAGGCCACCGGCCTCGACCCCGCCAAGCTGTTGTCGCGCGCCAAGGAACTGCACGAGGTCAACCCGATGCTCGGGCATCGCGGCTGCCGCCTGGGGGTGGCCTATCCCGAGATCTACGAGATGCAGGTCCGCGCCATCATCGAGGCGGCCTGCGAAGTGGTGGCCGCCGGCCATCCCGCGCCGATCCCGGAGATCATGCATCCGCTGGTGGCCAAGGGTTCGGAGATGAAGTTCCTGCGCGAACTGACCGACCGCATCGCCCGGCAGGTGATCGCCGAAAAGAGCTGCACGATCGATTATCGGGTCGGCACCATGATCGAGCTGCCGCGGGCGGCGATCCGCGCCGACGACCTGGCCGAGCATGCCGAGTTCTTCTCCTTCGGCACCAACGACCTGACGCAGACGACCTTCGGCATCAGCCGCGACGACTCCGGGCGTTTCCTCAACGCCTATATCGAGAAGGGCATCTTCGAGAAGGACCCCTTCGTCAGCCTCGACCAGGAGGGCGTCGGCGACCTGATCCGCATCGCCGCCGAGCGCGGCCGCAAGACGCGGCCCGACGTCAAGCTGGGCATCTGCGGCGAGCACGGCGGCGACCCCGCCTCGATCGAGTTCTGCGAGAAGATCGGCCTCGATTACGTCAGTTGCTCGGCCTACCGCGTGCCGATCGCCCGGCTCGCCGCCGCCCAGGCCGCGATCGGCGAGCGCGAGAAGGACCGCTAGGCTTCAGAACCGCGAAGCTGTCAGCGTGACGTCGGCGGCCCGCCATTGGTCGTCGAACGTCCGCTGGATCGCGGCCGCGTCGTCTGTTTTTCCCTGGGCGCTCAGGGCCTGTCGAAGGCCGAACAGGGCCCAGCCGTCCTGGCGATAGGTCTTCAGGCTCTCGCGATAGACCGCTTCGGCCTCCGCCGGGCGCTTGGCGTCCACCAGGGCGGCGCCCAGCAGGTGGCTCACCGGCTGATGCCAGTACGGCGGCTCGGTATAGGGCAGGGCGTGTTCCATCGCCGCGGCCTCGCGGAACCGGGCGATCGCGCCGTCAAGGTCGCCACGCTTGCGGGCGATCTCGCCTTCCAGCAGCGCCAGGGACAGCCGCGCCATGGCTGAGGCCGGCACGCCCATGGCTTCGATCTTCGAATAGTCGGCCTTGGTCAGCGCCCTGAGCCGACGCCGGTCGCCGGAGGCCGCGCGCAGCTTGCCGGTGTTGGCGTGGGCAAAGCCCTGCGCGTAGGTCCAGATCGCCCTGTCGAGCGACAGCTCCTTGGGCGGCGCGGGCTCCGCCAACACGGCGTCCCAGCGGCCGAACCGAACCTCGGTGACCACGGGCGTGAACACATAGACCTCGGCGATCGGCAACTGCTTAGCCAGGTTGACCGCGTCGACCGCCTTCACCAGTCGCCTGGCGGCGTCGATGGCCGCCGCGTGGCGCCCCTGCATCTCCGACGAGGTCCAGAGGAAGTGGATGTTGTGGCCGTAGTATCCCGCCGGATAGAAGCCCTGGGCGCGGCAGGTGGCGATGTAGTCCTCGTCGACCTTCGCGGCCAGCTCGTTGACGCGCGCCGCATCGGCGTAGCGGCCGACGCGGTAGTAGATATGGCTGGGCATGTGCACGATGTGGCCGGCCTGCGGCATCAGCACCAGGAGCCGGTCGGCCGCCGCCTCCGCCCGTTCCGGCGTCGTGGAGGCCTCGACCGCGTGGATATAGAGATGGAGCGCCCCGGGATGGTCGGGAGCGCGGGCCAGGACGTGTTCGAGGGTCGCGACGATCTCCGCCCCATGGCCACGTGGGGTCGCGCCGTCGGCTTCCCAATAGTTCCAAGGCTGGGTGTCCATCATCGCCTCGGCGTAGAATGTCGCGGCGTCGAGGTCGTCGGGATAGGCCTTGGAAAGCTCGCCCATCGCCTGGGCGAACGCTGCGTCCAACGCGGCGCGGTCAGCCTTGGGATCGGGGCTGTAGCGTTTCGCCAGGGCCGAGATCCAGGCGCGCTCGGCCGGCGAGGCTGCGGCTGAAAGGGCCTCGGCCTTCTGCAGCGACTCCCAGGCCGGCGCCACGGCGTCGCCGGGCATCGGCATATTGATATTGGAGCCGAGCGCCATGGCCACGCCCCACCAGCAGATCGCGCAACTGGGATCGAGCCGGGCGGCCTCGCGGAACGAGCGGATCGCCTCGGCATGGTTGAAGCCGAACATCAGCTTCACACCCTGGTCGAACAGCGCCTGGGTCTGGGGATTGGTGGTCGAGATCGGGTGATGGTGTGCGCCCAGCCCGGTGAACACCGGCGCGCCGGGCTTGTCGGCCTGGCCCATGTAGAGCGACGGCATGGGCGACATGCGCATCGACGCCATCGGTCCGCTCATGGCGCCGTGGTCGTGATCGGGGGGCCGGTCTTGCGCACGGGCGAGGGGAGCGAGCAGGCACATGGCCATCGCTAAGGCGGCGCTCGAAAATAGGTGGAATGGGCTACGCATGGCTACTGCTCCTTCTGAAGGGAGCTCAGTCTCGCCGAGCCGCGCCAGCATCCGCCTTCGCGGGTGATCAGGCAAGGCGCCGCTTCCGCCGCCGGCGGCCGTCGTGGCGCGACTTTTTACCTGACAGGAGGGGGCAAGTCTGGCCTCATCGCCCGACAGGCGGAGGGCATATATGACTCAGTTCGATCCGGCCGCCGCCACGGCGGCCTATCTGGCGCAGTTGCCGCCGGAGGTTCACGCGCGCGCCCAGGCCTATACCCAGGGCGACCACTGGATCCTGCTTGGGGACGCCGCGGTTTCGGTGGCGATCGCCTGGTTCGTGTTGCGCTCGGGCCTGCTGGTGGGCATCCGGTCGCGCCTCGAGAGCGAGCGCCCGCGACCCTGGCTGACGGCCCTGTTGTCGGCCCTGGTCTATTTCCTGGTCGAAGCCGTGCTGACCTTGCCGTGGAGCATCTACTCCGTCTGGCGCCGCAACACCTTGTACGGCATGACCAGCCAACCCTTCGCCGGCTGGCTGACCGAGCAGGCGATGAGCATCGCCATCAGCACGGTCTTGACGGTGCTGCTGGTGGGCGTGCTCTACGCGCTGGTGCGGCGGGCGCCACGAACCTGGTGGCTCTGGGGCGCGGGCGTGACCAGCGCGCTGATGGCGGTGTTCTCGGTGGCGGCCCCGGTCGTCCTGCTGCCGCTGTTCAACAATTTCAAGCCGGCCCCGCCCGGCCCCGTGCGCGAAGCCGTGGTGCAGCTGGCCAAGGCCAACGGCGTGCCCTCGGACAAGATCTACATCTACAACGGCTCCAAGCAGTCCAACGCCTATACCGCCAATGTGTCGGGGTTGTTCGGCACCGCCCAGGTGGCGATGAGCGATGTGATGTTCACCAAGGGCGCCGATGTCGCCGAGGTGCGGGCGGTGGTCGGTCACGAGATGGGGCACTACGTCCTGAAGCACACCCTGTGGGCGGCGCTGGGCATGTCCTTGCTGACCCTGGCCGGCTTCTTCCTGGTCGACCGGCTGTTTCCGAAGGTGCGCGGGTGGACGCATGCCAAGGGTGTCGGCGACATCGCCGATCCGGCCGGCCTGCCGATCATCGGCCTGATCATCACCGTGCTGAGTCTGCTGTCGGAGCCGCTGCACAATGTCGTTTCCCGCGACATGGAAGCCGCCGCCGATCGGTTTTCGCTGGAGCGCGTGAATGAGCCCGACGGGCTGTCGCGGGCCCTGGTGAAGACCATCGAGTACCGTGCGGCGACGCCGTCGAAGCTGGAGGAGGCGATCTTCTACAGCCATCCGGCGGTCGGAACGCGCATCCGCCGGGCGATGGAGTGGAAGGCCGCGCACCCGCCGACCGGGGGCGGCTGAACCGCTCGCCCAGGTGTGGCTTGCCGACCATGGCCACGCTCGGCCCGCGTTCGGCCGGACAATGGTCGCCATCCTGCCGCGATTGCCGGTGATCCGGATCGTGCCCCGGACGCATGGTGGAGAGACCGTCCGAACAGGCCTCGCGTCGGATGGCTGGCGACGCAGGCCTTTCCGGGGTCGAGCCCTCCCTCTCGTGGGGAGGGCTTTCCTTTGAACCTATTCGCGAAGCAGGGGCAGGGAGAGGCCCGACACCGGGCGTGCGCCCAGCACTTCGCGGCGGAACCGGAAAAGCTCCGCCGGGCGGCCGCCGGTTTCGGAATCCAGTCGTCCAAGGCCCTCGACGAGTTCGGCCCGTTCGAGGGCGCGGCGGAAGTTCTGCTTGTGCAGCGGAATGCCGGCGATGGCCTCCACCGCCCGTTGCAGCGCCGACAGCGTGAAGGCCTCGGGCATCAGTTCGAAGGCGACCGGGCGGTATTTCAACTTGCCGCGCAGACGGCTGAGGCCGGTGGCCAGGATGCGGCGGTGGTCGGACAGCATCGGCTCGCCCAGGGCCGCGGCCAGCGGCTCGGTCGCGGCGGGGGCGCGTTCCCCCCGGTCGCGGGCCGCCTCCAGCGCCAGGCCGGCTTCGTACAGCAGCTCGTAGCGTTCCAGCACGCGTTCCTCGTTCCAGGGCGCGCCGTCCAGGGCGAACAACAGCCGCGTGCGGGCCAGGCGTTGCTGGCTGCGATCGCTGCCCGGCGTATCGGCGGCCCAGCGCAGCAGGGTCGGGGCGATGGCGTCGATGGCCGGCGGGCGTCCGGCGCGCCAGTCCTCCCACGGAAAGAACCGCGACCAGGCCGACCATTCGGTGTCGGGGGCCGAGGTGTCGACCGCCGCCGGGGTCAGGGCCAGGTAGCCCACCGACATGACCCGCGCCGCCCGCGACCCGTCGCCCATGTCGGCCAGCGGCGCGTCGCGACCCTTGTCGCCGAACGTGTAGAGCTGTTCGACATAACCCAGCTCGAAGCGGGTCTGCTCGTTGACGAAGGCGCGCAGGGCCAGTTCGAAGGTCCGGTGGCCCTCGGGGTCGAAGGGGCCGAAAGGCAGGCCCTTCAGTTCCGACACTTCGCCGTCGCCCGATCGGCGCTGGCGCACGGTCAGGACGACGGCCTCGCCGTCGCGGATCGCCACCACCACCGCTGAAAGGCCGATGACGACAGGGCTGTCCATGGCTGTGCGTTTCACCGATGACGGGCCGCGAAGTCGAACGGCGCGCCGATGATGTAGCCGTCGCCGCCCATTGCCGCCACCGCGTCGACCATCCGACCGCGGCGGCCGAGCATGTCGTCGGCCAGGGAGACGATGCGGCGGTTGGGATAGGCGTGCGGCGCGGCCTTGCGCATGGCCATGGCGATGGTCGTTTCGTCCACCGCCGGGCTGCGTTCGCAGGCGAGCACGAAGGCGCTGGCGGTGGAGCGGCTGATGCCGGCCCAGCAGTGGATGAGCATGGGCGCGGTCTCGTCCCACAGCCGTCCGAACGCCAGGAGTTGCACCACCACGCCTTCGTCGGGCGCGACCATGCCGTCCACGGACTGGACGATATCGTTCACCCCCAGCTTCAGGTGACGATCCGGCGTCAGGCCGGCGGGCGTCGCGATCATGCTGGCGGGGTCGAGCAGGGTGATCATGTGGGATGGGCGCCGCTGGGCGATCACCTGTTCCACCTTGTCGAGACCGCAGACGATCAGGGTCATGTGGCCTCTCGCTCCGTATCGAAGGCGGCGGGGACGCCCTGGAAGCCGGCGGCCTCCGACAGCACGTTGTAACGGCGAATGTAGCGCGCCTGGGCCTCGGCGGCGGGCCAGGGCTCGATCTTCAGGGCGTAGCCGGCCGGCGGGGCGCCGAAGAACTCCAGGGACTCGGCGTGGCTGAATCCCGCCAGCTGGTTGGCCTCGAAGAAGGCGCAGGCCCGGTCAGCCCGCTTGATCAGCGCCTTGATCGGCGCAGGCGCCCTGGCGGGCAGGCCGAAACGGACATGGATCGCGCCGTCCAACCGGTCCTCGAAGGTGCGGTAGTCGAGGCCGAGCGCGGCCTTGAACGGCGAGATCATGTCGCCGATCACATACTCCGGGGCGTCGTGCAGCAGGGCGGCCAGTCGCCAGCGCGGTTCGACGTCCGGCTGGATGTGGGCCATGATCTCCTCGACGACGATGGAGTGCTGGGCGACGGAGAAGGCGTTCTCGCCCAACGTCTGCCCGTTCCAGCGCGCGACCCGGGCCAGGCCATGGGCGATGTCCTCGATCTCGATGTCCATCGGCGACGGATCGAGCAGATCCAGCCGCCGACCCGACAGCATCCTCTGCCACGCCCTCGGTTCGGATTTTGCGCGACGCAGCCCTTTCCTCACCGATGCGTTCCCTCCACAGTCAAGGTGGTGACTGACCCCAGGCGTCGAAAAAGATCAATGCACAGCCGCATGACTGGGGCGCAAGGTCGCCAAAAGGCGAGGAAAGCAGATGAGCTGGGCTAGAATAATGGCGCCCCTCTCAGGGGGCGAAAGCGATAAGGCCGTCGTCGCCGCCGCCGCGATGCTGGCGCAACCCTTCGGCGCGGAACTGGCCGGTGTCTACACGCCTGCCGACGTCGCCGACGTCATGCCATGGATGGGCGAGGGGTTCCTCGGCGGGGTTCAGACCGTGGCGCTGGAATCCTTGAAGGAAGCTGCCGCCGTGGGCGGGAAGAGCGCCCAAGGCGTGCTCGATGCGTGCGACTACGCCAAGAAGAGGTTCGTTTGGCTGCAGACGCCCGTCTGGGCGGGGCTTTCGGCCGAAAGCCGGCTATCGGACGTCGTGGTGTTCACCAACGACGCCGCGCGCGGGCGCGGGCCCCTGGCCGAGGCGTTCCAGCAGACGGTCGCCGACGAGCAGAGGCCGGTGGTGATCGCCCGTGAGGGCCTGAGGGTCGGCGGCACGGTGGCGGTGGCGTGGGACGGCGGCAAGGAGGCCTCGCGCGCCGCACGGCTGGCGATGCCGTTGCTGGAAAAGGCGGCCCGGGTGCTGATCCTCGTCGCGCCGAAGGCGACGTCGAGGACGTTCGATCCGCTTCAGCTCCAGGCCTACTACGGCGCGCGCGGCGTCGTCACCGAACTCAAGGTCTTGACGGAAACCTGCGCCGCGCCGTCCCTGTTGCAAGCCGCGACGGAGTCGAGCGTCGATATCCTGGTGGCCGGCGCGTTCGGCCATCCGCGGCTGCAGGAGTTTATTTTCGGGGGCGCGACGCGCACCTTTTTGAACTCCGACACCCCGTCGCTGTTTCTGTCTCACTAGTTGTCGAAAGAGTTGGAACACATGTCCCTGTCGCGCATCGTCATGCGGCTTGCCCGCAACCCCGGCACCGAATTCGCGGGAGGCGACGACCATCGCGGTTACGCCCTGACCGCGCCGCTCACGGCCGACGGGCACCTGGACGAGGCGTTGTACGCCAAGAAGCGCGACGCCTGCGTGGTGCGCAGGTTCAACCCGGACGAGGATCCGGCGGACGGGCGCCTGGCGCGGCGCGGCTCGCGCTGGTTCTTCGACTATGACGACGGCGCCGACGCCGACGACGAGCCGGTCCACCGCCTGGGCGAACACCGATTCGCCGTGGGCGAGTATGTGACGATCACCGACGAGGACGGCCGCCCGCTGACCTACAAGGTCGTCGAGGTCCAGCCCGCGCGCTAAACCGGTCCTGTTCAGTCCTGCCTGGCGGCGGCCAGGGCTGTCTGGATCGCATTTCGCAACTGCCAGTCGGACACCGGCTTGAAGAGCACGCCGGCCGGATGATCGCGCGCTATGCGCTCCATCGTGGTGTTCTCCCGCGATCCGGTGACGAAGATCACCTTGGAGCCCACTTCCTCATGGATGGCGATGGCGGCGTCGACGCCGTCCTTGCCGCCCAACAGGCGCATGTCCATCAGGATCAGCGCCGGCCGGTGGGCCCTGGCCATGGCGACGGCCTCGTCGGCGGTGGCGGCGGTTCCGCAGACCGGCAGGCCCATTTCCTCGACCTGGATCACGAAGCCCTGGGCGATCAGGAACTCGTCGTCGACGATCAGCACGCAGTTTTGCAGGGCGCTCATGAGACGGGCGCCGGGGCGACGCGAACTTCCGTGCGTGTGCCCTTGTCGGTCGTCACGGAGATCGCGCCCTTCATCTGCGCCACCAGGCCGTTGATGATGCTCATGCCGAACGTGGCCTTGGGGCTCTTCGGCGGCTTGAACGGCGTCGTTCCCTGGCCGTCGTCGGACACGATCAGCGTGACGACGCCGTCCTCGCCTTGCCTGAGCACCACCTCGATCGCGCCCTTGCCGTCCGGGAAGGCATGCTTGATCGAGTTGCTCACCAATTCCGTCACCAACAATCCGAGCGGGACGGCGAAATCCAGGCCGACGTCGAGAGGGACGGCCTGCACCGACAGGCGCACGCCCTGGCCGGCCGCGCCCTCGACGATGTTGGTGGAAAGTTCCCGCAGGAATGGGGCCACGTCGAAGGTCTTGAGGTCTTCGGATTCCATCAGCTGATGATGAACAAGGCCCAGGGCGAAGACCCTGCCGCGCAGGCTCGACAGGGCGCGCTTGGCGTCCGGATCCTTCAACCCGCCCGACTGCATCACCAGCAGCCCGTCGATGATCTGCAGGTTGTTCTTCACCCGATGATAGACCTCCCGCAGCAGCAGGTCGCGCTGCGCCAGGGCCTCGTTCAATTGCGTATTGGCGGCCGTGAGTTCAGCGGTGCGTTCGGCGACCCGGCGCTCCAGCTCGACGTTGGACGAGCGGATCTTGGCCTCGCTGTCGCGAAGCAGGGCGGCGGTTCGCGTCTGCTCGTCCACCGTGGCGAGGAGCTGGTCGTTCAGCACTCGTAGCTGACCGGCGGAGGGCACGGCGACGAGCTTCGGGATCAGCGGCCAGAGCAGGGCGGCGGTGGCGATGGAAAGGAGGGCGGTCAGCAGCTTGATCAGCCCTTCGACCCCATAGGCCGGCACCCAGAGCGTGAAGATCGCCATCAGGTGGGTGGTGCCGCAGGCCAGGATGAAGGCCACGAACAGATAGGCGACCCAGCCGTACTGGAGGTCCCGGCGCTGGGCGACGAAGGAGGCCAGTGCGAGCGGGATGGAGAAGTAGGCCAGGCCGGTAACCGCGTCGGCCCCGGCGTGCAGCGCCACAAGCCCCGGCGCCCAACTCAGGCAGAAGCCATGAGCCGTCAGGCCTGAAGGATTGAAAAGCCAGTCCCAGATCGCCATCGCCAGCCCCCGCGCCGGACCAGGATCTGCCGCTTGCGCGCGAGCAAGGCGGTATTGCGCGCAGCTATCCCGATAGCGCGTCTTGGTTGTACCGACGCAGGTGTTGCTAATCTACTTAGAAGTGCGGCGGCGATGTCTCAGGGCTAAGCGCCGCCATTGCTGCGGACGAGGCGTTCGACGTCCTCATAGAGTTTGCCGCCGTCCTTGGAACACCATTTCACCAGGGCGACGGTCAGCGGGCCGCGCCTGGGCCCCGCGGCCTGATAGCCGACCGAGGGCCAGTCCGCGCCATCTGGTCCGGCGAGGATGAAGAGGGATCGAACGCCGCGCTTCTCCGTCGCGGTGGCTTCGCCGCGCAGACGGACGTCCTTGGTCCAGCGCACCACCGCGCCTTCCTCGCCGGCGTCGACATGGATGGCGCCCACCTTGACCTTCGCCGCGTCGCCGCGGGTGCTGATGTGAAGGCCCGGCATGTCGATCTGGACGTCTTCATGCCCGCCTTCCGGCGTCGGCGCCGTCGGCGGCGGCGGGACGGCCATGGCGCGCACCTCGCGCTCGACGGCGTCCAACGTGGCCTGCACCCCGCCGGCCACGGAGGTCAGGCGCAGCTGGACCTCTGCGCCGTCGACCGATCGATATGCGCACGACTTGCCGTCGGCCGCGGCGCTGACGCGCCGGAGGTCGCCCTCGGTCGCCGGGCAGGTCAATCTCGTCAGCGCGCGCGGCGTTCCGCCCTGGCAGGCGGCGAATCCCAGCGCGAGGCCGGAGGCGGCGACAACGGTCCATGCCCGCATGGAGACCTCCACTTAAGTCCGCCCATGGTTGGCGGACCCAGCGGCGAGGTCGAGTGAATTCGCAGTAAGTCGGCGGGCCTACTGTTGGCCCGGACGCGATCCGGCGCCTTCGCGACGGGCCAGGAAAGCCAGCCGTTCGAAGAGATGGACGTCCTGCTCGTTCTTCAGCAGGGCGCCGTGCAGCGGCGGGATGAGCTTGGTGGGGTCCTTTTCCCGCAGCATCTCGTCGTCGATGTCCTCGACCATCAGCAGCTTCAGCCAGTCCAGCAACTCGGAGGTGGAGGGCTTCTTCTTCAGGCCCGGCACCTTGCGCATGTCGTAGAAGATCCGAAGGGCCTCGGAGACCAGCTTCTGCTTGATGCCGGGGTAGTGGACCTCGACGATCTCGTTCATCGTCTCGGCTTCAGGGAAGCGGATGTAGTGGAAGAAGCAGCGGCGCAGGAAGGCGTCCGGCAGTTCCTTCTCGTTGTTGGAGGTGATGATCACGATCGGCCGGATCTCGGCCTTGATGGTCTCGTTGGTCTCGTAGACGTAGAATTCCATCCGATCGAGCTCCTGCAGGAGGTCGTTGGGGAACTCGATATCGGCCTTGTCGATCTCGTCGATCAGCAGGACGGGGCGCTTGTCGGCGGTGAACGCCTCCCAGAGCTTGCCCTTCTTGATGTAGTTGCGGACGTCCTTGACGCGCTCGTCGCCCAGCTGGCTGTCACGCAGGCGGGTGACGGCGTCGTACTCGTAGAGCCCCTGTGCGGCCTTCGTGGTCGACTTGATATGCCAGGTGATCAACTGGGCGTCCAAGGCCTTGGCGATCTCCTCGGCCAGCACCGTCTTGCCGGTGCCGGGTTCGCCCTTGATCAGCAGCGGGCGCTGCAGGGCGATCGCCGCATTGACGGCGACCTTGAGGTCGTCGGTGGCGACATAGTTGGTCGTGCCTTCAAAACGCTTGCTCATGCGGGCTCCCCAGTGCGGGCGAGCCCGACTGCAAACAGTTGTTCGATCTTAGGGTCCAACCTAGAGCGCCGCGCGCGCGATTCAAGCCGCTTCACGCCCCGCGGTGAGCTGCGGCTCAGTTTGGCGTCATCGAGACACGGGGTTTCCGGGGGCGTCGACGTCGAGATAACCCATGCGCCGCAGGTCTTCATCGCCGACGTTGCGGGCCTGGAAGTTGGTGAAATCGTCCTCGCCGCCGCTGACCAGGTCGGCGTCGGCCACCTCCTCGTCCAGGCCCTCGATGGACTCGGCGACGTCCATCGCGTCCTCGTCGTAGCGGTCTGCGCGCGGGTTTCCGGCGTCGTCGTAGAAATCGTCCTGGTCGCTGGCGGCGGCGCGGCGATGATCTTCGTCGTCCTCCTCGAGTTCCCAGTCGAGATCGATGGCGTCCTCGTCGAAGTCGGCTGCTTCCAAGCTCGCGCCTTCCTCGCCGTCCCGGTCGCCGGCCCGGCTGGTGACGTCGTAGACGTCGGGCATTTCCTCGAACGTGCGCATCTCGCCGATCTGTTCACGCTCGTCGGTGTTGGTTTCGTCGAAGGCTTCGGCCGCGTCCTGGTCGTCGAAGCCGTCCTCGCCTCGGCCGGGCATGGGGATTCTCCTGCTGCAGCGTCGTGCGCCGACGCTTCTGGAAAACCCGATCGGGGCGCTAGTGTTCCGCCCCGGCGAAGGTTTGCAGCGACGCGGCGATGTCGTTCATCACCGGCTCCCAGTCGCCGATGGTCGCAGGCGCGAAAACCCGTGCCTGGGGGTACCAATGGTAGCGATCCGACCCCAGTCGGGGCCAGGAGCCGGGATTGGTGATCAGCCAGGTGGGCGCGCCGCAGGCGGCCGCCAGGTTCAGGTTGGTGTTGGAAAATCCGACCACGAGATCCAGGGCGCAGGACAGCGCGGCGACATCGTCCAGGTCCTGTTTCAGGTCGATCCCCGGCGGCGTCCAGATGTCGACGCCGAACTGGCTCCTGGCCTGGGCGATCTCGGCCGTGCAGTCGCCGTACTGCAGGTTCACGAAGGTGACGCCAGGGGTGGCCAGCACGCCGGCCCATTGTTCGAAGGCCGAGAAATAGCGGTGACGGGCGCCGTCCTTGATCATGCTCTTCCACAGCAGGCCGACCTTCTTGCCGGCCGGCGCCTTCGCCAGCACCTTGCGCCAATGGGCGACGCGGGCAGGATCGGCGACCAGGAACCGTGCGTGCGGCGGAAAGGCCTGGGCGCTGCGGCGGAATTCACGCAGCAGCGAACCCAACGGGCTCCACAGGTCGATCGTCTGCTGATCCTCGACGAACGGCGCCAGCCGCGCCGTCCGGCCCGCGGCCTTGTAGGTGGCGTGCGCGCCCACCGTGGCTTGCGGGAAACTGCGCTGGAAGAGCGGGACCATCCGGCGCTCGACGGCGAGCGTCAGGCGTCCCTGCGGGCCTAGCGCCTCGACCACGTCGGGCAGCACGTTGGCGAACAGCACCTCGTCGCCCAGGCCCTGCTCGCCGAGCACCAGCAGCGACCGGCCCTTGATTTCGTCGCCGGGCGCCCAGCGCGGCCGATCGACCATGAAGTGGGTGACGTCGGCGAACTGGTCGTCCAGCCGCGCCTCGTATTCGTCCCAGCCCTCGCCGATCCGCCCCAGGCCCAGCAGGATGGTGGAGCGCGAAAGCCGCATCATCTGGAACTCGTCGGGCGTCATCTTGCCCAGCATGGCGCGTTCGCATTCCACCAGCGCCCCGGCCGGGTCGCCCTGGACGAGGCGCGTATTGCCCAGGTTGTAGCGGGCCTTGGGGAATTCCGGGTCCAGGCGCAGCGCTTCCTCGAAGAACAACTGGCCGGTCGCCGCGTCGCCCTGCTCGGTGACGATGGTGCCCATGGTGTTCCACAGCATCGGCATGTCCGGCTTGGCCATGACGACCGGCTTCAGCACCGCGACGGCTTCGTCGAAGCGGCCGAGGTCGCGGATCGCGCAGGCCAGGTTGTTGGCGCCTTCATGATGCCCGGGCTTGGCGGCCAGGAAGTGGCGGAACAGCTTCTCGGCCTGATCCAGCATGCCCATGCGATAGGCAAGGCGTCCCAGGTCGTTGGCCACCTCGGCATGGTTCGGCAGCAACGCCAGCGCCGACTCGTAGCAGGTGATCGACGAGCCGAAATCGCCGGCCCGCTCGCGCGACATCGCCAGCAGGTACCAGGCGAATCCGTTGCGTTCGTCCTTCTCCAGGACCTTGATGGCCCAGTCGCCGCCGGCCAGGTGGTCGCCGCCGTTCAGGGCGTTGATCGCCGCCTGCAACATGGGGGCGATGGCCAGGGCCTTGAGTTCGGAAACCGCGGCGGTCAGCCTTGCCAGGGCGTCCTTGGAGCCGGCTTCGCCCAGGGCGCCGCCGACCTGCTTGGGAAGCGTCGGTTGGGCGCCGACGCCGAGCGCGATGGCCGAAGTGGCGCTTGGCGTGGCAGGCTGCCGCATGAAGTGATTCCTGGCGAAGACGAGATGACTCGATCCTTCGTTCGGTTATGCTTAATCCTTGCTTAAGTGCGACAATTTGGCGCCAGAAAGAGGGCGTTAACTCAGCTTCACTATGGGTGTCTGAGTTCACGGCGCGCATCAAAATGCGTCGTAATGAAGACGAGATTGTGCGGCGTGCGTCGGACGCCAGACGGACCTGGGGGACCAAAGAACTTGCCGCTCAAGCTATCGCTGAAACCGGGCGAAAAGTTCGTGCTCAACGGCGCCGTCGTTCAAAACGGCGACCGCCGGGGCGTGCTGATCCTCCAGAACAAGGCGTCTGTTCTTCGCGAGAAGGACATCATGCAGTCCGAAGAGGTCACGACGCCCGCGCGACGGATCTATTTCCCGGTGATGATGATGTATCTCGATGAGGCGAACGCCGATCGTCAGTACGACGAATTCGTGCGCCGTCTGAGCGAGTTCATGGGTGTCATAAGCAATCCTGCAATTCTCGCAGAATGTGTAGCAATATCAAAGCATTGCATGGAGCGCGAGTATTATAAGGCGCTTATGCTCTGCCGGAAGCTCATCGAGTACGAAGACGAAAGGTTGGGCAATGTCGCTTCGAGCGTATCAACAGGCCGCGGCGAGGGCTGAAACTCCGCGAGAGCTGGAGTACCGCCTTTTTGGTCAGGTGACGCGAGCGCTCATCGAGGCCTCGAAGTCCGATCCGAACGACCTGGCGACCCGCATGGACGCCTTGGATTGGAATCGTCGCATGTGGTCGGCCCTGGCCGAAGACTGCGCGAGTTCCGACAACCAGCTTCCGCACGCCCTGCGCGCGCAGTTCATTTCCTTGAGCATCTGGGTGGGCAAGTTCACCAGCATGGTGATCCGTCGCGAGGACGACATGGCCGCCCTGATCGACGTGAACCGGATGATCATGCAGGGCCTGTCCGGCGAGTCCGCCGAGGCCGCCGCCTAGGTTCACACAGGAAAGCCGCTTCCAATCGCTCGGGACGGGCGTAACGTCTGTCTCAACTAGCGATAGAATTCGGGAGGCGGTCGGTCATGTTACGCTTTCGCACCTTCGCTGCGCTTGGCGCCCTCGTTCTGGCGGGGGTCGTTTCCGCCGCGGTCGCCCAGGAGCGGGCCAGTCCGCCGAGGCCGGGGGCCGGAAACCAGGCCCCGCCAGGCAGCTATCAACGGACCTGCCGGGGCATCGACCTGAACGGCAATATCCTGCGGGCCCAATGTCCCGGCCCCACCGGCGCGCCGATCACATCCTCCATCGACGTCAATAGCTGCCGCGGGCGCGATATCGCCAACGACCGGGGCTATCTGCGGTGTTCGCGCGGCGCCGGCCCGCAGCCGCCCAGGCCCCAACCGCCAGGGCCCAGACCGCCGGAACCGCCGCCGCATCAGGCCGTGCAGGCGATCGCCTATACCCAGACCAATTTCCGCGGCCGCAAACTGGTGATCTCCGGGCCGATGCCCAACCTCGCCAATCACCGTGGGTTCAACGACAGCATCCGGTCGATCCAGATCGTCCGCGGCCGGCCGACGGTCTGCGCCGACCGCCTCTATCGGGGTCGCTGCGTGACGCTCAATCGCTCGTATCGCGACCTGAACACCGTCGGCATGGCCAACGCCATCTCCTCGATCCGCTAGACGCGGGGAAGGCAGCGGGCGAGACGAATGGGCGCTTTCTCAGGCCAAGCCCGTGGATTTGCGGCGGTTGTCGCCCTTTGCGCCTGGGTTGGGCTGGCCTTCCAGTTCCAGGCTTCGACCCTCCTGGCCGGCTCGCCGGGCGGGGCGGCCTGGGCCATGGTCCGCTACTTCACCGTCATCACGAACCTGCTGCTGGGCGTCGTCTTCAGCGGCGTCGCGCTCGGACGGCCGGGGTTCGGCGCCCCGTCGCTGCTGGGCGGGGTGACGTTGTCGATCCTGCTGGTCGGGGGGATCTACGGCCTGCTGCTGCGCGATCTCATCGCGCTCAGCGGCGGGGCGAAGCTGGCTGACTTGCTGCTGCATCATGCGACCCCGATCGTCGCGCCGCTGTTCTGGCTCGGCTACGCGCCCAAGGGCGGGCTTCGCCGCCTTGACCCCCTGATGTGGGCGATCTTCCCGCTGGCCTATTTCGTCTACGCCCTGGTCCGAGGCGGCGTCGAGGGCGTCTACGCCTATCCGTTCATGGACCTCGGCAAACTGGGGTGGGGGCGCACGATCGTGAACGCCTCGATGATCGCCGCGGGTTTCGTCTGCGTGGGCTATGTCGTGGTCTGGCTCGACGGTCGGCTGGGGCGCACGCAAGCGGCACGGTAAAGCTTTCCGGCAATTCCTGCCTTCCGGCAAATAGGGCTGGCCTTGCTTCCAGCGGCGATCTCCCGCCGCGATCCAAATCCCCAGCTAAATCAGCGCCCTGGGAAACCCTTGGTTGCGGGCGCGATTGGCGCGCGCCTTGCGACGGCAGGACCGGGCGAAAAATCGCCCACCGGCCAAAGGCCGGAACAATCCCCGACCAGAATGGAAGGACCAACCGATGGGTATGAACTCGGTCAACACGAACGTGGGCGCAATGATCGCGCTCCAGAACCTCAACTCGACCAACACGGAGCTGATGACGACCCAGAACCGCATCAATACCGGTAAGAAGGTTGCGAGTGCGAAGGACAACGGCGCCATCTGGGCTATCGCCCAGAACCAGCGGGCCACGTCCGGCGCGCTGAATGCGGTGAAGGACTCCCTGCAACGCACCCAATCGACCATTGATGTGGCGATCTCGGCCGGGGAGTCCATTTCGGACATCCTGCTGCAGATGAAGGAAAAGGCCCTGGCGGCCTCGGACACCACCTTGGACACGACGAGCCGCGGCGCCTTGAACGAAGATTTCAAGTCGCTGCGTGACCAGTTGGCCAAGTCGGTTTCGAACGCCGAGTTCAACGGCGCCAACATGATCAAGACGGCGGGCGCGACCATGATGGCTCTGGCCAACGCGGACGGCACGTCGAAGATCACGGTGGCGGCGATCAACCTGGGCCTGGGCGGCGGTACTGTGGGCGTCGCCTCGACGTCCACGATCGGTACGGTGACGACGGCCACGGCGATGATCGCCACCGTCAACACCTCGATCGCGGCGGTGTCTACGGCGCTGTCGAAGTTCGGTACGGGCTCCAAGTCCGTCACCGCGCACCTGAACTTCATCAACAAGCTGCAGGATTCGATCGACGCCGGCGTGGGCAACCTCGTCGACGCCGACCTGGCGAAGGAAAGCGCAAAGTTGCAGTCGCTGCAGACGAAGCAGCAGCTCGGCATCCAGGCGCTGTCTATCGCCAACGCCTCGTCGTCGACCCTGCTCGGACTGTTCCGCTAAAGTCGTCGCGCCGCCGGGTGGACCTCGTTTTCGAGGGCCTCCCGGCGGCCCCTTTTTCCAAGAAAATTCAAGGCCCGGCCGTTATTGCCGAGCTTGCTGGGCAAATCTTGCCTCGGCGCGATTCCGCTAGGCAGAAATTGCCGGGCGCCAACGTCCCTAATCAACTCATAACGGCAATATATCAGCAGCTTACGGGTCATGCTGAATCGCAGGTTACTGGCCCCCCGATTGCTCCTGTCAGCGCGGGCAAAACGCCCTCGACGGTCAAAACGACGGTCGGCTACCTGAGAAAAGGAAGACTCTGATGGGCATGAATTCCGTCAACACCAACGTTGGCGCGCTTGTTGCACTCCAAAACCTGAACGCCACCAATTCCGAGCTGATGCAGGTCCAAGGCCGCATCAACACCGGCAAGAAGGTTGCGAGCGCCAAAGACAACGGCGCCATCTGGGCTATCGCTCAAAACCAGCGCGCCGCCTCCGGCGCCCTGAACGCGGTGAAGGACTCCCTGCAACGCACGCAGTCCACCATCGACGTGGCGATTTCGGCCGGCGAATCCGTTTCGGATATCCTGCTGCAGATGAAGGAAAAGGCCCTCGCGGCCGCCGACACCACCCTCGACACCACGAGCCGCAGCGCCTTGAACGAAGACTTCAAGTCGTTGCGCGATCAGCTGGCCAAGTCTGTTGCGAACGCCGAGTTTAACGGCGCGAACATGATCAAGACCGCCGGCGCGACCATGATGGCCCTGGCCAACGCGGACGGCACGTCGAAGATCACGGTGGCGGCGATCAACCTCGGCCTCGGTGGCGGCACCGTCGGCGTCGCTTCGACGTCGACGATCGGCACTGTGACGACGGCCACGGCGATGATCGCCACGGTCAACACCTCGATCGCAGCCGTGTCCACGGCGCTGTCGAAGTTCGGTACGGGCTCCAAGTCTGTAGGCGCCCACCTGAACTTCATCGGCAAGCTGCAGGACACCATCGACGCCGGCGTGGGCAACCTCGTCGACGCCGACCTGGCGAAGGAAAGCGCGCGGCTCCAGTCGCTGCAGACGAAGCAGCAACTCGGCATCCAGGCGCTGTCGATCGCCAACTCCTCATCGTCGACCCTCCTGGGTCTGTTCCGATAAGCGAGCAAGCCGGGCGCGGGCTTTAGCGCGCGTCCGGACGCGGCGGCGGGGAGGGCGACCTCCCCGCCGTTAGCGCTTCCAACGAGGAGCGCCGGGTCAGTCCCCTGGCGACGTAGAAATGGAAAGCAAGGTTTCGAGTATTCCGCCCCCACCCGCGGCCGCGACTGCGCCGCAGCCCACGACCGCGCCGGACGTCAGCCGACCCGTGATCGGCGCCGATGCGGCCGACCTGCGCCTGGTCATCGAGCAGGACGAAGGCAGCGGGTCCTATGTCTACAAGACCGTCGATCGTCGCACCGGCGAGATCGTCCAGCAGTTTCCGCGAGATCAGATTCTCCGGATGCGTGAGGGCGAGAAATACGCCGCCGGCGCCGTGATCAGCGCAAAGGCTTAACCAAACCCGGAATCGTCAAGGTCCCGGAATCGTTCGATTTTAACCGCCCCGGCGCCCCGGCGGCGGCGTTCTGCGTTGGCGCGTTAAGACTCTAGACACCATGATTCCCTAGCTTGTCCCTTGAGCAGCCCCTCGTGCGCCGCAAAGCGTGAGGCGGGGGGAGGGACGATGAAGGAGGTCCGGTCATGGCGATCAGTGTTCATACCAACAAGTCAGCGCTGATCGCGTTGCAAAACCTCAATAAAACCAATGATGATCTGTCGGACGTGCAGAGCCGGATCAACACCGGCCTGAAGATCGGCAGCGCCAAGGACAACGCCGCGGTCTGGTCCATCGCCCAGGGGCAGCGGGCCGACATCGGCGCCCTCTCGGCGGTCCAGATGAGTCTCAACCGGGCCCAGTCGATCGCAGACGTCTCGGCGACCGCGGGCCAGTCGATCTCCGACCTGCTGGTGCAGTTGAAGGAGAAGGTGGTGTCGGCGATGGACACCTCCATCGACACCTCTTCCCGCAACGCGCTGGACTCCGATTTCAAGTCCATCCTGCGCCAGATCAGCCAGGTCGTGCAGAACGCCAGCTTCGACGGCGCGAACCTGCTGGACGGCTCGCTGGCCGGGAACATCAAGTTCCTCGCGAACGCCGACGCCAACGCCTACATCACGCTCTCGACCCGCAGCATGACGCTGGGCGGTTCGATCATCACCCTGGCGGCCACGGCCTCGCTGGGCACCGTCACGCTGGCGACGGGCATCCTCGCCCAGCTCGACACCTCGATGGACAACGTGAACCAGGCGCTGGGCAGCCTGGGCTCGCAGACGCGCCAGATCGAGGCGCACAACAAGTTCGTCTCAAAGCTGATGGACACGCTGGAGACCGGGGTGGGGAACCTGGTGGACGCGGACCTTGCGAAGGAGAGCGCCAAGTTGCAGGCGTTGCAGGTCCAGCAGCAACTGGGAACCCAGGCGCTGTCGATCGCCAACCAGGCGCCGCAGGTCATCCTCCAGCTCTTCAAGTAAGCCGTTTCGTTGGGGCGTCGGAAGGCCCGGGCGCGCTCGCTCGGGCCTTTTCCGTGCGCGTTTAACTGCGCCGCTTAACCGCTTGGCAGGGCTTATGGAGCAAGGATGTGCTGCGGAGTCTTGTCCGCGGACGGGATCCGATGACGGTCACTTTCGATTCCAGCATCCTGCTCAGCTATTATCAGTCGCGCGCGGGCGTGCCTGTGACGGGCCTGGGCGCGACTGGAACCGCACAGAAAAAGGTCGCCCCCACCGCGCCCTGGACGGGTGCGCAGGACGCCGCCGCCGCCAGTGCGGCGGTCAAGGCGGCGCTGATCGGGCGCAAGCTGATCGACGAAAACGGCGCCAAGCTCGACCTGGCCGGCGCCAGCGCCGACTACAAGAAGATGTTCGCCCTCTACCAGGGCCTGGGCACGCTGAGCGGCGTCGCCGAACAGATCAACGCCAAGGGACTCACCAGCTTCGACAAGGCGCGCATCCAGTCGACCTTCGCCAAGGGCATGGCCGAGATCGGCGACTATGTCTCCAGCCTGCAACTCGACCAGCTGCGCCTCAAGCAGGGCGACGTCTCGACCCAGGCCCGCGCGGCCCTGGGCGTGCCGAAGACCCAACCCACCTACGTCACGCCGCCGCTCCTGACCGGATCGTCGAGCGGAGAGGTTCCAGCCTTCACCGGAAACGTGCAATTCAACATATCCGTCAAGCGGATAAACACGATTTCTAACGTCGCCATCGACCTGAGCCAGATGGGCGCGTCACCGCGCACGATGAGCAACGTCATCAGCTTCATCAACACGAAGCTGGCCGACGCCGGCGCCTACACCCGTGTCGCCAGCCAGCGGATTCCGGGCGCTGCGCGCACCACCGAGATCGGCGGCAAGACCGTCACCCTGGCCCCGGCGCCCGATCAGTGGGCGATGGCGATCAAGGCCGACTCCAGCGAGACCCTGACCTTCTCCGCCCCGGCCACCGCGCCGGCGGTCTATGTCGCCCAGAGCGTCGGCGACCCCGACCCGGACAAGAAGGCCTCGACCGACGACGACGCCAGTATCCGCCAGCTGCTGAAATTCCAGACCGACTCCAGCACCGTCGCCGCCCCGACCCAGACGGCGGGCCAGGCCAACTGGGTCGACGGCCGCGTCTTCTCCCAGGATCTCGACAAGGCCGTCCAGACGGTCCGCGCGACCCAGGTCGGGCCGGACGGCTCGGTCTATATGCTGGCCGACATCGACGGAAAGATCGGCGCCCAGGGCATCAAGGGCGACAGCGACGTCGCGCTGCTGAAGTACGATTCGGCCGGCAAGCTCATCTACACGCGCACCCTGGGCGCTTCGGACCAGGCCAGCGGCATGGCGCTGGCGGTTTCGGCCACCGGGCAGGTGGCCATCGCCGGCTCGGTCAAGGGCGGTCTGAACGGCGCCGTGGAAGGCGCGCTCAACTCCGGCGCGACGGGAACCTACGCCGACTATACCGACAGCTTCGTCACCACCTTCGACGCCGACGGCCAGGAACTCTGGACCCAGCGCCGCGGCGCCCGCCAGAACGACGAGGCCACCGATCTCACCTTCGGCGCCGACGGCACGGTCTATGTGGCCGGGCGCGCCAAGTCGGCCTTGCCGGCCACGACCCCGGTCGGCGACTGGGACAACTACATCGAGGCCTTCAAGGTCGATGCCAAGGGCGTGCCCAAGCCGGTCTTCACCCAGGCCTTCGGGACGGCCGCGGCCGACCGGCCGGCCGGCATGGTCCTGGACGGAACCTCGCTGGTGACCGCCAGCGTCGAGAACGGCCGCGCGGTGCTGCGCCGCTTCGACGTCTCGAGCGGCGCGCCGGTGCTGACCTCCACCCGCGACCTGGGCGACCTCGACGGCGGCGACATCGCCGGCATCGCCCTCGATGGCGGCCAGATCGTCGTGGCCGGAACCAGCGGCGACGGCGGGCTGAACGCCGGGACCGTCACGCGGGCCTACAGCGGCGGATCGGACGCCTTCGCAGCGCGCGTCTCCGCCGACCTCAGCGCTGGCCCCGGCGATGCGATCGCCTATTACGGCGGAACGGGGAACGACAAGGCCACGGCGCTGTCGGTGTCGAACGGCAAGGTGTTCATCGCCGGATCGGCCGGGACGGACCTGCCGAGTCAGCCCGCCGTCGGCAAGAAGGACGGCTTCCTGACCGAACTCGACGTCAACACCGGCGCGCTGGGCTTTTCCCGCCGCTTCACCGGCAAGGACGGCATCGCCGCGCCCACCTCCATCGCGGTGGATGCGCAAGGCTCCAGCGTTCTCGACAAGCTCGGCTTGCCCAAGGGTGTGATGGACCTGTCGGATTCCACGCGGGTCACGGCGGTCAGCGCCATCCGGCCGGGCGATCAGTTCACCCTGCGCGTCGGCAGCGGCGCGGTGAAGACCGTGACGATCGACGGCAAGGACACCCTCGACACCCTGCAGGTGAAGGTGAGCCGCGCCCTGGGGTTCCAGGGCAAGGTGACCATCGCCACCGTGAACGGCGAGCGTCATCTGCAGATCGCCCCGCTCAACGACCGGATGGTCATCGAGATCGGCTCCGGCAAGACCGACAAGAACGCGCTCGCCCTGCTGGGGCTCTCCGAAGGCGTCGTGCGCAACACCAAGCTGGTGGACGGCAAGACCGTCTCGGCCGACGGCAAGGGCAATATCTACGGCCTCGGGCTTCCCACCGACCTGAAGCTCGACAACGACACCGACATCAAGCACGCGCTGTCGGAACTGGCCGCTGCCCAAGGGGTGATCCGTACGGCCTACAAGGACCTGGTGGCCGCCGCCTCGCCCCAGACGACGACCGCCGCCAAGGGCGCGGCGTCCGGCCCGGTGCCTGCATACCTCACCAACCAGATCGCCAACTACCAGGCCGCGCTCGACCGCTTGACCGGCGGAAGCTAGGCCCGCGCGCCGCGCGCGCTTGAAACAGGCGCCGCGGCGGTCTAGCCAGAGGCATGGACATCCTCAAGGATCGGCGACTGACGCTGCCTGTGATCGGAGCGGCTCTGGCGCTTGTGGCCGGGCTCGGCATCGGCCTTGGCCTGGTGATGAAGCATCGCGGCGAAACCCCGCCGCCGGCCCCCGCGGCCCAGGCCGGCCTGGTGATCGATCCCACCGCCGCGGCGGAGGACGACGGCAAGCTCGATCCCGCCAAGCCGCTGCGCTGCTTCGTGACCGGACAGTTCGTGGCTGAACTGACCCTCGCCGAGTGCGCCCAGCGCAACGGCGTCGCCACCGGCGCGCTGGACGTCGGCGTCGACCAGAGCGGAGCCCTGGCCGCGGCGGGCGAGGCCGGCACCGTGCTGACGCCCTTGCCGCCGCCATTGTCGCCCGTCGCCCCGGCCATCGCGCCGCCCGCGGCGGCGACCGCGCCGACGCCGGCCAGCGGACCGGCGGGGGCCTGCTGGCGCTATGCGGGCGCGGAGTGGCGTCAGCTGCCTAACGACCTCTCCCTCAACGCCTGCGTCCAGGCGCTTTTCGCCGGGCGTTGCGAACGCACGGGCGGGGCGACCTACGGGCGATGGCTGCAACAGACGCTGCGCCTGGTGCCGGGTCGGGTGGAGGTTTCCGGCGACAATCGCAGCTTCCGGACGCTCGCCGAACAGAACGGCGCCTGCGTGATCTCCCCTATCGGCTGAGTGGCGTCGCAGGCGGGCTGGGTATAGGCTCGCGGCCATGCATCGCTTTGTCACGATCCTCGGCCTGGCCGCCCTGACCGCCCTCGGCGGCTGTTCGAAACGCACGGAGCCGATCGGCGGCGACGGCATCTGTTTCCACGTCGCGCGGCTGAACGACGGGACGCTGAAGTACAACAAGCTGACCGAGAACGTGCCCAACATGGAGACCTGCGCCGCCAACCTCGAGGCGATGCGCATCAAGTTCCTCAGCATGGGCGGCAGCACCCGCGAGCTGATGGGCGCCTACCAGGGAACGTTCCTGTTCGTGCAGAAGGAAGGGATCTTCGCGTCCCAAACCCTGGAGGGCACCCGCTATCCCGCGCTGGTGCGCACGGGCGACGGGCGGCTGGCGATCCCGGGGGCCATGCCGCAGGCGCCGACGCGATAATCTGGATTCGCTCCACAGAACATAATGAGAACATTTGTTGATGTGGCTGCGCCCATGCGCTAGCGTGCGCGCGGGCTGACGGCCCGCAATCACGGAAGCGACAGGGACATCGACATGGCGGGCAGCGTCAACAAGGTCATTCTGGTGGGAAATCTCGGGGCGGACCCGGAAATCCGCACCCTCGGCTCGGGCGACCGGGTGGCCAACCTGCGGGTCGCCACCTCCGAGACCTGGCGCGACCGCACCTCGGGCGAGCGCAAGGAACGCACCGAGTGGCACCGGGTGGTGATCTTCAACGACAACCTGGTGAAGGTGGCCGAGAGCTATCTGCGCAAGGGCTCGAAGATCTACCTCGAAGGCGCGATCCAGACGCGCAAATGGACCGACCAGAGCGGGGTGGAGAAGTTCTCCACCGAGGTGGTGCTGCAGAAGTTCCGCGGCGAGCTCACCATGCTCGACGGCAAGGGCGGCGATGAAGGCGGCGGCGGTGGCGGATTCTCATCCTCCTCAGGCGGCGGCCAGCGCAACCAGAGTTCCGGCCCGCGCGAGGACTTCTCCGCCGACCTGGACGACGAGATCCCGTTCTGATCGGATCGGGCGCGCGGGGCTGATCCCATCAATGAATTATCAGCCTCGAGCCTCGATGTTGGCGTCGGGCTGAGCGATCGGAGATGACGGATGGACGGGGCGGGGGGCTACGACGCCGTCATTATCGGCAGCGGCGCCGGCGGCAGCACCCTGGCCTATCGGTTGGCGTCCGGCGGGCGTCGCGTGCTGGTGGTGGAGCAGGGTGAAGCCGTCCCGATCGACCGCACCGCGCCTTCCAATCCCTATCTCTATCACCTGCTGAAGACGCCGGGCGATCCGGCGGCCTTCGTGGGCGGCGCCACCAAGTTCTACGGAGCCTCGCTCTATCGCATGCGGCAGAGCGATTTCCGCGAGGTGCTGCACGAGGCCGGGGTCTCGCCGGCCTGGCCGATCGGCTATGCCGAGCTCGAGCCCTATTACCTGCAGGCCGAACGCCTCTATGGCGTGCGCGGCGCCCCGGACGGCGACCCCAGCGAACCGCCGCGCTCGGCGCCCTTTCCCCATCCGCCGCTGCCGCACGATCCGGTGGTGGCTGAGATGATCGGCCGGCTGTCGAAGGTGGGTATCGAGGTCTCGGCGATCCCGCGCGGCCTGGACTATGGCCCCGGCGGCAAATGCGTGCTGTGCGCCGATTGCGACGCCCACGCCTGCGCCTTCGACGCCAAGATGGACGCCGAGACCGCCGCGCTGCGCCCGGCGATCGCCACGGGAAACGTCGAACTCTGGACGGGGGTCAGCTGCCGCAAGGTGCTCACCAGCGACGACGGCGCCAGGGCGACCGGCGTCCTGCTGGTCAAGGACGGGGTCGAGCATGTCGTCAACGCCGACATCGTCGCCGTCAGCTGCGGCATTCCCGGGTCGGCGCTGCTGCTGCGCCGCTCGCGCACCGAGCGGCATCCGGAAGGGCTCGGCAACGACAACGGGCTGCTGGGCCGCTATCTGGGCGGGCACAGTTCAGGGGTGATCTTCCCGCTGGTGGGCCTGCGCTCGATCTGGGGCCGCCACACCAAGACCTTCGCCATCAACGCCTATCACGACGGGGCGCCGGACTGGCCCTGGCCGACCGGGGTCCTGCAGGTGGCGGGACAGGTCCCGTTCTGGGAAGGCGCTTCGCGGCTCATCCGGCCCCTCGTCAAGGCGATCGCCAAGCGCAGCCTGACGATCTTCTACATGACCGAGGCCTTGCCGACGAAGGAGTCCGGCCTGGTCTTCGACGGCGACGAGGTGAAGGGCCGCGTGGCGCCGCTGCACAACGCCAAGACCTTCGCCCACCTGCGCCAGTTGGCGGTGCAGGCCTTCCGCAAGGCGGGCTACATGGTGATCGCCCGCAAGCGCGACGACCTTTGGCACGAGGTGGGCACCGCGCGCTTCGGCCATGATCCGCAGAGCTCCGTCACCGACGTCGACTGCCAGGTGCATGGGGTTTCGGGCCTCTATGTGGTGGACGCCTCGGTCCTGCCCACCGCCGGCACGGTCAACACCGGCCTGACCATCATCGCCTTGGCGCTGCGGACCGGGGATGCGATCCTGCGGCGGCTGAGCGCCCAGCCGGAGGTCGCCAACAAGCCTTTCGCCCCGGCGCGCTGAGCAGCGTTCGTCAATTGGCGGGCGGCGGGGTCGGCGCCGGGCAGACGTCGCCGATGCGGTGGGCCTCGGTGCTGACCACGCCGGAAATCGGTATGCCGGCGAATTCGGTGGCCACCGTGGCCTTCAGCTTGAAGGTGGTGGCCGAGTAGGTCCCCTGACCCTCGACGTCGACGTGGCGGCCCTTCTTGCTGGAGCATTCGCCCTTGAGAACGATCTTGCCGTTCTCGAACGCGCGCGTGGGGTAGGTGCAGGCATAGTGGCGATTGCTCGGGCCCATCATGAACTTGGCCACCTCGGCCTGGGTGATGCAGCGCTTTTCCACCTTGGTCGTGCGGATGGGCGACAACATCTTGTTGGTGGTCTCCCAATAGCCGGGCTGGATGGCGTCGACCGCGGCGGCGGGACCGGCAAGCGCCGACAGCATCAGCGTGAGCAGCAGGGCGTATCTCATGGTCAAGGCAGTCTGATCCTTAGATTGCGGCGCGCCGGTCCGCCCTGCGTCAGGCCGCGGGCGAGATGACGCCACAGGCGACGCGCGCGCCGGCCCCGCCGATGGGCTGGGTCATGTAGTCGTCGGGATTGGCGTGGATGACGATCGCCGAGCCGTCGGCGTCGGACAGCGCCGGACGGCCGGCGGTTCCGGTCATCGACACATACGGCGACATCAACTCCACGGTCGCCGTTCCGTCCGCCGAGACATAGAGGTTGGGCAGGTCGCCGGAATCGTTGGCGTCGGGATTGAGCAGCCCGTGAACGATGCTCGCCTTGGTGTGGACATGCGCGCCGGCCGAAGTGAAGTCGGCCTTTGAGCAGTCGCCCTTCTCGTGGAAGTGCAGGCCGTGCCAGCCGGGCGTCAGGCCCTTCAGTTCCAGGCGCAGCAGGACGCCGTTGGGCGCTTCGGTGAGAAGGGCCTTGCCGATGTCGGCGCCGCCCGCGTTCTTGAAGGCCACGGTGGCGGTCTTCGGGGCGTCGGCCGCGGCCGCGGCCGCGGCGATGGAGAGGCAGGCGGCGATGGCGAAAGGCAGGCGGATCATCGGTGATCTCCAACATTGACGCGACGCGCGGAAAACTGGCGCAGGGGACTTTGGAATGTTAATACGCTTCCTTAAATCCTGTTTCCGATTCTGACGGTTAATCCTCCCCTTTGACTGACGATACAACCACCCATCCGGCCGACCGGGGCGGGGACATCGCTCCTATCGCCATCGAAGACGAGCTGAAGCGCTCGTATCTCGACTACGCCATGAGCGTGATCGTCAGCCGGGCCTTGCCCGACGTGCGCGACGGCCTGAAACCGGTGCACCGCCGTATCCTGTTCTCGATGAGCGAGCAGGGCCACACGCCCGACCGGTCATATGTGAAATCGGCCCGCATCGTCGGCGACGTGATGGGCAAGTATCATCCGCACGGGGACCTTGCGATCTACGACACCCTGGTGCGGATGGCCCAGCCTTTCTCCATGGGCCTGCTGCTGATCGACGGCCAAGGCAACTTCGGCTCGGTGGACAACGATCCGCCGGCCGCGATGCGCTACACCGAAAGCCGGCTGTCGAAGGCCGCCATGTCGATCCTGGCGGACCTGGACAAGGACACCGTCGACTTCAAGGACAACTACGACGGCTCGGAGCACGAACCGGTCGTCCTGCCGTCGCGCATCCCCAACCTGCTGGTGAACGGCGCCGGCGGCATCGCCGTGGGCATGGCCACCAATATCCCGCCGCACAACCTGGGCGAAGTGGTCGACGCCTGCGTGGCCTTCATCGACAACCCCGACATCGGGCTGGACGAGCTGCTGGACTTCGTCCCGGGGCCGGACTTCCCGACGGGCGGCGAAATCATCGGCAGAACGGCCGCGCGCACCGCCCTGATGACCGGCCGCGGCTCGGTGATCATGCGCGGCAAGGTGTCGATCGAGGAGATCCGCAAGGACCGCGAGGCGATCGTCATCAACTCGATCCCGTACCAGGTGAACAAGGCGTCCCTGGTCGAGCGCATCGCCGAACTGGTGCGCGAGAAGCGTATCGAGGGCATCTCCGACCTGCGCGACGAAAGCGACCGCCACGGCATGCGGGTCGTCATCGAGATGAAGCGCGACGCCACGCCCGACGTGGTGCTGAACCAGCTCTATCGCTTTACGCCTCTGCAATCGTCGTTCGGCGTCAACATGCTGGCGCTCAACCGCGGGCGACCCCAGCAGATGGGCCTGCGCGAGATGGTCACCGCCTTCGTCGCCTTCCGCGAGGAAGTCGTCGAGCGGCGCACCAAGTTCGAGCTCAACAAGGCCCGCGACCGCGGCCACGTCCTGGTGGGCCTAGCCATCGCCGTGGCCAATATCGACGAGGTCATCGCGCTGATCCGCTCGTCGCGCGACGCCGCCGAGGCCCGCGAGCGCCTGGTGGCCCGCGACTGGCCGGCAGGCGACATGATGCCCCTGATCGCGCTGATCGCCGACCCGCGCACCCAACTGGTGGGCGGCGATCAGGTGCGGCTGACCGACGAACAGGCCCGCGCGATCCTCGCCTTGACCCTGTCGCGCCTCACCGGCCTGGGCCGCGACGAGATCTTCAACGAAGCCCGTGAGCTGGCGGCCGTGATCCAGGGGCACCTGGACATCCTGTCGTCGCGCGAGCGCATCATGGCCATCGTGCGCGAGGAGTTGATGGAGGTCCGCGCCGCCTTCGCCGTGCCGCGCCGCACGGAGATCGTCGACGGCGACGCCGATGTCGAGGACGAAGACCTCATCGCCCGCGAGGACATGGTCATCACCGTGACCCACTCGGGCTATGTGAAGCGCACGCCGCTCGTGGCCTACCGCACCCAGCACCGGGGCGGGAAGGGGCGCTCGGGGATGTCCACCAAGGAAGAGGATGCGGTCACCCGCGTCTTCTCCGCCAACACCCATACGCCGGTGCTGTTCTTCACCTCGGGCGGCAAGGTCTACAAGCTGAAGGTCTGGCGCCTGCCGGTCGGCACGCCGACGTCGCGGGGCAAGGCCTTCATCAATCTGCTGCCCATCGAACAGGGCGAGACCATCACCTCGATCCTGCCGCTGCCGGAGGACGAGGCGACCTGGGATCAGTACGACGTGATGTTCTCCACCCGCTCGGGCGGGGTGCGCCGGAACAAGCTGTCGGACTTCGTGCAGATCAACCGCAACGGCAAGATCGCCATGAAGCTGGACGAAGGCGACTCGATCATCGGCGTCGGCGTCTGCACCACCGCCAACGACGTGTTGCTGACCACGGCCCTGGGCCGCTGCATCCGCTTCGCCGTGGACGAGGTGCGTGTGTTCGCCGGCCGTGAATCCACCGGCGTGCGGGGCGTGCGGCTGGGCGAGAACGACATTGTTATCTCCATGGCCATCCTGCGCGGCGTCGACGCCACGCCGGCGGAGCGCACGGCCTATCTGAAGCACGCCAAGGCGATGAACGCCGCCGTCACCGGCGAGGCCGACGAGCCGAGCGCGCCGGAGGAGGAAGAAGCCGCCGACGAAGGTTCGGTGTCGCTCAGCCCGGAACGCATCGCCGAACTGGGCGCGGCCGAAGAAACCATCCTGACGGTCTCCACCGAGGGCTTCGGCAAGCGCACCTCGGCCTACGAATACCGGCGCACCGGTCGCGGCGGGCAGGGCCTGATCGCCCACGACCTGACCAAGAAGGGCGGGCGCCTGGCGGCCTCCTTCCCGGTCGAAGACTCCGACCAGATCCTGCTGGTCACCGACCAGGGCCAGCTGATCCGCACGCCGGTGACCCAGGTGCGCACCGCCGGGCGCAACACGTCCGGGGTCACCATCTTCCGCACGGCCGAAAACGAGCACGTTGTCTCGGTCGAACGCCTCGCCGATCAGGGCGGCGACGATGAAGCGGAAACGCCCGACACGGACGACACAGCCGGTGAAACTGAAGGCTGAGCATCCCTCCCGCACGATAATAGGGCTTGTCACGGCGGCCCAGCCCGGCGAAACGCGAGGGGCGTGGAGTTGGGGGAACGCTGCATGATCCGTGTGGGGCTCTATCCGGGGACGTTCGATCCCTTCACCAACGGTCATACCGACATCATCGGCCGGGCCGTGAAGCTGGTGGACAAGCTGGTCATCGGCGTCGCCATCAACGACGAGAAACGGCCGTTGTTCTCGCTGGAAGAGCGCGTCGACATCATCAACGCCGAGCTTGCCGCTCTGCCCAGCCATCTGGCCGACCGCGCCGAGATCATGGTGGCGCCCTTCAAGGGCCTGCTGATCCACTACGCGCGCGAGATCAACGCCAACGTCATCATCCGCGGCCTGCGCGCCGTGGCCGACTTCGAATACGAATTCCAGATGACGGCGATGAACCAGCAGCTGGATCGCGAGATCGAGACGGTGTTCCTGATGGCCGATCCGCGTCACCAGGCCGTGGCCTCCAGCCTCGTCAAGGTGATCTCCCAGCTCGACGGCGACGTCGGCGCCTTCGTCAGCCCGCGGGTCCAGGCCCGGCTGGTGGCCAAGGCCGCGGCGCGCTGAGCGCATGTGGGCTAGCGGTCGGCGTCGCGGCCCGGTACGAGAGGCGCCATGATCCGCAAGTTGCTTTTCACCGCCGCCGTCGCCGCGGCGCTCACGGCCTCGGCCTTCGCCATCGCGCGTCCCAAGACCGCCGATGTCAACGCCGCCCCCGCTGATATCGTCAAACCGCCGGGCCCCGCCGACTTCAGGACGCTCGACCCTCAGAACGTCCTGGTGATCACCACCAACAAGGGCCGCATCCTGGTGGAGATGACCCCGGCGACGGCGCCCGAGCACGTGGCCCGCGTCCGCGAACTCACGAAACAGGGCTTCTATGACGGAAAGCTGTTCTTCCGCGTCGTCGACGGTTTCATGGCCCAGACGGGGGACCCGAACAACGACGGGTCGGGCGGCTCGACCCTGCCCAACCTGAAGGCGGCCTTCACGTTTCGACGTGGCGCCGACAGCCCGATGACGGTGATCGCCGACCGCGCCACCGGCGCCGTCGGGTTCATCGGCCCGTTGCCGGTGCAGAGCCAGAGTTCGATGCTAATGGCCATGACCACCGACCAGAAGGTCAACGCCTGGGGGCTGTTCTGTCCCGGCGTCGCCGGCATGGCGCGCAGCGGCGAGGCGGACTCCGCCAACAGCCAGTTCTTCCTGATGCGCGACCACTATCCGGCGCTGGAGGCCAAATACACCGCCTGGGGTCGTGTGATCTCCGGCCTGGACGTGGTGCGGTCGCTGAAGGTCGGCGAGCCCGTGGCCGAACCGCAGGACCGCATGGAACGCGTGCGGCTGCTGGCGGATTTGCCTGCCAATGAACGACTTTCGGTGCGGGTCATCGACCCTGCCGGTCCCTGGTTCCAGGCCGAAGTGGCCCGGCGCCGCCAATTCGACGGCGACGATTTCTCGCCCTGTGACCTTCCTATTCCCGTGGAGATTAAGTGATGGCCGAAGACCTCGAGAACACCCTGATCCTGACGTTGGACGGCGGGCCGGTGACCATTCGCCTGCGGCCGGACCTGGCGCCGGGCCACGTGGGGCGCATCAAGGAACTGGCCCGTGAGGGCTTCTATGACGGCATCGTGTTCCACCGCGTCATCCCCGGCTTCATGGCCCAGGGCGGCGACCCCAACGGCGTCGGCTCCGGCGGTTCCTCCAAGCCGAACCTGAAGGCGGAGTTCTCGGCCGAACCGCACGTGCGCGGCGTCTGCTCCATGGCCCGCACCCAGGATCCGAACTCGGCCAACAGCCAGTTCTTCATCTGCTTCGACGACGCCCGCTTCCTGGACAAGCAATACACCGTCTGGGGCGAGGTGATCGACGGGATGGAGCATGTGGACGCCCTGCCGGTGGGCGAACCCCCGCGCAGCCCGGGCAAGATCACCTCGATGCGCGTCGCCGCCGACGCATGACGCCGGAACTGGAGGCGCGCTACGCCGAGCCGCATCGCCGCTACCATACGCGGACGCATATCGAGCAGTGCCTCCAGTTTCTCGCCCTCGTCCCGGACCTGACGGACGGCGAGCGCCAGACCCTGACCTACGCCATCTGGTGGCATGACGCGGTTTACGATCCGGCCGCGTCCGACAACGAGGCCCAAAGCGCCGAACTGGCCAAGGCCGGGCTGAAGGCCTTCGACGCCTCCCTCCATGTACGCGACGAGGTGGCCCGGCTGATCCTGCTGACGGCCGGTCACGAGGTCGAGCCGGGCGACAGGCTGGGCGAACTGCTGCTCTCCATCGATCTGGCGATCCTGGCCGCGCCGCCCGCCGTCTACGACCTCTATGCGACGGCCGTCCGCGCCGAATACGCCTTCGTTCCCGAAGACGCGTGGCGAACCGGCCGGACGCGCGTGCTGCAACGCTTCCTCGACGCGGCGGTTATCTACCCCGACCCGGATTTCCGGACCGATTTCGAGGCGCAGGCCCGCGCCAACATCGCGCGGGAACTCGCCTTCCTGGCTTGAGGGCGGCGATTGGCGGCGCGACTGAAGGTCTTCATCACCTCCGATGGCCTGACCGACTACGTGGTGGCGACAGGTTCACGGGCCAAGGCTCTGGCGGCCTGGGGCGTGCGCCAGGACCTTTTCAAGGAAGGCTCGGCGCGGGAGACCGACGATCCTGCCCTGCGGGCCGCCGCGCTCGCCCAGCCGGAGACGGTTCTGCGCAAGCCGTCCGGCGGCCGCGCGAAGCTGGCGCAACTGAAGCCGCGGCCAAAACCCGCGCGACCCGCCCCGTCCAAGGCCGCGCTCAGGAAGGTTTCCGATCTCGAACGACGGCTGGCCGCCGCCGAACTGGAGCATGACAAGGCCATGGCGAGGCTGGCGAGCGCGCGCCGCAAGCTGGACGCCGCCACGGCGCAACAGACCGAGGCCTACGAAACCCGGCGTCGCGAGATCGAGCGAGCTTTGAAGAGCGCCCGCCGCGCGCTCGACTAGCGCTGTTCGTCCAGCGCCAGGGTGACCACCACCGGATAGTGGTCCGACCCCAGCGGCGGCCCCCGCTCGACGCTCACGGTCTTCCAGTCCGATCCGGCATAGACGTGGTCGATCGCCAGGAACGGGCCAGGAACCCAGATGCGGAAGCGGCTGAACCTGGCGGCCGGCCAGCTGAACAGCGCCTTGGTGCGCCGTTCCATGCGGAACACCTTGTCCTCGCGCCGCCGGCTGAACGACCACGGCGTGGAGTTGAAGTCGCCCGCCAGGATCAGCCGCCTGGTGGGAAACTGGCGCAGGGTCTGGGCCAGCATATAGCCCTGGGCGGCCTGGGTTCCGGTGATCGGCCAGGTGTAGTGGACGCCGACCACGTCGAAGGCGCCGCCGGGCGCGGGAAAGCTGGCGCGCACCGTGGGCGCCCAGGGCCACCAGCGCTTGGGCCGGGCGAGAAAGCTGGTGACCGGCGTCTCCAGGCTGAAGATCATCACGGTGCAGTCGCCGCAGGTCACGTGATAGGGCCGGATCGCCAGCAGGGCGTCGCGCACCTCCGGCGTGGCTTCCTCCACGACGATGACGTCGGGGTTCTGGGCGGCGATCCACTGGACGTCGATGTTGCGGGGACCCCGGAAGCCCCAGGCATTGAACTGGACGAGCTTGAGCTGGTGCGGGGCGTCGGCGGGCGCCCTGGGGCTCATGGGGCGCAAGAACTCAGGCGCCATCAGGCCGCCGGCGGCCAGCACCGCGACCATCCCCAGCGCGAAGGTCATCACGCGCGGCGCGCCCCTGGGCAGGAAGACGGCGATCAGGGCCGCCGTCAGGCCGCCCAGGAACCACAGGGGCGAAAAATGCGTCAGCACGTCGAGCTTGACGCTGAAGGCGCCGCCCCAGCCGAGCACCGCGGCGCCGGCGCAATTCATCGCCAGGGCGAAGGCCAGACCCGTGACCAGGCCGATAAGGGCGACTCGTAATCGCTGCATCTTCGGGGCTCTAGCATGGCGTCGGCCTTGACGCGCCCGTGCGCGCGTGGCCTTGACCCAGACCCCATGCAACTTGCCGATTTCGACTTCATTTTGCCCGAGGCCAATATCGCGCTGCGCCCAGCCAGCCCGCGCGACGCCGCGCGCCTGCTGCTGGTCGAGCCCGACGCTCCGCTGCAGGACCTTCGCATCAGTGATCTGCCCGACCTGCTGCGGGCGGGCGACGTGCTGGTGGTCAACGACACCCGCGTCATCCCGGCCCGGCTGAGCGGGGTGCGCCATCGCGACGGTTCGGCCGTGGCGGTGGAGGCGACGCTGCTGCGCCGGTTGAGCCCCCATAGCTGGACCGCCTTCATGAAACCCGGCAAGCGGCTGGCGGTGGGCGATCGGGTCTCCTTCGGCGAAACCACCGACCGCGCCTGCCTGCTGGGCGCACTGGACGCCACGGTGAAGGCCAAGGGCGAGGGCGGCGAGATCACCCTGGGGTTCGATCTGTCCGGCTCCGACCTGGACGCCGCCATCGCCGAGCGCGGCGCCATGCCCCTGCCGCCCTATATCGCTGCGCGGCGCGCCCAGGACGCCCGGGATCTGGCCGACTACCAGACCGTCTATGCCGAGGAGGAGGGCTCTGTGGCCGCGCCCACCGCAGGCCTGCACTTCACGCCGGAGCTCATGGCGCGGCTGCGCGAGAAGGGCGTCGCCTTCGCCTTCGTGACCCTGCACGTCGGCGCCGGCACCTTCCTGCCGGTGAAGGTCGAGAACTTGGCCGACCACGTCATGCATGCGGAGTACGGCGAGGTCGACGCCGCGACCGCCGAGGCGATCAATGCGGCCCGCGCAGCCGGGGGGCGGATCGTCTGCGTCGGCACCACTTCCCTGCGGCTGCTGGAGTCGGCGGCGCAGGAGGACGGGCGTGTCGCACCGTTCGCGGGCGAGACCGCCATCTTCATCACGCCCGGCTACCGGTTCCGGGCGGCCGATGGGCTGATGACCAATTTCCACCTGCCGAAGTCGACGTTGTTCATGCTGGTCTGCGCGTTTGCCGGCGTCCAGGTCATGCGCGACGCCTACGCCCACGCCATCGCCACCGGCTATCGTTTCTATTCCTACGGCGACGGCAGCCTGCTCTGGAGGGCGCGCTGATGGCGGCTTTTCCCTTCGAGATCGCCGCTCGCGACGGCGCGGCGCGCACGGGCGTCCTGAAGACGGCCCGCGGCGATATCCGCACGCCGGCCTTCATGCCGGTGGGCACCGCCGGCACCGTCAAGGCGCTCACCGTCGACCAGGTGGCGGCCACCGGGGCCGATATCCTGCTGGGCAACACCTACCACCTGATGCTGCGCCCCACGGCCGAGCGGGTGGCGCGCCTGGGGGGCCTTCACAGGTTCATGCGCTGGGACAGGCCGATCCTCACCGACTCCGGCGGCTTCCAGGTCATGTCGTTGTCGAAGATCGCCAAGGTGAAGGAGGACGCCGTCACCTTCCAGAGCCACATCGACGGCTCACGCCACGTCCTGACGCCTGAGCGCTCCATCGAGATCCAGGCCGACCTGCTGGGCGCCGACATCTCCATGCAGTTGGACGAATGCGTCGCCTGGCCGGCGGAGGAGGCGCGCGCCGCCGAGGCGCTGCGCCTTTCCGCGCGCTGGGGCGCCCGCTCCAAGGCCGCGTTCGGCGCGCGCGAGACCCAGGCCCTGTTCGGCATCCAGCAGGGCTCCACCTTTGAGGCCCTGCGCCGGGAATCGGCCGACCGGCTGACGGAGATCGGTTTCGACGGCTACGCCATCGGCGGCCTGGCGGTGGGCGAGGGGCACGCCGCCATGTGCGAGGTGCTGGACTATGCGCCGGCCATGCTGCCCGACGACCGGCCGCGCTATCTGATGGGCGTCGGCAAGCCCATCGACCTGGTGGAGGCCGTCGCCCGCGGCGTCGACATGTTCGATTGCGTGTTGCCGACCCGCTCTGGCCGCCACGGCCAGGCCTGGGGCTGGGAAGGCTCGGTGAACCTGAAGAACGCCCGCTTCGCCGAGGACCAGGACCCTCTGGACCCCGACAGCGCCTGCCCGGCCTCCCGCGACTATTCGAAGGCCTACCTGCATCACCTGGTGAAGTCGGAGGAGATCCTGGGCCAGGTGCTACTGTCGTGGCACAATCTGGCGTTCTTCCAGATCCTGATGGCCGCCATGCGCAGCGCCATCGCCGAGGGGACGTTCGCGGCCTTCCGCCGCGACTTCGCCGCCCGTCAGCGGATATCGTAGCGCGGCTTCAACCGCTGCTCGACGACCGGGCTCCCGGCCAGGGTGTGGGAGGGCGTGGCCGGCGGCGTGCAACCGCGCGATTCGCCCAGTCCCTTCAGGTAGCCTCGGCGAACGCCGCCCGCGAGGATCGCGGCCTGGACCAAGGCGTCGTGCCTTTGGGCTCCGCTCAGGCGCCGCACCCAGCCGCGGAACGGTATGGCGTCGGAGGCGACGCCGGCGACGGCGGTCAGCGCCGCGCCGCGGCCCTTGTCCATGACGTCGTCCTCGTCCACCGACGGCTCGTCGAGATCGGCGCCCAGGGCGTAATCCAGCGGCTTGATGAGCTCGACGAGCATTGGACAGGTCACGCGGCCAGGAGGGCGGCCGTAGGGATCGGCCATGGCTTGCAGCAGCACCTCCGGGATCTGGGTGCGCATGACATTCAGGTCGCGCAGCGGCGCCGCCACGGCGCCCTGGAAATTCTCGGTATTGGCCTGTGAAGACGTCTGGATCTGCGGCGAGCCGTCCGCACGTCCGGTGACGCAACCGGCGAGGCTGATCGAGAGCAGGCAGGCAATCAGGACATGGCGCATGGCGCGATCCTACCGCTAAAGGATTGCTTTGCTAAGCGCGGCGGTGGTCTTGCACAGCGGGGGGGCGCCGCCTATGGTCCGCGCCGCTTCGCTGGCGGGCTCCGCCCCTTCGCGCTGCGGGCCGGTAGCTCAGCGGTAGAGCATTCGACTTTTAATCGAATGGTCGTGGGTTCGATCCCCACCCGGCCTACCAATCCGACGTTCTGGCGGCGGTTATTTCGCCGGAACGCTCGGCAGTTGCGGCGCGGAGATGTTTACGTCGACCTTCTTGGTCCCGCCCCCGAACATGTTTCCGCCGCCGAAGAACATGATCGCTGCGATGATCGCCACGATCACAACCAACGCGCCGACCACCATGCCGACCCCGGCGCCGCCTGAGCTCGTGTCTTCCGCCATGTCTCATATCCTCTGCCTGAGCGTCCCTGTCTGATCGAAAGCGGAGGGGAGGCCTTGGTTCCGTCGGGCTGTCCGTGCGCGCCGCCTCGCGGACGCTATCGTGCGGGCCTCGCCCATCCTAGGATCGCCCGAGACGCCGGTCGAAGGACCGGGTCGCCGCTACGAGGGACGCCCATGGCCGAGTCGCCTGAACCCATCGTCGAGACCCGCAGCCGCCAGATGTTCCCGACCCTGGCGCCGGCCGAGGTCGAGCGGTTGCGGCGGTTCGGCCAGCCGCGCGGCTACAAGGACGGCGAGGCGCTGGTGAAGGTGGGCGAGGCGGGCCATGGCCTTACAGTCGTCCTGTCGGGCGAAGTGGCCATCAGCCAGAACGACGGCGGCGTCAGGACGCCTATCGTCACCCACGCGGCCGGCGGGTTCATGGGCGAGCTCGCGCAACTGTCGGGCAAGCCCGCGCTGGTGGACGCCCATGCGGTGGGCGAGGTCGAAGCCCTGGTGATCGCGCCCGAGCGCCTGCGCGCCCTGTTGGTGGCCGAGGCCGATCTGGGCGAACGCATCATGCGCGCCCTGATCCTGCGCCGCGTCGGCCTGATCGAGACCGGGGCGGGCGGCCCGGTGATCGTCGGGGCCAATGACGATCCCGACGTGCGGCGACTGGAGGGCTTTCTCTCCCGAAACGGGCATCCCCGGCACCGACTGGATCCGGCCGTCGATCTCGCGGCCCAGGCCTTGATCGAGCGGTTCCATGTCACGGACGCCCAGCTGCCGATCGTGGTCTGTCCGGGCGGGGAACTGCTGCGCAACCCGAGTGAAGGTCAACTGGCGCGCTGCCTGGGCATGGTGGCCGCCATCGATCCGGCGAAGCTCTACGACGTCGCGGTGATCGGCGCCGGGCCCGCCGGGTTGGCGACGGCGGTCTATGCCGCCTCCGAAGGGCTTTCGGCCCTGGTCCTGGATTGCCGCGCCTTCGGCGGACAGGCCGGGGCCTCGTCGCGGATCGAGAACTACCTCGGCTTTCCCACCGGGATCAGCGGCATGGCCCTGATGGCCCGGGCCTATAACCAGGCCCAGAAGTTCGGGGTGGAAATGGCCATTCCGGACGAGGCGACGCAGCTGACGCCGCATCCGGAGGGCGGTTATGCGGTGGGCCTCGTCAACGGCGAAAGCGCCCGCGCCCGCACCACGGTCATCGCCAGCGGCGCGCGCTACAGGCGCCTGCCGTTGGAGACGCTGGAAACCTTCGAAGCCGCTTCGGTCCACTACTGGGCGACGCCGCTGGAGACGCGGCTCTGCGCCGGACAGGAGGTCGTGCTGGTGGGCGGCGGCAATTCGGCCGGTCAGGCGGTGGTCTTCCTGGCGGCGTCGGTGCGGAAGGTCTGGTTGCTGGTGCGGGCGTCCGGGCTGGAAGCCAGCATGTCGAAGTACCTGATCGACCGGATCGCATCGCTGCCCAACGTCGAACTGGTGACCCATGCCGAGATCAGCGACATGCATGGCCAGGACGGCGTCCTGGACGCGGTCAGCTGGCGCGATGTCCGCACCGGGCAGGAGACCCGCCGCCCGGTCGGGCATCTCTTCCTGTTCATCGGCGCCGACCCCAACACCGACTGGCTGGCCGGCGCGGGCGTTGCCCTGGACAACAAGGGATTCATCCGCACCGGCCCGGACCTCGGCCCCGATCGCCGGCCGCTGGAGACCAGCCTGCCCGGAGTCTTCGCTATCGGCGACGTGCGGGCCGGCTCGGTCAAACGCGTCGCCGCCGCGGTGGGAGAGGGCGCCCAGGTGGTCGCCGTGATCCACGGGCATCTGGCCGATGCAGCCGCCGCGGCTGCGCCGTCCGCCGCCGTCGCGGCGCAATAGGAGTTTGCGAGCAGCATGACCGACACCTTGAAGATCCTCGGCTTCGCCGGCAGCCTGCGTCAGGCCAGCTACAATCGCGCCCTCCTGAAGGCCGCGCGGGACGCTGCGCCCGCGGGCATGGTGATCGATATCTTCGATCTCGCCGTCGTGCCGCTCTACAACGGCGACGTGGAGGCCCAGGGCGATCCGGAAGGCGTCGCGGCCTTCAAGGCGGCGATCGCGCAGGCGCATGGCGTGTTGATGGCCACGCCGGAATACAATCACGGGGTCCCCGGCGTCATGAAGAACGCCGTCGACTGGGCCTCGCGCCCGCCCGGCAAGGCGGTGCTCGGCGGCAAGCCGGTGGGGATCATCGGCGCCTCGCCCGGCGCCACCGGAACCGCGCGCGGGCAGAGCCAGCTTCGCCAGGCCTTCGAGTTTACGAATTCCTACGCCATGCCCCAGCCCGAACTGCTGGTGTTCCGCGCCCACGAGAAGTTCGACGCCGACGGCGTGCTGACCGACGAGGCCACCAGAACCTATCTTGGCCGGTATCTGGAAGCCTTCGCCGGCTGGGTGAGGAAGTTCGCCTGAGCGTGAAGATGGTGACGGCCGAGCTTGAAACCGATTAGGGTTCCAGACGAGACGGGTCGCCGGGACGCCGCATGCATCTGCCCCTGCCTGAACCAAAGACCGAACGGGCCCGCCAGACCAGCGCGGTGATCGCCGGCGTGTTGCTGGTGTTCACCGCCGTCCTCGCGGCCATCGGCCTGGCCGACCCCAACGCCGCCTGCATCGATCCGAAATTCTCGGTGGTCGACCGCATCTATCGCTTCTTCCTGCTGTTCGACTTCGGCGGCGAGGGGCTGAAGGTCCGTGAATGTTTCCCCAGCCCGCTTCTGGAAGTCGCGCGATTCACCGGCCCGGCGGGCGTGCTGACCGGCGTGGCCGCCTTGCTGTGGGGCCTGGCGGAAGACCTGGTCGCCAATGTGCGCCTGCGCGCGATCCGCCAGCATGTGGTGGTGATCGGCATGGGCGACCGCGGCTGGGTGCTGGCGCGCGGCGCGGCCAAGACCTCCCGCGTCATCGGCGTCGACCTGACCGCTCCCAAGGGGCCGATGCCCCAACGTTGCGATTCGGTGCTGGGCGACGGGCGCGAAACCCGAACGCTGAAACGTGCGGGGATCGGCCGGGCGCGATACGCTTTCGCGGCCACCAACGACGACCTGCTCAACCTGCAGATCGCCCGCGGGGCCGGCAGCCTGGGATGCGGCGACGTCTATGCGCTGGTGGGCGACGCCTTCGCCCAGCGCCTGGCCGATAACCCGAATCCGGCGCCGGTCAATGCGATCTCCCTGGACGAGATCGCCGCCCGGACCCTGGCCGGGGAGGCGCGGTTCCACGAGCTGGCCGATCTGCAGGGCCACGCCCAGGTTCACCTGGTCGTCTTCGGCGACGCCGCCCTGGCGGCCGCGGTGATCGCCCAGACCGTCCGCACCGCGCTGGCCGCGACCCTCGGCGAACCGATCGTCACCCTGCTGGCGGCCGATCCCGAACAGGCCCGCAAGGCCGTCCTGCGCAGCTACCCCGGCCTGGAAAAAGCCGCGCGGCTCATTCCGCTGCGTTTCGATCCGGTCCACGACATCCTCGATCAACCGGAGCTGTTCGGCCAGATCAGCGCCGTGGCCCCGGTCAGCGCCGTGGTGGTCATCGACCCGGTCACCGACCGGGCGTGCCTGTTCGCCGGCGCCTTGCAAGGCGCCCTGCGCCGCGCCGAGGCGTGGGCCGCGCCGATCTTCTTCTCCGCCGCGCCGGTCGAGGCCGCCGCGCCCTTCGCCTCCAGGCTCGAAACCACGCCGCGCCTGTCCGACGTGCTTCACCCGTTCGAGACGGGGCTGCGGCTGTGCACGCCGGAGAACGTCGCCCACGTCGACGAGGCCGCGCGCAAGCTGCACGAGTCCTACCTGCGGGCGCACGCGGCGTTGCGGGCCAGGAGCGGGCCGCCGTCGGAGGCGGTCGGGGCGCTGGTGGAGTGGAAGGACCTCGCGCCGACGTTCCGTCAGGCCAATCGCCGCGCCGCCGACCATGTGGCGGCCAAGCTGCTCAGCGCCGGCTGCTTCAGCCCGCCGGGCCCGCTGCGCACGCCCGAGGATCTGGACCTGCTGGCCGGCGGGCGGCTGGAGGACCTGGCGGAACTGGAGCACCGCGCCTGGATGGCCGATCGCCTGCTCGCCGGTTGGCGGCAGGGGCCGGCCCGGAACGAGCGCGCCCGCATCCACGAATGCCTGAGGCCCTACGACCAGCTGCCGGAAGCGACCAGGGATCTCGACCGCGCCCAGATCCGCGATCTTTTCGGCCCCGGCGGGTTGCCGCGCGGGGGCTCCGCCTCATCGTCCGACCCGGGCCTGACCCGTTTGGGTCTCTGGGTCGGGCTGATCGGCGCCCTCGACCTCAAGGCTGACGAGGGCGAATGGGTCGCGGAGGCCGCGGCGGCGCAACTCGACGCCCTGATGCTCGATCATCCGGGCCGGCACCTGACGTTGGCGACGCCGCTCGCGCCCGGCGCTGATCTGGTGATGGCCAGGGCCTTGCTCGCCCACGCCGCCGCGCGCGACTGGCCCCATCGCCTGGTGGTGGTGGAAGCCTTGCCCGCCCACCTGATGCTGGCCGATTTCGAGAGCCGTTGGCGCGACGGCGCGCCGGGCGATCCCGAGGTTTCGGCCGCGACCTGGCCCGAGGCCGTCAAGGCGCTCGCCGCGGCGCGCAACGCGCTGATCGCCCAGGCGCCTGACGCGCGCGTCGTCGAGATCATGGAGAGCGCCGCCGGCGGGGCCGATCACCAGGGCGCCTATCGACGCCAGAACGCCTATCTGGTGCGCCGGTGCGACACGATCCTGGCGGCCGTGCACGATCGAGGCGGCAAGGCCGCCGGCGGAACGGCCGAAGCTTTGCGCTGGCGCGCCGATCCGACCACCATGCCCGCGTCGGAGACGACGATCCCGCTCCGCCCGCGCGACGAGAGCGCGCCTGTCAGGTCCGCCATCGTCCTGGACCTGGGCGCGCGCGAAATCGTGTAGGGCCGGTCCGGGGCTTCTGCTGCATAGCTTTCCCACGTCGGGCTGCAGAAAATCTCCATTGTCGACAGAATAACTGGAGATTAGCGATATGGCGGCCGAGACGACGCGGGTCGGGCAGCGATCCGCGCGTCTCGGCGTTTGTGTGTTTGACCAAAGGACGGAACCGCATCGCGCATGGGGGCGACCGTAGATCCTGAACTGACGCCGGTCGGACCGGACCGCAGCGCCGCCGAAGGCGCGCGGGCGCCTCGGCGCGCATTCATGCGCCGTCGCTCGGCGATCCCGGGGTTCGGCCTGACGCTTGGCGTGACCCTGACGCTGTTGTCGCTGATCGTCCTGATCCCGTTGTCGGCCGTGGCGTTGAAGGCCTCGGCCCAGTCGCCGGCCCATTTCATCGCCGCGGCCTTCTCCGATCGCGCGATGCTGGCCTACGAGCTGTCGTTCGGCGCGGCGTTGATCGCCGCGGTGATCAACGGCGTCTTCGGCCTGCCCACGGCCTGGGCCATGGTCCGCTATGAGTTTCCCGGCAAGGCGTTCATCAACGGCCTGATCGACCTGCCGTTCGCCCTGCCGACCGCGGTGGCCGGCATCGCGCTGGCGACCCTCTATGCCGAGAACGGCCTGGTGGGGGCCCAGCTCGCCCCCTTCGGCATCAAGGTCGCCTACACCCAGCTGGGTGTCGTGGTGGCGTTGACGTTCATCGGCCTGCCGTTCGTGGTGCGCACCCTCGAGCCGGTGATCCGCGACCTCTCCAGCGATGTGGAGGAGGCCTCCGCCAGCCTCGGCGCGACGCGGTTCCAGACCATCGGCAAGGTGATCCTGCCCGGCCTGATCCCGGCCTGGCTGACCGGCGTCACCCTGGCCTTCGCCCGCGCCGTGGGTGAGTACGGCTCGGTGATCTTCATCGCCGGCAACATGCCCTACAAATCGGAGATCGCGCCCCTGCTGATCGTCATCCAGCTGGAGCAGTACAACTACGAAGGCGCCGCCGGCATCGCGCTGGTGATGCTGCTGGTCTCGTTCGCCATGCTGTTCGTGATCAACGGCATCCAGGCCTGGTCGCGCAGGTTCTCATGAGCACCCCCTCGCGCGCCCGCCACCCCACCGAGGATTCGCCCTGGACCAAGGCCCTGGTGCTGGGCGTCGTCGTGGCCTTCCTGTTGCTGGTGCTGATCCTGCCGATGGTGACGGTGTTCTTCGAGGCCCTGCGCCGCGGCGTGCAGCCGGCGCTGGACGCCATCGCCCAGCCCGACGCGGTGGCGGCCATCAAGCTGACGCTGATCACTGCGGCGATCACCGTGCCGTTCAACGTCTTTTTCGGCGTCTGCGCCGCCTGGGCGGTGGCCAAGCACGAGTTTCCGGGCAAGAGCCTGCTGATCACCCTCATCGACCTGCCGTTCTCGGTCTCGCCCGTCGTCGCCGGCCTGATCTATGTGCTGGTGTTCGGGGCCCAGGGCTGGTTCGGCGAATGGCTGATCGACCACGACATCAAGATCATCTTCGCCATTCCCGGCATCGTGCTGGCCACCATCTTCGTGACCTTCCCCTTCGTGGCGCGCGAACTGATCCCGCTGATGCAGGAGCAGGGCGTCGACGAGGAGGAGGCTGCGGTGTCGCTCGGCGCCTCGGGCCTGCGCACCTTCTGGAGCGTCACGGCGCCCAATATCCGCTGGGGCCTGCTCTATGGCGTGCTGCTCTGCAATGCGCGGGCGATGGGCGAGTTCGGCGCGGTCTCGGTGGTGTCGGGCCACATTCGCGGCATCACCAACACCATGCCGCTGCACGTCGAGATCCTCTATAACGAGTACGACTTCGTCGGCGCATTCTCGGTGGCGGGCCTGCTCTGTATGCTGGCCATCCTGACCTTGATCCTCAAGGCCCTGCTCGAAGTCTTCCAGCCGCAGTCGCGGCGCGTCGGCCACTAGTTTCGGAACATTGCGACCATGACCATTTCCATCAAAGAGGTGGAGAAGAGCTTCGGCCGCTACCCCGCGCTGAACGGGGTGAGCCTGGAGATCGCCGACGGCGAGTTGCTCGCGCTGCTGGGCCCGTCGGGGTCCGGCAAGACCACGCTGCTGCGCGCCATCGCCGGCCTCGAGTTTCCCGACGCCGGCCAGGTGCTGTTCGGCGGCGTCGACGTCACCTACGCCAGCGCCGCCAGCCGCCAGGTGGGGTTCGTCTTCCAGCAGTACGCCCTGTTCAAGCACATGAACGTGGCCCGCAACATCGCCTTCGGCCTGGACGTCCGCAAAGGCGCCGCCAAGCCGCCGAAGGCGGAGATCGCCGCCAGGGTCGAGGAACTGCTGAACCTCGTGGAGCTGGGCGGCCTGGGTAAACGCTACCCGGCCCAGCTGTCCGGCGGCCAGCGCCAGCGCGTGGCGCTCGCCCGCGCCCTTGCCGTCAATCCCAGCGTCCTGCTGCTCGACGAGCCGTTCGGCGCCCTGGACGCCACCGTGCGCAAGTCCCTGCGCAAGGAACTGCGTCGCATCCACGACGCCACCGGCGTCACCACCATCTTCGTCACCCACGACCAGGAAGAAGCCCTGGAGCTGGCCGACCGTGTCGCGATCCTCAACAGCGGCCGCATCGAACAGGTGGGCACCCCGGCGCAGGTCCATGACGCCCCGGTCAGCCCCTTCGTCTGCGGGTTCGTGGGCGAGGCCAACCGGTTCGAGGGCGCGGTCGCCGGCGGCCGCTTCGTGGCCGGCGAAATCGAACTGCCGGCGCCTGACGCCAGCAACGGCCCGGCGCTGGCCTTCGTCCGCCCGCACGATTTCGTCCTGGCCAAGAAGGGGCAGGGCGGGCTCGACCTGGTGGCCCAGCGGATCAACCCGCAAGGTCCCGTCATCCACGTCGACGCCCTGACCGGGTCCGGCACGCGGATCGAGGCGGCGTTCGCCCGTCAGCCCAATGCCGGGCTCGAGGCGGGCAGCCCGCTCAAAGTGGTCGCACAGCGGGCATACATCTACAGCGCGTAGATATAGATACTCAACTTTTACGAGTGATTTACGCTTGCGTGCGATCAGTCGCGCATGAAGCGATTGAGCCGCCTTTTCGCCAGTCTACGTGTTTCTCCAGGCGTCGCGATATTGCTGGAGATCGTCCTTGTCGCGCCGGCGGTCTTGTTGATCGTGGTCGCCGCCATTTCCTGGCTCGGCTATTTCAGGCTGTCGTATCAGGTGCAGGATATCGCCGACCGGGCGCTGGCGGCCGCCCGCTATGCGCCAGAAGGCGTCGCGCCGGAATCGCTGGCCATCGCCGCCGCGCGAGACGCATGCGCACGCCAGGGCCTGGACCCGACTGTTCTCCACGTCACGCTCCAACAGCGTTCGCGCCATCTGAGCCTGCTGTTGGCCTACGACGCCTCGAGGGCGCCCGCTTTCCTGCTGGAGGCCATCATGCCCATGCCGTCGGCCACCATCGTGCGATTGGCGCAGTAGGCCCGGCCGGCGTCTACTGTTGCTGCTGCTGTTGCTGGTGCTGCTGCTCGTCGTAGCCGAGGCCGCCCGCACTCTTGCGCCGGGCGCTGCGGGCCGGGGCGGTCTGCGCCACGCGGATGAACTCGGGATCGGTCATGGCCGCCCTGGCGCGACGCACCGAGACGCCGACCGCAAGCTGGCTCTCGGCGTCGCCCTTGTAGACGCCGCGCGACGGCGGGACGTCCGAATAGTCGCGGCCCACCGCCGAGGCGATATGGCGCTCGCCGGTCTCGATGTTGTTGGTCGGATCCAGGCCGATCCAGCGCAGGCTGGGCAGGAAGACGTCGACCCAGGCGTGGGTGGCGTCGGGATCGGACCGATCGCCGCTCTGGCGGTCGGTGAACAGATAGCCCGAGACGTAGCGCGCCGGCACGCCCCACGACCGGCACACCGCCAGCATGATGTGGGCGAAGTCCTGGCAGACCCCGCGCCGCGCCGCGAGCGCCACGTCGATAGGGCTTTCGGCGTCCGTGACGTTGGCGTCGTAGGCGAAGGATTCGTAGATGATCCGCGACAACTCCCGCACCGCGGTCAGCGGGTCGCGGGTGCGCAGCGCGTCGAGGTCGTGTTCGGCCACGAAGGCCCGCAGCAGGTCGGTCTCGCGGGCGAAGCCGTGCGGATGCAGGAAATCGAAGTTCTCCCCGCGCACGAAGTCCGAGCGCAGGCGATCCCATTCGCCCAGGTCGAGGGCGTCGGGCAGGGGCGCCGGGGCCTGGGTCTCCACCGCCGAGCGGGCCTGGATGGTCAGTTGCTCGTGCGGCTGGGGCACGTCGAAATGGTAGACGGCGTTGCCGAAGGCGTCGGCGTAGGAGAACAGCTGGGCGCTGGGATCGAGCTCCAGCTCGAAGCTGATCAACCGCTGGCGAGCGCCCTTCTGGGGCTGCATCCAGACTTCCATGACGCTCTCGCGCACCGGCTTGTCGTAGAGGTACTGGGTGACGTGGCGAACTTCGAGGAGCACGGGGTCAGGTCCTCAGGCCGGGAGACGGAGTTCAAGCGAATAGGCGACGAAGGTCTCGTAGATCGCCTTGTGGATGGCCGCGCATTCCTCCAGCAGGGCGGTCAGGAACACCCGGGTCCCCAGGGCTTCCATCTCGGCCATGTCGGCATATTGCAGCCGCGCCTTCAGCCGTCCGGCGTAACGTTCCGGACTGGCGTGGCCGGCGGCCTCCACATAGCGGCTGACGGTCGCCAGGTGCTCTTCGATGCGCGCGGTGCAGAACCGGATCGACCGGGGGAAGTCCTCGTCGAACAGCAGGAATTCCATGATGTAGCGCGGCTGCATGTCGGCGGTGTAGACGCGCAGATACGGCTCCAGCGCACAACTCATCCGCAACAGGCTGGTGAGCGCGAAGTGATCGCTGATCGGCGGCTGGCGCTTGTCGGCGAAACAGACCTCCAGCAGCCGCCCGATAAGCTGGGCCCGTTCGAGGTGTATCCCCAGCAGAAGGAAGCGCCAGCCCTCGCCGTGGCTCATGGTCGCGTCGGCGGCGCCCTTGAACAGGTGCAGGTCGGCGATGATGTCGTGCAGGAAGACCGAGGAGCCGTCGGCGAAGGCCTTGGCCGCGTTCGGGCTCGTCACCCGCAGGAAGATCAGGTTGAGGCGTTCCCAGGTCTCGGTGGTGATCTGGTCGCGGACCTGGCGGGCGTTTTCGCGCGCGCTGGCCAGGGACGAGGTGATCGAACCCGAATCGGTGCGGTCCAGCACCAGCCGGCGGGCGGCTTCGTAAGGGTCCGAGACCTTCTCCGCCTCGAGGTTGCCGACGGCGGCCAGGGCGATGCGCGCCACCTGGTTCGCGGCCTCCGTGCGGTCCAGCGTAGCGTTGAGCATCACGTCGGAGAGCCGGCACATGTGCTCGGCCCGTTCCACATAGCGCCCGATCCAGTAGAGGCTGTCGGCGACGCGGGCGAGCATCATGGCTGAAGCTCCTCGGCTTCGCCCGCCAGCACCCAGGTGTCCTTGGAGCCGCCGCCCTGGCTGGAGTTCACCACCAGCGATCCCTTGCGCAGGGCCACGCGGGTCAGGGCGCCGGGCGTGACGATGATCTTCTCGCCCGAGAGGACGAAGGGCCGCAGGTCCACGTGGCGCGGCTCGATCTCGTCGCCCACCAGGCACGGCGCCGTGGAGAGCTGGATGGTCGGCTGGGCGATGTAGTTGTCGGGATCGGCCGAGATCGCCTCGGCGAAGGTTTCCCGCTCGGCCTGGGTCGAGTGCGGCCCGATCAGCATGCCGTAGCCGCCCGATGCGCCGACCGCCTTGACCACCAGCTTGTCCAGGTTGGCCAGCACGTGCTGGCGCTGGACGGCCTCCCGGCAGAGGAAGGTCTCGATATTGGGCAATATGGCGTCTTCGCCCATGTAATACTTAATTATTTCCGGGACATAGGCGTAGATGGCCTTGTCGTCGGCGATGCCCGTGCCCGGCGCGTTGCAGATCACCACATTGCCGGCGCGGTAGGCGTTGAAGAGACCTGCCGCCCCAAGCCCGGAGTCCCTGCGGAACGTGAGGGGATCGATGAAGTCGTCGTCCACGCGGCGGTAGATGACGTCCACCCGGCGCAGGCCCGTGGTGGTGCGCATATAGACGCGGTTGTCGTGGACCACGAGGTCGCGGCCCTCCACCAACGGCGCGCCCATCAGTCGCGCGAGATAGGCGTGTTCGAAATAGGCGGAGTTGTAGACGCCGGGCGTCAGCACCACGACCTGCGGGTCCGAGCGCCATTCCACCGCCATGCTCTTCAGCGTCGAGAGCAGGAGGTCGGGATAGCGGTCGATGGGCCGCACGCCGGCGCCGCGGAATGTGCCGGGGAACACCCGCTTGGAGGCTTCGCGATTGGCCAGCATGTACGACACGCCCGACGGGACGCGCAGATTGTCCTCCAGCACGGCGAAGTCGCCGTCGGGCTGGCGGATCAGGTCGGAGCCGCAGACGTTGGCGTAGGCGCCGTGGGGCACGTAGAGGTTCTGCATCTCCCGCCGGTAGGACGGGGCGCACAGCACCAGTTCGCGGGGGACCACGCCGTCCATCAGGATCTGCTGGCCCGAATAGATGTCGGCGAGGAACATGTTCAGCGCCCGCAGGCGCTGCGTCAGGCCCGCTTCGATCCGCGCCCACTCCACGGCCGGGATGATCCGGGGCAGGAGGTCGGTGGGGATGATCCGTTCGGTCGAACTGTCGCCGCCGTAGACGGTGAAGGTTATCCCCTGCAGCAGGAAGAAACGCTCCAGCGTCCGCTGGCGTTCGGCCAGCTCATCCGACCCCAGGGTCGCAAGCCGCGCCTGGAGGGCCGCGTAGTGGGCCCTGACGTCTCCGCCCGGCGCCCGCATCTCATCGTAGGGAACAGCCGGCGTCACGGCGGAAGGCGCCAACTCGTCCATCCTTTGCGCCGTCGCCACACTCAACTCCAAGCTAAGGTCTCCCGCCGAGTCCGCTTCATCAGCCTTAGTCAAGGTTCGAACGCTTGAACCCGCTTTTCGGCCAACTGAGCGTGCGACAGGATGACTGCCCAGCATTTGGGCAAGTTTCGACCGTGTAGGGAAGCCACTTAAGCGCGGAGGGGGTAAGCGCCCGCCGGGCGCGTTTTTTCTTGGCCCTCCAGCGGCCGCGCCGCGCGTGCGTGACAGCACTGGCGAGCGCGGCTACATCCAACCTGGGGCGACGAGGATTCTAGGCGTGAGAGAACCGCTGTTCGCCGCCGCCGTCGTGGCGGTTGTGATCCTGCAAGGAACCGCCCTGCCGGCGTGCGCGGCTGAACCGCGCGCGACCGTGGACGGCGTCCTGAGCGACACCCTGCGCGTCGAGATGCAGCGCGCCATCGGCGACAGCGACAAGCCGGTGCAGAACCGCTTCGAAGCCCGCCGCCGGGCCCGCGACGCCGCCGAGGATGCGGTCGCGGTGCTCAGGTCCGAGGGCTATTACGCCTATGAGGTGGAGCCCGACGTCGGCGAGGGGGACAAGCCCCGCGCCGTGGTTCACGTGAAGCCGGGGACCCGCTTCACCCTGGCCGATCCCAAGATCGACTGGGGCGCCCAACCGCCGACCGATCCGGCTCAGGTCGCCGGGGCCAAGGCGATCGGCCTGATCAACGGCGCGCCAGGCCGCGCGGCCGAAGTGATCGGTGCGGAAGGGCGGATCATCGCCGCCGTCCAGCAGTTCGGCTACGCCGACGCCGCGGCCGGCCCCCGCGAGGTGATCGTCGATCACGCCGATTCTACCGTTCGCCCGACGTTCCGCATCGCCGCGGGCGACCTCGTGCGCCTGGACGGTGTCGAGATCAGCAGCACGGGGCGCACCAGCCGGCCGTGGCTGGAGCACCTGGTGCCGTGGAAAACCGGGGACGCCTACCATCCGCGCGACGTAGCGGAGTTGGAGCGCCGGCTGCTGGACACCGGGGTCTACGACTCCGTCACCGTGGCGCTGGCGCCGCGCGAAAAAACCACCGCCGAAGGCCTGCGGCCCATCGTCGTCAGCCTGGCCGACCGGGCGCCGCGCTCCATCGAGCTGGGCGCCAGCTACGCCACCACCGAAGGGATCGGCCTCGACGCCAAGTGGATCCACTACAATATCCTGGGGCGGGCAGACACCGAGACGATCAGCGGTCGCCTCTCCAACCTGGACAGCCGCCTGGGCGCGGAACTCATGCTTCCCCATTGGCGCAGGCCCCAGCAGACCTTGAAGCTCGGCGGCGCGGCCTATGTGACCAACACCGACGCCTACAACGAAACCGGGGTCGGGATCCGCGCGGATCTGGAGCGACGGTTCGGCAAGACCTCCTACATCACCTACGGCACGACCCTGGACCTCAGCCGCACGCGGGAGCTGACGGCGATCGAGCTGACCTCGCTGGGGCGCGACCTGGTGACGGCCGCGGTGTTCGCCGGCCTGGTGCTGGACAGATCCGATGACCCGCTGGATCCCAAGCGTGGCTGGCGGGTGCAGGCCCAGGTTGAGCCGACCGTGCTGCTGGGCGACGAGAACCTGCCCTATCTGAAGGTCCAGGCCCAGGGTTCGGGCTACCTGCCGTTCGGCCGCGACGCGCGCACGGTCGTGGCCGGGCGGTTGAAGCTGGGCGCCATCCTGGGCGGGTCTATTCCCAACGTCCCGGCGTCGCGACGCTTCTACGCCGGCGGCGGCGGCTCGGTGCGCGGCTACGCCTACCAGGCCATCGGCCCGCGGCTGAGCGACAACACGCCCCAGGGCGGGCTTTCGGTGCTCGAAGCCTCGGTCGAGTTGCGCCAGAAGCTGACGCAGCACTGGGGCGTCGTGGCCTTCGTCGACGCCGGCGCGGTGGGGACCCAGGCGTTTCCGGGCGGCAAGGACCTCAGCGCCGGCGCCGGCGTGGGGGTGCGCTACGACCTCGGTTTCGGTCCCGTCCGCTTCGACATCGCCATGCCGCTGGACAAGCGCGAGGGCGACCCCGGGTTCCAGATATACCTCAGCATCGGGCAGAGCTTTTGAGCGAGGCGGACGACATCGCGCCGACGCCGGCGGCCAAGCGCACACGGGCGCCGAAGCTCATCGTGGCGATCTGCGTCGGCCTGGCGCTGCTGATCGGCGCCATCGGGCTGGGAACGCGCTACGGGGTGCTGCTGCCGCAGACCCGGCTGCTGCTGGAATCGCGGGTCAGCGGGCTGAAGGTCGGCAGGCTCGGCAAGCTGAAGATCGAGGGGCTGCAAGGCGATATCTGGCGGGACTTCACCATCCGCCGGCTGACCATCACCGACGAGAAGGGCCTGTGGCTCGAGGCGCGCAACCTGCATCTGGTCTGGCGCTACAGCGCGCTTTTCGTCCGCCGCTTTGAGGCCGAGAAGCTGACGGCCCAGCAGGTCTCGATCCTGCGGCGTCCGACCCTGACCCCGAAGAGCAAGTCGCAGGGCATGCCGCTGTCGTTCCACATCGCCCAACTTGGCGCGCGGGTGGAGATGCTCCCGGCTTTCAGCTATCGCCGCGGCGTCTACGACGTTGGCGGCATGCTGGATATCCGCCGCGCCAACGGCGGCCAGAAGGGGCGGTTCGACGTCCGCAGCGTCCTCCATCCCGGCGACTTCCTCGACGTGACCTTCGACATGGGGGCCAAGCGGCCGTTGCTGATCGCCGCCGACGCCCAGGAAGCCCAGGGCGGCGCCTTGGCCGGATCGCTCGGGCTGCCGGCCGATCGACCGTTTGCGCTGTCGGTGCATGCCGACGGCAGGACATCCAACGGTCGGTTCAACGCCAAGGCGACCTCGGGCGCCGAGGTGCCGCTGATCGCCCAGGGCGTCTGGACTCCTCAGGGCGGGCAGGCGGCCGGGCGGATCTCGCTCAAGGCCTCGCGCCTGACCGCCAGGTATGTCGAGCCGATCGGGCCCGAGGCGCGCTTCCAGATCGGCGGCAGCAAGGCCTCGGCCTCGTTGTTCGCCCTGGACGCCCGCATCGAGGCGGCGAACCTGCTGGCCACGGCGCGAGGCCAGGCCAACATGGGCGAGCGGCGTACAGGCCCGGCCGGCGTCGCCATCGTCCTGCAGACGCCGGCCCTGGCGCGGCTCGTCGGCGGGCCCGCCAAGGGCGGCGCCAAGGTCGCCGGGGTGCTGAAGGGCCGGGCCGACGACATGGCCTTCACCGGAACGACGACGGTCGCCGGGATCGAAACCGCCCGCTACAGCCTGGCCAGCATCGGCGGGCCGTTGTCGATCACCCGCCGCGATCGGACCTTGAGCATCGACGCCAGGCTGGCCGGCGCCGGCGGGCGCGGGCAGGGGCTTCTCGCGGCCCTCCTCGGCGGCGCGCCCCGGGCGCGGCTGGAAGCCTCGCGCCTGGCCGACGGCCGGTTGCTGCTGCGCAATCTGGAGGCCGCCGGGCCTGGATTGAAGGTCAAGGCGACGGGAGGGCGCGGCCTGCTCGGCCAACTCACCTTCAAGGGCGACGCCGAACTGTCGAACCTGGCCGCCGCACGGCCCGGCGCCTCCGGGGCGCTCAGGGCCGCCTGGTCGGCCTCGCAATCGGGGGCGGCCAAGCCCTGGACCTTCACCCTCGACGCCAAGGGCGCCGGCTTTTCATCGGGATACGCCGAGCTCGACCGCCTGCTGGGCGCCAAGCCGAGCTTGCAGGCCCGCGCCGGGTTCAATGACGGCCAGGTTTCGGTGGCGCAGGCCAAGCTCGCGGGCGCGGCCGTCCAGGCCGACGGGGCAGGCGTGCTCGGGCGCGATGGCGGACTCGGTTTCAAGCTGGCCTGGAGCGCATCGGGCCCGTTCCGCGCCGGCCCGGTGGAGATCACCGGCAAGGCCAAGGGCGACGGGGCGCTCACCGGCACGATCGCCGCGCCCCGCGCCGACCTGAGCGCCGATTTCGACCAGATCGACCTGCCCAGCCTTCCCCTGAAGGCCGCGCATCTGACCCTGACCTTCGCCAGTTTGCCCGGTGGCGCCAGCGGCGCCGTGGCGCTGACCGCCGACAGCCAGTACGGGCCGGCCAAGGCGCGATCCGATTTCCGTTTCCCGGAAGGCGGCGTCGACCTGACGGGGCTGTCGGTGGACGCCGGCGGCCTGGTCGCCGAGGGATCGTTGGCGCTGCGGCGCAGCACGCCGTCCGCCGCGGACCTGCGCGTCGCTGTCGGCAACGGCGCGTTCCTCGACGCCGGCAAGCTCGCCGGATCGGTGAAGATCGTCGATGCGCCCGGGGGCGCCAGGGCCACGCTCGACCTGACCGCCGACGCCGTGACCCCGAAAGGCGCCGCGATCTCCGTGCGCACCGGACGCCTGACCGCCGACGGCCCGCTCGCCAGGCTGCCCTACGTGGTCAACGCCAACGGCGCTTCGCGCAGCGGACGCTGGAGCCTCTCAGGCCGGGGACAATTGAACGCCGAGGACCCGGGCTACGCCCTGACCTTCGACGGCGATGGAAAACTGGGCCGCCGCGAGTTGAAGACCGCCGAGCCTGCAATGATCCGCTTCGGCGGCCCGACCCGCGGCGCGCGGCTGCGGCTGGTCGCTTCCGATGGCGGGCGCGTCGAACTGGACGCCGAAATGACCAAGGCCGACGCCGACATCCGGGCCAGCGTCGCCCGCCTCGGCCTCGGACTGTTCAACGAGGACCTGGATGGCAATATCGACGCGACCCTGGCCCTGCAGGGGCGTGGCGACCAGCTCGCCGGAACGCTGTCGGCCAAGCTGGCGGGCGCGCGCGGCCGCGGCAGTGACGCCGTCACGGGCCTGGACGGCGCGGTGCAGGCGCGGCTGGCCGATCGCGTCCTTGTCGTCCGGGGCGACGTCACCAACGGCCAGGGGCTGAAGGCCAACGTCGATGTCTCGTTGCCGGCCGAAGCCTCGGCCAGTCCGCTGAGGTTGGCCATCAACCGCACCCAGCCGATCCACGGGAAGTTCTTCGCCGACGGGGAGGTCAAGCCCCTGTGGGACCTGTTGCTGAGCGGCGAGCGCTCGCTGTCGGGCCACGTCCACACCGAGGGGGTGATCGGCGGAACCCTGGCCGATCCAACGGCGGTGGGGCAGGCCTCGGTCGACAACGGCAAGTTCGCCGACGGCGCCACCGGCTTGGCGCTGGAGAATGTCGTCCTGCGCGCAGGCTTCGCCAACGCCGAGATCAATGTGACGGAAGCCTCCGGGGCCGACGGCCACGGCGGGACGCTGAAAGGATCGGGCCGGATCAGCCTGCTGCGCGACGGGGCGTCCAGCTTCCGGATGGACCTCAATCGCTTCCGCCTGATCGACAACGACCAGGCCGAGGCCTCGGCGTCGGGCCAGGCGACCATCGATCGCAACGCCGAGGGCAAGGTGCGCATCGCAGGCGCCTTGACCATCGACCAGGCCAATGTCGCGGCCGATCCGCCGACGCCCTCGGGCGTCGTGGCCATGGACGTGATCGAGCGCAACAAGCCGGGCGACCTCGACGGCCTGCCCGAGCCGGTCGCGCGGCGGGGCGTCGCCATCGCGCTCGACGTCAGCCTCAAGGCGCCGCGCCGCATCTTCCTGCGTGGGCGGGGGCTCGACATCGAGCTATCGCTCAACGCGCACGTCGGGGGCACCACGGCCCGGCCGATCCTGGAGGGCACGGCGCGCGTCGTGCGCGGCGACTACGACTTCGCCGGCAAGCGTTTCGAGTTCGATGACCGCGGCGTCGTCTATCTCTCGACGTCGCCGCAGAATATCCGCCTGAGCCTGACCGCGACCCGCGACGACCCCACCCTGACGGCGGTGGTGCAGATCCGCGGCACGGCGGCCAAGCCGGAGATCACCCTGACCTCGACACCGGTGCTGCCCAACGACGAGGTGCTGTCCCAGGTTCTGTTCGGGCGCTCGGCCGCCCAGCTGTCGCCCATCGAGGCCGCGCAACTGGCGTCGGCGATCTCGGCGCTGGCCGGAGGCGGAGGCTTCGACGTGATCGGCAACCTGCGCAATTTCGCCGGCCTCGACCGGCTGGCCCTGGGCGGCGACGCCGCGTCCGGCGGCATGACCGTCGCCGGCGGCAAGTACCTGACCGACGACGTCTATCTGGAGCTGATCGGCGGCGGGCGCGAAGGCGGGGCGGCGCAGGTCGAATGGCGGGTGCGCAAGAACCTGTCGATCATCTCGCGGCTGGCCGGTCAGGGCGACGCGCGCCTGGCGGTGCGTTGGCGTCGCGACTACTGAGCCCCGCGCCCGACCTAGTGGCTGATCCGGGGGCGCAGCTTGTAGCGGCCGTGGTCGAAGGATTCGAAGATCAGCGTCGTCTGGGGATGGCCGACGGGCTGGCCGGTGTCGTCGGCCAGCAGGTTCTGTTCCGAGACATAGGCCATATGCGCCGACTCATCGTCCTCGGCGAGCAGGTGGTAGTACGGCTGGTCCTTGCGGGGCCGGATATCCTCCGGAATCCGCAGCCACCAATCCTCGGAGTTGTTGAACTCCGGATCGACGTCGAAGATCACGCCCCGGAAGGAATAGACCCGGTGCCTGACCACTTGGCCGATGGCGAATTTTGCGAGTCGCGCGTCCATGAGACCGAATCTACCCCCGGTTTCCTGACCGGGAGGTGAACGTAACGCTCACCATCACCCGCGCAAGGCTATGCCTTCCGACACGCGAGCGGGCTTGCTACACTCGCCCCTGAAACGAGGCGCCCGGGCATGGTTGCGCCTCCCCAAGGACGGACAGGTCCAATGTCTGAGGCGCCGAGAGCGCTCGGCGCTCATCCACGCGGCCGGGAAAATTCGTCCGTCGACCTCCCATGCTACGGTGCGCTGGATCTCGGCACCAACAACTGTCGGCTGCTGATCGCCACGCCCACGGGGGGCGGCGCGTTCCGGGTGGTGGAGGCCTATTCGCGGATCGTGCGATTGGGCGAGGGGCTTTCGCATAGCGGTCGGCTGTCGGATGCGGCCATGGAGCGGGCGCTGGCGGTGCTGAAGACCAGCGCCGAGAAGGTGCGCCGCCGCCGTGTCGTGCGCCTGCGCGCCATCGCCACCCAGGCCTGCCGCTCGGCGACGAACGGCGCCGACTTCATCGCCAGGGTGGCCCGGGAGACCGGCCTGACTCTGGAGGTCATCACGCCGGGCGAGGAGGCCCGCCTTTCCGTCGCCGGCTGCCTGAACCTGCTGGACCGTTCGGCCGAGGCCGCCCTGGTGGTGGATGTCGGCGGCGGTTCGACGGAACTGTCGTGGGTCGATCTGGCCGCCGCCCCGGCCGCAGGCCCGCCGCCGATCCGCGCCTGGCTTTCCGTGCCGATGGGCGTCGTCACCCTGGCCGAGCGCTTTCCCGAGGGCGAGACCGCCACCACGGCCTGGTTCCGCGCCATGGTGGACGCCGTGAAGGCCGAGATCGGCGCCTTCCGCCGCGCCGACTCGATGCGCGAGTTATTCGACCATGATCGCGCCCACCTGATCGGCACGTCCGGCGCGATCACCAGCCTGGCGGGCATGCACCTGGGCCTCCAGCGCTACGACCGCAATCAGGTGGACGGGATCTGGATGACGCGCGGCGACTGCGACGCCGCCTCGGCGGGCCTGCTGGCGCTCACCGCCGGGGAACGCGCCGACCAGCCTTGCATCGGTCCCGACCGCGCCGATCTCGTCCTGGCCGGCGCCGCGATCCTGCAGGCGGTGCAGGAGCTGTGGCCCTGTTCGCGCGTGCGCGTCGCCGATCGCGGCCTGCGCGAGGGCATCCTGATGTCCTTGATGTCCGAGCGCGGCGGGCGCAAACGCAAGCGGCGTCGCGGTCCCCGGCGAGCAAAGGCCGTATCCGAATGACCGAACCGCCCCGCAAACGCATGGTCAAGCCGCCCTCCGGCGGCACGGACGCCGGCCGCAGCAAGCCGGTGCGGCTGAAGAGCGCCAAGCTGCGCACCCCGTCGTCCCAGGCGTGGCTGGAACGCCAGCTCAACGACCCGTTCGTCGCCGAGGCGCGCGCCAAGGGCTATCGGGCCAGGGCCGCCTTCAAGCTGACGGAGATGGACGACAAGCTCCGCCTGCTGAAACCCGGCGCGCGGGTGATCGACCTGGGCGCGGCGCCCGGCGGCTGGACGCAAGTCGCCATCGAGCGCGGCGTCACCGCCATCGTCGGCGTCGACCTGCTGCCGGTCGAGCCCCTGTCGCCGGCGATTATCCTGCAGATGGACTTCACCGACCCGTCATGCGGGCCGCAGCTCATGGAGCTGCTGGGCGGACCGGCCGACGTGGTGCTGTCGGACATGGCTCCCAACACCGTTGGCCACCGCAAGACCGACCACCTGCGGATCATGGGCCTGATCGAGATCGCCGCCGACTTCGCCATCGAGGTGCTGAAGCCTGGCGGCGTCTTCATCGCCAAGGCCTTCCAGGGCGGCGAGACCGCCGAGGTGACCACGCTGCTCAAGCGCCATTTCACCGAGGTGAAGAACTTCAAGCCCAAGGCCAGCCGCCAGGACAGCTCCGAGGTCTATCTGGTGGCGACCGGCTTCAAGGGGCGGGCGGCGCCACTGTAACGCCGCTCATCCCGGCGAAGGCCGCGGCCAGACTCCGCTTGCCCATGACCTCCGCACTCCGTTATACGCGGCTCGCAAAATGGAGAGTCCCATGGACATTCGCGAAGGTCTCACCTTCGACGACGTTTTGCTCGAACCCGGCCCGTCCGACGTCATGCCTACCCAGGTGGACACGAGCACCCGGTTCACCCGTGAAATCAGCCTGAACATCCCGCTCGTCTCGGCCGCCATGGACACGGTGACCGAAAGCCGGCTGGCCATCGCCATGGCCCAGAACGGCGGCATGGGCGTCCTGCATCGCAACCTGACCGTCGAGGAACAGGCCGATCAGGTCCGCGAGGTGAAGCGCTACGAAAGCGGGATGGTCATCAATCCGCTGACCATCAATCCCGACACCCCGCTGAGTGAAGTCCTGGCGATCAAGGCGCGCCGCCGCATCTCCGGGTTCCCGGTGGTGGAGCCCGGCACCGGCAAGCTGGTGGGCATCCTCACCAACCGCGACATGCGTTTCGAGGGCTCGGGCGATATCCCGGCCAAGGCCCTGATGACGCACGAGAACCTGATCACCGTCCGCGAGGGCGTGACCCAGGGCGAGGCCCGCGATCTGCTGCGCAGGCACAAGATCGAGCGGCTGATCGTCGTCGACGACGATTTCCGCGCCGTCGGCCTGATCACCGTCAAGGACATGGAGAAGGCCCAGACCCACCCGGACGCCGCCAAGGACGGGCAGGGGCGCCTGTTGGTGGGGGCGGCCTCCACCGTCGGCGACAACGGCTATGAGCGGTCGATGGCCCTGGTGGACGCCGGGGTGGACGTGGTGGTGATCGACACCGCCCACGGCCACAACGCCGATGTCTCCCGCGCGGTCGAGCGCGTGAAGCGCGAAAGCAACCGGGTTCAGGTCGTGGCCGGCAACATCGCCACCTATGACGCCGCGCGCGCCCTGATCGACGCCGGCGCCGACGCGGTGAAGGTCGGCATCGGGCCGGGCTCCATCTGCACCACGCGGATCGTGGCCGGCGTGGGCGTTCCTCAGCTCACGGCCATCATGGAGGCGGTGCGCGCCGCCGACGGCACGGGCGTGCCGGTGATCGCCGACGGCGGGATCAAATACTCCGGCGATCTGGCCAAGGCGCTGGCGGCAGGCGCCAGCGTGGCGATGATGGGTTCGGTGTTCGCCGGCGTCGACGAGGCGCCGGGCGAGGTGTTCCTCTACCAGGGCCGCTCCTACAAGGCCTATCGCGGGATGGGATCGCTGGGCGCCATGGCGCAGGGCTCCGCCGATCGCTACTTCCAGAAAGAGGTCTCGGCTCTCAAGCTGGTGCCCGAAGGCATCGAGGGGCAGGTAGCCTACAAGGGTCCGATTGCGCCGATCCTGCACCAGATGGTCGGCGGCCTGCGGGCGGCCATGGGCTATGTGGGCGGCGCCAACCTGGCCGATTTCCGGTCGCGGGCGCGGTTCATCCGCATCAGCGGCGCAGGGCTTCGCGAGAGCCACGTTCACGACGTGATGATCACCCGTGAGGCCCCCAACTATCCGAGCCCGGTCTGATGCTGAAAATGGCCCCTGAACTGCAGCTGCTCGGCCTGGCGGTGATCATCGGCCTGGTCCAGCTCACCTGGGCGGCCGGCGCCGCGCGCGCGCAACAGAACATGAAATGGGCCGCCGGCCCGCGCGACGAACCCATGCCGATTCACGGAGTCGCCGCGCGCCTGGACCGCGCCTTCCGCAACTTCATGGAGACCTTCCCGCTGTTCGCGGCGGCGATCGTGACGGCCTATCTGGCCGGCAAGCTGGGCGGCCTGACCTTGTGGGGCGCCGGCCTCTATGTGGCGATGCGCGCCCTCTACGTCCCGCTCTATGCGGCGGGCGCGCCGCTGGTGCGCAGCCTCTCCTGGGGGGTCAGCATGGTGGGCCTGACCCTCGTCGTCGTGGCGGTCTTCCTGTGAGCGCGCCCATTGCGTGACGCCGGACGCCTCGCGGCCGCCATAGAGATCCTGACCGACGTCGAAACGCGCCACCGGCCCGTCAGGCTGGCGCTCAAGGGTTGGGGCGAATCCTCTCGCTTCGCCGGTTCGAAAGACCGCGCCTGGGTCTCGGGCCTGGTGCTCGACGCCCTGCGCCGCCGCCGCTCGCTCGCCTGGCGCATGAACGACGACTCGCCGCGCGCCGCCGTGCTTGCGACCTTGAGTGCGTTCTGGGGCTGGGACCTGGAACGGATCGGGCAGGCGGCGGGCGAGGAACCCCACGGCCCCGGCCCCCTGACGGACGCCGAGAGCGCCTCGCTCGCCGCGCCGCGCGACCTGAACGAGGCGCCGGCCGCCGTTCAGGGCGACTACCCCGACTGGCTGGAGACCTCCTTCGTCCGCGTGTTCGGCGACGACCGCGCCGCGGAGGGCGCCGCCCTGGCCGAGCGCGCGCCGGTGGACCTGCGGGTCAATACGCTGAAGACCGATCCGGAGCGCGCGCTGAAGGCCGTCGCGCCGCTGCATGCCGAACCCGTCGCCGCGCTCGCCACCGCCCTGCGCATAGCGGCCCCCGACCCCAGCCAGAGGGCCGGATCGGTGGAGACCATCCCGGCCTTCTCCAAGGGCTGGTTCGAGGTCCAGGACCTCGGCTCGCAGATCGCCGCGGCGGCGGCCGGCGAGATCAAGGGCAAGCAGGTGCTCGATCTTTGCGCCGGGGGCGGCGGCAAGACCCTGGCCCTGGCGGCGGCCATGGGCAACACCGGCCAGATCTACGCCTATGACAGCGAGGCGCGGCGCCTCGCCGACACCATCCGCCGCGCCGACCGCGCCGGCGTGCGCAACCTGCAGGTCCGCTCGCCGGTCAATCCGGAGCCGCTGAAGGGCCTGGAGGGCAAGATGGACGTGGTGTTCATCGACGCGCCCTGCTCGGGGTCCGGCGCCTGGCGTCGCCATCCCGACACCAAGTGGCGCCTCTCCCAGGAGACCTTCGCCCGTCGCATGGCCGACCAGGACGCCGTGCTCGATCTCGGCTCTGGCTTCGTCAAGCCGGGCGGGCGGATGATCTACGTCACCTGCTCGGTCCTGCCGGAGGAGAACGAGGATCGCGTCGCGGCTTTCCTTCATCGTCACGGCGGGTTCGCCGTCCGCAGAGCCTTCATTCCCCCTCAGTCGGCTTCGCCGACAGCTCCCCCAGGGGGGGAGCATCCCAAATCCTCCCCCAGCGCGCAGCGCGGTTTGGGGGAGGGGGACCGCGAAGCGGTGGAGGGGGTGCTGGCCAAGCAGATCACGCCTGACGGCTACCTGCGCCTTTCGCCCAGAACCTGCGCGACCGACGGTTTTTTCGTCGCCGTGCTCGAGCGCCTCAAGTGACCTTCCCGCAAATCCTCGCTAACAGTCCGCCATGACCGAAACCGCCCACGAACGCGTCCTGATCGTCGACTTCGGCAGCCAGGTGACCCAGTTGATCGCCCGGCGCCTGCGCGAGAGCGGCGTCTATTGCGAGATCCATCCCTACGACAAGGTCGAGGGCATGCTGGCGGCCTACGCCCCCAAGGCCGTGATCCTCTCGGGCGGCCCCGCCAGCGTCCATGAGGCCCACAGCCCCGCCGCCCCCAAGGGGATCTTCGAGCTCGGCGTGCCGGTCTTGGGGATCTGCTACGGCGAGATGATCATGTCGCAGACGCTCGGCGGCGCCGTCGAGGGCGGCCACGACCGCGAGTTCGGCCGCGCCGAGATCGTCGTCGAACGGGAATCGCCGCTCCTGGCGGGCCTGGGCGACATCGGCGACCGCGAGCCGGTCTGGATGAGCCATGGCGACAAGATCACCGCCATCCCGCTGGGCTTCGAAGTCGTGGCCAGTTCGCCCGGCTCGCCCTTCGCGGTGATCGCCGACGAGGGCCGGCGGTTCTACGGCGTCCAGTTCCACCCGGAGGTGGCCCACACCCCCCGCGGCGCCCTGCTGCTGCGCAACTTCACCCACAAGATCGCCGGGCTGAAGAGCGACTGGACCATGGCGGCGTTCCGCGGCGAGATGGTGGCCAAGATCCGCGCCCAGGTCGGCAAGGGCAAGGTGATCTGCGGCCTGTCGGGCGGGGTCGATTCCTCGGTCGCCGCGGTGCTGATCCACGAGGCGATCGGCGACCAGCTGACCTGCGTCTTCGTCGACACCGGCCTGCTGCGGCACAACGAGGCCGACCAGGTCGTGACCATGTTCCGCGACCACTACAACATTCCGCTGATCCACGTTGATGCGGGCGATGAATTCCTCGGTCAGCTCAAGGGCGTTTCCGATCCGGAGACCAAGCGCAAGATCATCGGCCGCGTCTTCGTCGAGATCTTCGACCGCGAGGCCGGCAAGATCGAAGGCGCCGACTTCCTGGCCCAGGGCACCCTCTATCCCGACGTCATCGAGAGCGTCTCGGCCACCGGCGGCCCCTCGGTGGTGATCAAGAGCCACCACAACGTCGGCGGACTGCCGGACTACATGAAGCTGAAGCTGGTCGAGCCCCTGCGCGAGCTCTTCAAGGACGAGGTGCGCGCCCTCGGCGTCGAGCTTGGCCTGCCGCCGGCCTTCGTCGGCCGCCACCCGTTCCCCGGGCCGGGACTGGCCATCCGCATCCCCGGCGAAGTCACGCCTGAAAAGGTCGCCGTCCTGCAGAAGGCCGACGCGATCTATCTCGACGAGATCCGCAAGGCCGGGCTCTACGACTCCATCTGGCAGGCCTTCGCCGTGCTGCTGCCGGTGAAAACGGTGGGCGTGATGGGCGATGCGCGCACCTACGACGACGTCTGCGCCCTGCGCGCGGTGACCTCCACCGACGGCATGACCGCCGACTTCTTCGAATTTCCCTGGGAGGTGCTGGGCCGCACGGCGACCCGGATCATCAACGAGGTCAAGGGCGTCAACCGCGTCGTCTACGACGTCACCTCGAAGCCGCCCGGCACGATCGAGTGGGAATGATCCGGTCGCCCCGATCCCGGCGGTGACCCCCAAGGCGAGGCCAAGACAGCCTCGCCCCCCAGCTTCCCGTCAAGTCGCCGGCTGCCGCCGGCGCCCGTCACAGGCACTCGTCGATGGCCTCGCACAGGGCTGTCGCGTGGGGGCTGCCCGCGATGCCCTCGGCCATCTGATTGATCACGTAGCCGACCGAAACCCCCGTGGCGGGGTCGGCGGATCCGAACGATCCGCCCCAGCCCGGGTGGCCAAACGCAGTGGGTGACGGACCGTACATCCCGACTGGATTGCCGGTGAAGCCGTTGGACCATAGCGGCGCAAAGCCCATCAGCAGATCGACCCGGGTCGTCTGCGGGGTCGACATGGCGGCGATCGTGTCGGCCGAGACGAGACGGACGCCATCGATCTCGCCGCCATGGGCGAGGGCGCCGTAGAGCTTCGCCAGCGCGAGCGCGGTCGCCTGGCCGTTGCCGGCCGGTATCTGTGCGGCGTGCCAGGCCCGGCTGTTGGGCAGGGTGGGCGACATCAAGGGATTGGTCATGGCCGCCACCGCCTCTTTCGGCGCGCCGTCCAAGGCGACCTCCCCGCCACTCGGCGGCGCGATAAGCGGAGCGACCCGGTCTTCGAGCGCCTCCGGCAGGCCGACATAGAGGTCGATGGCCAGGGGCCCGGCCAGCTCCTGGGCGATGAAGGCGCCGATCGGCCGCCCGCTCACGCGTCGGATGATCTCCCCGGCCATGAACCCGATCGTTATGGCGTGGTAGGAATTCGCCGTACCGGGCGGCCACATGGGCGCCTGCGCCGCCAGTCGCCGGGTGACCAGGTCCCAGTCGTAGAGGTCTTCCAGGGCGGTGGGCTCGACAAAGCCGGGAAGGCCCGCCTGGTGGGAGAGAAGCTGCGAGACGGTGATCTCCGCCTTTCCGTTCTGGGCGAACTCCGGCCAGTAGGCGGCGACCGGCGCGTCGTAGCGGACCAGGCCGCGATCCACGAGCAGGCCCATGGCGATCCCGGTCACCCCCTTGGTCGCCGACCAGATGTTCACCAGGGTGTCCGGCGTCCACGGGATGCGCCGTTCCAGATCGCGATGGCCGCCCGACAGGCTGAGGACCAACTCGCCATGCCGGTAGGCCGCCAGGGAGGCGCCGACGGCCGGCGCAGCTTCATCCGCGCTAAACTGCGCGTGGAATACGTCCCGGACTTGCTCGAAGCCGGGCGCGACGAAGTCGGAGGTCTCGCGGGTCATGGGCGTTCCTGTTCAGATGTCGCCGGCGCGGCCGCCAGGCCGGACGCCAGCAAGTTGCAGATCTCATCGGCGAAATGTCGCGGGGTCCGCGGGTCGTCCGCCCGGACCCATTTCGGCAGCCAGCCGAATGCGCCGGCGAACACGTGGGTGACGTTCCTGGGGTCACAGGGCCTGCAGGAACCGTCGGCCAGGCCTTCGCGAAGGAAGCGCGCCGACAGGTTGTTCATCCCGACCGCTCGCTTCCTGAAGGCCTGCCGCCGGTCTTCCGGCAGATCGTCCAACCCGGGTTGCGCCATGAGGGGCGACACCGGGCCGAGGATGGCCTGGGTGAAGAGGTGCGTGATCAGGAGGCCTCGCTCCAGGCCGCTGCGTCCGTGCTCCCGTCCGGCGGCGCCGATCCGCTCGTAGATGTCGAAGGCGCGCTCGTAACAGCGGATGATCAGGTCCGGCTTGTCCTTCACGTAGTGATAGACGGCGCCCTTGGTCGCGCCGATCTCGCCGGCGATCTCGTCAATGGACGTGGCCTCGATGCCGTCCCGGTTGAACCGGCGTGAGGCCTGGGCCAGCAACTGGTCCTGCTTCAGTTCGGCGGCCTTCTTGCGGTCGAAGGCGTTGAACCGCTCCGGGAGGAACGCGTCCGCATCGAGCGGACAGTCGAACGTCATCGGACCGGCCGCCACGCCATGCTCGACCAGGGCCAGCACGGCGTCCCGCAGGTGGACGCGATAGGTCCGGCCGCCGCCGCCGCCCCAGAGCGGGGACAGGCGGGCGAAATTGATGATGCCGATCAGAGACTCGGCCGCGACCTCGCAATCGCAGTCGCGAACCGAGCCGTCCGCGACGCCCTCGCGGACGAAGCCGATCAGGGCGAGGGTGTTGCGGTCGTCCGCCGCCCGGACCATGGAGGCCAGCGGCTCGCCGAGCGCGTTGATGTCGCTCAGGACGGCGACCTGCGGGCGTTCCGGGGCAAAGGCGCTGCGGACGAAAGCCAGAATCCGCGCCAGTCCGTTCGACTCCTGACTGGCGTTGGCGAGGTCGTCGGCCGTCAGGTCGCAGGATTTCGAATAGCACTGGAAAACCAGCTCCGAGCGGTCGTTGACGTAATAGTAGACGGCGGCCCGCGTCAGGCCGACCGCCTCCGCCACATCGGCCAGCGAGGTTCCGGCGATCCCACGGGCGTTGAACAGCGTCGCGGCGCCCGCCAGCAGGGCCTCACGCTTGCTCTGCCGTTTGTGGTGCGCCTTGTCGGCCCGCGCCGGCGGCGTCGCCTTGATCATCGCGCCTCTTCCATACGCAGCGAATGCGTCCTCTCATCGTCAGATGTCAACATACTCTTGCGTCAAATTTTTATTGACCGCGATAACCCGACATGATGTCCTCCTGACATACGAGAGCGTCAAATTATTGCGCGGGACAGACTGCGGCGAGCCGCAAGGTTCGCCAGGATCCCTGAGACGCTCCCTAACAACATGCGGCTGTCAAAGTCGCCAACGGCGGGGAAGCGACATGACATCCGGGACGGACTCGAACTCCATTTCCATTGAAAAGCTTGGCCTGCGCGCAGCGGCCTTGGCCACGGCGTCGGCGCTCGTGCTGGCGGTCGCGCCCAATGTCGTCTGGGCCGCAGACGCGCCGCCCGCCGCCGGCGAGGTGGCGCAGGTCACCGAGATCGTGGTCACGGCGCAGAAGCGCGAAGAGAAGGTCAACAGCGTGCCGATGTCGATCACCGCGATGACGGGCGCGCAGCTCGCCGCCGCCGGGGTGACCCAGGTCCGCGACCTGGTGAAGGTGACGCCGGGCTTCAGCTTCGCCGACTCCTATGTGGGCTCGCCGATCTACACCCTGCGCGGCGTGGGCTTCAGCGACATCAGCCTCGGCGGCCGCCCGACCGTGAGCATCTATTCCGATGAAGCGCCGATCCCCTTCGCCATCGAGACCCGGGGCGCGAACTTCGACCTTGAGCGGGTCGAGGTGCTGAAGGGGCCGCAAGGCACCCTGTTCGGCCAGAACGCCACGGGCGGCGCCATCAACTTCGTCGCGGCCAAGCCCACCGCCGCCTTCAGCGCGGGCGCGGAGGCGACTTATGGCAACTTCAACACGCTGAACGGCTCCGGCTTCGTGAGCGGCCCGCTCAGCGACACGCTCGGCGTCCGGCTGGCGGTCAAACACGACAGCGCCGACGGTTGGCAGAAGAGCTACACCACCGGCGCCAGGAACGGCGCGGTGGACTTCTCCGAGGCGCGGGCGACCCTCGCCTGGGCCCCGACCAGCAGCCTCAGGGCGTCGCTGACGGTCAGCGGCTATCTTGACAAGTCCGACGTCCAGGCCGGGCAGGCGATCGCCATCACCCCTTCGGTTCCGGCGGCCGCGGGCTTCGTGCCCGGCTTGCTCACCTATCCGCTGGCCCCGAACAACGCCCGCGCGGCGGACTTCAATCCGACCCCGAGCTACGCCCGGGACAACGCCTTCGTCCAAGCGGTGGGCCGGATCGATTACACCCTGGCCAACGACGTCACCCTGACCTCGCTGACGGCCTACAGCCATTATCGCGAGGACCAGCTGCAGGACATCGACGGCACGACCCTGTCGAACCTGAACCAGCAGACGAACGGCAAGATCGAGTCGATTTCCGAAGAGCTCAGGGCGAGCGGCGCTCTGTTTGGCCGGGGTCACTTCACCGTCGGCCTCAACTATGCCGACGACGATGTGCGGGAGATGAACCACGACGTCCTGGCCCAGAGCACCCAGGCCTTCCTGTTTGTGCCCCTGGGCGGCCCGCTGTTCAGCAACTTCAACGATTCCAACAACCAGCGGGTCAAGACCTGGGCGGTGTTCGGCAACCTGGACTACGACGTGACCGACACGGTGAATGTCTACGGAGGGATGCGCTACACTGACACCCGCAACCGTTTCAACGGCTGTTCCTCGGATTCCGGCGACGGCGTCGCCGCCGCGGACTTCACCATTTTCCAGAACTTCGTGCGCGGGCAGATCGGTTTGCCGCCCCATGCGCCGATCCCCGCCGGCGGCTGCATCACCGGCGACGCAGCCCAGATTCCCGGCCTGGTCGTCAGCTCGCTGAACGAGAACAATCTGTCCTGGCGGTTCGGGGCGCAGTGGAAGCCCGCCGATCGCACCCTGTTCTACGCCAACGTCAGCAAGGGCTTCAAAGCCGGCGGCTATCCCTCGCTCGGCGCCACCGCGGCGACGCAATATCTGCCCGCGCGGCAGGAATCCGTCGTCGCCTACGAAGGCGGATTCAAGTCGACCCTGCTGGAGAACACGCTGCAGCTGAACGGCGCGGTCTTCTACTACGACTATCGCGACAAGCAGGTGCTGGGACGCGTCCTCGATCCGGTGTTCGGGCCGCTGTTGAAGCTGGTCAACATCCCCAAGTCGAAGATCACCGGCGCAGAACTCCAGGCGACCTGGGTTCCGATCCGCGGCCTGAACATCACGGCCGGCGGCTCCTACATCGACTCCCAGGTCCGGGGCAGCTTCGTCAATTACGACCCGAATGGCGTGCTGGTGGACTTCAAGGGCGAGGCCTTCCCGAACACGCCGAAATGGCAGTTCGTCTTGGACGCCGGCTACCGCTGGCCTGTGTCCGGGACCCTCAACGCCTTCGTCGGCAGCGGGGTGACCTACCAGAGCCAGACCAACAGCCAGCTGGGCAAGCTCCCTTCGCTCAACGTCAAGAGCTACACCCTCGTCGACCTGCGGGCCGGCGTGGAGTCGCAGGATCACCGGTGGAAACTGTCGGTCTGGGGCCGCAACGTGGGGGACACCTTCTACGCGACGACGATCAACCGGAATCTCGACACCACCGTGCGGTTCGCCGGCATGCCGGCGACCTATGGGGTGACGCTCAGCTACCTGGTTCAATAGGCTGCGGCGCGAGCGGCGTCCCGGGGCGCGACACCCGGCGATCCGTCGCTAACCCGTAGCGCGGCCCTGTTCACGGATCAGGTCGATCAGGGCGCGCAGCCGGGCGGGAATATGCCGCCGCCCGGCGAAATAGAGCGACAGGCCGGGATAGGGCGGCGTCCAGTCGGCCAGCACGACCTCAAGCCGTCCGGCGGCGATATGCTCCGCGGCCGACGGCTCGCCGACATAGGCGAGCCCAGAGCCGGCCAGCGCCGCCTCCAGCATCAAGCCGGATTCGTCGAGCGTGAGGGCGCCCGGCGCATCGATCAGCACGGTCTGGCCGCGCTTCTGGAATTCCCAGCGGTAGAGCTTTCCCGTGCCCATCCGGGCCCGGATGCACTGATGATGCATAAGGTCGGCCGGCGCTACGGGCCGCTTTCGCCCGACGAAATAGGCGGGTGCTCCGACGACCAGCGATCGAATCGTCGGCAGGATGGGAATGGCGATCATGTCCGGCGGCACGGTGTCCGCCAGTCGAATGCCCGCGTCGAAACCTTGGCCCAGCACATCGATCAGCGCCTCTTCGGTGGCGATCTCCAGTTCGACACGCGGGTGACGGCGCAGATAGCTCAGGAACAGGGGCTGCAGCAGCATCTGGGCGGCGCCGCGGGCGGTGTTGATGCGGAGCACGCCCGATATCTCGCTGCTGGCCTCGCTCGCATTTTCCAGCGCGCCGTCGATCGCGGCCAGCGCCGGAGCGACTTCCGCAACGAAAGCCTCTCCCGCCGCCGTCAGGGCGACGCTGCGTGTCGTCCGGTTGAAGAGGCGGACGTGGAGGCGATCTTCCAGCGCGGCGATAGCGTGGCTGAGGGCCGAGGACGACACGCCGAGTTCGCGCGCCGCCGCGCGAAACCCGCCCGCCCGCGCCACGGTGGCGACCGCCTCCAGTTCGGCCAGGCTCGCCCGGCTCATTGTCTTATTATGCTCATCAGCCTGTCTCCAGTTGATGAGCTTATATGATCATTGCCTGCGCCGCATATCTCCATCCGGACTGACGGAAGGGAGTTGCGCCATGCGCGCCATCGACACGATCTACATCGACGGGGCCTTTGTCGCGCCGCAGGGGCGCGATCGAGCGCCGTTGTTCAATCCCGCGACCGAGAGACAGATCGGCGAGGTTCGCCTGGGCGACGCCGATGATGTGGACCTCGCGGTCGCTGCGGCCAAGCGCGCCTTCCCGGCGATGGCGCGCACCACGCCCGTCGAGCGCGCCGTCATGCTGCGTCGCCTCCACAGGGCCGTCGCCGCCCGCGCCGACGACATGTTCGCGGCGATGATCGAGGAATATGGCGCACCCTCGCGCTTTACCGGCTTTTCCGTGCAGCACGCCGCCGCCCTGTTCGAGGACATGGCCAAGACGGTCGAGACCTACGCCTTCCACCGCACGATCGGCCGCGCCGAGGTGTCGATGGAACCGCTCGGCGTAGTCGCCGCGATCATCCCGTGGAACAGCACGCTCGGCTTCATCGCCTCCAAGGTCGCGACCGCGATCGCGGCGGGATCGACGATCGTCGTCAAGCCGTCCGAAATGAGCGCGATCCAGACCCAGGTCATGGCGGAGGCTATTCACGCCGCGGGCCTGCCCAACGGCGTGATCAACATCGTCAACGGCTATGGCGCCGTCGTGGGCGCGGCGCTCAGCACCCATCCCGATATCGCCAAGGTCAGCTTTACCGGCTCCACCATGACGGGGCGCGCGGTCCTCACGGCGGCGGCGGAGACCTTCAAGCGCGTGACGCTGGAGCTTGGCGGCAAGGGGCCGCAAATCCTCCTGGAGGATGCGGACGTCGCAACCGCGATTCCGATCGCGTTGGCGAATGGCTTCGCCAACAGCGGGCAGGCTTGCATCGCAGGCACGCGCCTCCTCGTGCCCCAAAGCCGGATGGCTGAAGCGCTGGCGCGGCTGAAGGAGGAGATCGAGACCGTGAAGGTCGGCCCCGCCACAGATCCCGAGGTGCAGATCGGCCCGATGGTGAGCCAGAAGCAATGGGACCGGGTCCAGTCCTATATCCGCCTCGGCATGGACGAAGGCGCCGTTTTGCTGACCGGCGGCGAGGGGCGGCCCGACGGATTGGAGTGCGGGTGGTTTGTGCGGCCCACGGTATTCACGCAGGTCGCCAACCGGATGCGGATTGCGCGCGAGGAGATTTTCGGACCGGTGCTCTGTGTCATCCCCTATCGTGATGAGGCCGAAGCCGTCACGATCGCCAACGACACCAGCTACGGACTGCAATCCTACGTGCTCTCGCCCGACGTGGATCGTGCCAAGCGGGTGGCGGCCCGGTTGCAGGCCGGGCGCGTCGTCATCAACGGCGCGCCGCACGAACCGCACGCGCCGTTCGGCGGTTTTAAGCAATCGGGCATCGGACGCGAATTTGGCGCCTTCGGCCTCGATGCGTTCCTCGAACCGCGCGCGGTGTTGAGTTGACCGTGGTCAAGCTTCCCGGTCGTGCTATCGTCCCAGATCGCCGAGCGCGCGCTCGACTGAGCGGGCGGCGCCGGCATCGAGGGCGCGCCATGATCCTGGGTCTGTCGGTAGCCACGTTCACCCTTATCCACGTCATCATTAGCCTGGTGGGCATCGTCGCCGGGATCGTGGTGCTGTTGGCGATGATCGCCGGCCGGCGGCTCGACGGCTGCACGCTGCTTTTCCTGGTCGCCACCATCGCCACCAGCGTGACGGGGTTCTTCTTCCACGCGCAGAGCATCGGCCCGCCGCACATCGTGGGCGTGATCTCGCTGGTCGTGCTGGCGATCGCGCTGCTGGCGCTCTACGGCCGTCGCCTGGCCGGCGCCTGGCGGCCGGTCTATATCGTCGCCGCGGTCGCTGCGCTCTACCTCAACTGCTTCGTCGGGGTGGTGCAGGCGTTCCAGAAACTGGCGTTCCTGCAGCCCCTGGCGCCGACCCAGTCCGAGCCGCCCTTCGTGGCGGCGCAGGGCGCGACGCTGCTGGCGTTCCTCGTGCTGGGCTTCCTGGCGGTGAGGAAATACCATCCGGGTTCGACAGCTTCGTAGCGATCCCGTGGAGTAGCGCGTGCCCGACCTATCGGCCTTTCCGATCACCAGGCTCAGGCCCGCCGCCCACCCAGACCGCCTCCAGCTCTACTCCCTGCCGACCCCCAACGGGGTGAAGGTGTCGATCATGCTGGAGGAGATCGGGCTGCCGTATGAGCCGCACCTGATCGACATCGGCAAGAACGAGAACTGGACGCCGGAATTCCTGGCGCTCAATCCGAACGGCAAGATCCCGGCGATCATCGACCCCGACGGCCCCGGCGGCAGGCCGCTGGCCCTGTTCGAGTCCGGCGCGATCCTGCTCTACCTGGCCGAGAAGACCGGCAAGCTGCTGCCCGGCGACCCCGCCCGTCGGTATGAAACGATCCAGTGGGTCTTCTTCCAGATGGCCGCCGTTGGGCCGATGTTCGGCCAGGTCGGCTATTTCCACAGGTTCGCGGGCCGGGAGATCGCCGACAAGCGCCCGCTGGAACGCTATCGCGACGAGGCCAAGCGCCTGCTCGGCGTGCTGGAAACCCGGCTCGACGGGCGCCGGTGGATTATGGACGAGGACTATTCCATCGCCGACATCTCGCTGATGGGCTGGGTGCGCAACCTGATCGGCTTCTATGAGGCGCGCGACCTGGTGGATTTCTACAGCCTGACCCACGTCCCGGCCTGGCTCGAACGCGCGCTGGCGCGCCCGGCGGTCCAGCGCGGCCTGGATATCCCCAAGCGGCCCTGAGCGGCGGACGCCCCTGCGCGTTATGCGGCGGGGAACCGTGGCGGCCTTTCCGTCACCGAACCTGGCGGTTAGAGAGGGGCTGACGATAGCAGGGAGTCGGCGCCGTGGCGAAGGTCGTGAAAATCTACGGCATCAAGGCCTGCGACACGATGAAGAAGGCGCGCGACTGGCTCGACGCCCACGGCGTCGCTTATGATTTCCACGACTACAAGACCCAGGGCGTCGGGCGTGACGTGCTGGACGGCTGGACCCGGTCGGTGGGCTGGGAGGTCCTGCTCAACCGCGCGGGCACGACGTTCCGCAAGCTGCCGGACGCCGACAAGGCCGACATCACGCAGGCCAAGGCCATCGACCTGATGCTGGCTCAGCCCTCGATGATCAAGCGCCCGGTGTTGGACGCGGGCGGACAACTTCTGGTTGGATTCAAGCCGGAAATATACGCCAGGACTTTGGGATAGGACCTCAGACCTCTACGGGCGCCTCGCGGTGCGAGGCGAGCAGGGTCCCGTCGCGCAGATAGAAGCGCACTTCCGTCGGCAGGCCCTCGGATTCGGCGCGGCCGGCCAGCCGCCGCGCGGCGTACTCGGCGCGACCGCCGCTGAGGAACAGCATGTTGTTGTCGAACAGGTTGGATTGGACATTCCAGCCGCCGTCCACCGCGGCCACGGTGATCACGTGTTCCATGTCGTTTTCTCCCGTTGAGGCGATGTTCTCGCGCCTTGAGGCAATGCTCAAGCCTGAGCGGACTCAAAACTTCGTGTGGCGTCGGCGGCCTTGTGGCGCACTATCGCGACCGCGCGCCGACAAGATGACGAAGAATTCATGCTCAAGCTTGCATCCGCGCGCGGCGCCGGGCGCCTCTTAGTCATCAGAACGGGCTCCACGCCCTGGATGCTGAAGGGAAATCCCCATGGACGAACTCATTCCGATGATCTTTTTCGTGATGATCGCGGCGATCGTCATCGTGCCGCGATACTTCAAGAGCCTCGAGCGCCAGAAGATGCAGGAAACCCTGCGGGCGGCGATCGAGAAGGGTCAGCCGCTTCCTGCCGAGGTGGTGGAGGCGATGACCAGAAACGTGACGGTCAAGCGCGCGCCGTCGCCCCAGCGTGACCTGCGGCGCGGCGTCGTTCTGCTCTGCGTGGCCGCCGCGCTGGTGACGCTGGGCTATCTGATCGGCTTGTCCGAGCCGGACGCCTTCTATCCGCTTGTCGGCGTCGCCGCCTTCCCGGCCTTCATCGGCCTGGCGTTCGTGGTGATGTCCTTCGTGTTCCGCGACAAGGCCTAGGTCGGGAGAGGGCGAGCCCTGATGGGCCCTTCGAATTTCAAATATGCCGGCCTGCACGACGTGGAGTTGGCCACCCTGGCGGCGACCGGCGATCGACGGGCGTTCTGCGAGCTCGTGCGCCGGCACGGCTCGGCGGTGCGCGGCCTGCTGCGCCGGATGGGCGCAACGCCGGCGGAGGCCGATGACGCCGCCCAGGACGCCTTCATCACCACCTTCGAGCGGATCACCGAATTCCGTGGGGAGGGGACCTTCGCGGGCTGGATCAAGAAGATCGCCGCGCGCCAGTACCTGCGACGGACGCAGCGGGCGCGGCGCCTGGCGGCGGCGACCCTGCAAGACGACGACGGCTGGAGGCCGGAGACCGGCGACGCCGACGGGCGCATCGATCTCGACGACGGCCTGCGGGCGTTGGGCGACGCAGAGCGGCTGTGCGTGACGCTCTGCTTCGGCGCCGGCCTGTCGCATGCCGAGGCGGCGGAGGCCTTGAAGCTGCCGCTTGGAACAGTCAAATCCCATGTCAGACGGGGTCTGGACAGGCTCAGGGCGCGACTGTCGCCGTCCCCTGACGCTGCTTTGGAAGAAAGGCGCGGCAATGGTTGAACTCGACTTCGAGCGGCGGCTGGAGCGGTTGTTCGCCGACGCCCCGGAACTGCCGGACGCCGGCGCCTTCGCCGACCGGGTGGGGCGCCGGCTGGACCGCGGATGGAACGCGCGTCGCTGGCTGATCGGCGTGGCGGGCGTCGTCGGCGGCCTGGTGGGGGCAAGCCAGTTGATCATGTCCAATCTGCTCGCGCGGATGGAAAGCGCATCGCACGACTCGGCCCACCTGGTTTCCGTCGGATTCGACAGGGTCGCCCCGCGCCTGGAATGGTTCGCCATGGCCCCGACAGGGGGGGCTGTGTGGATCGCCGTCGCCTTGGCCGTGGTGGCCATGGGCTTCGTGCTGTCACGCGTTATCGAGGAGATCTGAGCGGTTTCGGCCGTTTTCGCCGGACCGCGGGGCCGTCGCCGGCCAGTTATCTTCCGCGGCAGCGGGATAAGCGCCGGGCGCGCGTTGCGGCGCGCGTGCTTGCGCTATAGGTTCCCGGCCCTGGATTAGGCGGAGTCACCGTTCGTGACCGATGTGTTCGAAGAGGTCGAAGAGCAGCTACGCTCCGACCGGTACAAGACGATCGCCCTCAAGTCCCTGCCCTGGGTGGCCGGGCTGGTGCTGATCGCCGTCGTCGCCGTCGGCGGCTGGTGGGGTTGGCAGGCCTATACGCTGAAGTCTTCCGCCACGGCCTCCGAGCAATACGCCCAGGCTCTCAAGGACTTCGACCAGGGCCGCCAGGAACACGCCATCGGCCTGTGGACCGAAATCGCCAAGTCGCCGTCGAAGGCTTACAAGTCCATGGCGCTGCTGCAGTTGGGCGGCGCCAAGATCTCCGAGAACAAGCCCGCCGAAGCCGTGAAGTTCTTCGACGAGGCGGCGACGGCTGCGCCCAACGACATCATCGGCGACCTTGCGCGCCTCAAATCCGCCTTCGCCCTCCTCGACACCGCCCCCTACAAGGACATGGAGGCGCGCCTGACTCCCCTGACCCAGGAGGGACGGCCCTACCGCGCGGCCGCGCGCGAGGCCCTGGCCTTCGCCAAGCTGATGGCCGGCGACGTCGACGGCGCACGCAGCGACTTCAAGGTGCTCACCCTGCTGCAGGATTCGCCGCAGGCCATGCGCGGTCGCGCTCAGGCCGCCATCGAACTGATCGACGCCGGATCGGCCAAGGCCGTGCCCGCCGCGGTCAAGGCCGCCGCCGCCCTTCCGCCGCCGCAACAACTTCCGCAGGGCGCCCTGCCGCCAGGCCTTGCGCCGCAGCAGCCCGAAGCTCCGCAACCGTCAGCTAACGGACCCCAATGATCCCCATGCGCCGCAACAGCTTGCTCATCCTTTTGCTGACGGCCTCGGTGGCCGTCAGCGGCTGCTCGACCGTCGGCCGGCTGAACCCCTTCAAACACGGCGACAAGAACGTGGAGAAGGCCGGGGCGGGCGAACGCATTTCCATCGTCAACGCCGACCAGAAGCTCGAGGTCGCCGACGCCCTGAAGGGCCAGGACTTCTTCCTGCCCGATCCGCAGGGGCCCGCCGACTGGCCGTTGCCGGGCGGCACGCCGGAGCAGTCGGTGCTGAACACCGACGCGGCGCCGAACCTGTCGGTCGCCTGGCGTCGCGGCTTTGGCAAGGGCTCCAAGCGCGGCAACCATGTCACCGCCCCGCCGGTGGTGGCGGGCGGACGCGTCTTCGTCATGGACGGCGACGCCGGAGTCTCGGCCCACGACGCGCGCACCGGGGCAGAGGTCTGGCATACCAACCTGCGTCCCAGCGAGAACCGCCGCGATAAGGAAGCCTTCGGCGGCGGCCTCGCCTATGCCGACGGCAAGCTCTACGCCTCGTCGGGCTACCGGGTCGTGGCCCAGCTCGACGCCGCGACCGGCGCCGTCGGCTGGCGCACCCGCACCGAGGAACCCGTCCACGCCGCCCCGACGGTGGTTGGCGGCCGGGTGATGGTGGTGGCCATCGACAACACCTTGATGACCTTCGACGCGGCCAGCGGCGCGCCGGGCTGGACTTACCAGGCGCTGAGCGAACCGGCCCGCATCCTGGGCGCCTCGAGCCCGGCGGTGTCCGGCGACACGGTGGTGGCCTCGTTCTCGTCCGGCGAACTGGTGGCCCTGCGCACCAGCAACGGCACCGATCTGTGGAGCGAGGCGCTTTCGCGGGCCAGCCGCACCAACGCGCTCTCGGAAATCCGCGACATCCCCGGCCGCCCGGTGATCTTCCAGGGCGACGTCTTCGCCGTCAGCCACTCGGGCATCTTCGCCGCCACCGACCTGCGCACCGGCCAGCCCCGCTGGACCCTGCCGATCACCGGCGTGACCTCGCCCTTGCCGGTCGGCGACGTCGTCTACGTCGTGGCCAAGGACGGCAACGTGATCTGCGCCTCGCGCGAGACGGGCCAGATCTATTGGATGCGCGACCTGAACGCCGGCCGCGAAGCCAAGAAGGTCGGCGGCATGCTCGGCATCGGCGGCAAGAAGGTGCTCAAGCCCCTCTGGAGCAGCCCCCTCCTGGCCAACAATCGCCTGCTGATCGCCGGCACCGTCGGCGACCTCGTCGTGCTGAACGCCAAGACCGGCGAGATCCAGCGCACGGTGAAACTGGGCGCGCGCACGCTGATCGGCCCGATCGCCGCCGGCGGGACCGTCTATGTGGTCACCGATGAGGCCCAGCTGATCGCGCTGCGCTAAGGCTCGAAAGGGACGCTGGGATCATGCCTCTGAGGCTCGCGATCGTCGGCCGTCCGAACGTCGGCAAATCGACGCTGTTCAACCGGCTCGCCGGCCGCAAGCTGGCGATCGTCGACGATCGGCCGGGCGTCACCCGTGACCGCCGCTTCGGCACGGGGCGGCTGGGCGACCTCGACCTCGACCTCATCGACACCGCCGGCTTCGAGGACGTCACCGACGAGAGCCTGGAAGCGCGCATGCGCGACCAGACCGAGCGCGCCATCGACGAGGCGCACCTGTCGGTCTTCGTCATCGATTCCCGCGAGGGGATCACGCCGCTGGACCGGGTGTTCGCCGAGATCCTGCGCAAGCGCGGCAAGCCGGTGATCCTGGTGGCCAACAAGGCCGAGGGCAAGGCGGGCGATGCGGGCATCCTGGACGCCTATCGCCTGGGGCTGGGCGAGCCGATCCCGATCTCGGCCGAGCATGGCGAGGGCTTGACCGACCTCTACCAGGCCCTGCTGCCCTTCGAGCCGGAAGAGGTCGTCGCCGACGACGAACAAGACGACGACAAGGACCTCACCGACGCCGAACTCGAAGCCCGCGCCAAGGCGCTGGACGAAGGCGAGGACGCGGCGCCCGACCACGACAAGCCGGTTCGCCTGGCCATCGTCGGCCGCCCGAACGCCGGCAAGTCGACCCTGGTGAACAAGCTGGTGGGGGAAGAACGCCTGCTCACCGGCCCGGAGGCAGGCATCACCCGCGACGCCATTCCCGTCGACTGGGTCTGGAAGGACCGCAAGGTCCGGCTGGTGGACACCGCCGGCCTGCGCCGCAAGGCCAAGGTCCAGGAAAAGCTGGAGAAACTCTCCACCCAGGACTCCATCCGCGCCATCACCTTCGCCGAGGTGGTCGTACTGGTGATGGATGCCACCCACCCCTTCGAGATCCAGGACCTGCAGATCGCCGACCTGGTGGAACGCGAAGGCCGCGGCCTGGTGTTCGTGCTCGCCAAGTGGGACCTCGTCGAGGACCCCCAGGCGCGCCTGAAGGAATTCATCGAGGAGGCCCAGCGCCAGCTGCCTCAGCTGCGCGGCTCGCCGATCATCGCGCTCTCGGCGGAAACGGGCCGCAATCTCGACAAGCTGATGCCGGCGATCATCAAGGTCCACGACGACTGGTCGACCAAGGTCAAGACCCGCGACCTCAATGACTGGTTGAAAATGGCGATCACTCGCCATCCGCCGCCGGCCGTCGGCGGGCACCGACTGCGGCCGAAGTACATGGCCCAGACCAAGGCCCGGCCGCCGACCTTCGTCTTGTTCGCAAACCGCGCCGAGCAGCTGCCGGAAAGCTATCGCCGCTACCTGGTCAATTCGCTGCGCGAGAGCTTCGACCTGCCCGGCGTGCCGATCCGCGTGTCGATGAAGTCGACGCGCAACCCCTATGCCGAGGGCGAAGGCGCCAAGCCGACGGCGGCCTACGTCTCGCCCAGGGTCAAGGCCGCTGCGGCGAAGAAAGCAATGTCCCAGAAGACGTCCAAGCGGCGAAGCTGACGTTCTCCTTGGGCAGGCCGAGGTCGGCCTGCGCCAGCTCGACGATCAGCGGCCCGATCTCCGAAGGGTCGGGCAGGGTAAGCGGGTCTTCCCCCGGCATCGCTTCGGCGCGCATCTTGGTGCGCATGGCGCCCGGGTCGAGCAGCACGGCCCGGACAGTGGTGTGCTCCAGTTCGTCGGCCCAGGTCCTGACGATGGCCTCGACGCCGGCCTTGCTGGCCGCATAGGGGCCCCAGAACGCCCTGGGCCGCGCCGCGCGGCTGCTGGTGAGGAAGATGGCGCGCCCGGCCTCCGAAACCTTCAGCAGGGGCTCCGTCGAACGGATCAGCCGGTGGACGGCGGTCAGGTTCACCGCCATCACCCGCTCCCACAGCTTCGGATCGGCGTGGGCCACGGGGGTCAGCGCGCCCAGGACGCCTGCGGCGTTCACCAGGACGTCGATCCGGCCGTGACGCTGGTGCAGGGTGAGGCCCAGCTTGTCGAGATTGTCGCCCTCGGCGATGTCCATGGGGACCAGGGTGGCCGATCGGCCGGTGGCGGCGCGGATCTCGTCGTCCAGGGCGACCAGAGCGCCCTGGGTGCGGGCCACGGCGATCACCTGCGCGCCGGCGCAGGCGAGGGCGAGGGCTGAAGCCCGGCCGATGCCGCGGCTGGCGCCGGTGACGAGTGCGATGCGGCCGTCGAGGGGAAGCGGTGCTGACATGGCGCGCTCTCTAGCTCGACTCCGCGGCCTTGTCCTCCCCGCTTGGCGTTGCGGCGCTAGGCGTCGACCAGGAACGACAGCTGGCGCTCGGCCAGGTCATTGCGGCCTTCGGCGATCTCGCGGTCCAGCAGGCGGGTCGGATAGTCGCCCGTGAAGTAGTGGTCGGTGAACTGCGGGTTGGCGGGGTCGCGCGGGGGCGAGCCCATAGCCCAGTAAAGGCCGTCGACGGACAGATAGCCCATGGAGTCGACGTTCAGGAACTTGGCGATCTCTTCCATCGACATATTGGCCGCCAGCAGCTTGTCGCGGTCGGGCATGTCGATGCCGTAGAAGTCCGGCCACATGATCGGCGGCGAGGCCGAGCGGAGGTGGACCTCCGCGGCGCCGGCCTCGCGCACCATCCGCACGACCCGCACCGAATTGGTGCCGCGCACGATGGAGTCGTCGATCAGCATCACCTTCTTGCCGGCCAGCACCGAGCGGTTGGGCGACAGCTTCATGCGCACGCCCATCTCGCGCGCGCCCTGGGTCGGCTGGATGAAGGTCCGGCCGACATAGTGATTGCGGATGATGCCCATCTCGAAGGGCTGGCCGGTCTCCTGCGCGTAGCCCAGCGCCGCCGGCACGCCGGAATCGGGCACCGGCACCACCACGTCGACGTCGACGCCGCTTTCCTGGGCCAGCCGCTGGCCCATGCGCTTGCGGACCTCGTAGATCGAGGTGCCGTTCACCACCGAGTCCGGGCGGGCGAAATAGACGTATTCGAACAAGCAGGGGCGCGCCTTGGCGGCCGGGAAGGGGCGCAGGCTCTCGATGCCGTCATGCGAGATGACCACCATCTCGCCATGCTCGATGTCGCGGACGAAACGGGCGCCGATCATGTCCAGCGCGCAGGTCTCCGACGCCAGCACGGCCTTGCCGTTCAGGTCGCCCAGCACCAGCGGGCGGATGCCCAAGGGATCGCGGACCCCGATCAGCTTCTTGTTGGTCAGCGCCACCAGGGCGTAGCCGCCTTCGATCTGCGACAGCGCTTCGATGAAGCGGTCGACGAACCTTTCGCGCCGCGACAGGGCGACAAGGTGGAGGATGACCTCCGAATCCGACGTGGACTGAAAGATCACCCCGCGGCCCACGAGGTGCTGGCGCAGGGTCAGGAAGTTGGTGAGGTTGCCGTTGTGGGCCAGCGCCATGCCGCCGGCTTCCATGTCGGCGAACATCGGCTGGACGTTGCGGATGAAGCTGCCGCCGGCGGTGGAATATCGCGTGTGGCCGATGGCGCCGCCGCCGGGCAGCCGTTCCATCAGGTCGGACCCGGCGAAGGCGTCGCCGACATAGCCCATATGACGCTCGGTGTGGAAACGCTGGCCGTCGAAGCTGGCGATGCCGCAGGCTTCCTGCCCGCGATGCTGCAGGGCGTGAAGGCCCAGCGCCGTGATGGCCGACGCCTCGGCGACGTCGAAGACCCCGAACACGCCGCACTCCAGGCGGGGCGTGTCGTCATCCGGATCGCGGAGCGGCTGGCGCCATCGGTCCGAAGCCATGCTCATCGGGATTTCTCCACCAGGTCGTCGATGCCGCTGCGTTCGCGGGCGTCGTAGCCCCCGCTCCGGTCATTGTCACGCCCGGCGTTGTCCAAGCTGGGCTTGAGTCGACCGGCCATGTCCAAGCCCTTCGGCGCAAAGGCCTTTAGCATCTGCCCCGCGGCGGTGGACATCGGATAGAGCGTCGCACCGGAAATCCAGTGCGGCACTCTTTCCGGAGGCGTCGCCGCGTTGAAAACCAGGTTGAACGCCCCCAGAACGATCAGGGCGCGGATCAATCCAAACCCCAGCCCGACCGTGCGGTCCAGCGTGCCCAGCACATTGGTGGCCTGCACCTTGCGCGCAAGGCCTGCGCCCAACAGCCGCAGCACGACATAGGCGACGAGAAACACCAGGCCGCCGGCGACGACATTGGCCGCCCAGTCCGGATGGATGGCCTGGCGAGCCAGCGGGCCGCTGTAGCGCAGGCCGTAGAGCGCCAGGACGGCGGCCAGCAGGAACGAGCCCACCGTCACCATCTCGCGCGCAGCCCCGCGCATCCAGCCGGCGATGGCTGAGATCAGGATGACGGCGAGGGCGATATAGTCGAACTGGGTCACGTCAATTCCAATCGGCATCTCCGATACGCGCGATCGCGTCGGCCAGGCGCGTGGCGCCGGCCACTTTCATCTGAGTCGCGCTTTCCAGGCCCGCTGGCCCGAGCGCGTTGCGAAAACCGAGCTTGGCGGCTTCCTTCAGCCGGGATTCCATCCGGCCGACCTGCCGGATCTCGCCAGAAAGACTGATCTCGCCGAACACCACGCAATCCTGCGGCAGCGCCTTGTCGAAGGCTGAGGACGCCAGCGCGGCGGCGGCGGCGAGATCGGCGGCCGGTTCGCTGATGCGCAGTCCGCCGGCGACGTTCAGATAGACATCGCGGTCGCCAAATCCAAGCCCGCAGCGGGCTTCCAGCACCGCCAGCACCATGGCCAGGCGCCCGGAATCCCACCCCACGACCGCCCGCCGCGGCGTGCCGTAGGCCGATGGCGCCACCAGGGCCTGGAACTCCACCAGCACCGGCCGCGACCCCTCGATGCCGGCGAACACCGCCGCCCCGGCCGCGCGTTCCCCGGAGGTGTTGAGGAACAGGGCCGACGGGTTCTTCACCTCCGACAGCCCGGCGTCGCCCATCTCGAACACCCCGATCTCGTCGGTGGCGCCGAAGCGGTTCTTGGCGGCGCGCAGGATGCGGAACGGATAGCCTCGCTCGCCCTCGAACGACAGCACCGCATCCACCATGTGCTCGATCACCCTGGGGCCGGCGATGGCGCCTTCCTTGGTGACGTGGCCGACCAGGATCACGGCGACGCCGCGCTTCTTGGCCAGCCGCACCAGTTCGCCGGTCGCCGCGCGCACCTGGGTGACGGAGCCGGGGCCCGCCTCGTGGGCGTCGCTCCACATGGTCTGGATGGAGTCGATGATCACCAGGTCGAAGGTGTCGCGTTTCAGGCCGTCGAGGATGGCCCGCAGCGAGGTTTCGGCGGCGAGCTGCACAGGGGCGTCGGCCAGGCCCATGCGCTGGGCGCGTCCGCGCACCTGTTCGATCGCCTCCTCGCCGGAGATGTAGGCGCACCGCGCGCCCGCTCGACTTGCCAAGGCGACCACCTGCAACAGCAGCGTCGACTTGCCGACGCCCGGGTCGCCCCCCAGCAGGATCGCCGAGCCGGGCACGACGCCGCCGCCGCAGACGCGGTCGAACTCATCGACGCCGGTGGAGATGCGCGGCGGGGCCGGGGTGCGCCCTTCGAGTCCTTCGAAGGCCAGGCCGCGGGCCTTTGTGGCGCGGCTGGGCGCCAGCGCGCCGGGGGGGCGGCTCTGCGTCTCTTCCACCAGGCTGTTCCAGACCCCGCAGGCCGGGCACTGACCCGCCCATTTGGTCTGCACCGCGCCGCAGGATTGGCAGACATAGACGGCGCCGTCACGGGCCATGGGCGCTCCTGATTCGCGAAGGGACAAGTAGTCTAGCTCTCAGCGCCTTGCGCGTCTGTGACCAGAAAGCTTGCCGAACCGAAGGCTTGCGTTAGGCTTCTATGCTGCGGAATTGACCAATTCCTGGGGTGGGAGATCGCGATGAGTGTTCTGGAGCCGAGTGAAGGCGGGAAAAATCTCGTCGAGCGCGTCAAGGGCATCTTGCTCAAACCGGACGAAACCTGGGACCTCATCGACGCCGAGCCGTCGACGATCCAGAGCATCTACAAGGGCTATATCGTGCCCCTGGCGGCGATTCCCGCCGTTTGCGGCCTGATCGGCGGCGTGCTGATCGGCCACGGCATGCTCGGCGTCCACTATAAGACGGGCATCGTTTCCGGCCTCGTCGGCGCGGTGGTCAGCTACCTGATATCGCTGGCGATGGTCTACGTCCTGGCGCTGATCATCGACGCCCTGGCGCCGAATTTCGGAGGCACGAAGGACAAGCTGAAGGCGTTCAAGGTCGCGGCCTATTCCTACACCCCCGGTTGGGTGGCCGGCGTGCTGCTGATCCTGCCGTCCCTGGCGCTGATCGCCGCGCTGCTCGGGCTTTACGCGCTCTACCTGCTCTACAAGGGCCTGCCGAAGCTCATGAAGAGCCCGGAAGACAAGGCGGTTTCCTACACGGCCGTGGTGATCGTGGTGGCCATTGTGCTGACCGCCGTCGCCATGGCGGTCGTGGGCGCTATCGGCGGTCTCGGCGTGCTTGGCGGCGGAGCCTTGGCCGACCGCGGCGCGGTGTCGGGCACCATCAACATCCCGGGCCACGCCTCGGTCGATCTTGGGAAGCTGGATGCGGCGTCCAAGCAGATGGAGATCGCCGCCAAGCAGATGCAGAACGGCGGCGACGGCGGGGTCAAGCCGACCGATCCTGAGCTGCTCAAGGGTTTCCTGCCCGCCTCGATCGAAGGCTATGGCCGGACGGAGGTGTCGAGCGCGAGCGGCGGGGCAGGCGGCATGACCGGCTCCACCGCCGAAGGCGCCTACACCAAGGGCGACGCCCGCTTCACCCTGACCATCACCGACCTGGGCGCCGCCGGCGCCCTGGCCGGCATGGCCGGGGCGTTCAACGTCAACTCGTCCAAGGAGACCGACGGCCGGTACGAAAAGGTGGGCAAGGTCGACGGCCGCATGACCACCGAAACCTATGACAAGAACACCGGCCATGGCGAATACGGCGTCCTGGTCGCCGATCGCTTCATGGTGCAGGCGCAAGGCGAGGGGGTCACCATCGGCGACCTGAAATCCGCCGTCGTCGCCGTCCAGCCCTCGCGCCTCGAAACCATCGCCAAGGAAAGCTGAGCGATCCTAGACCGCGCCGAGGTAGCGCCGCTGCGCCCTCGACGACAGGCGCACAAGGCATTCGTGGGGAACCGTTCCCGAAGCCTGCGCCAGATCGTCCAGCAGAACATTGCTCCCCAACAATTCCACCATGTCGCCCGTCGAGACGGCCGCGTCGCCGAGATCGACCGCGAGGATGTCCATGTTGACGATCAGCAGGGGCAGGCGGGCGCCGGCGGCGAAAGCCCATCCCGCCCCTTTCGCCGCCCGGATCAGGCCGTCCGCATAGCCGGCGCCGACGATGCCGACGCGGGTCGCGCGCTGCAGCCGCACGCTCTCGCCATAGCCCACCCATTCGCCGGCGGGCGCCTCGCGGATGTCCAGCAGCGGCGCCTGGAGGGTGACCACGGCGCGCAGCCGCGGGTCCGGCCGTTCCCATGGGCCGCCGCCATAGAGGCTGATCCCCGGTCGGACCATGTCGAACCGGTAGTCGCGCCCCATGAAGACGCCGGCGGACGCCGCCAGGCTCGCGCGCGCCAGCGGGAACAACGCGCGCACGTCGTTGAAACGAGCGAGCTGCTGGCCGTTGCGCGGGTGATCCGGCGTGGCGGCCGACCCCAGATGGCTCATCACCAGGGAGATCTCGAGTTCGCCGCGAGCTTCGGCGGCCAAGGCGCCGGCCTGCGCGACGGTGAGGCCCTGGCGGTTCATTCCCGTATCGACGTTCAGCGCCACCTGCAGCGGCCGCCCGGCCGCCGCGCCCAGCGCCCGCGCGTGCGCCGCCTGGGCCGCGGTCGCCAGCACCGGCGTCAGGCGCGCAGCCGTCAGCCTCGCCTCGGAATCCGCCGTGAGGCCCTCCAGGACATAGATGGTCGCCGGGTCGCCTGCGCCGAGCGCGGCGCGCAATGCTTCCCCCTCGCCAAGCTGCGCCACGAAGAAGGCCTCGACGCCTTCGCGGCGCAGGCGACGGCCGACCTGGGCCGCCCCCAGGCCGTAGCCGTCGGCCTTGACCACGGCGGCGACCTGCGCACGGCCCGCCTGCCCGCGCAGGACGGCGAGATTATGCGCCATCGCGTCCAGGTCGATGGTGAGCAAGGCGGCGGAGGAGGAGGGCATCGTGCCTGACTTAGAGACTTAAGGCGCGTCGGGCGACGGCGTTTTTCGCCTCAGTAGCCTTCGTAACGGCCTTCGCGCGCCAGGTTGCCGAACTTGGTCAGGTCTTCGTTGAACGACAGCTTCACGGTGCCGATCGGGCCGTGCCGCTGCTTGCCGATGATCACTTCGGCCAGGCCGCCGATCTGGTCCATCTCCTCCTGCCAGGCGAGATGTTCGGCGCTGCCTTCGCGCGGTTCGGCGCGGCTTTTGTAATAGCTCTCGCGGTAGACGAACATCACCACGTCGGCGTCCTGTTCGATCGATCCCGATTCCCGCAGGTCCGACAGCTGCGGCCGCTTGTCTTCCCGGTTCTCCACCTGGCGTGACAGCTGTGAAAGCGCCACCACGGGGATGCTCAGTTCCTTGGCCAGGGACTTGAGCCCCATGGTGATGGTGCTGACCTCCTGCACGCGATTGTCGTTGCGCGAGGAGTCGCCCAGGGTGATCAGCTGCAGGTAGTCGACGATCAGCAGGTCCAGGCCCGAGGTGCGCTTCAGGCGCCGGGCGCGGGCGGTGAGCTTGGCCAGCGTGATGCCGCCAGTGTCGTCGATGAAGAGCGGCGCTTCCTGGATTTCGAGGGCCGCGTCGCGCACGCGCCCGAACTCGATGGCGTCGATCTCGCCCTTGCGCAGGCGGTCGCCGGACACGCCCGAGACTTCCGCCAGCAGGCGCATGGCCAGCTGTTCGGACGACATTTCGAGCGAGAAGAACGCCACGACGCCGCCGTTGACCGTCTTTTTGGAGCCGTCCGGCTGGGCTTCCCAGGCGTAGTGGCGCGCGACGTCGAAGGCGATGTTGCAGGCCAGCGCGGTCTTTCCCATCGAGGGGCGGGCGGCCAGGATCAGGAGGTCGGAGGGGTGCAGGCCGCCCAGCTTGCGGTCCAGGTCGATCAGGCCGGTGGAGACCCCCGCCAGGCCGCCGTCGCGGCTGTGGGCCTCGGCGGCCATGGTGACGGCGCCGTGCAGGGCCTCGGCGAAGGGGACGAAGCCCTGGCTGACGCCGCCGGTCTCGGCGAGGGCGTAGAGCTGCTGCTCGGCGGCCTCGATCTGGTCCTGGGCCGAGCGCTCCGCGTCGCCGTGCGCGGCCGTGGTGGTGATCTCCCCGCCGATGCGGATCAGGTCGCGTCGCAGGGCCAGGTCGTAGATGGCCCGCGCATAGTCCATGGCGTTGGCCGCCGGCGGCGCCCTGTCCACTAGGTCGGCGAGGTAGCGCACGCCGCCGAGTTCCTCGAAGGCGGCGTCGCGGGAGAACTGCTCCGCCAGCAGGATCGGCTCGGCCAGCTGCCCTTTGCGGATGTGGGTCTCGACGGCCTGGAACAGGCGCGTGTGGAACGGTTCGTAGAAGTGGCGCGACTGCAGGAAGTCGCCGATCCGCTCGAAGGCGCCGTTGTCGTAGAGGAGCGCGCCCAGCAATGCCTGCTCGGCTTCGATGTTGGCCGGGGTGTGGGCGATGGCCGGGGTGTCGGACGGCGGTCGCAGGTCGAGGAGCGGAACGAGAGCCATTGGTGACTGATAGCCTAACGCGGGACGAAGCGCCCTGCGGTCAAATGACTCCATGCCCATGATTCACAGGGTCAGGTTGAGCCACCGCAACCTTTCATCGACAAAGCCCTCGCTCTGGGGCGGGAAGGCCTCGGGCGTGTCGAACGCCCCGACATGCAGATGGATTTCACCGGGCCACCGATCGCCTTCGTAGGTCAGCGTGGCGCCGCAGACGGAGCAGAAGCCGCGCAGCACGCCGGGCGACGAGGCGTAGGTCGCCATCGGGGCGCCGGAAAACCGCACGGCCGCCCGCTCGAAACCGGCGAAGGCGGCGACCGGCGCGCCGGTATGACGGCGGCAACTGGCGCAATGGCAATAGCCCGTCCATTTGGCGGGGCCTCTGGCTTCGAAGCGCACCGCCCCGCACATGCAGCCGCCGAGGCGGGTGTCGGAAGTCATGGGGCGAGCCTAAACCCGCGGCCGAAAAAAGAAACGGCGCGGAGCCGTTAAGCTCCGCGCCGCCTGTATCACTCGGTCGAAGCGCAGCCTCAGGCTTCGACGTAGTTGCCTTCGATCGAGCCGGCGCCGCCTTGCAGAAGGTCGGCCTGGGCTTCTTCGGCGGCCAGGCGCTCTTCTTCGAACTGCGTGTTGACGATGTTCTCGCCGCGCGCCTGACGTTCGGCTTCGTCCTGGCTGCGGGCGATGTTGAGGGTCACCGTGATGGAAACCTCCGGGTGGAGGCGCACGGTCACTTCGTGCAGGCCCAGCGTCTTGATCGGCTTGTTCAGCACGACCATGGAGCGTTCGACCTTGCCGCCTTCGGCGGCGATGGCGTCCGCCACGTCACGACCGGCCACCGATCCGTAGAGCTGGCCGCTTTCGCCAGCCTGACGGATCATGATGTAGGACGTGCCGTCCAGCTTTTCGCCGGCCTTGGCCGCGGCGTCCTTGGCCTTGGTGTTGCGCACTTCGATGTCGGCGCGCTGGGCCTCGAACACCTTCATGTTCGCGGCGTTGGCGCGCAGGGCCTTGTGGCGGGGCAGGAGGAAGTTGCGGGCGTAACCGTCTTTCACGGTCACGATGTCGCCGAGGGTTCCCCAGCCTTCCACGCGTTCGAGCAGGATCACTTTCATCGGTCTGGCTCCTTACTTCACGACGTAAGGGAGCAGGGCCAGGAAGCGGGCGCGCTTGATGGCCTTGGCCAGTTCACGCTGCTTCTTGGCCGAGACGGCCGTGATGCGCGACGGCACGATCTTGCCGCGCTCGGAAACGTAGCGCTGCAGGAGCTTGACGTCCTTGTAGTCGATCTTCGGCGCGCCGGCGCCCGAGAACGGGCAAACCTTGCGGCGACGGAAGAAGGGGCGGCGGGCGCCGGCGGCTGCGCCGGGGGCCGGGGCGGTTGCGGTTTCGTCGGACATCAGAAGCCTCCGTCCTTGGGGGCGAAGTCATCGCCGCGGCGTTCACGGTCGCGGTCGCGACGGGCGAGGATCGGCGACAGTTCCAGGTCGAGCTCGTCGACGCGGATGGTCATGAAGCGCAGCACGTCTTCGTTGATCGACAGCTGACGTTCCATCTCCTTCACCGCCGGGGCGGGAGCGTCGATGGCCAGAAGGGAGTAGTGGCCCTTGCGGTTCTTCTTGATCCGGTAGGTGAGGTTGCGAAGGCCCCAGTATTCGATCTTGGCCACGGTCCCGCCGCCGGCTTCGATCAGGGATTTCATCGTGTCGTTGAGGGCTTCGGCCTGTTGCGGCGAAATATCCTGCCGCGAGATGACGACGTGCTCGTAGAGCGCCATTTAAGTCCTTACTTCCATCTGTGGAGGCGGCGCGTCCGGCGGCGGAAGGTCCGCTGGACACGATGGATCTCTGACGCGGCGGTCGAGATGGTCTCGACCCATTTGTGTTCCGCGGCGAGACCGCCGTCCGTGAAGAGGCGGGCAAATAAGGGAAAAGGGCGCTCGGAGCAAGGTCTTTCGGGCGCGACGGGGATCAACCCCCGCCGCCGGTTCCCCGTGAAACGTCCGCTACTTCTTGGCCGCCTTCAGTTCCTTCACCGCGCCCAGGGTCTCGGCCACGTGCTGGTCGGGGGAAAGCGCCGAATAGACGTGCACGATCTTGCCGTTGGAGGCGATGACATAGGAGGTGCGGTTGGACCACGGCTTGGGGGAGATGGGGCCGAGCGTGGAGTCGTAGCTCTTGGCGATCTTCAGGTCCGCGTCGGCGGCCACCGGGAACTTGCCGCCGCACATCTCGGTGTCCTTGGAGAACGCCGCGAGCTGTTCGATCTGGCCGGCGGTGACGCCGATCACCGTCGCGCCTTGGGCCTTGAAGCTGTCGACGGCCTCGGAAAACAGGTGCGCCTCGATGTTGCAGCCCTTCGTATAGGCGGCGGGGAAGAAATAGAGCACCACCGGCCCCTTCTTGAGGGCCTCGCTCAGCTTGTAGGTAAAGGGTTGCCCGGCCAGATAGGCGGGCGCGGAGAAATCCGGCGCCTTGGCGCCGACCTTCAGCGCGGCCTGGGACGAGGTGGTGGCGAGCAGGGCGAAAGAGAGCGCGAGCGCGGCGATTTTCATGGCGGTGTCTCCGGGGGGGTGAGCAGACTATACGGCCGCGCGGGGACCTTGTCTTCGCGCCTGTCGCCGACGCGCGCCTTGTCGGATGTAGGTTGATCCCCTAACCCTCCCGGCACGGAATCGATTGAGCGTCGGAGAGACCTGATGAGCCTCGCCTTTCTCTTTCCTGGCCAGGGCAGCCAGGCGGTCGGCATGGGCGTCGATCTGGCCGAAGCCTTCACCGCCGCGCGCGAGGTGTTCCAGGAGGTCGACGACGCCCTGGAACAGAAGCTGTTCGCCCTCATGCGCGACGGCCCGGAGGATCAACTGACGCTCACCGAGAACGCCCAGCCGGCCCTGATGGCCGTCAGCCTGGCCGTCACCCGCAGCCTGGAGCGCGAGTTCGGCGTCGGGATCGAGCGCGCCGCCTTCGTCGCGGGCCACAGCCTGGGCGAATATTCCGCCCTGGCGGCGGCCGGGGCCATCAGCCTGGCCGACACCGCCCGGCTGCTGAAGCTGCGCGGGCAGGCGATGCAGCGCGCCGTGCCGGTGGGCGAGGGGGCCATGGCGTCCCTGATCGGACCGAAGACCGATGTCGCCCTGGCCGAAACCGCGGCGGCGGCCGGCGCCGAGGTCGGGGTCTGCGTCGTGGCCAACGACAACAACCAGGGCAATGTGGTGATCTCCGGCGACAAGGCCGGGGTCGACGCCGCCATCGCCAAGGCCAAGGAACTGGGCGCCCGGGCGATCCCGCTCAACGTCTCGGCCCCCTTCCACTGTCCGCTGATGCAGCCCGCCGCCGACGAGATGGCGCGCGCCCTGGAAGGCGCGACGATCCTCAGCCCGCGCGCCCCGCTGGTGGCCAATGTGGTCGCTCGCCCGGTGCACGACCCGGAAGAAATCCGCCGTCTGCTGGTGGAACAGGTCACCGGCCGCGTCCGCTGGCGCGAGAGCATGCTGTGGCTGGCCGAGCAGGGCGTCGGCCGGTTCGTTGAGGCCGGCGCCGGCAAGGTGCTGTCGGGCATGGCCAAGCGGATCGCCCCCGACGCCGAGGCCACGCCCCTCAACACGCCTGCTGATCTCGAAGCCTTCGCCAAGAGCCTCTAGGAGATGTCGATGTTCGTTCTCAACGGCAAGACGGCGCTGGTCACCGGCGCCACGGGCGGCATAGGCGCCCAGATCGCCAGGGCGCTGCACGCCCAGGGCGCGACCGTTGTCCTGTCGGGCACGCGGGAGGCCGTGCTGCAGGAATTGGCGGCAGAGCTCGGCGGCCGCACCTTCGCCGTGCCGGCCAATCTCTCCGATCCGGCGTCCGTCGACGGCCTGGTCGGGGCCGCCGAAGCGGCGGCGGGCGCGCCCCTCGACATCCTGGTGGCCAACGCCGGCATCACCCGCGACGGCCTGCTGATGCGGATGAAGGACGAGGACTGGGATGCGGTCCTGAAGGTGAATCTGGAAAGCTATTTCCGGCTCTCGCGGGCGGTCGTCAAAGGCATGATGAAGCGCCGCAACGGGCGAATCATCGGCATCACCTCCATCGTCGGGGTGACCGGCAATCCGGGGCAGACCAACTACGCCGCCTCCAAGGCCGGGATGATCGGCTTCTCCAAGGCCCTGGCCCAGGAGGTCGCCACGCGGGGGATCACCGTCAACTGCGTCGCGCCCGGATTCATCGAGAGCCCGATGACCGACGAGCTCACCGACGCGCAAAAGGCTCAAATCCTTTCGACAATCCCCGCCGCCCGCCTTGGGCAGGGCGCCGAGGTCGCCGCCGCCTGCGCCTATCTGGCCAGCGACGAAGCCGCTTACGTCACTGGACAAACCATGCACGTCAACGGCGGCATGGCCATGATCTGACGTCTTTGCGATCCGCTAGTCTCGCCGAAAAGAACATGCTACGGCGGCGGTCGAAGCCAAGGACCTGAGGGACCAAAATCCTGGTTCTCGAAGGTTCGCCAATCTGTTCCGCGACGGTTGACATCCTGTCTCTCGTCGCGGATGCATCAAGTTGAATAAACGAGGGACTTACCCGCATGTCCGACATCCTCGAGCGCGTTCGCAAGATCGTCATCGAACATCTTGACGCCGACCCGGAGAAGGTCACCGAAAAGGCCAGTTTCATCGACGACCTCGGCGCCGACAGCCTCGACAACGTCGAACTGGTCATGGCGTTCGAAGAGGAATTCGATATCGAAATTCCCGATGACGCGGCCGAGCACATCCAGACCGTGGGAGACGCGGTGAAGTTCATTACGGAACGTCTGGGCGCCTAAAGCCCTACGTCTCGAACCGGCTACTTCTTCCGACCGCCGCGTCGCTTAATGGCCTCAGCGCACTTAAGCCGCGGCGGTCTTCGTTTGGGCCGGTGAAGAGCTGGAGATTTCCATGCGTCGCGTCGTCGTCACCGGTATCGGACTGCTGACCCCCCTGGGGCAGGGAGCTGAGCATACCTGGCAAGCCATCCTGGCCGGAAAATCCGGCGGCGGGCGGATCACCACATTCGATCCCGCCGACTACGCCTGCCAGGTCGCCTGCGAGGTTCCGCGCGTGGACGGGCGCGGCGGCGGCGGGCCGGACGTGCCGGCCTCCTTCGACCCCGACAAGACCATGGCGCCCAAGGACCAGCGCCGGGTCGACGACTTCATCCTCTACGCCATGGCCGCCGCCGACGAAGCCGTGCGCGACGCGGCCTGGACGCCGGAAGACGAGCATGAGCGCGAGCGCACCGGCGTCATCATCGGCTCCGGCATCGGCGGTCTGGCGACCATCGAGAGGACCTCGATCGAACTGTTCGAAAAAGGTCCCCGTCGGGTCAGCCCGTTCTTCATCCCGTCGGCGCTGATCAACCTCTGCTCCGGCCAGGTCTCGATCCGCTACGGTTTCAAGGGGCCGAACCACTCGGTGGTGACGGCCTGCGCCACCGGCGCCCACGCGATCGGCGACGCCGCGCGGCTGATCAAGTACGGCGACGCCGACGTGATGGTGGCCGGCGGGGCCGAGGCGGCCATCTGCCCGGTGGGCATCGCGGGCTTCATCGCCTGCCGCGCCATGTCGACCCACTTCAACGACGACCCGCAGCGCGCCTCGCGGCCCTACGACCGCGACCGCGACGGCTTCGTCATGGGCGAGGGCGCCGGCGTCCTGGTGCTGGAGGAGTACGAGCACGCCAAGGCCCGCGGCGCCAAGATCTACGCCGAGGTGGCCGGTTACGGCCTGGCCGGCGACGCCTATCACATCACCGCCCCTGCCGAGGACGGCGACGGCGGCTTCCGCGCCATGAAGGCGGCTATCAAGGACGCCGGCATCGATCCCGCCGACATCGACTATATCAACGCCCACGGCACCTCGACGCCGCTCGGCGACGAGATCGAGCTGGGCGCCGTGCAGCGGATCCTGGGCGATGCGGCGGCCAAGGCGACGATGAGCTCGACCAAGTCGGCCACCGGCCACCTGCTGGGGGCGGCCGGCGCCATCGAGGCGGCCTTCACCTGCCTGGCCATTCGTGATCAGATCGCGCCCCCGACGATCAATCTGGAGAATCCCTCCGTGGAGACGCCGATCGACCTCGTGCCGAACAAGGCCAAGCCCATGAAGATCGACATCGCGCTGTCCAACAGCTTCGGCTTTGGCGGCACCAACGCCTCCGTGGTCTTCAAGAAGCTGCCGTGAGCGGCGGCCCCGGCGCCTCGCAGGGAGGTCTTTCCTCCAGCAAGCGCCTGATGATCGCGCTCGCCAGCGCCGGAGCCACCCTGGCGGCGGCGCTGATCATCGTCGCGATCTGGAGCCTGTGGGCCTACCAGGGGCCGGGACCGGCGGCGCGGACGGGCGAAGCCACCACCGTCATCCTGCGGCGCGGGTCGAGCCTGCCGGAGATCGCCTCGGCGCTTCGGCGCGGCGGCGTCATCCGGTCTTCGGCGATCTTCATGACCGTCGCCCAGGCCACCGGCGCGGCGCGCGACCTGAAGGCCGGGGAATACCGCTTCGACAGCCGCGCCTCCATGGCCAGGATCCTCGACGACATTCGCCAGGGCCGCGTGCTGCGCCGGATGATCACCATCCCGGAGGGCTTCACCTCGCAGATGGCCGCCGACGTCATCGCCAGGACGCCCGGCCTGCAGGGCGAGGCTCCCGTGCCGCCGGAAGGCGCGATCCTGCCCGACACCTACCAGTATCAGCTGGGCGACGACCGGGCCGCGGTGCTCAAGCGGATGATGGACGCCCGTGACGACGTGCTGACCGCGCTCTGGGCCCAACGCCAGGCCGGCCTGCCGATCCGCTCGCCGGAGGAAGCCGTCACCCTGGCCTCCATCGTCGAGAAGGAGACGGGCCTCGCCGACGAACGGCCGCGGATCGCCGCGGTGTTCGTCAATCGCCTGCGCGCGGGCATGCGCCTGGAGAGCGACCCCACCATCATCTACGGCGTGTCGGGCGGCCGACCCTTGGGGCGCGGCATCCGGCTGTCGGAATTGACGGCGCCGACGCCCTACAACACCTATCTGATCGACGGCCTGCCGCCGACGCCGATCGCCAATCCGGGCCGGGCGGCCATCGCCGCGGTGCTGGACCCGCCCAAGACCAACGAGCTTTTCTTCGTCGCCGACGGTTCGGGCGGGCATGTATTCGCCGCGACCTTCGAGGCTCACAGGAAGAACGTCGAACGCTGGCGCGCCGTCGAGCGCAACGGCGGCGCGGCGGCGCAGCTCCAGGCCGCCAAGCCCGCGCCCTGACGTCGCGGATCGTTCGGGAAGGATCACGATGGCGCTATCGGGAATGACAGGCTTTGGCCGCGCCGAGGGTGCGCTGGGCGCATGGAGTTGGGCGGTGGAGGCCCGTTCCGTCAACGGCCGCAACCTCGACATCCGTTTCCGCGGGCCGCCGGGCTTCGACGGCCTGGAGCGCGTCGCGCGCGAAGGCGGCCAGGCCCGCTTCCAGCGGGGTCAGGTCACGGTGGGCGTGCAGGCCAAGCGCAGCGAAAGCGCGGGCCAGGTCCGCATCAACATCGAGCAGCTCGAGCGCTACATCGCCGCCGCGACGCCCTATGTGGCCACCGGGCTGGCGTCGCCGCCCGCCTTCGACGGCCTGTTGGCCCTGCGCGGCGTGATCGAGGCCGGCGAGACCACCGAGACGCCCGAGGTCCTGGCCGAGGTCGAGGCCGCCATGGCGGCGTCCGTCAAGGCCGCGCTCGACGGCCTGTCGACGACGCGGCAGGAGGAGGGCGCCAGCCTGACCGTGGTGCTGTCAGGCCTGGTCGACCGCATCGAAACCCTGGTCGGCGCGGCCGAGGTGCTGGCCGCCGACCAGCCCGCCGTCCTGAAGGAGCGCTTCGCCCGGCGGATGATCGAACTGGTGGGCGAATCCGCCCAGTTGGACGAGCGCGTCATCCAGGAAGCCGCGGTCATGGCGGTGAAGGCCGACGTGCGCGAGGAGCTGGACCGGCTGACCGGCCACGTCCAGGCCGCTCGCGCCCAGATCGCGGTGGACGGCGCGGCCGGCCGGCGCCTGGACTTCCTGACCCAGGAATTCATGCGCGAGGCCAACACCCTTTGCTCGAAGTCGACGCTGGGTGCCTTGACCGCCGTGGGCCTGGACCTCAAAGCCGTCATCGAACAGTTCCGCGAGCAGGTTCAGAACGTGGAATGAGGGCGAGCGACCAACCATGACCAATCCCCAGCCGATGTCGCGTCGCGGCCTGATGCTGTTGATCTCCAGCCCGTCCGGGGCGGGCAAGACCTCGCTGTCGCGCCGTTTGGTGGCCGATCACGCCGACCTGACGCTGTCGGTCTCGGCCACCACGCGCGCGCCGAGGCCGGGGGAGGAGAACGGGCGGGAGTACCATTTTGTCGACCGCGCGGGTTTCGACGCCATGGAGGCCGGCGGCGAGTTCCTTGAATGGGCCAATGTCCACGAGCACCGCTACGGCAGCCCGCGCGCGCCGATCATGGCCGCGCTGGCCGGCGGCCAGGACGTGCTCTTCGATATCGACTGGCAGGGCGCCGCCCAGATCGCCCGCAGCGCGCCCGACGACGTGGTGCGCGTCTTCATCCTGCCGCCGTCGATGGCCGACCTTTCGCGGCGCCTGCACGCCCGCGCCCAGGACCACGAGGACGTCATCCAGCGCCGCTTGGGCCGCGCCTATGGCGAGATCGCCCAGTGGGGCGACTACGACTACATCATCGTCAACGAGGACTTCGACCGCGCCTATGCGGAGCTGGCCCATATCTATCATGCCGAGCGGCAGCGCCGGGCGCGCAACCCTTGGCTCAAGCCCTTCGTGCAGAAGCTGCTCGACGAGACCCTCTAGACCCAGCGCCGATCCGACAGCGAGTGCATCGGCTTGAAGTAGCCGATCAGGGTCTCGGCGCCTCCGCGCCGCAGCGACAGGGACCAGCGTTCGAACACCAGGTCGAAGCCTTCCGCCCGCTGGCCGGTGCCGAGCGACACCACGACCATCTCGCCGTTGCGCGAGGTGACGAAGCCGATCCCCAGGTCGCCGCTGCGCAAACGCAACAGCGATCCGCTGCGGAAGGTCCGCCGGGTCGGGGCGATCAGGGTGGGGGCGCCGTCGATCAGGCCGGGCGCAAAGACGATTTCGTCCTCGGTCGTGGCGAAAGGTCCGCCCAGCGAACCCAGCGGCACGGCGGCCACCTCGACGGTTTCCACATGCGGCGCGCCGAAGGTGAGCACGATCGTCTCGGCGCCTTCCACGACGTCGGTGGCGAAGCAGAGGATCGGGCGCAAGCCTTCGGCTGCGACGAACCAGCGGCCCGGACGCAGTGCGGTGCGCTCCAGGGTGCGCGGAAAGCCTTCGAACAGAACGGTCACGGGCCAGCATGCTCTGCTGATTCCGCCTCGCGCCGAAGCGCCGGCGTAGTCCTGCCTCTTGCGGCCGACGGTCGCGAGGCGCCGATATCGAAGTTCGTCGAACAACGGCGGCCTTTTGACGCGGCGGCCGAACGTGATTCGCTTAAGGCGCGCCGCTGGATCAACTTACCGCCGCCTCGAAGGTCCAATCGTCTGAACGCTCAGAAGGAGCGCGTGATGAGCCATTATCGAATCTATTTTCTGGACGCTCGCAACCTCATCGTCGGTGTTGAGGAGGCGGATTTTGAAAATGACGCCCAGGCCGTCGACCATGCCCGCACTCTGCTCGCCACCCATCGCGCGGTGGAACTCTGGACGGGCACGCGCTGGGTGGACAACCTGCTGGCGCAGGCCGCCTGAGTAGCGGCCGGGCGCGCGATCGCGCCGACTCGGGATATCGTCGCCGTTTGGGGCGCTGGACCGGGGATGATCGCGATGCCGCCCGAAGCCGTACAAACGCCTGACCCGCCGCCGGTCGGCCTGCCGCCGCCGCTGGCCGATCAGGTCGAGTTGATCGCCGCCCAGTTTCGACCCAACGCCATGCCCGGCGGCGAAGAGCTGTTGCGGCATGTCGACGCCGCCCTGCTGAACATCTGCGAGATCGCCGAAGTCGGGTTCGACCTTCTGAACCGGGTCATGGCCATGCGCGCCGCCGCCGAGCGGCTGGCCCAGGCGCTGGACATGCCCGGCAGGGCTGCGGCGCTCGCGCGTGAGGAGGGGTGGGCGCGGGCGCTCCGCGAGTTCGAGGCCCTGGAGGTCGTGCTTCACGACGCCGGGCCCAGCGCGGCGGCCAAGGCCAAGGGCCTCGGCTGGCAGGTCACGACGCCGGCGCGGAACTGACCGGCGCCAGCTGAATGCGGCCTTCCAGCAGGTCCACCACCGTCGAGACGTAGTTGGCGGCGTTGGCGCGGGCGACGGCCAGGCCATAGACGCCCTCTCGTTCCAGGCCCTCGAACCCTCCGCCGACGGAAAACAGCGACCGGAAGGCTTCCTTCTCGATCAGGGCGGTGGGCAGGATCGCGACGCCGCCGGCGCGCAGCAGTTCCACGACCCGCTTCAGCGATTTGGAGCGCACGGCCGCCGGCAGGCGGGTCAGCAGGCAGGCGTGCAGGATGTTGCGGCGCGTGCGCTTTGCGGCGGCCTGCACCATTTCGGCGGCCTTCAGGGCCTGGTCGGCCTCCAGCTGCGAGGCCGCCAGGGGCGTGATCACCAGGTCCGGGGAGACCGCGGCGAAGGCAAGGCCGGGACGAGGCGAGCCCTCCGTATCCAGGATGATCCAGTCGGCGCGTTTGCCCTTGGCCTCTCGCAGGGCGTCCTTCAGGTCGATTTCCATGGGCGCCGGGTGGACGGTGATCTTGTCGGGCCGGCCCGGCATGTTGGCCCAGGCCACCAGCGGCTTGTTGGGGTCGGAGTCGATCATCGCGACCCGATGACCGCGTTCGATGAGGCCCAAGGCCAGCAGGAGCGAAGCCGTCGTCTTGCCTGCACCGCCCTTGGGACTGACGAACGCGACGGTTGGCAAAGGATACCTCTAGGCGGCGGTCGGACGTCCCGACCCAGGGATATAAGCACGCTCGAGGGCCGGAGCGCTAACCATCTTAGGCGCCCGGATCGAGCCGTCGTCGCGCCAATTCCATAAAGCCTTCCACCGTCACGGTTTCGGCGCGGGACTGGGGATCGATTCCGGCTGCGGCGCACAGGCGCTCGCCGCCGATCGGCTTCAGGCTCGCGCGCAACATCTTGCGGCGCTGGCCGAACGCCGCCGCGGTCACGATCTGCAGCGACTCCAGCAGGCGCGCTTCCGGCCGGTCCTCACGCGGGGTGACGCGGACAACCGCCGATTCGACCTTCGGCGGCGGCGTGAAGGCCCGCGCCGGCACGTCCATCACGATCTCCACCGCCGCAGTCGCCTGGGCGAGGACCGCGAGCCTGCCATAGGCCGATCCGCCTGTCGGCGCGACGATGCGCTCGGCGACTTCCTTCTGGAACATCAAGGTCATGCGGCTGGGTGTGAAGGTTCCGGTCAGCCACTTGATCAGGAGCGGGGTGCCGACGTTGTAGGGCAGGTTGGAGACGACCGCCGCGGGCTGCCCTCCCGTCAGGGCGACTTCGTCGACGCCCAGGGCGTCGGCCATCACGATGTCGAGCGCGCCGCCCGAGACCGCCGCAAGCTGTTCCAGCAAGGGAAGGAACCGCCCGTCCTTCTCCACCGCCGTCACCCGTGCGCCGGCTTCCAGCAGGGCCCGCGTCAGCCCGCCGGGGCCGGGGCCGACCTCGATCACCCGCACGCCGTCCAGCGGCCCCGCCAGGCGGGCGATCTTGCGGGTGATGTTGAGGTCGAACAGGAAGTGCTGGCCCAGGCTCTTGCGCGCCAGCAACCCATGCTCCGCCAGAGTGTCGCGCAGGGGAGGCAGGTCTTCCAGGGTCATGACGTTCGACGCTGGGCGATCTCCTCGGCCAGGCGGATGGCGGCGATCATGCTGCTGGCCCTGGCCAGGCCGCGGCCGGCGATGTCGAACGCGGTGCCGTGGTCGGGAGAGGTGCGCACGATCGGCAGGCCCAGCGTCACGTTCACGCCGCCCCAGAAGTCGAGCATCTTCACCGGGATCAGCGCCTGGTCGTGATAGAGGCACAGCGCCGCGTCGTAGCGTCGGCGCATCTCTTCGGGGAACATCACGTCGGCGGGAAACGGCCCCGTCGCATCGACGCCCAGGTCGCGCAGGGCGCGGATGGCGGGTTCGACGATCTCGATCTCCTCCCGCCCCAGTTTCCCCGCTTCACCGGCATGAGGGTTGAGGCCCGCCACGGCCAGCCTGGGGGATTCGATCCCGAAGTCGCGCCGCAGCGCCTGGGCCGTCACCAGGCCGGCGTTGACGATGTTCTCCACGGTCAGGCGTTCGGAAACCTTGGCCAGCGGCTCGTGCACCGTCACCAGGCTGGCGCGCAGGTCCCCGGCGACCAGCATCATCACCGGCCCTCGCGCGCCGTCGTAGCCCGCGTCCACCGTGAGTTCGCCCAGGAACTCGGTGTGGCCGGGAAAGGCGAACCCGGCGTCGTAGAGCGACGCCTTGGCGATCGGGGCGGTGACCAGGGCCGAGACGGCGTTGGAGAGCGCCAGGCCGGCGGCCGTCTCGATCCACCGGATCACCGAGGGAGCGGCGCTGGGCGAGGGGCGCCCCGCCACGACAGGCGCGCGGAGCGGGATGTCCAGCACGGGGAGCGCGTCGGGGAAGATCTTCGCCGCCTCTGCCGGCGACGTCGCGCGTTGCAGGATCGAAGCGCCCGAGGCGGACGCCGAGGCCAGCGACTGGAAGTCGCCGACGACGATGAACGCCGGACCCGTGCGGCGCAGCTCGCTCCAGGCCTTGACGATGATCTCGGGGCCGATCCCGGCAGGGTCGCCCAGCGTTACAGCAAGAGGTCCGTTCTTCACCGCGTCTCGATCGTGGCCGAGTTCATCAGATCGCGCATATAGCGACGCGCGATCATGCTCAGCTGCTGACCATAAAGGCGATTCTCGATCTGCTCGCGAGACGCCTGGTCGGCTCCGCCGGCGCGTTTTCCGCACACCGCCACCAGATGCAGCCCAGCCGAGGTTCGCAAGGGCTGCGAAAGCTGGCCGATGGGCAGGGTCTCGGCGGCGTCGCGGAAGGCCGGAATCAGGTCGCTGATCTGGGCCTCGCCCAGATCGCCGGCGACGACGCCGGGGACCTTGGCGGCGGCGGCCTCGAGATTACCGCAGCCCGTCACCTGGGGACGCAGGCTCTCGAGCTTGGCGCGGGCGGCGTCCACCTGGGATTCGGGCGCATTGGCGGGCAGGGCGACGGCGGCCTGCTTCATGCTCACCAGGGTCGCGCCGGCGCCGGCGCGCTTGTCGCGCAGATAGATCAGATAGACCCCGTCACGCACCGGGATCGGCTGCGACAGCTGGCCAGGGCGCATCTGTTCCAGCACGGCGTCGACTTCCGGCGGCATTTCGCCCGGCGACACCCAGCCGGCGTCGCCGCCGTTGGCGGCCGTGGCCGCAGCCGAGAATTGCCGCGCCACGGCGGCGAACGGCGCACCCTGCTGCAACTGGACCGCCAGCTGCTGGGCGCCTTGCGTCGCGGCGTCAGGCCCGCCGACGCGGGACGAGTCGATCAGCACCTCGCTGATCTGGTACTGCGGTTTGTTGGCGGCTGCGGCCAGCCGTTGCTGGGTAGCCTTGATCTGGTCCTCGCCGATCCGCAGGCGCGAGCCGTAGCGGCCGCGGATCCAGCGCATCCAGCTCATTTGGGCGCGAACCTGCTCACGCAGGGTCTGGGGATCGATGCCGGCTGAGGTTAGCTGCGCAAGATATTGATCTTTGGACGCATTATTATCTCGCGCATTGTCGGCGAGTTCAGCCTCGACTTCCTCGTCGGTGGCGATGATCTTGATCTTCTGGGTCTTCTCAACCCGCCGCAGCTCCTGCAGCTGAAGCCGTTCCTCCACCAGCGAGCGCAGGGCCTGCTGCTGGAACTGGGGCAGGTTCTCGGCGGTCGGCTGGATGCCGGAGCTGGCGATCAGCAGGCGCATCCGCTGGGCCAGGTCGTAGGTGGAGATGATGTCGTCGTTGACCACGGCGGCGGCCGACTCCGAAATGCCGCGAGGCGCCGCCGGGGGCGCGGCGGCGTCCTGGGCGAGGGCGCCGAGCGGCGAGGCGGTCGCCAGCAAGGCTGCGGCCAGCACGGCGCAACGCACCGCCGGACCCGTGACGTTACGCGCGCGCATCATGTATGGCTTCATTCCTTGGGGGCGGCCCGGAGAACGCTCTCGCTGAGGGGCGGCAAGCTTAATTCGCATAGATAGGTCCGCCCAATGTGGCGAGCGTTAGGCGGAAGCTGATGGACTCGCTGGGCCCGAGCCGCCCGAGGATGGTGTCCTCGCGGCGATAGAACACTTCGAGCCGCACGCAGTCGTCGCGGTAGATGACGCCCAGGTCGCGCACGACCCAGGCCTTCTGCACCAGGTCGCGGTTGCCATAGGCCGACAGGCCCCAGTGCTTGGTCAGGAAGACCTCGCCGCCGGCGTCGAAGTTCTCGCGGGTGGCGCCGTTGATGTCGGCTTCGTCGCGCAGGTAGCGGACATAGCCGCCGCCCCAGCTGCGGGCGACGTTGGCGCCGGCTTCGGCGCGGCGGACGGACAGGTCCTCGGAGTCCAGTCGGGCGCGGGTGAAGACCGAGAAGCCGCTGATCGGTTGGGCGTCGGCCGCCACCACCCAGTCGGACGCCTTGGTGCGCAGGCCGGTGCGGGCGGAGAAGACCGTGTTGGTGTTGTCGCGGAAGCTGCGGCCGACCAACAGGTTGGCGCGGCGCCCGTCGTCCCAGAGCACCGAGGCGCGAAGCCCGGCGTTGATCCTGGCGCCGTCCTCGTAGAGGTCGAAGCCGGGGAATTTATTGGCCCGGAACAGGTTCGTCTCATCGAACTCGAAGGCCTGGGCGTCCTCGTCCAGGTAGATCGGCTCGCCGGTCGCCGTGCGGCCGACGACGATCTGCTTGGCGTCGGGCGACAGGGCGATCTGCACAAGGGGTTCCAGCACCACCATGGATTTCTTGAAGCGGCGGAAGAACGGCCACGACACGTCCGCCCCGCCCACCGCCAGCACCCGCGACAGCGTGTCGGACGTCCCCACGCCGCTGGGCAGGTCGCCCAGGCTGTAGGCGTCGACCCGCAGGTTGGCGAATGGCGATACCCGCAGCCCGCTGGCGGAGGTCCAGTTGGCCCGCCAGTCGGCGCCCGCCGTGGCCCTGGCGCTATCGATCCCCGCCACAGGCGCTGCCCGCGTGGAGAGCGGCGACTGCTTGCGATCCAGCGCCACCGCCGAGCCGGTCAGGCGCAGGCGCCCGCCGGCGACCTGGAAAGGCGCCTGCCAGGCCGCGTCGATGAGCGGTGCGATGGTGGGGAAGGTGCTGTTGTTGTCCTCCGGACGCAGGCCCTGGATGCTGATGGCCGCGGCGGAGAAATAGGATTGCTGGTCCTGCCGAACCGCATAGACCTGCGAAATCAATCGCCTGTCGTCGGCGATGTAGGGGCCGCGGGAGACGTAGACGTCGTCGATCTCGTACTTGTCGAACAGCAGGTCGTCGGATGTCCGTTCGGCGGTGAATCCCCACCGCCATTTTTCCGTCGGCTGGAACGCGCCGCGCGCCAGGATGTACGAGCGAGAGGTGTTGTCGCCGAATCGGTCGCCGTTGCCGTCGAAGTCCCGCTCGTGGGTGTAGCCGAAGCGGGCGTCGATCACGCCGGTGTAGAACCGCTTGCGCGCTTCCACATTAAGCATCGGGTTAACTTGCGTGTTAATCTGAGGGCTTAGCGTGATATCCGAATACGGAGACGTGACGATCAGATAGGGTTGCTCATACGAAAAACCCCGCCGATCCGAGACGGAGATCTTCGGCGTCAGCAGGCCCGACTTGCGCTTGGCGCTCGGGTCGGCGTGCCAGAAGACCGGCAGGTAGAAGACCGGCGCCCCGAACACCTGGATCACGGCGTTGCGGTAGTAGATCAGCTGCCGCGCCTTATCCTGCACGACCTTGTCGGCCTTGATCGACCAGGTGGGCGACTTCGGCTTGTCGTCGATGCAGATCGGGCACGGCGTGTAGATGGCGCGATTGAGTTCCTGCACCTCGTTGTTGCGGCGCACGGCGCTGGCCGCGGCGATCTTGATGTTTTCCTGCAGGCGCGCCGAAAAGCCGATGGCGACCCCGGTGCGCATCTGATCGTCCAGCGTCATCTCGTTGGCGAACTCGGCCGTGCCGTCCGCATTGATGATCTGGACCTGACCCTTGGCGGTCACGACGCCCTTGGCCTGATCGTAGGCGACGTCCTCGGCCCGGAGCGTGCGGCCCTGGTAGCGCACCTCGACGCCGCCGTGGGCGGTGGCGACCTGGGCCTTGTCGTCATAGGTGACGAGGTCGGCGTCCATGTAGAGCGCGCCCGGCGCCAGGCCGTCCGCCGGGACGGGGACCTTCGGGGGCGCCGCGTGCGCGCAGGTCGCCCACAGGACGACCAAGGGCGCGCCTGCAAGCAGGACACACCGGGCCGAGACTGACGGCGGACGCCGACTTGAACGCATTAAGCCTTTATTCCCTCTCGCGGCGCCGTCAGGGCGATGGATAGCCTGGACGTCAAAGGATTCAACCGTCTTCGGTGTAGCAGAGCAGGGTTAAGCCTGACAGCAGCGCGACAGCCGGCGGCGCCCAGGCCGCCGCGGCCATCGGAATGACGTCAGCATTGGCCAGTACGCCTGCGAATTCATTGAAGAAAAAGAAAGCGAATCCAAGGCCGACGCCTGCGCCTGCCAAGACCGCCCGCCCGCCGAGCCTCGCCAGCCGCAGCGAAAAAGCCGCGGCGAGAATCGACATGGCGGCGAACAGCACCGGCGTCGCGAGCAATTGTTGCAGCCTGAGGCGGTAGCCGCTGGCGCTGAAACCGGCCTGTTCGGTCATGCGGATCGCCGAGGGAAGGCGCCAGAAGGCGATGGCGTCGGGCGATGCGAGCCGTTCCATGGCGGCCTCGGCGTCGAGGCTGGAGCGAATCGACAGGGTCTCCGAATGCAGCGTGCCCTGTCCGGCGGTCGCCTCGCGCACGTTGGTCAGCCGCCAGTACCCGGGCATCAGCTTGGCCTCGACCGCTTCCAGGCGCCGGGTGAACTCCAGGAGGCCGCGCTGCTTCTTCTGGTAGATGAACAGGGTGACGCCCTGCAGCCGCACGGTGCCCTGCACGGTGTCGCGATCCTTGGCGTGGATGACGATCTGAGTCGTCTCGTCGCCCTGACGGAGCCAGACGTCGCGCGGCGCGTCGACCAGGTAGTTTTCCATCATCCGCCCGCGTTCGGCCTCGAAACGCGCGGCCATCAAGGCGGCGGTCGGGTTGACCACGGTCACCGTAAGGACGCCCAGCGCGAACGTCGCGGCCGCCGTGGGCAGGATGAATCGCCATGCCGACACGCCGGAGGCGCGCATGGCCACCAGCTCGTTCTTGCGGTTGAGCCCGTCGAAGGCGCCTATCCCGCCGAACAGGAACACGAACGGAAGGCCGATGAGGATGATCGAGGGCGCCTTCAACAGGGTGAGGATGAACAGCTGCGCCACGCCCACGTCGGCGCGCACCCCCACCGATCGCGACAGGTCCACGAACAGGATGAGCAGCAGCAGCGCGGAGATGACCGCCAGCGCGGCGCTGACGCCGGCGATGTTGCGCGCCATCACATAGCGCTCCAGGCGGCCGGTCCCCATCATGCCGGGGCGCCCTGGAGCCGCGCCGGGTCCTTGCGTTCGATGTCGATGAAACGCGATACCGGTTGTCGGAACAACATCCGCAGCGAAACCGCCGTGGCCAGCAGCGGCACCGCGTACTGAAGGATGTTCAGCCATGCCCCGGCCTCGCTGGCGGCCTGCATCACGAAGCCCAGGATGCGCACCGCCACCGCCGCGGCGCCCGCCACCAGGATCCTGCGGCCGTAGCCCGCCCGGTTGAAGCCGCCGCCGATGACGGCGGCCAGCGCCATGGCCATGAAGGCGATGTTGTAGAGCGGCGTCGACAAGCGCGCGTGGCCCTCCGTAAGCAGCTTCAGCCGATTGCGCTGCTCCCACGACTGCTGGAGGTCGGGGAAGAACAGCTCGTGCAGATAGCGGTCCGACGGCTTGTAGTGGATCAGTTCCTCGGTGCTCATCAGGGACGTCAGGTCGAAGGGCAATTCGTCCGACGTCAGCACCTGCAGCACGTCGGCCTTGGAGAATTCCTGCGTCTGGGCGTGGGTCATGATCAGGAAGACGCGGCCCGCGCGCTTGGTGATCTTGCCGTATTCGGCGGTGTAGGTGGTCTCGGTGCCGTCGGGCTTCACCTGGTGGATGAAGAGGTTGGACATCAGGCCCGAGGCGTCGACGTCCTGGGCGTAGACGGTGAGCCCGGGCGTCGGTTCGACGAATTCACCCTCGCGGACCAGGGTCGAGACCAGATCGGTCCTGACGTCGAACAAGGCCTCGCGCATGGCCCGGAACGAGGCGGGCTGCAGGAACAGGTTCATCATCAGGGCCACGAAGGCGACGGTCGCCGCCAGCCGGATGGCGGGCGAGACCACGCGCCACCGGCTCATGCCGCCAGCATAGCAGACGACGATCTCCTGCTCGGTGTGCAGGCGGTTCAGGGACACCAGCGCCGCGACGAAAAGCGCCACCGGCAGGACGATGTTGATCACCTGCGGCATGGCCAGCAGGGTGATCTTGATGAACACCAGCGCGCTTTGGCGCTGGGCGATGATCAGGTCCAGGCCCGAGATGCTTTGGATCAGCAAGGCGACAGCCGTCAGGGCCGTGGTCGCCAAGACCGTCGGGCCGAGCAACTGGCGGAGCAGGTATCGGTCGATCAGGCGCATGCTTTAAGAGAAATACGACTCAGCCGGGCGGATTTGGCGCGCCCCGGACGCGGACCTGTTCTAATCATGCGTCGCGGTCGCGCACAACCGCCGGAGGACCCTGTCGGCCGGGGCGACCGCTGTCTGAACACCCACTGTTGCTTTTGAGAGAGCCTAATGGAGATCGAGTTCGTGGCGGCCGAAGCCGCGGTGGCCGCCAAGACCGCCCAGGTGTTGATCGTCTTCGAAGGCGCGCCGCTGGGCGGCGCGGCCGGGGTCATCGACCAGCAGGCCGGCGGCGCCCTTTCCCGGGCGCTGGCCGGGGGCCGGTTCACCGGCGCCAAGGGCCAGGTTCTCGACATCCTCGCGCCCGCGGGGATCGGAGCCCAGCGCCTGCTGCTGATCGGCGCCGGCAAGGCTGACGGCTTCGACGCCCTGGCCGCCGAGAACACCGCCGCCAGCGCCTATGCGGCCGTCAAGGCCTCGGGGCTCGAGATCCTGCGCGTGGAGCCGCCGCGCGGCGATCCGGCGACGGCGACGCACGCGGCGTTCGGCGTCCGGTTGGCCGCCTACCGGTTCGATCGCTACAAGACCAAGGAGCCGGCGGACAAGAAGCCGACGGTCATCCGCACCCAGGTGGTGGCCGACGATCCTGACGCCGCCCTGCAGGCGTTCCCGGCGCTGGCGGCGCTCGCCGACGCCGTCGCCTTCGCCCGCGACCTGGTGTCCGAACCCGCCAACGTCCTCTATCCCGAGGAGTTCGCCCGCCGCGTGAAGGCGCTGGAGATGCTGGGCCTCGAGGTCGAGATCCTCGGCGAGGCGCAGATGACCGAACTCGGCATGGGGTCCTTGCTGGGGGTCGGCCAGGGCAGCGTGCGCGAGAGCCAGCTGGCGATCCTCAAGTGGAACGGCGCGGCCGACAAGACCGCCCAGCCTGTCGCCTTCGTCGGCAAGGGGGTCTGCTTCGACACCGGCGGCATCTCCATCAAGGGCGCAGAGGGCATGGAGGACATGAAGTGGGACATGGGCGGCGCCGCCGCCGTGGCCGGCGTCATGCACGCGCTCGCCGGCCGCAAGGCCAAGGTCAACGCCGTGGGCGTGCTGGGGCTGGTGGAGAACATGCCCGACGGCGCCGCCCAGCGCCCGGGCGACGTCGTCACCTCGATGTCGGGCCAGACCATCGAGATCATCAACACCGACGCCGAGGGCCGCCTCGTGCTCGCCGACGCCATCTGGTACTGTCAGGATCGCTTCAAGCCGAAGTTCATGGTCGACCTGGCCACCCTGACCGGCGCGATCATCATCTCGCTCGGGCACGACTTGGGCGGGCTGTTCTCCAACAACGACGAACTGGCCGGAAATCTGGTCGCCGCCTCCAATCAGGAAGGCGAGCCGCTGTGGCGGATGCCGTTGCCGGCGCAGTACGACAAGCAGATCGACAGCATGATCGCCGACATGAAGAACACCGGCGGGCGGCCCGGCGGTTCGATCACCGCGGCCCTGTTCATCCAGCGCTTCGTCAACGGCCTGCCCTGGGCGCACCTGGATATCGCCTCCACCGCCTGGAAGAAGCCCTCCAGCCAGCCGACCATCCCGGACGGCGCCACCGGCTACGGCGTGCGCCTGCTCAACCGCATGGTCGCCGACCGATATGAGGGCTGAGGCCCGCCAGCCCGCCGGCCAGAACGCATGACCTTTGTTTTCCTGCACAGCCCGCTGGTCGGGCCGGCGACGTGGCGCGCGACCCTGGCCGAATTGATGGCCGCCGGCGACCGGGGCTTCGCGCCGGCGCTTCCGTCCCTGGGCGACGCGCCGGTCCCGACCTATGCGGAACTGGCCGCGCGTGTCGCCGAGGCGATCGGCGAGGCGACGGGTGTGATCCTCGTGGCCCACGCCGCGGCCGGCGCCTTGGTCCCGGCGGTCGCCGAGGCGGCCAAGGGCCGCGTGGCCGGTGCGATCTTCGTCGACGCCACCTTGCCGCATCCGGGCCGCAGCTGGTTCAACACCGCACCGCCCGAATTGGCGGCGGGCTTGCGGGCCATGGCCAAGGGCGGCCTGCTGCCGCCATGGGACAAGTGGTTCCCGCCGGGCGCCCTGGCGCGGCTCGTTCCCGACCTGGCGGCGCTGGAGGCGTTCCTGGTGGAGTTGGAGCCGCTCAGCCTCGGCTTCTTCGAGGAGCCTGCGCCGGCCGTGAAGTTCGACGGCCCCTCGGCCTACCTGCAACTCAGCACGGCCTATGCGACCCAGGCTGTGAAGGCCCACGCCATGGGCTGGCCCACCGCCCGGCTGGGCCTCAACCATCTGGTGATGCTGACGCACCCGGCCGAGGTGTTATCCTTGGTGCGAACCCTGGCCGCCGACCTGGCCTGATCGAGGGCCCATGAGCGACGCAAGCTGCGAAGTCTGGTTCTATCATCTGGAACGCACCGGCCTGGACCAGGCTTTGCCGGAACTGCTCGAGAAGACATTGGCGCGCAACTGGCGCGCGGTGGTGCGCACGCGTGAAACCGACCGCGTGGATCACCTGGACGGCTGGTTGTGGAGCTATCGCGACGAAAGCTTCCTGCCGCACGCCCCGGCCGACGAACTGGGCGCCAGCCGCCAGCCCGTGCTGCTGACGACGGGGTTCGAGAACCCGAACGGCGCCGATGCGCTCTTTCTCGTCGACGGCGCCGAGCCGGGCGACCTTGCCGGCTATACCCGCTGCGTGGTCCTGTTCGACGGTCGTGACGAGGCGGCCCTTGCTGTGGCGCGCGCCCAGTGGAGCGCGGTGAAGGGGCTGGGCTTTCCGGTGTCCTACTGGAAGCAACAGGCGCGGGGGTGGGAGAAGCAGGCATGATGCGGAAAATCGCGCTGGCCGGACTGGCGAGCCTGCTGCTCGCCGGGTGCGCCGCCGAGCCGGGTGTCGACAGCTCGCCTGCGTCCGCCGATTCGCCGCCGGCCGAGCATCGTCCAAAGCCTGGGCCCAGCGCCGACCAGTGCGGCGCCGAGGCGGCCCAGCACCTGGTGGGCCGTCCTCGCACGGAGATCCCGGTGCCCGTGCAGCCGGCGCTGCAACGGGTGGCCTGCACGACCTGCCCGGTGACGATGGATTTCAATCCGCGCCGGCTGAACTTCTATTTCGAGGCGTCCACCGGGACCATCAAGGAGATCAGGTGCGGCTAGGGCCTGTTTGAACACCCGGTCCGGACCGTGAAGCCGCCAAGTCGGCCTGTTCGTTTCGCAGGCCGTAAGTTAGGAGGAGCGCGCGGCGGCCGATCATGGTCGTCCGGCGGGAGCCGAGATGAGCGAAGACCCCCAACCTGATCCGGAGGCGGAGCGTAAGGCTCGCCGCTCCAAGCTCTTTGGTCGCCTGCTGATCATCGCGCTCGCCCTGTTGCTGCTGGCGCAGATGGTCCCCTATGCGATGAGTTTCTACGGCCGGTCATGACCTACTCGCCTGAGAAGTACGCCCCGATCCTGACGCTGGAGGCGTTCGCCGCCCTGCGCGATGATCCCGGTCACGACCTGGGAGTGGTGGTGGCCACGTCCGGGGGATTCGACCCGATCCATCCGGGCCATGTGACCTGCATCGTGGAATCCAAGGCCTTCGGCGACACCCTGGTGGTGATCGTCAACGGCGACGACTTCCTGGTGCGCAAGAAGGGCAAGGTGTTCCAGGACCTGGAGACCCGGTGCGCCATCGTCTCGGCCATCCGCGGCGTCGACTATGTGGTCAAGTTCGAGATCGAGAACGATCCCACGGTCGCCGTCGCCCTGCGCGCGGTCAGGCCGCGCTATTTCACCAAGGGCGGCGACCGGGTGGCGGGCAAGACCCTGCCGCAATCCGAAGAGTCGGCCTGCCGCGACCTCGGCATCGAGATCATCGACGGCGTCGGTCGCGACAAGGCCTGGTCGAGTTCGGAATTCCTCACCGAATGGGGCGACTTCGCCAGAACCAGGGACTGAGGCCGCAGGCCTCGGCCTTAGCTTTCGACCTTCAGCGCCTCATAGGCGTCGTGGGCCTCCAGCCATTCGGCCTCCGCGGCCACCAGCACGTCGTGGGCGGCGGTGCGTTTGCGCGCCCACTCGCCGACATGGGCGGCGTCCTGGGCGACCTCGGGATCGGCCAGGTGGCGGTCGATCTCGGCGAGCGCCTGGCTGGCGCGGGCGAGCGCGGCCTCCGCCGTCTCGGCGCGGCGGCGCGCCGTGCCGGTGGGGACCTTCGCCTTGCGGGGCGCGGGTTCGGGCGGCGAAGGCGCCGGCGCCTCGGCGACCTGGGTCGGCGCGCGCGCGGCCACGCGGGCGCGGTCGAGCACGAACTTGGCGTAGTCGTCCATGTCGCCGTCGAAAGGCTCGATGCCGCCGTCGGCGGCCAGCCACAGGCGGTCGGCCACCATCTCCATCAGCGAGCGGTCGTGGGTGATGAGGATCACCGCGCCGTCGTAGTCGTTGAGCGCCTCCAGCAGGGCCCTGCGGCTGTCGATGTCCAGGTGGTTGGTCGGTTCGTCGAGGATCAGCAGGTGCGGCGCTTCCATCGCCACCAGGTTCAGCAGCAGGCGCGCGCGCTCGCCGCCGGAAAGGTCGGCGACCTTGGTGTCGACCTTCTGGGCGGGCAGTCCGAACTGGGCCAGGCGCGAGCGGCGCTTGGCCTCGGAATCCTCGGGCAGGGCGCGGCGGATGATCTCCAGCGGCGTGTCGGTCGGGTCCATCGCTTCGATCTGGTGCTGGTGGAACCAGCCCACCCGCATGCGCCGATCCCGGTGGAAGCTGCCCGTGTCGATCGTCAGCGCCCCGGCCACCAGCTTGGCGAAGGTCGACTTGCCGGCGCCGTTGACGCCCAGCAGGCCGATGCGGTCGTCGATGTCGAGCCGCAGGTTCATGTGCTTGAGGATCGGCGGGCCGTCATAGCGGACGCTGGCGCCCTCCAGCCGGATCAGCGGCGGCGCCAGGGGCCGCTCGGGCGACGGCAGCGTGAAGGGCATGACGTGTTCTTCGATCGTCGCGCCGATCTCCGGCAGCTTGGCCAGCGCCTTCATCCGCGATTGGGCCTGGCGCGCCTTGGAGGCCGTGGCCTTGAAGCGATCGACGAAGGCCTGCATGTGGGCGCGCTTGGCCTCGACCTTGCCGCGCATGGCTTCCTGCAGGCGGGCTTTTTCCGCGCGCTGGCGCTCGAAGGAGTCGTAGCCGCCCGTGTAGAGGTCGAGCTTGCCCTCGGCCAGGTGCAGGATGTGGTCCATCGAGTTGTTCAGCAACTCGCGGTCGTGGCTGATGACGATGGTGGTGTGCGGGTATTTCCGCAGGCGCGCTTCCAGCCACATGGCGCCTTCGAGGTCGAGATAGTTGGTCGGTTCGTCCAGCAGCAGCAGGTCGGGCTCGGCGAACAGCGAGGCCGCCAGCGCCACGCGCATCCGCCAGCCGCCGGAGAACTCCGACATCGGCCGCGACAGGTCGGCGTTGGAGAAGCCCAGGCCGGCCAGGATCTCGGCGGCGCGCGACGGGGCGCGGTCGGCGTCGATCTCGATCAGCTGCATGTAGATGTCGCCCAGGCGCTCCGGTTCGGCGACCTCCAGCTCGGCCATCAGGCTTTCGCGTTCGACGTCGGCGGCCAGCACGGTGTCCAGCAGCGGGATCGGGGTGGCCGGGTGCTCCTGGTCCACCGAGCCGATGCGGGCGTTCTTCGGCAGGTTCAGTTCGCCGCCGCCGGCGTTGAATTCGCCGAGGATCAGCTTGAACAGGGTCGACTTGCCGACACCGTTGCGGCCCACCAGGCCGACCTTGGCGTCCTTGGGCAGGCTGACCGTCGCCTTGTCAAAGAAGCGGCGGCCCCAGGAATCGAAGGTGAGATCGTAAATCTGAAGCATGGCTGGGACTGGGGGAGGAGGGCGCGCTTCCTAACAGATCGTCCCGCTCCCGTCGCGCGCCAATGCTTGGCGTGGCCGGTCGGCGGCGCTATAAGCCGCGCCTTCGCGCTGCGGCGCCGCAAAACAACGAAGAGATCATGACCGAACGCACCTTCTCGATCATCAAGCCGGACGCCACCAAGCGCAACCTGACCGGCAAGATCAACGCCGTGATCGAGGACGCGGGCCTTCGCATCGTCGCCCAGCGCCGCATCCGCATGACCGACGCCCAGGCCAAGAAGTTCTACGAAGTCCACAGCGAGCGCCCGTTCTACGGCGAACTGGTGGAATTCATGACCTCCGAGCCGGTGGTGGTCCAGGTGCTGCAAGGCGACAACGCCGTGGCCAAGTACCGCGAAGTGATGGGCGCCACGAACCCCGATCAGGCCGCGCCCGGCACCATCCGCAAGCTCTTCGCCCTCAGCGTCGGCGAGAACTCCGTCCACGGCTCCGACAGCGCGGAGAACGCGGCCCTCGAGATCGCCCAGTTCTTCACCGACGCCGATATCGTCGGCTGAGGTCGATCAAACTTCCCGCTCACCCCGGCGAAGGCCGGGGCCCAAGCTGCGTCCGACCTGTACGCGTCGAGGTGGTTTGGATCCCGGCCTTCGCCGGGATGATCGATATCTTTTATCTTCTTGTTTTTCATCAACATTCTTGGTAGATTTTTCCCTACACAATCCATGCACAGCACGGCGAATCAATGACTTAGCGCCGCGATCTGCACGGAACCTGCACAGAGTGGGTGTCGCCATGGCGTTCGTGACCGACAAGGAAGTGCTCAAGCCCGGCCTCATCATCTTCCGGCGCGCCGACGTGGACCATCGCAATTGGTACTGCCGCGTCAAGCTGCCCAAGGCCGACCGCTATAAGACGATCTCGCTCAAGACCAGCGATATCGGCGTGGCGCGCCACCTCGCCAACGAGCAAGAGGTCGAGGTCCGGGCCATGCTCAAGCATGACATTCCGGTCTTCAACCACCCGTTCCGCGCCGTGGCGAAAGAATACCTTGCCACCCAGGAGGCGCGGGCCAAGCGCGGCGAGATCAGCAAGGAACGTCCAAAGAAGCTCAAGGCCGTGCTCGAAGGCGCCCTGGAGGATTACGTCGGCTCGGTCCAGGTGCATCGGATCGGCGACGAACTCTGGGCCAGCTATCCGGCCTGGCGGCGGGAGAACGGCGCCGGCCGCAACACCCGCAACGGCGTGCGTGAAATCTCCGCCGAGAAGGCGGCCGAGTTAGACGCTCGCGACGCCGCCGGCCGCGCCAGGGCGATGGAGAAGCGCGGCTTCACGAAGCTGCGGCCATCGACGCCCGCGCCGGCCGAGAGCCGCACCGTCGCCTTCATCAGCGACGCCACCATCCGCTTCGAAATGTCGATCTTCGGGGCGGTGATGAATTACGCGATCAAGAAGCGGTATGTGCCCGCCAGCCAGCGTTTCGACGACCGCCCTAAGCTCAAGACCATGCGGCGGGACGAATTCACGCTGGAGGAATACCGCCACCTCCACACCGTGGCCCGGTCATGGGTCAAGGACGCGATCCGGCCGTCCAGCACCTGGTATCGGACGGTCGCCTACAATTTCATCCTGATCATGTGCAACACGGGTATGCGTCCGTCGGAGGCCAAGAACCTACGCTGGCGCGACATCACGACCGGCACGGATCGGGAAGGCCGCGAACTGGTGGTGCTGTTCGTCCAGGGCAAGGGCAAGTCGCGCAAGCTGGTCGCGCCCAAGAGCGTCGGCGACTACTTCGAGCGCATCCGCGAAGCCACGCGAGAATACCGGCGCCAAGCGGCGGAGGCGGACGGCAAAGAGGCGCGGGAGGTCGAGTTTCGGCCCGAGGACCGGGTGTTCACCACCGTCACCGGCGAACCGGCCAAGTCGCTCTATCAGGCGATGATCGAAGACCTTCTGATCACGGCCAAGCTGCGCGAGGGCGCGTCCGGCGTCCCTCGCTCCACCTATTGCTTCCGGCACACCTACGCCACCTTCCGGCTCGCCGAAGGCGTGGACGTGTATTTCCTGGCCGAGCAGATGGGAACATCGGTCAAGATGATCGAGGAGCACTACGGCCACGTGAACACCGTCAAGCACGCCGACCTGGTGCTCCAGGGCATGGGTGGCTGGGACCCTGGCGCAGCCGTGGACGAGGCCAAGGTAGCCGGCGCCGCAAAAGCGGCCCGGACACCAAGGGCAAAAACTAGGACGGCCGAGCCCAGCGGCAAGCTTCGCCGCCGCAAATCCTAGACCTCAGGAATGATCTGCGGCGTCGGGCTCCGACGCCGCTCCGCCTCAACCTTTAATTCTGTCCGGCGCGCCCGAGGGCGCCCTTAGCCGGACCATGCCGAAGGCTGGCGGGAAGAAGCCGCGCCGAGTTCGGCGCGGCCCCGCCATATCCCGCCCGGTCGGCCGCTGGCCAACTTGACCGGGCCTTACGCTGATTGAGAATCTCGGTGCCGCTTGGTGTGTCCGCCGTGTGCCCAGCCTCAAATTGCTGACCCCGCTCGGCTCTCGACCAGGCAATGTGCTGACGGGGGCAGCAAGGCCACTGGATTTAGGTCCGAACGCTTTGCGGCATGGGGCATCGAGTCCCTCCGCCCGCACCCTGCCTGATCAAGGCCATCGCCGAACGGCGCTCTTCCCGTACTTTAGGTTCGAACCGGACAGCGAGGGCCGGTGGCCAATCGGCGCCCCAATGGGCGCGGCCATCAGCTTGCGAGATTTCTTGGCCTGGACTCAAACCATGGCCGGCGGATTTCGCACAACGGGGACGGTCAGAGTAAGGTAGGCCCATAGGACGAATCGGGGAGCGTTAGATTGGCCGCACTGTACGTCCTGAAGGGCCTGGCCCGGGCCTGGCGCTCCGAGCAGTTGAGTTTGAGGCGATGACGCTCAAGGCGGTCTCGCTCTTCTGTGGTGCCGGCGGATTCTGCGAAGGTGCCCGTCTTGCCGGCTGGGAAGTGCTCTCCGCCGTGGAAGCAGATGCGCAGGCCTGCCGGACGCACTCGGCGAACTTTCCCGAAGTGAAGCTCTACGAAGGCGACATCGGGGACTTCCTTGCGGATCCGATGTCCGCTCGGGACCTCCAGAGCGAGAACATTGACGTCGTGTATGGTGGCCCGCCCTGCCAGGGATTCAGCCAGATAGGACCGCGAGACCTCGCTGATCCCCGCAACCTTCTGTACCTTGAGTTCGTCCGCATCTGCGAGACGCTGAAGTCACGCGCGTTCGTGATGGAAAACGTCCCGAACATGGTTGCGATGAAGAACGGCCACTTCAAAGCCAAAATCCTCGCCGCTTTCGCCGCCGCCGGCTACGGTCGCACTGCGATTGTCCCTGCGCTCGCTTCAGATTTCGGGGTGCCCCAGGACCGTCGCCGCGTCTTCATCTTCGGCATTAGGGACGATCTTGAACTTAGCGGCGATTTCGAAACCGTAGCGACAACCCTAATGGACCAGCAGAAAGTCAGCGGCACCGTAACGGTGAGGGAGGCTCTTTCAGACCTGCCCGAAGAGGTCTCGGCTGACGACGGTCCGGTCACGTATCCTAGCCGCCCGCAGCAGGGCCTTTCTGACTACCAAAGGCTGATGAGGCTCGACTGCAACGAGCCACTTCTGTCGTCGGATAGGAAGCGGAGTCGGCTAGAACGGGATCAGCTCTTCAATCACCACACGAAGGGGATAGAGCAGCGTCGAAAGGCCATCGTTGTCGCCATCAAACCAGGAGCCCGAGGCGACTCGCTCCCCAAAGAGCTTTGGAATGGCACGCGGGGACACAAGTGGCGCAGGCTCGATCCTGACAAGCCTTCGTACACAATACTGGCGCAGATGCACCGGGATCTGTCCGAGTGGATCCACCCATCCCACGACCGCTGGATTACCGTCCGGGAGGCGGCCCGCCTCCAGTCGTTCCACGACGGCTTTGTATTTCACGGAAGCGAGTGGCAGCAGCTTAAGCAGGTGGGCAACGCGGTGCCGCCTCTGATGGGACTCGCGGTCGCGAGGGCGGCAGAGGGTCTCCTAGCCGCGTGTGCCGCCCCCGGCACCGGCTGATCCTCAGCGATGGCGGGGGCCGGAATTCTCATCATAGCCGCCGCGGTGTGCGCTGCTGCAGTTTCGAGCGGCGGCCTATGGCTCTTGATGCGGCGCGGGCGAACCCGAACTTCTGCCGCCCCCGCGCAGCCTGAAGAGCAGGAGGCTTCTCCCGAAGCAGAGGACGCTCAAAGGACCCACCCGCTCCGGGCGGCGGAAGTGCGAACCTCAGATTCAGGGCTCCAATGGTCCAGCACGGATAGCCGGCAGTCCGATGACACCGCTAATGGCCAGCCGACGCCCGTTCATAGCAGCTTCGAGGTTAGAGCACCGGAAAGGGAGGCGGTCGCTCAGGTGGCGGGTGAACCCGCCGTTCTGGAAAACAAGCCCGCCGCCGCCGCGCCGGCCGAAGCACGTCCCGTTCTGCGCGGCGAGCCAGCGCCGGATGAGCACGGCACTGCTGAGTCGCGCAGCGAACTAGAACACTCTGTTGCTGATGCCGGCGTGGTTGGGCCAGGCCTCGCCGAGGAACGCAGGCTCCCCATCAGCGGCGGCGGCGAACAGGACGACGGCGATGCCCGCGCGACGCCTCCTGATGTGGACATCCCTTCGCGTCGCCTCAGTTCTCCCACCCAGACGGAGCCTGACACCTCGCCGGTAAACGGCGGCGTTGAGAGCGATTTGGCTACCGTTAGCGTCGCGGCGGTTGGACCGGATATCGCCACGGAACCCAGCTCTCCCACTTACAGCGACGCCAAGCAGGACGCCGATGGCGTTGGCGCGGTACCTCCCGAAGGCGAAATCCCGTCGCACCGCCCTGGCTCTGCCCCAGAGACGGGGCCTGACACGTCGCCCGCTGACGCCGGGGTCGAAGGCGAATTGGCCGTCGCTGACGGCCTGGATATCGCCGCTGAGCGCAGCCTCCCTCCCGATGATGACGCCGACGCTGGCGCGCTGCCTCCCGAGAGGGACCCCCTTTCGGGAGGCCCAGGCTCGCCCGTCGAGACAAAGCCTGATGCCACCGATGGCTGGGTCGAGGGCGAGTTGGTCGTCGCTGACACCACCGCCGAAGCCGTGAATTTCGACGTAGGGCCGGCCAGGGCGAGGCCTCCGAAGGACTCCCAGCACCGCGACCGCCGGGGCCAACGCCGCACACAGGCCTTGCCGAAAGAGGCTGCAAGCCCACTGGAGGCGATCAGCGCTGGAGGGCAGCGCGCGCCCGCGGAGGCTAGGCTCCGGCTGATGCTGCATCCAGCTAGACGGGGGGCGGCCCTTGCCGCGGTGCTGTCTAGGCCGCCTGGCTACCCGGCAAGGGTGACGCTTGAGCAGGGTAGCGAGACCGAACTCGACGCCTACAGTGATGAACGGTACGACGATGTCGATCTGGAATGGACCTCAGAGCTTCTCGCGGGCGAGTTCCGGCTAAGATGCAGGGAGGGGCTCCAGTGGCTTCGCAGCCGCCGCCGATGCCACATCTTCGCCCAACAGCCCGAAGAGCCCGGGATGATCTCGGTGGGCGCCGCCACGGCGGCGGGACCGCACGCTATTGTCTGCTCACAGGGTGATGAAGCAGAGGTCCGTTCGGCGGCAGAGGCCTGCGGGTCGGTGGCGCTTGTATCGCACGATCATTGGACCGGCATTCCTGACGGCTGGAGCGTGCTTACAGGCTACCGCCCTGTCGTCGGCGTTGGAAGGTCCCTTCCGAGCTGGCTGAGTACGCTCGACCCTGGGGTGGGAACGGAGATCAGGCTTGTTGGTGGGCTGGAAATCCGGCCGAGGGCCTTTGCTGAGGGCCGGCCACCGCGAATTGAAATTTCTCCGCTGGCTGATGGAGCCGCCGTCACCATAGACGGCCTTCCCGCGACACTGGTCGATGGAGCCTGGCAGGCAGAATCCTGGGACCTGGCTGGTACCCACCTCATCGACGTCGTGCCCGGACCCTCATCTACTTATGAGGTTGCTCCGGACCCCTGGGCCGCGGGCGGTTGGGATGCGTGGGACGCCCATCCTGGGCGCTTTGCAGGTGATGTCTCAGCCCCCTGGGCCCGGGCGGAAATCTGCGGCGCCCTGGTCTTCGGTCCAGCGGGAGAGCACATCCTTGCGGCCGAGCCCGTGCAGACGGTCGTTGGCCTTGGCCTCCGGCGCGGGGTAGCTGTCCTCCGCGCTCGGCCAGACGTGCCAGTAGCTGTGGGCCTGCTTCGAGAGATTCCAGCATTCCTAATCTCAGCTACCGGGCCGCGCAGGACCCAGGGCCGGGTCAAGTGGCTAAGCCCGGCCGGCACGTCCCCAATTCAGCGTCATATAGATCCGGCCTGGGCGGTCGCAGTTCGGAGCGCTGCTTCAAAGCGCCTGCCCTTTGACGGGAGCGAGGCCGCTGCCGTGGAGGCCTGGCGCAGAGCGAAGGAGCGGGCTAGGCGTTGGAAGAAGCCACGCCCATGACTGACCTTCTGCTTGAATGGATGTCATTTCGCGGTTCTGGGCGGCTCGGGGATGTCGGCGCGGATCTCACGGCCGACACGCCAGGCTCTCGCGTTGTTTCAGACATGGTCACGCTGGGCCACCTCGAATGGACAGGACCCAAGGCCTGGCGGGTTGCGCCGCCTGCGCTGGCAGGCCTGCCGCAGGGCGGTCGCGCACCTGCGGCCGCCCTCTGCGGAGCCCGCACGCCGAAACTGATGGACGATCTCCGCTCGGCCGCAGACTCGGAGGGCGCGAGCGTCGAAATCGAAGATCGCGCGGACCGGCCGGCGTTGGTTTTGGTAACGGCTCCGTCGCTACAGGCTTTGGCTACGGTCGCCGATCGGGCAGGCATCGTCTTTCAAGATGATGCAGCGCTGAAGGCGCTGGCGTGCGCGCCTTCTATGGCCACTTGGCCGCGCACCCCTTGTCCCATGGTCCAGGGCCGCGTCGAGACTGTTCGACGCTTCTCACGCTCTCGGCTGAAGTGGGTGCTATCGACACTGACCGAGGCGACGGAGGCCCGGTCAGGTTTCTTCCGTATTCAGAGAGACTGGGATTGGGTCAGTCTCATCAAGAGCAGCCCGCAAGATTGCGCGTTCATCGACGATCGCGCCGGGCGGATGGTCGCCGCCGCACGGTCCAAGATCGTGGGCTGGTCGTCAGCGCAGGGGACGCTCTCGCTACCTGGCGCACTCTTTCCACCCACCCTCGTAGCCAGAGGGCTGGTGCTGTGCAGTGGTGAACTGCCAAGCTTCGACAAGACAACCAGACAGATCACATTCGCCGGTGTGACGCCCTCACTGCTTCGGGTCACTCTCGCGCTCACGGGACTGCGGCTCACATGACTGATCCAATTCAAACATTCGATAGTCTGAAGAGCGCCTACCTCAGATACTTCGACAGCCCTTTCGACCTTCGCTTTGAGGAGCTAGTTCAGGCGCGCCGACGCCTTCTCGATCGCGATGGCGTCCTCTATCGCGAGCCGCTGATTGAACCTCAGCC
>Ga0307513_10000083_pt1 | contig 131657 bp, 194 predicted proteins | sample 15_EM_MG_FD_202174 | JGI IMG/M metagenome (GOLD analysis project Ga0307513, IMG submission 202174) | Populus trichocarpa ectomycorrhiza microbial communities from riparian zone in the Pacific Northwest, United States - 15_EM | ecosystem: Host-associated > Plants > Roots > Unclassified...
CCGTCACAATGCTCCCTGGGCTGAGAGAAATGCAGGAGAAAGATATCGTAGCTGTTGCCCAGTTGCTCGCTGAATATATGAAGCGCTTCACCATGGTACCCCTTTTTAACGTTGACGAAGCAAGACATCAATTCCTAAGCGGTATGGGGAAGGGTGAGATTGGGAGCGGAGGTCCCAACCGAAGAGAGAAACAAGTTACGTTTTCGTACGTTGTTGAGGTACGAATTTCCATAGCTTCTCCCTTGTGTTGATAATTAATTACCTTTGACCAAGGACCCTGAGACAGGAAAAATCACAGATTTTTTCTCATTTTATTCCTTACCGTCCACTGTTATAGGCAACACCACCTATCCTATCCTCGAGGCTGCGTACCTATATTACTATGCCACTGACACCGGCCTCCAAGGCGGAGAAGACATAGAGCGGCTCGTGAAGAAACGCTTATACACATTGATCGGCGACGCAATTATCGTTGCCAATGAAGCAGGATTTGACGTTTTCAACGCTCTAACTTTAATGGACAACGTTACTGTTTTACAAGATCTCAAAGTATGTCATTTCTTTCAGTTGATCTTTGGCTCATGCAGAATTAGTTTGGATTGGGTGATGGGTTCTTGAATTTCTACCTATATAATTGGCGGACTACGCCTCTAGCTGGTATGAATGACGAGGGCATTGTCCCAGCAGGAAAGGGAGTAGGCGTTGTCATGTTATGATGTTATGATATGCACGACACAAATTCAGAGTGATTATGGAAAAAATGATGTCACCATCGCATCAGCAGTCTCGCAGAAAACGCGTCCATTGCTATAAAGTACATTCTACCAAGGTTGCAAAAACCGTTCCCTGGCGCTCTAGTCACTGTCAATCATAATAACATCGTCGTCATCCACACCCCAATCTTCAGGGGTAGGGCTACGTTGCTTCACGACTTTCTTGTTGCGTTGAGGAGCTTGAGGGACTCTTGCGCCGCCAACACCAACGGGTCCGTTCTGGGGTAAGGTTCTTCTCCCCAAGGCTTGGCCAGAGGAACCCCAGGCATGGCTATCTGCCGAGGTAGACTCTGACGATTTGGATTTGCCCTTTGCGTTCTTCAAGCTTGCTTGAGCAGTATTCGAACGTCCGCTAAGAGTGTTTCCAGATCCCGAGAAGGCAGGAGGCGACTATCAAACGATATAAAATGAGCATTGCAACACGATGGAGAGAAGATTTAGAACGGGTTACCTGTGGAGTTGACTCTGGGGATCCAGGCACGGGTTCCAATGGTGTGTACGCTGCCACATTGAAACCGAAAAAAAGTTGGCCAAATGGAAGGTTGAGAGCAGCTGGAACCTTGACATCTGCCTCTAAAGTGGCGTTCGAGACAATTTTATGTTGACTGAGAAAATACAACATGTTGAAGATGAGAGAATAGAAAAAGGGTGGAAAAACTCACTCGGTCCGAATGATCTTGCTTCCTTCTGGCACCTGCTCAGCCTTTCGATGGCTGATACCCTTGCCTTTGGTCTTCCTTCCGCCAAGTGTTTCGCCCTTCCCTTTGAAACTCTCCCATTGGTCTCCTCCTTTGCTAAGTGCTGTGGAATTGGTACTTGTTCCAGCAAATCCACCACTCAACGATGAACCCGGTCTGGAAGATCCAGGGGAATGTGAGTTCAGGTCGATCTTTAACTTCGACGCCATTGTCGTTGGAGGTGCTGCTTTGGGTCTTTCTGGTTCTACATACCCAACAGGCGCCGCAAAGTCGACTTCCAAATCAGTATCCAGAACACTAATACCTTCTCCCCCTGGCCGAGTTTCCATTACAAGAAGCCCAAAGACGATGGAATTGTAGGATATCTCGATGATGTCGCCTTGTGTCAGAGCGGAGAAGTTGCGCAGAGATTGTTCCAGGCTGTGAAATTTGTTAGAAGGAGGTACGTTTTTCTCATGGTAGATCCATACACAGCTTTGGGATCCGAGATTTCGAGGAAGTGTACAGACTGTGCTTGAAGCTTGACCAGTTTGCCTTTGGGTAGTTCTGTGCCGGTGATTCGAATGGGGTCACCTTCATTTAGTCGGAGAGTCTTCATCATCCAGTAAGGAAGGTGGACCACGCCTTCCTCGGCGATAAATTCCAGGACACCGGCGTGTGTTGAGGCTGCAGGATTGGATGGATTGCGTAACTGGAACATCCATGGGGACTCAAGATCGAGGTTGGTCAAGTTGGCGAGAGAGGATGGGGGCATAATGACTATAATCAAGAAAGATATTGTTAGAAATGAACAAAAGGCTAACAATGACGCGTACTCTTTCCCCCATAAGAAACATTTTCTCTTTCTCTTCCGGAGAGCATTGCCATACTGTATGCCTTTAGGTATTCGTCATACGACCGAGGATTTGCACGGCGTGGAGGACCATATCCTGCGGGAAGGCCTCTGGATCGGATTGGAATCGGATCGTAAGACAAAAGGACGCGCGTAGACCTTACCCTGCGAGTTGACCAAGAATTCCCCCTGGGCCATTTGGGTTACCGAACTATAAGCAGTGAGCATATACCATGAGATGGGCTCAGAAGGGACTTACAAAGTCCATTGTAGATAGATGCTGGTAGTTGGGAAGAAGTGAGTGGGACAAGTCATCTGGCGTCAATTAGCAAAACCCGATTTGGATTGTCATCACGGGATTTTCCTGGACGCGTTTCTCCTTGAATTCTTAATCGACAACTCCTCCATCCATCTCTTGATATGCCAACCCAGAGTCAACAGGGTGTTACAAAGGTCCTCTCAGGCGCCAATGCCTCCTTCAAGGACAAGGTGGGATCCAAAATTTGGAGTAGAAATCGATGTTTAACGCGTTTTGAGGATAGGGCAAACCCATGGAACTGCGCCTATCGAACATGGTGGCGGCAAAAGGTCTACACTGTTTGACAACTTATCAAGTTATTAAACTGAATGTGCCTCAGCGATCAGTGACGCCGTTCGAACGTCGTTGGGGCCCAGAGGAATGGACAAAATGGTCATGCACCTTGAATATCGCTCTCCATTCAGGACATTGAACGTCTATTTTCTCTCAGATCCAAACATCGAAAGGAGAAGTTATTGTTACGAATGATGGGGCCACAATTTTAAAAAGCATACAAGCTTTGCATCCTGCTGCGAAAATGGTGAATTCTTTTTTCAGCATCTAATAATAATAGGGAGAGCTTCATCATTTCTCGACGCACTTAGTTGGTTGACCTATCCGCCGCACAAGATATTGAAGCCGGAGATGGAACAACTTCTGTGGTTGTTTTAGCAGGGGCTTTACTTGGAGCCGCTGAAAAGATGTTGGAAAAGGGCATCCACCCAACCATCGTGGCTGAATCATTCATGAATGCATCTACAAAGGCAGTCGGATATCTCACCGAAATGTCGACACCAGTCGACCTCAACGACAAGGCCAGCCTTTTGCGTGCAGCTAGCACCTCTTTAAATTCGAAGGTAGTTATTTTCCCTGCACTGGAGCTGTCTGAGCTAATTTGCAATATTTTCCAGATCGTTTCGCAATATTCTTCAACACTTGCTCCCATCGCCGTGGCGGCCGTCTCCCGTCTTGTTACCCCTACTTCGTCGAATGTTGATCTCAGGGACATCCGCGTTGTCAAAAAGATTGGAGGAACGATTGAGGACACCGAGCTAGTGGAGGGTGTTGTTCTTAACCAAAACGTGGTTGTTTCTGCAGGAGGCCCCACGAGGGTGGAAAAAGCCAAAATTGCCATCATTCAGTTCCAGCTGAGTGCACCTAAGCCTGACGTGTGTAATCCCCCCTTTCTCTTCGATTTGTCTCCCCTAACCTACTCACAGATGGATAACACCGTCGTTATTAATGACTACCGCCTCATGGACAAGGTCATTAAAGAAGGCCGGCAATACATTCTTAACCTCTGCAAGAAGATCAAGAAGGCAAACTGCAACGTCCTTTTGATCCAGAAATCTATTCTTCGCGATGCCGTGGATGACTTGTCCCTGAACTATCTTAAACGCTTGAATATCCTGGTTGTGAAGGATGTTGAGCGCGATGAGATCGAATTCCTTTCGAAGAGTTTGGGATGCAAGCCGATATCGGACATCGAAGCCTTTACTGAAGACAAGTTGGGTCAAGCAGATTTGGTTGAAGAGGCAAGCGATATGGGGATGAAAGTTGTGCGGATAACCGGTATCAAGAATCGGGGTCGCACCGTGAGCATCCTTGCGACAGGAAGTAACAATTTGGTTGTCGACGAATGCGAACGTAGCTTGCACGACGCTCTTTGCGTCGTCCGGTGTTTGGTGAAGAAGAAGTAATTTCAATTTGATTTAATCCTGCTCCTCGAAATCTAACAGATTTTCAGGGCTCTCATTGGCGGTGGAGGGGCTCCAGAAATTCACGTATCTCGTTTGCTCTCCGAACACGCCCACTCACTCAAAGGCATGGAAGCATACTGTTTCCAAGCTTATGCCGATGCCCTTGAAGTTATTCCTACGACCTTGGCCGAAAATGCAGGATTAAACCCCATTGCTATCGTGACAGAGCTCCGAAATCGTCATGCGTTGGGTGAAAGAAACGCTGGGATCAATGTTCGCAAGGTCGGTTTTACCACGTTTAGCTTGGACCAAATTTTGCTCTAATCTACGATCCATCAGGGATTGATTTCCAACATCTTAGAGGAAGAAGTTGTGCAACCTCTTTTAGTTACAACCAGCGCCGTCGAGCTTGCCACAGAAACAGTTTGCTTACTCCTGAAGATTGACGACTACGTACAAGCTCGGTAATTCTAGGATACAATATCTCATAGAAACCGTACAATAATGCAGCGTACCTTTCATAACCCAACGATTATCACGGAGATAAATCAACCGCAAAGAAATATTCCACGCAGACTTGATTTCAGTCTCAATATTTATGTTACATATGCTGCCTATTATTTTATCTAGTTTAAAGGAATGAGTGGACAACGGTAATGCAAGGATACCTTAGATGGCGCATTTCAATAGTATTCGTCTGCCCTCGGTGAGGGTGGTAGATTGTCGATATAGTGGGCAGTCATGTCAAAGAGCGTCCATAATAGACCGTGAGTCGTGATACTTCGAAGCGCGCTGACTCCAAGTCCTCGGTAAATTCGCGTTATACCAGCAAGGATTGGCTTCGGCGCGTTAGGGTCAGGGCCTACGCAGCGGTTTAATTACTGGAAAGAAACACGGAGTCAGAGCAATTCGTTTCGCACCTCGAACTAGGCGGTACAGAGTTTCCCATGGACCGCGATATCGTTCTCCAGCTAGTGAGCGCTGCTGTACTTTAGTTTTAACCCTAAAACAAAACAAAATCTAGAGCATGAAAAGAAGTAAATCAAGCTGAAGCTTACACGTCGAGCGGGTAGATCAACGCCCAAGAAGTGACCTGTAAAAGAAAGTTAAGCTGTTAAGGCGGTGGTTGGCGATTAAAGATGTTTACCCCAGACACCGAGCCACAGACGAAAGGAACGAGAGACGAATGAATGGGTAGCCACGACGGCGTTGGGCCCTGTTCTCCTGATCTCTGCCTTCCCAATAAATGCCGCATCCCATCATACTCTAGAAAATAGAGCGCCGTGCCAGCCGTATCACGCACTGCACAAGAAGAGGCGTGAGAAGTTCACATTCTATCTTTTGGTAGAGATTGGGATACCGAAATGGAGCCGAAAGCCCGTATATAAACCTCCAAAACCATTGTTTCGGTAAATCTCTTTGACGGCCTCCAGTGTTCCAGGAGGTTTGACCATTGAGATTCCTTTGGTTGCAGCAATGGTGTATTCCAATTGTCTCCGGACCTGAATGAAATGAGGATGGTCCTCACAAAAGAGAAGTCAGAGGACGAACTTTGACCAATTCAAATGCTATAATGTGGATTGGATCAAGATAATACCGGGAGTAAAATTAGAGAGAAAAACATACGGGCACTTCCAAACGAAATGAGGGCTCCAGACATCGCTCCGCTTATTCCGCCTGTCAGCGAGACATCAATTACGCTATCGCGGCAAAGGATGTTATTGTTGCGGAAGTTCTCCTTGGTACGGGAGTAGATGGTAAAGCTTGCAGCACCTTATTGCATGACAATTTGAAGTGAAGATCGCAAAGAAAGAAGGCCCATACTCACGGACAAAGGATATTGTCATCAAAGGAATCCATAATCCTCGATAAAAGCCCATGATGCCCTCCTCCCGGTAAACGAGTGCTGCAAGCCTTGGAATCGTTATCTTTGTCTTCGTCGTTTGCAGCCTCGATTTGATAGAGTCCAGCTAGAATAAATAAGCATGACATTTGTCTGTAGAAAGAGGATATGTATGGACTGACCGGGTATCCAGCGAAGGTCGAAACATAACTCGCCGAGAGGGCGCATACGACAGCTTTATTTTCTAGAACCAGCCGAACTGAGGAATAGAACAAGTGAAAAACAAGAAGCACTTACCCCGCAGAAAGTCATTAAATTTTTCGGGATCATACACAGGATTAGGTGTCCTTGAAATTTGAACGAATGTGATCACGGAGCTGTTCTCGTAACATTGAAGGAATTAGTTACCTTCGTCCATCCATAGAGCTGGTTGTTGGGCTGGCCCAAAGTCCAGTTTCGTGCTCTTGCACGACAAATTGGTATTCGTTTCAGGTCGAAGGACTGCAGTTGTGGGGAAATGGTTGAGTGTAACGGACTTGAAGCAGTAAATCCAGGAAAGGCGAGGCACGAGGATCACGCGAATGTCACTTGACCCGAGTTGTCGCGAATCTTGGCTGTATTTTTTAAAGTGTAGATTACTTATAACAACTAAGTGCAAAAGTACGTGGAATAGGTGTATCTAAAAGCCTCCCAACCGCTTCTTTGCGGGCTTTTTATTCACCATCGTTCGACTTCCATGCGGGCCAGGTAAAACTGGTGTGTTAACAACCAGCTCTTGAGAGGAAGGGAGCTGCGGCGTCGAAAGCGGAAGACTGCCGACGGCAGGGTCAATCTTCGAAAAAAGCTCTTGCTGTTGAGTCCATAACATGGGTCGCTGGGATAAATCAGGCGGTCGGGCTCTAATGGGGTTTGACGCAAGGATCGCAGGAGGACGCTGACTTTGGATAGCAAGGTCATGTTGACTTGGGGGCGCAGATTTCATCATCTTCAATGCCAGTGGTTCGCCGACAATATGATACGGATCCTGGTAAATATAGTCTTCCACCTCAGAATCGTCCCAGCCCCCCAAGAGCAATCGCACGCCAATGGGTAGATCCAGACCTTCTGATTCCGAAGTTTGTAGTTCGTCGTCAGTAAATTTTCTTTTCACAGGTTTTAAATGTCCAAACTCCACATGAGGGGGCTCGCTTCCTAGAGATAGAGCCTCAGTCATGGTTTCAAGCGTTTGATCGATTTCCTCAGGTTTGGCGAATGTTAAATCGCAGTAGATGTCAGACGAAAGGACAAGATCCATGACCATTTGTTGGCAAGATTCCCGTTCGAATTCTCTAGACCAGCTAGAACGTTCACCCGAATCTGACAGATTAAAATTCTGCAGGTATTCCATCCAACGCTGATAGTCCGCCTGGTATTCTGGGTCGAGCTTTAGCAGGACGGGGAGGATGGATTTTTTCCATGACGCATCAACCAATGCTGGTGCCAATCGTCCTTGTTTCAGCGCACGAAACCCCCTCTTCGAGTTTACGACACTCTCAGTCAAAAAGTCTGCTCTTGTTGTATGATCAGGCTCGTCACCCCCCCGCAAGATGACATCGGAGCTTGCAAAGTATGTGTTCAATTTCTCAACTAATTTACTTTGTGTTACGAGAACTCACGTAGTCAGGACATATTCTGTCGGCAGCTCTTTATTCTGGAAATACGAGGGGAAATAATCCAAGACCTCGTAGACCGACTCTGCGGAGACTTCTTCGAATTCCTGCCTTTCTTTGAAATGTTTACGAAAAAGTGCTAGCAATAGTGTTTTAGCGATGGCAATGGTTGAGAGCCGAATCCAACATACACTCATAGGCACCTTGCAGATCCACCACGCTGAACTCCTGAACTCCTAGTGGGCCAATGTCAGGGCGGAGGTCAACATTCCTTGCAGCCATCATCTGCATATCCTTCGAAGTTTCAAGGGTGAGTGTTTTGTCTCCTTGTGAACCGGCTAGTAATAGTTCAGTATAGCTGAGACCTTCCTTTTCAGAAAGGCACGCCAAGCCAAAACATTGCTTGAAGTTCAAGACTTGAAGACCAGTGGGTTTCCGATACAGACTGAAGTCGGGTGATATCTCGTATGGTAAAGTGTTGAGTTGAACAAGGCCATCAATGGGCTGAGAAACATCGTATACTGTGATCAGGGAGTTGTCTCGAGAAGTCAGGGTCGTAATGGCTAAATTATGGAAGGTTCAGCGCGGTCATGCTGTGGTCCAACTGTCGGATACTCACGGTTATACAACCCACAATCAAAGGTACCAGTCGAAAGATACCGGTCATACTGTCGGCCGTGATCGTATGCGAGGAGAGGTTTGCGAGGGAACCTTGTATCCATCCAGATGACTTGACTGGTAGAACATAGACGTACGATGTGGCCCTTGTGACAATCTTCTAATGAGGTGAAGACGTGCCTTCCGGGTGAAATGGAATGCAGTTCATTGACGGATTGGACCTACGCTGGGTCAGTAAATTATTCAGCCAAACAACAGTTCCACATACTCGCATGTCCAGATGCTGAACTTTCCTACTAGACAAGAGGAAATAATTAGAATGTCCTTTGTCCAAAGCAAGCCGCCGAAAGTGAGCTCGTGGGGGAAAGGCCTGGTCGACATCCCTGTGTAGCAGGCTTCTACAAAAGGAGTCAGTACATTCCCATGAAGCCGGAATGGAATGGAGACATTTCTTTGGCCCCATTGGTGGGATCACAAGCAAAAACTGTCCCGCCATCCCCCACAGCCAATACTACATTAGATGAGGGTAAATGGCGTATATCAACGGCAGTTTCATTCTCCATGTCTTTGCGGGTAATTTCATACAGATTTGTTGCCTTCAAATTGGTAGAGTCCGTGTGCTTTAGCCTGAGAATGTGTGTTGAACTAAAGGTGCGGACCGCGAGAACGGCATCTACCAGTCTATCAGCTCTGATCAACAAAATTAAGGGATAACGTACCGTTGGACAAATCATTCCTCCGTTTGGACACCAAGACTTGTCTAATGGGTGTTAAGAACTTGTAGAACGGTTCGCTGAACGGCTTGAAGGAAATATTGTGGGGCTCGGCATAGGAGACATGAGTGTGGTCTGATAGAATAACTTGTTCAGCCCTATCTTCTGCATAAGTCAGAGACTCACTTAAATCTCGACTGCTTTCTCCTGTGGGAAAAATCAAGAACGCTGAATCGTTTGCGTTTTGTGGTTCGAACGAATCCAAAAGATTGCCCAGATAAGGGTCAAATTTTTCATAGGCTCGAGAGAGGGTTGTATCCTCAACAAGCTGGTCCCGAATGAGGTCTTCAGCAATTTCGACATCGGGAAGATAAGTACGAAGAAAGTTGGCCTGGAGAGTGGGATTAGGCTCAAACATCCATGGTTTGGATAATCAAACAAAAACAGAACCCCTTGCTCGGCACGTTGTTGAATGCTTGTTGGTGGTGTATTCCATGGCAATGGGTAAGTCGGTGGGAAAACTTCTATTTGCTTCCCATATGTCAAACGTTTCCTGGATCCATCTGGAAGGTATTAGCCTTGAATCGTGCCCTCGTTAGAGATTTACCGTTCTGGTAGCGGGAGGGTTGCGCGGCATAGACCCAATTTAAATACGTATCCTCTTTTTCTGATAATGTTACGGCGCCTATCAGGCCTTGCTCGACATTGGGATAGTCCCGATTCCATTCTTGAGGCACTTCCTTGCGTTTGGTTGATGGAAGGTTTTCGTTTCTTTCATCTCTCGGGAAGGAAGCCATTCCATTGAAGCAAAAGGGTAAGGATAACTTGAAAGAAGAATGCGTAGGGGGGTGGGGTTTGAGATCAGGTGTTAGTGAAGCAAGCTTGGCTAAGCAGTGGTGACTTGTCACAACTTCGGACTTCCTCACATTCTCTTCCACAATTTGGCGCTCATGCTTGGGCTTCGGACGGTGTGCAGATACAAACAGCTTACTCTGCAGCACCTGAGGCGGTTACACGCTCCGAATGCTGTAAAAGCAGCTTCCGGAGAGCAAATACTACCTGCTTCGGCTGCCAAAACATCACCATCAGAACTACCTGCCTCCAATAAATGGACTGCAAATTCAATTCGCACAGGTCTCATTGCCCGTAAACGGGGGATGACTGCTCTATGGAATGACCAAGGCGTAAGGATCCCCGTAACTGTTCTTCAAGTAAGCTGGCACCTACTATGAAAATGTCATTTACCAAAGGTTATTATTCCAAGCTTGAAAATTGCCAAGTCACGGCAAATATTGAAACTATGCGAAGAGACAAAACAGTGTACCATGCTGTCCAAGTTGCCGCCTCTGATCGACCTGTGAAAACAACAACACGGCAAATGCTGGGACACTTCCGCAAGGCCCAAGTTCCTCCAAAAAGAATTGTCAAAGAATTTCCTGTAACGCCTGACGCACATATCCCTGTCGGTGAGTCATCTGGTGCCGCTGCGTTGGAGTATAACCTGAGAGTGCCGCAAAGGAACAACCTTGTCCGCAATCCACTTTGTCCCTGGTCAATTCGTGGATGTGGTTGCCAATTCGTGAGTGCATGCGAATTGCTTCAGAATCCCATTTATGCCGCTCTAGTATTGGGAAAGGTTTCCAAGGAGGCATGAAACGTTGGGGCTTCCATGGCCTTGCCGCTAGTCATGGTGTATCCGTCTCCCACAGATCTTCAGGTTCTACGGGACAACATCAAGTACATTCTTCCTGGTTTCAACAGGCACTATATATTGACAATACTTTAGGATCCAGGACGCGTCTTTCCGGGAAAGAAAATGGCCGGTCGCATGGGCGGCAAACGAATTACAACTCAAAACCTCCCTGTGGTAGGGGTCGATACAACCCTCAACATCGTTTTTGTGAAAGGAGCAGTACCTGGAGTGGATGATGCTCATGTGCTCGTACGTGACGCAAAGAAGAAGATGAATGCGTCGAGCAGCCACAACCAAGCGAAAGGTCTTTATGAGAAGGTTCTGCCAAAAGGTGTTGATGATTTGCCTTTCCCTGCTGGAACCGCGGAACTTGCAGCGACCCTTCCTCCTCTCATCGTTGCGCCTTCATACCGAAGAAGTCCCTTCCTTCCCATCGAGTAATTATTTTATATACCTGCTACTCTTTTTTTCAAATCGTATTGGGCAAGCAAAAGCCAGTGACATCAGTTTGTCATCTTTTGAGAGTGGTTTCCTCGGCATCTCCCGTTCGATGATGTCCCAGCCCCCAAAACCAAGGGAGGTGAACACTCTACTGCACACTTTGCGGCAAGTGCATTTTGCTTCTTTGCTTCTTTCCGACTAGCTAACTTTTCCATCAGTGGTGAGCATTATCGACAACTTCGGAACACTGAGCAGTCTACACCGTTGCATAATTATAGTAATTCACGAATATTGCCGGTTGGACTGAGGGTCCTCGATTACGATGAAGGGCCGCTTCCCACACCTGCTATAAGCCACGCATCCTACTCAGGTCCAGCTCCACCAAAGAGCTGGAGGCCCTCGCTGGAAAACGACTATCAAACAGCAGGATGGCGTGCACAGGCACTCAGTCTTGCAGCTCCACACCCAAGCAACTTTATGGCATATTCTCGAGTGCCTTCTCTGGCATTATTGTGTCTGCAGATGATTCTATCCGATCAAACAAGCAATAATCAATTCCTCGAGATTGCACCTTACATCCCAGCCCATTTGCGCCGTGACATTATTCGATATTGCGCGATATATTCGCCACTCCCTTCTTGGAAACTTTATGCACTGTACGGTTCGCAAGGGAATGCCGATCATGAGATACTCATCATGGGTGAAGCTGCTTCACTTCGCGACGACCATTTTGTAACTGGTACCAAATGGGCAGCGGATGCAGACGACATCATGCAAGCTGCAGGGGTCGAAAGCGATTGGGAGTCGGAGGACTTATCAGAGACACCACTCCAGTCACTGATCCTAGTATCTACACGCTTGTCTTCCTCAACTCTGCTTACGCTTCCTCCAACTTTAACGCACATGGCTTTGATCAACCTCCCCGAAAGTCTAGCCCTCTATAGACTCCCAAAAATATGCCCTTTGCTCGTATTGTTGGATCTTTCATATAACCACTGGCTAAAAGGTTCAACCAGCTTCTTGACCAAAGTTGATTGGTCTCGATGGGGTCATCTTGAGGTCCTGGGTTTGAAAGATTGTGCTGTGTCAGAACAATTGGTAGTAATGATCAATCGAAACAAGTGGGATGATGTTAAAATAGTTACATAGATACTGGTACTGGTCAGTCAACTCGAAAAATTTCCCATTCCCTGTCATCGATGAATTTTAACGTTGAATTTCTACCTACGAAATTTACAACTTCTCAATTAATCATCAGTGCTGGGGAAAGTCTATGGCTTTAGGCAGAGAAACTGGTGCAAATCAAATGGAGATACGACCTGGGGGACACGGTTTCAAAGAGAACAACAGGTAAAGCCTGGAATACTCACAGCATCGTCGGTTTCCGTCGAAGACAATTTACTACTCCTAGCAGGTAAAACTGCTCCAGGCCTCGCCTTAACTCCGTGTTGATGGGCTGCTTGCCAGAGCAAATGCGTGTATCGTGCCACCAACTCAACAGATGAGATCAATGGCAAGCCCGTCCTTTCTAAACATCTAAATAAGCAAATAGGTGTCAAGAGACTCATGGCCAACTTACTGAGGATCGCGCGGTTGATTTGGTCTGCAACAGCCTCTCGTCGTTCTAGGGTAAGGTATTTCGCCACAGAGCTCTTCTCTGGGATCTTGTAAGCAAGCAATCCCGCCACATTCTTGAGCTCTTCCAGATATGTCGCACGATCTGCAGCATTAGGCAATGTGTTCAACTGGGCCAAGAGTTTCTGAGCTCTTAGTAACAATGCTAGCTGCTGCCCATTATTGTCCGCATATCGGTCGGAAATTACAGAGGGTGTCTCAAAAGAAGGGTGGGAAGCGGTGTCGGTTGCAGACTTCGGGGGATATTCCAGAGGTACCGTCCGGCAAGCTTCACTGAAAGCGAGAATACGTAGGTTCAAGAGGAGATGGGCCGGCTCCGTCGAAGTTGATGAGACATAGTCCATGTTGTTGGCCGTAACTCGGGGCTCAGGGGGTTGAGTGACTATAATATTCTCGGATAAGACAGATGGAAATTTGGCGTTTAAAAGTACAATCGCATCATCCACACGACCCGACAGTATATGCGTTCGGATTTCTTTACAACTAAGGTAAATACCTTGCGTTGGGACACGAATCTACTTGACTCACCTTGACGAAGCTTGACCTGATTGAGAAGTATCTCAAAACGTTCTGCGGAACTACTCGGCCTTTCATCTTCACTGGGGTATGAATCGGGTGGATGTCCAAGGATTTCGTCCCCATCTGCGTCAAGAAGCCGAATTGTACTGTCCCTATTGAATGCACTTGCTGTGCGGGTATAGCAGCTATGACATAAGTAGTCAAGGACCAGGGAATGCTAGGGATGCAGGGCATGAGCTTCAAGGGTACACAAAAGGGATGTGAGATCGCGCACCAGCTGAAAAGGTGTAGGATTTGCCAGCGGGGCTGAAACTGAATTGGACATCTGTGAGAGGGATTATATGCAGCAGTGACAAAGGAGGAGGTCCATCCTCCAGCACAACCCACAAATGGACAATGACTCTCGAGGGAGCGAACCGTTTCGCACAGCACGTGAGGCCCCTTATCAAGTAATATATTCAACGACTACTACATTAAGCGGTGCTCCGCGCACGAGAAGTCCGACCTCTATTCATAATTGCAGAATCTCCTGGTAGGTGAGCAGATACGGCATCTCCGGAAAGTAGCCCAACGGCCTCTTCGTCTGATACTCGGTGAATTATTGTCCCGTGTCGACGATGTTTTGGTTTGTAGCAAAATGACTGTCCTACGATGGTTATGTCGAACATGAGTGTACCTCCACTGCCGAGGAGATATCTGATTGAAATGATTACATCTCGTCAAAAGGCATGAAAAACTGGGTACTTACGGTATACTTTCTTTGATGAATTTCATTGATTCGGGGGGTGGGAGGAATCGTCTTGGTGATGTTAAAATCGAGGTCACATAGAAACAATTGCCGAGGAATGCGAATACAAACAAATACATGGAAAGGCCCTGCATTATTGTCAGTATGAATGGTACATACAAGGAGTGAGGAGGTCACCTCCACTGATTTTCTGGTGTACTGCATCGCAAACACATCAATATCTGTCGCAGAACTACATTTCGGATATACGCACATTCTTCCAGATCTGAGGTAGCCGTGAGGTAAGATACAGGGTGGTGCATAGCCAGGCGAAAATACGCCCAACGACTTGTTCAGAGGAGGGATCACCGTGGGGATCTTCTGAAGGGTCGCCTTGTACGAAAATATCGAGGTCTAAACCTGTAATATCGAAGTCTTTTGCAGCGAAGTCATCAGAAGTGATGTCTCGAGACGAATGAGCGTTAAGAGCAATGGGTATCCGGGATTCAAATTGATTGCTCGTAGTAAGAACTTGGCCAACACCAGTTGTGCTGCTAGATTGCGGACTTCGTTGGTTTTTGGCAAGCGTTCCTAGACCAAAGAGTGTCCAAACTCCAAGAAAGATCATCGTTGAACCTTTACGGGATGCTCGGGAGCCTCGTCTAGATATTACTGGTGGTGGGGATTCGTCTGAATCGAGCAGGGGATCGGTATCTTGTAAGGGCGCATTTTGATGAAAAAGGCCATCAGAACTCCTCGCCGATACAAGAACCTCGTTGGAAAGAACTTGCCGTGATGGTGTTGTCGATCTCACGGTCCGGCCCATACTGGCTGCTCGCCCTCGATGGCGTTCGATACTCCATGAAACTCGTTTCGAGGGAAGGTCCCTTCCACCCTCAGAGCGAAAGCTATCGATCATGGCAGTCGGAATATTCTCTTCATATTCCTCATCCTCTTCTCCGGTGGCTCTTGATGCGAGACTGTTTGAGGCTTCATATACTCCCATTCGACCACGCCTGGAAGAAATATGGATGTTGGACCTTCGGTGGTCGCCTTCCTCGTCTTGATGGGCTGCTAACGCAGCAGCAGCGGCTACATTCGACGCGGCTGCCGATAGGGTGCGATATCGCGAGGCCCCTCTAGATCTGTCAACTGACATACGTCGAATTTCCGCAGGTGAAGTCGCAGAGCGAATGTGACCCATGATGGATGGTTGACCTTTCGGAGGCTTGGAATAGTAGAAGTATTGCGCAACTAGCATACAATCAACGCATACAAAGTAGGTTGCTAGATATCTCTGCGGAAAATAATTAATTCCAGTTAGCGACAGAGACGGACGTTTGCACCTGAAATGGAAGTTGGTGCGTCAAGATACATCCAACAAGGTTGGATATATCACCTGGGAAAGGAGCGTCAGGTCTTACTTAAAATAAATCTGGGCAGTTTGGCTATACCTAAGAGCCAGTTGGCAAGAAAAGGTAGCGCAAGACCATCGCATGACTGTAATTTGATATTTTCCACCACCTGGCTGATAACGTAGCAAAATAAGAATGAATACCGCAGCAAGTAATATACATGCGTACGGGAATTGTGCCCCAAGCCAGCACCCCATCGATGCATAACCCAAGGCATCGCTGAGCGACAGCGCGTCGAGCATTGTATGAGAGAGAGCCGAAGATGGAGGTCGGCGTTTCCAACCTCCGTTTTCGGTTCCATCCCTCGGCCCGGCGGGCCTGTCTACATCACCCATTACCATAAACATGGCCTCTCGTGGAGGCAAGAAACGAGCCGCTACACAAAGTACAGAACCATCTACCTCTACGAATCACCAAAGCAAGAAAACCCGATTCGTAGAACCGTCCGAGGACCCAGCCACCTTCGCAGAACATGTAGATTCTGCCCTTGAAGGACCCTCACGGAAAGGCAAGGTTAAGACCGAAGGTTATGATTCAGACTCGACAGACGACGGCGAGGGTGTAGTTTCCAGCAGAAAGAAGGGGGAGGACGATGAACTGGAGGATATGTTTGCGACTGAAAACGGGGGTAACGAAGAACCCAACGTAAAGGAGAGGTTCATGCGCCTAGCGGATATCGAGGGACAAGAGTTTGGAAATGAATCTGACTCTGCGAACGACTCGGATGTGGACGACGAACCTGAAGATGAGGATGACGCTGAAAGGAAAAAAAAATCTGGCATGGGATTCGAGCTTTCATCATTCAATATGAGGGAAGAAATGGAAGAAGGCAAGTTCACAGAAGATGGTAGCTACGTCCGAACATTCGACCCCCATGGTGTTCACGACCGTTGGATGGATGGCCTCGATGAGGGGGAAATTAAACTTGCCAGGCGGAGGAAACGAGAGCAAGAGAGAAGGCAAAAAGAGCGAATATTAGCGGAGGAGAAGGAGCAAGAAGAAAGTGGCGGTCAGCACGCGTTGGAACAACAACTTCTGGGGTTTCTGAAGAAAGGCGAAACAGTGTTGGAGTCGCTGCAACGTCTGGGTTCTCAAACGAAAAAGGCGCAGACTATGAGGTTCGATTTCTAGTCTCTGTTTATCAACTCGTTATCTCACTCCATTGGCAGGGCAAAACCAAAAACAAAGTCAACCAATGCAATGGAAGTAGACAAACCCCAAACCACATCTCCAACAGATATCGAAAAGATTACCCACCTCGCGTCCACTCTCATGTCCATGGGAGACACGGATATCTATAGCAGGACATTTGAGGAGTTGGTTCGCAATATTCGCAAATCAGGAACCGTTGATGAGTCCTGGGTTCCACCATCCTCCGACATTAAATACGAGTACAAATGGAGTTCGCTTGAAGTAGGCCAGAGCGAAGAAACATTTGGACCTTTTGCCGAGGAGGAAATCAAAGCTTGGTACAATGCATCATATTTTGGCGCCTCAGGAGAAAAAGTTAGAGTTCGACCTGTGGGGGGAGAGTGGGGCAGCTGGGATGATGTTGTGCAATGAAAACTTGTCTTCTTGTAATACGTTCATGATCAAAATTTGTATATATGCATCTACGATTGTAATATCCGTCCAAATGAGCATGGACGTCCCGTTCCAGTAACCGTATCGATGTACCCCCTTCCCAATTTTCCTCCAGAAAACATTTATGCGTCGGTTCAATGGCTAATGTATTGGAAGACGAACGAAATTTCAGGTAATCCAACCTCTGCACGTAGAAGGTCGTCGTGATTGTTCTTCAGTTCGCAATTCGTGAAATGGTTCCACCTGGAATATTCCACGTCAGTTATTGGTAAGGAATTCGAGATAGGTGTTCCGTACGTGCTCGCATCTCCGTATAAGAGTGCTGGCGATTTAATCATTTGCCTTCCGTCTCTGCATCTTTTGCATTTGAACGTATCATGCGTATCACAGATGGTGTTCTGATTGAAGAGGAAAAGCTGGCGCAGCGCATCTGTAGAAAAATGCCGCTCTGTATCTTCTTTCTCGTCGACTACAGCTGAAGAAAGGGCCTGTTTATTTGCTTGCCGCTGGAAGATCTTTTCTTCTATTGTGCCAGTAGAAATGAACCGATACACGAAACCTATTCGTGAATTATGAGTTCAAGATAAGGTCAAGGACAGACCGACAAACATTCTTTCTTCTGACCATCACGCCAAACGCGAGCCAACGCTTGTTGATCAGCCGCCGGGTTCCAATCTACAATGGAGAGTATGAATAATTTTTTGTGACAATTAGAGAACTCGCGCACAAACCGGGATCGAAGAGAACGAGGCGGTTGGCTCCGATGAGGTTGATTCCACAACCACCCGCCTTACTACTGAGAAGGAAAATAAACTCCTTGCCACTTGGATCGTTGAATTGATCAACAAGCTTTTGACGTTTGGATATCGACATTGTCCCGTCCAGCCTGAAGAATCCGTACCTTCGGAATGTGTTAATAAGAAAAAGGATGCGTTGCAGTGAAGGAGGGTTCACTTTTTACTGCGACACAGTTTCTCGAAAAGGTCGAGAGTTTGAGTGTAATTGCTGATCAAAACAATTTTATCGTCTGTCTGAGTATGAATCTGATGCAAAAATCTACGACGAGGATTAGCATTTACTCGGTCAGAATTTGTCTCGACGCACCTATCTAGTACCAAAAATTTACCGCTCCAATCGCATCTCACCGTTTGATTTCGACCTTTGCCATTAGAATTCGCACCAGCCCCGTTGAAACCTTCAGGAATCAAAGGCTCACTTCCCCGAAGGTCGTCCGGTAGATTCAGGAGTTCTGGGTGATTGCACAACTTTTTGAGGATATTAATGGCCTTGAGAGGTTGGGAATCTTGGCCACGAAGTAATGCTTTAATTTCGGGGGATGTGATGAAGTGGCGGTACAAGGCGAGCTGGAATTCCGATAGTGCACAAAAGACTACTTGTTCATATTTGACAGGCACTACCAAGAATGTCAGAGGTCAAGCAAAATCACAGAATAATATAACGCACAATACTTGGACAAAAGATCGTTCGTCCTACGTATGATGAATTTTGTAACGCGCTCATTGAGTTCTTTTAGCTTCTTTTCGGATTGAGCTTTGATTTCATCACTGGCAAGAGAATCGCGTCCTCGGATAATAGCATTCTCGAAGTTTTTACGGAAATCGTTCTTACTCCCTAAGTAATTTGGGTTTGCGAAATTTAGGAGTGAAAAGTATTCAGTAAGGTCGTTCTATGCCAAAGGTGAGTCATGAAACAGTCCAGATACTTTGACAAACCTGTATGGGCGTTCCAGTCAAGATGACACGGCGCGAGACCTTCAGGCCATGCAAAGCCTGGAAAGTTAGGGAGTCTAAATTCGAATAAAAGTCAGCGAAGAGAACTAGCCAGTTGATATATATACTACCTGAGTTTTTGAGCCGATGACCTTCATCACAAAGTAATAATCCAATTTCACAATTTGCGATATATGCTGTCAGGGTTCGGAGTGTTTCATATGATACAATCATTACTGCATGATCGCTGATTAGAAAGGTCGCTGGCAAAAAGCAATTTGCCCTCACCAGGTTGAGTCACGTTCCGTCCACGAGCGGCTACCCACCGTGCCACGGCCTGCAGTAAGTCAGCTTTTGTTCCCTTTCCGTCAACTGCGAGCGGCGTCACCGCGCCTGGACCTAACCATTTCACTGTTGCTGATAAGACGAGACTACACAAACAAGACGCAATTGACACACCAAGTTCATTTGCCCAGTTTTTTACCAAGCTGGACGGGCAAGCAATGATACATTTCTCAATCGTGGGTTTACCTGCCCGTGGAGATTGCTTCAAAAGGGTCCATAGAAGTGCAATACACTGCAGAGTTTTCCCCAGCCCCATCTCGTCAGCCATAATACAGCCATATTGATTGTCCACAAGCATTCCCGTCGTGCATTTGTACAAGAACTAGTATGTAGTGCGTGAGTCTTCGCCAGAGGTAGGCTTACCTTTGCACGTACCTTGACACCCTCAATTTGGTGTGGACGGAGAACTTTGCTTAGGCGAGGGTCGATGACAACGGGGACTTTGTTGAGCTTGACTTTGTCAGCCCCTTCACCGAGCAGAGATTTCAAGCTTTTATGGGGGTTATATAGCCCAGCTGTTTTCTCTTTGGCTTCCTTCGCTTCTCTTTCTTTAGCTTCGTCCTTTTCTCTTTCCTTCCTTTCTTCGTCGGTTTCACGATCGTCGATAGTTGGGTCATACAAGACTATTGCATGGTCCTCCATAGGATCGTGCAGCGGCCGTGGAATGACCTTGGCCTGGGGACGAACCCCTAGAGATGCATGAGAGAGAAGAAGAGGAATCTCTGCGCCATCCTTGGTCCTCATCGTGGGCAAGGAAAACCTTCGTGAGCCAACCTCACTGAACGGTTTTACGTGGTAGACCGGATACTTCGGAATCGCAGCAAGTAGTTCTTCTTCATTGTGATATACTCCATCCTTATCCATATTCTTCTTTTGCTTCTTCTTTGCGCGCTCTACTTCTGAGTCTGAGCCATCGTGATCTCGCTCTTTGTAAGAAATGCGCTTTCGCTTGCGGAGCGGAGGAGCAGTCTTCGCAGATGCAAGGGTTGGGAGCTTGAAGGGGCGATTGAGGCGCACACTCTCTTGCATTCGATCTAGCGCCTTTCCGTCGGCCGTAGTTGGAACTCGTCGCAGCATAATGGGGTGAGCACACTGGTCAACCTGGAAGTAGGCCTCAAAGAGAGTTGTCCAATGTCGATCACCAACAAACACGCGTCGCGTAATTATCACGTGGCCGTGACGATATTACTATTACTAAGTATCAACTAAGTATGTACTATGACCATTATTCAATTTATTTACAAAAATGGAAGAAGCAAGTAGTCTTCGATCAAGTACTCGTTGCGAGAAATTGAGACCACCGGCGGTTATCAGCACCAGCAGTGGCGTCTGCGTAATTCGAGTAATTTTCAATATCAACCTGGGATACCAAAACTGAACCAGGTTCGTTGAGAAGAGATGCGTTCGTGTTCAATCTTTGCGCTAAAAAGGTATTGCTGGAGGAGCAAAAGACAAGGATTTGTATTCCCGCAACAGCCACGAACTGTTTTCGGAATTGAGATACAAAAATTCAGCAAAAAGGTTGAGACTTACAAGATTGCCCGCTTGAAGTCGACTAGAGAAATGGGAAAAGCCTTTCTTGTCCTCAGGGCTTGCGCCTTGATCAACGTCAACGATAACCGAATTTCCTCCAGCACGTATTGCCCCAAGAAGGCTCAAAGCAGCTTCTGCACCGTAGAACTTTCCTGGTGTGCCATTGCTAACCATATTTAGTGACAACGACTCGGGAATCGATTGGGAGGCGTTTCTCAAGACAATGGGTATCGAAACGGAGGTATCGAGATTCAAAAAGAGTCGAGAAGACTTGGACCTGGGTTTTTCCATAAGTGTTTTGCCGGAATGAGCAAAGAAAATGCTTACTGCTCCACCTTCGTGACTGGTTCAGAACCTAGTCCCCTTGGAGAAGGTTAGTAGAGTAATTGGTATCGTGTTACTTGGTGACATACAACGGTCCAAAGATAGTTGGTGGTCGCTTCCAATCAGCCGTTAAACTTGCTGAGAAGTCATCAGATGGGTTGTTTGGAAAGAGGTTCTCACGGGCAAGGTTGAAGCTAATAACAATGAGGTATCGACCTCATTAGGGGAAAAAGTGGACAAACCTTTCGTTTTGAATCCCTTTTGACGATTCAATATCCATTGTTTGGGATCGTATTTGGAGAGGTGATGCATGACTTCCTTGAATGGTATCATCCTCGAAATCTGCAAGGGTGTCGGCTGCCTGGGAATTAAGCCCTGCTAGTTCTAACAGCTCCTGACCAGAGGGTGAGATTGCCTTGTGCGTGTTATCCGCGTCCGCATCAGCTTTCATTGTCTCTTCTTTTTGCGAGGAAGTAGCAACTGCTTTAATATTCGGATATTTGCCCTTGATCGTCTTAAGAGTGCCCTTCTCGGCGGTGAGCAGTGAGCTCTGGGGTTTGGGCTTCAGAAGCCCCGCAGAATCTCGACCAGGACCAGGCTTGACGCGCTTTTGAGGGGTTGCAGTTGATTGGGGGCCCGTACTTGAGGATGGATTATTTGTAACACGGCCAGCTGCATAGGCCTTAGTAGAAATGGTCCCCTCTATGTGTGTGAGGCTAGGGTCGTCTGCTACTTTGACAAGAGGGTTTGCCTGACGATCTCGATGCGCAGGAATTTTTACACCTTCTTTGGTATTGGTGAGGTCTAGACTTGAAGAGGCGTCGAGATGAGCCAGATTAGGTTTTGTTTTTGGGGTGAAGTGTCCAGACGAGGGATAACCAATCTGAACGCCATTCGTTTCTTCGTCTGAATCTGGGATCACTTCCGGAGATGGTGGACCCTGGATCGTGTTCCGGCTTCTCAACCTCCCCGCGACGGACGCTGACTGAGCTTTCGCAGGGTTGTGTCGGGGTTGCTTCTCTCTTTGATTCAATGAAGAAAGGGGGGGAATGACACTGGCTTGGTTTCCTCTCGTACGTTTCAGGGCACGATTTGGGCTAGTCTCTGGTTCCGGACTGGTTCTGCGACGCTTCCCTGCAGCTTTGGATGGGGGTGGAGTGGCTGGAGATTTCTCTGGTTCATCTTGCACCTGTGTGTTTTTAATTGGACTGCCCTTTGGTTTCTTCCCTACGTGGTGACGAAACGTTAAGTGTTTAGAATGAAAGCAACCAAGAGGAAATACCTACGGGGAGGACCTACGGGGAGAAATTTCTCTCCTGCGTTGAATAACGACATATCGTTGATATCTCGCCCGCCTGTGTTGGCGCGCTCCCAAAAAGCATCAACCATGTGTTCAGACCCATTGAAAGAGTCTATGGGTTCCCAGCTAGTATACGGAGTTCAGTAAGTTCTAAAGGTGACAAAGATATTGTTACGCACGTATCGTCAGCGGATGTATATCCTCGCCACTTTACATCAGAATATATCAATGCCAGCTTTATTCCAGAACAAAAGTGGCGCCTTACCCTAACAAGATAATTCTGCAGCGAAGCATGGATTCCATGAGTACGAGCAGGATAGAACACTATATATAAAAACGCGTACCCAGACAAGCTTAGCTTTTTTGGATCGCGAGGTTGGCTCCACCTTTGCAGACACAATTGACTCTTTTTTCACAAAACGCTAGGTCATAAAGCATGTCCACGGGGTTGATATAGTTAATACTTACCGACTTCGTACTCTGGTTCTTCGCCTTCACTCATCGCAGAGAATTGTGGGATGTGGTGTTGGTGTCAAGATTGAAGTGAAGGTTAGAAAGATAGCGTGAGAAAAGCAACTATGCCTGAGAGACGAGCTCTAAGAAGGGTTCTTTACAAGCATTGGAGTGCATTAATCATGTATGTGAAGGAAGAATTGTAGATATAGCGACATCGATTAGGTATATAATAATAAGATGTATGTACAAATTAGAAAGCATATGATTATCCAACCAGTGTCAGGAACGAACGGAATGGGGGGCTCAAACGAACAAAAAAAACGAACTTTCATGCTTCTTGTGAATGCGTCATTGGCCATGATGGCAAGGGAATTAAGCGAGAAGCAATCAAACATTCTTTGACCCAGTTCCAATGGACGGTGACACAATCCGAAAATTCTGGTCCGTACCGGTTGGCATCACGAATGACCACATAGTCGTAATCAGAGAGGTTTCGGGCAACATATCGCGGCTCTGTAGCAGCCTCGACGGCATCTGCCCCCATCGCCAGAATTATATGGGGAATAGCATTCATCACTTCTTGTCCTTTGTCATCAACACCAGCCCTCTGAGGGATATAGTAAGCAACCAAACGACAAGAAATCATTTTTGAGCCTACCCGTCTGCCTTTCGGTTGACTTACCATCTCCAGCCCAACACAGAGGATGGTTTTGTGGTCAAAGAGCTTGGATGCAACGGTGTTGGACATTATGTCCTTTAATTGATGAATGCTGTTTCCCCAATCGACGTCAACTTGTTGTGACGGACGGGCCTTCAATACCGGCGAAAAGCCCTGTGGCAACATGTAACCCAGCCATTCCTTTTCTTCGTTCTACGAGCCAATATTAGCGGATGGGTGAAAGATAGAGTAATGCTATGGCTTACAGAGTCAACTGAATCGTGAAGCCAAGAGGTAGAAAGGCAGGGAATTCCCAGAGCTAGGGCAACTAAATATTTTGGCTTTTGGTTTGGATCATCAGCTAAGAGGAATAACCGCTCGATATCTTCATGTCCGGTCCATTTGACGTCGTTTTTCTTGATGACGTATCGATGGTTGCTGCTGGAGTACTTCCCATCCATCTGGAGGATCGTATCAAGGTCATCAATGACGAAGCCCCCGCTATCTCTCACTGCATTCATCACCTTGACCTTCTCTTTTTCCCGGCTCTCGTTGGTGGCAGTCAATGTGACAATGAGGCCAGTTTTAGCGAGAACTTTCTTGCGACCACCGCGCATGGAAGGAACACTGAGCATCGACATTTTCGAAGGCGATGGACTCAATCCTGCTTTAACAGGTGGGATAGTAGTCTTCACAGAATTTGGCGTGAGGGTACGATCTTTCCAGGCGCATAAAATCGTTTTATGGGCAACTCGAAGGATGGAAATTGATACGCTCTCGATCTTGTCGTCACGGATAACCTTCACGGAGCCTTCACCTGCGTCATCAACCTCGACCACCCTGGCTGGTCGGCTACTTTCTCCAAACATAACATCGTCCCCAATGTTGAGTTGACAACTGCGAAGTTGGGAAAGAGACAACGTCGCGCTCGTGTTGTCATCGAATTGAACAAGGTACCGTGAATTATTGTCGACGGAGTGAACAGTGCCAGGATAGTAATGGCCATCTTGGGGCCACAAGGCGAGAACACGAGTCCCATGGGAGGGCTCTCCTGTAGAAACTGCCGATCGTAGACTCTTGGTTTGCCGAGTTGCTGGAGTTGCAGTGGATTTCTTCAAACGTTTTGTTGGACGCAATTCCTTTGCCACCGCAGCAGATTTTGTTGACGAAGCATGCTTTCGCTTGTGAGATGGCCCAGGTTGATCCGCATCATTATCCTCATCACCTTCGTGTTCTTCGTCAGAGAGCTGCATGTCATCATTCTTATTGCCTTCTCCAAACAGAAGCTCGTCCTCGGACTCTTTCATGGCTGATGGAAGGCGCGGTTTCGACAAAACAGCTTTATTCTTCGCCTTTGGTTTGATTTGAGAACTTTTTGGTTTGGTAGAGCGTGTAGGTCTGTTTTTATTGTTGACAGTATCTTGTTCGGGAAGAGAGGAAGGAACTACGCCTGTTTCCCATGATTGAAGCAGCGGACGCCTTGGTCGATTGGACGTTGTTGACTTCTGTGCTGAATTGGCAGGAACCTTAACAGCAACTTCCTCTGATGCCTCCTCCTCTTCTTGCACCGGTTGTTTGCTCGCTTTGGCCTTTCCCTTGTTCGCTGACTTTTTACCAGGCGGTCTGCCTCTCTTGCGAGAGACGGCAGCCAAAGGGATGTCTTCATCTTCATCATCCATACTCCCTGCAGCCCCAATAGGATCCTCGATGGCGGTGTCCGGTTCTATGTCGTCGCTCTTGTGATATTTGCCATGGGCGAAGATGGGTGTCTTGGAGGAGGCGGTTGCCTTCTTAGCTGGAGAAAAGCCATTTCTCATGGGCTCGGAATCTGGGACAATATCAGGGAAACCAGCCGGCGAAGGAGGCTGAAGGGAGAGTTTGGCCGGAAAGGCGCGCCTTGAAGACAGAATTGAGGCAGCCAATGAATGGCCGATGGACTTCTCAGGTGGAAGGGCAATGTCAACATCAAAAGAGGGCTGAGTTTCCTGTGCTGATGGGATAACAGGCCCCAAGGGCGCCTTATTGTTGATGTTTATGTATCGGTGTCGTTGTGCTGGAGGCACCAGGCTGAGCAAAGGGGGCCCAGACTTCGAGTGTGACGTCCCTCCTCCAGTGGATATGATATTACTGAAAAGGTCATGTGCTGCAGCATCTAGCATGTTCGAGTCCTCCGGTTGTGTTGAGGGCTGCGTAGCCTCCATCTCGGCTTCGGGTTCACGAGGTCCACTACGGTAGAGGCTGGAGCTAGGCTCACTACTTTCATAGCCACCAGAGTCTTTATCCACGGCCATGTCATCCACGCCTTGTTGATTTTCGGGACCAGGTGGATCGACTAATTGTGTTTCTTCCAGCCGTTGGGAAAAGCTCGGTGGTTCATCTTGAGATTGTGACTGAGAACTGCCTGAGGGTGTCGCCTCTACAAGGACACGACCGATGGATGGGCTCCGCGGCGAACGTCGGCCTGAGGTGGAATTCAGGTACATTGAACGGCTTGAAATGCCACCAATCGCACTTGGCGAACCACGAAGGGGAGAAGAGTCCCGTCCTAGCTCGGACAAAGGGACGACAAATTTTTCCGACTTGGCCAAAAATGCCTCCTGCGCGTTGTCTGGATCACAGGCAAACGAGTCTTGGGAAGAACTCCTGGATGGGGGACGGGGGAGATTAAATCGTGAGGGACCCTGTGGTGTGGGCCTATAAGGACTTTGTTGCGTCACGGGCTTGCTTGTGCCGGCACCAGCACCAGCAGCCCCCTTTGTTCGTGGGGACTGAAAAGTGACAGTCGCAGCCTTTTTGCCTTTACCCTGCAGCGCTATGAGTATTAAATAAGAGAGGTCTGGGTATTCTCACCTTGTCATTCCTCGGAAGAGAGTTGCCATGGGAGTCTCCTTTAGGTGGCAAAACGGATGCAACAGGAGGATGGGGAGAGTTGGGCCTAGGAATTGGTTGTTGATTTGCCCATTCTTTGCTCGATTTCCCCGCGTCAATATTTTCTTTCTGAGATCCCTCGTTAAACCCAGCTTCCTCGCCATAATGTTGTGATTGGGTTTGCGTGGACGCGAGGCCGTGGAAATGGTACTGTGGTAGAGAGTTGGAGGTACGAGAAGAAGGCAAGGAATCGGAAGAAATCTCATAGGGTTGCAGTTTGGAGGCGGAAGAATGGGCAGGCAGTCTACTTGAACCGCTGTCGTTTTTCAATAGATCTTCTAACAATTGGGTGGCTTGAGATCCAGCCTGATTACTGTTAGAGTAGTTGGTGAGAAACATTCTGGACCGCAAACCAAATAAAAACACAAAAAACGCGTACCTGCCCTCGAACGCGTCCATGGCGGCTGATTTCAAGGTATACACGTTGCGGAGAGGCGAGGGTAAGTATGAGGAGAAAATCAATGGACCGTGGATGGTGGTTGGAAAGAAAAAAGGTGTTTTCCGAATGCCGTGTTTTTAAAGGCAATATGAATTGGAGGGTTGTACGTAAAATTAGTGAATTGTGGAACAAGGTCACGGATGAACTTTGCGCACCGCCAGAACAAATTCAAGTCCGGACCCGGCTGTAGTGATGAGGTTGGTGTGTGCGCAGTGACTCCAGGGCTTCAATGAGATGAGCCCTCACTGCTGCCAGTTTCTAAATGAAATGTCAAATGAACCACCGGCCCCCAATTCCGCCAAAGAAAGAGTCACGTGCTATTGCGCACTTCCTCAAGGGTTTCCGCTCATTTGTCCCCGTTGAACGTTCATTATCTGATCTCCCGCGCTGGTCGCCCGTTCGCCCTTGAGTATTTCCTTATGTTGCCTTCCTCAATTATGAATAAAGACTCAACGGCGATGCCCCCACGCCCTTGGACAAGTCGGGGTACCCCCCCACCCCGCAACTTCTCGCGTTCGAGGACGGCCAGACCAAACATAAAACTTAAGCCTGGCTCTCATAAACTACGCCTAGTCCGCCGTTACATGCGTCGAAAATCGGAAAATATGAGGGCTCAAACCAAGAACTCCGAAATCGATGCTGGGTCATATTCTCAAGAAAAGCCAAAGCACCCCGCCCTGAAGGTTTCTACCTCTGAACCGCACAACGCCATTGCTGATGACAAGAAAGGTAGTACCCGACGCCCTGTTGTTGCTGAAGTTACTGCTGTTCCCAATCCGACTCCTGATACTGGTCTTTCATATTCCCTTGTTTCTCTGAATTCTCTTGGTGCTGGATCTCCTGTGTTTGACGTCCTCAGTGATACCGCCCCCATAGGATTCACTCTTCCAATAGAGCTAACTCCTACACCAATGGGTACACGCAGTTCTATATCTTTCTCTGCTCTTCCTCCACTCTTGTCTGCGATTTCTACTCCAACCAGTCCTCCTGCAGGTACTCGAGCTGTTTTGCCGACGCAAACTCAACCAACGAGCAACGCGAGTGCACAAGCACAATCCGGAAATCCTCATTCTCACCAAGTTTCAATTGCCGTGGTCATACTACTTTCTGTGGGCTCTGCGCTTCTGCTGCTAGGATTTTGTATCACCGTTAGAATGTGTTCTCGCCCCAGGCGAAGCCGGCCCGTTCCATCTCTTCCTATTCTAAAAGACGCTGAATCGGAGGATAACTTCTTCGAGACGAAAGAATCGCCCCTATTCGGAGGAGATGAAAGGTTGTCTGCAAATCCTGCTGGTCCCCTTTGGACGTGGGTCCAGTACCCACACCCAAAGAACGTGCAGCCACAGGCTCAGAATGACCCATCCTCGAAAGATGGTCACGTCTATTCAGGATGCGCACAGTATACTGGTTCACAAGCGGCGCAAAACCTGCCTTCTGGCCCCAGTATTGCAAGTCAATTGCGTGAGCCCCCCTCCAAGCAGCCACAATTACACACAGTCGCGCCGGCCATGACCTTCGCCGGCAGCAGGTTATCAAGAGCATCCCTTGGCCTCTATGCCCCTTCAGCGCCTAGTTATCCCGACAACACTAGACAAGAGACGGTTTTCACTGCAGACGGACACGATGTCATCAAGCGTTCAAAGTCGAAACCAGCAAGTAAAAGACAGAGTAAGGCTAGTTTTGACGACAAGAAACGTGAATCAGCGGCATCCTTTATAGGGCTTGCCTACGATGGAGAAGATCTCACCCCCGCGGCCCCGGTCGAATACAACCACGTTTTGGAGGAAACTCCGATTATGAATCCAGGATTCCAAGGAAGAACAAGAGTGAAATCCGGCTATTTTGCCGCGGGTACCTACCCGCGTATGTCCACACTTCCGAGCGCTTCATACTCTATAGCTACAGCAACAAGAATCAATGTGGGCCAAAGGAACTCGTTCTCAAGGGATAAATTCTCCCCTCACAGGTTGAATTCGAAAAGGCTACGTGATGCCCAGGCTTTAACATGCGCTCTGGGTCTGGCTTCACCTAGCACGGAATATAATATCTCGTCGCCTCAACCCACGCTTTACCCCGATGATTCTGTCAGCATAACCGAACCCAAACGACTCAAGAAGAAGGATGCGAACGATAGAAAACCCGTAGAGATTTCTCCAGACGTGCCTGTGGTCGTGCCAATGGACGAAGCGATGGACAGCAACGACGCCGCGATGCCTCTGAGCCTTGGGGCGAGTGAGGCGTCGTTGACGGGGTTGCCATTGTCCTCCGATCACTATGGTGCTGCAGGGCCATCTTCCCTACTTTCACGGAATTTGGATAAGCCTCCAAGGGTGCCATCGCCGCCACCTCTGCCGTCCTTGACGCAGATGGGCCTGGCGCATAGCAATCCTGAGGCGTACGCGAACTACAGAAGTCCGACTTATAGTCTTTATGGGCTCTATGAGAATTCAGACCGAAAGAGCATCGTGCGTTGAATTGAGGGAGCGAGGTGTGAGAAAGGACCTTTGTTATAAATACAAGCACATATTCTAAGTACCTTAATGTATGAGGGTTGTCAAGCAGATGGTGTGATCCAGGCTGATCCAGGTGGCTGCGCAATACATAACGCACCAATGACATCTGGGTGGCAACTCTCTCTTTCATGGCCATCCCTCTCCAGCTTAACATCAATCTTAAGGCAAATAACCACGACTGCGATGACGACCCAGAGCTTTCGCTACCTAATAATGCCACCTCAGCGGCCATCCCTCCCTCATTGTGTGGAATTCCGCTCAAGACCCTTTCGTATGTTGTTTTCGTGATATCCGACCATGGACTGACCCCTCTGGCGAGGTAGGCTAGTGACGTTGGCCATCCAGAACTCAACCCTCGCAATCATCATGCATTACTCCCGAGTCTCAATGCCGCCGTCACGCACATATTCTGCCGCCACAGCCGTCTTAATGAACGAAATATTGAAAGGGACAATATCACTTGTCATCGCATTCGTTCGCATTGACCCGCAACCCTCTGAATTGGTGCAGGCACCATATGCTCACCCGTATCCCCTCGTTCAACCCTTCATGGCTCGAATCCGAAAGCTCTGGAGAGAGGTCATGAGCCCGGACTGCTGGAAGCTATCAATTCCAGCTATTCTATACGGTGATTACCTATTTTTTTACTTCCAAAAAAAGCAGTATCCTAAAGTGGTTGCTTGATACAGTTATCCAAAATAATTTACAATATATCGCTGCGTCTAACCTGGAGGCCGCCACGTTCCAAGTCACCTACCAGATGAAAATCCTGACCACTGCGGGGTTCTCAGTTTTGTTATTACGCAAAAATCTATCGCCAAGCCAATGGATATCCCTGCTGTTTCTTTCCATAGGTGTTGGAATTGTCCAAATCCAAGCAGCCGTAGACAATCATGGCCCTGTGGGTGGGGATGGACTTCACACAATGAATCCTATGAAAGGTTTCATGGCTGTTGTTTCTGCATGTTTCACGTCTGGTTTGGCGGGGGTATACTTTGAGATGGTCCTAAAGAATTCACAGGCTGATCTTTGGGTTCGGAATGTCCAACTATCTCTCTTCTCCCTTCTTCCTGCTCTTGCTCCAATCATATTTACCCAACGCACCCATTCAGAACAGAGCCTCTTCTCCGTTTTATTCGACAACTTTGGGGGATGGGCATGGGCGACTGTGTTCGTACAAGTCCTGGGTGGCCTAGTGACAGCGATGGTGATCAAATATTCCGACAATATCCTGAAAGGCTTTGCAACGAGTCTTAGCATTGTCCTCTCCTTCCTCGCATCGGTTGCCCTGTTCGATTTTCAGATGTCCATTACCTTTATTCTTGGCTCGACTGTCGTCCTCATTGCCACATGGCTCTACAACCAGCACCCAACGCGCATTAATATGGCGATCAACAAGGAGACGTGGATTTGGCTAAAGAGCGAGAACTTCAAAAACCCCAGTTCATTGCGTTCACCGCCAATAAATCAACAATTTGGAGAACTCCCCGCAATATCCTCCCAGACTTCACTCTCCTCGATGACTCCTTCGTTGGCGACCCCTCCTCTCTCGGATTCGGAAGCACTGAAATTCATCCGACAATAAATTACACCTTCACCGCCTATTGGGCTGGGGCCGGAAATGAATTATCTACTTATATGTTACTTACAGAGTCGGGCTGCCATTGACATTTATCACTGGAAGTGCGCAATGGAGGTAAAAAAAGTATTCAGAAATTTCAATGGAAATACATGGGTTCGAACCCGCGAAAAGTTGGTAAATCGACACAGTTTCAGTATAATAGATAAAATGCCTGGAAGTCTCCGCGTATAGTGTCTACAGTGAATACCCAGAGGTTGCAGATGGTAAATTCCATCCATCCATCCATCCATCCATCCAGCTAATGTCGTCCACAAACTCGAAGTCACTTTGCGAAACGCGACTCGAGACTGCGTTTGATGGCTTTATTACGACCGCTTAGCCATGAACATTAACGGAACGAAGTAACTCTTACCTTCGCACGTATCTTTGGCATCTCCGAACAACATTTTAGTACCAGGCATATAGAACATGGGATTTGGTACGTCGGCTGAATAGCGATCAGAAAGTGGGCGTTATCAATGAGAGACACCAACCATAACCACTTGCAAGACCTCGTTTCATCACGATGACTTGTTTGCTCTTCCATGCATGGAGGACGGGCATGCCCTGACAATGCGTCAGCTTTCACGACACCACGGGGGAAGGTTGACATGATTCTTACCGCTATGGCAGATCCAGGTTCCAGAGCAATAGGGTTAACGGTATCATTAGCACCGATGACCAGGGTGACATCAGTATCTTTAAAATCTTCATTGATCTCGTCCATTTCAAGGACAACTAAATATGATACGTTAGATTAATTGGCAAAAGCGTTGTTCAAGACTAAACGCACTATCATATGGCACAGAGGCTTCTGCCAGAAGAACGTTGCACTGTCCAGGCATACGACCAGCGACAGGATGAATAGCAAACTAGGTACATTTTTTAGTTCTTGAAAGAAATTTCATTTAATCCCAGACTTACGCGGACATTTACACCTTTGGAACGTAACATAGTTGTAATCTCCGAGATCGCATACTGTGCTTTGGCCACCGCCATACCGTAGCCAACAACCTAAGACGAATAAGCATGAGCTCCAGCGGCCTCAGGTTACGGGTGGTCTGATATACCAAAATGACACTGTCTGCATTGGCCAATGCGTCCGCTGTGTCGTCTACCGTTGTCTTCGTGACAGTGCCTTCAATTTTATGTGCTTCGGAGGTAGCAGGTGCACTTATTCCACCAAAAAGAACATTTGTAAGAGAGCGGTTCATCGCAACGCACTGCATGCAATGAACACTGAGAAAATCAAGGAGAATAAAAGTGCTTACCATGATATAGGAAAGGATTGAACCACTGACGCCAATCAGGGAACCAACAGAGACAAGGAGGGGATTGTCCAGCATGAAACCTGGAATGACTTCAGTTTGAAAGAGGTAAGGGGAGGAGGTTTTTACCCTCTGCTACTAAAGCAAACCCTCTAAAAATACGGTAAGAGCGAGGGTCGGGACCGCAAGGGCAGCAACTTACGAGTAAGCGTTCAGAACAGTGATAACGACGGCTGAAAACGATACGGGTGTTGTCAAATGCCATTCTCTAAGATAAGACAGGCGACGGAAGGAACGCACGCATGTCTGCCCCTCCAATCGCTGCCGTCGTAGTGTATCCTTTCAAGAAGCTAAGAATTGTGCTAGCCCCAAGAAAAGAGGCTGCAACGACTGGTGCACCACCAGGTGCCAGGGAAAGGAAGCCTGCCATCGTAGCAGCATTTGCCCCAAGGAGAGTTGCATTTACAAGATGTTTTCCAGGAAGGGCAAGTGGTTTGCTTGACATCTTCGCAGCGAGTTTGAGGAAGGCGACGATGGAGCCGGTAAACGTGATCCCACCAATAACAACGCCAAGGTAGGCTGTAACCATGTGCAGTATCGATATATGGGAAGTATCTTGTAGCACACTACCAATGCTCGTCAGGACAGCTGAGAGACCAACAATTGAATGGAGAAGGGCAACAGTCTGGGGCAATTCCGTCGCAGTTACGCGTCGACCGATAACCGAGCCGATGATTGCGCCAATTGTGGCGACACCAGCGAACTGTGCGATGACCTCGGGAGCAAATCCAACGGCCCCCATTGATGCAAGGACACCAGAACTGACACCCAGAATTCCTAGGGCATTGCCTTGCCTTGCTGTTCCTTGCGAGCCCAATCCAGATAAAGACCCTTCAAGGAATGTGTAAGCAAAATGTGTCAGCTAAGCGCGCGATATTGCACTAACCTATGCAAAGGATGGTGCTCGTGATGTATCCGGCCTGGACCAGACCCGCCATACCAGTGCTGGCGGCTGACAAAAATCCTCCTGCGAAAACAACGGCAGGAACCGCGTAAAGCCAGGAATATTCAGGTGGATCAGTGGGACCTAGGTGATAATGTCATAATCCAGTATAAAACGGCAGGGCCAGTAGAGAGACACTCACGCTTGAACATATCCAACATGCGCTTCGTGAGGATAAAACCGCCAGCAACGTTGACGCTTGCTAATAATACGGCCAATGCGCCGAGAGTTTGAGGAACAGTACCAGGGAAGTAGCCACCGCCCATGACAAACATGCCGGCCACGCCAACCTCGAAAGTAATGTAAGTATTTTAGGATTAGTGAGAATTCCTAGAGTTTCGTACCAAACCTGAAATGGCATTCGTAACTGACATGAGAGGAGAATGAAGTGCTGGTGCAACACCCCAAACCACACTGACCAAAACGTGAGGGTAAATCGATGTTAAGCGGTCGGCTTAACATACCGGTAGCCCACAAGACCAGCAAGACCAAATGTGAAGAAGCTATCCATAAAGGCCGTTCCTGTCGCTTTCCCGAGAGCAACTGCTCCCCCCATCCCGGCGGTCACCAAAGCGACTTCTCGTGAAGCCTTTTGCCAGGGAGTAATCGCCTTCACCGTCTCCTCGACTTTCGCGGGAGGAGGGGCCGCGGGAATCGGCATTGCTCGGGGAACAGGAGGTAGAATACTTCCTTCATGTACAATGAGGGAGCCTCTGACAACTTCATCATTGAGATCAATGAAGAATTTGCCATCTCCACCCATTGACAACAAGAATTTGGTGATGTTATTAGAATATAATGTAGATGATTGCGTTGGTAATCTCGAAGGAAGATCAGTGTAGCCTGCGTGATTTCATGAAAAATATTCACATGGGAACAAACATGAAACATACCAATTACCGTCACACCGGATTGGACATTAAGTTCTCCTGGACGGGTGGCTTCACAATTTCCACCGGCTTCCGCTGCCAAATCAACAATCACAGAACCTTGTTTCATAGCTGCGACCATTTCATTGGTGATCAATTTAGGGGCAGGTTGACCGGGAATAAGAGCCTACATTTGCGTTCCCATTAGCCTTGGTGAAACTTCGCTCGAAACAAGAGAACGACGTACTGTCGTAATAATAATGTCTACTTCTTTGCATTGTGCCATAAAAAGTGCCATTTCTGCTTCAATGAATTCCTTGGACATGACTTTGGCGTAGCCACCAGCTCCACCACCTTCTTCCTGGATATCTACTTCGATGAATTCTGCGCCAAGAGACTGGACTTGTTCGCGCGCGGCCGAGCGAGTATCAAAGCCTCTGACGATGGCACCGAGACGCCTGGCCTGTGTCAAAAACATGAGGCAGGCGCAGCGTGAGAAGTGCGAGCGAGACTAACGGTTGCGATGGCACTCAAACCGGCCACGCCTGCACCAATCACTAGCACTTTGCATGGAGGGATCTATTAAATGGTTTCATCACATAAATTATTTTCAATGAACGGAGTACGGACTTTGCTGAGAGTGAAGCCTCAGCATGTTTAATAAAAACAATCAAGAAACAGGCTAGACGAACCCAGCTGCCGTGACCTGACCCGTCAAAAATCTACCAAAATGGTTGGAAGCCTCTAACACTGCTTTATATCCAGCGATGTTGGCCATAGAACTATACCAGTAGGTTAATAATAGAACTCCACGGAAATGTTTTAGGTAACCAACCTAAGTGCATCAAAAACCTGAGCCCGAGAAATTCTGGGTATCATATCCATCTGGTTCCAGAATTTATTTAGTGCGTGGCTCATAGTGTTGTTTGAAACACTCACAGAAAAGGCATTGACTTTGCGAGCAGAAAGGGTATCAACGATGGCCTTATTCTGTGCCGGGTACAGGAGGGATATAACGGTACTTCCTTCTTTCAGACGCTCTGTCTCCTGTCCTAGTAGGGGCGGTCTAACTTTAAGCACAATGTCCGAGACCTTGTATAATTCATCTTGCGAAACCAGGGTCGCCCCGGCGGCGGCATACTGTTCGTCTAAAAACTGCGCTTCAACGCCCGAATTTCGCTCGACAAGAATCTGAGAAAATCCTTTCTTTAGCAGTAGCGTCGCATTCTGGGGTGTGAGGGCGACTCTGCGCTCGTTTGGGAAGAGTTCGCGGGGGATTCCAATGGTCAATGATGAATATGGGACACCTGAACCATCAGAAGGAGGCTTCTCTGAGATGGTGTTTGAAGTAGTGCGTGTTGTATGGAAGCCACGACAGCCTAGAGGAAGAATGTGTGATCAGTAGGTTGATCTCGGGCTCAAAATCGGTTAACCTCTAGAAACAAGGACAGATGCGAGGCGACGAGCTAGTATCGAGCTCACTGTAAGGTACGGCCTTACAGCCATGTTGGAAGAGAGGGCTACGTGAGCAGTGCGGTTAGACTCGGAGTGGTCAGTAAAGAAGTAGTACAATAATAAATGGTCTGGTAATGGTATTTGATCACAAGGAAATTGCCGTGGACGGCCGGCTACTCAGACTACCATTGGATATGACATTTATAAGTACTACAGCTCTTAAGTCAAAAAGGTACCTATTAAAATATTATATTTGCATTCTGCACTCCATTTAAAATCTACCTCCCATTTCTCAGATTCAAAAACAAAGAATTGTGGCCATCGGGCGATGACCGAAATTTCTGGCCAAGGTGCCACAGTCCACTGTGTCACAGTGTGACAGCCTTCGTTCCCAGCCGTTTTTTGTCTACAGTAGTAGTACTGTAGTGTTTCGACCGATTGTTCAGGCTATGTTACACGTTACCCATATTGTTCACGGGACACATTGTTCTGGCATGACCAGTTGTTACCCGTTACACCCGGAAAATTTGTTCATTCATGTCAAATTCATATATATATATTCAGCCCGAAATCACCTTAATTTTTTGCCTCACCGCGGGCAGGAAAATTGTCTGTTTTTACGGCGTACGCGTTACCCGTTACATGAACAATCGGTCGAAACACTACAGTATACTTACACACTCTAAAATGTTATCTACGAGTTCTCAAGGCATTCAAATGAGAATGCTGAGACACAAAGGTGTGCTTTTGGGGTACTTTTTCTCCTCTGTATACAGTACGACGACAGCCTTAAGTTGTTAAGGGCACTGACCGGGACTTTGGGGAGCATGGTTGTACTTAATTCGTTTTTCCCTTGCTCTCAAAATACTACATTTATCAAAATATCACTTCGCAAGATGCACTATCTTTTCCATCCATTGAAGAATGACAGAACCATCCCAGCGACCCCACTGCACAGGAGTGGCAGCAGCTTCTCTCCAATAAACACAAAATTCCTTTTGTTCGAAGAGTTGGTGGTCAGATGAACTTTTATCATCCATTAATCAGTATAAGTACATAGCTACTTGGAATTTGGAATTTCCACAAGATATTGCCATTGATTTCAAACTCAAACTCCGAATCAAATCAATTTGAAGGTCCCATAAACTATGCTGTTTGGATTGTAGCAGAAATCACCTTCAAAAGGACATGGTCATTAGTTCAAAATATGTTCTAGAATGAAATATTGGCGCACCATTAGAGAAAACATCTTCTAAACCTGGTTCTTTCCCGTAAGCTCTCTTTCCAGTGTAAGAGCAGCTTGAGTATGAGGATGCTCCCAGAGACTGCGTGCAGCGCCAGCATCGATTGGGAGAAGGGGTTTCCTGGGAAGACCTCCATATCCATATAGTTTCTCCAGCAAATACTTAGTGCCGGAGATGGATGCCTTGGCGATGGTGAAATCGGCACGAGCAACTATGCCTTGGATGCGCCGAGCTTCGGGAAGGAGGGCTAGATCCTTCTGAGATGCTTCGGTGAGCTTGAATAAATGGTTGATGGCAATCCGTTGAACGCTGGAATTAGAGGGGTGGTACAGCATCCACTGAAGCATGAGCGAAGACTGACTGGGAATAGATTCGCAAGGCCGGTAATGGCACCGTGGCCGTTAGCGTAGGCTGAAGGGACTAGAAAGTCGATATAGCCACCCAAAACAAGGAAAGGAGCCCTGGGGTTCTTGCGGGGATGTAAGGACGCAAAGGTAGGACTCGTAACAGCATCAGCAATTCTGGTCAATTTTCCAACATTGCCGCAGCTATCGACGACGGTTATGATATTGCCGCTGAACAGGGGATGGATACGTTCACATACGTCAGCTTTACGCCATATATATTAGGGCACTCTTGAGCAAGTTCGGTGATAAGATCTGAATCAACATCGATCCCACCACTGGCCCCAGGATCTGGATATTTGTTAACAAAAGAAGGGTTCAAGTGAAAGATCAGATGCACAGTTGTATATCATGACTGGTATGGGACTCTTCTCAGCAACCTCGACCCAGAAAGCCTTCAGGGCCGCACGGTTGTTTGCCAGAACACCTGCAAAATAACCACTGGCAATGACGATAGCATAGTCGGCGCCGGCTGCTGCCGCTTCATTTGTGAGTTCAATCGTTTCCCTGGTACTCCCTGCGCCTGTCCCGGCAATAACTGGGACGTGATTAAACCCGGCGGTTGTCCAGAGCCTTCCGCCGCATGAATGAGTTTTACTCGCTCCGAGTGGGACAAGTGGATCGCTTCCCCCATGGAGCCCGCGATGAGGGGCCCAACCCCAGCACTTGCGGTGCGAACCACATGTGCTTCAAAAGAAGGTAAATCTGGTATCAATGCCTAAGTAGGTAAGGGGAGTCAAGCAGGGTTCGAAAGATGACTTGTACCAAGGTCCTCCGTTTCGGGCAAGAAGAAGGATGGAATAGGTGCAAATATCCCTGCCTTGAGCGGACGAGGGGTCTCGTTTGTGGCCATGAAGAAAAATAGAAGAGTAGTGCAATGAACATCATGGCCGAAGGCAAGTATATATAATCATTAGAGATATCCTGCGGTCCGGGATGAGCGGCCCGACTCGCTCAAATTTACTTCTATCATTTCTTTTACATTCACCCCGTATACCCCTTCTCTCATTTCTTCCTGAGCTAACCGGTCTCATTGCGCTGGGGAACGAACTGTTCGCATTGAGAAGTCGGAACCGGCACTTTGACCGCCATAAATACTAGCGTCTCATGTAGCCCTTACTCGTTATTCCTCGGTTATTCCGCAAAAATTCTTTTGATAAATAAGCACCTAGATAGGATCCACCTTCCTCTCGTTCTCATTCCAGAATACTCGCCCATTAGTTCCTATTAAAGAGGTTAGCTGATCGTCGTTTACCAAGATATTTTTACTTTAACAATTGCAGAGGGATGATTTAAGTGTGCCCGGAAAATATGTTCCATGACACCTCATGATCAGCGTTGTATGAAAGGACTTACATGACATGTGGATATCTAACTCGGAACGTACATTGCAGGATATCTTTCCACTGGTACCGTTCGCAAGGGATATCGATGTAATCGTGCAGCAAGTGACCACGGGCAGCAAGGACATTTCAAATTGGGTTCAAGGCCAATACAGTAAGAGCTTCTCTCGTTCCAGGAGATAGACGAGACCACGGGGCGCATAGATCTTCCCAATTCTCCTAATAGCGGGTCATCACACATTCGAAACCTGGCTAAATCTGTTAGGGCCACTGAGCTCGCTTAACAATTGCAGATATGGATGAAGCTTACAGTAAATTGTACTTCCGTTCTATCACAAGCTCTCTCAGACATCATTGAGGCACTGGATCACCCACCTCTCCCATTCAGTCCATCCATCCTCATCACATTTTCCAACATCGAATAGGGCCTTTTCAAAAACTTCCCAGGGAACACATTCCTGGTCATCCTCCTCAACAGGGTCAAGGACGAAACGCCCTTGCCGAGATCGTTTCAATGTCACAACATGGCCGGCGGAATCCAGGGAATGTGCAAGATCGTGGACAATGGATCTTACATATGTCCCTCCCGAGACCTTCATCTTTAAAACGAAGGCGGTTGGGGTTTGGTTATTACTCGCCCTCTCTGGCTCATCATTGATAGAAGTGTCTCCTCGAACACTCTTCAGTGCTATTTCCAAGGCCTGTTTCTCTTCTGAAGACAGCTGCTTTTCTGGCCAGCGAAAAGCATGATCGTGTCCCAGCCATTTCACAATTTCGAGCGAGTGAACGGTCACTTTTCGCCCTTCAATTGGTCGAGGAAGAGGGATACCCTTCCGAGCATATTCATACAGGGGCTTTCCATCCATTTTCAGGGCAGAGAAACTTGACCATACATAATCAGTACGGTTGAGGAATGATCGAACAAGTGTATACATACATGGGCGGTACTTGTATAATCTCCCCCGTAAATTGGGGCAGTGCAGCTTCTACTTTTTCTTTGGTAACATGTTGCCATGGTGCAAGTCGGACACGCGCGCCTTCACAATCATAGCTGTCGGTTTCGCACCCAAGCAAGCATGTCGTTTGGTATTCCTTCCGCCGGAATCAGCACGACAAATACTGTCATTACAAATATCAAGCGTACCTTGACGCAGTTCAGGAATTCATTCAATTTTTTGGTTCCTTTACCAACTCCAATCACTGGGATATTGTATAGTTTCAGGGACAAGATCTCTTAATTGTGAAGGTGGCTTACCTAGGACCCCATCCGCCAGAGGATCCAGAGTTCCTCCTTGTCCGATTTTCACCGCTTCACGACCGGCCTTTCCTCTGCGTCTATCTAGCTTTTTTCCTTTCATTTTTTCCAGCTTTTCTGGGTCCACGAAGAGTCTCGATCGAGCAACTAGTTGTTGAATGTCGTTCACAATGGACATGCTTGTTGGCCCGGAGGGTTTGACCACGCCAAAAAGAGCAGATACGGGGAAGGAGGATAGCGTTACTTTTGGCATCCTATGTAGTTTTATCTGGGTGCGAGGTTAAGTAACATGATAACCTCACCAAACTCCGTCATGGCGTTACTCGACAAGTGTGACAAGTTGAAAGGAGCCTCGTTAGCCACATACTGAATAAGGGAACAAAGGAATTTTTTATTTAAAGAAAAAGCATGGTCCCGCCAGATGGGCAAGAAGTGTGGTGGTGGAGTCCGGACGATGGACATACATGATAGAGTACTTAAATTTACTGTAAGCATTCGTTCACCTGCCACGTGATCTTTCCGATGATAACTGATATCATGATTATCATGATTCATGAAATCATCTTCGGCTTCCTTTACTCGAAGGCAATGCCTACCTCCAGTTGGAGGTCTCTCTCGACCGACAATCATCAAGTGTATGAGCGACCTTTAGGTCTCACCGAACTTTGCTTCTACTGGGACTCTGTCTACGAGCGAATAGCGGATATTCTCCAGCACACAGAAGTCGAAATCGAATCCAGTAAATTCGAGGAAGCCACCAATCTTTCAAATTTAAGGAAAATCTGGACCAAACTCAAGCAGCAGTTTCCATTACTTGGGGCCCGTTTGGACGAACGCGGTGATGGTTCTGTATTCTTTGTTGTCACTGCAGACAACTTAAACAAGTGTCGCTCTTCGGAAGTGACTATTCAAAATATTTCGTCCCTTCAACAGGCGTTAGATATTGTGGATAACATTATTACTGGCAGGAAACATGATCTCTCAAATAATCTGCTCGCCAGGCTGGTAGTTCTCAGGAGGATGGACCAAAAAAATCATATACATATGTTGCTCCATGTGTCCCATTGCATTACTGATGGGATGGCAAACATCACGACATTAAGGACCATCCTCAATCATTTATGCGGGACGGTCAATACCCCAGCTTGGGAGTTAGGCGACCGTCTAGCATTGTCAACAGCCTCGGAAGAATTGGGTCCTCAGCGTAAATTCAATTTGGCCAGGAGGAGGTGGCGCATTGCGATCGCCAGTATCATTTCCGTGAGAAAAGCATCAAGGCTAATGGTAAATTAATCTCTCCTTTCATGTTCATTAAACTGATCTTCAGGATGCCAGGGAGGCCATACACTACCTCGCAAGGTGTCACAGATAACACCGTATGCCCTAGCCCGTTCGAGATGGATTGCATCTTCCTTCTCTGCGGAAGAATCAAACATTATCTTCCTCAGCTGTCGTAAACATCAGTTAACATTCGGCAATGTATTCCCAGTTATTGGGCAGATTGCCCTTACTCGTGTCCTCCTTCGCCAATACCTTTGTGGAGAAATTTCCGATGAGGAATGGGAATTCAGGAAAAGAGAGCCAATGTCACATGCCGGGCCATGGAGTCTCCGTCCCTTCCTGGATAAGGATTGGGTGGAAGCAGGGGGACTTGCTAATGTCTGCCTTTCTATCGGCTTTATCGCATTCTCACTACCATACATGCCCCTTGGTTCTGCGTCGGAAGTGCGTCCTGGCATGTCACTACCATCCTATGGGGAACTCCTTTCTCTGCGACGATTCATTCTGCGATCCAAGGCCATTAGGGAACAGAGTGTATGTTACATGAAACACCCCCTCTTCCTAGAGCTTGCAGCATTCTCCCTTCCAGAGCAAGTGGCGAGGCTAGCTGGTGTGGCTCAACAGTGGCGAAAGTCCAAAGGCCCGCCAGCGCACCTGGATGATAAATCCCTCACCCCTGCAGAACAAGCATCTGCAGGGCTGGTCATTAGTACTGTAGGCACGACCATGAGAAACGTAGGTTGTTGGATATGTCATCTTTCCGTCCGCCCTCCTAACCTGCTCCCCGAAGGTCGATCTTTTACTTCCTCGGGAGTATCCTGTGGGCTCGACGAGACCAACTGTTTCCCTGAAAACATTTACAACAAGGATCCGTTGTCGTCCTGCAGAACTCTACCTTACTGCAGCCACCTCACAGCAACAATTGGACATAAATATTTTCTGGGATGAAAATGTTTTTGATGAGGGGTTAGTCAGAGATTGGCTGGAAGAAATCAGATGTGCGACCAACTTCTACCTTGGCTGGCAGCCACAACCTCGGCTATAAAATAGAAATGCTATTCTTCGGAATATATCGCAGAAACAATAAAGAACCCTTGATAATATTTAGCTCGCAGAGGTCGAAAGCCAGAGACCCCCACAGATACACCTCGATTGCCACATATGTTCCCAGACCAACCACCTTCGGTTAGGTTGACCTGGAGAAACGGGAACTGGCTTCTGAATTGCAGTTTTCCCTCCACAACGAAGGCACAGATCTTGAAGGCCTGGTTTGATTAGACCTTTCGTCACAATATCTCTTTCGTCCGTATTACGCCGGTTTCCGAAGGTGAGGCGTGCCACACCATCCACAAGATCAATGGGTTTGATAAATAAAGTCGATTTATTGAGAATAGTTTTGGATTGCAAAATTTTCCGTAGAAGTTGGCCCAAGAGAGGTTGCATCGGACCAGTTGGTTGGCAAGCGGCGAGAGCCCTTCGACATTCCTCTTCTACAGATCGCAAACAAATTTGTGAGGACGTCATAATAAGAGGGAAAGCATCACAAACGATTTAATGGTTGTCTTGATTCAAACGTTTCTTCCAGAAGAGATGTCAAACTTGCGAAGTCAACTCCAGAACAATCTACCACGTCAATAAGGAGGGCCTGTGCAATTTGGGAAATTTCACTGCCTGCAGGAAGAGATCCTAAGAACATTCGAAAGGCTTTCACATGATGCAATGTGTCAAGGACAATGCGAAAAACAAAAGGATGGACGAGGTGCAAGAGAATCGGCATAGTTAAAGTTGATTCTGATAACGCAGAACAGGCAAAAATGAGATTGGACATTACTAAGTGTAGAAAAGGGAAACAACGCACCATCGTGAACGTATCCTTCCTTCTCACCAACCATGGCATGACACAAAAGGACACAGGCCTTCATCATCTTCTCTGTAAAACTGACTAACCAGGTGCACATTGAAATGATTTGCCAGACCAATTCTGGCACCAGATGAATATGGGATGGGGAACCGAGAGTGATGCGAACTAACCAAGATCATATTTACTCCCCTCTTTACAATCTTCGAAGGCCAGCTTGAGAGTGATCAAGGAGCATATATTGTGTGCAGTTTCCCAACGATCTCTCAACAAATCTGCCTCAGTTTCATCCTTGGAATTTAGCGCCCGAGACCTTAATTGAGAGTTGTAGGTACAATCCTGTCGAAATGATGGCAGAAGCATCTCACCTGTACATTTCCACCGCCACTCCCATAACATCCCAGATGATGGTATGTGGGATATCTGACTTGTAGTATTTATCAAGAATGTCGAAAGTGTCGTAGATTACTTTAATCGCATCACTCAACGATACGTTTGGTGAACAGAGGCTATAGGTGAGGTCCGTCGTAGAGACTCGTCCAAGAATTGCAAGAGCGAGGGAGAGGGAACACGAGATGCCTAAAGTACGGGGAAACTGATCAGATCAACATGCTGGAGAAGATAGCAGATACTCGCTGGATAAATTCGGCGTGAGGGGCTTCGGAAGGGGATATATTGTTATTTGGCTGCGTGAAAGAGACGAGGAGAGCGAGCAAATGAATTTCCGATTTGGAGAAATGGAAGAAAATAGCGGCACTGAGGGTCAAACATTGAACTACTTAAATCAGACTGAATATCCATCGACACTCACAATCTCTACCCAGAGTCTCCGGCGCAGCCTTGATTGTCGTCGGTTCCCAGTTGGCATTGTCGTTTAAGGTTGGCCTGCGATTGAACAGGTAAGATCAAGAGGAAAATTCACCAGAACCTGGCCAAAAAAAACCGACAAAGTTAACACTTTGATTGTTCCAAATCGCGCATCTTTTACGACGGGCTTCCCTCCAGGTAGCGATCCAGAATTATCCAATATGCAGGCATACAGGAGTAAAGAATTGGGTCCTTGAAGGTCGATAAATGATTGTAGATGAGTGATAACCCCATTTTCTATTGTACGTGTTGTGAACTTTTTCACTGCCTGTAAACCAACATAAGGTTGGTACTGAAAATGAAAATGATAGCACGCACCCAGGCAATGTTGCGGGAATTAGGCACGTTTGATACGACTCTAGGGGCGACAGCATACAATGTTAATACTGAGGATGGGGGTTTAGAATCTAACTCAAGAGTGTTGAATAACAGAAAGTGAGAATGAGAGGCCACCCACAATCTTGAAAGTCAATGGAAGATGATATAAGAAACATCATTCCTCTCTCAGGTGGAGTACTACGGATGTTCGGAGATGATTGCAAGGATTCCGGTTGAAGGGGGACGTTCGGGGGTGGTATAGCGGGTATAAATTGGAGGTGGCTTAAGGGTGTGCCTGGCCATTCTATGGTGGTGATCGAGCTGCTAATCATCGCTAATTCATTATTAGTTTCGTAATGATGGACATGCACGAGTTGGACGAAATTTACCCATAATGAAACCATCGAATCTCAGCTGGAGTTCGAACAATTCAATTGAATGTTCCTCTTCCCAGTTTTCCCATTCAACTATTTTTTGATCTGATGGAGCAGGGTTTGTCAGGTCGACGCCCACGGACAAATCCATAGAGTTGAATGGCGGTAGTGATCCCGTAGAGGGCGGCGGCGGCGGCATTCGGCGGGAATGCGTGGCAATGACAATCGAACCCTCTGATAATTGAAGTTCAGCGGAAGCGTTTCAAAGTAACATCACGAGTGAGCATTCACCATTGTATCCAACTCCAATGGCGGCGTGTACACATCGACGGGTATAGCCTGAATTCTCTCCAAAATCTACAGGAATCGCGTTTTCTGTGGTGATCCCGTTAAATCCCAGAGATCTTTTGATTGTCCTCAGCCCGGGTAGAAAGTGGCGTATGTAGGTAAGATGGACGCAATTATCCTGAGTCACACACAACAGCATTGGTTCAGACACAGGTATAGAAGGTCCACGGGGCGGAAGGCGTTTGAGAAATCCAGCTGCGTTTCCTATCCACTTCCATGAATCTTGATAAGTTCGGGTTTGTCAAAGAAAAGAATGACTTACTTCTCTGTTACTATCCAACCACGAAGCAGCGACAACTCCGCCTCCTTGAGGGTAAGTCCAACATTCCTTGACGCTCCAGTTGTCAATCTGTGGACCACGTTTCCAGAAGCAGCCAATTCCCTCACCGTCGCGCCGAGGGAAATACGCGAATAACCATAGATCCTCAGGTCCTACGGTGATCGCGGATGGTGGATCGTAAGGTGTCGGCGACGCAATAAGTGGTGTTGGGGAAGGAAGGAAGAATTGTTTGGAAGAGGAAAAATGGCGTCCTGTAACTACGGGTTGGGTGGGATGAGCTGTAAATATGATGGAGGACTTCGACCATTGCACAGGTCTGCGTTGGTGGAGTTAGTATATAATATTGTTATTAAAGGGTATAATACCGTTTCGGTTGTTCAAGGAGTCGATAGAAATCCCACCAACCCGTACGCCAGCTTTTGGTCCCATTCTCAGACGCTTTCCCTTTTGGCGGGGATGATGGTCCATTGGAATCGTCCATGGTATATGTCCCTTGCTTGAACACAAGTTCACGATCTTTGAAGGCAATTTCCCACGACCCGACCCTCATGGCGGCCATTACCCCTCGACAGATTTCGAGAAAAGTGAGGGGCATCGAGACTCAAGTTTTCATGCAGTCCTTTGTGGACCGGGTTCTCGTGTTAGTCACGCAAGTGGGCAAAGTTGGAAATTTGGTGCTGTTCTTTTCCTTAGAATTATATTTTTGATCACTGAAAACGGGTACGGACGGCAGATACAAGCCTCCATACCTGCAACTGCGTCTCTTCTTCCGACACGCACAGACCCATCTCAACTAAATGGCGTTCTCTTGCAGGAGCCCTCCCCTGCTATTCAATTAACTTCACTGTTAGGAGGTGCACCTTCTGCGGACTTGCAAACCTTGCAATTCCTATATGCATCACAAATCGCAACAATAATTTGGACCGCAGAATCACAAATGGGATTGGAAAGTTGTCGACGGAGCGTGGTAATCGGTCTCGCACTAGCCAAGTCAAACGAACAGGAGACCGATGAAGGAAGTAGCCAACGAGAAGTCTTTGAAGGGGTCATATCGATGGTACACATGCTGTTGAATGGAAAATAGGGCCGAGCGCAGATGCATTTCGGTTGTCATAAGTGATTTAGAGCTAATATTTCTGTCCTTCGTCTTTCCTGAAACCTTCTGTACTTCCAACGCAAGAGCTCAATGAGCCTATCCCCGTCGTGTCTTGCTGTTCTCGGGTGGATTTCATCGAGAAAGAAAGCGAAGACCCCCGTGAAGACGCCGAGGAAGGGGTCTAAACCTCTGTGGAAGATCATGAGTTAACAATTATCTCGAGGAAAAGGGCGACGAACCGCGTCAACAGGTAGCGCGGCATGAGTGCAACGTGATCGGAGAAGTTAAGCGGCCCTGACCCGGTCAAATTCAAGTTTTGCGTGATCGTCCGGGTACACATTTTCATCTCCATCTTTAGCTTCCCCGCAGCGTAGCCCGCATGTCAGCAGCCGCATTAGAACGCCAAATACGCCCCATCTACGGTGAGCACCGGTTCTCTGTCCTGAAGCCCATTCGATTCAGCCCTTGCTATAGATGCGTTGGACACTGGCTCTAACAAGTCCGCAATCGTGGCTTGCAACAAGTTACTCAAAAAGCACCCCAAAAACGATTTAATAAAGGTAAGCTCACGTTGGTTCTCACTTTCCATTGTCACCCACCCTTCAATGTAAACAGTCTTTGAAGGTGCTTGCCCTTGTACGTTCCCAGAAGGTGGAGGAGTCGCTTGTGTTATGCGACGAAGTATTAGAGGCGAGGCCTACAGACGATGGTATTTTGACTGCCATGATGCATGCACTCCGAGGCCTAGGTAGACGTACGTTTCTACGTTTAATTTTTAATCATCTAGTTCATAATTTGGTTACAGACAACGACATGGTCACTATGTTCGAAGAGGCTTACAAGAAGCAACCCACAAATGAGGACCTAGGTTGTCAAACTTTCTTTGCTAATGTTCGAGCGAATCATTGGAAAGCGGCTCATCAGGCACGTAAATCGTTCATACCAATCCAATTGTTGATTGACCCACTGAATTAACTCATAAGATTGCCACGCGAATGTCTAAGCAATTCCAAGACGATCGGTACCTGTACTGGAGTGTCATAAGCGCCATACTTCAGGTTTGTTCGAGGTATTTTGCGCTCAAGCCCAATTTTACAAATTAACCTAACTCGCAGGGGAAAGACACCAATACACCTGCAGTGATGCGTCCGATTCTTTATAAACTGGCTCACCGGTTGATTATATCTTCGCCAACGCCGTCCTATGTGAATGCCGATCGTTTCCACCTGCATCTTTCCATTCTGCGCGAGCTAGATCTCCACGAGGAGGCCCAAGGGCTACTCGACAGTGACATCGGAAAAAGTATATGCGCTACTAATTTATCGTGTAATGAGGTCCGGCGCGATATCTGGCTGCGTCAAGGACGGTTACAAGAAGAAGGTGAACGTGCCCGAAACCGAATTGTTGTACTGAAGTAAGAGATACGACATCAACCGCAATCGATATACTTAACGATTTCACAGCGATAGGAATTGGTTGGAGTTCTTGGCAATCCTTGATGCCACCCTTCTCCCTGATGCCACCCACCCCTCCGTTCTCACGCCAACAGAACCTGGGAGCAGCGAAGACACTTCGACTAAAATTCAACGCGCGCAAGATTTATTCCTGGACGTTACCAAGAAGGATAGCTTAAAGGATCGCTCAGGTCCCCTTGCACTCCTGGAACTTGAGAGGCGAGTGCGAGCTCATGGATTCTCAAAAGGTCTGTCGACCGCCTCTCTGGCTGAATTTTGGACCTCAAGTTTTATTTGGCAGATTCGACTCGGCTGATTACATTATTAAAGGAGTACTTTGATAACTTTGGAGACAAGACATGCTGTTTTGAAGACCTCAAACCTTTTCTGGGTCTTGAAGAGTCGGACTTGTCACAGTTCACTTCTTTCCTTCAAGTTGTTCCTGCCGTCTTCGTGAGTTGATAACATCGATGAATTAGCGCGCCTCCTTGATCTGATGACTTGCTATAAGACAAACGTCTCCGAACTGCGTCGATTAATCAACTCTTACAAACTGCTGCGTTATACGCTAGCCGAATCGGATATCACAGTTGACGCAGAACTGGAACGCGCTGTAGCATACACAAAAGCATACTTTGAAGGACTCTCACTTGGTGTTGGACTTCCCTCAACCGAGCTTCAACATGCGGACGATTTTGTTCTGCTCGCCGGAAACACCTATGTAAACCTTTGGAAGCTGACAGGTGACGATTGCCACCTGATGAATGCTATCTACCTGCTCGAATTCGCCGTGACCAAGAGCAAGCAATCATTCCTAACACGGCTGATCTTGATCAGAATATATCGCTTACTTGGTTAGTCTCCATCGATCTCAATGCGAAACCATGCACTCAATCTACCTAGGTGCTCCTGCATTGGCGTTGGAACATTACCGCATTATGCAGATTAAACAAGTTCAGCATGATACCCTTTCACATCTGATTCTTTCCCGGGCAACTGCCTTTTCTCTTGCCTCTGTTGGGGATTTGACTCTCGCCACAGAATGCTTGGAATCAACTCAGATTTACGTGAGCAACTCCCAGGAGGTGTGCTATTTTCTGAAGGACTCACTGTTTAATACTCACGATTCTTGTTCAGACTGGAGACTTCGTCGTTCGGGCCTTCCAATCAGAAAAATATTCGCAGGTTTGGGTTACTCATTAAATAACGATCCGCTGTTCTTCATGCACGCTCCTCTACCAGATCCCTGAATTCATTTCTTTTGAAGATCAGCTTGATAATTCTCTGCAACGTGATACCGTAAAAATCGAGCATCTGCGAATGCGACTCAGCCATGAACCCATTAATTCCGACATCATAGATATGGAACTAATAGAGCTAAAGTTCATTTTCGACCGAAGTGCGTTGTTCTAATATATTACCTTCTAAATTTAAATTCCTCTCAATTGGTACAAAGCTCACCACGACAATCGGGATTTTGCAATCCTTCCCAACTACCAACCGAAAATTTCACAAGGTCTCAACCAACAAACCCTACTTTTTGGCAAGCCCGAAGGTGTATGTACCATGGAATCTGTTTAGCGGAGGTGTACTCAATCCTTTCTAGCATGGCTGGTTACAAACATTCCTGAAGGTCTACATCCGAGCATTCCAACAAGCCAGTGATCTCGACGACACGGTGGAAGAGAAGCTGCTCATTGGTGACCGCCCAAAGCAAACCGCTGATTTTGATAAGAAGTTATCCCTGCGGGATAGGCTTCTTCAACAGGATACACCAGAACTGGCCAATGCAAGTACTATACCTCACTTTCACCTCCGTTTTGTTGCTAAATTTGACCAGCTCACCTATGATGAAACCAAGCTCGTCGAATACGCCCGTGCCTTGGCTGACTGGCTAGAACCTTATCACAACTATGCGCGACCCCCACCATCCGTGGTTCTCGCTGAGGCTGCGAAGCAGACTGAGTTGAAGACCGGACACCCTCTGAAAGGCATTGAAATTCCTACCACAAACGCGACCAACGGTCACCCTAAAAAGGACGAGGAGCCCCCAACGATCCAAGGACCTCCAGAGATTGTATTAAACTATTTCGATGGTGAGTTGAACCTCCATTCATTGTCCACAGCCCCTTACTGTGCTCCAGGTGTCCGAGCCAGAATTAGCGACAGTAAAGTTCATTCTTCGCCAACTGAGCTACTTCACGTGGCAACAATTGCACAAGAAGTAAGGGTATTATGTTTGCTCCTTTCATCCATTTTTACATTATCTACCTCAGGCTTTCCTTCTGTTTGTTGTCGAAACGCTGCGCTTCAAGTCGCCGTCTGTCATAAAAATCAACAAGCTGAGTAGTGTAAGTCTTCGGTAGATTGTTCATTTCTCATCTTTGACTCTCTGCGCAGCTTGTCGCAACCTTCAAGTGCCTTCGCCTCGCCGCAATCTCTGCCCTTAAAGATATTTCGGCCATTCTTATAAAACGAGGGGAACTTGATGGATCGAGTGAGAGTCTGAGTGCCTGCATTAAGATCGGCGATTCCGCTTTTAAATCACAAGTGAGCAGCCTTCTTTTTTTTTTTTAACGCGAAGTGGGTCTCAATTAAATACGCCCTAGATCGACCACGACTTTGTTTTCATCCACGCGAAAAAGGTTACCGACTCCCGTCGGAAAGTGCTAGAGGGCGTGGGCAAGGGAATTGCGCGCATCTGTACAGCCTACGCATCGTAAAAGTATTACCTCGCTTTCCACTTCTCTACAAATCTAACCACCCCCACTCTACATCGTTCTATACATTTGAGCTTTTGGCGTAACCCCAGCACTCGATAGATTTTTATATCCTTTTAATTACATTGTTAATAAAGAAGTACAATAACTAAGGAGTAAGTAGCAGCAACGATTTACAGTCCAGCCAAGGCAGAAATCACCAGTCACATCGACGACACAGTTGCGTAACGCGTTTGTGACAACATCCATTCTTTCCCTGGACCCCTCAAGCGCGTACTTATGAGTCAATGTGAGTTTTCATATCATTGGCCATTATTCAAAGCTTACAATAAAACCAAGTTGATAACAATTACTACGGAAGTGGAGGGGGCGGTGGATATCTTCAGGGTGGTTCTCCGTTCAGTGCTAGCGGTAGCCCAGGTGGGATGAGGGTAGGTCGTGAACGATATCGAGGGAAATCTGCTGAAATAAGCCTCAGAGATCTGAGGCATCCAACTCTCTACGGCCCTTTACTATATCTCAGCTAAACAAAGCCTCTCAAGCGCATACTGATGCTGAATGGAGGATTGAGGATGTGGAGATCGGTCAGGTAACCGACATGTCTATTTGCGTCATATCTCATTGAAGCTTGGTTGTAGGTGACAGTTGTTGGACAAGTTGTCTCCATTCAAAAACAGGCCACGAATTGTGTGTACTTGGTCGATGATGGTACAGGCCGAATAGAGGCGCGTCATTGGGTCGATTCCACGAATGAGGACGAGGGCTCAAAATGGGGCGGAATAGAGTATGCACCTCCCTCATCTTCAAAATTATATCTTACTAGAGACCCTTCACAGAGAACGCAGATATGTTCGGGTTACGGGTGGTCTCAAAAATTTTGGAAAGAAGAGATACATCAACGCGACCCACATTCGCGACATGAAGGATCCCCATGAAACTTATTTCCATATTTTAGAGGCCATCGCCGTGACGCTGATGATTGATCGTGGGCATGTGCGTTGTCTTGCTTTAGTTGCAACACATTTCATTGACCAATACAAACACAAACAGCCCTCGAACCCCAGTCCTGCCTCCCAACCTAAAGCAGGGCAGAATACCACATCCAATCTATCCGCATATTCAGCACAGAGCAACTCTACGGGTTTGCCAGATCAGTTTGGACACTTGCCACCACTCCAGCGCGCTATTATCAATTTCATTATTTCTCAACCACCTCAAGAAGAAGGCATCCATGTTGCTGCCATTGCAAAAGCCATTGGTGCAAGTGGCGAAGATGCCCGCAAGATCAGGTAGGTTGACGCGATGTCACATCAATTTCTTACCTCACCGACCGATCACAGTGACGCACTGGATAAGCTGATGGACGATGGCCATGTTTTCACGACGATTGACGATTCACACTTCAGTGTTTCACTTTGATACAATGAAAATTTTGCATTTTTGGCCCTAGAAAGTTATTCGAAGCAAATAACAATTATAGGGTAGTGCTAAGTTTTTTCTGCAACCTGCAGTATATATAAAACAGAATAGATCAAAAAGTGTACGTGAGATCAAAATTATTCCTCAGCAAGGAGATCATGAACTTCATCCTCTTCTTCAGAATCTGGGTCCATTATCGAGTCGTAGGGTACTTCGTTACTCAAAGTTGATGAACTTGCAGTATGGCTGAGCAAATCACTGATCTCTTTGTCGAGTTCAGCCTCCTCCGTCTTGACGGATTGTCTGAAACGTGCCCTGAATTAAATGTATTTCAACTATGCTCCATCCTGGCTTATAAAATTCAACTCACCCTGTCTTGCGGGCTGGTCCTTGAACTGTTTTCGCTTCGTGCCCCTCACTATCTGAACTTATGACAACCACCTGGATGGGTTTCTTTGCAGCTCTGCACATACATCAGCCCACAGCACTCAATTCAATCGTGATCACATACGCCGCTCGCTTTGGTAAAGCGCGTCTTGGAGCAGGTTGCGGCCGAGGTGAACCTCTCTCTGTTGAAACGTCGTCATCACCTTCCCCGTCAGACGATAGACGAGCTCGTCTAATGTGCTTAGTGCCTCGCCGAAGGAGGAAATCTGTATGGATGGGACTCACTTGGCCCTGTGCTTATTCTTGCCCGTCCTGGGGTCGGGAGACCTGGAACGGCTTTCCGAGGTTGTGGTTGCGAAGCTATCAGAGCGTCTGAATAACTTTATGAGTCCCGAGTTTTGTTGCCGTAGCCCGACGTACCGCTTCCTGTTTCTCCTAGGGATATCAACATCGTCGTCGTCATCCTCCATTGGAATGATACTATCCAAGAACATGAATAATTCATTGAGTTCTTCAAGCTCTCTGAATTCTTCTTCGCTGAAATGTTCTAGTTGATTCTCGAATTTCTTGGTGATTAAGGTTTCGAACTTGGTAAAAGCATTGTTACAGACAGAATCCCGCAGAGGGCGACGCTGTGAAGACAAATGACATGATAGCTTTTAATGGATTGTAAGGTGAACTCACCGCACGTAGATTGTCCATCAATAATTTTAGTGACCGGATTTTGTGATCGTCGACAACGTCTGGAATGTACAGCTTGTTTAAAAGCTGACACAGCACCTTTTTATCCTCTTCTGCATCTAGAATGAGAATATATGAAGAAAAAGGCTGCATAGACGCACTTTCGATTTCCACCGTTAGATCCTTTCCAAACAAGATTCTTATGATATCTTCCGCCATATCGATTTGGATGCATTCATCAGCATCCATTCCACTGTGGCTACCCCTGGCTTGACTGAAGTTTTTTTATAAAAATTGCTTCACAAGAAAAATAAGCGCGGTGGCTTACAAGGATTGAAGTCGAAGAGGATCTGTCCAGTCCACAAACATAGCTCCAACCTGTGCAGAACTTATTATCTCTAATCCATCATCGGTTTCCCTCGAGGATTTTCTATCTTCGCAGACATCCAAGAAGATAACAATAAAGATCTAATAAAAGAAATATCAGAAATTTTATAAGAAGCTTAGTAGAGTTTTCACCTCGCGCATTCTTCGTTGGTTCTCAGAGGATGAATAACTATACACCCGGAAGAAGAAGGACAGCGCCTGCCTCAACTCCTGATTATTTATTGTCAACGGAGAAAGAAATGCTTTCATGAGCGTTTTAACAGCCTGAGAAAGAATAAATTGGTGCAACCCAAAGAAGTAAAGCAAACACTCACATCAACGTTTGTAATCACGCCCGAAAGAACCAACTTTGATGTGCCCTTGCATAAGGTCGCTTTGACTTGTGGATCTTGCTCCTCCAAGATATTGACCAAAAGAAATTCTGTGATCACTTCGAGCTGCGCATGATTAGTTCAATGTAGTGACCAAAGAAGTAACCTTTAGCACTTTACCTTGATCTCCGGGCTATTAAACGCTGTTTTTTCATGGACCATGAAAATATCAAACAAAGATTGTATCAGGATGTTCTTCAGGTTTGATGTCGACGAGCGCACGTGGCTGAGAATGAATGGGATGGACCGAAGTGCTAGCTTCTAAGTAAGGGTTAGTAAATTTGTGGCATGGGAATATTGGGCATTGGGAATATTACTACCCTGGCTATGAGGCAACACAAACCCAAGGATTTCACACCCCTTTCCCTAAAAATGGACTCCTTCCTCTGCACTGAAGGAATGATCAATCCTTGCAGAACCCCATCAAGGGTGATGTTTTCTTCGAAGGTCTGTGAGATGTAGTTGATGAATTAAACCGCAAGGTAAGAGAAATGGGCCGGAGACAGACACTGTTAACACGTTCAAGCATGCCAATACACATTGAAAGACAGCGCAAGTCAATCTGGTCTACACGGGCCCGCTGTTCAGGGGACATATCTTCGATTGACTTCCTGGTTGGTGCTTGACTTATGGGTTCTTCGGTTTGGAAGCTTGCCTCCAGACCCGGTGCCTCAAAATTCTATAAGATCAAATAACAAACAAGAAAGGAAAAGGAAAACACACTGGAGGGACTTCATCTTCGTCGTCACCATACGCATCATCTCGAAGTTCTTGGATGGTCTCAACCACAAGTCTAATCAAATCACGCTCACTGGGGGACAACGTTCTAAGAACATCAAGGCAGGGGGCCATCAATTTTTCTGGCAATGCTTCGGCCCTCAACATATCGCCTACGGCTTGTGCATGAGGGCATAATCCAGTAAAGAAGTGAAAATGACGCACGAACGAGTTGAAATGTTTTTCGCCTGCCAATCTCGTCAGAATAATCGAGATTCACAGCAAGTTTGAGAAGCTCTGATATGACAAGCTCTACGGCAATCCTTTCATCCTCCCTTCGGTCGATCTCATTACTGTCCAGATCTTCAGTATGATGGTCCTGAGCTGTGATATTCTCAATAAGGCGGTTGTAAGCCTCTTGGATACGAAACGCAATTAAGGTCACGACCGGAAGAGTATTTTCTAGCTTTCCATCATCTTTGACGTTCTTGCAATGTTCCACAAATACTCTTGCCAGAAAAGCTCTTTCCGGAGTCAAGGTAGACCAATAACTGTCTGTGAAAACGAAAGAAGTCGATGAACAAGGGAGCACATAAGAAGTGCGAATTCTTACCGTCGAACTTGAAAATGTCCACTCCCGTTTTGAAGATGCTCAAAAGTGCATCCTCAGCTACGGTGCCTTCACCTAAATCGAAAAGAGTTAAAAGTGAGAGAATTCCACTTTCCGTCTTCTCTCGAACTTGTTCCTCGACTTTAACATCTTCCTCTTCCGCCTTCACGTCCACGAAATCCACCCAAGTTGCAAGGAGAGAAGCGGCCGCGGCCCTGACTTGAGGGTCACGATCTCCTAAACCATTTCGGATGATAAGTTCACGTTGGGCGATGCTGAGGATTCGCGGGTGTGTGGGACCGAACGCTTTCGGACTATCATTGCCTCCCTCTGTAGTGAGTTTCTCCAAAACTGCACTATAAAGGAGCTTTCGAACCGTTACGTCGGTATCCATTGTCCGCTCGAGCACGTGAGGAAGTGTGCGCGGGTTGATGGGAATGGTCAGAAGGACCGTGCGGCGGACATCACTAAAGAAAGGTGAAGGAAACAGGATAATACTGCATAGAAAAAGGACATACGCAGATGGATCATAGGCCAATGTATCCATGAGCACCTCGACCATTGAGACTTCTTCTTCAAACTCTTCAGGATCTTCAGATATACAGAGCTTTGCGAGCGACATGATGGCTTGGCACCGGACGCTTGTTTCGCGGTCGTTTATGCGGTCAAGTAGTGCGGTACGTAGCGTCTTGTAGGCATCCTCGCTGCCAGAATGGAAGTGGTTGATAAAAAGAAATACATTAGAGACGGCACACGTACTCAATCACCCCAAGATGAGATACCATTTCCGCGACAGTCTGAAGAACGCGATAACGAACGTTCTTGTCTTTCGCCATAAATCCGGACATCAACCAGTTAAGAATTTTGGCTGTAAAACGGGAGGCAGTTGTGTCACTGTCCCCGTCCTCGTCTTCCTCAGCATCAGCAGCTAGCTCGTTTAGTCCAAAGTTTTTACTAATGAGGCTGCAGCTCGTACCTTTCTCATTTATGAACTTGGTGTATCCGCCGAGGAACCTTATGGTGTGGTCTGCCGCTCGTTCGCCTTTCTTTATGGGTAGGGCTTGCGTGAGCAGTGTCTTGTATTGATCCCGAAAGATACGTTCTCCTAGTAGTCCTTGCTTAGTGATTGCTCAGTATAAATTAATGCCTAATCGACCAACCTGTGAGCTTGATTCTTCCCTTAGGGAGTTCTTCCGTGTATTGCGCCAACTCGACGTGGATTTTGTAAAGTGCAACAAAGTTTTTTCTGTGGTTTGCAGTTGAGGCCTGAGTCTGATCAAATATACGGGAAATTTCAGAGAGAAGACGAGGGTGGTTGACCGCTGAGGATGCTGACGCGGGCATCGCGTCAAAGGTCGAGAATGAGATACTTGATCTTTGATTGTGACACTCCAGATCACGTGGATCGCGTTTATTAAGTAAGCTCCTTTCAGAGCATCATCGGATCGTTCAGTCGCAAATGACTTTTTGCTTGGTAAATCCATAGCGCCTGAGCCCTTCCTTTGAACTCTTTTTATATCCATTGATCTTTCCAAATCCCGCAGTCTGAGCTTGAATGGCAGACACGCATACGAGACGACTCTGTGTAGAGATTGTGCACTCACATTTTGGACCCCTAACAGCGGTAAATTCTTACCGTTCCACTCGTTCCACTCTTCGAATTTACTGACTTTTTTATGCGAACAGAAATTGACATCTATATTGCTTACTCGAGGGCGCCTATCCTTTCCCCAGCTCGTTCGGTTCTCCGAATTGAAGCCACGAGCTGCAAGAACTTGTACCCTAATCCTTGTTCAACACAATCTACTATGGCATACAAAAGGAGATGACGACCATGAAATGTTCGAAGTCAATGTTGATGAATGTCTGATGAGGCTGAGGTTTGGGAGGTTCACTTGGTTATCTGAGGAATTATTTGGAAAAACGGTTCAACTCTTTTCTTTGGCTGCAACGCTGCAATTAGTTGACGAAAGATATCTAGGCCGCAAATATAATACAAGTTGTGCTAGACCATGGAAAACTTCGTCCGCCTGACATCATATCTCTATTAGCCGTGTGCGAACCCAAAAGTCAGTGTTCTATCCTTCATTGTTAACAAACACAGACGCTCACTCTTCTATAGACCTTACACAATATAATCAAGCTCTTCACAAACTTGTTTCTGGAAGCTATCTAAAACCGTCCACTGTCCTTGCCCATCTCTCCCCTCGTGACAAGCGCATACAATACGAAACGGAAGAAAAGAAAAAAATCACCGGTTTTCCTACCGCCAAGGAACTACGTGAGGCAAAGGAAACTGCCCAGTCTAAGCTTAGAAGAGAAGAACAAGAAGCAGAACAAGTCGGAATGGTTAGTCTTGTCGTATAAGCCTCATTTTAGTCTCACCCTTAGGTGTTTTTAGAAACGAAAGGCCAAGGATCAGTCAGAACCTTGGTCCAACAAGGTGTGGAATTCCGTCAGTGGCTTTCCCTCGAAATTCTAACCTGTATGTAGAGCAAGGTGGTTGAAAACGAAGTCGTAGTTAACGTGAGTATTACTACGCGGTTTAGGTCTTCCCTGTATTTACCCCTTTTTCACAGGAAGATGTATATTTCAGAGTCAACTATGAAAAATTCGGTATCCATATGCGCAACGCGGTATGTTATATTATATCTCTTTTACCAACTTTCTTCACGACATCGATAGGTCATCGTTGCTGCTGTCAAGGACAGATTCAATTGTGGAGCTTCTATTGTCATGAAAGCAGCCTTAAAGGCCACGGAAGCTACCCAGCTATCAGTACTAGAGCCTCGTTCAGGTTAGCATCTTCAGCCCACCCGCAACTAAAATTCACGGAATGTCAGCACCAATCTCCGTTGCGAAGATCGCTATGAAAATACCCGAAGACGTCGTTCTTTCCACTGGCCTTGCCCATTCTTCTAAAAAGGTTACGAATGTCACTTGTGTTAGGGATTACCTTGGGATGCTATCTTCTGCCGATAATCCAACTAGCGAAGGACGAGCTGCGTCATTCATTTCGTATTCGGCATCCAAGGTACAGGTTGAATTTGAGATCATATCGCGGAAACTGCGACGAAATATTGTCGAATCTGTGGCAGGAGATAAACATGGTCCAGAGGGTGTCAGAATCCTACGACTTCTATCACATACGGGGAAGATGGACGAAAAACAGGTCAGAGATTCCCCTGTCTTTCTTCTTTCTTCTGACTTGTCCTTGTAGATATCAAAAATCATTATGATGGCTCCCAAGGATGTTCGACCGTTACTCGTGGCGTTATCCACAGATTCGTTGATAAGCATTCAGGAAGTCCCAAAAAGCGCAGATCGCAACCCAGCCCGAACGTTTTACTTATGGTGCGTTGCGTTCCTCCATCCAACAATTCCATCTTCACCGGTCCATTAGGTATGCCGATTACCAAAAAGCACTTTCAGTGATACTGTCAGATGTTTACAAAACCCTGTACAATATCATGATGAGACGAAGGGCTGAATCTGAATCTAGCGATGTCGCAGCCGTCCTGGAAAAACGGCAGAGAAGTGATGTGAGCCAGGACGAGAATTTACTGACTCGACTGGAGAGAGAAGTATTAAGGGAATGGGAAACGAAGCAAAAGAGATTGGCAGTTTTAGAAATGCGTGTGGAAGAGATTGTATACTTATTAAAAGACCTTGGTCGTTATAATGAAGAATGATGACCTTCTAAAGGAAACCAGCAATTGTTTGATTATTCTTTCCATGGGCATGGCAAGAACGTTGTGTTCTGTTGGATAGACTGGCTGCTAGGTGGAGAATTACCGTGACCGAACTATCATTGTCGGAGCACCCGCCTCTGTAAGAGCAGGTCAATGGGGGTTACTGGGGAGTTTCGGTGTTGTCTTTTTCCCTTTGCTAACTAGGGAAAGGGTACGGTATTTGGATGTACCAGGTATTTTTGTCGGCGACAATGGCCTTCTATAATGTTTTTTTTTTGGCACCAAGCGAAATGAATGGGATTACACATGTACTCCTTGAAGTTTTGGACTGCGAGTCGGTTTCGACAATAAGATGGAGGTGGTGGTGCAAATCTGAAAGATGGACTATGCCAGACGTCCCGAATTCAGGATCGGTGTTCTCAGTGCTTGCATTCATATTCCATCATGTCTTTCGGAAGGCTCTTAATAAGGTCCGACTCTTCTTGCAATCTGCATATTCCATTCATGACGATTGTTGATAAATAATTTATAGACGGTCTCTTTGCGACGATGATGTCCTCGCGGTGGGTTGAGTGCCAGAATTATCAGTATTGTGCGAGGTTTTAGTTTCTGGATTTACGCACCGCTGCCTTTAACTGTGGCTGCCCCTCTCATCATTGGTGTCGCTACTGGGTAATAGACGGCGATTGGAAGTAGTTGGGTACATAGTGGGACCAGGACCAGTTCAGATGGCTGCGGTTTGGATGCCAACGATAGCTAATGGACAGGGCCACTTCCAGTTGAAGAGGGGGAAGGGTTGCTCGCCGAGTTCTCAGACGTCTGGTCGATTGACTTGCAACCCCGGAGCTGATGGTGAGGAGTCTATTGTGAATGCCTTCTCGGCATTTCCCATTTCTTAGGATTTAAACTCAGCTGGCCATTACGGGCCACGGCGCGTCAATCCATTGACGCGTTCTCTTTCGCCCCTTCTCCGCATTTCCCTCCAGCGGCCATGGCTGACACACAGCTGAACAAATCCGTCTTTTTCACTCGCGTTAAGCGGATTTACGATTCTTGGGCAGTTAGTTCACCCTTCTCCCTCGCCTTGACCCTTTATTAACTCCAATCCTCTTGTACCAGAATGCCAAAGAAGACGAAGATTACGAGTCAATAAACGACGTCGACGCGCTTCTACTGGTTGCAGGAGATCCAACCTCGGATGATGATCCCATGCGCAAGGGATCCTGCTTCCAGGTACGATGACCCGATTTAGTGGGGCTTGCCTTACTCATTCTCATTCGTGGCTTGCTAGCAATGGCTCCTAGGATATGAGTTTCCGTCAACCCTCTTCCTTTTCCAAAAAGAAAAGATTTCTATCCTGTGTTCCGCCTCCAAGGGTATACCCTCTTCAAAATTGGAGCTGACTGTTTTCTGACACTCCCCTTAGCAAAAATTCTGTCACAGGTTGAAAAGGCCGCAAAGGAAGTTACCGTTGAGATTCTTGCTCGCCCCAAAAGCAAGGATGTCCCGAGCGATGCTCTTCCAAAATTTCTCGACCTGTACAAATCAGCAAAGAAGGTTGGGTCCTTGATTAAGGAAGTTCCTTCGGGCAAGCTTATCTCGGAATGGCAAGCACTTGTTAACGAGGCACCGGAGAAACCGGAGCTTGTCGACATGGCTCCTGCTATTTCAGCGCTAATGGCAGTGAAGGATGAAGAAGAGCTCGTGAGTTTTCTCTAGGAGAATCTATTCAAGCACGGACTGAACAATCTGTTAGAAATGGACACAAACCGCAGCCTCTTTGACGTCAACACTTTTGAAATACCATGTCGCCCCCAGATTGGAGTCTATCCTCGATAAGGAGTCAAAGATCACGCATGAAATGCTTTCAGCGCAGATCGAAACCCGTCTGGGATCTGGGGAGGGTAGTTCTGCGAAGGGTCCTGATATGAAAGTATGGTCGAAAGGAAAAGGACTTGAAAATGTGAATCGCCAATTTCTTGGGGGCGTAACCTAAGCTAATATATTTTCCTTTCAAGGTGGATTGGTCCTCAGTGGAGTTCTGTTACCCTCCGATTATCATATCCAAGTCATCGAAATCGGGTTACGACCTGAGATATACAGTAGAATCCTCCGAAGACAATATTGCCCACAAAGGTGTATTTTTGGTCACTTTTGGAATACGTTACAAGTCATACAGCACCAACGTCGGACGTACTTTCATCGTTGACCCCAATCCAGTATGTCCCTTGCGTTTATGAGAACGTCCATCTTTATATGGGAATATATCCAGGACCAAGAAGCCCAGTACAATATTCTTCTCGCATTGCAGGCTGACCTATTATCCTTTATAAAAGATGGGCTATCAGCGAGGGATGTATACCAACACGCAGTCAATTACGTGAAAGCTAACATGCCCGATCTGGAGAAGTATTTCGTCAAAAATATTGGGTTTGCAGTGAGTTTTGCATTCGGCTTTGACTGGCAAGTTTATTGAGGTCTGCCCATAGACAGGTATTGAATTCCGAGATGGTGGATATATGCTTTCCCCAAAGAACACCCGTATTTTGCGGAAGGGTATGGTCTTCAACCTGAGCCTTGGGCTGTCGGGACTCAGTGAAAGATCTGGTCAAAAGTATGTGATATGATTCCAGTTGGTATTATTTACCAAACTATCTTATTTCGATTGCTCTAGATATGCTTTGAATCTTGTCGATACGATCAGAATTGAGGCCACAAAGGCCACGCTCATGACTGAGGGTGTCAAATCACCTAAGGATACCCTTTTCTTCTTGACACCAGACAGCGAAGAGGAGGAAGATAAGAAGTCGAAGAAGCCACCCATTGCCCCTTTAAAGAACGGATCCCCCGTTAAACAGAAGACTGTAGGAGGAAAGGTCCTTCGTAATCAGACTCGCCGCGCCGTCCAAGACGATGTCCACCAAACAGCATTGGTCAAATTGATCGAACACCAGCGCGAACTGCACCAATTTTTACAATCTCAAGGATTGGCCAAATTTTCGGAGGATGGAGGAGGATCGAGCGGGAAGGAAGGCAAAGGCTGGAAGAAATTTCAGAGTTACAAAGGCGAAGGAGCCTTGCCCTCTGAGGTCGAGAAATTGCGGGTAGGTTTCTTTTCGAGTTTTAGTTGGTTTTGCTCAAACTAGGCCGTAGATCTTTGTTGACCGCAAAGCCCAAACCGTCGTACTTCCAATCCATGGCTTTGCTGTTCCCTTCCACATCAACACGATAAAAAACGCTAGCAAGAACGACGAAGGAGACTTCACCTACCTCCGAATCAACTTTCAAACTCCCGGTCAATTAGCAGGCAAAAAAGAAGACACGGTAAGTTGTTCTGAATTTTTATGAAGCAGGCTCTGACATCCTCCGTAGCCGTTTGAAGATCCGGATGCCACCTTCATTCGTTCTGTCTCCTACCGCTCACCTGACGGCCACCGCCTCGACAACATCGTTAAACAGATCAATGACCTGAAGAAAGAAGCCAACAAAAGAGAGCAACAAAAGAAGGAGATGGCAGATGTCGTCGAGCAAGGAAATCTTCTCGAAATTAAAGGCAGACGTCCCATCAAAATGCCCGAGGCATTCATTCGCCCCGCTCTTGACGGAAAGCGACTTCCCGGTGAAGTAGAGATACACCAGAATGGTATTCGCTATCAGTCTATGAGTTCGCAGAAAGTCGGTATGTCAGCTTCAATTTTCTCACATTCCGTGATTTGACTTAATCCATTGTTTAGATATTTTGTTTTCTAATATCAAGCACCTCTTTTTCCAACCTTGTGATCACGAACTGCTTGTCATTGTCCACTTGCATCTCAAGGCCCCAATCATGATTGGGAAGAAGAAGGCTTTCGTAAGTTTTTGGATGCCCGAGCTCACCTATGGCTCATACCTTCTCAGGATGTTCAATTCTTCCGGGAAGCAACCGATGTGCAGTTCGACGAAACAGGCAACCGAAAGCGAAAGCACCGTTACGGCGATGAAGATGAAATCGAAATGGAGCAGCAGGAGAGAAAGCGCAGAGCCATGCTTAACAAAGAGATCAGAAGTTTTGCTGACAAGATCGCGGAAGCCGCCTCAACATCTGTTCGTAATCCTTTTTGCCTCAAGAGCTCATGTTTGACCGATCTCTAGAACGGCGAGACCCTGGAACTCGATATTCCTTTTAGGGAGTTGTCGTTTGAGGGTGTTCCCTTCCGCACAAGCGCGCGGTTGCAGCCAACAACAGAGTGTTTGGTTCATCTCACTGACCCGCCGTTCCTCGTTGTCACCCTATCCGAAATCGAAATCGCGTCACTGGAACGTGTCCAGTATGGTCTGAAGCAATTCGATCTTGTCTTCATTTTCAAGGATTTTACCAAGGCCCCATTACACATTAACTCGATCCCGAGCACCCAAATGGACGACGTCAAGAATTGGCTGGAGTACATTCCTCTTCCTTTTCAATTGCAAATTTTGCCCTGACATTTCATGTAGCTCTGTGGACATCCCAATGAGTGAAGGCCCTGTCAACCTGAATTGGGGTCCGATCATGAAGCATATCAACGAAAGTCCTTTTGAATTCTTCCAACAAGGCGGCTGGAGTTTTCTGGGGAATGCTGGCGGTGTGGAGGTGTGTCATTTCCCAACGCCTAGGTCCCACGATTGACATCTCGTTCCATTCTTTAGAGTGACCACTCCGATGAATCAGGATCGGAATCTGAGTTTGAAGCTGATCCTGAAGAATTGGTTGCGAGTGCGAGTAGCGATGAGGAGAGTGACTACGGCGATTCGGATGCAGGTGGCAGTGACGAAAGTGGCTCGGACTTTGGTGGAGGCGATGATGACAGCGATGAAGGTTCATATAAGACTGTTATGCTTGATATGTATTGCTCACTGTTTTATAGGTGATGATTGGGACGAATTGGAGAGGAAGGCCGCCAAATGTACGTCTCAACCGTCGTCCTTATAAATTAACAACTTTCTAACTTTAAACCAGCTGACCAAAAACGAGCCGAAGGAAAGAAAACAGGGGGGTCAGACGACTCGGAAGACGAACGACCCAAAAAGAGTGCTGCCAAGAAGGCCAACGGAAAAGCTAAAGTAAAACGTTGATTCTTGCTATTTTATAGTCGTTCTCTTCAAGAGCTATCTACCTCCCCATCTTTAGTTTGCACTGTATTCTCGTCGTCTTTTTCTAAATCTTTAATTGCTGTGCCAGTTGCAAGCCAGAGGCGAGATGTGAAAGACGCGCGTCAACGACGAAACCCTGTTGATAATGTCAGCAGACAGGTACCCTTTGTCAAAACCATACCTTTTTGTCATATTCTGCAAAACATGTCAATAATAATCAGACAAATCCAAAGAAATCCGGTTTCACCTTCCAATTCAACGCTCAGTTTGGAGAGCTCCACGGTTTTTGTCACAATATATTCTCCAGGATCGAGCTTTGGTTCCGGTGTTTCCAGCTTATCGTCGAGAAGGACGCTAATAACAACCAGCTGCATATTGGCGTTCGTCATACCTGGCGATGACACCTTTTGAGGGGACTGAGAAGCCCAAAGAATACTTGGTAGGTACCTGGGTCGCTCACAATGACAGGAGATACTTGAAGTATCTCCTCTGCCTTGTATCCCGTTTCCTCGTGTAACTCTCGAATTGCTGCTTGTTCCGCGGTTTCTCCCTCGTCAATTAAGCCTAATTTATCATTCGGTAAACGTAAAGTATCAGGGAACGAAATCCCTTACCAGCTGGTAATTCTGAATGCAAGGATCTAAGCGCTGAAGTGAAGTAGATAGAGATGGATTCTTCGTACCGATAATATATTTTCCAATTGGTGGTCTGTACTGTTCAATCACGACAGTGGACGCAGGAAAGGCGTTGGTTTTAGAGCGTAAGATAGCGAACACGGCAACAGCTGTGTTAAATTAGGCATATTTCAGGAAACAGGCATCGGTGCGAACCATCGACCCCTGTTGATTTGCGAGTTTTTCGCTCTGCGCTCTCCCACAGCCTCTTCGAAGCTTATCAACAAGGAACCAAAATTGGAAGGTAGTTAAATGAACCTCTTTTCCCTCTTGATCAGTGTATTTGATCTTTTTCAAAGTTATCCATCTTGCAGAAGTGTTAGTTTGGTCATTTATCATCGATGCCGTGCATGGCGTTCACCTCGCTTCAGACACAGACATTTCGGTTGAAGATATAATCTTGGGCGTATTATGAACCATTCTGGGTTGTTGAAGTAAGTATTGGATGAACTTTGTCTCGTGAGAGAAGACGAACTCGAGTTTTGAGAGAGGGGCGCAACATACGTAAGTCACGTTACTGGAGATTGTGTTCTTACCGAATCCTTCGTTTTCTTCTAGCTTATTAAACAACCCCCAACGACAATCATCTCGGCTTGATGTACATCCACCTGTCCACCTGTTCCGTTCATAGCTTTCAATCTCGCAAGGAGTGAAGCCATTCCATCCATTGTTCTCCGATGATCCCGCTGGGTAGTTCATTTAGTCAGGGGGATTGCTTAACGTCTTCTCAATGGGCACAGGTGCGCATGCTCTTGATTACACGTGTATTCAGGCCATTTCTCAAACAGAAATTTAGAATTTTGTTTCCAATCTGACCTTCGGGTTTAGACGCGTGACTGTACGCCAACTCCTGGACGCCATCAAGACGAACGACGATGCCGCGCCTTTCCAGATACACGGATTTCCCGTGAAGCGGGTGCGTTGTGGTTTAGATCGTCCCCTGATATGGCCCTTGAAAATTTGACGTATGGAATCGTAGGTGATGTTGGTAGCAAATGTCTACCTCAACGAGCCTCATGGGTCCTCGGGACTCGTGCGATACGGCTTTGATGATGGGTCGGGGAAAATAACGGGCAACAGATGGCCAGAGAAAGAAGGAGATCCACCCTTCGAGTGCGTTAAGCTGTCATTTGTCCTCCAGATTTCGTACCCCCTTATACTTTCTCTAATTAAAGGACATCTGAATACGTTCGCGTTATTGGTGATCTGAGCAGATTCAACGGATTTAACTTTCTCAAAGTCTACAATATTCAACCTATTCATGATGCGCATGAAATATACTACCATATTCTTCAAGCCATGGTCGATGCCTTATCGTTGGAACGAGGTCCTCCCGTGAATTGAACTTTTTGTTTTCTTTCACCATCTATTTTGCTCATTCACTTGTAGCCACCCGCTATGGTCATGGACAAGCACAAATTACTGACACCAGTGCAATTGGACCTTTTGACATGTATTTCTGACCGGACATTGTACGAAAACGAAGATATTGGCGTTAACCTCGAGGTCGCTGTTCAACAAATGAGGAATCGGCATCCTCAGCTTATATCCACTGACTTCTGGTAAGAAAGATGGAACAACTGTGACTTTTATGTTCTAAGAAATGACAACTTCAGGTCTTCGATTGAATTTCTCATCGATGAGGGGTTGATTTTATCGGTAGACGACAATCACTACAAATGTACTTAGGCATTAATTTGGAGACGAAATTTGGACGGAATGATTTTCTTGTTCCTTTTGGTACAGTAAGTAGTAGCAAATGGTCAACGATGCAGAATTAAGCATATGGTGGAAATGAAGGGTCTTCGGAGACAATAAAGACTGGAGAGTTAAACGTTGAACATCACATAGAGTCAGTCTCCTCACAGTCCTAATTCAGGCCGACTCGAGCTCCTATAAAATAACCATGGGTGGCTGTATCTCCATCCCCAAGAATTTGTTTCCACCTTCATCCTCAGAACCACCCAATTATGTGCCACCAGCAACGCTGGACGTATCAAATATGTCAACAGTGTATCATGTTGGACCTACTTGGGGAAGCTTTACTTCCATCCGTCATTTGATCATCTTGTGGAGTCATTTTTATTTTGCGACTTGAGGCCTGAAAACTGACGAAGAAAACTCAGCGGTGATTCGTACAGTGCAGTTGGCCTTATAGACGGAAAAAATAAACCCAGTGCAGCGAATCCACTGGGCGTTAAATTTCCAGGACACACTTGGAATGAACTTGACAAGCCCAACTGGATTGGACATCTAATTACAAAGTACACTCCTGGCCCACGTTTCACACCTGGCAAATCATTGAGACAACAAGACACTCAGTGGGCCAAATCTCCATTGCTTGTCCATAACTTTGCTCGAGGAGGTGACACGGTGGATGGTGTGAAGAGACAAGTCGAGACCTCTTTTCTTCCAGATCTTGGCAAGAAACCTGAATGGGCACCTTGGACTGCCACTGATTCACTCTTCGGTGAGTTCTCAATGTTACCGAGGCTCTTGTCCTTAGCAATGATGGTTTTAAGTAACCTGGGTTGGAATAAATGACTGCGGGTAAGTGTTTCTGGCAGTCCAGCTCCGTTTTCAGCCTGATCCATTGAACCAGACGGAGTCCTTTCGAAAATAGGCCGCACGATACCTTGTTTTCACTTCAGGAACAGCTTTATGATAGTGGTGCTCGGAATTTTCTCTTTTTTGATGTTCCTACAATACACCGATGTCCTGCAGGAAAGTTAATTTGAATTCTTCGAAAATTTATCTCACTTACCTTCTGTATTTTTTCCCCCAGTCCCTCTCGAACGCCAGGCGAAGATGCAGACGACATTTGAATCCTGGAATGTGACACTACGTGAGGCCATCGAAAGGTTCTGTGCAGCACATGACGATGTTTCTGTTTTCCTTTTCTCCGCCTTTAGGGCCTTTGACTCATTACTTGATCACCCGGAAACGTTTGGCCTGAAGACTGAAGATGTTCGCCGGTCCAATGGAACTGTCTGGTTTGATCATATCCATCCTACCAGTCAAGTGCATGATTTTATCGCAAACCATGTAGCAATTTTTTTAACTGGGATACCCGCACACGAACACATGTGAGAATGCTGCTGTACGTATTTCTTAACGACCATAATAAATCATACATCGGCAGCCTTCCATAACCGCTGGTCACGAGTGGGACAAAAAAAAACTACTCTGCCAATGTAAAACAACGCGACATCTCCTGATCATAATCTGCAACGGTCAGTAGAATAGTTGGATAGTTGGTGATGATCAGGCTGGTGACGTAGAAAATACGACATGAAAAGTAAATCACTTAGCCTTTGCAACTTGACCTAGAATGCTTGAGGGGACGTTATGCCTGGCTTTCTCGGCGGAGGCGAAATGGCCATGTTCACCACCTTGCATGCAAACGAGCGACAGGTGATGTGAGCTTGCAAATTTTACTGGGTACGTGAACGTTTCGGATCTAAAAGATGGGTGTGAGGAAAAAGAATCATTAAGGGTTGTGTGTTGCATGTACCAGGTGGACTTGGAGGCGATGAGTGTCCTCCCTCTGCGCCATCGTATCCTTCCTCCCCGGATTCAAACTCGTCAAAGGTGCGCTTGGATGCTTTGCTTGAAAGCGTAGCCGAGCTGTGAGTCGAGTTCGAAAGGGCGTTTTCGTTTTCATCATCCCAAGTCCCAGTGATGTCGCCAGTTCCATCTGGTTCATCTTGCCAGACTTCTTCTCCGTACATTGTCGGGTCTTCGGTGGATTCAAGATTTAAACAGTCGTTATCGGCTTCCAGATCTATGCTGTGAGGGTTAAAAACGCCATCTATCGTCCGCAGTCAGTAACTTATCAGAAGACAAAACAGATGCACACTTACGAATGGCTGATGGATCCTCCAGAGTTGGCTCGGGAGTTGCAATCTCACCGATATTCTCAGGTTCCGCATCCTGTTCAAGCTTTTTTGCAACGCCTTCTGGTTCGGGGCCTTCAGGCATCGTTATTGTTGCTCCTTCGGCTAAAAAAAAGGGCGTCAAAAAGGAATTCCCCTCTCCCGCCCCCAAAAACCTACAATGATCGAAATTCTCTTCATGAACGTCCCTCTCATCCGAATTCTCGCCAACTATCTTCGAGAGTTGCGCGCCTGTGGCTATCCGGTACGATTCATTGGATGCTTGTTCGACAAGGCCATTGTCAGTTGGATCGGCCTCTAGCAGCTCCAGTGGGATTACATTATCTTCCAAATCGGGATGCAGGGGAGAAACTTCATGGCTGCCTTGTTCAGACAGGTGAGGATAAGAGGAATTATGGTTGTCCGCCGTCGTTTGCTGGACATCAGGAAGGGCAGATAGAGCTTGTTCTGGAGTATCAGAGTTTTCTTCGTAACCCTCATCATAGGTTTCATCATAATTTTCTTCGAGTAACTCCTGTGGCCCTTCTTCACTGGTTTCTTCAAATGCTTGGTTGGGTACCTCTTCTGCGCCTTCTGATGGGTTTTCATGGTTCTGGGCATCTTCATGAGTGTCCAATGCAGGCTCCTCTTCATGGCTGATCTCTGCAAGAGGGCCATTAAGTTCCTTGTCATCGTGACTATTTTCGTTGATTGTCCGGCCGGTGCCTAAGAGAGGTTCCAAAGGTTTCCAGTGATCCTCCGCCTCATGCGGCGTATGGATTGTTTCCTGATCCTTTTCTTCGGGATTTTCTGAAAATAACGGTTGAGCAACGATCACAAGATAAACAACGGTCCTCCTAACCTTCTTCCGACGGCCCAGTAACACCAACGCCACCGCCGGAAACCTCGCCATCGTCGGAAACCTCGCCAGGTGGTGGCTCGAAATTTGGTTGACTTACTTGTGCTTGGAGTTGCTGATATCGAACAATGAAGCGTGGCGTAGATGTATATAACCTGATCCGTAGAAGACCGCTTATGCCAGAGACATCGTGCAGCACGTTTAGATCGTGCAATGCAACCTCGCGGGCATAAATGTTGTCCTATAAATAGTTAATTAAGTTTGGAATCAACGAGGATTAATGCCACACACCTCACTAATGCTTAGTTGTAAATCTACAGCATCCAAAACAAGTTCACCTTCTGCCAGAGGGAAAGTAGATCCAATGGCTTCTTCGTGACGTAAGGCTTCGAAAACGGAGGAAAGAGGCTCGTAGTATAGTGTTGGGAGTTGATGTAGAAGCAGATGGTCAATGGTAGGGCTCTGTGGTGGAGAATTCCATTCCGCCGGTTTATTGAAAAGTGCGAAGTCAAACTGTTCCTCAGGCGACAGGGATAACAAGACAGGAGGCGGAGGATCGATATAAACGCCTTCAGAGATCTCATGTGGATCACCCAAAGATTTGTCGGCGCTTCTTGGTTGCGCGAGTGGCTGGTTTCCATCTGGGTTGTCTTGGGACGTCTCATTAGGCGGGTGTACGGTGACAACCTCCGATGAATCAGGGTCGCTACTTTCGACGAGCTCCGTGGTTAGCACTTGAAACAGGGAGACCTCGGAACCGGTAGTGTGACGTTCTTCGACTTGGTATTCATCGTGGGGCGTTTCTATCTGTAAATTCGACTGTTGGGAAATACTAGCCTCCAAGGGCTCTGATTCCGCGCCAAGCTGAGCAATGTGTGCAAATGACACACTTTCACCCTCATGGACGGTGAGTACGCTTTCAACGTTTTCGGATTCAAGCTCGTGTAAGTCCACTCGTTTTTCGCCAGGATCCTCCAGTGGCTCTGGAGGTAAGTCCTGGTCCAAGGTGTCATTTGCTTCTGCGCTTTCAAAGGCGTCAACAAATCCGGATTTCGCTCTCTGTGAGGTATCGAGTGTACCCATGGCAGGGGAATGTCCACGGGAAGCATCATATACTTCGACGTCAATATCCGCACCAGAATCCTGAATTTCTTCGTCATCCAACATATCGTATTCAGCATTCTGATGGTCCGAAATAGGCTCCATGTCAACCTCTATAGTACCATCAAGCTTTTCTTGGGAGTAGAGATCTGTTTTCAAATGTCCCTCAGGTTTCAGAACGAAGGAGTTTTCGAGTTTTAGGGCAGGAACGTCCTCTTCCATTTTTGCCTCGTCTTGAAACCATTGGTCAGAGGAGGATGGGTGCATTTGGATATCAAGGTCGGTGTGGTAGTCGGTCATCTGCATATCGTAAGTGTCCAGCATGGCGGACATGATGCCAGCCTTTGAGTGAGGGTCAGAGGGGAATATCGGTGTTGTGACAATGGTCACAATATGTAAGTAAGATTCATCACGTAATTCATTTTTTTGGGAGCCATAACTCGGCCATAATTCTACTATCCAAGGTAGACATGGGTCGCGGTGTACTTCTCACATCCAACCTACCCCAACTTCAAAATCTGATTAAACGGGATCCTATTGCATACAAAGAAGAATTTCTTCAGCAATGGAACCACTATAACAGTATTCGTCAAATCTTCATGATCAATCCTGACGAACAGGCCCAGCATTTCAGGGAATTGGTTTCGTTCATTTCTCAAGTGATCGTCAATTCCTTTTACCAGTCCACGCAAATTTCTCATTATCTCAAATAGGTTGCAACATGTTATCCTCGCGAAACAGCCGAATTCCCTTCTCATATTTCTTCACTTCTCTCAGAGGGTTTTGGAATTCTGGCGCCAGATACCCGAAAATCCTTGGTTCAAAATCTTGTTCTGCTCCGAAATAAGGACATTATTTCCTCAACAGAGTATGTCCTTTGAGATCTCCGCATGTGCAGACTGATTTATCAACGATAGTCTGTTAAAAACCCTCTTTCCTCTTCTGCCCCGCACATCGTCTTCCATTCTGAGATCTTATATTCGGAAAACAATTATTTCTGATATCAGAGTCGCTAACCTTCGGTCTCAGAACCATAAACTCAATCGGGCTGTCCAAGCGATGCTATTTGGTATGGTTGAGCGAGGAATGTCTGGCGAAGTAGTCGGTGACAAAGGAAAACTTAGGATGGTCAATGGTCCCACAAATGATCAAGATGGACATAATAACGATGCAATGTGGGCTGTTGTGTTGACGAAAGAACTCTGGAAAAAGAAGATTTGGTCCGTCTCATTTTTACTCTTTTTCAACGTGAACTCACCATATACTTAGGAATGACGCAAAATCTGTTTCCATTGTTTCTCAAGGATGCTTCCACCCCATGACGAAGGTGCAAAGCGCCTCTTTGCATTTCTTCCTAGGAAGTGATGAAGATGTCGACGAATCCGAAGATGATGAAAATGTTTGTTTTCCTGAAAACGCTAAATATTAACTCTAATGTACGTCTCCTTAGGAAGTCGACATTAAGTCTCTCCATCATAGACGTGAAATCAACAAAAAGACGAGAAGTGGTGATAAGAAACTGAGGAAGCAACTGAAGTCTGCTAAGAAGGTTGCGCCACTTTCCTCTGTCGTTAAAGTAATCAAGGGTTAATTATTGTTTACTTCCAGAAACGGCATAACAAAGCCCCTTCCACTCCCAATTTCTCAGCAATACAATTACTCAATGATCCTCAAACCTTCGGCGAGAAGCTGTATGACATGTTGAATCTCTACGACAAGCGCTTTTCCTTGGACCACAAAATTCTCATTATGCAACTGCTCTCACGCGTGATGGGTTCACATAAGCTCTGCGTTCTTGGATTTTATAGCTATGTTGTTAAATACCTTTTCTACCGACAACTTCGTATTCCTAGCATTCTCGTCGCCCTGGCTCAATCTGTACACGACCTGACACCACCCGACACTGTAACACCTGTGATTCGGAAATTGTCCCAAGAGTTTGTTCACCCGGGCGTTGCCAGCGAAGTTATTGCCGCAGGTCTCAACGCAATTAGAGAGGTTAGCCGCCGACAACCATGGGCCATGGAGGAAGATATGCTTGGCGACTTAATCGAGTACAGAAAGAGCAAAGATAAAGCAGTCACTTCAGCAGCTCGTGGATTACTCAAACTCTACCGGGAAGTTAACCCAAGCATGTTGAAAAGAAGAGAAAGGGTGATTAAACTTCATTTGATTGTACATCCAGAGAACTAATACTCGTTTTAAGGGTAAAGATGCCAGTATGGGACTGGCAAGCGGAAGCGCACCTTTGCCATTTGGGCATAGTGCCGAAGCGGCTATTGACATCGAGGGATTATCGGTTAGCAGCTTTCTCTTCAAAAAAATCCCTTCTCATGCATTCGAAATTAGCTACTTGAGGATCACCTACAAAAACTTCGTGAGGAGGATGGCGTTGCACTGGAAGACGAAGATGATGACTCCATGTGGCAAGGCTGGGATGTCGAATCTGATAGCTCTGAAGATTCAGATTCAGAAGACTGGATAAGCGTGGACGACGACAATTGCGACCTTGTAATCAGCGACAGCGACGATGAAGGTCAACTTCGAAATAAAGACATGGTCGTCGATAAGACGACCCTGGCTGAAACACCACGAATATCAACTCTGGCCACAACTAAAGTATTTGGCATTCTTCGAGATAAATACGACACTAATTGCATTCTACCTTAGATCCTCACTCCTGCTGATTTTGCCCTTCTTAACGACTTGCGCATGCAGGCTGCTGTCAAGGCCATGGAAGCTACAGGAGGCAGCAAAGCAAAGAGAAAGCTCGCAGCACTTGAATCGTCCCATCAATCGGGTATTTCTGATCCCACTCAAGATCAATTTATTTCAGAAAACGACATCCTTGGGCCCCGCAAGAAGGCAAAAGCTGATTACGCAGAGCGTATGGCCTCGATTCAAAAAGGACGAGAGGGACGAGAGAAATTCGGATCCCAGAAAGGCAAACAAGCTAAGGCCGTCCCCAGTAGCTCCACGAACAGAGAAAAGGCCAGAAACAAACCTATAATGATGGTCCTCAGCAGTCTTGCTGTTAAAGGCAAGAAAAAAGCCTCCTTGAGAGACAAGCAACAAAAGTTGCGAGCCCATATCGATAAAAGCAAAAAATCACGGCGGTAACTGATGCAGAGATTACTCAGTCAAGTATACTCTTGTTCTCTGAATTTCATTTGGTATCTACGGCATGTACCGTTGGCGTTCAATGAATAACCACTAAAATATATTCTAGTCGAGCATTCCATCTTTCCAGATGGCAATCCCCATAATAGTTGCACCAAATCCAAATAGGGGAATTGCAAAACTAAACCATAAAACTATACCAAAAACCTCTTGTGCGTTATTGGCGAACCAAAGCATCGCCAAAGCGGAAGATGCATATGCAAATAAAATGTCCCATTTCAAAAATTCAAGCGCGTGAAAATGCACCTTGTTAGAGATGGGAGAAGAAGCAAAGGAAGGCATCAATAATGCCTTCACTGCGTCAACGTCCTTCAAGATAGGCCAAACGGCAGCGATGTGTACTGAAGATGAAATCATAAAACAACCAAGGTAAATGGCCTGCATGACTCTATATCCCGATTGTGTAGATGACCTGAACTGAGGATAAAAAAATTGCGCGAAAGAGATGTAGATTGGATAGAGTTGCCAGATAGCAGTTACATAGAAATCATCCATGACGAGCATTGCCACGGAGGGGAGCACGGCCCCGGCGATAATACTGAAGATTATGGCTTCAGCCTGAGATTGGGTGAGTGACCGCCCGCCAAAGCCATCCTTCTTCTTTGCCGTAAGTACGAAGACGAGCCAATAAATCGGAAATGTGACACCGAGTGTGGCCGCTTGGGTGAGGAGTCCCCAAATGACAGGGTACGCCAGGAAGATATTTTGGCCGGTTCGAGACGACTCGACGATGGGTAGCAATATCAAAGGCCCGGCTATACCAATGGTGTACGTCAGAAATGCGAGAGAATCCGGAAAGTCGATCAGGAGATGGAAGAATGCAACAATTGGGCAGAGTGCTTGGTCGAAGGGTCCGGTGTATGGTGAGAAATACGGGGACATAGAATCTGGTGAGCATTGGGTAGTCAATCCCTCATCCAGTGCGGATTTAAGATGACCAAATATTAAGGTGAATGCAAGGGCGCTCAATGCCGGGAATACCAGAAAGGGTAGGGAAACTAGAAACCTTCAGAACAGCAGGGTGAGGTAGGAATACAAGATAGGACTAACCCCGTAATAATTTCAAAGACATTATTTAGCATGTGGTTGCAAGTTGAGACGTGATCATGACCGCAATCGCTTTTGTCACATTCGCTTCACCATGCGACCGAAGACGAAAAAAAGAAAACAACCGATAGTGTCTGCGGTCGCAAATACTTCAATTACAGCCCAATCCTGTCGAAATACTATCCGACGATACCATTTTCTCTTAAAACAACAACGAAAGCTCGAAAACGCCCCCGAGCGTCAACCAACTTTAGTGGAAATAGAACATCAGCTATCGAACTTAGGGGGACTCGAACGCTATCAGCAATTGTCCAGTCTTGGTCAACGGGAGGAACGTGGCGGCGGCGCGGAGAAAATTTTCATTCAATGGATGAAAGAATTGAATGTGCATAGGAGGTTAGGGGATTGGACCAAATTACGGTGCGTGTGTTCAGAATTTGGTTGTTGCAGAATCATCTCAGTTTCCCCCATTCACCTTTCTTGCTAGTTTGCTTGAAGTTGGTGCCCTGAAACCTGACAACTACCATACTTGCTCCTCATGGATTGAATGGACCCCAATTGACTTGCATTCGCGACATCCCCATATCGTCGAACAGGATTTCTTACTGATGGATGCTGACCAGCATGCAAGCAAGTGGGGCGCAATCAGTCTTAGCCTTGTGCTAAACTTCGTTCCGCTGCCTCTCGACAGAGGTGAACATATAAATGCATATTAAGTGCCCACGTTGATCTTTGGTTGATACCAGGGCGAATGCTTGAATTAGCGCATAAGATGTTAGTTTCGGATGGGCTTTTATTTCTTTCGGTAACTTGAAGTTATATTCCTTTTTCCAAAAAAAATCGTGTTACTTACCCATTGTTAAGCTCCCTCTACCCTGCGTCGCCAATTCTCGATACTTAACCTTTGAACACCTGAAATCACTTATGTTATCAATAGGTTTTTCTGAAATACGCGAAAGATGGCGGCAGAGCGGGAAAATGGGATACTGGCTTTACAAAAAACAAACTACTTCCGAAATTCAACGTCCATCGACCTTCAACAAGAAAGTCGTCCTTCGTCAAGGCCATCGGAACAACTTTGCCATAATCTGCGATACCTTACGAAGATGACATGGATGTCTTCTCGTACTCAATACAAGCTCCTGGATTGCGGACATGACGAACTAGAGTCCACACCGGCCACCTTTTATTTAAGACCTCTTTGTATTCTTGTACAGTATGCTGACTGAGGACCCTTATAATAAATACATATATGGGTACTTACCTTCCCAGGAAGGAGTGATGTCATCCTTTTACGGAACTTGACTTCACCAACGAAATACTTTTTACTGCGACCCCACCACCTGATATGCGACCATCATTGCGGCACCTCCAGGTTTCCAAGAATTTCGTCTCTCGCTCGAGGAGCACGGCCTTCATTGGACTCGGGCGAATGGGGTACCAAATGGCCTATAATCTCTTCTCAAAGCAATATGTTCAGGCAAATGCTGAGCGCTTCGTAGTCTGTGACGCGATTCCCGAAGCCGCCCATTCTTTCTACGAGGAATTCTCTAGGCAGTATCCAGACTCGCAGATCAGTATTGCGAACACCCCTGAAGAGTGAGTGGCACAGAATATCGAAGTGGGAAGCTAATTGCATCCTTTTCCAGAGCCATCGTTCTCTCCAGTCGAATTGTTACGATGCTTCCGTCCTCCCCTCAAGTAAAGGAGGTTTACAATGGTTCAATTATACCCGCCCTGCAAAAGTTACACATAGATCCTTCACAAGAAACCTTTTGCATTGATGCAACTACTCTTGATGTTGACATTGCGCGGAGCGTTGCTTCAAATGTCATCAAGACAGGTGCACGAATGGTAGATGCGCCGGTATCTGGTGGTACGAAAATTTGTTGGCGGGTTGTAAATGACCTGCTACATTTCCTCGTCTGTGCGCAGGTGTGAAGGGAGCTAAGGCTGGCACATTGTCCTTTCTTGTTGGAGGAACACCCGAATCGTTCAAGTCCGCGCAGCCCATACTGTCACTTATGGGGCAACGAATTATATATTGTGGGCCATCCGGTGCGGGCTTGGGGGCAAAGATATGCAATAATGTATGTTAATTCATCACCCTTCTCATTCCAAAGGTTAAATCCCGTCGACAAAGCTGGTTTTGGGAGTAGAACAGATAGTGGTCGCCGAAGCGATGCTACTTGGCCAATCTCTTGGTCTGGATCCCGCTGTGCTTGCCTCTGTTATTAACAGCAGCACAGGGAGTTGCTGGGCGTCATCGGTGAACAACCCTGTCCCTTCTGCACTGCCTGATCAATCACCACCTTGCGAGAGAGACTACGAAGGAGGGTTTGCAACGACTCTTATGTTGAAGGTCGATATTTTGCGCCAAATGTGTGTGAAGTCTTCATTGACGACAATTTTAGGACATGGGACTTGCCAGCGAGATTGCGGTGCAACGGGGAAGCCCTATGCCCATGGGAGAAGCAGCGAGAGAAATCTATTCCAAAATTGTGGAAGGACGCCCTGAGCTTGCGGTCAAGGACTTCTCGTCTGTGTACCGGTTCTTGAAAGAGAGTAATTAGTTGATACCATTACATAATGTTGAAAGTTCAGGGTTACCTGGTTGATCTGATCTCCTTGCATTGAGCCATCATGGCAGCCGACTCCTCCAAGCCGTCTGTCCTCATCTTCGGTTTGATTCTGCACATATCGCCCACCGCATACAGCCTGACTCTTAAATTCAATTAGGAGGGCTGAATACATGTTCAAGGGCATTGGCCTCCTTTTTGGTTCCTTTGCAGTCTGACCCTCTTGTCTCTGTAAGCCCGTCATTGTTGTCGCGTCCTTTCTCCTGGCTCTAACCCGGGGTTGCTTGTAGTACCTTCGGATCGTGGATAAATACTCTGTGCATCCTCCAACAACGTACGCACTGATCATCCTGGCTGACAAACTAAATCTCAAATTATCAACCAGCTACACTGGTCCGGAGTTCACCGACGTTCTTGAAAAGCCTATCGTTGAATATCGTCAAGCCAACTTGACAGTGCCCGGTATGTCAATATTATCGTGACATCGTTCTTATGTACCAACTTGCCTCTAGCTGCCATTCATTCCGCTTTTGATCCTCCGGAGGGAAAAACAGCTTTCGACTATCTATTTGACTTTACCGGAGAAGTGCGAAACGATCGCAGCGAAACTGTAAGCCCTTCACCAAATGTCCGCATCTTAATTCACAGTTCCCTATTAGATACAAATCAATACTACCTTTGCCGTCTCTCGATTGTTAGCCTTGGAGGCTTCAAAACGTAAAATCAAGTCATATGTCAGAATTCAGCAGCCTTTCTACGAGACCTCTGCCAAAAACGCAGCAAGTGAAAAAGACGACATCAAACCAGTCGAAGCGATGGGTATCTGGTGGCATGAAACTCTAAGAATGCTTGCGTCCGTAGAAGGGTGCGTTTTTATTTGTTGTCTTTAATTCTAGCGCTAATATGTTCATAGCCTCAATCTCGTCATTCTAAGGATTGGTTTTGTCTATGGTCCTTACACTGACTTTGGTAACAGTATGGCTATTGTTATTTTGGGCCTAAAAATGAGCTCTGATAACTTTGGACCCTCAGTAATTTCTGCAATAACGGTTGCTTCTGTATATGGTTATATGCAGAAGCCCATGAAGTCCATGTGGTCTCCAGGCAAGAACCCAACAAACACCATACATGTGGAAGATGTCGCTGGCGGTGCCTGGGCTTGCGCCAATTGGGTTGCGAACCATGGTCGAAAGGAGGCTGATCAGTTGGCCGGCGTCCCAATTCTTTTCCACAATGACAAAACCAAGGTAAAAGAAGTCGAAGGCATGCTTCCTCACGACGAGAACCCAGTGGCTCCGATATTCAACCTGGTAATGATTACCTTTTCTTTTATTGCTGTTTTCTCTTTTTTCCTTTCTCTGGCTAATGGTGATCCCATTAGGTCGATGACTCTAAAAGCACCTTGGTCAGCACAGGACAGATAGTTTCCAGTTTCTTTGGAACCACCTTCGAGTTCTTCAACCTCATTGAAAGTACCGTGATTAAGGTATTGAGGCTGCCTTCTTCCCAAAAACGTGCAGGTTTGACATGATCGACTAGCTTCTTGATGATCTGGAAGATATCAACGAACACCACGTCGAAGGCTGGACCGAGATGCTTTCAGAATCTGTCCCTCCGATTACCAACACTCCTATTTCCGCATACATGGACAAGTATACACTGGAGAAACACGTTGTTGGCCTTGATAACTCCAAAATCAAGCAAATCGTTGGCTATAAACTTCTGCGCCCGGATTTTAATCATGCTAACATTAAGGAGGTCGTTGACAAGTGGAAAGCAGAGGGTGCATGGCCCAATATCCCAAATATCTGAATCGATTTTTGTCTTGTGAATTCTTTTCTTTTCGCCTTTCCACAAATCTCTTTTCCATTGTTTCCTCAAAGGCTGATTTTCTGCAATAATTCCACCTCTTCATATCTTACTAGTATGTCCGATGCTCCTTTTTACTTCCAACCCTGTAGCACTCAGTTGCTTGTTATGTAATACAACCTAATAAAGTGACAATCACCTCGAAAACAATTGCGATCCGTTTCTATAAATAGGTTCTCGTTTCAAGGCCTCCAGCATCCTGCCTACAGCTCGTTCAAACATCAGATCTCAGACCTGATTATAGGTCACCCGATGATCATTTACATTCCTCAAACCAATACTCCTTCAATATGACGATGTCGGTGGCACATCAAGTGGACACAGAATATCTTGTCCGAAAGTCTATGAACACAGGCTACCAATGGTCTTCCCTCGTTGTGCCTCCTGCATACATTACGTATATTGCTGCAAGAAGAGGCAGAGGATATATTACCATTAACAGAATTCTGCGCGCGACCTGGGTTGGTGGCTTAGGAGGTGATATATTACTTGGATTTTCTGAACGAGAGCAATCCTGATACCAGTTCGCTCATGGCCGTTCACAGGCGCAGCCATCTCAGGGGGCGCAGCTTATGCCAGGTACGCTTATTCAAGTGAAGACTCGGTGAGGGCCAAGAGACTGGAAACAGCATACAACGTACGCAGGCCAAATCCTCAATTAGACGATTTCCTTCTAAACTCAGCCTATTATTTATCTCTATCAGACCAGCATTATGCGAAGAAATGATCATTCTACTATAGGGGGTGTTCTTGCTGCAGTCCTTGTTCCAGCCATCTTCTGGAAACGTGCTGGTGTGGTTAACCGTATGCTTTTCTTTGACATCCTGATGGTCTTGCCTTGCTAAACTCGTAAATCAGTTATCTTGGGAGGTGCTGGGTTGGGAAGTGCTGTTGGTCTCTTGACACATTACGGTAGGACTGCCACAGGAGATCCTCCTCCAATAGTCGAGGTTGTTGTAGCATCCCCTTCGGAGCCATGAATAGGTCGACACCGCTATCTTCTCGCTATCCATGTGGGTGGGTCACGTTCTACCCGCAGGTTCACCTCTCCCTATCTCATAGATCTCATAGCCTGCAAGGAGTTTTCGACGTTGGTACTAATTCATTGGTCGATCTACAGTACAGTAATACACGATTCAGTCTTCCAAAAACTCGATATATTTGTGTGTTCAAGTGGATGGGCTTCCCTCGTCCTTCAGCCTTCCATCAACTCCCGGCGTGACCAAGAGCAGGTTGTCATTCTCATCACTAGATGCAGGGGTGCAAGCGAGACTTTTTCGCGCATGTTCGCCGTCAAATGCATCTACTTCACTCATGTGCTCGGTTACGGATATCTTAAAATGGTTTTGATAATGAGCAGTGGAGCGACCATGATGGATGGCCAAGGTCGCTGCATGTTTCCATAGTTTTGCAGCCGTGTCATGCTGACTCTCTTTTTCTTTCTTAGATTCGGTCCCAAGAACGTCTATCCTTCCTTTGGTCTCCGCATTCACGAACGATGTGTCGGAAGCTTTCATGCGGATCACCTTGTTCACAAATTGAGATACTAAATGGGCACAACAATCAGTATTTTCTGCGATTTAAGGGATGTAGACAGACCAAGTAAGTATTGTCGAACGATAGTGCTCAGCATCGAACCACATTCATCGTCGACAAGGGGCTTGCCTCTTGTGAGAGGTTCAAAGCCGTCGTGGCCTTGGGCCATGTATTCTCTGGTCATTATTTTGTATTTCCTGGTCCCAATTTCTCTCTTGATCGGTTCCTCCTCGAAAAGTATATGGTCCGGATTGTTGTCCCCAACCCTTGGCTTCAGTAACCAGATACCCAATAGACGATTTCCGGGTTTCCGCCGGGAATCCCAGGATACACGGAAACCCGATATTGCTGGGAATCGCCTGTTTCACGACAAATCAGATAAGGCTGAGGGTTCAAACAGTACCACCGACCCTTCCTGAGCGGGCCAGGTTTTCAGCGAACTTTCCAGTGCATCCCACAATGTCGCTCCGTCAATCTCAAGAACAACAATGGAATCCTCGAATGGGAGAATCTCCAATATATCCCCGATGGTGATTATACCTGGTAAAAACGTTGAGTATTCCAGGGAGCATGAAGTCACCTGGCCGAGACATACCTGGCCCATATGTAGAATCCCCTCTAAAGGTTCCTGCACAGAATAGCACACCATCACACCCTCCACTACCTTTCAGACATAATGCATCGTCGTATGCGTGTCGAGCGATGTCGGCAAGCCAGTTGGCGATTGGGGACTAGTACAACATTAAATATCTCTTGCAAGAAGAGTGAAAACCATATACCTACCTCAGTGACTCGAATGTAATACGAACGGACGTCGATCATAACAGCCGTTTTGCAGAGAGGGGCTTTCAAAGCCGAAGATATATTCGATAGTAGGTCCTCCAACAAGGCAGTCATCGACTTGGAGGACCTCGATCTCGGTGCGGTAATATGTCTCTTGCCTGTTGAATCAGTGAGGATGTCAAGCAACGATTTGGTAGAAGTGAGGTTGACCTGAGATTTCGCTTATCACTTTCTTTCTAACACTTCCGTTCGGTGTGGATGTCAGTTTCAGATTTATCTCGCTCAAATCGCGGAAATCAGAGCCGCTTTTTATGACCAAAATATCGCCATTATCAGATTCGGCCCCAAGAACTCTCTCGTTGATATCGAAATTTTCCCATGAGGTGACACCTTGACTAGCAAAATATATATGGTCATGTCCACCAAGGATGAGATCTACACCATGTTGCGACGCAATCGAAGTCGTCTTTTGAGCCGACGGGGAGAAAGCAAACAAATCTTTTGCGAGGATAATGTCCTGTAAAGATAAGGTCAGGTATACACAGCCTGGATGTGAAATTTGCCCTGACGTTAGGAAGGCTAGAAAACCCATGTCAGCGATTGTCAGAGAGGGAATTAGTATGGAAAGGACTTACCGCGAATGGGTCAACGCGATAATGAGATCACAGCGGTGGTCTCCGTCTGGGTCCCGGAGGAGTTCAGAAAGTTCCATTCCCGTGTCTTTCATGGACTGGTATACAAATTCAGGAGGCCAAGCGGAAACTGTAGATATCCACTCCCTGAATTCAAGGCATCAGCAATGATCATGACTGCACGGGTGAAATGCCAACTTTTCTACCAGACCGATGAATCCAATTCGAGTACCTGCTCGCTCGATAACCACAAACTTGTGTAGGTGTTCGGGGACTCGGGAAGTGGAGGTATCAATGATGTTGCTCAAAAGCCATGGCTATAAATAAACCATGATTAGTCGAGGAATGTTCGAGATACAAGCATAGCTTCAGCAGACAAAGTTGGAATCCTGGAGGAGTTTACAGAGATGGGGGTATCCTAAAGACAAGAATCAGATTTTGAATAATCAGGTAAATTTTAGAGAAAGTACCAAAATCAAAGTCGTGATTGCCTAAGAGGGCATCCCAGATAGTATTAGGCAGCCTTTCTTGAAGATATACAACAACTGCACTAACCCGTAACAGACACATCGATGTTTAAATCGTTTAGTACTGGGACCTAAATATCGGAATTTAATGGAGCAGTGAATGGGAAAGAGGGAGAACCACCATATGGCTTCCGCGTGAAACAGAGCTTTGCACAGATGGGGAAAATACGTCCCCGGAAAAGAGAAACAAGCCATCCCGCTTGCCATCGGCGCGTTGGGCCCAACGATCTCGGAGATCATCCGCAAGAGCAGCAAATTGCGTTACATCAATAGTTTCCGATTTCGATATCTTTTGAGGAGTAACTCGATATACGTCGTTGAAATGCAAGATCGAAAGGGAAGAAGTCATCATGTTGGAGTCCAGGAATTGGTCGTGTTACCATCCTGTCACGGGTAATTATCGCGTTTGCCAGATGCACCCACGCCCATGGGATGCATGGATTGTTTCGCGTGTACCCGTCGAACCCGAATCCCATACCGGTTGGCTGGATCCGAAAATACTCGAGGTCGTCCACGTCGTCTCCATTCTGATATATCAGACCGCGAGCTTTATACACAACCATGGAACAACGAGTCACCCCAGCTACTACAGAAATGGCTTTTGCAGAAGAACCCAAGTTACGCAACACAAAGCACCATGCGATCGATAGGGTGGCTCGCCGAATTGCGTTGGTATGTGCGAAATCACTTGTAAAGCAACTGCGGAGGGCTTGACTTGTATATCATTAAGACCGCCACAACGGTGATTCTCCAACAGCTGTGCATACATTATGTGTTCAACGACTTTCATGCGTAGATAATCACGGCTGTTACATGGACAATGGTATTGGCCAATGCTCCGTTCGAGGTCGGATGGTTTGCGTTGCACCCTCCCTTGCAGACCCTGGCACTTTCTCTTTTCACCTTTGGTAAATTCATTTTTGATCATTCAAAGACATGTCCTCGAAATTTATGGTTTTGTGCCAGGAATCATTACGCTTCAGCCCACTTCCTTTGCCGATCCGAGAGGCAAGGCTGCAGGTTTACTGCGCCACCAAGTCGTCATATTTTTCTTAGGCTTTCCGTCTGTCTTGCTTGGAACCTTTTCAGTTTCCTATAATAAATGGTTGCATGGCGCAGACCATTTCACGACATGGCACGGGGTGCGTTTGGTTACCAAGACAAGTCGTCGTCCACAAAATAACCTACCTGCAGTTCATCGGGATTCTCTGCATGGCCTGGCTCCTCTTCCAGATTGTCTTGGGTGCAGGAAGCGTCTGGGCCGATGGCGCCTTTTTCGGTGGAGGGATGAAAGCAAAGGCGTTATGGAGATATCATCGGTGAGCTGAGTACGCAGAGGTCGAATTGTAAAATTCATGCCACAATCCATGCCAGGCTCTCAGGGTACCTTTTGTTCCCAGCTTTGATGTTTACCTTGTATCTAGGCGGAGCGAGGTCAAACTGGAGCTCCAAATACAGTATCTGGATTATCCGCTTCATTACCTTCACACTGGGACCTGTAGCCATCGTTATAGGGGTTTTCTTGCGCATGAGGTCAGTCTTAAAGCTCTGGAGCATCTTTTATTCCTGCTTATCGCATCGAGATAGGACATCCAAAATGCATTTTCTGAAATAATAGTCAATCTATGGCACCCGTCCACGTAGCACAGATTTCTAGAAATACCTATATAAGTTTAGAATTAATCAGTATTAGTGCCTGGGGGAGGCATTGGGATGACATCGACAAGGAATCCGGGTAGGAATCGTTCCATTCGCTCATGGGTATTCGACCATAACGTCTTTTGGAGGTCCTCTTGATTTGAACCAGGTGGAACGAGGATCCCAACTGCATTCATCACGAGGAGGACATTTTTCAGTGATTCAGGAACAGCTTCATGCTGTGGGGTGCAGGGGTGAACAATTTTGTAATTGACTGAACAAAAATTTAACCTACCAATTGATCTCCGCGACTTACGTTCATCAAGCGATCAAGCAGGTCCAGTACCTGTATCCAAAGCAGCCTAAAATCGGTTTTGGCTCGACTTTCGCGTAATTCCAGGTGCATAAAGACTTTGCACAGTAAAGCAGATCCCCGTAGTCGTGATTCTATCATACCTTGGGGATCCTTGGCCGCCACTTGAGGTTTCAGGAGTTCATCCACCAAGGGAAATATGACTCGATTGAATACTTCCTCAACTTGCGTTTGGTTGGCGTCATTTGTCATGGGAGAGCCTAGAAGTATCCGCTGCAAGTGGCTTATGGCGTTATGTCGAATTTCTCTTGCCGCATTGACAGATTGGCGGCCAAGTGCCGCCAGCAGAGGAAGGGCCATGTTTTTCCAGGCTGGGAAAAACTAAGATGGTGTCCTGGGGGTGAAAGGTGGTTTACTTACCAGAAGGTTCTTCGATCAAAGAGGATTGGACCCATGTCAGGAGCTTTTTGTGCAGCACTGGAAGGAGGTCGACAGCCTTCTTTCCACGAGCAATTGTAGGTGAACTAGTATGGAGGGAAATTAGGGTGATAGAACTCAAAATGATGGAGGGTACTAACTTCGAAGAAGACAGAGGCTCAGCACGACGGCCTTTGTGTTGTTGTTGCTCTTGCAAAGTGCTTGCGCTGCTGGCGAAGTCGTCCAGTACAGTCAAGAGGCCTACGAAATTATCGAGAGAAACAGAATTGTCTGATCCCTCGGCTGCTAAAGCTTCGATTAGCTCAAATGACATCCGGGCTGCCTCAGCATGAGCTAAGGTCGAGCGAATAAGTGCGAAAATAAGGTTCCATTCCGTCTGGGATCTGTAAAACTGTAAGTACTTTGCGTATTGTATGATGTTGAATGAGCACGATCTACCGAATGATATCCTTGTGTTTTTGGATTACCAAGATAAGACCGGAAACAACCTGTTCTCCCACCAAGTTTGATATCGTAGGGGGCAAACCCGTTAACAGATCAAATGCAACATAGATTTGATCCCGAAGTGATGTCTGCATTTAGACGAGTTAAAAGCAAATCAGGGAGATGAATGAAACTTACGTGTTGGACAAGTAGTTGACACAGGCGCAGGAGACAAACGACAGCTCGCTCAATGAGAAGAATGCTATAATGTGCGGCGGAAGAGAGCAGTGCCCGTAGATGTTCGAACACGATTGGCCTACAGAGTGATTAGGAACGTTAAAGCTGTTGAAGAAGCCAACAAACTCACCACAACTCTTCAATATGCAACGGCGCTTGGCTCGTGACACTGACCATAATCTCGAGGAGGAAAACCGAAGCGGGGTCATAGGGTAATTGAGTGGGTTGGTCATCAATGGGGATCGTGTCCTCAGCATAAATTTGTAGCTTGGCCACGGTTCGTTCATGAGCAAGGGCCTCTAATGCACGAATAGCTGCCACCAGTGCTTCAAGCTCCAGTTGTCTATCAGAGGTAGCGTGAGTGTCGTGATCACACAAGTGTAGTGACCTACATAATCTGGCTGTAAAGCTCATCCAATCTGCAGGATGTGATACAATCGATCGTGGAAAGGGTGTTCTCGACATCAGCTTCTGTTGCGTCAGGAACCCCCATGTCGGAACTGTATGGTGTCATCAGGTAGGAGGACAGCGCAGAGAGCAAACCACCGTCGCCCCTGACGTGGGATTTTAATGGCTGACTACCACGAAGAGGAATCATGGTGACGCCACCAAGGAAATCCTCCATTTGCAACATCCTGGTGGGTAGGAGGGAATGAAGGAAAAGGTTTTGAAACATCTCAAATATCTGGGAAAGGGGGATGAATAACACGTTTGACATCCAGGAGAAGGAACATTCATACCTGAGTCCAACCTTCTCTTAAGGCATTGCCGTTGCCGTTCACGATGTTGAACAAGACCACAGCAGCAAGTTGTCCTCTGAAATTCGTTCCGAATTCCACTGACAACCTCGAGACCGTAATGGATTGCCCCTCAATATTGATAATAGGATAGTTGGGAACTTGCGACGGAAGAGTGTCTGACAACAGACTGGTGGCTTGTGAGAGTGACACGACCACGAAATCAAAGACGTCAGGTAATCGGAAATGTCCTGCGAGGGTTGCACATTGCCTGAAGCCTGCAATAGCGCGTTGGATAATGTAATCATCCTCAAAGGTGATGAATGCGTATGCGATAGCGGATATCACAGGTCGCCAGACAGCTTTAAACATCTCAACATCAAATGCATCAGTGTTACAGATCAGGTAGTCTCCTTGAGGATAGGAGGCAAATGTTTAAATCCGATAAGAGGGCACAAAGAAGAAGACTTGCCAGTTTGCCTTGAGCGCGCAAGAAGTTCCTTCCAGGCATATTCAAACCCGAGCTGTCCTGTATGTTCTTCCGGCATAATAATTTCTCGTTTGCGAATCGAGTCGTAGATATTTTGCTGCGTCAACATAAGTAAAGTTCCGGGGGAAACAGGCCAGCGCGTACCAGAAATTCAGCTGAAAAATCTGATCCGTCGTTTACGCCCCTCAGATTTCGTTTGTAATCATCAATTGTCATTCGTTTCTTTTGACCATGTAAGCATTCAAATGGAATAACGAGGTCAAAGAACAAACCCGAATTTGCGGGTTATGCTGATCGGTATTGAGCATAATGATGGAATAAGCGAGAATGTGAGTGGCGTCCTCGGTTTTTATTTCAGCTAAGAAACAGTCAAAACGCAGTTACGATCCAAGAAATAAAGGAGTTAATCACCAGGCCCCGCTGCAAAATATGTCGATGCGAAGGTTTCGGCAATTCGAGAAATTTGCTGAGATTCGCCAGGCAGTCGGAATGCCTCAAGAAGTTCTCTCATTGCTTCGGCTACCGGTTTCTACGTTACAAGAAAATTAGAACCAAGAAAGGAGGGTGAAGATTGCAAGCTCATACATCCTTGAAATCAAAAAGACTGATGTATTCTTTCAGAAGCTCAAGGTTATCCGGCTTCGAGAGGAAATCTCCTAGAAGCCGTTTATCGATCCTGGTCGATGCTTTGAGAAAGATGGCAAGACTGCGTGCTTTTGAAATTTCGGGAGAAAGGTCTGAATAAATCAACTTATTCTCCTCAAGGAAGGCGAGGCCAAGCTTTGGTTTGGTATTGAAGCGCATAGCACCCGTCAGTATCAATTGTTTCTTCGATTTAGCTTGAAGCAAGGATTCTGTATTCTGGAAATCCTACGATAATAGATCAGCGAAAATATTTCATGAAAGTCAACAGGAGAATTCTTACCGAGGGCCATCTCGGGGGGGATGGCCCCTAAGCCAAACCCACCAAAGATGAGAAATGTATATTGAAGGATAATGGTCAAAACCTACGTCATTTGCACGAGTAGCCATGTCGTTCACGAAAGAAAGCAATAATTCCAAGCAGATGTATTGCACGTTTCTTTGCACTTCAAAGTTGCCCATACCTTGCGCAGGATACACCGCCTAGTAAAATATGGATCAGAAGAAAACTATTCTAGGGAAAACGGGAAAAGTTTACCTTGGTCAAAAAGTCGATGAGTCGTTCAAATAGATTTTCACAATTAATGTCACAGTCATAATTGATATAAAGGTCGACCATGAAGCTAGAATGGCCAGAAATGTGGCCCAGGGTTTCAAGAATCAAATCGCGGATCTCTCCACGGGCAGGTGGAACTAATAATCTGGCAGGCGGTGTTGGGCCTTCAGTTTCAGTCTTCTCAGCGGTCAACAATGGGCTATTGACGGAGGGCGTTCCTGGCCTTGGTGAGGGTGAAAACCCACGAGACTTCGACGAATTCAGAATAGGAGTGACAGATTTCGGAGGTAGCGACAAATTAGGCGGGGCAAGCCTGTCAATGGTGAAAGTTAAGAAAAGCTCTTGCTGCAACTTCAAATGTGTGCGCATTGTATCCAGTATCGTGGATATGGTTCGCAAAGCGAGATGGAGGACCAGGTTGTTTTCAGACCGAGCAAGCTGGAAGAGGAATTTACACCCAGGATCGATGACAATGGCTTTCAGGGAAGGGAATTGCGCAACGGTGGGGCCCGACTCTTCGAATGCGGCATTGAGGATACCCAGAGCAGTTAAGCGCGTTGAATCCGTATGCTGTTGATCGTTTGGATCAAGAACATTGACGAGAACACGCAAAAGCTCGATTATTGAAGGTAGGCCATCTATAAAGTAATAAAGCAATGGGTATCAGAAGTTAGGCGAAGCAATAACAGAGCAGGACATACACTCCGCTCTGTCAATTGGAGAGAGGGACGATTGAGGGGGTTGTTCTTCTTCCGCTATTTCTGGCTTTTCCTGATAGTCTAGAGCGTCATTAAATTCATTGGAAGGCGGCTCTTCTTCAACAAATGTTTCCTCTTTCGCGGTGACGGACATCCGCAGTTCTCCTTCGTTTGCGTCGTCATCCTGCACGGCCAGGAGTTTGGCTTCTTCTTCATCTGGATCAAGGGTGTATAGCTTCGAAAATACTGTTCTAACCAGCGTATGCATAGTTGTTTCTGCTGAGCGACGCAAGGTTTCTGGACGAACAGGTAAGAGAATATCAGTAATTCAAGAAGGTCGGACTAACCGCTCAGACGCATCTGACAACAAGTTGTGAGCACTGTCTCCAACATTTCACATACTTCTATGTCGCCTAAGCCTTTCCCCACTGTACCGCATAGGCAGTCTTGAATGACAGTCATAATCTTGAGAAGCACGACTTCATCGCCTGAGGAGTCACTGGCTTCAAATTTGCAGTGGGATATTGTACTGCTAAGCTCTATCAAAGCAGAATCCAGTGCTCGTGATTCTGGAGCAATCAAGCCACAGACGAAGAAGCTGTGAAGAGCAGACAATGCTGCGGATGTGATCGGCCCCGTTGATAGAGGTGAACGGAGGATGGCAAAGAATGGTGCAAGGAGGTCCGAAAGATCCGCCTCTCGAACGTCTATTTCAATAAAGGGTTAGACTACAGAGGATAGCAAAGAGAATGTGTCCAACCTTTCATGTCCTTCACACCCCTCTTAAGCTCAATGAATCCGGCCATAAGTTCGGCCTCTCTGCTTCCCCTCCCGGAACGACGCGTTTGACGAGCTGGCGAAGAGATCCTAAGCCCCATGTTTGTCCCTAGAGCGGGGGAGTCTCTGACGAACATAACCGGGGTTGAAGACGCCCAGCGTAAGTTTTTGCGCATGGTTGACGTTACTGAAAGGATCTCAGATAGTAGAACATGCTTTAGCAACGCTGGTGTTGATTGATGTGTTGGAATAACTAGCGACATGGGGAAATATGAAGAGAGAAATGTGAACGTTTAAATTGCGTTTAAAGGGAGCAGACGCGACTACGAAAGAGTCATGAATGATAACCGATCGTGATTGGCTGACATAAGTGAAGTTTAGTTTTGAACATTGGGGCTTGGTGGAGATTCCCCAAACTCATTGCAAGCAAGTTAGGATATCTTCGTATAGCTAGTACTGTACAACACAAGGAAATTAAGTATTGGCCAAAAAATTATTGATCTCCTGCGCGTTGGGCCATAGCCGCCTGTCCGGCGGCAGTTGCAGCCAGTCGTGACCTCTTCCTCTCTGCCTCTGTAGAATTCCTGGTGAGAATAGACAAAGCCGTAGAGGCCAAATATCACGAACCTGCTTCCTTCTCTTTTTCAATTTCCGTAACGATGGCTTCGATTTCGGAAAGCTCCAAGTTCTGAGAGATATTCAGCGACGGGTGCAAAGCTGAGTGTTGGGTCTTGAAGCAACTGACCGTAACTTTGCCATAGCTCTCCATCACACTAATCTCAATATTTTTAGCGCCGGTTTGCACCACCTCCAACAAACTTTTCACTGTTAGTTTAATACTCTCTTCTCGTGTCATATCGTCTCTATGGTTCTTCTCCAGGAATTCGCGCACAGTTTTCGAGGATCGACCAATGGCATTTGCCTAGATATATTTGATGACGTTCATGGCTGTGGGCATATCGCAAGATCATACCTTCCAAGCGCTGTATATCCCACTGGGTTCTGTTTGGTATAGATGTGGCTTGGTGTCATGAGGGTCGAATCCGACGATAAGCGTAGAGATTCCGAATGGCCGAACCCCGCCAGATTGCGTGTATCTCTACAAAATTTATAAAATGTTTCTGTTTAAATTATCATTGAAAACGCGTACCTGTTGGATTCCAGCAATGTGCCTGGTGATATACTCAACGGTCACTGGATCCTCCACGGTAAGACGATGACTTTGACACTCTATACGCGCTTTATCAATCAAGACTCGGCCGTCGGCGGTCAAACCTGCATAAAGATATGTGGATACCAAAGGAAGATGTAAGTTTATCAGCATACCAGCAAAGGCCAGGCATATGTGATCGTCAAGCATTACAACTTTTCGAACTGTTCGAGGATCCTGGAGTTGGAGAATCGACTTCTTCTCGACGCCGAGCACCACGACACTTTTGCCTCGGACCCCGACCTTAGTTATTCAGCACAGATTATGATACATCGCGATTGAATGACCTACAGCACAAGTTCCCTTTCTGACTGCTTCAAGGGCGTACTCTACCTTTGAAACGCAGGGTGATAATGAGAAAGGTATAAATACCCTCCAACGAAGGAAACTGACCTGGAAGAGATGGCCGTCAGGGGAGAAAACGGTGAGTGCTGAAATTACGAATTTCGTGAACAAGCAGATTCCATGCAAACAATAAGGATCGTACCGCGATCGTATGACCTGGACATGGTTCAGAAGAGAAGTATATGGTCACCCAGGACGCGCGTCCAGAAACAGATCTGTTACATCACGTGACCCATGGTCATTTGATAATTACAGAAGTTAAGAAATGAACTACCTAATACTGTCACTCCGCCGTCTGAGCCAGATTTCTCGTACCCGTTGACTTTTGACGTTATGCAACGATATCTTTACTTCTCAACATTACAGTGACTTCAAAATCGATAAATTGAATACTTAATGTCAGGACCTCAAAGCGGTGAAGCTGTTGAACCCGGAACCCTCAAATGTGCAATATGCTTCACGAACCTCGAGCACATGCCGATTTATCAACGTGAAGCCCATTATGAACACCACTTTGTCAACGATCTTGCCGAGGACTCCATCTCCGAAGCTGCAGGTACTTCTCGTTTGCATTTGCCTAGGAGACAATATTTAAAAAGTTTATAGCTCCCAAGTCAATGCCCATTGCGGTAGATTCTGTCATTGATACCTCTCAAACTTTCAAATCCCCAAATTCCAAGAAGGCAGATTCAACATCTTCTGGTTCTGGTGTCCAGGCCAAATCGTCCAAGAAGTGGCCATTCAAAGAATGCGACGTTTTCTGGCACACCGCGCAAGTAACAACCCCGCCTTCAAGCCATACACCTGGTATGTGAAAACGAAATTATACAAAAAATAATGACTCTAATACCCACCCACGACAGGCCTTATCCAACTCCTCCGCAAAGGTTTGCTTCAAGGACATAGTCGTGGGAATATTCGTCGAGCGGTGCTCTGCAATGAAAAGGTTGTTCACATTAGGGGAGAATTATGGGACGCTGGCTGGGGGTGTGGGTAAGCATCCCGACCAAATTTTACTATCTCAATGCTCATTCTTCCAAGTTACCGCAATTTCCTTATGGCGTGCTCAGCTCTAATGACCCAGACACAGCAACCCTTATATTTCCCGATGTTAGACTCTCCTCTTCCTCCGAGCATTAGGAATTTGCAGAGTTGGATCGAGGCTGCCTGGCGGGATGGTAGGACTTTCTCTCCGCGTGATTCAAGTTTCGCTGCTACAAGGTTCTTCACCAGGCTTTGATTTAGAAGGCCAGAAAGAACTTAAAAAATTGGTGCATACGAAGAAATGGATTGGGACAGCTGGTGGGTACGATTCAGGGCTCAAAGGTCTCAAGGCTGAATAGATACAGATCTATGGGTGGCATTTAATTCCCGAGGAATTCCGTAGGATTCACGTTTTTATCTTCTTGTTTAATCTGATGATGGCCTGTCAGCGCTCAATTGGTAGACTTCGACTTCAAAAACCCAAGTCAAGGTATTCCTCGATCACCGTGTTTGCTGTCCTAGGCCATTAATCTAATATTCCTGAACCAGATTGCGAGTTGCTCGTCAATTGGGTGGTGGAATACTTTGCACCGAAGAAAAGCCAAGACTCAACGGCAGTGAATCTCTTCGACACACTAAATAATTCTCCAATTATAGTAACGGATAAAATGCCGCTCATATTGCAACACAAGGGGCATTCCAGAACCATCGTCGGGTTTGAGGTGGACAAGAATGGTGCTACCAATCTCTTGCTTTTTGACCCCGCGCAGTAACTTCCCCCACAATTCAGGCGGCTTTGACACCTTTCTGATTTATCTTGCAGTAGACCAACTCGAGAACTTCGGGCCGTAGCATTATCAGAGTTTTCCAAAACTTGTCCCACACAGCAAGGTAACCACAATCCCTGAATAAAAGTACTTGGAAATGCTGATAATTGTTTTGCAGGCCCACACTTCTCGACACTGTCAAGTAAACCCTCAAGTTCGTCATCAAGTTCAGCTGGAGCCTACAGTCTAAAACGCAAACGGCTGGTCGACGATTGGCCAGAAAACAGGAAGCTACCTCGGTCGCAGGAAAATATCCAATACGATCCAAAGTCATCCCATTCCGAGGTTTTATCGCCTCTGAAAGGTGGATTCTCTAAATCTAGCTCTCAGCCTGGTGAAAAGGAACCCGACCTATATGGGATGGTGAAGAAGTTCCGTTTCCACCCAAAGGCTCTGAGGCAAGCTTACATTGTCTCACTTACTTTCTAAATATTGACAAGCTTTTCATTGAATCTTCAGTAAGAAAACTCAGTATCAAATCCTGTTCTTTCCTATGAGCGCTCCTTTGACGGATTACGAGAAGATGAATAGAAAAGAAGTTAGAAGCATCAAACTACCATGATTATTTGCAGGACTTGCATTTATGATATACAGGATATTACAAAATATTCATCACTAATAATAATTTTTAATGCGAGGTCTATCCAACTGCCATTATAACATCTCCTGACGCATCTACATTAGGTGAACTTTCCATGGCTATATCAAGACCAAGTAGAGGCGGCATGTCAAGAGCAGCAACGGCGCATCTCAAAGCTCGTTCCCAAGGTTCTTCAACCTTGTACCCTCCTGCTCTCATGATTCCTTCCCTATCTCTCCTCACAGCTTCACTGGAGAAATCATTGTATCCTCCAGGTCGTAATGTATACTTGTCTTCATACCCGTAATAAGTGTCCTTAAACGGTACGTGCGGAAGGTCGGGGATGTCCACTGCTGCCCTTGTTCTGAGCAATTTCGCACTGCTCTGGATAACCGTTGTCGAAGCAGCGCGAGCAGATGACCTCCGTAGGGCATTTGCTCTGCTTTTCGCGATAAGTTTCGCGGCGTTTTTGTCGCTCGTTTCGAGTTTATCGATGATTTCACGTTTGTCCTTTTCGCGTTCTTCTTTCTCTTCCTCCTCCTCTCGGCGGAGTTGGGAGGCCCTCAGCTCCCGTTCGCGTCTTTCATTCTCTTCTTGCTCTCGTAAACCTTGAGCATATGCTTCCTCCCTTTGGAAATTTAACTCGATGAGAGCCGCGTTCTCGGCACGGTAAGCAGCAATTCTAGCCTCCGTATGGGGGATATCGATGTCATTAATGAGGTTGAACGCTATGTCGTGGAGAGATAAAATGCAAGTTAATAAAGCTACAACGAAGAAACCCACCAATATCTTCTACTTCTTCGAGGTAATCATTATAAGAACGTAAGTCTGGAAAATCTTCTCGGCGCTTATTGAATCTGGAGGTAGCTTCAGTGCGTTGCAGACTATAAAATTGACATTAGTCCTCACTCTTTCGCGATTCGCCTTCGGATAGCTACTTCCTTCTCTACGGTCAAGTCCTCGAATGTCTGGGGCGTGAAGGCGAGTTTTCGCAGTACTTTGTTACAAATCGGACAGGGTGCTGGACCAAGGGTAAACAATCGGTCGATACATGACTCACACCTGGTCAAACGTTCAATGACACGAATGTTAAGGGGACAAGCGAAACGTGTACATTTTGTGGTAACAAGCACTGACGAGAAGCCGGAGTTTGGGATTCAAATATCTATCACTCTTGCAAACAGGACATTGGTCGTCCATGGACTACATACAGCGGGGAAATGAGCACCATAGAGTAATGCGATAAGAGGGTAACATACAAAGTATTCCGAAGTCCTGCCAGACGCATCTTTCACCCCCCCGCCGAAGATGGTCGTCGATGTGGATTGAACCTGGGGAGTCGAGGAACGGGTATGCGAGATGGATGATAGTGCACCACCCTTTCGAACGGTTTTACCTTGCAACCAGCCTCCGGCGCGAGCTGCCATCGAGATGAGAAATGGGGAAGGATGCTTTGCCTCATTGCGTTCTATAGTACCTTTCCCACGGATGATCTAAAAACAGAAATGGGAATAATATGGATGACTGTTTCCTGTCAGTATTTGTACTTACACGGTCATCCACTTGCTAATGATACACCACCACGTCATCTAGTTTTCAAATAGTTACTAGGCGAGATGTAATATCTGACATAATAACTTAGGTAAAACGTCCACAGCTGACTTATACATTGCCAGCACTTGTGGCTGGGTTGACTAATACATTTATTTGGAAGACTTGTACGCGAAACGTACACATAGGAAATACACGTCGAATTACATGACCATGCTGACCATTTGTTGTCCGTGGGGCGGAAATTCGAATTTCGGAACTTTCTAGCCCCTTTCAGCAGCAACCACACAGTTACCCGGTTCCTTGCAATTCACCCTGATTTAAGCCTCCTACATCGAGGGCATTGCTCACTATCGAAATTCAAAACATGGCGTCATCTCCTAATTGGCACAAAGCTCTCGAGGCTTTGCCATCTAACCCAGGGAAGATCCCGGCATTTTTCTTCGCACATGGATCTCCGATGCTCGCATACCCAGCTGCAGCAACGGCGATGGGAGGGATGGCTGCCTACCAAGGTCCAAATGGACCATTGGCGAAGTTCTTGGCTGAATTTGGTCCTACTCTCTTGAAGAAATACAAACCCAAAGGCATTGTGGTTTTTAGTGCGCACTGGGAGACGATGGAAGAACGCCTCGGCAAGTCTGTAATTTATATCAGGTAACTCAAGGTCTTAACAGATCACATTAACCAGTGTCCGACTATCCCGATAACCCGCTCTTGATGGATTACTACGGCTTCCCCCCTGAATTATACCAACTCAAGTTTAAGTCGAAAGGCAGCTCGAAACTAGCACAACGCGTTGTAGATTTGTACGAACAGGTAATCACGCACAGACCTCCCTTTGAACACAAATTTATGTTTCCCCTAGGCAGGTCAAAAAGCCAGGACAACTACAGTTCTTGAACATCGTGGAGAAGATGGACGGGGGTTCATGGGACCTGGATTGGATCATGGAGTATTTGTGCCGTTCCGGATTATGTTCGGCGAAGACTTCACAGAAATTCCGATTGTCCAAGTATCTATCGACTCCAGCTTGGATCCGAAGAAGAACTGGGAACTTGGACAAGCCGTGGCGAGTCTGAGGTATGAGAATTCACAACATATCATTGGTCACCTTGGAACTCAGTAATGATTCTCAGGGACGAAGGGATTCTCATACTCTCAGGAGGCCTGACAGCCCACAACCTTGGAGATCGATCATCATTCTCTCCAGATACTGCACGCGCTGTGCATAAGGAATTCGATAAAGCAATACACGAAGCAGTTGGAATTGATTCGGTGGGTGACATTGCACTGCAAGAAAATACGAAGGTTGACAGAGAACCCTAGGCGGAAGAGCGCAAGCAGGCCATGTTTACACTACCGAAGCACCGAGGATTCAGGGCATCACAACCAAGAGAGGACCACTTTATGCCTTTATACGTTGCTGCTGGTGCTGGGGAGAGAGGGGAAGTGCGGTCGATACTAGACCTGTATGGGCTGGCGTCGTTTGCTTTCGGTGTAGCACAAGTTTGATTGTTGTAGTAAATTGATGATCACCTGATGTGACTAGAGGGATAATTGTTACTGAACACACTGTTGCCTCCTGCAACACAGCGCAGAGCGCCTCCTTCTCTTCTCTAATTTATCACCCATGGCGGCCCTAATCCCCTCCCGCCCCCTTGACCTCCAGGCCTCAGCCACGGAGGTCCTCTGTCCAACCGACCACCATCAAACCCAGGTCGTCTGCCCAGCTGTTCCTTTGACACCACCTCTGTCTCCCAAACCCGGCCAAAATATTGGAAATATCGATTCCATGACAATTGACGACGAGTGTACCGCAATCAACCCAGATCAGAGTGAAAACGACGAAATGAAAAACCCCAGCAATATTGTTCCTCTTTCTACTCTCATGGTTGTAGACCCAGAACCACTTGAGGCAGATTCCCCAGTCCATCCAGCCCCTCGCCCGCAGCGCCTTTTGGAAGATGAAAAGGTCCATCTCCAGCGCTCTGGGATCAAGCTGGCAGATTTTGAAGTCCGAGGAACTTTAGGTATGGACCTTGGTTAAACCATACATCGCCGGTGTTCAATTTTTTTTTGGTTTCCTTGTACAGGCACGGGAACCTTTGGGAAGGTTCTTCTCGTCCGTCACCGGAGCTCAGTTTCTCAACCAGGAACCCAGAGCTACTTCGCCATGAAGGTTCTCCGCAAGACTGAGATTGTTCGGCTTCGACAGGTCGAACATGTCAACGCGGAGAGATACATTCTGTCTCGCGTACACCATCCTTTCGTCGTCGACCTCTTCGCTACCTTCCAAGATAGCCTCAATGTTTATATGCTCATGTCCTACGTCCCAGGTGGGGAGCTGTTCACTCATCTTCGTCGAGCTCAGCGCTTTACCCCGGATGTCACCCGGTTTTACCTCGCCACTATTATCCTTGCACTCAAATACCTACATTCCTTCAACATAATCTACCGCGACCTCAAACCCGAAAATCTCCTCCTTGATTCCCGCGGTTATCTTCGTCTTACAGATTTCGGTTTTGCCAAAATCGTCGATGACCGTACATGGACCTTGTGCGGTACCCCAGAATACCTTGCTCCAGAAATCATCCAATCCGATGGCCACGGCAAAGCAGCCGACTGGTGGGCGTGTGGCGTCCTCTGCTATGAGATGCTGGTCGGCTACCCTCCTTTCTTTGACGAGTCACCCTATGGCATCTACGAGAAGATCCTAAATGGGCATATCCACTGGCCCAGAAGCATGGATCGTCTCTCTCGCGAAATCATTAAAGCTTTCCTTAATCCTGATCGCACCAAGCGACTCGGTAACATGATTGGTGGGCCCCAAGATATTCTTGAACACCCATGGTTCAGAGGTGTAGACTGGGATGCTCTTGAACGCCGAGAGATCAATGTAGCTAATATTCTTGTTCTCTCATTCGTTATCAGTGACTTATTTTTCTGTCTTCAGGCCCCCATCATTCCTCGAACTTCGTCGGTCGACGACACTCGCCACTTTCTTCACCTACCGCTTCCTCCGTCTGAAGAGATTCCCGGTCTTACTGGCCAAGAACGAAACTCTACATTCCAGCAACGCTTTGATCCGATTGCTTTTCAATTCCTCGAATTTTAACCGAAAGTGGTTCCACCCTCATTTTCTCGTCCCTCGATTCTTGCGTTTGAGTTTTGAGAAAACATGGACTCGACACTTCACACACCCTAAGCGCACAACATTCGTTCGCTATATCTTTTTTGCCCCTTAAAATTCTGCCACTGGTTACCGTCTGGAACTTTAATCTGCTTTTCGAACGTCGATATCCTCAGAATTGTATCATCAAATCCCACCCACCCTATGCAGTTACTCTATCCCTACCAACTACATTTCAGGTGTCCCCCCCCAGCTACTGTATCCTTTTTCAGCTTCGTTACCCCACCGTGTGTGTTTGTCTTCAATCAGATTCTGTATATACCTGGCTGTTTTTTTCTTGACTATTTTCCAAACGCATCGTCGTTGTTTTGATGTAGCCCCATCCCCAAACATTTTCTGTTTTTTTTGTGCCTCCGTCGCTATTTGTTGCTTGTATTCTTACTACCTCTGAGTCCCTCTACGGATACCCATTCTCCTGGCTCCCTCCAATAAAATATTCGCTCTTTTGGTATTACAGCCATTTGTTGAGACGTCCACCAACTCATTCAGCATACAGGACGTCTCGGCGCCTGTAACTCTTTACCTCCTTATCAGATACGAACCCGCAATGAGCACGGAAACGGATAATTTTATCGTCGCAGAAGCTCAACTCGCTATTGAACAGGCAAGTCTCCAATTGAAAGACCGCAGAGAACTCATCGTCGCGCATCATCAAGGCAAGACAGGCCAAGGCTGAAAGGATAAAAACATTCGGCGAACCCATCCAACTTCTTGGAAAAGCTCTCGCTCTCGAAATCCGGGATGGGTCCGCGTGGATTGCGGAGAACACGACGGTAATTCGCAAACTGGAGTTGGAGGTCAGCGATATTTCGAGATGCCTATTCAACCCCCCTCATAAGTTCCAAAGTCAGGGAAAACATTACAGCTTTACAAGGGCCATACAGGACCTGTTACCAGCTTAACGTTTTGCGATAGGATTCCGGGCTCGGGCGACAGCGAGATCCTTATATCTGGATCTTGGGACAACGTACTTATCTTGTTGAACTCTTGAATCAACCATCGCCACTGACGACCCCGTCTAGTCAATTAAACTGTGGGACACGGTCGTAAGCCTCTTTTTGTCTAGATGAAATCTAACGTCAATACCCCCTCTGAGAGACCAAGGAGTTGATATCATCTACACCAAATGCTCACGCAGATTTTGTCAAAAGCTTTCATGTTTTTCCGTCTCTCCGACTCCTGGTCTCCGGAAGCTCAGACAAGATCGTGCGATTCTGGTATGCTACTCCAACCCTTGATTCATCAAAACTCTTTTTTTCTTTACATGGCTTGGCACCTTTAGGGACATTTCACAACCAGAAAATACCAACCCTCTGAGAAGTGTGGGATCCATTTCCGCACACACACGCCCAGTGGAATGTCTTGATGGGCAAGCGCTCTCTGAAAATTCGGCCATTCTTTATACTGGAGATACCATGGGCGTCATCAAGGTTTGGGATGTGCAAAAGGATAATGGCTCGCCTCCTCGATGGGCCACTACTCTGAAAGACACAATAAACCATCATAGGACAAGAATCAACGAACTCATGTATCATCAAAACGGCCATCTGTGGACAGGTATATTTGCATTTTTTATTGCTTGCCGTATTTGATGCTCATCTGGATTCAGCCTCCTCGGACGAAACTGTCCGCGTCCTGGTTGGGAAATCGCCGAATCCAAATGAAAAATATTCCAAGGATCCTAAACCTATCATACATCCTACTGCTGTCCGAGCCATCCTTCCCCTTCCACTTACAGACCTCGGCGAGCCGTATCTCCTCACAGCTGCTGGGGATATCTTGAGAACGTATGACATTTCTGAGCTGGACGAACCGGAGCTCCTCAGCCAGGTCGACGCCCATTGGCATGATATCACTGCCATCAGACTTTGGAAGAGGAAAACCGTAGGAGAAGATGGCGGAACACGGATCGAACCGTGGATCGTGACGACCGGTTTGGACAAGACAATTCGGAAATGGAAATTGACTGGTCAGTGTGACCCTCATTTTGTTTTGCAGGACTGACATCGTGGGTGCTGACAATAACGTCTCCTGCAGAGTTGCTATATCCACCTAAACCTGTTGTTAGCGAACCAGAGCCCAAAGCTGAAGTTCCAGGGCCAACTCTACGCGAGTCAGACCTCACAGAGGAAGAAGAAAGGGAACTTGCGGAATTGATGGAGGACTAATTTATTGAAAAGGCTGATCTCTCACAAGCGCGCTTGGGTGTAATGCGAAAATCATAATCCCAATGCAAACCAAAAATAAAAAGCCGGCGTTCGATGTCGCAAGGGAACCTTCATTCAGCAACCAGGCGTCATCTTCCTTGATTCATAAATGCTAATAAATAAACAAATGCGATTGTTTCGTTTACAGTTTCGCCTTCAAGATTTGTAGTGATGTTGCAGTATTCAAGCTTTTGGCTGCTGTGTTCACAAGCTCGTCGACTCTGTGATGCGGTCAGGCGGTATTTTCGCTGGAACGTGCTGAAAACTGACATTTCCTTTGCTGGCTTAATGTCCTTGATCGACCCCGCAACCCGTCCCATTAACCCTGGACAACACAGTTAAAGAGAGGAATCTCTGACTGGCCTGGAAAATACGTACAAGATAGACCTTGAATGGATTTTTCTGGATGGGCTTGCAGCTCGACATCATGGGGCACCTTCCCTTGTGAAATCAATTCCTGAATTTCTGTCGCCCTCTTCGTTTCCCTGAAAACGGTCATTAGCAAGTTATTTTTCCCACCGGGAACCAATCGTACCATTCCTCGACGTAGGGCGTTTTTCGGACGCTCATTGGTCGACCGGAATAAATCAAAGTGCGGACAACGTCGTCATATCCTGCGCTAAGGACGAGTTCCTTGTGTTTTTTGGGAGCACCCGCTTCCACACTGGCAACAAATCGGGTGCCGACCCATACACCGGAAGCGCCATATCTGTAATTGACATCAGCCGCACATTTTAGCCATTTTAGTCTGTGAAACACACGAAAGGGACGCTGCTAGGCCGCGGCCATCAGCGATTCCTCCAGCAGCCACGACAATGATGGGCTCTCCGGTTAATGGACTTCTGGCATCCTTACAGAGGTCGACGACAGCGGGGACGAGAATAGAAAAGGCCGTGTCGCCAGTGTGTCCTCCTCCTTCACCTCCCTGAGCGCAGATGATATCGACACCTATGACGCTTCTAAGAAACGCTGCAAATCAGTATGTTGAAGAGATTCTCACCTTGAGCAAGAGCTTTTAAAACATGCTAAGAAAACTCTGATGTTAGAGAATATATCCTTTTCAGGCTTCAACTCGATTTACCTTGGGGTGGCCAACCATACTGGAAATGTAGCTAAGGTTAAAGAAAATCGGAAGTTGAGTAACACATACTTCATGACTGGAATTCCTGCAGCATGGAGCTTGTCCACGGCCCATTTAGGTGGAACGCCCACAGCACAAACGAATAAAGATGCTTTACTCTTGATAATAATATCAATGAGCTCAGGTAATTGGCCGCCAGTGTAATCCTTCTGAAGAGACGTCAATTCCACAAACGCAACATTAATCAGGAGCATACATTGGTTTTTCGCGCGTTACCGCCAATCTGGGGAATTAAGAGGTCGACACCAAAGGGTGCGTTCTTGTCTTCCAAGTGGCTCTTGAGCTCGTTGATGGAGCCCTGAAGGAATTTAGGACTTTGGCGGACACCGCCAATGACACCAATACCACCTGTGAGAGATCAGGGTGATGGTGTGGATGGGCTTGCATGTAAACCAACCGGCGTTTGTAACAGCAGCTGCGAGCCTCGGACCAGCGGCTATGTTCATGCTAGAGAAAAACCGGTGAGCCACAGGTATGTTTGGGAGAAATATATCGTACCCGGCAAGCATCACCGGGTGGGTGATCTTGAAGAGGGCGGTCAAAGGGGTCGAGAAGACGGGCGGTGAGGCAGGCATCGCGGGAGGTGGTCCTTCATAGCAACTTCGTGGGCGAGCTTTATATCCCCGGGCTGGCAAAACAACCTGCCGGTCAGGGGTTTTGTTTACGTAATATATATTTTTCGAGTTGGCGACGCCGAAGGTAACGGACGACGATGTCCCAGTGCCCAGTCAACCAGCCCAACTCTCAGGATGCTTGTCCTGTAGACCATACAACGCGCTCGACTTGGAGCCGCTTCTTTTCTTCCGATTCTTCCCATCCCACTGTACCATTGTCCCGAGAACGCGAAACTTCGTCAATACCCAAACCTAATGACGGGAAATGGGTCTATCCATCGGAAGCTCAATTCTTTGCTGCCATGGCCCGCAAGAATTACGACCCACAACCCGTGGACATGAAAACAATCGTTCCAATTCACAACGCGGTTAATGAACGCGCCTGGAGTGAAATTCTTAAATGGGAAGCTGGAAAGGGAGGGGAGGCCTGTGGTGGCGTCCAATTGGTGAATTTCAAAGGCAGACCGAATGACAGAAGCCCCAAAGCGCGCTTCAATATGCTCCTTGGGTACGTTTTCCGTTTTTACTTTCGATCTCCAGTCTCATTCACACTTTGAGTAGTTACGCCCCTCCCTTTGATCGCCACGACTGGATAGTTGACCGATGCGGGACGCGAACGCGCTACATAATCGACTTTTATACAGGCCATAGCGCGGGATCTTCCAAAGGAGATAATATTTCTTTCTATCTCGATGTTCGCCCTGCGCTCGACGGTTGGGAAGGTCTTAAAATGAGACTAGAGAACTTATGGCCGCGGTCATCCTGAAAGTAGTTAATTTCCGCATTTACCATCCTTGTAAAATCTTTTGAAATTATGTCTATAATATCACCCCCAATATCGAATCAATAATATTAGCTTTTCTTACTAACTTTGACTCTTTTCGCTGGTGGTTCTTCCTCAGAGCTTTCCCCTTCACTACCACTGGCCGCCTCGTCCTCCCCTTCACTGATATCCTCTTCATCATCCCATATTCCAATTCCGTCATCGTCCTGCTCGTGGCCAGACTCTTCATCGTCCTGCCCCTCAGTTTTGGATTGGGCATTTGCTTTTTTCCGTTGAACATTGCGTTCCTGTTCCTCTCTTCTCTGTTTCTTCAGTTTTACCTTTGCAGCATGTTCCACTTTCTGAAGGACAAGTTCCTTTTTTGATTTTTTCACTAAATCCAATGCTGTTAGATATCTCGCTATGTTCAAGATAAGTAAAGGGCGCACCGAATTCATGGTACATTACCGCTCCTTCTTTCCCTGGCACACCTTCCGTGATTTTGATCAGACGTAGTTCCATTCTTGGCCCAACTTCTTCAAGCCTTACAGCTCTCCTTTGCCCCTTCTTGTTGTTTCTCCCGACATAATCCTCGGCCAGGTCCACCGCATCTCCATCGTCTCCTGCTACGCTTTCCGCTGATGAAGCAGCGCTCTCATAGCCTCCTTCTGGACCTGGTTCCCCTCTTTTCCGAAGTAAAAAATCGGAAACATCTTTCTCTTTCCCCAGATCCAGCACTCCAGATGAGCTCTTCGCAGAGGATGCGGCCCCTTCGAGGACGCGACGTACCCGTTTTGAAACGCCGTACGGTTTAACTTTGATAATGTAGTGGCGGAAATCAACGGTCCCGCGATCCGCATTGTAAGATATCAAAACCACTCGTCGAGCAGACGGCAAGCTGAGGGTGTGGGGTGAGAGAGGTGGAAATAATGACTGGAAAGATTTCATCAAGAGCGGAAGATGAGGAGGTGTTGTAGGCGAAGGAGGTGGGAACGATGCAAGCACGAGCTATGGAGAAGTTTAATTATCATAGATGCCATTCAGCGGTGAGAACGTACAAGTGGGGGACTAAGATATTCCATTCCGACACTACGCGCTCTCCGGGAGGTATTCATGACATCTTTCATCAAACTGTATCGTTCCACACGAAAGCTCAGAGTGGGTCCATCCGACAATTTAACAATTCGCAATGAGGGCGCCAGCGGTGTCAAGGTGAAGGCAAGTAAATGAGAGACAGAGAGGGCAGGGCCCATGGTCAAAAAATCTTTTAGTTTATTTCTCGTTCGTTCCTATCGGTAGGCCGAGGTGAAAGGATGTCCCAAAATGAGAGGTGTATTTTACTCACCTTGAGACGGGAGGCAGTATTGGGTTCCATGACTTTGCGCATGTCTCTCACAAGTTGTGCAAGAGAAGACCCAACTTGCCCATGTTTGATGATGATCGATTTCGGGACACCAGCAGACGTTTCCTCATTTTTCTCGACACTTTTCAGATGCGTCCTGTTCTTTCTTTTGCGCGCCATGTCGGGGTGTTTTGGTTGAAAGCTTCACTAAAAAAAGTTTGGATCCAAACAAAGGCAATCTTATCTTATCTCTTCTCTCCCATGAGTGGCCGACTCGCATCTTTTCGTGGTCCATCGACGCCCAACTCATCTCCGGCCCAGCATAAAGCCCCCAGCATCCCACCCTCTCCTTCTCGACTCACCGAATCTACATTTCATCGAAAAACAAGGACTTTATTGCAGGAATTGCGGTCGATAACACAGACATGGGATGATTTGGTTTTGATAGATGGTTTAAAGGCTGCTCGAGAGCTCGTTGATACGAGGACAGATTTAGAGTACTTTCGCTGTTCCGTTAACCGACCAATTCTGAAATCTGCCTTCCAGCAATGCGTTGAAGTTACTTCCTGACAAGAACCCCAGAAGACATATGGTGCTCCCAAAGCTATCAATAATGGAGGAGTGCGTAGTAAAATTGGATCTCGTTCTAGTTAAACTTGTAGGAATATCTTGTTGACTGATAGGTCATGTTCTGATGACCTCTCCAGCGAAGACAATTTCATAGAATGAGCAACGTCATGGATAATTTAGAATCGGTTTTAGTGGATGCCCACAAAGTGAAAGGTTGGCAATGGGTGCACGAAGAACCACTCTGGATTACTTGGCCGCTCGAAGCTTTTGGTATGATCCTAATCCCTCCCCCCCCAACTTTTATCCTCATCTCCTACCCCAGTCACCCGTGTACCTGAAATCCTGAAGCCCTACCATCGATCGCTAGCCCTACACATCGAGTTGGTTGATAAATTGAGAAGTCATTCGATTGCATTCGAAAAGTCGCGAGAAATTATCAACAGTTGGGTTGAACAATCATGGCTAGAAGGTGCTGGGTGGCAAGCGGTCTGGGAGGACATCTGTGAGGCCGAAATAGAGCGCTGGTGATTTGTATGGTATAGATATACAACAAGAAATGCAATTACAATACACAATCAACAATAGCCCTCGCTCCTCTACATCTCATCGTCAGAGATTTGGATCTCATCAGCATTGGTAGCCGGCGGGGCAGTGTCCTTTTCGGAAGACACTAGCTTGTCGCCCGAGGTCTTCGCGGCGACGAATGCAGGTCCGTTAGCACCGTTATAGGCCTGCTTCTCTGCAGCGGCCATAGCATCTTGGAGGTCGTCACCGTCCTCCACCTTTTTCGTCCCTTGCCTGGCGCTGATGGTTTGGGCAGCAAGGTAGCTCGCTTCCGTATTGAATTGAGCTTGGACGCTGCGCTTAATCCGGAGCATTTCTCTAAATGTGTCTTCGGAACCGGTTTCGATCTCGAAAGTATTCCACTCGCTCCAAAATTGAGGGTTGACGCGTGGATCACAGAATTGAGAGGCGTGGGCATAAATAGCCCGAGCCCTATCAATTTCTCCCAACTTACGCTCTAGTGCAGCAAAGCGGAGACACATCTCAGCAGTTTGCCTATCGGGAAGGACTTTATAACGCCGTGATCAGAACACACAACAGAAAAGACATGGACCAAAGATACTTACATTCCAAAGCACGTTCATAGATCGGCCGTGTTGCGGGAAGTCCAAAGTTGGCGGTTGCTTTCGCGATGTAAATGCTGAACATCTACCAAGCGGAGGTTTGGATGAGACATGATATCAACCGAAACGACAACAGGTACTGTACCTCAAACTTGTCCTCGTCGGCGACCACTTGTGTGGCGCGCTCGTAAATAGACATGGAGCGTTTGGCGAGGCCGAAGTCTTCCTCGAGGTGAGCATACATTAGGAAAAGGGGTTTACACGATTTAGGAGGACACTTTTCGAGGGCTTGCTCGAACAGATCGCGTGCACGTTCCAATTTGGAACCACCCTGTGGAAGGTAATGAGTGTCGTATTTCCTGAGATGAGTGGCGAACAACTTACATATCTCTTCACAAATTTGGATAGATAGATGTTCCAGATTTCAAAGGACACAGGGAATGTAAAGAGTTCAACTCCTCGTTCGTACACCTAAAATTTCGTTAGATGTGCGCTGAATTTCAGGATGATGCAAAGTACCTTGAAACTATCCTCGAAGTAGTGGTTCTCCTCCAAGAAAGCAGCATAATTGACAATAATTTGTGCATTCGCGATGCGAAGCTCCAGTATTTTATCATAGACAGCCTTGGTAGAATCGACTGTCCCGATAGACTCCTCCAGGTCGACATAGAAGGACCAAAGCTTGATCGATTTGAATAGACGGGCTTGTGCCGATAATGCCTAAAACAACACAATTTAGCAGAGGTATTGCCGAAATCTAGGAAGTACAAACATGGTCATGGTAGTTGATCTTAATATTTTTGGGAATAGCGGTGGCCCGTTGCATGACCCGGATGGCTTCATCATAATTGCTGACCGCAATGTTCTTGAATCAGGAATCCCCGCAACGAGATGTAGGAAGAGACTTACTCATGACGAAGTTCCATTTCTGACCACTCACACCAGATTTCTGCAAGGTCCTCGACGGCTCTGAAATTTACCTTGGTAGCCTTTTCCAAGATTTTGCGGGCGCTGTCTAGATCCGATTCAGCTTGCCCTGATACCCCGCCCTCTTCGTAGAATTTGGCAAAGTTCACATAAAGTCGATGCAAGTTAGGAGTTGCCTTGCGAGGAGTGACGGTCTCCAACGCTCTCGTATATGTTTTTGCAACCTGCAGATCGTGTTAAATCCAAAAAAAAAAAAATAGTCACAGATCATAAATTGCAAACCTCCTCGTCATTGTCCCCCCACAGGGCGACCCGTTTTTCCCACTCTTGCACGTCGTTGGGGTTTCTCCGGATAAGAACATCGTTCAGTAAAAATGGGCGTCGGTCTGTCAACGCTTCGAAATCTTTCATCCGTGCATCTAGCTCTTTCTCCGTCTCCGCCAGATCCTCCTCATCTTCCTCGCCTTCCAAAGCTTCCATCAATGAACTGATCAAGGTTTCGTCAAATTCAGCGTACGCGTCGAATATTTGTGTAAAGTCACGAATAGTCAATACACTCTTAGTTCCTTGTTCGAAGATGTCTTTGGCACGGTCGAACTCGCCGCGTTTGATCCAGTACGTGGCTAGCCCTGTCCACAGCCGCCCAGCTTGATCTTTGTACACCGCAAGCCCGTCCTTGCGAATGATGGACTCAATGTTGAACTTCTTCGGGCTGGCGGGGTCCTCGTCTTCGGAGTAGGGTGCCGTCGGCTTGCCATCTGCGGTGACAGGAACAGCAGGGCCTGCCATTCTTATAAGCTGCCCACTCTTTAAAGCAGGGTTTTCTGTCGAAGAGTCTGCTTTGCTAGCTTCGGCTTCTGCGTCCTCTTTTGCGATGGCAACATTGGATTCGATGGTTTCTTCGACGCCTAGACCAACTTCTTCGGGGTATTTTTCGACGACTTCGATCCAGTCCTCGAGCAACTGATATGGGCTTTTACTTTCCGGGCTCGAGTATTCACCTCTAGCTGCCTTTCGCGCAAGGGATAGAAGTAGTTTCGCTGCTTCTAGAGGACGGGGAGTCGAGCCAGCTGGTGACAAAAGCAGGCGTGTAAATCGCTCCGTCAAGCTTGGGTCGATAGCAAGATACCGCCGATAAACAAAGACTGTCGTTTCTCCGCCCTTTTTTTCTGCCCATAGCAGATAGTGAATCCAGATTCGAGAATGGAGGGATGGAGGAAGGGTTCGTAGCGCACGGTCAAAAGTTCGTCGTGCATGTGTGTACGAGAGCGGTGATGGACACTGTGGATGGAAGAATACAGAAATGTACATTAGCCATAAGCGAGGAAGCTGCAGATGAGGTAGGTTATTTATAAATGCTTAAAATCCGGGAATTGAGCACATACCTTGGGCAACCACATAAGAGCGCGTTCGAAAACCGAAATTAGCGATTTCCACTCTTCCCAGCCAACCACAGGATCCAGAGGTGTTTCCCATTCGTCTGGATACTCTTCTGCTTCTTCTAGAGCTTCCTTCATATCTGGAAATTTCTTCTTTCCACCGGCTCTTTTCTTTGGCACCACTCTCCCAAGGGTGAAGGACATGCGCATCATCAAATACGATTTCCATAGCTTGAAAGAGTTGGGGAATTGTGAGAGAGCTGCCTCGTAGATGTACGTCAGTCGTTGCAGCGAGAGGCGCGCGAGTGGTGACGCGAGCGGGCCAAGAATAACAGAGATATCTTCGGGAATTTTTGATGTGAGGAGCTCCATTTTTTGTTGGGCGATGAAGTTCTCGCGCATAGCGGTAATGGCGGTCCACCATGCCCTGAAGGAAGTCGGATTCCGTAACAAATCTTCTTCCCTGTGCAAGTCATTAGTCGTGATAAGTTCCGGATGAGTGGACGGTGAAGGGATAGGGAAGGTCAGAGGGAAATAAGAGGACAGCTCCTCTATAGAAGGTCTTTTTTGGGCTACGGAAGGCATTGGAAGTGGCCGTCACGGTGAACTGAACCTACTCAAGCGTGTGACCGCGAATGGGTGACAAAAGCCCATCTCTTAAAGTCTTTCAGTCATGGTGTGTTCATCCACCTCTTAATAGATCATACGCCTCACATCCCTTTTAGCATGGTGTAAAGCGTCAGAGCAACCAAACCAGCGATGATCTGAAACGGAAGGAGCAGTCCAGGATAGAAAAATATCTCAAACTCTCCGAGGCGGTTCTATCAAAGGTGCGGCCATTGCATCCATCTACTATTGTCAGTCAATTAGTCAATCTCTTTAACAGCGGAAAGCTAAGGATTGGTCACAAGACGCGTTCAATCTCACTACAACCCTTCTCCAATTCAACCCAGAATTTTATACCATTTGGAATTATCGACGTATCATCCTTGCAAACGGGATCTTTGCCAACAGGTAATACTTGTATCGTTTAAAACCGGAGGACTATCTGACCTTGTACCAAGTCCTCCTGCCCTCATCAACGATGTTCTGTCGGATGATTTGGCTATGACGATGTCTGCCCTGAAAGCACACCCCAAGGTCTACTGGATATGGAATCATCGCAGATGGTGCCTTGAGAATCTGCCCAATGGACCAGGACAAGAGGGAGATGCTAATTTTCTGGCATGGAAGCAAAGTTCATGGGATAAAGAACTGGGTCTTGTCGAACTAATGCTCTCGGCCGACCCTAGAAACTGTAAGGATTCTTTTATTCTTGGGCTCTGAATGCAGCTGCAGCTGATGCACTTGTCAACTCGTTAACCAGTTCATGCGTGGGATTATAGGAGATACATCTTGGCGAATATGCCCATACCCAGAAAGGAGGAAGACAGACTCGAACTTCTGTTTACGGACAACAAAATCACGGCCAATTTCTCCAATTTCTCTGCATGGCACCAGAGATCGAAGACTCTTGGAAAACTATGGAAAGCAGGCAGCCTGAACGAGGCTAAATCCCGGGAAGAAGGTGCAAGCTAATCCCATCCTCTAAATTTATCCCAACTCACCTTTGACCCCAGAGTTTGAAAAGGCTAGGGAGGCTTTCTTCACTGATCCAGATGACCAGAGTGTTTGGATATATCATCGTTGGCTTGTTGGAAGAGGTAATGTTTTTTTCTTGTACTCTACCATTATTAATCCTACGCAAATCAGATCCAAGCAAGGAGCTTTTAGAAAGAGAAATTGCTTCGATTCAGGAGTTGGTTGAGGAAGAACCAAACAAAAAGTGTATGTCAGATGACTTGACAATGAGGCCGCCTTGTTGATGAGATAACAGGGTGTCTGGAGTCCATTGTTCATTACAAGCTCCTTCTGCTCAGGAAGTACGGCGCGGAGCTGGATGCCAAGTTATTATCAGAAGCATGTCGAGTACTTCTCAGGCGCCTTCAGGTACTGGATTCTGCGCGACGTAGGCGTTATGAAGAGCTTGGTACGTCTGATTACAACTTGTGTTGTATAAAGTGACTCAATTTCTTTGTCGGTTGAAGAGCTCGATCTTTGAGAATCTGTCGGCTGTTCAATTCACGAAGTCACATATATTTCTCCAGAAATCTTGTCCTTTACAACATTGTTCATTGATGGTAGCGAGGTTGGGGATATAAAGATGGGTGCGAGGCATTTAGCACTTGCATTCACCGGGTTTGCAGCCGCAGCTAAGAGCCCGTCAGTGGCTCGAAGAGGGGAACTGATAAGATAAGACGATTCACCTTGCACCGCAGGAGCAGGCGGCGTTTCCGCAGTTCTGGTTAACGATGGTGTTGGTGGCCTAAGGTGATCGGTTAGAGTAGGCGGGCAGATGGCAAATTGGTTCTCTTACAGCAATCATATTGGATGGAAGGATGAGGAATGGAGAGCGATATCTGAGGATTTTATAGAATCTATCTAGTATTTGCAGGTGTTTGCAATAGCCGGGATGCCGTACGAGCCTCGTGTTTTGGGCGTGTTGTGAACGAGGGAGTAGGATTGGACTTGCTTCCGCCCGCCATGGACAACCGTGCTAATCTACACGAAAGCCTTTTTTCAAGGAACTCGACTCCTCCCACGAACCCCCCTCCGTTCCCCAACACCAATTCGTCTCCAAATCTCATTGATTCTCTTTTCCAAAACATATCAGCTCCACCTGAACATCACCCGGACATTCCTGACTCCTCATTGCCCCTTCCTGAAGATCCTCCAGGTAGCGTCACCGAACGTCAGAATGCTCTGCTCTCGTTGATTGGATCTGGTCCGTCGTCGTCTGCCACGAATCGTCCTCTCCAGCCATCTCAGCAACAGCCTCAACAAGTCCCAACCCCACCGGGTTCATCTTCTCGATCGAATGCGTCTCCTCCACAGACAGAGACCCAGAAGATTCTGGAACAGATGATAGGAGGGTCAGTTTAATTTTACATGAAATAGCCTCTTTGGTTCTTGCTTGACATCGTTTCCAACAGACCTACACGACCATCGAACTTTTCAGACGCCCAAAGAAGCAATCCCCAACAACAACCTGTGCCATCGCCTCCTTACCCCCAGCGAGAAGAGTTTCGGACTTATAACCAATATGAGCAGTCCAGCGATACTTCTCCGAGGTCCCGAGCAATCCAAAACCCTCATCCTCCACCACCCCAACCTCAGTCCCAGGTACAGCCCCCTTCACCCCGCAGGTCCATGTTTGAATTCACGTCTGCTTTCGATCATCTTTCGTCAACCGGTTCTGTCAAGAAAAAACCTGTTCCGCCCCAACCATCCAGCATATCCAGCGGCAATGAAGACTCTGCTTCTTGGTCTAGCGTTACCGACCCCAAGCGCCAGTCCATGGAAAATTTGCTGGAAAATCTGACTCGTGGACAACCTCAGCAACTACCTGCTACTCACCAACCACAACCGCCAGCTTACGAAGCGTATCTGAGCGGAAGCGACTTCTCCCAGGTTGACCCCGCTTCCAATAGGGCGCCTTTGCCTCAGATTCCAGGCGTTAAACCTACCTCTATCCCTGCCAGAACCTCGTCGCCTCATAGTTCTTCTCCTAAGAGTCAGCCCCTCCTCCGCCCACAACCTCGTGCAGCTGACGTTGTCCCACAACCCGCACAATATAACCAACAAGTATCGTTTGTCAGTGGCCACCCTCTTCCTCCTGGTCCAGGCCGCCACGAAAAAGATGGCTCTCCTGGGCCCCGAGGTAATAATGTAAGGCAGAAAAGCGGCCCACCCCCTCAGTCCAAGTTTACCAACATCAAGCAAATGAGTCCTGGGTATTTCACTTCTTCGGTTTTATCCAATTCTCTGATTGACCATTTTACAAGGCCACAATCGCAGGTCGTTAACTTTGACGTCTCACAAGCTCTGGAAGAGATACAAGCAAGAGAATCTGTCAAATGGACACCCATTGCGCTCGTCAAACAAGACTCAGTCTTCTTGCCAGGGTCCACTATTGGGGCTACTCACTGGGTGGCGTATGCGATGACAAGAGGTGGGGATCATAAAAGAATTTGGCGTCAAAATTCTAACCTTCTTTCCTAGGGCGCGTTCGTGTCATTTCTCGTTCCAGTGGCGATAGGACCCTACTCCAACTGCCAGCCGTATTTTCCTTGTCAGCGAGTGTTATCGACATGGCCGTCTTTGCCAACAGACTTGCCGGTGTGACTTCGGATGGTGGGTTTGTTGTATGGGAGCTACCCGAAGTGATTACAGATGATGTGCCGTACGTGTCTGATTAATTTTTTCTTCTTTCCCCCGCTCATATTTTCTTCAGTGGTCGCCTTCTCCTGTGTGTCCCTCCAACCTCTGATACTCATGACGCCATTCGCGCTGTGAAGTGGCACCCCAAGGAAAGCGATACTCTGGCCATCGCTACAGAAGACAAAATTTACGTCATCGATTTGGCGAACACGCATGCCCTTCATGGCCAACCGCTTCCTCACTCTGACCTTCATCATATTGGTCAAGTCTTCAATGTACCGTCTGTAAGTTCTCTTACCGACCAATTTATTGATATGGTTCGCTCAAGTATGACTTTTGCCAGCCTGTCGTTGCTTTTGACTTCGACGTTGTTCACTATGCACTTGCCACCATCTCGGATGATTCGACGCTCACTATTTGGAACATGCGGGATAGCCAACCCTACACGGTCCACAAGATTCGCGGAGATGATATCCCATCTTCCCTGACCTTCGTAGATGGTGGTATTGTTGTCGGAAGGAAGAACGGCACCGTCTTCCAGCTTCTTTCCATGAGCAGCAAGACTGTTCTATCCACAATAAACTTTTTGAACGGCCTTCAAGAAGACCCCGACATGTTTGGTCACATCAGCTATGACACCCGCATCCAGACTTTGTGGGTCGCCAACAGTCGCCGAGAGAGTTTGATTGCTCTGAAGGTTCACATGGAGACCTCGTTTGCTGGCGGAGAAGAAAGCGTTCGAGGATATATTGAGCAGGTTGCCGAGTTCTCTGGCATCAAGCCCACGATCCATTTCGTTATCCTGACCGCCGACGCTGACCCACACGGCGATGAGGCCCATGCGGCTTGTGTCGCCGCGAAAGTTGTGCCCGGAGACCTCGCACTCGTGGGCTTCTCCGTGCACTCAACCGGCGTTGATCAAGTGCTCATTCGCAAAGAATGGTTCGACAGCGCACTGGCCCATGCTGAGAGCAAGTTCCCCAACTTTGTCCCCTTGACGCCACCTAACGCCGCCATGGGTCTGCCGGAGAACAAGGCCCAACGTCAGCCTTTGCCCCCTCTTCCGGCGAATCTCCCTCAGTCTCATTCAAACACAATTTCGTTTCCTCCACGCGCTCGCACACCCCCTTCTGATGATGTTGACAACGAATTTTCGGATGGTCGTCATCCGGACCAGAAGGGTAAAGGGTCAAAGGCAGGAAAGGCTGTCAACTGGAAGGAGAAAGAGGAGATTGGCAAGAAGGAAGATAAGACCGCGAAACCCAGCGACTCCTCCCTCATCAATGACTCCTCGCTTGGCCAGGCTCTGTCTAGGGAAATCAAAAAGACCGAGGAAAGCTTGCACAGCCGCATTGGCAAACTCATAGGTAAGGAGATGGACAAGCAGCGTAAGTTCCGCATATTTTCTGTCGTTCCTCATACGAGACTAATTATTTGGCTAGATCAACGATTCGAGGAGACTCGCTTGCACGAGCAAGCCGAAGACTTCGCTCGTCAGGAGAAGATCTTAAAGCTTATCTCCACAGAGTTGACACGCAATACCACTCGAGTTGTGGAGATGGCTGTCAAGTCTGAAGTTCAAACTTCGGTCTTGCCCTCTCTCGAGAATATAACCAGGAACGAAGTTAGGGCTGCCCTCCATGAACAAGTCGAGCTTGGGTTACTTGACAATATCACCAAGGTTTGTTTGGTTATCCGCCCTCATGCTTTACTTGCTTAAATATGTTTTTGCTCAGGGCTTGCCAGTGGAGATGGAGAAACTTCTCCTTCGTCCCAATATTTCAGGCCACTTTGCAAATATCTTGACTTCCGCATTGACCCCCATGATCGAACGTCACATCAAGGAAATTTTGACGACTAGCTTTTTCCAATTCCACTCCCAGCAGTCAGCATCTATGCACCAAGAATTAATGCGCGAGTTGAGAGGAGAGATATCCACGATTAAATCAGAACTAGGCAATTGGCACAACGAGGCTATGAGAGGACAGGAGGTCAGCTTAATATCTCGTTTGATTGATGTCTTGAACTTATTTTTCGCCAATGCAGACCACCATCCGCGAGCTGGAGCACACTGTGCGGGCCCTGTCGGAGCAGGTGAAATTCCTCAGCATTAATGCACCCCCTCCGGCTATGCATCATCTACCCCAACCTCAGCCGACCCAAAGCTCTCCTTCTGGATCAACCAATGCACCTCCGCCTGGCAACATCAATGCTTCGCACCTCCGTCAGGCTAACATCCCTCCCCCCAACCCTCCCGTACCTACATATGTCCAAACCCACCCTTCGTTCCAGCAGCCCCCGCCACCTCAACCTCCGATTCACCAGCAGTGGTATACTAGCATCGCCGCTCCCCAGGCATCGCACCCGGCGACTATACCTCAGGCACCTGCGTCCGCCCCTCAGCAGGAAAGGACCCCTCCTGTCAAGACGGACCAGTGGGACGAAAATTATCTTGGTGTCCTTCACTCTCAGGATCCCGTCAAGTTACGCGAACTCCTCTCGCGCACGAACCCTGATCTCGTCTTGCCCTTGAATGGACCACCCCTTGTGTCGCAGGCCGTCATCTTGACTCTTATCCATAGGGTGGGTACCATTCGGAATTATTTCGTGCTTTGGATCCTATTACTAACGTCAATTATCCATAGCTGTCTGCGATTGTTGGCGAGACTGCCCCTACCGATGAGAATTTCAAGACTTCTCTGTGGTGGCTCCAGCGTGTCGCAACTCTCCTGCGTCCTGATGTTCGTATTCAATTTCCTGCCTCCCGCAAAAATGTCTAATTAATTAATTGAATAGGACAAGTTGATTTCCGATTTCATACCGAGAGTTATTCCCACCGTTCAACAATCTCTCAACACCACAAAGCAGCGTCTTGCCATTCTTCCTGGCGGCCTGGGGACGATGGAGACGGCGCGCGCATTGTCGGATATCCAGGATGGACTTCGCCGGAAAGTCGCGCAGTGAGGATCGCATCCTTTTTTTTTTTTTTTGCTCTCGCTCGTGATGTAGGATAGAATTGACATTTTACGCCAACATCTGTTACGTTTTGTTACGCTTCTTTTACGACCTCCCATTGCAGTATCTAGGTACCTGTATATCATGTACTCCGTCTCTTGGTATGGCGCTTTCTGCTTGTTTGTCTCTCTTTCAATTGCGCGGCACTTTAGGCTATTGCATATCCTAAAATAATTCCACTGTTTTCGCACCGCATTAACGAATGGGAGACTAATGGCTCGTCAAACTCAAAGATGGAAATTCCAGCATCTCTAGATGTGTTCACACTTTTGAAATATGCGTAATTTACTTCAACCCATATTTGTTCCAATATTCTTTCATATTCGCGAGTTCCTCTGTCATACCGTTTTGTTCCAGCCAAACCATCAAGTCTCTCATCTTCAATATGGAGTGCACCTTCCCTTCACCGATCAACCCTTCAATTTCTTTCACGGTGCTGCTAAAACCATCCTGACCAACCTCCTCGCGGTCTAGAGCTTGCACCACCCCTACAACCTCTCCACCGTGCTGCCTGATCGTTTCGATCGCGGCGCGAACAGCTTTTCCGGAAGTCATCACGTCGTCCAAGATGACCACTCGCTTGCCTTGCACAGGAACGCCGACCATCTTTCCGCCCTCTCCATGATCCTTGACTTCCTTCCGGTCGTATGCAAAACCAATGGGTATCTGATGCTGGGTGTGCAAAACCAACGCAGTGGTTGAAGCAAACGGAATGCCTTTGTAGGCAGGCCCGAAGAGGACGTCGAATGCAGGGAAGTCGGATGATTTCAGGGCCTGCGCGATCGTAGACGCATAAGCAGTGGATAGCGTAGCCAGTATTGGCCCGGTACACAGGAGGCCGGCATTGAAGAAATACGGAGAGATTCTTGAAAGATGAAAATAGTTCTCAAGGCCTGTAATTTATTTTTTTCGGTGGTCAAGGAAAGGTGACGCACCGGCCGGACTTGAGCGTGAATGAGCCAAATTTGAGAGCACCGACAGACATGGAGTGTTTTATGAGCTCAGCCTTGTAGCTCTCCTGCGGTGGTGCTGCCATGGTGGTTTCTTGCAAGAGCACTAACCATGCGAGCTTGAGCACATGACCGTTTTATCTAAACTTGGCCATAGCTTTCTTGCCAACAACTGCGGCCTCACAGCTTTCTTCATCCGCGACACTACGCTGCTGGCACGGCATTCGTCTGAATAGGCAAACAAATACAGCAAAGCGCGACCTAAAAACCTTGTGGATTACTCTCGAGTAATACTTCGTCATGCCAAAAGGGTGGTTCAATCTCGAGGCTGGGGGCTCAAGCAGTATCGTGCCAGATACATCATTCTTTGAAGGCGACTCCGCTTTCAAGTTCCTTAACTTATCAAAGACAACACGTTTATATGGTTTCATTGGTTGGTGCGTCCCTTGTCAGCGCTCAACGTCTTCCCCAGACCGCTTACTTCCACAACTTTCCATCGCAGTTTGATCGCAGGCTTTGTGTTGAGTCTCCTGGGTACCATTGTTCTAACTTTTGGAATGCTGCTTCTCTTCGCCGGTACGTTCACAGTACTTATCTCATATATCGCCAATATGCCGCCTGACACTTCGTAACAGTGCTATATATCTTGGGAACTATCATCTCTCTCATTGGGACTGGCTTTCTTATTGGAGTGTGTATAATTCTCGATACCTTCTCAAGTTTGTGGCTAAAACTGGCATGAAACAAGTTCTTCAAACAACTCAAACTTGTAAGCGAGAACTTCATTGTGTTCCCGTCAATATGGAATTGATTTTGTGCAGATGTTCAAACCTGTGCGCGTCATCGCGACGATTGTTTTCCTTGCATCTATAGGACTTGTACTTGTTGGAGCGTTCGTTTTACGCAACGGGGTACGAATTGACCGATTTCTTCCTGTTGGTTCGTTGCTGATTAACTTTCACGACTTAGGTGTTATGTATCAGTGAGTTTCTGAAACAATGTATATTCCACTATATTTGCTAACCACTTTCTCTCAGTCTTCGTCATCATCGAATTTTTTGCCTACACATGGTACACCTTGTCATATATTCCATATGCCCGTGCTGCGGTCACCAAGGCTGTCGGCCTTGGCTAAACGTTTGTGAAAATCACTAAGTCGTTGATGCCCAGAACCCAACTCTTAATTGCCCCTTATGAACTCTGCCATCCCGTAGTGACAATAGAATCATGACATTTCCCTTTGAAATAATGCTAATATATTCTCAAACCTTGTCCATACGCTGTACTCTTTGGGTTAACAGCTACAGCATTGGTCTACAAACATATGAGAATACACTGCGAATGGAGGAACCAACAAGGATTCACCCCCTGAAATTATTCTTTAATTGTCGGAGGGTATCCATGATAGCACTCTTGGGAGTATCCTTCGTCGATGACGTTGCTTTTCTGTTGAGCGAGGTGAGATTGACGAAAAGGACAAATGACAAAATGCCAACATCACAGCTTTGCTATCTAAGCGCATAAAGACATTCCATTCCTTTTCATCCCCAATGGTAGTCAAACCTGTTGTTACTTTATTCTTCTGGGTTATCTCCGCAAGCCTTTCAAGACCAGGATTTGCAGGATCAATATGCTTCCCAAATGCGAGACTACCTGCAGTATATTCGTGGCCATTGTAGACAATTGTCTCGTTGGGGAGGGATCCCAGATAGTCCAAGGCAGCAACCATTTCTGAACCTACGCCTTCAAAGAAGCGGCCAGACCCAGCGATGAATAGGGTATCCCCAGTAAATACACTGCCAGGATCTTTCCCATCAGCGACATCCGTGACGTGATAACATATCGAGTCTTGAGTGTGGCAAGGGGTAGCAAGACATCTGAGGCGTGGATTAAATGGGCAGAATGCTAAAAATGCAGATAGGGTCATTCACTTGACGTGAACGTTATTTCCGAGCATGAATTCATCTTTGTCCTTGACAAGGTTGGTGAGGGCAGGGACTTTGTCACTTCCTCCGTAGATGGTCGCCTCTGGGTACTTTGAAGCCTACGAGGGATTAGATTTGATTTCTACAAAGCGAATGCTGCGTACAAATTCCTACATCTCATTTATCAGTGATGCAATGCGAAGCCATGAAGAGCATACCTTGTTTCCTCCACTATGGTCAAAATGGTGATGAGTCGTGATACCTGCGACGATTTGAACACCATGAGTTTCTGCAGCCTCGGTGACCTTGGCTACATCATAGGGATCTACCGCGGCCGCTTTTCTTGTGGGCTCATCTATGAGTAGATATGCATAGTTGTCGTCACGGACGGGTACAGGGATGATCTTCATTGTGCGATGTTGGAAGGGAATGCGGGGGAAAAGTCGAAGAGATGAGCGGAGGAGGCTCATGCTGGGTTCATGCATCATGCTGGAAACGGTAATGTGTATTTCACGGCTTATGTCAGCTATTTTGTGTGGGCGCTTCAGCTTTGAGTTTTCCTCATGCTTAGGTCCTAGCGGCCCTGGCCGTATCGCTCATTCCTCTCGTTCATTCCCGATCTTTTCTATCACACCGCCCACTCTTGTTCACTCCTCGCCTATGTATCCCAAGTCTAGACCCCCACACCGTCGCCGTACAGCCAGAGACTCTGTGGTGGTGAGGCGGTTGATTCTGCTTCCCAGAGAAAACCTTTCTAATTCACACCCTGTAGGCGACTGATAAGGAGAAAAAAGGGACCGACGACGTAAAGCAAGTTCGGCAACACGACGGACACCATGATTGCCATGGATGTAAGCGCTCTCTCATGTCACGTCTGTTTGACGAGTTATCTCATTTTAATTTTGCGAAAGCTTTGTGCAAGAAGACTTCATCCACCGCTTCTTCTCACCCAACTTCGACCAACCAACCGCCTGTCCCAGCCCCACCTTCTAACCCCACTCCCATCCCAACTACATCTGCAGTTGGTACGCCATCCTCTGCTACGCCAACCGAAGGACCTGTAACGAATTCCCCTCCGCCTATAAATACTGTCGCGAGCACACAAGTGGACCCCGCAGCTATCTCAGACACTACATCTTCTACCGTCGACAATCCTGATCCAGGAAATGGAAATGGACCCACAAACAGTGGCCCGGGAAGCTCTGGTCTTCCTTCACCTACAAATCAATTTGGTGTTCCTTTCGGTTCAGATCCAACACATGGGATGGCTACTAGCTCTGGTGCATACAACGCAGATAGTTCCGTCCCAGCACTCAGTAGCAATGTCACAAAAGGCCCTAATGTGGGCGCAATTGTGGGCGGAATCCTAGGCGCCATCACCTTTCTCCTTCTCCTTCTCCTCCTTGTTCTCTGGTTAATGCGGCGTCGCAAAAAAGGACGTACTGCACCATCAGCAGAGTTCCTTGTGTCACCCCGACCCTTCACAGGAACGCCCCAATTCCAAAGGATTGGGTCGACCTACGAAACCCAGTCAGTTGTCAACTCATTGCGAGGCCCTCTGACAAAAGTGGATATACAAAGGTCGTAACGTGAAAATGAGACAGATACCAAGTAAATTAAGAAAATTTCTCCTTTCCTCTGCATGATACCATCTTTCTAAACGCTCTGGGACTTTTTATTCTTAATGCGGTAGCATTTTGTAAGGCTGGGGCCTTTCCACCATATATAGCGCCAGCGTTAGGAACAATGGACTGTTCCTAAAAGTTGCCTTTTGGCTGAATCAGTTGAGCGCTGGCGCTCTCGGCTGTCTTTCACATTTGGAATTTCAATTTTTTGTTTTATTCTTATTTAAGCTGGTCTCTTCTGTATTAAATATAGTCACTATTTCGTGACCCTTGCTTTGCTTAAAGTGCTGTAGGTCGTCAATAAATCGTCAGCGGGACCAGTCTCAAGCTTTACAATACAATTTTCAAGGTTGCTCCTTACCCAGCGCTGTAACGTAGTCAACAGATGTATATTTCATTTCAAACCTCAGGTGTCGTCCAGTCACTGCCCAGTAAGATCACTCGTCATTTTGGTGTATAGTTAAGGTCAATTAATCCTTCAAAATCGCTTGAACGACATTTGCAACTCGCAATTGCCTGAGATCTGTGTACGTCTGCGCAAAAAACAAAATATTAGCATCAATAAGGAGAACCTTGCGAACGACGCACCTGACCACATCCTACAAAGATTATAGGCTGGCCAGTAACGTAAGTCATTGACAACGCTGCTCCAACCTATGGACAAGCCCAGAGAGTATCAGATGGAGTCAAGTGTAGCTGATACCGAAGATACATACCTTGTCATCAACTGTATCCCACTTCGTGACAAGCATCCCATCAATCCCACGACCTTTACCAGCACCTGAGGCTGATGAAAAGTCGCGTAGAGCCCGGTCAAACTTGGTCAACTGATCAACAGCTTCATTGCCAACCAGAGCCTCGCCGACGAAGATGATTTTGTCAGGGTTGTTGACGGACACCAGCTTATGGGAATCATCAGGTGGCGGATATAATCAGGTAATTATGGAATTCACCTTCGCAAGTGCGCGCATCAGCGGCTTTTTTTTGTGAAAAAAAAAGAGAAGAATGGCTTTGGATCAGATTTGATGAGATAAAAAGATTTATGCGCACCTCGTTGTCTTGCATTCTCCCAGCGGTATCAATCAACACGACGTCGAAATCATTATCTCGGGCTGTATACCAATGAAGTGAGTGACGAGAATGATAGCAAGAACTTTAAACCTGACCATAACCAATAGCCTCGCGAGCAATGCCCGCGGCGTCCTTGCCATAACCTCGTTCAAAGAGCTCGACGCGTCCTTTACTGTCACCAGCACCGTTCACACCCAGAACACTCAAATTGCGTACATGTACACGGAGCTGTTCAACAGCCCCGCTCCTGGTGACAATAATCAGAACCCAGTTAAAATATACTAAATGGAGCTTTACCTGAAGGTGTCGCATGCCGCAATCAGAACACGCAGGCCATTCTGGATCAGCCAGAAGCAGACCTTCGATAGATTTGTGCTTTTCCCAACACCATTAACACCAACAAACGTAATGCTGTAAGGCATCCGTTGTTGATTTGAAGGCAGAGGGGACGATAATTTAGTTCGAATCGACAGAAGAAGATCGGTGGATGTTTTAGGCGTCAGTATACGCGTAAGGGAGGTTGACAAGGCCATCCGAACGGCATTGTTAATGGCTGGCAAATAAAAAGAAGAGGCAGAATTAGTCAAAGGTTCAAAAAAAGATATGACGTTTATTTACTTTGAAATCCTCCAACCTTTTTTCCTATAAGATTTTCACCCACGCCTTCACACACCTTCTCGGCGATGTTCATTGCAACATTCTTCTTCATAAGGTGTTGTTTCATCGCTTCCAAAACTGGTTTTAGGTCTGCCTCGGTGAGAACCTTGGAGCCCGTTAAACGGGCAAATATGGAGCCAAATGCACCCAAAGAACCTTCTGAACTCGGGGCTTTCGCATCCAAAGGTTTCAGGGCTCTAGCGATGGCGTCCGCCGCATCGTCATTGGCCCCTTTATCCCTGGAAAAGTCCCAATCTTTGACTTCGTACATACCATCCACAGTTCTTGTACCCAGGGAAGACTCATCCACTAGGGAGGAGAGATCATGAGAACCCATGTTTGAGTTCGACGCATCTTTTTTATCGATGCTGAAGTCCAAGGATGCCATGTCCCTTTCTGTGGGTGCTTCATCCCCCCACTTGCGCTGAACTTTCCCTTTGGTTTTCCGTTTCGGTTGTGTGTCCGAGCTGGTAGGTATATGAGCTTCTCCGGCTGAGAAATCCGCAGAACTTGTACACACTCAGATTCAACGGCACTTTCTCTCCCGCCCGAGAGCTCTATACGACCTCCCCTTCCTCCGCGCCTTCCTCCACGGCCCCGCAGGCGACTTTTCAATGCCGCCACGTTTCTGGCTATTTGTTGTTCGTCCAAGGGAGCTTCTGGATCGTTGGCTGGCACTAAAGTTTAGAGATTGAGAGGAGAGCCATGACACCTGAGAATGTTGGATATTACCAGTGTCTTGATCATCAGAAGGTGGGGTGGAAGTATCAATTGGCTGTCGAATAGCCGTACGTAGGCGTGATTTGCGATCCTACAGAAATTACGAGATTTAAAATTGTCGTCTCCGGCGCTGCAATAAGATAGATATACCTGCGACGCCTTTTCCTCGAGACCTTTGAGCAACTTGTCAAACAACGTATCCCAACTTTGGAACGTGCTGATGAAATCCCAAGTTGTTGCCTGGTTCACAGCTGTCTTGACATTGTTGACGCTGTGCAAAGAGGCAACGAATGAAGCGACGAATGGTTGAAAATACTGTATAAACAATTTTTTCATAGCGGCAAGCAAGTCCTCAACATATGTAAGTTGAAGAATTCGCTGATACGCAACCTGTGCACAGTTCGGTATCGGCCTTCAGGTCCTTGAAATTGGACCACTCACCACGAAGATGAGCTCCAGATCGTTGACAAATGTCCACTTAACCGCATAGCCATCTTTCTCGTATCTATCTTCTGCTGTGCGCCTTTCGATCAAAGCTTCACGTATGAGAGAGTTGACAGGTGAGGCAGCGGATGAGGCAAGTTGGGCAGCATCCGGAGTAAATGAACGAGACCAGAGCACGATGCCTCCTGAAAATAGGATTAGTTTAAATTTTGGAATAGAATAGAATAAACCATGCCTTTATGTGAAATAGAGCAGTGGTCGAGCATAGCAGAACCAAGGTGTTACAACTCACGTGGTGCCTTGCCCGAAGATCAATCCCTCCTTTTATTCCTCTCATCATGGCAAACTTGCCTCCTCGCCCGGAGTCTCCTCCAAGGTTACGCGATGATCGTGATAGGCATATAATAGATGACAGAGACAGAGACAGACCTGGGCCTTCTGCTCAGCCCATGGCTCCCCGACCGTTTCGTGGTGACAGAATACCTGAACGAGAAAGGACATACGTACCACGACCGAGAACAAGAGACACTTATTTTCCTACGAGGGATGGTGACCGTCGTGACCGTGATAGAGACTGGGATCGCAGAGGCGGACGTGGTTGGATGCGCGACCGTGAAAGAGAACGCAGTCCAAGAAGGTGGGACCCACCAGACCGTGACCGTCGACCACAAGACAGAGGCCCTCCCAGAAGGTATGAATGCCTGAACAGTTACATCCATCCTGCTGATAATTACCCTTAGGCCTTTCTCTCCACGACGAGGTGCCCGCTCTAGTCTTTAATTATCTAATGTATCTCAATGTCCAACAGGTCCCCCTCGTCGCGATTCACGCTCTCCTCCACCTCGACGACGATATTCTCGCTCTCCGCCTCCCCGTGGCAGATACCGCACGCCCAACCGTGGCTCTCCATCCCCAAAACATATCAGACTTGGAAATCATTCTATTGCAGCCAGCCCACGATCTAGATCGCCGTATAAAAGACGACATTCCAGGGAAAGATCCTATAGCCCTGCTAAACGAGTAACTGAGCCTACTATCACCCCATCTAGGCCGGCGCCTCCACGAACTGAATCTCCCAAACCCGCTCCAGCTTCTGTGAACGATGAACCGATGGATACATGCCTATCTGAACTGCAAGCGCCACATATACAGACGGAAGAACCGACCCCAGCTGCGATTCCATCTCCAGATATCCCCATCAAATCTTCAGAACAAAAAGCCGTCCAAGATAACACAACACCCATACCTGCCACACCGATGGAGGCACAGTCAAAGCTAGTCGTGAAACATGAGTCGACGCCTCACCCAGAACCAACGGAGGTGAAAAGCGAAATTGAAATCAGTGCTTCTCAGTCTGTTGTCGAACAGAAAATGGTTGAAGAAACTACGGACAGCCCAATGCATGGCAGCGGGTCTCCAAGAGAGGTCTCGACGGGTTCGAGAGACATCAAATGCCCACCTTCACCCAGGCCATCTCGGGCTACCAATGATTTCACTCGGCCTGTCCCAACTGGACCTCAGCGCGGATGGGCACCCCGTTCACCTCCAAGAGGTCCTCGGAATCACGCTCGACCAATGGTTGCCCCTCATCAAGCGCCCCATCAAGTGCCTCCATCATCATATCAAGGTCCACGAGGTCCTCGAAGAGGATTTCAACCACCGGCTCCTTCCCCCCTAGTTGGGACAAGGCAAACTCCCGAAGAACATAAATCAGTAGCATACTTGCCAGTCATACCAAAATATAATCCACCACCAGCTCCGCTGCACATTGAACAAGAGGTTAGTGACTTCCGGTTATCACTCGTCAAGAAGAAATAGGCTCATAAATCGTTGACAGATTCTGAAGCTTCAGAGTCATCGGCATCATCTTGCCACTGAGCACCTTCAGCAAGTGAAGGGCCTTCGACGAGCGCTACAGGAACTTGAATTCGCCACGATTGATTTGCATGCTGCGGAAAGTCGTCGTCGAGTTGCTGACCACCAACTTGAGCTGGCAAAAACTGGTTCACTGGGCATTGACGCGACAGAAGCTGTGGTGACATCGTAGGCTGAGGGGATTATGTTGACTTCAACCGAGTTATATCTACTTGTCCTCGTACCCTAGGATTAAACCTTGTGACTTTGCTCGTTGACATTGTGCGCACGAATGATGACGTTTATCAAAAAAAAAAAAAATTACTTGGGACATGTGCATGAGACAAGCATTAGTAGACAGTATATGAACTCGGATGCACCGTCTCTTCGCCTATAGATTTGTGAGGCATATACGGCACCTTCCATTCAGAAACCTCTTTTGTTCAACCACTCCAAAACTTCATTTTTCCACCGCCCACCCGTGATCGCTAAATGTTTGGATTGGTTAATCTGGATCTTGAGGCGCGCGGCAGCATCTGAATCCTGCTCGAACAGAGAACTAGAGAGGTCCTTTGCGAGTGCCTGCATCGAGAGGTTCTATGAGAAGGTATAAGAATAACGGAAAGCGGAAAAGCATACCGCGACATTGCCTTCTACGTTGCGGATGAGAACCAAGTAGCGACCTCCTGCGTTCCGTACATCGGTGTAAACGGGGAGATTCCCTTTGGTGTTTCGAGGAACAAAGTATGACTGGGTGACCGTCTTCGAGGGTGAAGAGGAGGGGGTTGGAAGGGGAGAGGTGGAGCCAGATGCGAAGCTGTTGGTCGCGACAACTTCTGAGAGTCGGCGAGCATTTCGGGGAACCTGGAATGCGGCCTGCCTTCTGAGGAAACCCAACATGGATTGTGTGGTATTAAGTTAGAAGTTGACACTCGTTCTTGCCTTGTTTGGCAAATTTCATCACAAGTCTTGCAAATAGAAAAAAACCATCCACATAAAAAGGCATGCATATTGTCCTCTACACCTTGCTTTCCATGTATCACAAAATAGGATTGTCGAACACATACAGTAGATGCATATCGATCGAACCCAACCTCTTGAAAGTAATATAAAATCGAACAAGGCAAAGACAACATGTTAAATGAAGGACCAGTCCAATAGGGGTAGCAAGTGGTGTATACGTAAAGGCGATATATGTAAAGTCAGAACCATTCCTCAGCAAAGCCTGACGGGGTTGCAAGGAAGGAGAGAGAGGTGGGCCATTGCTAGGGAGGCATGTAATTTAGCAGCACCCTCCGGACTGTTGAGATTGCACGGTTTGGCCGGGGGTGACTGTTGAGGACTTGGCGGCCCCTGACGGCGTCGAGCTCGAGCCCATGCTGTTGAAAGAAAATATCAAAACAAGATCCCAGACAATTCAGCTGAAACTCACCGGTCTTTGATCTGTTTCGCCATAGTCAAGAAAGCTTGCTCTACATTCGTCGCGTTCTTCGCAGACGTCTCCAGGAAGGGAATGCTCAGTTGGTCAGCAAATTCCTAGATGGAAAGCAATTGGATGTCAATACTAAACAATGAAGAAATATTTACAAAACTTACCTTTGCGACGCTATATTCGACGACTTTCTTGCTCGTCAAGTCGGACTTGTTACCGACAAGCAACTTGTTTACTCCTTCCGATGCATATCTGTCAATTTCTTGAAGCCATTGCTTGACATTTGTGAAGGTGTCTGTGCAAAAAAGGCAGAGGTATCATAACAAGAGCCGCACGGAAAGACAACGGCGCAACGAACCATTGTCAGTTACGTCGTAGACGACAATGATACCGTGGGCACCACGGTAGTACGATGAGGTAATGGTTCGGAATCGTTCCTGGCCTACATCACAACGGCGCATCAAAATCCAAGCAGCGTCAAATGTACCATAGTATCTTACCTGCGGTGTCCCACTAGAGAGAATAAGAAAGGATGAATGAGTCCAATGCAAACATGACAAGTAGGGAGTGTGCAAATAATAAAGAGTCAAGAGGGAGTTGCCATCACCAGAAAGAGGTGAGGCCAGCGATAGGAAGCGCTTGGGCCATGATTTAGAGCAATGAGGAAGCCCTACTCACAATTTGCAGTTTCACCGTTTTGCCTTCCAACTCAATGGTTCGGATCTTGAAGTCGACTCCGATAGTGCTAATATAGCTCTCTGTGTATGTATCGTCTGCAAAACGCAAAAGCAGACAGGACTAAGCAGGAGAATCGTCAGGCCGTGTGGTGGCAAAGGAAACGTGCTGCAGCTATACCTTGCCGACACCAGAGTCACCAATGAGAAGGAGTTTGAAGAGATAGTCGTACTCGCTTGTATGCATAGTTTAAGTTAGATGTGGGGACAGACAAAGATTTGTGCGGCTGCTGAGTAGAAGGTAGAGGAAACTGAAAGACTGCGTCAACAAGCTAAGCCTGCACGTGGCCGGCCGTTATTTTGTCACAAAATATCATTTCACCAAAATGATCACTCGTAGGATTTAAAGATACTGGTAATTAGATCCCTTTCTGCAAAGTGCTGTCCCTAATATTGACCTTGGTAGTGTTGAGGCTGGTTGGGCTGCCAGCCAGGCTGAGGTTGTTGCGGATAATACCCTCCAGGCTGCATTGGCACACTTGTCACCGACTGCGGTTCCCATCTAGTAAATACAGCAGGAATCGCAGAAATTCATGATTAGAAATTTTACAATGTGAGGAGTGCAGGTGAAATCACAGACCCTTGTTGAATGGGAACTTCCCAGCGGCAAATGGAACAAAGCCAGACATGTTTGGTCGACATTGGGATCAGTGGGACAAAGCAAAATTCAAAGAATTCTTTAGATTTGGCACTGCTAACGGCAGCTGGTTGAAATGTGTCAGAATCAAGAAGCAAAGGGTAAATGCGTTTCACCATTATGACACCGGGGACATATCCTTGGTGTTTGATCCCCTTCTGGGGAGATTTTGGTCGAACAACCACCTGCCACGATTCAGAAAGGATTGAGAGTTGATTGAGAGCCATATGATCAACAATCCGAGTAGACATACAAATCAGTGGAATGCAAACTATGGTCTTTCATCAGTGTCCTGATCTTTCGTCACTATCATCACATACAGAAATCCATGTTCAGCGCAATCAACCAGAATAGGACGGATGTTTATAGAACTGAGGAAGGCTTCCATAAGTCGCCCGTACAGTGGAATTAAGGGACAGTTTGTGAACTAACCTGCAGACCGGTCGTGTGGCAAATCAAAGATGTGCTACGCAATGCGTGAACGTGGCGCCTAAAGCGTACATACTGGGGCTGTAATCTAACGGCACTAGCTCGGGTCAAACAAAATTAGGTCAGACAAGCTACATAAGAAAGAGATAACACATGCAACAAATGGCATAACTATTTCAATATATATGTGGCCGAATTTCGAAAACGTTCATGGGAGGTAAGGTGGTCCGAACTCTGAGTGGTCATTAAAAGAGCTTCCGACTCCGCGAATGGCCATAGAACAATTGTAACGTAGTCAGCCTGAAATTATTACCATTACCATTGTCATGGATTGGGGCCGCCTTGTCCTATATAAGCTGGTTGGTACCCCGGTTGGTTAGGTGCAGCATAAATTTGTTGCGAACCTGCGGGTGCTGGACCGGCCTTTTGAGCTTGGCTATTCAAAGTTGATTCAAAGTCAGGTCAAGTTTGTTCGAGGGTGATAGTTAATGGAAATACGTACTCCTTGGCCACATTCTGACTCCATTGGCAAATACCACACACCCAAACATGTTTCCTTGATATCGGAAGGAGTGGTATCCAAAATAGTTCGAACCAGGTAGTGCTTTTTGCGGAGAGAACCGACACTGTCATTGGTCGACGTTGATCCCAGTATACTTAAGTTCAGGCCAAAAGGACTGACCGTTATGGCATTGTGGACACACTCGCCGAGTTTCCTCCCCTTCGGGGCTTATCTTCGTGTTGCATCCGACTGAATCGAACGAAGTTTGAATGAACAGCAGTCACCAACCGGAGGGAATGTGATCGCGTACATAAAATAGGAATACACATAGTCGTTGATTGAACTCAATGTCAGATGTCAGCTCCCGATTGCTTGTGTCGAGGCCCAGTTCGCCGACGACTCGGATATAGGTGTATGTGTATCTGGTACAGTGTGGTTGAGCGTAACTTAATGGAAGGAAGCCTGGATACTCCACTACCGTATTTGGGAAAAATCAAAATAATTTCCACGGTTGAAACGACCAAGATACAGACGTAAATCTATGATATAAATATTACTTACAACAATTGTAATGAGCATTTAGTGAGGTACTAAGAATGGAATAATACGAGAATTGGGAATAACGATATAAAATCGTAAGTAGAAGTATTCAGCATTGATCCAGGGGAACTAATGATAAGCGCCGTTGCCATTCTCACCGAATTGACAAGCGTGGTAGTCAGTGTGGGTCATAATGGTAGGGTTGGAGGCGTTAAATGTAGTTGAGCCCAATGATGAATAGGTTGCACCAGGTGAAAGTGGGTTTGGCTCTAAGTTCGAATGCCGTGGTACGTAGGTTGGCATGGTCGAAGCAGCACCTGACGATTCGCGGACACCCGCAAGTGGTGCATTGTAGCTGAATTGATCCATGTCCGGCCCATGAAAGAAGATATCTTCCGAGCCAGTCATACTGGAGAACGCTGGAGAACCCCTCCGACTCAGGCCCGCCCCTGCACTTGTTGCGATTGAGGTAGCAGTACTAGGCGGGGTATATGACGGCCACCCATCTGAACTGCAACCAGTGCTTGGTCGTGAATCCACACGGCTTTGAGATGTATAGAGGTTTAGAGGCGGTAGCATTGGCCGATCTCCAGAGGCCAACATCGCTAAATTGCCATGAGAACTCGGAGGAAGCAACTGGGAATTAGTCATCGACAAATTTGTTTGAGGATAGTTGGCTTCGTAAAGCGGGAGATGGTGAGGATGTCCTTGATGTCTCAACTTGCGGTTTTCCCATACCATGCGTATAGTTTCTTCTCGTTCTTCGCTTTTAGAAAAGCCCCATCGCATAGTGGAGAGGGCGGTTAGACATATTGAGACGCCGTCATCGACAGTGATCAGATCTTCCTCCTTGTCGTCCTCATTGGGCATGTCGAGATATTCGCCATTAAAACTAGCGGCAAGGTAGGCCGCGAAGAAGCAACCATCACGGACGAGCCCAGCATCCCATCTAAAAATTCCCGGAATGTCGTTGCGTTCCTTGGGAGTATGAAGTCGGATGATGCGAACAACGCGAGGCAGTAGGGAAAGGCACTTCTGAATGGCTGTAACATGAAGAGTTTGTGGGGAAAGGTAGGGAGAAGAGCTCGAGGAACGCGATGAGGGACGTGGTGGAGAGGATGGCGCGTACAGAGATTGAGATGTCGCCGTCGTGATAAAATGTTTGAGGGCCTCTCGGATCACGTTATCTGAGGAAGATAAATCAGTTAATTTTCGCGAGAGGTATGGCCCTTACTCACGACACTCGAAGATGAAAATCTGCGAAGGTCAAGATAAATTTAATAAGTCAAGTAAAAGTCTAATGACAACGACCAACCTGCCATGCGCTAACATATTGACTGATTTCAATGCGGCGGACAATGCTGTCGTTCTCGAGTGGCGCCCGGTTCATGGTCTCAAGCTCCTGCCAACACCGATCGAGATCTCGCCAAATTTCGCGCATACCGGATGCATCGATGAGACCATGATCTTCAGCCCTCCGCGTTGCTTTGATACCGGTAAGGACTGCATGTATCCGACGGCAGACATTGCTCAGTTTCAATGGTGCAGAGGACGCATGCATCAGTCGAACGTAGCTCTGATGGGAGGATGGATGGGCACCACCAAAATCATCAGTATTTGAAGAATGATACGGCCCTACACCTGTCGGCAAATCGACCGAGGATGGAGAGGGAGGAGAGGGTAAACTGGAGCGTCCCATATCAAAGTTCGACGGAGGTAACGTCCTTGAAAATGAATCCAAATCTTCCTTGTCCCTAGGTCTTTGGTCAATGGTATCAATGAGTTGTTCGGAGTTGATACTTACAAGACAAAGCGCCCTCCTCGTATTCCGGTTATAATGCCCTCGTGGGTATATGCATACCAGAAGAGCCGCGCGCGGACACTCGCATCGTCAAAGCTCGTCGATACTGAAGCGGACAGAAGACACAGCGCTTGGACTTGCGATAAAGTAGCCTCGTATATTGCTAATCTCTCCAACGGCTGGGCCTCTAAATGGGTTGTTTAGAACCTTTTATGAGTAGGTACGTAATGTGTGGACTCACCCTCCATCAGGGGAAGAAGCAACAATAAGACTCGAACCCCATCCAGAGTGGGTCGTCGTAGCACACCATACAGATCGACAAACTCAAGAATTTCCCGAAGATAAGCCCCAGTTTGGTTCTTCCACGGCCTACGGCTCGTTCCCGGGGGTGCGTACTTGCCATTAGAGTATGTTGAGGCTTCTCCACCATGGCTATCAGTGCGCGAAACTTCCCCGCGCTCTGTTTCAGGTATGCCTCGCTCGTTCAGTCCGTACGATGCAGCCCAGGTAACCAGGAGCATCGCAATGAGGCCCCCTTCGTTTGATAGATGCTGGGCCCCTTTTGAGTGACTCACGAATCTCGCGAGAAATTCGTCGCAGTCTAAGATTGGACCTAGAAAGAAATTCATGTTAACACGTCTCCAGAGTGATGTCGAAGCAAATATTATACGTTGGATAGTAAACCAGCGCCAAAATGCGGAGGCGAAGAAGTCTATGTGAAGGCTGGGAATGGTGGTGGAGGTGGCAGAAGACTTGGATCCCCCGGCCAAGCTTGAAGAGGACGAATTGCCATCGGGGTCAGAAACCTTTCCGTAAATTGCCCTATCGCATGGTCGGTCTTCGGGAGTGATTATATATAAATTTCCACGTACTCGACTTGCTGGAGGCGCCTTCC